>Ga0265336_10000018_pt1 | contig 221454 bp, 236 predicted proteins | sample 42119metaG_FD_193583 | JGI IMG/M metagenome (GOLD analysis project Ga0265336, IMG submission 193583) | Rhizosphere microbial communities from Carex aquatilis grown in University of Washington, Seatle, WA, United States - 4-21-19 metaG | ecosystem: Host-associated > Plants > Roots >... | reverse complement strand
TCGCCTGAAAAAAAGTGTTCAAGCAGTGGGCACTGTGCGCTACAACCCGTTTCAAGGCACCGGCAACGGCGGCAATAACAGTTTCAGTGCCGCGTTTATTAATGAGCACGGCGACGGCCTCGTGGTCACCTCCCTTTACGCTCGCGACCGCATCAGCGTCTTCGGCAAGCCGGTCAAAAATTTTGTTTCCGATCACGAACTTTCTGAAGAAGAGCGGTCGGCCATCAACATATGCCAACAAAAAATAAAAACACCATAAAAATTGCCAACAACGGCACCCTATCCCGCCCTCCGGTGGTGGCGGTTTTAGGGCACGTTGACCACGGCAAAAGCACCCTCTTGGATTACATTCGCCGCACCAACACCGTTGACGGCGAAGCTGGCGGCATTACCCAGAAAGTTTCGGCTTATGAAGTGGAGCGCACCGCCACTGGCGGCAATGGTGCAGAAGCTGTTCTGCGTCGTATTACTTTTTTGGATACGCCTGGTCATGAAGCTTTTTCCGCCATCCGTTCGCGCGGTGCTAATGTTGCCGACATTGCCATTTTAGTTGTTTCCGCCGAAGATGGCGTCCGCCCGCAAACTATTGAAGCTCGCGACGCTATCCGTACCGCTAAAATCCCTTTTATTGTTGCCATCAATAAGATAGACAAAGAGGGCGCCAGCGTAGAGCGCACCAAAACCAATCTCGCCGAAAATGACATTTATGTTGAAGGCTACGGTGGCGACGTCTCCTGGGTAGCTATTTCGGCCAAAACTGGCCAAGGCGTGCCCGAGCTTTTGGACATGGTGGATTTGACCGCCGACCTTGCCGCGCTCACTGGCGACGCAAATGTGCCGGCTACCGGCATTATCGTTGACGCGGCCATAGACCGCAAAAAAGGCATTGCTGCCACGCTTATTATTAAGAACGGCACCATCCGCACTGGGACCACTATTGTCGCCGGCCTCGCCTCCACCCCAGTGCGTGTCATGGAAACCACCGCTGGCGCTCCTATAAAAGAGGCAAGCTTCTCAAGCCCTGTGCGCCTTTTCGGTTGGAGCGAATTACCACCCGTCGGTTCCCCATTTCAAACATTTGATTCAAAGAAAGAAGCTGAGGTATTCATTGAAACTGAAAAAAATAAGCGTTCGGAACAAAAACCGCGAGTGATGAGGCCAAGCGCTAAGCCAGCGGCTGTTACTGCTACTGGAACAACCACCGAACCCGCCGAAGAAATGCCTGTTGGTTCTCTGCCCCTCATTCTCAAAGCCGCTGACGTCGGCGGCTTGGATGCTTTAAAACAAGAAGTGGCAAAAATCCACCACGACCGCCTTACTATCAAAGTCGTCAGTAGCGGCATCGGCGATGTTAACGAAAGCGATATAAAAACCGCCCTGTCCGATAAAAAAGCAATTATTCTCGGTTTCGGTGTTGGTGTCGGTAGTGCCGCCAAAGGCATGAGCCAAAATAGTGGCGTCAACATCCAGCTTTTTGACATTATTTACAAGCTTTCCGAATGGCTCGGCGAACACGCGGTAAATCAGGTACCAAAAATGAAAGTGGAGGAGCCCACCGGCACCGCCAAAGTCCTCAAACTTTTCAGTCGCGCAAAAGACAAACAGATCCTCGGCGGCCGCGTGGAAAAAGGTCTCATGAAACTCGGCGCGGAAGTAAAAATTATGCGCCGCGACTTTGAAATCGGCCGCGGCCGAGTGCGCGAACTGCAGCGTCAGAAAACCAAAGCCACCGAAATCCCGGAAGGTCAGGAATTCGGCGCCATGGTGGAATCAAAGTTTGACATTGTGCCTGGCGACCGCTTAGAAGCTTTTATTATCGTAGAAAAATAACATGGCCTCCCTTAAAAGCGCCCGAGCTGAAACTATCTTTGCGGAGCTAGCCGCGGAGTTTATCAACCGCGAATCGGCCGGCCAATCGCTAATCACCGTCACCCACGCCGAAGAAGCCAATCGTGGCCGCAATATCACTATCTATATAACTGTATTACCCACCACACGCGAAGCGGCCGTCCTTGACTTCTTAGGCAGAAAAAGGCGAGAATTCGGAGCATACGTCATTTTACACGCGCGAATGCGTATGTTGCCAAAGGTTGCTTTCGCCATTGACGTCGGCGAAAAGAATCGTCAGCGGATGGACGAGCTTTCCAATCAGGAGGAAGCACATCAAAAGCAATTTCAGCGCGGCATAGAAACAATAGAAGAAAAAACGGCGTAGTGGCGAAGTGGTTAACGCGGCAGTCTGCAAAACTGCTATGCACCGGTTCAACTCCGGTCTACGCCTCCAACATCATTTTGCATGAGCTTTCTTGGGGAGATGAACGATGCAAGCCCCGGCGAAAGCTCATGCAAAATGATGCCGTGATAAGTAAATTGCCCGGGTGGTGAAATTGGTAAACACGTAACACTTAAAATGTTATGAGCCAAACGCTCCTGCCGGTTCGATTCCGGCCCCGGGCACCACACTAAAAATCTGCTATACTCTTTTTATGAGCGAAAAAGCACCGAGTCAGGAAAAATCACCGTTCAACCTACTCAACGCGGAGTGGCTGAAAAAGTCCCGCGAGAAAATCAAAAATAGCAGAGCCTTCCCTATTGCGTCGGCGGTGACGGCAACAGGCCTCGGCGTTGCCGCTCTCATCGCCCTCGGCTGGGCCACCCCTTTCGCCATCATGCTCGGCGGTGGCGCGGCCATGTACGCCGGCATTAAAGACACAAAAGGGAAATCCACAGACAAGAAACCAACAGAAAAGAAGTCCGAGGAGAAGAAGCCTGCCGAGAAAAAATAACTAAAGCGATTATGCACGACACCACAACCACAAAAGAAAAACTGCTTTCACTTGGTGCCGAAGAAGGCGAGCTTGACGCTATTATTACCGAGGTACAAGACATAATTACGGAGGACATTCTTACCAAATACATTGAGACGACCGACGAAGCCACGCAAAAAGCCGTCGCGGCCCTTTCCGGCCCAGAACTTATCACATACTTTGCCGAGCATAAAAACACCCTGCCGCCCCTTTCGGAAGAAACTTGCCAAGCTATTACCGAAGAAACCTGGGCCGATTATTTCCGTTTTATGCAGGAGAATTCAAAACCATGAGCACTATCACCTTTGACGACTTTAAAAAAATTGAAATTCGCGCCGGCAAAATCCTTTCGGCTGAAAAAATTCCTGATACCGACAAGCTTTTAAAACTCTCGGTTGATTTTGCTGAAACCGAAACAGCAGTCGATGGCACCACAAAGCCAAAGCCACGCCAAATTGTTTCGGGCATTTCTGCGTATTTCCCTGATCCGACAATTCTCGTCGGCAAAACCTGCATGTTTGTTGCTAACTTGGAACCCCGTACCATTCGCGGCCACGAAAGTAACGGCATGCTTTTCGCCGTTTCCGACACCGCCGGCAATTTTTCCCTGCTTGAACCAAATGCGGGAATTGCGCCAGGCACGCTGGCCAAGTAAATTCTTACTAAAACACAGAAATACTATTCCCCGATAGTATCTTTGGTTGATAAAATTCCTCGGTGCGAAAAGTCTCTGAGGAAATTAAACAGAAAGCAATCACCCTCCGTAAACAAGGATTGAGTTACGGAGATATCAGAAAACAAACCGGACTTTCCAAAAGTACCTTAAGTTTTTTTCTGAAAGAAATTGTACTTACTGAAAGCCAACGAAAGGCCTTATACACAAAACAAATCATCCTACTAAATGCATCACTAAAAAATCAGACTGCGCGTAGAAGAAAAGAGATCGACGAAATCATCAACACCGCCTCAAAAGAAGTAGTGGTGCCTCTTTCAAAGGAGACCGTGCGGCTTCTTGGTTGTTTTCTGTATTGGGCAGAGGGAACAAAAGGTAAAGGATTTGAAATGACCAACTCCGATCCGTCTTTAATTTTATTCATGGTTCATTGGATTGAGGAGGTATTTCTCATTTCACCCCACTTCCTGCGAGCCCGCCTCAATATTTACAATCAACAAAATGAAAAATCAATAAAACGTTTTTGGTCGGAGTTGTGCGATATCCCCCTGGAGAATTTCGGCAAAAGTTATATCAAACCGACTAATAAAAACTGGAAGAAAAATGTTTTGTATTATGGCACCATAAAAATTACTATTCCAAAAAGTACAGATTTAAAACATAGAATATTTGGCTGGATCCAAGGCACTCTAAAAGACACGATAAAAGATACGTCTATACACAAACAGGGGTGGAATAAATTGCGAAACACTAAAAGACCTGCTAATCTACACAAGAAGACCCCGCCCATAACTCAGCTGGTAGAGTAGCCGCCTCTTAAGCGGAATGTCGTAGGTTCGACTCCTACTGGGCGGACACGGCAGACACGATATAAAGAAATGCAGTAACAGTAAAAACGGGCGGGTGGCGAAATTGGCAGACGCGCATGGCTTAGGACCATGTCCCGCAAGGGGTTGAGGGTTCAAGTCCCTCCCCGCCCACTACACGAGGTACCACTTATTTTGGTCGGGCACCGCACCTCACGGCCTGAAAAAATATTGACATAGCTCAAAAAAGTGATATAATCACGCACAGATTGTTATTTGACTAGAAACAAAACCTTTGACTTGAAAGTGAGGTTCGCATGTTTGCGTTTTTACTATTCCTGTTACTCTTTGCACTGTTGTGCATCGCTGTCGTGGTTGTCATTGTGGCAATCGCGCTCCCCGGATGTTTAGTTCTGCTTCGTTAGGCTTTCAGCCTGCTGGCAGAAAAAAACATTCTGTTTACCTTCCGTGAGGACGGAAAATTCAAATTCCTCACGAAAGGCGGCTACGAAAAATCTGGAGATATCGTCAAGATTATCTACCGGCTACGGGGATGGAAACTTGTCCACCACCCCGAAGACTGTCGGAATCCTTGGCAAACAGAACCAGACCCTAACAGTGAAGACGAATCACAGCGGCCCAGTTTTTGTGAAAGACTGTTTGGCGTCTATTTGATTGGTCTTCCTCCCCATCGGATTTGGGACTACGACTTCTCCTATGATCGGGAAATCCGCCCCGGCGACCCCCCCAACCAGGAGGGCTATGCGCGTGATGAGGTTGAAGGAATCATGCACCGCACGACGAGGACGGACTATCTAGCCTCCCAATTTGTCTATCCCATCACAGTGAAAGACATTGAACTGGAAGGAGCATTTCGTGTCACCATTCGTGGCGCATTCACTGTACGAGCATTTGACCCATACACTCCGGTAATCATTCTTCGTGGCGAATGGTTCGCAAAAGTACGAGCCGCTATAGAGGGCATCCTCATCAACGCTCTTCGAGGCAAAAAAATTGATGACTTTCTTGCCGCCGACAAAGTCGGCACTCCGGGAACCATCAGTACTCCGGGCACCTTTGCTCATCTAGAAGAAGCGATTCTTGAGGCAATGAAGCTGGATACTAGCGTTAGAAGAACGTCGGGTATGGAGGTTATCTCCTTTGACTTCAAGGGTTATAGCGTCGGCAAGCCCGCGGAACAAACAGCGCTGGAAGCCAAGAAAATAGCCGAACTTAAGGGTGACGCGGACATCGCCGAGAAAGAACGGGCCGGTAAAGCCAAAGCAGTCCAAGCTCTTGGTGAAAAACAAGCGCTCATTACTCTTGCTGAAGGTAACAAGCAGGCCGCCATCCTAGAAGCCGAGGGCAAAAAACAGGCCCTTGACCTTGTCGGTAACCAGCAAGCCGAAATCTATACCAAGCAAGGTGCGGCCCTCAACACTTCGCCAGCCATGGCAACAGTTGCGGCCAACGAGGCGTTTGGTTCAGGGCTCAAAGGAGTAAGCACTGTTTTCTTCCCGGGAGCAAATGCTACTCCTTTAGTAAACCTAAATCCGCCACCCCAGCCCACTCCGGTTCCGCCCCCAACTCACGCGCCCGAGCCGCCCCAGGCCTCAGCGCCCGCCCAACCTCCGGCACCAGCACCACCGTCCAAATCGGGACGACCCAAGGCACAGCGGCCCAATTCCACCTAAGTTCCTCTAGTTTTTCAACCGTTCTTTCCAGCCAGTCCTCCCCGGACTGGCTTTTTCATGGCTAAGCTAGGCCGTAGAAACACTTGACTTTTTTCTATAATATGCTAGAATGTTAGCAGATTTACCTGTTCCGAACGTTTCGGACACACAAACTTCCGGAGAACCCTTTATTGGAGATTTTCTATGAGTTCCTTGATATGGATCGTAGTCGGTGTGATTGTGCTCATTATCGCGCTTTGCGTGATCGTCGGCATAATCGTCACAGCCATCAGCGCCAGTATTGCCGGGCTCGTCGCTCTCTTGCACAAAAACAAGACGAGCGCCGCGGCTGGCACCGGCACAGCAACAGGCGGCACCCCTCCCGCCGCAACACCGCCAGCTCGCACAGCGGTACCCGGGGCAACAATCGCCCAGAAAATCAAGAAGTGGGCAGCGTGGATCGTTGGCGCTATTGGCACCTTGATTGCCACCGTGGTGGCAACAAGTGCTGGCATCCTCGTGCTTGTGGTCGTTTGCTATTTCTTCTGGTGGCTCTTTGCCACCCCGAGCAATCCGCAGCCGACCACCCAGCCCGTGACGATAACGCTCACGTATGAAAATACGACGAGCAACATCGTCTACCTTGATGTTGGCAAGGACGCAACAGGCGCTACCGTCAGGTACGCCGCGTCCCCCGGCCAAATCATCAAGGTGCCGGTTGTTATTCCGGCGGGGCAGGATCAAGTTGCGGTAGCAGCCGAAAACGAAGCCGGTACTAAGCTTATGACCATTATGGTCGACAAGCAAAGTTTAAGTTTCGTGATGTTGCCTGAAACCCCAGCAACCCCAAAGGCGCCCGTCGGCCCGGAAGCACCTGCGAAAGCTACCCAGTCAACGTTCGCGCGTCAGCCGGGCAGCCTCGCCCCCATCCTGCCGGAAAGCCTCAGCGGCAAGGGCGAAGCGGTTGTGGTAACTCTCAAACCGTGTCAGGAGTGCGACATCACGCTCACTGAGCTGGCAAACGGCGCAATCATCGGCCACTACCGCTTCCATTGCAGCGAAACCGGCAAGGTGGCAATGTGCGTCAAACAAAACCCCGCCAGCAAGGATGACTGGTATGAATTCCGGCCGGAAATGGGCACGAACCTGCTTCCCGACATCAACGAGAACATCGTTCGCGTCCTCAACACCGGCAGTAAGGATGTCACCTTCACCTACTGGTTGGAACTTCGGCACGACCAGTGACGTTAGTTAACTGAAAGCCGAAAACACGAAACCCCGCACCACATTGGTGAGGGGTTTTTTCTTGCAAAGAATTTTATAAACCACTCACCTCCGGCGGCGTGTAGGGGGCCTGGCCATTCCAGCCGGTAGTACCCCCCGGTAGGCTTTGCAGGGTGCCAATAATGAATTGCAGGATGCCGAAAACGGAAATCATAATAGCCATGCCGATAGCGCCCCAAAACATGTGTCGCTGGCCATTCTGCCGACCCACATCAGTGTCGCCCTTGCGCAAGGCTAAAATATAGCCGAGCGCGCCCCAAATAAAGATAATAAGCGCGACAGCAAAAGCCAGAGTAATGAGTGGCAGAATAATGTCGTCGCGAATTGCCTGATATATCGGGCTGGCAGAAATACCATTAGCTGCTGCGCCCGTCGCCGCGAGTAAGTGAGAGGGGTTCACGATTTAGTAATTTACCCTACTGAAAACCTAAATATTATTGATAGACATTAACAGGAACTACTGGAATTTGGTTGTTGTTTAGACGATTATTATTTACACCAAACGTGGCCAAAAGAAGGTTGGCGATGCCAAAAATACCAACAATCACAGCAATAGCTACAATACTCCACAACATTTGCTTTTTTGCACTGTTCTTATCATCATCAGATTTCGCCAGAAGGATATACCTGATAATACTCCAAATAAACACAACAATCGATAGGGCAATAAGAACACCAATAACAAGATTAAGCGTAAGGGTGAGTTGGTTAGCCAGTGTGCCAGCCGATTGCGCTATGCCGGTAGCTTGACCGATAATATTCTGACCAACGCCACCAGCATCAGTGGCCGCAAGAGCTGAGAACGGCAAAGCGGCGAGTAAACCCCCAACAATGAGCCCAACAGAAGAAGCGATTTTTTTCATATTTTTAGTAATAAGCTCTTTAATTAAGCGACGATTTTTGTGTCTTCATTATATAAGCACGCCCCATAAATGCAAGCGCCTGAAGATAACCCTGTGGATAAGACTTCGTCTATAAAAATTTTGTTAATTAAGTGGTGTACCGCTTTGAGTTGGACCAGAAGAATAGGTTGGCAAGGCCGTGGAAGAGGTACCGCCACAACCAGGAATGCCTATAGGGCAAGGCGCCGAGGGGAATAGGGTGTTTTTGAGTAATGAAGCCAAGCTCCAAATAGAAAGAATGACCGCAATGGAAATAACACCCATAATCATGAATGTTTTCATTTGACTACGAAGATCTGGCTTGTCAGGATGCCAGAGGAAATTAATGATGCCCCAAATAAACACAATGACGGCAATCGCCAACATGAGCGGGATAATGCTATTGGCTAAGCCGACAAGGGCGGCGACGAGTTGTTGCAGGCTGGTCATGGGTGTGGATAATTAATTATGATTATACACTTTTACTGTGTACAAGTTAGATCGGACTGATTAGGTAAATTGTTGCCGCCAGCAGTTAAAACGGCGTTCACGGTGGTGATAAGGATATGGCCGATAACGGAAGCGCCGAGAAGGAGGAGTACGCCTAAAACAGTCCACAAAAAAGCGGTTTTTACTTTTTTCAACCGGTCTTCATTTCCTTGAGCAACAATAAACATGAAACCGCAAGCAATAATAGCCAGCACGCCGATAATCGCGCCGATTTCAGTAATGAGATTGAGTAACATAACGAGAAACGTGCAAATAGTGCCATTGCCTTTTGCCGGATTGGGAAAAATTTGGCCGCTTTGTTGGCCGGTTTCAACGCTCCCAGTTTGCGCATGCGTAGTATACACGCCAAAGAAAACACTACAGACCATCACTCCCACCATCAGAAACACTTTTACTTTTTTTACAAGACTGGTGGGCATGTTAAATATTGAATATATTAAATGACTGATTAAAGAAGGCGCCGGCGATAATGTGCACGATGAGCCAGCCGGTTAAAATAATTATAAAGGCAATAAAGGTATTCTTAAAAATGTCTTTCATTTTACTCAGCTTATCAGCGCTGTAAGCTCCCATAATCATGAGAACTCCGCACCACACCATAATGCCGACGCAAATAGGCGCGGAAGCAATAATAAGAAGGTTGGTGACGTTGCTAATGAGCTTAACAAGCGCATAAAAATTGCAGCCGCTGGTGCTTTGGTCGCCGCTGGTTTTCGGGTTGTATTGTGTTTTTAACTCCGAGCCAGTGCCATTGCCGCAAGGCACGAGCATACTGCTGAGCTGGGCGCTGGCCAGAAATGGTGTGGCGATAGAAAGGCAAAGAATTGCGGAAAGAAAAAGAGTGGCGGCGGTTTTCATGGAAGTATGACTGTGACGTTATTGTACCACTGTTCCGAACTGGCTTTGCGCAGTAGCTACGGCTCCAGCCGGGTCCTGCTGGCCGCTCGTAATACTATCAACCATAGTTTGGAAGATTTTGTCGGTCGCAACGGCATTCGGATCGTTCCAGCCGCGGGCCCACAAGGCGGACTGGTTGAAAATGGGCGCAGTGGGGCTTGCGGGGTCGGCGGCCATACTGTCGAGTCGCACCGGCGCGAGGCCGGAAAGCGATGTCCAGCTGGCCGCGGCGGCCTGGGTGGTGAGCGAGTAAATGTCGCTTACGGCCGTAGCACCGTTAGTCGAGGAGCGTAAAACGGCCAAGCCATAAATATTGCCAAAAGTAAGGTTGGGGGTCACCGCGCCGGCTGTGGCGTTTTTGTCCAATTGCGGCACAATAGCCACATCAAAATCCAAGTTGGGGTTCCGCTCCGCAAGCGTTTGATATTCGCTGGCAAAGCCAAAATAGAGCGCGAGCTGGTTGGCGACGAATAAATCCTGTGAATTAGGCAGGGCGCGATTCCAGGTATAGACCGGCGAGGTTGGATTGGCAAATTGCGTATAGAACGTAAGCGCGTTGGCCGCCTCGTTGGTGTAGGTATTATTGAGGCCGATAATTGGTGTGAAATCGCCCGTGGAGCTGTCGGGTGCGACAATAAAGTTTCCGGCCTGCATCATGAGAAGCGAGATAATGGCCTTGGCATTGAGCACGTTCACGTAATCGCCCATACCCACGGTGCTTTGGGTGACATTATAGGCTTTGTCGGCAACCGTGAGCTTAGGAACGAGCGCGGTGAGCTGGCTCCAGGTAGTAGGCGCTCCCACAATGCCGGCATTGGAAAGAATGACTTTATTCCAATACATAACAAGAGGGTCAACGCCGAGCGGAATGGCGAGAATGCCCTGTGGCTGTAAGAAAAGCTGGGCCTCGGTGATATACGTGGATTGAAACGTGCTTTCGGCGTAGCTGGTGTAGGGAATGGTTGTGAGCAGGGCGCGGTTACTGAAAAGCTCTGCCTGCGTGCCGAGGATGGCATCGGGCCCTTTGCCGGTGGCCACGGCACTAATAAGGTCAGTGGCAAATGTTGCCGCCTTTTTCTGGACGTAATAAATGTTAGCCTTAGTGCCCACCGCTTTGTTAATGAAGGAATCCATAAGGGTTTGGTCGGCAGTGCCCCAAATGGTGATGGCGGGCGTTTGTTGTCCCGAGCCGCCGCGGTAAAGGGCGAATGCAATAACCCCGGCGCCAATACACGCGCCAAAAGCGCACAGGAGAATAATTTGAAACGTGCTCATGCCGCTATTTTTAATTTTGAAAAGTTTTTTCATAGACAACTTATTTACGAAAAACAAAACCCCAATGATGATCGCCGGCAGGAATAGCGCCCACTTCCGCGAAACCCGCCGCTTTAAAAAGCCCGCGCGCCGCCGTTTCGTTCACCACGTGGTGCGGCTGGGGCCCCGTGCCGCCGAAGCTTCCCGCCCAATCAACCGCCAACACTCGCCCGCCCGGTTTCAAAATTCGCTTCACTTCCTGCAAAAACGCCGGCTTATTTTCAACCTGAAAAAGCACGTTGCACACCAGCGCCGAGTCGACGGTGTTGTCGGCAATTTTTGTGCCGCCCAGCCGCTCCATATCGGCGTGTAAAAACGTGATGTTAGTGATTTTTTCGTGCCGAGCCTGGTTGGCAAGCCGCGTCAACACTTCATTTTGCACCTCTATCGCATACACCCTGCCGCTTCCGCCCACGAGCTTGGCCGCCGCAAACGTGTAAAAACCCGAACCAGCGCCGAGGTCGGCCACTACCTGGCCCTCATGCACGCCGAAGCGCTCTATAACCTCCGCCGGCTTAGAAAATGCCATGCGGCTATTATAGCAAATTCGCCCCAGCTAAAAATTAAAAATTAGAGAATAACCCCCGAAGCGATAGCATCACCTTCGCGCATTTTCATAATGCGAACGCCTTGCGTTTGACGGCCGAGCGAGGGGATTTCGGCGATATCAACACGAATCACCTGGCTTTTCTTGCTCATAGCCACGAGTTCAGCTTCGCCTTCGGTGACCACTTTAGCGGCAATGACGTCGCCCGTTTTGGCGGTTACTTGCGCTGTTTTGATGCCACTACCGGCGCGCTTCTGAATTTTATATTCATCCAGATCAGTTTTTTTACCATAGCCGTTTTTCATGACAACCAAGAGAGCGGGCTTTTTGGAATCCTTCTTCACAACATCGCTGGAAATAATAAGGTCGCCTTTACCGAGCTTCATGCCTGTAACACCACCGGCGGCCCGGCCCATTTCGCGCACATCGGCTTCTTTGAAACGGATGGATTGACCCTTCGCCGTTACCAAAACGACGTCGTCGCCCTTGGCCACAAACTCCGCGGAAACAAGCTGATCACCTTCGCCAAGCTTAATGGAAATAATGCCACTGCGGCGGACATCGGCAAAAGCTTTGGCGGCGGTTTTTTTGGCCACGCCATCGCGCGTCACCATAACCACGGAAAGCGCGCTGAGGGCTTCGGCCTTCTTAGTGTCTTTGGGCATCGGCAAAATAGAGGTCACTTTTTCGCCTGCTTCCAGGGCCAAAAAATTCATGACGGATTTGCCCTTGGTGGCCCGGCGACCCTCAGGAATTTCAAACATTTTCATTTGGTAGACCTTGCCGCGGTCAGTGAAGAATAAAAGGTCGCTATGCGTGCTCGTGGTCACTAAGTGGGTGACAAAATCTTCTTCTTTCGTATCTAAATCAACCACACCCACTCCCCCGCGGCGCTGTTGGCGGTATTCGCCCGGATCGGTACGCTTTATGTAGCCGCCAGCAGTGAGCACCAAGACAGATTCTTGGTCAGCCACCAAATCCTCGGCGGAAAAGCTTTGGGCGGCGCGCTTCACCACCTTCGTGCGGCGCTCATCACCATATTTTTGCCGAATTTCCAACATTTCAGTTTTAATGATGCCGAGCAACTTTTTCGGACTGCCTAAAATTTCCTTCATTTCTTTAATGAATGCCTGCACCGCCGCCAGTTCGTCTTCAATTTTTTGGCGCTCCAAGCCGGCAAGGCGCTGGAGTTTCATTTCCAAAATAGCAACGGCTTGGCGGTCGCTAAACTTGAATTCCTTCATCAAGTTTTGCTGGGCGGTTGGTGTGTCTTTACTCTTTTTAATGAGCTTGATGATTTCGTCAATGTGATCAAGTGCCTTCTTCAAACCAATGAGAATATGCTCGCGCTCTTCGGCTTTGCGCAGGTCAAATTCGGTGCGGCGGCGAATAACCGTACCGCGGTGAATCAAAAATTCCTGGAGGATAGTTTTAAGCGAGAGGGTTTGCGGCACACCGTGCACCAGCGCCACCACGTTCATATGAAAAGCCTCCTCAAGCTGAGTGTGCTTGTAAAGATAATTGAGCACCGCTTGCGGGTTGGCGCCGCTCTTTAAATCAATAACGATGCGGATATCCTTCGTGGACTCGTCGCGCAAGCCCTTGATGCCCTCGAGCTTTTTGTCGCGAACATGGTCGGCGATGCTGGTAATAAGTGAGGCTTTGTTGACGCGAAATGGGATGGAGGTAATGACGATGTGATAGTTTTCTGATTTATCCTCAACGACTTCGGCTTCACCGCGACACACCACAGCGCCCTTACCGTTGGCATAAGCATGACGAATATCCTGCTCGCCGTAAATAATGCCGCCCGTTGGGAAGTCGGGGCCTTTCACAAATTGCATTAAATCCTCATTAGTGGCGTCAGTGTTGTCAATAAGGTGCACGGAGGCATCAATTACTTCCGTGAGATTGTGTGGCGGAATGTTAGTGGCCATGCCCACGGCGATGCCCAGCGTGCCGTTGAGCAGCAAGTTGGGAACCGCGGCCGGCAGAACGCTTGGCTCTTTTTTCGTGCCATCAAAGTTAGGACGGAAATCAACCGTCTCTTTATCAATGTCGCGGAGCATTTCGCTGGCGATGCGGGACATTTTTGCCTCGGTGTAGCGGTAGGCGGCGGCCGAGTCACCGTCAATGGAGCCGAAGTTACCCTGGCCGATAATGAGCGGGTAGCGCATGGAAAAATCCTGGGCCAGCTTCACCATTGCATCGTACACGGCGATATCGCCGTGGGGGTGATAGTTACCGATAACGTCGCCAACAACGGTTGCTGATTTGCGGGTTTTGGCCGCGAAGGTCAGGCCTTTCTCGTGCATAGAGAAAAGAATGCGGCGGTGCACTGGCTTTAAGCCGTCACGCACGTCGGGTAAGGCGCGGTCGGTAATAACCGACATGGCATAGTCAATAAAAGAATTGCGCATCTCCGAGGAGATGTTTTGGTTGATGACTTTATGTTCAACCGGCGCTGGTTTCGCCGCCTCTTTTGTAGCTTCTTTTCCGGCCATATATTCGCTATTCTAACACATTTTGTGTTTTATTTCCAACCTATTCTTTGGACTACTCCCAAGCATCTTTTCGAGCGTTTATGCGCAACAGAACCCTTCGGAGGCTAGCAGATAAAACAGAAACCTGGAGTGTGTATAGCACCTCCCTAGTATTAGGGGTTGCTAGCACCGCGCCAATATCCCGCAAAATCCGCAAATGCTGAGAAAGGGCCGGTTGCCGAACGCGTTTCCTCTTGCCACGACCTTTTTGGATTTTCTGCACGGCAGTTTGCAATTCAGCAACACTTTTCGGACCGGTCGTTAGTGCCTCTACAATATGAATGCGCGTGACATGCGAAAAAGCGTTCCCCAGTTTCAACAACTCTTTCTCCAATGCCGGCGGCATGTGTGGTTTGATGCGTGGCATAAAAAATTCCATAAAAATATATACTTAAAATGAAAATTACGTAAAAATGCAGTAACAAATTTTCAAACTCCTTTTCGAGTACCTACAGAAAAACGCTCAAAAAACGGCATTTTCGCATTTTTTTCCAATTACAGATTTTGAAAATGCTTATATGAAGCCATTGCCTGCCACATTTCACCACAAATGAATATATGCATTTTTTTGCATACATTCACGTCTCTTTTCTGGGCCTAGGTAAAGGCACTCTGCACCAACTTTTTAAAAATACCCTCATTCTTGACATCTTTTTCGTGAAATTCTGTTGGTACCCAAAAAGCCCTTGAGAAACCAAGAAACTGCGACAAAGCCAAGCTGCCTACTTTTTTGCGGGCGACGGGTCGGTAATGAGCACGCCGTGCGACACGTAATATTTAAGATTGTTGTAGGGATTGCTGGAAGAAGTCGCCGCTATGTTGTTTTGATCAGTGATGACAACCTGGTGGGCGGATGCGGAATTTGGTGTGGCACCGGAGTTGGAAAAAATACTCGTAAAACTAGTTTTGATGGAATTTAAAATTTGCCCGCCCGTATTTAAACTGCCCTGCAATGTACCTTCAAGAGACTCGGTGGCGCTCGGACCAAAAGCGGCCGGCGGCGTAACAACAGAAAGCGTTGCGGCGGCTGTTTGACTAGCCCCGGGCACAGCTGGAGCGGCGAGGGCGGCAAATTGACCTGGCAACGTGGCGGCCCAGCCTACAGCAATAATAAGCGTGAGAAAAACACTCGTGCTCACGGCAAAAATTTTGCGGTGATGATCCGGCCATTGCCGAATAGCAACGATAGCGTCATAGAGACGATTTTGCATGCCTTTAGTATACACCTTTTCAACACGTATAAGCTACTGAGCGAATGCCAATATTGCAACATCCCCCTCTTTTCCTTCTAAATCTTTACGTTTTAGCGTCAACTTATCCACGGCGGCCACCTGCTCGCCCGCTTCTTTCATGAAAATTTTTAAAGCGTCTTTGGCGGCATCGGGTGCATCGTAGCCAAGAGGAATAATAAGTTTTGGCTCAAGTGATACAGCGAGTTTATAGGCTTCTTGCGGCCCCAGTGTTCCATTGCCACCAATCGGCAAAAAGAGAATGTCTATTTCCTCCAGAGCCTCTTTTGCTTCGGCCGGAATGTCAGCAGTATCTAAAGCACCCAAAATACAAACGTTAATAGAATCAAGCGTGAGGGTGTAAATAGTATTGATGCGGCCGCCTTCTACACCCTTAACTTTATCAACAGAATCCAAAGCGTATGAAGAGTGGGAGGCCAAGCCACGGATAAAAACCTCCCGCGTTTCGTATTCCCCAGGACCAGTAATAACTAGCGGCTTTTTATCGCCAAAAGTAACCTGGTCGGTGCCATTAAAATCTTTATGATTGACGCTTACCAAGCAAATTTCGGCACCGAAGCGGCTGGCTTTCAGACTAGAGTCCTTAGAAACAGGATTGACGGCCACTACCAGGTCGCCCACCTGCAATTTAAGCGACTGATTGCCTTGGGATGTAATAATCATGGGGCTAGTGTAACGAAAAACCGGCTAGTTTGCAATTTCTCTTGTATTCATATATAGTAGCGCCTTATTAGCAGTCATGTAAGTAACCCCGTTTCTTCCGCATTTCCCTGAAAGGGAGCTCCAGTTTCAAACGGACCTTACGTGTTTTTTTATTATTATGCCAAAAGTTAAGAAGGAACCTAAAGCCACAAAAGAAAAAGAACCGGTAATTGCCGGCGAAGAAACCACTGAAGACAAGGCCGAGGCCACCGCCAGGAAAGAAGCTGCCAAAAAGGAAACCCACATGGGTAAAATCCTGGCGCAGAGCGTTACCCCACCATCGCTTGGCGACCTCGTGGAAGGCCCGGTTATTTCCGTTGAAAAAGGTGCAGTTTATATCGACCTCACTCCGTACGGCACCGGTATCATTTACGGCCGCGAATTTATCGCCGCCCGCGATGTCATCAAAAAAATCAACCCTGGCGACAGCATCAGCGCCAAAGTCGTTGATACTAATAATGCCGACGGCTACATTGAACTCTCCCTCAAGGAAGCTAAGCAGGCCCTCATTTGGAGCGAAGCTCAGGATGTTATTAAAGAGAAGCGCATTCTTGATCTGCCTGTCACTGAAGCCAATAAAGGCGGTCTCATTATCAATTGGCAGGGCATTCCAGGTTTCCTGCCGGCCTCTCAGCTCCGCGCCGAGCACTACCCGCGTGTCACCGATGGCAATAAGGACAAAATCCTTGATGAACTCAAAAAGCTCGTTGGCACCCGCCTCCAAGTGATGATCATCACAGCTATTCCTAAAGAAAAGAAACTCATCTTCTCCGAGAAAACTTCTCCTGATAAAGAGAAGGAGGATATGATAAATAAATATCGCGTTGGCGATGAGTCTGACGGCGTCGTCACCGGTGTTGTAGACTTCGGCGTCTTCGTTAAGCTTGAGGAAGGCTTGGAAGGTCTCGTCCACATCTCTGAAATTGACTGGGCGCTTGTTGAAGACCCAAAGCCGCTCTTTAAAATCGGCCAATCTATCCACGTCAAAATCATTGATATTAAAGATGGCAAAATTTCTCTCTCCCTCAAAGCCCTCAAAACTAATCCATGGGTTGCGGCTACAAAGAAATACAAGAAAGGCGACCTCGTTTCCGGCGTCATTATTAAGTACAACAAGCATGGCGCCCTCGCAAGCGTTGAAGAAGGCGTGGCCGGCCTCGTCCATATTTCCGATTTCGGCAGTGAAGAAATTCTTCGCCGCTCACTAGAGCTTGGAAAGAGCTATCCGTTCAAAATCACTCTCTTTGATCCTAAGGAACAAAAAATGGCACTCTCCAGCAAGGACGTTACAAAATAATTACTTACACAAAAAAGACTTTTCTCGGGGAGATAAACGATGCAAGCCCCTTCGAAAAGTCTTTTTTGTTACCTAACTATTGAATAGTGTCATCGCCCGAGATAGACCAGATTTAGAATCACTGACGATAGTTTCCACGGCTTCGGTCGCAATTTTGGCGATTTTCTTTACAGCGAGCAATTCGGAGGGTTTGAATTTGCCGATAATGAATTTATTGACGGCTTCTTCGCCGCTCGGCTTCTTCAACTTTCCCGAAGTGGTGCTGGGCGAGATGCCCACACGAAAACGAACGAACTCCTGCGTCTTAATGGCCTTAATGATGGAATCAACACCCCTATGGCCGCCGGCGCCGCGATTATAAGAGATTTTTATGGTGCCAATAGGTAAGTCTAAGTCGTCATGAATAACAATGAGCTTCTTCGCTTGGCTGGCGCTTTTAATTTTCGGACCGACTGCCTTGCCGGAATTGTTCATAAAAGTGTCGGGGGTGAGGAATTCCACCTTCTCCCCGCCAATTTTGCCATCACTCCATTTTTTTTCCAGAGTTTCCACAACAATGCGGCCCGTATTGTGCCGGGTGCCGACGTATTCTTCCCCTGGATTACCCAAACCAACGATAAGATATGCCATTCCCGTACTATAGCAGAGAAATTTTCAAAGTAAAAAGACCGCGAAAACGTTGTGAAATGCGTAAAGGCCTTGTGTCAAATGAAAGCGAGTAGTAAAATTGTCTTTAAGAAATTTTTATTTGTCCTTTATTTCTTTTTGATATCCATTTAGATTCATTTCATGCCTCCAACTGAAAACGAACCACGTGGTAAAGCATCTTCTTTCATAAAGGATCTTGTCGTTTTCGTCATTATCGCTCTGGCTGTTGTCATCCCTATCCGCTTCTGGGTAGCTCAACCATTCGTAGTAAGTGGTGCTTCTATGCATCCCACCTTTGAAACCGGCCAATACCTCGTTGTTAACCAATTCAGCTACCACTTCACCAATCCCAACCGCGGCGATGTCATTATTTTCAAGTATCCGCTTGATGTCAGTCAATATTTCATTAAGCGCGTCATTGGTTTGCCCGGAGAAACAGTCAGCATCGCTGGTTCAGTTGTCACTATCAAGAATGCCGCCCATCCCGAGGGCTTCACCTTGAGTGAACCTTACATCCTGCCTGCCGACCAAAGCCAAAACATGATGACCATTACGCTCAGCCCCGATCAATACTTCGTTATGGGCGACAATCGTAACGAAAGTTCCGACTCCCGCATCTGGGGACCAGTACCGCGCAACCTTATTGTGGGCACACCACTATTTCGCCTACTGCCACTTTCAACGCTTAGCGTCTCGCCCGGAAAATATTCCGAGCCAGCAGGCGAACAACAGTAGAAAAAAATGCCAACAGTACAAAAACACCGAGCGGGGGCACTCATCGCTATAGCGCCAAAAGTCGCGCCAGCGCCGCCACGGCTTCCTTGGTTCTACTCCACCGCTACTGCCGTGCCGGAGATCGCTCTTTTCTATGGCTTCTCGCCCCTTGAAGAAATGCTCCGGCCGGCCCAGCTTCGCCTAGAGCGACAAGATGAACAAATCATGAAGGACTTGACCGACCGTCCCGGCCAGCTTTTTGCCCTGCGCGAAAAAATTGCCCTCTTGCGTCACTACTTCGCCCGCAACCCGGGTGGCGCGCCCTTGGCCGTTTTTTCCGAACGGTCCGGCGGCCGCGGCATGGCTGAATATCATTTAGACATCATTGGCTCTGCTCGCCCCACTGCCGAAGCCCTTTTAATGAAACTCTGCTACGAAGTGGCCCGCCAGGAATATGCCGACGACGAAACCATTTTGGAAATCAATAGTGTCGGCGAGCGCGAATCCTTCAGCCGCTTTTCTCGGGATGTCACTGCCCACTTCCGCAAACACATAGAAACGCTTCACGCCGACTGCCGCCAAAGTCTCAAGAAAAGCCCGTTTGCCTCGCTCGCCTGCCCGCACGCCGAGTGTCGCCCCGCCCGCGAAAGCATGCCCGAATCAGTAAGCTTCCTTTCCGAGCCCTCTCGCCACCACTTCATGCTTGTCCTGGAACATTTGGAAGCCGCCGGTATGCCCTACTCCATGGATAAAAATCTCATCGTTGAACCCGACATCGTTCAACACACCGTTTTCCGTGTTTCTGCTACTTCCACCATTGCCAACATTCCCGCTCCATCAGTGCCTACCATTATCGCCCGTGGCTCCCGCTGGGGCGGCCTGGGCCGGCGCATGGGCTTCAAGAAAGACGTCCTTGGTGCCAGCGCCATTATCCGCCTGCCTAAAAAAACAAAAGCTACAAAAGCGGAGAAAAAAATGCAGCCGCCATCCTTTTATTTCATCCACATCGGCCATGACGCGCTCCTCAAAAGCTTGAATGTGATTGAAGACCTCCGCCACTCGCGCATCGCCGTCCATCACGCCCTCCTTAAAGACAAAATGGGCGCTCAGCTCGGTAGTGCCGAATCCTGCGGTGTTCCCTACATTATTATTATGGGTCAAAAAGAATCCGTAGATGGCACCGCTGTGGTGCGCGAGATGCTCACCCGAAGCCAGGAAACAGTGCCCCTTGTTCGCTTGGCCGAATACCTCAAGCATCTGCGACGATAAGTTGCATTCTTTCTAATTCCCTGCTATATTACGCGGACATATGATTAACGTTGAAGTCCAGAAAACAGGCACCGAAAACCCAATGAGCGTTTTGAAACGCTTCACTCGCCGTGTCCAGGGCGCCGGCGTATTGCCCCGCGTTCGCAGCCTCCGCTACGCCAAGCGTTCCGAAAGCCGCTACGTCCGCAAGAAAAGAACCCTCAAAACCATTGGCCGCCGCACTGAACGCGATCGTCTCATTAAGCTCGGCAAAATCGCCGAAGTTGCCCCGCGTCGCTAGTCTTTCTTCTTATTTATGACGGTCCTTATTCAGGAGAAAATCCCCCCACGGCTCCAGAAGCGTTTTGGGCTGATTAAAAACGCCGTGCTCGGTGCCGGCTATGAATTAGATATTAATTTCGTCTCTCCGCGTGAATCGCAAAAAGTAAACGACAGCTATCGCGCCAAAGACAAGCCGACAAACATCCTGAGTTTTCCTTTTGATCCGAAAAGCGGACAAATAGTCATTTGCCCGTATATTGCTAAAAAAGAGGCTTCGGTTTTGGGGTTAACACCAGCCAATTACATCCAATATTTGTTTATCCACGGTTTACTGCATTTGAAAGGATTCGATCATGGGAGTACAATGGAACAAAAGGAGCAAGAGTATTGCGGCAAATTCAAACTCAAGCTCGGTAACTTGTGGCAACCAGAACAATCACAACCGGCATAGACATCGGCACCAACGGCGTTAAGGTCGTGGTGGCTGAACTTGTCCTGGATCGCACTACCGGCAGAAAAACCCCTCGGCTTATCGCCACCGGCTGGGCTGAATCGCGCGGCCTCCGCCACGGCTACGTGATGGGCATTGGTGATGCGGCTCGCGCCGTCAACGCCGCCGTGCGCCAAGCTGAAAAAATGGCCGGTGTACCCATTAAGCGTGCCTTCGTTTCCGCTAACGGCATCGGCTTGGCAGGTATGCAGAGCGTGGGCGCTGCTTCTGTTTCCCGCGGCGATTCTGAAATTGTTAATTTAGATATCAGCAAAGCTCTTGATGCTTCCGAGAAGGCCCTGCCGCCCTCATTCACGCTGAATAGAAAAGTAGTTAACGTCGTTCCTCTTTCTTTCAAGATAGACGGCAAAGTAGTGCTCGGCCGGCCGCAAGGCATGAAGGGAATGAAGCTTGAGGCCCGTGCCCTCTTTATAACCGCTATGGAACAGCACCTCGTAGACCTGTTCCAAGTTTTTGATGAAGCCGGTATTGAAGTTGAAGATGTGCACCCCGGCCCGGTGGCCGCCAGCTGGGTGACACTCACGAAAGCTCAGAAAATTGCCGGCTGTGTGCTCGCCGTTATCGGCGCCGAAACCGTCGGCTTAACCGTTTTTGAAAACAGCAACCCTATTTCATTGGAAGTTCTGCCTATCGGTAGCACCGACATCACCCACGACATCGCCCTTGGCCTAAAAATCCCCATTGAGGAGGCGGAGAAAGTAAAAATTCTCGCTGGCCTTTCCGGAGCCAGTTCCGCCATGCACTCGGGCAACCACACCCTTACTACTCAAAGCGGCATTTCCTATTCAAAAAAGAAATTAGATGAAATCATTGAGGCTCGCCTTCAGGATATTTTTGAACAAATTGAAGATCATTTAAAGAAAATCGGCCGAAGTGGCCTCCTGCCCGCGGGCATCATTATGACCGGTGGTGGCGCCCAAAGCGCCGACATTGAAGATCTCGCCCGTTCTATTTTGAAAATCCCCGCGAAGGTTATTCGCCCAGCCTTTGATGCTGACCGCCGCGGCCAACCCGATTCTGCCTGGAGCACCGCCCACGGCCTGTGCATCCTCGGCCTCACCCAGGAAAACGAGCCCTCCATGCCAACAAAAACTTTAGGTATTGTAAGAAAAGGATTGTGGGAGTGGGTGAAGCAGTTTCTACCCTAGTTAACGCGAAAAAGCTTTTTCTCAGGCCGGACAAGAGGGAAAGCCTTCGGAAAAGCTCTTTCGCTTTCACTAGCACAGCACGATTTTCATAAAAATCAAGTGGTTTCTTCTCCTAAGAGTGTTAGTATTGTGGTCAACTATGCCACAAATCAAGCCCGAAGTTGAGACATTTGCCCGCATACGCGTCATCGGCGTGGGTGGTTCTGGCAAGAATGCCGTCAACCACATGATCAATTCCAAAGTGGATGGCGTTGAATTCATCGCTATCAACACCGATTCCCAAGATCTCCACCACTCTCTCGCCAAAAAGAAAATTCACATTGGTAAAAACGTCACCCGCGGCCTCGGTGCTGGCATGAATCCTGAGCTCGGCAAGCGTGCGGCCGAAGAAACCAAAGAAGAAATTCAAGAAGCCATTAAGGGTGCCGACATGATTTTCCTTGCCTTCGGTGGTGGCGGTGGCACCGGTTCCGGCGCCGGCCCCACTATTTCCAAAGTCGCCAAAGAAATGGGCGCGCTCACCATCGGCGTCGTCACCAAGCCATTCTTTTTTGAAGGCCAGCAACGCATGCGCTTCGCCGAGCAAGCTATTGAAGAACTCAAAAAAAGCGTTGATGCTATCATCGTTATTCCCAACGACCGCATCCTGAGCACTGTCAGCAAGGAAACCACTGCCAAGCAAGCCTTCGCTATTTGCGATGAGGTTTTGAAGCAGGCCGTGCAGGGCATCTCCGACCTCATTACCACACCAGGCGATATCAACCTTGACTTCGCCGACATCCGCGCCATTTTGGAAAATGCCGGCCCAGCCCTCATGGGCATTGGCACCGGTTCCGGCGAGAAACGCGCCGAGGACGCGGCTAAAGCGGCTATCAATTCCCCTCTTTTGGATATTTCCATTCATGGCGCCAAGGGCGTGCTCTTCTCTATTGCCGGTGGCGACGATCTCACCATGTTTGAAATTCAAGATGCCGCCAAAATCATCACCGAATCCGCCGACGTCAACGCCAAAATCATTTTCGGCACCATTAGCGACCCGTCCGTCAAGAAAGGTGAGGTTAAAATCACCGTCATTGCTTCAGGTTTTCCCGAACCCACCAACCGCCGCATTTTTAGTGATGGTCGCGGTGAAGCAAAGGTGGAACGCGTTGCTGAAAAACCCGCTCCCGTTGTTGAAAAGCCAAGCTTCTTTGGCGGCCGTTCAATTGCCCCAGAGCCAGTAGCCGCCTCCGAGCGCCCCGCTGATACCTCTCGAGAAGCTCCTCGCGACCGAGCCCGCATTTTCAATAGCATAACCCCCAACCCTATCAACACCCGCCCCGAAGTGAAACCAGCCACTGCCAAAGTTGACGAAAAGAAACCCGACGACGGCGACGACTGGAGCGCCATTCCCGCCTTCCTCCGCCGCTCTAAAATCAAATAATTTTCTGAATACGTAAAAATCAAGCACAGAAAAAAACCGGGCGACGAATCGCTCGGTTTTTGTTTTCTTTCATGTCAGAAGAATGTTACGGGAGGTGCGAAGCACTCATTTGGGCAATAGCCATCCGTAACACCTGTTCCTTGGAAAAATCGCTCGTGTTGATGATGAAATTCCAAAGCGCAGGATTGAAAATCGTCTCCAGGATTTCCCCGCCGTAAAGCGAAGAGAAACGCTCATCCACAGCTTCCTCTCGAGTGAGTGTGGCATCGCGCGCCGCCAACAACGAAACGTGATGATCGCGAACCATAATCCGCGAAAAACGTTTCTCGTCGGAGCACACCAGAAGGACTGAAGTGCTGTGAGGAAAGATAGCACGACTGCGACGCGACTCTATGATTCCGCCGCCTCGCCTCATATACTCCTGGCCCCTTTCCCAAATCGCCGCATCAACGTCTTTATCAGCGGAGCAAATTTCGCGGGCAGTTTGTTCAAACTGAGCGGGGGTGATCTTCGCATTTTCGGCAACACTTCTAAAGATGTCACCACCACAGGTATACGGGAGTTTGTAATACTCCGCCAACCCGCGACCAAGTTCCCCCTTGCCCGTCCCGGCCAAGCCGCCAATAGTAATGAGGCATTTTTCTGAACGCAAACTTTCAATAGGAGCACTGCTCATGGAACACCGCCTTTTTTGTTGTGTAAACGAGTAGAATGTACAAGCTGGCCATAGACTATAGAAAAGCCCAGTTGCTGTCAAGAAAATTACTGGTAGAATAGAAAGCCATGACCTACGACCTTATCATCATCGGCGGCGGCCCGGCAGGAGTGGCCGCAAGCGTCTACGCTGCCCGCAAGCGCCTGAAAACTCTTTTTATCACTAAAGAATGGGGCGGCCAGAGCACCGTTTCCGAAAACATTCAAAACTGGATAGGCACTCCGGAAATTTCCGGCAATGATCTCGCCAAAAATCTCAAAGCCCACGCCGAATTCTATAAAGGCGAGTGGCTCTCCATCCGCGACGGCCTGTGGGTTTCAAAAATTGAAAAGTCTGCAAAAGAAAAAGGCAACGAATTTACCGTCACCACCGACAAAGACGCCTTTGCGGGAAAAGCCATTCTCATCGCCGCTGGCTCAAGCCGCCGCAAAATAGACGTGCCTGGCGCCGCCCAATTTGAAAACAAAGGCCTCACCTACTGCGCTTCGTGCGACGGCCCGCTTTTCGCCGATCAAGATGTGGCCGTCATCGGTGCGGGCAATGCCGGCATTGAAACTGCCGCTCAGCTTCTCGCTTACTGCAAAAGTGTCACCGTTATCACCAATCTTTCTGTGAACGCCGACCCGGTCACCGTTGAGCGTATTAAAACCAATCCGAAGCTGAAAATCATTGAGCACGCCAACATCTTAGAAGTAAAAGGTGACAAATTTGTCACTGGCCTAGCCTATGAACTTGCGGGCAAAAAAACCCTACTCCCCGTTGGCGGAATTTTCGTGGAAATCGGCATCGTGCCCAACACCGCCTTCGCCAAAGGCCTGGTGGAAATGGATACGTTTAACCGCGTCATTGCCGACCCGCGCACGCAGCGCACAAGCGTCCCCGGCATTTGGGCCGCGGGTGATTGCACCGATGTGCTCTACCACCAAAACAACATCGCCGCCGGCGACGCCGTTAAAGCCGTTGAAGACCTTTACCTTCACGGAATAAAATGAACCGTTTTACATTAGTAGTTATAGGAATAGCACTTGTCCTACTCGTAACTTATTTTTTAATTCAATCATACATGCAACCCTCTCAGGCCGTAAGTAAAAAACTCTGTGCCAACTTACAAGAACACGAAACCCTGTTCACGCTAAGCACACCGGAAGGAAAATTGGGTGGCTACAAAATCATCAATAATGCCCCGAGTGTAGACGTGGCCCATACCAGTTGGTTTACCGCAGACGGCAGTCCGGTTGCTACAGTTTCGCCCACAAAAAGAATCAGCCAGGAAGGGATGGACGCTATCCAAACTCTTGAAGCAACCTACAGCAAAAAAGAGCCCGTGGTGTGCGCAGGTAAATAATGTGAGGAATTCGCTGAGGGTGACCCAAGTGGGAGAGAATTGGAACCAACTTATTATAGAGCTAAATTCCTGGCATGTCTTTGGACAACTTCTTGAGAAAGAGGAGAAAAGCCTTATTTACCTTAGAAAGTAGTTATTGTTCAAGTACCCAATGTTATTAGAAGCAGTACTAATAAGCATTAGAGTGAATGGTAGGCCTTATAGTCTATGACAACTCTTAAACAGCAATTTGCGTTAGAAAAACTAGTGGAAAACGGTGGAAATGTAACTCAAGCTATGCGTGAAGTGGGATATTCAGAAGCAACTATTAACAGTCCATCAAATTTAACTGGTAGTAAGGGTTTTAAGGCCATTCTAGAGGCATCTGGACTCAATGAGAACTTCTTGGTATCAGCTTTGGTAGAAGACATTAAAAAGAAACCCCAAAATAGAATTAGGGAGCTTACACTAGGTGCTGATATGCTTGGATTGAAAAAAATAGGCTCAACTATCAACATTGAGCAAAGTAAACCAATACCTATAATACAAATACCGGAAGCACTCGCTAGAAGATATGGGTTAACAGTTATAAACAATGATGAGAAAGCCGGAAGAATATTACATAAACAAATGAATAACCCAACCGAAAAATAATGTAAGTAATGGCGCAAATATAGCAACGCCTATAGCTGGAATAATTTTTTCACTAAATGTTTCGTCTTCTTTCTTAGTTTCGTTGGACTTATCTTGATACGTTAATGTCCTAATAATCAGTGATATGCCGATAGCTGCAGCAATTGATAATTCAGGCAGACCAAAGGTCGGAACAACGAACCAGCTCCACAACGTGCTTAACACAAAACCATTTATAATTGAACTAACAACCATAACTGCAACAATCCCAACAATTATTAAAAACATAGCAATAATTGATTAAATATTAGTAATGTCTATCATATTTATTAATAAATATTGAATACATCTCATTTATTCAGAATTAAATTTATATTGCAGACTGCTAGTTCTTTGACAAAATTTAAGACACCTGGCACTGTTTTTACTAAGTAGTCTGGGTCATTTTGATTCAAAGCATTATTGTATCCACCAAACTCAGATTCAGCCTTTGAAGTGCAGGCTTCATGATTTGATATTTTTAATTCGTCTGCGTTATAAGCTTCTGTCGTTGATGCTAATTTTTGTTCTAATATGCTCAGTTGACTTTGAGTATCAGCTTTTTGGGTATAAGTTCCGATTAATAAAAGACAAGCCATTACGAGTAATACAACCAATATTGATATAAAGATTTTTAGATGATTTTTCATATTGTATTTATTGTGAATAACAATTAGCAACACTACCCGTAACAGTACAGTTTGTGTTTATTATGGGAGCTGATGTTGGTTGCCAAATCTCACAGGCACTATTTTTAGCGTTAAGAGCTGATTGTTCCGAGAGAGCAACGTTTGTCAAACTATATCCATTTTGTTGTTGTAATGAATCAATTTCTTGAGCTTTTTCATCTGCTGTACCACCAACACGATTCAGGATGTTACTGTACTGCTGATTATATGCACTTTGTGCCGAAAGATATTGTTGATTAATCTGATTATAAGCACTAGTTGCAGCTGCACACTCTGGACTATTTTGCTTAGCTTGTTCAGCACTTATTGCAGCATTGTTAGAATTTATTGCTATACAAGACTTACTATCAGAACTTGAAGTGAACCCAGCGGCACAACTACAGCTAAAGCCACCACTACTTGTATATGAAGTACCGTCCCATGTCGCATTTGCATATAGTCCGGCACAAACCCGATAACCATTTTGCTGCTGTATAGGTTGCTGAACAACAGTGTCGGCTTTTTTTTGAGCCGCTTGCTGTGCTGCTTGGGTTGTCGCCTGTTGAGCTGCAATACTGGCAGCATTATTCGTATCTAATTTTACTTGAGCTTGATATGCCTGTTCCTGCAAGGAAACAGCTGACTGGGTTTGATTGTTGTTAGAAGTTATTGGTTGAGAAATTGCTGGCGTGGTTGTCGGCGTAGCTGGTGTAACAATTGGGCTAGTTGTTGCTGGTAAATAGACTATTTTTTCTATGACTTGCGGCTGAGGATGAAAGAAAACAGTAAACCATGAGATTGGATTCCACCAGGCAGCATTCGCAAAAAGTGGAACAAACATCATCATTACCAATCCAACAGATGCTATTTTTTTCATAGAGATTATTCTTATCCAATAATCCCTGTGGTGGTAAACAGAAAGCCCACCACGGGTCTCTGGCTAGGCCAGACGTACCGGTTTCCCGATACGGCGGATAAGGCAACACCATGATGGGTTTTCTATGCCTTATCCGTCTTCTTTCACCATGCCCAGATTGCTCTGGGTTTAGGCTACTTACTTATTAAGTTGTAACTCCATAGTGCCACACAACAAGATTTAATTCAATCTGCATACTTGTTTTGAAAAATAATCTCTGGTAGAATACCCGTATTAGGTTGTTTGTTGCAGACAATTGTTTTAATTGTTGCAACAAACTTGCTCTCCATAGATACGCTCAGAAAAATAGACCCAAACATAGCCGGTTTAACAGATGACGAATTAGAGAAAATTCGGCAGTCTCATTATGATTTTGGACAATTAATGTTTGAGGACTGGATAGCTCAAAAGTCTGGTTCCAAATATCCCACTGGGGTATTCCCTAACAATAGTAATGGTTCTAAACTATAGGCATGGAGACTTCACCGAAAAAAACAGGAATTATCTATGCCCGTGTATCATCAGCTGAACAGGTAGATAACACAAGCCTAGAGTCTCAAGAGCGGTACTGTAAGGAATATGCTGTCCGAGAGGCAATTCATATCTCACAGGTCTTTGTGGAGCGTGGAGAGTCTGCCAAGACGGCTGACCGAACAGAATTTAACAAAGCAATCACCTTTTGCGCTAACAAGAAAAACAAAATAGATTATTTTATTGTCTATAAAGTTGACCGTTTTGCCAGAAATCAAGACGACCACGCCGTAGTCAGAGGTATGCTTAAACGTCATGGCACAGAATTACGCTCTGCAACTGAACCAATAAACGAAACTCCTACTGGTCGTTTGATGGAGGGTGTAATGGCGACTTTTGCCGAATTTGATAACAATGTAAGGACAGAGCGCTCCAAGGGAGGTATGTTGGAACAAATAAAGAAAGGCACATGGGTCTGGCAAGCCCCCATAGGCTATTATCGGCCCCACAAAGGCTCAAATTTGGCCAAAGACCCCAAGGTAGCACCTTTTATACTAATGGTTTTTGAAGAATATGCTAAAGGCACATACAGTTATGAATTACTGGCAAAATATCTCGCCGAAAGAGGTTTTAAGACCAAGATGGGTAAAGTACCCTGCGCTCAACTTATTGAGAAGATTTTAAAGAATCCCCTGTATTGTGGAATCATGCGAGTATGGGGTAACGACTATAAGGGCAATTTTGAGCCAATAGTGCCAGAGGAATTATTTATTCAGTGTCAGGAGGGATACAAGAAAAAGACTTTGCAATTCAATAGGTCGGTAAATAACCCAGGATTCCCTCTCCGAAGAATCTGTGTCTGTGCAACATGTCAAAAATCTCTTACTGGTAGTAGTCCAAAGGGAAGAAAAGTTAACTACGCCTATTACCACCACCACAAACAAGATTGTCCGGCCGCAAAGTTTATACCAAGAGAGAACTTTGAGCAGATATTTGTGGAGTATCTAAATGAGCTTAGTCCTGGAGCAAAATATGAAAAGATATTTAAGGCTATTGTCTTAGATATTTGGAAAACGAATTATAAGAAGCTGGACGAGAATAATGCCAGAATTAGAAAGGACATGGAGAGACTGGAGCAAGAACGTCAGGCAATTTTTGAGCTCCATAGGTCTGGTAAATATTCAGACGATGAGTTTACTGAACAGAAAGCCATCATTAACCAGAATATTTATCATAAGCGGCAACTGCTCCAAGATAATCATGTGGAGGAGTTTAATATGGAAGAAGCCCTAGAGTATTGTTTTAGGTTTGTCCGAGAATCGTCTAAGACATGGCTTCGTCTCAAAAAGCAAAGCTACCCACGCCTTATGCGGTTCCAAAAACAGGTATTTCCTCAAAAAATCACTTTTGATGGGAAGAAATTTGGAACCACTGAATTATCCTTAGTCCTCAAGATGAATAAGGAAAATGGTGCCAATAAATCCCAATTGGTGACCTTACCGGGATTTGAACCCGGGTTCCAAGCTTGAAAAGCTCGTGTCCTGACCAGGCTAGACGATAAGGCCGTGGAGAAAAATATAACACACAACGAGGAGAAAATAAAGACTTGGCTCTGAGGAATTATTAGGAAAAACTAGCCAAAAATGATATGGTGAAGCCCTATGGATGGGTGGCTGAGTGGTCGAAGGCACCGCACTCGAAACGCGGCAGGCCCGAAAGGGTCTCGTGGGTTCAAATCCCACCCCATCCGCCATAATTTCTGGTATACTTACAACTTACCAACGTAAATCTCTAATACTATGATGGAAGGAAACTCAAATCATCCAGACGGCTGCAAGTGCGGCGTGTGCGGTAGCGGAATGAATAACAGTATGGGTATGAATAAAGACAATTGCGGCAATTCATGCGGTGCCTGCGGTTGTCATACCAAATTCCGCGGCTTTTTTATTATCCGCATGATTATGGCTATTTTGCTTGCTCTGGTCATTTTCTGGGCCGGCTTCATGCTCGGTGAATTGCACACTTTTAATTGGTTCAATTTCCGTGGCGCAAGCGGCTATGGCATGATGGGCGGCTTTGGTGGTGGCAGTACCCTGCGCGTTTACCACAACAACATGATGAGCATTCCTCCGGTCAATTCCACGACACCCTCACCCTCAGCGACAAAATAATCTGCAATTTTCGGTTCTAAAAAAGCGCTGGCTCTCCGGCGCTTTTTCTGTTAAACTGCCCAATTATGGAAGTGGGAGATTAATTTTTTGATTTCGGGCGATTAGCTCAGTTGGTAGAGCGTGTCGTTGACGTCGACAAGGTCACAGGTTCGAACCCTGTATCGCCCACCAGTCGCCAGAGTGCTGACGACAACCACGGGATGTGGTGTAACGGTAACATTCACGTTTCGGGTACGTGAGACTCCGGGTTCAAATCCCGGCATCCCGACCATAAGGTCATGATCATTTTAGGAATTGAAACAAGCTGTGACGAAACAGCGGTCTGCATACTTGAAGCGAAAGAAGGGGCGGCGGGCCCTGTTTTCAAAGTGCTCGGTAACGCTCTGTATTCGCAGGTCAAAATCCACGCCGAATATGGCGGAGTTTTCCCGGCTCTGGCCAAGCGCGAGCACGCTAAAAATTTAACACCGCTTTTGGAGAAAGCTCTTATTGACGCGCATATAGAAAAAGTGAGAGAGAAACCAAGTTTTGATGAAGAAAAAATAAAGAAAATGTTAGAACGGGAAGTTGGCCTCGCTGATTCCCTTCTGGCCATTGTCGCCAAAATCGAAAAACCAAAAATTGACGCTATCGCCGTCACTTCCGGCCCTGGCTTGGAACCAGCACTGTGGGTTGGTATCAATTTCGCTCTGGCGCTCGGAGAAATTTGGAACGTGCCCGTGTACCCCACCAACCACATGGCCGGCCATTTATTTTCTCCACTTGTTTCCGGAAATAAAATCGAATTCCCCGCTCTGGCCCTTTTGATTTCAGGCGGCCACACAGAGCTGGTTTTGAGCGAAAGTTGGAATAGCCACAAAGTTATCGGCCAAACCCGCGATGACGCCGTTGGCGAAGCTTTCGATAAAGTGGCTCGCCTCTTAGGCCTGCCCTACCCTGGCGGCCCGGAAGTTTCGCGCCTAGCGAGCGAGCACCGCACAACCGGGGTCAGACCCCCCTTTTCTCTGCCGCGGCCTATGCTTGATTCCGGTGACTTCGCTTTTTCCTTTTCCGGCCTGAAAACCGCGGTGCTTTACCTGCTCAAAAAATTTGCCGATGTAAATGACGATGTTAAACACCAAGTCGCCCGCGAATTTGAAGATGCCGTCACTGAAGTGCTTGTTACCAAAACCGAGCACGCAATTAACGCCTACAATCCTAAAACGCTTATTATTGCCGGCGGCGTCAGTGCCAATGCGCACATTCGCCAAGCTTTTGACGAGCTCGCAAAACAATACCGGGGCTTAAACCTTCTCATCCCGCCCGCCAACCTTTCCACCGACAACGCCATCATGATCGCCGCCGCGGCCTACATCAATATTTCAAATGGCCAGGAGCCGGCGACAAGTATTATCGCGAAGGGCAATCTGGCGTTATAAAATGCCAAAAAGCTGATTTTCTGCTATTATTTTGAGCGTGCAAGCGAATACTCCCGAAAAATTCCTAAAGCCCTACAATCCGCAGGAAACTGAAGAAAAAGTTTATAAAACCTGGCTGGACAGCGGTTTTTTTAACCCTGATGTTTGTATTGAAAAAGGTGTAACGGGGGCCAAGGCCGAGCCGTTTTCTATTGTTCTGCCACCGCCAAATGTTACCGGCACCCTACACCTCGGCCATGCCGCCATGCTTGCCATTGAGGATATTGTGGTGCGTTTTGAGCGCATGCGCGGCAAACGCACGCTCTGGATTCCCGGCACCGACCATGCCGCTATTGCCACCCAATCGCGGGTTGAAAAGGATTTAGCCAAAGAAAAAATCCGCAAACATGACCTTGGCCGCGAGGAATTCCTCAAGCGCGTTAACGCTTTTGCCCAAGCCAGCCACGACACCATAGTTAGCCAAGTCAAAAAAATGGGAGCTTCCGTGGACTGGAGCCGCGAGGCCTATACCCTTGATGAAAAGCGCTCTTTCGCCGTGCGCACTGCTTTCAAAAAAATGTACGACGACGGCCTTATTTACCGCGGCTTTCGTGTGGTGAATTGGGACCCCAAAGGTCAAACCACCATTTCTGACGACGAAATTGTCTATAAAGAAGAACAAACCACACTCTATACTTTTAAATATTCTAAAGATTTTCCTATTGCCATTTCCACAACGCGACCAGAAACAAAAGTTGGTGACACTGCCGTGGCGGTTCACCCCGAAGGAAAATATAAGGAATTTATCGGTAAAGAATATGACGCAGAATTTGCCGGCGAAAAAATCCACATCAAAATCGTTGGCGACCAGGCCGTTGATGAAACTTTCGGCACCGGCGCCGTTGGCGTAACGCCCGCACACAGCCAAATAGACTGGGAAATTGGCCAGCGCCACCAGTTGCCACTTAAGCAAGTTATTGATGAATTCGGCAAGATGACCGTGACCACAGCACTTTTGGCTGGCAAAAAAGTTGTCGAAGCCCGCGCAGCTGTTGTTGAATGGCTGAAATCTGAAAGCCTATTGGAGAAAGAAGAGAAAATTACTCACAACATCGCCACGGCGGAGCGCACCGGTGGCATTGTTGAGCCTCTGCCGAAATTGCAGTGGTTCATCGCCGTCAATAAAGAATTCAAACAAAGTGGCGCGAGCACGACGCTCAAAAAAAGCATGCTGGAGGCAGTTACCAAAGGCGGCATTAAAATCATCCCCGACCGTTTTGAGAAAATCTATTTTAACTGGATTGAAAATTTACACGACTGGTGCATTTCCCGGCAAATATGGTTTGGCCACCGCATTCCCGTGTGGTATAAAGGCAACGAAATGTACTGCGGGATTGAAACACCCACAGGCGACGGCTGGAAACAAGACGAAGACACCCTGGACACCTGGTTTTCCTCTGGCTTATGGACTTTTTCAACGCTCGGCTGGCCGGAAAAAACGGCTGATTTTATCACCTATCACCCCACGAGCTTATTGGAAACGGGCTATGACATTCTCTTTTTCTGGGTCGCCCGCATGATTTTAATGAGCAGTTATCTGCTTGGCGATATTCCCTTTAAAACGGTTTACCTTCACGGCCTCGTTCGCGATGCTAAGGGCCAAAAAATGAGCAAGTCGCTTGGCAACATCATTGACCCGGTGGATATGATTGAAAAGTATGGCGCCGACGCGGTCCGCCTTTCGCTCATTATCGGCACAGGCCCCGGTAATGACAGCAAGCTTTCCGAGGATAAAATCCGCGGCTACAAAAACTACGCCAATAAAATCTGGAACGCGACGCGGTTTGTGGTGGAAAATGCGGGCGCCGTGTCCTTGGAGAAAAAACCAGCTCTCTCGCCGAAAGATGAAGAAAGTATAAAGGAATTCTTAAAATTATCTGAAGAAATTACCGGCGACATTGAAAACTACCGCTTGCACTTAGCGGCCGAAAAACTGTATCATTACTTCTGGCACACGTTTGCTGATGTTATTATTGAAGAGTGCAAGAAAAATCCCGGTGAAAGTGCCAGCTGGACCCTCGCCCACATTCTGACTAATTCCCTCAAACTCTTACACCCCTTCATGCCGTTTGTCACCGAGGAAATTTGGGGTCTCTTGCCTGCCGACTTTAAAAATCAAAAAATTACCAGTTCTTTATTAATGACCACCTCATGGCCTTCCCTGAAGTAGCACACTCATTTCCTGCGGTCACCCAATTCCTCAACCGCCTAGATGGCGGCGATCCGTGGCACCTCGTTTTAACCACCCTTATTGCGGTGATGGCCGGCCTTGGTCCCGTCCTTTTATGGCTCTGGATTTGGGAACATGAGGATAAACACCCCGAACCTACCAAACTCGTTATATACGCCTTTTTGGGCGGTATGGCGGCCGTTTTAGTGGCCTTGCCGCTGGAAAGCATCGCCAGTAAAGCCTTTACCGCCACCCCACTTATCATCCTCGTATGGGCGGCTATTGAAGAGGCGTTGAAATATTCTGCCGCCTACCTCACCACCCTCTGGCGCGCTGAAAATCACGAGCCAATAGACGGCATGATGTACATGATTATCGCCGCTCTTGGCTTTTCCGCTTTGGAAAACACACTCTTCATCATCACCCCTATTTTTCACGGCAACACCTCCTTGGCTATCGCCCTTGGCGTTAACCGCTTCTTCGGTGCCACCGTTATCCACATCCTTGCTTCGGGCACGGTAGGTTTCATGCTGGCGCTCGGCTTCCACAAGCCGCCGGCTCAACAAACTTTCTATACAGCAATCGGGTTATGCACCGCCATTCTCTTGCACGCCGGCCTCAATTTATCTATACTGTTTAGCATTGGCGGCTCGGCCGTGAACGCCCTCTACTTTATCTGGTTCGGCGTCATTGCATTAGTCCTCCTCTTTGAGCGAGTCAAGCGCCTTCAAACCACCTAATTATTTCTCATTTATCAGCACTTAACTCATCAAGCACTATGGCCACCAAAGACAAACGCTCTTTTTTTGAACGATTAACCGGTAGTGTTAAAGTTGACGACGAAGCCGACTCTTTCACGCCCGCCACGGCTGAGCCAGCTCCCGCCCCGCGCCGCGTTCAAGCAAAAAGTGCTTCTAAAAGCGCCGCCCCCGCCAAAGCCAGTAGCCGCCAAAGTGCCCCCGAAACCGAAAGTGAGTCGGAATGGCTTGATGAAAGCGCCGAGGAAGGCCAGCTCACCGTTGACGTCTACCAAACGGCCAACGACATTGTTATTAAAACCATTGTCGGCGGTGTTCGCCCCGACGACTTAGACATTTCCATCACCCGCGACATGGTTGCCATCCGCGGTCGCCGTGAAGAAGCCAAGGAAACTTCCGATGACGATTATTTCCATAAAGAATTGGCCTGGGGTGCGTTTTCCCGCACCATCATGTTGCCTGAAGAAGTTGATCCTGAAGGCGCCGAAGCCACGCAGACCCATGGCCTGCTCACTATTCGCTTGCCCAAGCTTGATAAGCGCCGGCAAACTAAGTTGAGAGTAAAAGCGGTGAGTTAAATTTTTCTGAAAATTTACGGAGCACCACTTTTTCTTGACTCAAAATTTCATAAAAAAATAACCCCGCACTTTCGTACGAGGTTCCAGTTAAACGCTATTCTGAAAAGCGGTCGCAGATTGCTCCACGTAATTAACCCAATAACACATTCGTTGTTAACTTTCGGGATTGGACTGAGCCGGTTGTGAAGTCACTGATTGAGCATCAGAGGCGAGAGTTGGTTGGTGAATATCAACAGTCAAAGCCGTTCCGTCATACTTGCTACAATCGAAAGTCATCCGGTAGAATGCTTCCTTCGTAGCTTTCTGAAAGAAACTGAAACTCAAACACAACCGACGATACCTGATCGGTCCGTCAGTTTCGTCGTCCCAAGGAAAACGTAGAAGAGTTTCCAACCTGTAGACACTCTTACACGCCTTCTTGAAGGATTTTGCGTCCTCGTCGTTAAGCCCGCCGTGCCAGTGACCACGGAAACATTCCACCAATCGTTGCCGAAAATCCTTCTCGGCCTGGTTCTGCTGGTCATTGTGGTAGTTGGAAAAGATACCAACAGAGATATCCCGGATGAGCTGAACCAGCTTTTGCTCAAGCGCACAAACCATCTCATACGGCTCGGTTTTTTCACCGAGAAACTCGAGGGTTGAATCAAAGAACGAAGTGTACTTACGAAGCATGTGATTCTCCTTTTGGAATGGCTCACTTATGGCCATATAATTCAGTCTTTTCCAGGACTGATTCTGGTTAACAGTGACGTACTGCTAATCAAGAAACATTGTAACATAATTATATTACATGTCAATACCCGCACGGCGAATTCCAGCCTGAAAGTTAGCCGCGCTAATATGTCTTTTAAAGTGGTACCCCGCTAACGGTGCCGAGGGCCGGGATCGAACCGGCGACCCCATCCTCTTCAGGGATATGCTCTACCAACTGAGCTACCTCGGCGTTTTGCTGATGTTAGCTACCAAAACAGCTACATCGGCGTTTTGAAAACTAAAATTTTTAACCGAAAACTAAAACTTCGGTACGTTTATGTTGCTGATTTGCGCGGCCTTATCAATCATTTGGCCAAGCGGCCCAAGATAGGGCTGAACGGCGTAAAAGGCCCCCACCGCCACGGCTATGATGAATCCCCAGTAGATAACTTGAAACACGCGGCTCCAAATCATTGAACTGCGCATTTTGCGAAGCAGGCGATTGTTTTGCTCGCTTAACCGCAAGGTTTGTTCAAGCATAGCGCGCTCTTCAGGATTCATGCCGAAACTATAGCATAATTTGTGCTATAGTCCAGAAACGCCCCCGTAGTTCAACGGATAGAACAACTCCGTCCTAAGGAGTGGATGTAGGTTCAATTCCTGCCGAGGGCACCAAAATTATTTCTTCAGGAGCAAAACCTGGAGGCGCTCTTCGTCAAAGCCGACGATAACCTCCGTATCAACAGTGATAACTGGCACCCCGAGCTGGCCGCTTTTTTCTACCATTTCCTTGCGCTTCACAGGGTCTATACCGACATTGTATTCGGTATACGGAATATTGTTAGCCTTAAAAAATTCTTTGGCCTCCTTGCAATAATGGCAGGTGGCCGTGCTATAAATGGTGACGTTTTTCATAGGTGCATATTTTAACACAAGGCCGTGGTGGCGACAATTGCGGGGTTGGGGTAAAATAATGGGCATGATTGGATTCCTCTTTATTTCATTTATAGCCGGCGTTTTGACGGTTTTAGCGCCCTGTATTTTGCCGCTACTGCCCGTGATTATTGGCGGCTCCGTGGCGGGCGAGGGCCACTGGCGCCGAGCTTTGGCCATTGTCGGCGCACTTTCAGCTTCAGTTTTTTTGTTCACGCTCGTTTTAAAAGTAAGCACCGCGTTCATAAATATTCCGGCGCTTTTTTGGCAACTGCTTTCAGGCGGCCTTTTGGTAATTTTCGGCCTGGTAACTATCTTTCCAAAATTGTGGGATAAAATTCCGGGTGTTAATGCGGTGTATCGCAAAGCCAATCTCGCTCTTGGTTCGGGCTACCAGCGCCAGGGTGTGTGGGGCGACATTATTGTTGGCGCGGCGCTTGGTCCGGTTTTTTCTTCCTGTAGTCCTACTTATTTTGTGATTTTAGCGGCCGTTTTACCGGTGTCGCTGGTGACTGGAACACTCTATTTACTCGCTTATGTTATCGGCTTGGGGCTATTTCTGCTTGTTATTGCGGTAGCTGGACAAAAGCTGGTGAATTGGCTCGGCATTGCCAGCAACCCTGATGGCTGGTTTAAAAAAGCTATCGGCATTTTGTTTTTGATTGTGGGCATCGCTGTCATTTTTGGTTGGGACAAAAAATTGGAAGCGGCCCTGCCCGGCTCGGCCTTCGGTGAAATTGGTATTGAGCAAAGCCTGCTCGGCGGTACACAACCGGCTTCCGCGCCTTCCGTGCCTTCCTCGGCTACCACCACACCCGCGATAAACGCAGCTGCCAGTGGCAACTTCCTTTCGCTCGTCCAAAAAGCTGCCCTGTTTCCCAAAGCGCCAGAGCTTACCGGCATCGCCGGCTACATTAATACTGGCGGCCAGCCCATTTCGCTCGCACAATATCGCGGCAAAAATGTCGTGCTGGTGGATTTCTGGGATTACAGCTGTATCAATTGCCAACGCACCACGCCTTATTTGAATGCTTGGTACCAGAAATATAAAGATCAGGGCCTCGTAGTTATTGGCGTCCACACACCTGAATTTGCCTTTGAGCAATTGCAAGGCAACGTGCAGGCGGCCGCCGAGCAATTTGGCATTAAATACCCAGTAGTTCTGGACAATCAGTATAAAACCTGGCAAGCGTTCAATAATGAGTATTGGCCCAACGAATATTTAATTGATATTGACGGCTATATTGTTTACAACCACAGCGGCGAAGGCGATTACGACGTCAGCGAGCACGCCATACAGGCGGCTTTGGCTGAGCGCGCGGCCCGGCTCGGCGTAACGAGCACGCTGAAAGGAAGCAACACGGTGAATATTCCCGCCACCAACTTAAACGCCATAGAAAGCCCGGAAACCTATTTCGGATCCAGCCGCAATCAGTACCTAGCAAATGGCACAGCTGGGGTAGCGGGCACGCAAACGCTTGCCCTGCCCAGCACGCCTCCCCTGCTTAATTCGCTCTACCTGGGCGGCACCTGGAATTTCCTGCCGGAATATGCCGAAGCAAGCGCCGGCGCTACGGTGCGTTTTGAATACAGCGCCCACGATGTATATATAGTTGCGACCAATCCGAGTGGGCCGGTAAAAATAAAAGTGTTGCGCGACGGCCAGCCGGTCGGAAATTTTGCCGGAGCAGATGTTAATCCTTCTACCAGTGAAGCTGTCATTAGTGGTGACCGGCTTTATAAGCTGGTGCACGATGCTTCCGCCGGCGTCCACACTATTCAAATTCAAGTGGAACAAGGCACTTTAGATGCCTACACGTTTACTTTCGGCTAAAGAAAAAGCCGGAAAGAAATTCCGGCTTTTTGCACACTGCTCCGACGAAAAGATTCACGCGCCGACGTGCATGCCGCCGAGCCAATAGAGAATGAACGGATCGTCCGCACCTTTTGAGCGCCACACGTTGAAATTGGACGAATTGACACTAGCCATAAGATGGGTGAGCTGTTCCGGAGTCACCCGGAACAGATTGTGTTGTTTGCCGTCACCGCAAAAAACTTCACGCAACTCTTGTTCAGGCGTTGCTTGTATGTATTCGGCGATAGCATGACTATCATCGATACTGTGTGGCTCAACGGCAAAACAACCCTTCTTGACTTGGCACTGTATAGACATCACATACCTCCTTATAAAAAGGTCCGGCGATAGCATAGCTCTTTTCCTCATTACCCGCAAATGAACCGGCTCTACAAATCGTGATATACTAGGAACCATATGAAAACCCTAAAGCGTTTTTTGCTGAATAAATGGACAATAATTATTGTCATTATCCTTATTATTGTTGGTTATTTCGTTTTCCGCGGTAAGAGTAATTCTTCCAATATTGAATTCGCCACAGCCAGCGTGGGCAATATTATTGAGCAGGTGAGCGTCACGGGCAAAGTAGTGCCGATAAACCAAGCCGATTTAGCATTTGAGAAAAGTGGTGTTTTGACCTCAGTGGATGTCGCGGTTGGCGACCACGTAAGCCGTGGCCAAACTCTCGCCACCTTAGACAGCGCCACCGACCAAGCCGCGGTTAGCTCTGCGCAGGCTACCCTCAGCGACATGTCCCGTTCGCTCACTCCTCAAGAATTAGCCGTGGCCAAAACCGCCGTGGAAACAGCCGAAAAGGGCGCTGTGGATGCCGCCGCCGATGCGTATAACAAAACCCAGAGTGCTATCGTCAATTACTCCAGCACCCTCTTCAGCGGCCCGCAATCGGCCAATCCAAAGCTCCTTTTTTCCACCCAAACGGCCGACCAAGAGCGCCGCATTGAGCTTGAACAGGTCAACACCCAAATTCTTTTGCAAAAATGGAATACTGAGGTCGCCATAGCCAGTTCCAGCTCTGCAGACATGCTTATTGCCGATACTGAAGGATTTTTAACAACAGTTACTACCTTTGCCAACGACCTAGCCACGGCCGCGAACGCCCTCGCTCAAACGAGCGCCCCATCGCAAACCAACGTCGTTTCCTATATCGCCACAGTCAACAGCCTCAATGCCGCCATTGTTGCCGCCACGAGCGAGGTAACCACCGCAGGAACCAGCTTGGCAACAGCAGAATCCAATTACAACCTCAAGCTCGCTGGCAACTCCGTTCAGTCTATCGCCGCCCAGGCCGCCAAAGTGGCGCAAGCGCAGGCGTTGTTGGCTCAAGACATCCTTACCTCGCCTATTGATGGCGTTGTTACCCAGGCTGACCCTACCGTAGGTGAATTCGTAGGCGCAGGCACTACCGGCTTTGCAGTGCAAAGTAGTGGTCAATTCAAAATTGAGGCCTATGTAGCTGAAGCCGACATCGCCAAGGTGGCAGTTGGCAACTTGGCCTCAACCACTCTTGACGCCTACGGCTCCAACACCGACTTTCCCTCCAGCGTTACCGCCATTGACCCCGCTGAAACTATTTTGCAAGGTGTCCCTACGTATAAAGTCACGCTCTATTTCGTCACACCCGACAGCCGCATCCGTAGCGGCATGACCGCCAACCTGGAAATTCTCACGCACGAGCACGACAACGTCCTGGAAGTACCGGCCCGCGCCATTTTAAGCGGTAACGCATCCACCACTGCCCGCATTTTAAATCCAGACGGCACCACCTATGCCACCGTGCCCGTTACTGCAGGCCTAAAAGGCTCCGACGGCATGATAGAGATTCTTTCCGGCCTTACTGCCGGCGACAAGGTGGTAACTTATATCAAATGATAGAGAACATCATCTCCGTCAAAAATCTGAAGAAAATATATAAGGAGGGTGAGAGTTCAACGACTGCTCTGGCCGGCGTCACTTTTAATGTGCGCCGAGGCGAATTTTTGGCCATTATGGGCCCTTCCGGCTCAGGAAAATCAACGCTCCTCCACCTTCTTGGCCTCTTAGATGAACCAACCTCGGGTAGTTATTCATTCAATAACAAAGATGTCACTTCGTTTTCAAGCAACGAGCTGGCCGATGTGCGCAACCGCGAAATAGGCTTCGTCTTTCAGGCATTCAATCTTCTGCCGCGCACCTCAGTGCTGGAAAACGTAAAATTGCCCCTCTACTACTCTGACATCCCCGAAAGTGAATGGGAAAAACGTGCCCGCGAAGCGGTAGAATCGGTCGGCCTAGGCAACCGTATGTATCACGGCCAAGCTGAGCTTTCCGGCGGAGAGCGCCAACGAGTGGCTATTGCCCGCGCCCTCGTCACTGATCCGGAAGTTATCTTCGCCGATGAACCAACCGGCAACCTTGATTCAAAATCCGGCAAAAATGTCATGGGTATCATTCAACACCTCAACGAAAACCGTGGCAAAACCATTATCCTCATCACCCACGAAACCGCTACCGCCGAGCACTCCGAGCGTATCATTCGGCTCATGGACGGTGAAATAGAGAGCGACGAGCAAGTCAAAATTCGCCTTACTGCCGACGACGAATTCAAGAAATAACATGACCTACAAACACCTTCTCAAAACCTCACTCACCGGCCTTACCACCAACCGCTCACGCTCAGCACTGACGATTTTTGGCATCGTTATCGGCATCACCGCTATCATGCTCGTTATGTCGCTTGGCGCCGGCGCGCAGAACCTCATCCTCGGCGAAGTCCAAGGGCTCGGTACAAATACTATCGCCATCATCCCTGGCCAGGTATCCAGTAGCCCCTCAAATGTCTCCGCTTTGTATAGCGACTCTTTAAAACCAAACGACATCACCGCGCTTCTCAACAAAGCAAATGTACCGGGCCTCGTTTCGCTCATGCCCGTCGTTATCGGCTCAAATGTTGCTTCGTATGGCTCAAATACCTACCAAGCAACCATTTTCGGCGGCACCGACCTTATCGCCAGCATTTTTAACCTCGTGCCAGCGGAGGGCGAATTTTTTGACCAGAGCGACGTGGATTCCCTCTCAAGCTCGGTCGTCATCGGCGCCGACGTGGCCAGTTATCTTTTTGAAAATCAGGACCCGCTCAATCAAAACATCAATATCAAGGGCCGCAATTTCCGCGTTGAAGGTGTTCTGCCGAAATCCGGCGGCGGTTCCCTCTTTAATTTTGACTCCATGGTTATCATGCCCTACACCACCGCGCAAACCTACGTCACTGGTCAAAAATATTATAACCGCATCATTATTCAGGCGGTTTCCGATTTGGCCGTGCCCGCCACCGCCGCGGACATTCGCCTCACTTTAGAAGAATCGCACAATATCACCGACCCCACGAAGGATGACTTCACTATTGAAACTCAACAAACATTAGCGAACACGCTCGGTACTATCACCAGCGCTCTTACCTGGTTCCTTGTTGCCGTTGCCTCCATCGCCCTCTTTGTTGGTGGCGTCGGTATTATGAACATCATGCTCGTTTCCGTCACGGAACGCACCCGCGAAATAGGCCTGCGTAAAGCCCTTGGCGCGCAGGATCGCGATATTCTTCTGCAATTTCTGCTAGAGGCAATTCTGCTCACTGTTATCGGCGGCATTATCGGCATCCTCCTCGGTGCTGGCTTGGCATTTCTCGTTGCCTTTGCCCTTTCACATTTTCTGGCAATTAATTGGGTCTTTATCTTCCCGTGGAGTGGCGCTATTCTCGGAATTTCTGTTTCCGCCGCCATTGGCCTCGTTTTCGGCGGCTATCCTGCCAGCCAAGCAGCAAAAAAGAGCCCTATTGAGGCATTGCGATACGAATAAACAGAAGAAAAATTTCAAGTATAAAAATCTTCCAAAAAAATCTTCTTATATAAAGCCATACTTTTTCTCTAATTCTTTACAAAGTTTTTAAAAAGTATTCTGCTGCTGTTTTTTATCAAAAATGTAAGTTTTCTTCAGGACTTTTTTATCTCATAGGAATATACTTAGCGCACATGATTACCGACACCGACATAACCAAGCTCAAAAAAGTCTTTGTTACCAAAGATGATTTGACTATTGCCCTCAACAATTATCCCACCAAAGACGATCTGGCTATTGCTTTAAGTAATTACCCTACCAAAGACGATCTTAAGCATGAGCTGCAAAACTATCCCACTAAGAACGATTTGAAAAATGAATTTGACATAGAATTCAATAAAATATCAATGGAATTCGTCACTAAAACAGAATTCCGTAATCTTGAAGCAAAAGTCGATGGTATCGGAGGAATGGTTAGAAAAATCCTTGAAGGAACAGATGCTTTTGTTCGCACATTTACCATCCTAGAAGAAGAATATCACGCCCTAGCCATGAGCGATACGCGGCAAAACAATCAAATAGACCAGATTGCCAAACACACCGGTATAAAACTGGCTTATTAGTAACCTACTTATTTAACAAAGCCCGAGTTTTTGGCCCCAACGAACCCGTCATTTCAAGATCGTGGGCGGCTTGATATTTCTTTACGGCCGTTTCCGTCTGCACGCCAAAATAACCCGTAATTTGCCCTGAAAAGTCCCCTTCTGTAGTAAGACGCTGTTGTAAGGCCGTAACGGCCTGCCCTTGCGAACCAAGTGAAAGTGCCGCGATAAACGTGTAGGAAGAACTATTTTGGGCCTGATTAAGCAGAGCGCGGGTTTGCGGGCCTACCGAGCCTACGGCGGCCAAGCTGTGGGCGGTTTGAAATGCCGCTACTGCCGCCTTTGTAGCCGGACCAAAATAGCCATTGGGTGCGACAAAAAAGAAGCCGAGCTTTGTCAGAAGGGTCTGCAAAGCCGTCACTTGCGAGCCGCTTGAACCGGTGACAAGCTGGTTGATAAAAGTGGTAATGGAGGTAGCCGCGGAAGATGACACCGCTGACGTTGCCGGTGTGGGCGTTGTAGTCGGAGTGGTTACAATGGCTGGAGCAGGCGTAAGAATCCCCGAGCCCGGCGTTACTGCAATAGTAATGGTGTCGGTAGCAGCGTGATTGGCGTTATCATAGGCAGCAATAGTAATAGTATGCGTTCCAACATCGCGCGCGGCTGACACCCACGTCACATTGCTCGACATTTGACCATTAAGAAATGAGGAGCCGAAGAAAGAGTCTGTTACCGCATACCACGGGTTTGTAAAACCCGTTGGAACAATTTGAAATGAAAGCTTTTGACCAGCCGCCACCGTGCCACCGGGCGTGAGTGATGTAACCGTCACTTGCGGACTAGTAACTGTAATCGTCAACTGTTGACTGACGGAATGACCGGAAGAATCAACAACAGTTACCGTAAGAGTGTGTGTACCAATGTCATACGTCGCGGGCGTCCAGTTGAAATAGCCCAATGAGTTTATATCGCTCGTAGTTACACTATTTGTACTGTTATTTGAAGAATCGCTGACGGTGTAGATTGGACTATTAAAACCTGTGGTATTAACCGTAAACGAGAGTGGCACGCCAGCTACTACAGTGTAACCAGGGCTCATAGAACCAATGGAAATAGTCGGCCCATTGGCGACGGTAATGTTTTCGGTAACTGTGCCCGTATTTCCGGAGGAATCGCTTACGGTAATAGTAATAGAATGAGCGCCAATATCGTTACTGGCGGGTGTCCAGCTGAAAGTACCGCTAGAATTGACGTTATTATTAGAAACACTGGAGCCAGAAAAAGCATCATTCAAATTAAAGCTTGGATTGCTAAACCCCGACGAGGCTACAGTAAAAGAAACCATTGTACCCACAGAAACAGTGCTCGCTGGCGAAAGTGAGCCGATAGAAACCGACGTATTAGCCAATGCCAAAACCGGTGCCAGAAACAGGCCTAAAAATATGACTGCAAATCCAAAAGAAAAAAAGAATCGCTGCATTGCCGTAGATGATGCTTATTATACGACATTTTCTGCCTCAAGGTGCTCTTTGGTGCGGGATGGGAGAATCGAACTCCCGTCCTATGCTTGGGAAGCACATGTTTTACCACTAAACCAATCCCGCGTTTTAATGGGAGTCAGACACTATTTCTACGGACTCGTTGTCGCCGTGCCTGAAGCTACAATCACTATCAGGTCTTCCCCGGGCTTGGCCACATTGTAGGTGGAGCGGATGGTTTCGTCCACCCCTTCAGGGGTTTGTAAATGAGCCACCTCACTTGAGAGTGCCGCGTCACTCCCCGCCAATTCATTGGCCTGCTCTTGTTCCCCCGCTACTTTTATAGCCGTCTCATTTGCTTTGCCATATAAATTCCACACCGCCCGGCCCAAAAAAACACAAGCAACAGCAAGCACTACTACTGCCAACGGCGAAAACAGCCAATGTGTCAGTCGCCCCCGCTGTTTTTTCTGCCGTTGAAATTCCCGCATATTATGATAGTATACTCTGTACTATGATCATCAACAAACGCCACCGCAAAACCCTTAACGTCATCATGATAATTGTTTCCGTCGTCGTCGTTCTCGGTATGATTGCCCTCTACATCCCAAGCCTCTTACCTTCATAACCAGGGTCAGGCACCGGTTTTGTTATACTAAACTCATGAAAACCTCTCAAAAGGGTTCGGTGATTATCGTTTTATCCCTAATTGTCATTCTCGCAGTTGTTGCTTTTGGTGCATATAGTTATTATCAAAATAAGTCTGCACAAATTGCTCAAGAGGACTTAACTTACGACTGTACAAAAAAGCCATGCGAGAGTCTAGGGGATGAGGCCTCCAACCGGAAGACATACTCCAATAGTGAGTACGGATTCCAATTTCAATATCCCAGCAATTGGACGGTTCAGGATATTAGCTATACGTATAGGGGTGCGAAGTCAGCCGTCGTCAATATCATCAGTCCTATTAATCACAGCATTGCAGGATACGAAACAATTGGGGCAAGTTATACGGTTCAACTGCAGTTTTATGGAGGCATGGCACATGTCACGCTGAATAGTTTTGTAAAAACCCACGAGACTGGGGAACAAGACGTAAAAGAGATCCCGACAACAGCCACCTTAAAAAATACTGAAGAATATAAAGCGGCTCAGCAAATTATTGCTTCGGCTAAAGCCCTCACTTCTTCTGATGCAGACGCACTCTGCTCCAGTGATTTTCTCAGAGACAGCACGGGTAAGTTTCAATGTTACAGCGACCTTGGCATGCAAAAATACACAGATCTTGATTTTGGCTTTTCATTTTGGTATCCAAAGTCATGGCCAGTCGCAGCAGATCCAAATGCACTTACCCCGATTAGAGACGGGCGCACATTCAGAACATTAAGAGTAGGCGACATTATTATTAGAGAAGTGTACTCAGCAACTATGTCCATTATCGATACGGGTGGAGCTGGTCCGTTTGGGCCTGTAAAATATTTTTTTAACCCTAGTACTCACGCTTGGATGACAACCGCCCCCAAAGGAACTCCCACGGGAGGCTCGGGTGCAACGACTACTATTACCTCTTTCATAAACACTATGGGAGGTCTACATATGCTTGGCGGAACATCTCGCTTTGATACAAATATCATTCCTTTAAGTGCTGAAAATTTTGTCGTTGTAAGTGATAACGGAGGAGCAAATGCAGACTATCTCGCAAAAACAATTGTTGCTTTAGATCCGAAGGTTGCTACACCTATAAGCCTAGTGGAGCAAATTCAAACGATTCAAGCAGAAGCAAATGCCTACTCAACAACAGCCAAACAGCAATGAATAAGGTTGGTCCTATTTCTATAACTTCAATTACGCCATCTACAGCGTCAATTGGCTCAACCATTACGATTAAAGGCACCTGTCTTGATCCTTTCGATTTAAATGATGAGGGCAATTATTGGCTTACCCATTCTCACGTCAGAGTGTACGTTTCAAAACTTGGTAGCCAAGCGATGTCACCCATTTTATGGGAAGGAGGATCGCAAGGAGGAAATACTTCGACAGTAAACTCAATTACTATGAGGCGGTAGCAATTCACTTCCGCTGACTATTAAATAAAAAGTGGTCTAACTCTCATCCCGCATCATCTTGAGGAACACATCCTGAGGGATGTTGACGGTGCCGCGGTCGCGCATTTTCTTTTTACCTTTCTTCTGCTTTTCGCGAAGCTTCATTTTGCGGGTGATGTCGCCGCCGTACATGTGCTGAGTAACATCCTTGCGCATCGCTGAGAGGGTTTCGGAAGCAATGATGCGGCCAAGGGCTTGGGCCTGAATTTTCGTGGTAAACATTTGGCGAGGCAACACTTTGGCGAGCTTTTCCACGGCTTTGCGAGCTTCGTCTTCGGCGCGGCGACGAGAAACCACGCGAGCGAAAGCCAGCACCGGCTCGTCGGCCACTAAAATATCCATGCGGGTAACGTCGGCCACCCGAAGCTCGCCTATTTCATAGGAAATGGAAGCGAAGCCGGAAGAGGTGCTTTTAAGCTCATCGAAGAAGCCACGCATCATTTCGCGTAGAGGCATCATAAAACTCAGTGCCGTGCGCTGACTATTGGTGCCAGTGCCAATGGAATGCTCGCCGAAGGTTTCCGTCTCCCCCGTTTCAGCTTCGTGCTCGTAGAGAAGCGTCATAATAGCGCCGAGGTATGGGGCAGGCGTGATGATTTTTGCCTTAACCCACGGCTCGCGCACTTCTTTTATTTGGCTGTCATCGGGAAAGAAAATGGGCGAATAGACAATTTCTGTTTTGCCATTAATGAGCGTGATTTCGTAAGTAATGGACGGCGCGGTCACAATAAGCTCCAGGTTGAATTCGCGGCGCAAGCGCTCGGTGATAATTTCCATGTGAAGCATGCCGAGGAAGCCGCAACGAAAACCGCGGCCAAGCGTGCCCGAGGTTTCTTCTTCAAAGGCCAGCGAAGAATCAGAAAGTTTAAGGCGGCCAAGTGACTGGCGCAAGTTGGGAAAATCGTCCTGCGATTCAGGGTAGAGCGAGGCCCACACTACCGGCCGAGGCGTGTCATAGCCGTGCAAAGCGGGCAAAGCAGGCCGGCCTGCGGCATTTACCGTGGCAAGAGTGTCGCCAACCGAAGCGATGCCGGCTTCTTTGATGCCGGTGACAATATAGCCAATTTCGCCCGCAGAAAGCGCGGCCACTGGTTTTTCTTCTGGTGAAAAAATACCGACCTCTAGAACGCTGAAGGTTTTACCGGCGGCCGCGAAAGCCAGCGTGTCACCTTTTTTGACAGAACCGTCGGTAGCACGCAAATACACCGTCACGCCACGATGGTTAGAATATTGAAAATCAAAAATGAGGCCGCGAAACGGGGTACCGCTTTTATTATTAATGTCTTCGTGACGCACTGAGAGTGGTGCTGCACTAAAAGGCGCAGGCACGCGCTTTACAATTTGCTCCAAAAGTTCGCGCACGCCTTCCCCTGTTTTGCCGGAACATTCTAAAATCTCATTGGCAGAAACACCGAGCACCGCCGCAATTTCCGCTTTGGTTTCGGTGATACGTGCCAACGGCGAATCAATCTTGCTAACTGCCGGCACTATAACCAGCCCCAGCTCGCGGGCCATGCCCAAGGTCGTAAGCGTTTGGGCCTGCACGCCCTGCGTGGCGTCTACAAGTAAAACACAACCCTCAACGGCTTTGAGCGAGCGCGATACTTCATATGAAAAATCAATGTGCCCCGGCGTGTCAATTAAATTCAAAATGTAATCAGCGCCGCCAACCTTAAAAGCCATGCGCACCGGCTGCATCTTAATGGTAATCCCCCGCTCGCGTTCCAGTTCCATCGAGTCAAGCACCTGTGCCATCATTTTGCGCGCCTCCACCGTGCCGGTAATTTCCAGCATTCTGTCGGCCAGGGTGCTTTTACCATGGTCAATATGGGCGATAATAGAAAAATTGCGAATGTGGGGTTGGTCCATAAAATGCCTTAATGTAGGCCAATACTAGCAGAAAAACAACTATACGCCAGTAGGGTCGGCGGGAACTACTTCCCGCTTCCAAATTTTGCTATGGAGGGTGTGCGCAACCACAAAAAGCTCCTTATTTTGGAAAAAGTAGAGAATACCGAGACATACCAAAATAGCTACCACGCCGGCGACAAAACCCTGCAGAAAAACTGCCCACGTAGTGGCCAGGCCGAGCAGGGGCGAAAGCAAATTGAGACAAAGATAACAAATCGCCCCGGAAATGATTGAGGCCGAAAAAACCTCAAAGAACGAACGGGTGACGCACTTGCTGTAACCGGGAAAATCTTTCTCAAAGGCCAGCCAATGCAAAATCGTGTTAAAAATCATGCCGAGCGAATAGCCAAGCGGCAACATGAGCACCTCCGTGCCGGGCACGTCATCCACTCGAAACAGCGCCTCTATAAAATAACGGAAAGCTGACCAAGTCTGGAAGAGGTGCAACAAGCCATAGGAAAAGACAATGATAAGCGCGGCAGAGACGACGTTCATAAGAAGAGGCTTGACGGTATTAGTGCGAGAATAGTAGGCCCGAACAAAGAGAGCAACTAGGCTCTGTGGAATGAGCGAGAGAGAAAAAAGGGCCACGGCGGCGGCCGTGAGACGCGTATCAGCCCAGGTGAATTGCCCAGCACCAAGAACAACGCGCACGATTTGCGCCCGTAGCACAACAAAAAGCACCATCACCGGCAGTGACCAAAAAATAATATGTTTGGTGGAAACTACCATCTGCTCAACGAAGCGTTTAGTGTCGCCATTGACAAAATGCCTAGTAAGCACCGGGAAAGCCGCCAGAGCATAGCTCGTGCCAATAATAGCGAGCGGCACCGACTGCAAATTCCAGGAAAAATTAAACGCGGAAATAGCGCCGCTAGCCAAGCCGCCGGCCATAATAATAAGAAAAAATTCCGCGATTTCGTTTGAAGATACCGTGATCGTTCGTGGCAACGAAGTAAGCACAATTTTGCGGACAATGCCGGCGCGAAAACCGAAAGTGAAACGCGGAAAAAGTGATTTGGTCCATACAAATGGAATTTGTATGACCACGTGCATGAAAGCGCCAATTGCCACGCCCCAAGCCAACCCCGCCAGGCCCATGCGCGGGTAGAGAACGACTGTGCCAAAAATAATGCCGATATTGTAGAGCAGTGGCGAGAGCGAATAAATGAGATAGCGCTTGTAGATTTGGGTGATGCTGGCAAAAAAATTTGAAAAACCAAGAAATACCGGCGAAAGCAGCATAATGCGACTCATGTTAATGAGCGTGTTGGCATCGGCGGCAGTGGCAAGCTCCGGGAAAAAAGTCCTCATGAGAAACGGCGTGAAAATAAATGCGAGCACGGCCACGGTGCCAATAACTAAAAAGAAAGCAGAAAATACACCATCAAGGAGCTCTTTTGTTTCCTTCTCGCTCCGCTCCAGACGCTCTAGTAAGTACGGAATGAGCACCGCACTCGTGACCATAGAGCCAAAAACAGCATAGATGAAATCGGGCACCCGAAAAGCGGCGTAGTACAGATCTAATTTGTGACCCTCGCCAAAATAGTAAGCCAGTAAGTGGTCGCGCAGAAAAGCCAGCACCGTGGAACCAAGTGAAAACACAGCCAGAAGATACGCGGCTTCGTGTAAGCCGCCCACCTCCCGGGCAATGAAGTTCCAGAAGCGCTTGACCATTTATTGACCGGAAGAAGCTGGGCTAACGCCAGCAGTGCCAGTGGTAGCATCCTTAACCGGCGGGTGTGGAGCTTTTTCGGGTGTGCTGGCTGGAGGAGTTAGGCTTGCGAGTGGGTCGTGGCCAGCCCGGAGATTGGCGATAATAGTGGTAATAGTACTGTTGCCGGGGTTAGCTACTGCGAGTTGTTGAAATATTGACAAGGCATCGCTGGTTTTTCCGAGCTTGGCGTCGGCTAAGCCGAGAAAATATTTTGCGTTAGCGTAATCACTTTCCAAGGCGATGGCCTGCTGAAAAGCGGCGGCGGCATCGGCCCAGCCTTTGGCGTTGTAATACAACAGACCGAGATTGAAACGCAAGCCTGGATCGTTGGGCGAAACGAGCGTGGCGGCTTGCAACGACTTAGTGGCACTGGCAGTGTCGCCCTGCGCAACTTGTATCTGCGCCAACATAAATATTGCATCGGTATAATCGTTCTTCAGCGTTAGAGCCTGACTAATTTCGGCAGTGGCGGTTGCGTAGGCGGAATGAGCAAAATCAAGACGGGCTAATATTAATGGCACGGAAGGGTCGGCAGGGTCAAGCGTCTGTGCTGACACATAGGCGCTGCGAGCGGCAGTGTAGGTAGTACCACTTGAATCAAGCGGAGCGACAGCTTCAGCTACCTGACCGAGCACTAGCCAGTTTTGATAGTCGCTTGGATCAATAGTGCGAGCAGCAACAGCTGAAGCCTGAGCTTCAGCTAAAAGCTGTTGAAATTGACTGGTTATGGCGCTCTGTTGCTGACCACTGGAAAGCAACTGCTGCATTTTAGCTAAATCAATTTGCGTCAAGGCGCGATAGTAAATGGGGTCGGGACTAAATTGAATAGCCCGCGCGAGATTGTCGTGAGCCGCGGCAACATCGCCAGAATTGTTAGCGTTTGCTAAAGCCGCATTGAAATAAATAACCGATACAAAGCGCCGGGTTACGCTATAGAAAGAAACCAATCCTGTCAGTAGAAGCACCACAAACACCAACACTGAAACAAAACTCGCCTTCGGATTGACGGTGAAATCAATGTGCGTAAAACGTACCAACGAGGTATCAGCCAAGGAGCCCAGAAAAAGACCCGTGAAGAAAAAAGTGAGTACTAGAATAGCCGCCGAAGGCACGTAGACAACGGCAAATATCCAAAAATACAGAGCGAGAATAAAACTGGAAACCGTCACGTATTCAGCAAAAACACTTTCTTTCTTTGTAAAAAGTGAGCGGAAACCCAGCCAAATAAACAAGGCGAAGAAACCAATCCAGAGCAGAAAGCCAATAGGGCCGGTAGTAACCAAAAATGTAGGAATGAGACCGACTCCGTAATTAAAGGTAACGTTCCAATATGGTGTGGTATTAACGTTAACGGGACGGGCTAGTGACCACTCGGTACCAAAACGGTTGGGCCCGGTGCCTACCAGCGGCCGGCTGCGCAGAACCGAACCGGCAATATTAAACGTGCTCTGCAAACTTGGCCGAGCTTCCGTCGCGGGCACAGAAAGATGACTTAGGATACCAATACTGAAAGGCGGATTGGACAATGTGGTGTAAATATTGCCCTTCACTAAAATGAAGATAATGGAAATAATGAAGATGATGAGCGAAGCCCAGGGAAGATTACGGTTACGGGCCGGATCAGAAATGTCCCCCGCACCAGTCTTCTTGAAAGAAAAATTGTACACAAAGAAAATAATGGCTGAAGCAGCCAACACATACCACACCGTGGAAAAGCCAATGACGGAAAGTAAAAACAGGGCCAAAATCATCAAGACCGTAAAAACAGAACGATATTTTTTTTCTAACGCCAAGAGCTCCAGGGTAATAAAAGCGAAAAGAGCAACGGAGCCAAAATAAATACCCAAGTCATTCCAACTGCCGATAATACTGGAAGCTGCGCCGGTGAACACTCCAAAAGAAAAAGCATTCGGAGCAAAAAGGTGAACAAACTGGAATAATGCCACGAGCGCAAACGAAATGAGCGCAGCTAGGTAAGCGTAAGCACTTTGGCGAGTCGTACGAAAAATAGCAGCAACCAAAAAACACAGCACGAAGAGGCCGGTGATAAAGGCAAAAGTGCCCACTTCATATGCCCCGCCAATAAGCGAGAATGAACGGTTGGGCGAAACAAGCGCACTAAGCAAGAACCAGAGTGGAATAGCTAGAAAGAAAGCGTAAATCCACGAGCGGGGCAGTGTGAGCCGACCGTCCTTAAGCCGAGCCACTATCCAGGCCGTGGCACTAATAATAACCAGGAGAAAAAAGAGAAAAGCTTTGGCCGATTGAAGCGGCACAATGGCTGAAGGAATAAAGAACAAAGGCAAAAGAAAAAGCCCAGCAATGAGCGACCAAAACGAGACTTTGTCGGCCTTGTTTTCTTTCACGGCAGAAGCGCTCAAAACTTGTTCTTCGTGCATATAATTAAAAATTAGTACTAAGTCCTTATAGTATACCCTTGCGACAAAATGGTGACAATAGGAAAAACCAGGCCTTTAGGGCCTGGTTTTTCTTGTTGGGTTGTCCGTCTATAAGCCGAATTCTGTCTATTGCGAGACTCGTATTTCTCTTGGCACGGCGATTACTCGCCGGCTCTTTGCGACTCCTCTCAAGCTTGCGCTTGAAAACCGGTCTTGCACCAAAGTAAGGATTTAGCCGTTTCAACTCACTATTACTAGTGAACTAATCCTGCTGAAGAACGGTGGCTTTCGCCACAGAACTTTCGGCAGGACCCCGTCAGCTTTCGCCTCCGGCGTCTCTGTTCGCACCTCGCACGTTACCGTGTACAGGGATTACCTGTTACCTGCTCCCAGCACCACTTTCTTTTTGAAAGTACTGCTGGGTGGTGTTCGGACTTTCCTCACCCAGCACCACTTTTCACAGCGGCACCAAGCGCACGAATCCGACGGACAACTGGCGACATTATACCACACTATTTAAAATTTTCAACAAAGAGTTTTTGAAAGAGCGCCGGATTCCCTGCCCCGCGGGTGGCTTTCATAGCTTGACCCACTAAAAATTGGAGAGCGGCGGCCTTACCAGCTTTGTAATCAGCAACCACTTTTGGATTCTCGGCGGCGATTTTTTCCACCACTTTTTTAAGCTCACCTTCGTCGGTTTTTTGGAGCAAGCCTTTCTCGTCGGCGATTTTTACTGGGTCGCCGCCAACACTAAAAAGAATAGCCAGAATATCCTTAGCGGCGCGAGAGCTGATTTTATTCTCCGCCACCATAGTAATAAGCTTGGCAAAATCGGCATGAGTAATGGGTTTTTTCTGCCACTGCGTTGGCTCTTTTTTTACCAAGCCAAGCACATCGGAAGAAAGATAATTAGAGGCAAGCTTGATACGTTTTTTATCGCCGCCAAAGTCGGCAATGAGTTTCTCAAAGTACCCACCCCACTCCGGCTGACTCACAAAAAGCTCAATTTCTTCAGTATTTAGGCAAAATTCTTTGGCATAGCGCTCGCGACGGGCTTGCGGCAATTCCCCTATTTCTTTAGCCAATTCCGCGTGGCTGAATTCGGGGAATTCGCTTATCCACAGCTTCGGCAGGTCGGGGTCGGGAAAATAGCGATAATCGTGGGAATCCTCCTTTTGGCGCTGACTCACCGTCGCTTCTTTGGTTTCATTCCAGCCGCGAGTCTCCTGCACCACTTTCTCACCTTTTTCCAACAGGTCGCTTTGGCGTTTTAATTCATATTCAATAGCCCGCTCCACAGCACGAAATGAGTTGAGATTTTTTACCTCCACTTTCGTGCCGAACTTTTTCGGATCAGTGCTGACGGAAATGTTCGCCTCCACGCGCATTTCGCCTTTTTCCATATTTGCCTCAGCTACCCCAAGGTAGCGAAGGAGCAATTGTAATTCTTTAGCAAAAGCAACTGCCTGCTCGGCACTGTGAATGACTGGCTCGGTAACCAGCTCCATGAGCGGCACGCCAGCACGGTTGTAGTCAATCAAGCTCGCGTCACCCACGTGCATATTTTTACCTGTATCTTCTTCCAAATGCACGCGAGTAAGCTCTACGCCGGCAAGCATGCCACCGGAAACCAGCGGAAATTTATATTGGGAAATTTGGTAGCCCTTGGGGATGTCTGGGTAGAAATAATTCTTGCGGTCAAATTCAGTGAAATCGGCAAGCGTGCCGCCAACGGCCGTACCCACTTTCAACACATGCTTCACTGCTTCTTTATTAATAGTTGGCAAGGTGCCCGGGTGACCCATACAAATAGGGCAAATGTTGACGTTGGGCTGTTCTTCATCGGAATCGTTTTTGGAATCGCAAAACATTTTCGTCTGCGTCTTCAATTCCGCATGGATTTCCAGGCCGATGGTTAAGCCGTAGGTTTTATTGGCATCAGTCATAAATACAGAGCTAGAATAGCAGATTTTTTCGCGTTATACTACACCTATGAGCCAGAAACTCCAACTGGGCAAAAAACACAAGCGCGGTAAACGCACGTTTATTTTTATCTTTATCCACAAAGCTTGGTGGCTTGTGCTCATTTCCCTAGGTTTCTTTTATCTATCCTGGGCCACGTACTGGGGAAACCTGAACCAGCCGGCCACAAATTTCTTACTGCAACATAGCGATTGGTACATCACCACCGGCATGCTTTCGGAATGGGCGGCTTTTCTCGGCTTTTCAATTCTGTTAATCGGGTACCTTCGTGCCAACGTCCACTACCGAATGTACAAATTCATCCTGGATGAATACGCGGTGCACCTGCGTCGCGGGCTCTTTTATATACGAGAAACCACCATTCCCTACCACCAAATCACCAACGTCCACATCGGCCGACCGTATCATTACCGCATGCTCGGCCTGGCCCAGCTTGATATTGTGACCGCCGCCGACCGCGGCGATGGTGCCGGTAACGAGGCAACCAAAGAATTCCTGATGCCGACAATTGACGTTTCGCTGGCCCGTATTCTTTCCCGCCAGCTTCTTGAAAGCTCGGCGCGTAGCCGTAATAAGGTCACCATTTCAGATGACGACGAAGATGAAGATGAAGATTTTGAAGAAGACGAAAACGAGGAAAATTTAGGCGAATGAGCGGAGCAGTTTGACGAGCGAATCCTTCAACTCCTTGATGGCCGCGTCGTCAATGGTGCAAATAGCAAACACGTTTTTAGTGTGTTTTTTCGCCGTAGCGATAGCTTCTTTAATGTGCTCCGGCGTGGTGATGTCGGTTTTCGTCAAGATAACAACTTCGTCTTTTTTCAAAAGTTCATCGTCAAAAGCCCGGAGCTCAGTGCGAATAGTTTCGTAACTTTTTTCAACATCCTCATTTTCCAAAGAAATACAGTGAAAAAGCACTTTAGTGCGGCGCACGTGGCGCAAAAATTTCATACCCAAGCCCTTACCACTGGAAGCGCCTTCAATAAGCCCAGGAATATCGGCGAGTACAAATTCTTCCATCATGCCGAGAGCTGGGTCAAGCGTGGTAAAAGCATAGGCGCCAACCTTGGAGCGCGCATTGGTGAGCGCGTTCAACAGGCTTGATTTCCCGGCATTCGGCAAACCAATAAGGCCGGCGTCGGCCACAAGCTCAAGTTCAATATAAAAGTCGGCCTCTTCGCCTTCTTTGCCAGGTGTTGATTCGTAGGGCGTGGTATTCGTAGAAGCCTTAAAATGCTCATTGCCCAGGCCGCCGCGGCCGCCTGTCAAAAGCAGAACCTTCTCCCCCTCTTTAGTCAGCGTAATTTTCTTATTAAACGGATTGGCTTCAGTGTTTTTCTTTTCACTCGTATCTTCCGTGGCAGTAAGATTAGAAATAATAGAACCAACCGGCAATTCAATAACTACATCGTTGCCATCACTGCCATGGCGCGACTCCTTTTGGCCATCCTCGCCGGCCGTGGCCGCAAACTCCTTCACGTGCTTATAGGCCGCCAAGCGGTGCATATCACGCACCGCAAGCACAAAAACGTTGCCGCCCCGGCCGCCGTTGCCACCAGAAGCACCTGAAAACTCCTTGCCCTTTTCGTGCCGCCAGCGCACCACGCCGTTTCCCCCGTGCCCAGCACGAGCATGAATTGTGATTTCGTCTATAAAAGCCATTTAGAGAAGCACTATAACAGACTTGCGGGTTTACGTCTTCTCAATAACAAACGGAAAAAGCTCAACGAGTGCAAAGAAGAGAGCCATGATGAGCGGGCCGACAATAAAGCCGATGGGCCCGAAAATTACCACGCCTCCAATGACACCGAGCAAAATCATGAAGGGATGCACTTTAATGCCGCCACGACGCATTACGTGCGGTGAAAGGACACTGTCTATCAAGCTGACCGCCAAAATATACCAGATAGTGAGCAAAACACCCTGGAGAATATTGCCCGCCAAAAACGTGAAAATAATAAGCGGGATCATAATGACACCCGTGCCAACGCCGGGCAAGAAGCTGGCGATACCGATAAAAATGCCCCAGATAATCGGTGATGAATAACCGCCTATCAGCACCGCCACAGAACCCTGAATGGCCTGTAAAACCGCGACAATAAGCGAGCCTTTAATGACTGAGCCGATAGCCGAGCTTAAGGTAGTAATAATGCGCTCGTCGTATTCATTGGGCAATGGACTAATTTTTACGTATTGATCGCGCAGAATGTGACCGTCGCGCAGAATGTAAAAAAGAGCGATGACCATAATAAGGGTCTCAAATGCTAGGCGCAAAAATTCGGCAAAGAAGCCGTTGAGCCGCGAAACCGTCCACTGCAAGCCCTGCTGGATGTAATCGGACGCATTCAGGGTAATTTGCGGAGCAATATGCACCTGCAGATAGGTTTGCAAATTGTTAACGCTTTGGTCAAACCAAGTTTGGCCGTGACCTCCAGCAACAGAAGTGTAGAGCGTCAGCGCTTCGTTAAAAAGTTGCTGGCCTATAAAAATAAGCGGCACAACAACGATAATAAGAATAATAATGACTGTTACCAGCGCCGCAAGTGTGTCGTGAGTATTAAAACGATGTTTTATGTAGCGATAGAGCGGCTGGAAAACGATAGCTAAGGCCAGGGCCATAACCAGCGGTGGCAGAAATGACTGTATGATAAAGAAAACTAAAACCAGTACCGCGGCAAACACGCAGAAAAAGAAAAGGTGTTGGAGTCGGTTATGCATTACCGGCATGTTTCCATTATAGCACATACGTAAAGTGCTTTTCTTGGGGAGATAAACGATGCAAGCCCCGGCGAAAAGCACTTTACTTCTGCGCTATCATGCAAAAAAGGCCTTGCGAATGTTCTGGACCTCATGAATGTAAGCCGCTTCCTGATCACGCCGAGGGTATGGGATTTCCACCACATAACGCTCGGCGACGGTGCCGTTTTTGATCAAAAGAACTGTTTCTGCGAGGGAAACAGCCTCTTCAATGAGGTGTGAGACCATGACAACCGTGATACCTGTCGCTTTCCAGAGGCGTAAAAGGTCGCGATGAAGCTCGTAGGTGGTTTTCGGATCAAGAGCGGAAAAGGGTTCATCCAACAAAAGAACGTGCGGACGTACCGCCAAGGCTCGAGCAATACCCACCCGTTGGCGCTGACCACCGGAAAGCTCGGCTGGCATTTTATCGGCAAATGCACCCAGGTTGACCATATCTAAAAACTCCAGCGCCTCGCGACGGGCGTGAATTTTTGCCAGACGTGGATTATGAACCTGGAGAACGAGTACAACATTATCTACCGCCGACAACCACGGAAAGAGCGCGCCCGACTGGAAAACCATACCGATATTAGCGCGAGGCGGTGTTTGCAAAGAACCGCTTGTGGGTTTTTCCAGGCCAGCAATGAGTTTGAGAACAGTGGACTTGCCACCGCCCGAAGGGCCAATGAGACAAATAAACTGACCTTTGGCCACGCTAAAATTAATATCGCGCAGAGCCGGCGCAGATTCTTTGGAATAAGTCTTCCCTACTCCGCTAAAACTAATACTGTTATTCAAATCGGTAGCGTTGAGCATAGTGAAGTAATTTCTGCCAAATGAAGAAATTAATAAAAGCGATAGCCAAAATCATAACCAGCACTGCCCATAGAAAAATATTATTTTGACCATTGGCAGCCGCAGTAACCATAATACTACCGATACCGAAAAGATCCTGGGCGCTTGTACCATGCGGAATGTAGGTATGCAAAACTTCAGCCACAATAATAATGTTCCAACCTTGAGCAAAAGCAAGGATGGAACCTGTCACTAATTGGGGCACCATGGCTGGCAGAAGCACCTTCCAAAAATAGGTCCAGCCACGCAAGCCAAAAAGCTCCGCGGCGGCGATAATGTCGCGCGGAATAACGTTAAGACCGCCGACCAGCGTGAACACCATCGTCCACACCATAGTCAAAAAGAGAATTGCTACGGATGCGCCGTTGAGAGAATTAACGTTAATAAACACCAAAATGAGTACCGGGAAAAAAGCCAAAATAGGCACCGATTGCAACACATCAAAAAGCGGCAAAAATATCGCTTCCGCGGTTGGGTTGGCGGTAGCTAAAATAGCCAGCGGTATACTCACGAGCGTCGCTAAAACATAGGCAATAGTAAGCCGAGCCAGCGTCCAGCCAAGGGCTGCTAAAAGAGCGTTGAGGGTGATGGTATCGGAAATAGCCGGCTCGGTTACGGCAAAAATTTTCACCAGCGCGACAGTAATAACCACCACCAAAAGCGGCCCAATGAAAAGCGAGTAAATTTTCTGCGGCAGAGAAATGGGGTAGCTGATGCGATGAAGGTGGTAATGGCGGCGATGCGGATGATGAATATCAAATGACATAGGCTACGAACCGAACGAGAAAATAATGAGAGCACTCACCAGGAACACAACAAAGTAGTAGCCGGCATTAATAGCAAAAAGTTTCCACTGATCGCCGGCAGTAGTCCCAACCGGCTGAGTAATAGTGGAAACCATGAACGGAATGCCCGTGCCGGCAAACCATAGCCAAAAAGCAACGGTGAGCGCCTGGCTGAGACTTGGCACAAAGAGGTTTTTTACGAAAAATGCGGTAACGAGAGCAATAAGCAGAACAGCAACAAAAATGAGACCGTAATTAATAATGCGCGTGCCGCGATTTTTCTGCAGGTGTGCTTCCGGCGTAGTGCCGGTGATGCGCATCCATGGCTTCAGGAAACCGGCCGGCGAATACCAAAAAGCGCCAATGATAAAGGTGATAACGGCGGCTACTAAAACTGCCAACATGTTTATGGAAAAAGAGTACATGCCGCTATTGTACCAGATTTTTTCCTGTCATAGATACAGGCTGGGGAATACCCAAAAGAGCCAGGACCGTTGGGGCGATGTCGGCTAGGCCGCCGACGACTTTCGGCGTTACTGTGCCAAACCTAATTTTCGCGGAAGTAATAATTGCAGGAACAGGATTAATGGTATGTGAGGTGTGTTTTTCGCCGGTTATAGGGTCAATATTTACTTCGGCATTGCCGTGATCGGCAGTGACGAAAGCAACACCACCAGCTTTTTCCAAAGCGACAAGGACACGCCCAAGTTGCAAATCGGTTTCCTCAACAGCATCAATGATAGCGGGTACATTGGCGGTGTGCCCTACCATGTCCGGATTAGCAAAATTAATGAAAATAAAATGAGTGCCTTTACCAATTTCTTCTATAGCCTTGTCGGCAATGCCTTCGGCCCGCATTTTCGGGGCCAAATCGTGCGTGGCCACATCCTTGCGGCTAGCTAAAAGAATATGCGCTTCCCCTTCATGTGGCTTTTCCCTGCCGCCATTCAAAAAGTAGGTAGCATGCGGGAATTTTTCCGTTTCGGCGATATGCGCCTGCGAAAAGCTGGCCCGCGAAATTTCCGCAGCTAACGTGGTTTCAATTGCCTGCTTAGGAAAAGCAACTTCGGCCCCGAGTGACGGCTCGTATTCCGTCATGGTCACAAAATGAATGTCATGGCTTTTTTGCTTTTCAACAATGCGTCGCGAAAGCTGGCGGGCCCTATCGGCCCGGAAATTGAAAAAGAAAACGCCATCGTGCGGAGTGAGTTTTGCCTCGCCCCCCGCAAAAACCATCGGCTCCAGATGTTCATCCAGCTTCCCTTCCTTATAAAGCGCACGCACTACCAATGAAGCTTGACCACTCACCAAATGTCCCTTTCCCTCAAAAAAAGCATCTTCAGCTCGCACTATTCTGTCGGCATTGTTGTCCCTGTCCATAGCATAAAAACGGCCAGTTACCGTCGCAATAACACCCAAGCCAGCTTCAGTTAAAACCTTTTCCGTTTCTGCTAAATAATCGGCGGCACTCTGTGGTGGAGTATCGCGACCATCCGTAAACAAATGGAGTGCCAGCTTTTTAACGCCCGCTTCCTTAGCCGCTCGCACAAACGCAAATAAATGACTGCTGTGGGCATGTACACCGCCATCACCCAGTAACCCGCACACATGCAGAGTTGAACCATGCTTTTTTACCTGAGCAAAAAGCCGCGCGAAGGCCGGGTTAGAAATAAACCCATGTGCGGCAATAACTTTGGCGATGCGTACCAAGTCGGTATCCAGCACCGCCCCAGCACCAATAGTGGTGTGGCCGATTTCGCTATTGCCCATTTGGCCGGAAGGTAAGCCCACTGCTAAGCCGCTTGCCTCCAAAAGCGCGTGCGGGTACGTTTTCCATAGGCGGTCAAAATTAGGCGTCCGGGCCGCCGCGATAGCGTTATTTTTTGCCTCTTCCCGCCAACCCCAGCCATCCAGAACAACCAACATGGCCTGTTTATATTTTTTTTGAGTTTGCTTACTCATAGTAAAATCGCTCGACGCGAGTGCGTATGGTATCATATTGTTACAGTAAAAACATATCAATTATTAATTTTTTCATATGGGAAACGTTCAATTTGACGAAGAAAAAGCCACTTCAAGCAGTTTCACTTCACGAAGCATTTTTGGTGAACAAGTAGAGCCTACGATGTCGCGCCTGTTTCGGAAGTGGGGCATTATTAGCAAGCCAAGCCAAGCAAAATGGGTAATGATACTTATTATTGTAGTTTGTCTTGGCATAAGTGCCTACCTAATGACCGTTACGCTACTTCCCGCCGGTTCCGGCACACCAAACAAGACACCTCAGCAAACGGGAGGTCCCGCCGGTAGAAATATCCACACTAATTCATAAAACACATGCGACACTCCTCAAAAAAAAGTGGTTTTACTCTTATTGAATTATTGGTGGTTATCGCCATCATTTCCCTCCTCGCTAGCATTGTCCTAGCCTCTGTCGTCACGGCCCGCAAAAAAGCCCAACTTTCGGGAGCGGCACAATCATTACAGCAGGTCGCCAATGCTCTTGAAGAATACCAGGTGACTTCACCGGTTGTGGGTCTAAATAGTTGTAGTAACATAGAGGACACGTTTGACCAGCCAAATTTTACCACAGCGCTCCAAACACTTGTCGGCAAGTATATAAGCAAGTTACCAGTCTCGCCATTTCCTGATGATGGAAATAATCATGGTTTAGTGTACGGATACGAGAGTTGTGCCTCATCATATACAAAAGCCACATCCGGAGACTATTTCACCTGCGGCAACACGCCGTGGGGCAACTACACCATATACGCATACGATGAACAGCAATACGATACTGGAGGAAATACACAGTACGATCTTACTGGTCAAATGCAACCGCAACATCATTATTACTGGAACAAAGTGACCCAACAATCCACCCTAGATCCGACCGAAGATGGTAGTTTGTGGTGCACTACCGGCTCATAGGTCGTTTTTGAAAAAGGCCTTTTTACCAAGCGCCCCCTCAATGCGCAGGAGTTGATTGTATTTTGCGACGCGCTCGGTGCGGCAAAGCGACCCGGTTTTTATTTGCCCGGTGCCGAGGCCAACTACGAAATCGGCAATAGTGGTGTCTTCGGTTTCGCCAGAACGATGCGAAACCACCGAGGTGAAGCCGGCTTTGGAGGCCATGGCAATAGCGTCAATCGTTTCGGAAACCGTGCCTATTTGGTTGAGCTTAATGAGGATAGAATTAGCAGCTTTTTCCGCAATGCCACGCTCCAGGCGTTTGGGGTTGGTCACGAAAAGGTCATCGCCGACTATTTGGATTTTACTGCCAAGCTTCTGAACCATTTCCTGCCAGCCGGCCCAATCGTCTTCGGCAAAACCGTCTTCAATGGAAACTATAGGGTATTTGGCCACCCAGTTGGCATAAAATTCAACCATTTGAGTGCTGGTGAGTTTTTTATTTTCGCTCGGTAGGTGATAAGCACCATTACTGTAAAGCTCGGTGGCGGCGGCATCAATGGCGATGGCCACGGCTTTTTCGCCGGAACGGGTAGGATTATAGCCTGCGGCCTTGACCGCTTCTAAAATAACTTCAATAGCCGCTTCATTGCTCGGCAAGCTCGGGGCGAAACCACCTTCATCACCTACTGCGGTAGAGAGGCCGCGACCGGCTAGGATTTTCTTGAGTGCATGAAAAACTTCCGCGCCACAACGTAGAGCTTCGTTAAAACTTTTTGCACCGACCGGCATAATCATAAACTCCTGAATGTCGGTTGATTTTTCCGCGTGTTTGCCACCGTTGAGGATGTTCATCATCGGCACCGGCAAACGAAGCTGTTTTGCTTTTGAAATCGCCTTAAAATAATTGTATAGGGGGATACCATCGCTTTCAGCTGAAGCCTTAGCGAATGCCAAAGAAACGCCGAGGATGGCATTGGCGCCCAAATTACCTTTGTTTTCCGTGCCATCAAGAGCAATCAGGGCCGCATCTAGGGAGCGCTGGTCAAAACCCTTTGAATTCTTGACAAGAGCGCTGGCAATGGGGCCAGTGACGTTTTTAACCGCTTTTAAGACACCTTTGCCACCATAGCGGGCTTTGTCGCCATCACGAAGCTCAACGGCCTCATGGGAGCCAGTAGAAGCACCGCTCGGCACGGCCGCCCGGCCAAAAGAGCCGTCGGAAAGCCATAGATCAACCTCTATAGTAGGATTGCCGCGCGAGTCTAGAATTTCCCGCGCCAGAATTTTCTTTATTTTTTTGTAGTGCATAGGGCTCTATGATAGCGCATGGCCCTGAAAAAACAAGAAAGCCGTCTCTTTTACGCGATGGTACGTGCTTGTGAACCTTTGAAAAAATAAAAAATCTGGCCGAGACGGTGGCCAGAATAGTGGGCGACGCGTTTGCTTGCGGGAAAAATAACGGAGTAACAAAAAAGCATGCCGGTGAGGGCCATAGCCACGCAGAGAATTTTAACGATATTGTCAGTATTCAAAAATGCCGCCCAAAAGAAACGAAGAAGTGGCATCATGCTGGAATTGTTGGGCACGCGATCGGCATTGGCGATGACGTGACTCATGGAAACCATAGTGGAAAAAATAACAGCACATATAACCAAAAGAGCGCTTTCAATTACCGCCGGCTTGCCCAAACGGCGTAAAAAATAGACGGTGTAGATGCGACACATCACCTTATGCGTAAAAGCATCGCAGGAAAGAGATGAGGTGGGGTCGATCATAACGATATGATAAGAATAGACAAAAATTATAGCAAACTTTGCGTCACAGTTCTACTTTACCACCTCTTGCTGCTGAAGAGTGTCTTGAAAACTGCGGCGGGCGCGATGGAGACGAACGCGAATAGCCCCCACCGACGCGCCCTCTTGTTTTGCTAATTCCTGATAGCTTTTACCCTCAAGAACATGGAGCCGCAATAGTGTAGCGACTGCCGCGGGTAATCGTGCTAAAACTGACGCGGCCTGATCAACATCAAGTAGACGCTCCACGAAGCTTGGTTCGGAAATTCCGGCTTCGGAAAAATCCCGCTCATCACCAAGTTGACTAGCACTGATAAAGACGGAACGGCGAGCGCGTCGGCGCTGGCTCGTTTTTACCACGTTGTAGAAAATGGCGTATATCCAAGAGCTGAAATCACTCCCCTCTTGCTCCGCATAGCGATGAGCGTATTTATAGACGCGCACCAGCGTTTCTTGGACAACATCCTCAGCATCGTCGGCATTACCCATAGCACGAGCGGCCCGAACAAAAAGACGTTGGCGCCACCTCTGCACGAATTCCACAAAAACTGACGGCTTAGATACCGAAAGTACCAATAATTCGCTGTCGCTGAGCTTTTGAGCCCCTAATTCGGCCGGCTGGAGTAATTGCTTCATGTGCGTGGTGAAAGATTAAGACCGCTTCACTTACACTGATAGTACGACCTCCCGAAACTGCTTGGTGCGAAATAGATATAAAAGGAGACAGGGCATATTTAGATGGCACGAAGAGGCTCCGTAAGAGTCCTCTGTGCCCGTTTTGCCTGTCGACCTTTACATCTATTATAACTCCGGCTCAGTGAGTGGTGTTACAGGAACATCGGCAAAAGAGAATTCCACAAGCAGTTTCCAGGGCTGACGAAAGTCCCCCACTTGTCCAAGAATAGAAACGCTGTCAATAAAGCCCTCCAAGTGAACGGTTTCGCCAGCCAAATATTTCTTTATTTCCTCATAGTGATTGCGTTTTTCGGCATAGCAAATGGTGGCATGCATGTGCTTTTCCCCATCGGTACGGGTAAATTTTATCCAGGGCAAAGCGCGCAATATTTTTGTTAATTCAGTAACCGTAGCGACAGCCGCCGGCGACGGCAGAACCCGCACAAAAATCACCCGCTTATCAAACTGACCGAAACCGTCGTACACCACAGGCACGGGTTTGCGGCCAGTGGCAAATTTTAGCAAGGCCGCTTTTAATTCTTCAAAATTCCGTTCGCTATTCGTTTCAAACGGTGCCTTGAGCGTCAAGCGTGGCCCGCTTTTGCCGCTCTGAGATTCCAGTCGAAAAACATCAGCCAGCTCATCACTCAACTGCCGCACCTTGTGGGCCGGCTCGCCGCGAAGCATATAAGCAATCATGTAACGCATAAAAATATGTATAGATTGAATCAAGTGTACTCATTCCCAGCTAAAATGCAAAACCCAATACCACTTTTAGCCAGAAGCAAAATCCCCGCCTTTTACTATTGACACGAATTCAAATTTTGCTACACTTCAGGCTTGTGACTTACGTCACAACGTCCGAGGGGAGATGTCCCAGGATCACCCCGCCCATTTGAGACGGGGGGTACAAAGTTTTCAAAAGAATCATCGCTAAAGAGTTCCGAGGCGATGTTTTTTTGTAATTGAATAAACGTTGGCATATCAAGTTTTGAAATTTTATTTCTCAGTCGTCGCGCATCAAAAAATCTAATCTGAGAAATAAGTATGGATTGTTTTTTGACTGTAAAAGGTATGTTAAAAAGATATTTCCCGATTTTCGGCGTGGTTGTAAGTGGAGCCCCTAAAAACGTCTCCGTATTAAATTTTTTGAGAATTATGACGGGTCGGGTGAAGTCCTGGCTTTTACCATCTTCTTCAAAACCAATATTAGTCCCAATCATGCACCACCAAATCTCTCTTTCTTTAAAGAAAGGTCCCAGAACTGACCGATTTTGTATTTGTTTTTTGAGAGTGTTCCAATTGTCAAAATCCTTGGGCATATGCCCATCCTAAAGCAGACCGATAAAATATTTCTGAAGTTTTTCTAAAGAAAACCGTTACGCGATACTATTTTTTGATTGTCCACCCCTCGTTCAAGGCCTGCTCCAGCTTTTTGAATTTGATTTCTTTTTCCTGGCCAGCCTTCGTGACAATGATTTTATCGTTGCGACCGGGAATGTCTTGAGCGTTCACGCCGCCGCTCATAATGGTCGGATTTTGCGAGCGTATAGCCTCGGTAGCTTGAGTTGAGCCACCGATAAGCTGGGCTTGTTTTTGGACTTCGCGCATTTGGCGCTCTTCATTGGTTAGCGCGGTTGCCGCGGAAGCGGTCAAGGTCGGCAGGACAGAAAAAACCTGGGCGATAATCCCCTGCTGCATTTCCTTGAAAAGGCGCAAACCTTCACGCTTATATTCCACCAACGGGTCGCGCTGGCCATAGCTACGCAAGCTCACCGAGGAGCGCAAGTATTCCATTACCTCCAAATGGTCAATCCAAAACATATCTATAGTTTGCAAAACCACGCGGCGCAAGAGATTGTAAAATTCGGTTTCGCCGAGTGCGGCTTTTTTGTCGTTGAAAATTTTCTGATTAGCTTCGTCGGCAGTAGCAATAGCAAGAGCGGCTTCCAGAGCTGTTTTTAATTCTTCACCATGACCCAATAAAATTGCCCGGCGCCGCTCATACATGATTTTGCGCTGATAGTTGAGGACGTCGTCATATTCCAGAGTTTGTTTGCGGGAATCAAAATGGAGGCCCTCAATTTTTGTCTGCGCAGATTCCAGGGCACGGCTGATGATACGATTTTCAATAGCTTCGTCCTCGGGGATACCGAAACGGCCCATTAAGCCCTTTATCATATCGGAAGCAAAAACGCGCATTAAATTATCCTCCAGCGACACGAAAAATTGCGTCACACCCGGGTCGCCCTGGCGGCCGGAACGGCCACGGAGCTGATTGTCGATGCGCCGTGCTTCGTGACGCTCGGTGCCGATAACGGCCAAGCCGCCAAGCTCTACTATTTTTTGACGATCCTGCTCGCTTGCTTCCGGCCCACCAAGCTTAATATCAACGCCTCGGCCCGCCATGTTGGTGGCGATAGTAACGGCGCCCGGCTTGCCGGCCTGGGCGACAATTTCGCCTTCACGCTCGTGATTCTTAGCATTCAAAATTTGATGCTTCACGCCTTCGCGGCTCAAAAATTCACCGAGGAGCTCATTTTTTTCAATGGAAACGGTGCCCACCAAAACTGGTTGACCCTTGCTATTGAGCTCTTTGATGCGCCGAGCAACTGCCTTGAATTTGCCGAGCTCTGTCTGGAAAATCTGATCATGCATGTCCTTACGAACCATCGGCTTATTTGTCGGCACGGCGGTCACGTCTAGGCCATACACTTTCAAAAATTCTTCCTGCGAAGTGAGCGCAGTGCCCGTCATGCCGGCGATTTTGCCATACAGACGAAAGTAATTTTGAAAGGTGACAGAAGCGTAGGTGCGAGTTTCTTTTTGCACACTGACACCCTCTTTGGCTTCAATAGCCTGATGCAAGCCCTCGCTCCAACGGCGGCCCGGCTGGAGGCGGCCAGTGAATTCATCCACGATAATTACCTGGCCATCGCGGACCACGTATTCTTTCTCGCGCTTGAAAATTGCCTTGGCTCGCACCGCCGTTTCCAAATGATGCACATATTTAATGCCCTTTTCGGTGTAGATGTTTTCCACACCGAGTATTTTTTCTGCTTTAGAAATACCGGAATCATTCATTGAAATTGCCCGCTTCTTCTCATCGATTTCATAATCGGTTCCCGCTTCAAGCTTGGCGGCAATTTGCGCAAACTTAGCATATAGATCTTCCGACTCTACCGTCGGCGCGGAAATAATAAGCGGCGTGCGTGCCTCGTCAATTAAAATAGAGTCGATTTCGTCAACAATGGCGTAGTGATGCTCGCGTTGGCGCAAGTTGGCGGGCTCATATTCAATATTGTCGCGCAAATAATCGAAACCGAATTCATTATTGGTGCCGTAGGTGATGTCGGCGGCATAAGCTTCGCGACGGGTGCTCGGGCGCAAAAATTCGTAGGCAACTTTAAACGCGGCCGCGTCGCCAGCCGGCTTGTGCGCGGCGTCGTATATATAAGAAGCCTCGTGATTAATGACGCCAATACTCATACCAAGCGCAGCATAAATTTGCCCCATCCACACGCCGTCACGACGCGACAAATAGTCGTTAACCGTGATAACGTGCACACCCTTGCCTTCCAAAGCATTTAAATAGACGGGTAAGGTAGCCACGAGCGTTTTACCTTCACCAGTTTTCATCTCGGCAATGCCACGTTGATGCAAAACAATACCGCCTATAAGCTGAACGTCAAAATGGCGCTGGCCGAGGGTGCGACGTGATGCTTCACGCACTGCAGCAAAAGCTTCAGGCAAAAGAATATCCAGCGTTTCGCCACCATTTTCCGCCGCTAGGCGGCTTTTAAACTCTGCCGTTTTCGCCCTTAATTGCTCATCAGAAAGCGCGGAAAAATCACCCTCCAAGGCGTTAATCTTTTCAACCAGCGGCTGAATAAGCGCGACCATTTTCGCGCTTCTGTCGCCAAACAGCTTGCTTAAACCAAACATTGTAAGCGTATCCTAACACAAAAACCGGCCCGTAGAAATGAGGCCGGCTTGCGTTTATTAGGAAATTAAACCTAGTTATGTGCACCCATTTTTGCCCGAGGCGCCATAATACGCACCGTGCTGGCAGTAAAGACACTTGGTGCCGTGGTGGTGCCAGTGGCCATGACAATATTGCCGACAGTCACATTACCCAGCGTGCCCGCCTGACCGTTTTCCTTAAATGTAGTGGCGCTGGTTGTCACAATCGTTTCAGTGGTAGTGGCCTGTTTGGGCATTTTGGTGGCGATACTGAATTGCGCACCATTAATGGCCGTCACGGAACCGATAGTGACATGACCTTGGCCACTACCTTTTTCATTGCCCAGCCAATTACCCGGATTAGCATTGCTTGGCTTTGGCCTCATGCCGACCGGCATCGCGGGTAAAATCGCGATTTTGGTGGCGGCAACCGATGTTCCTGAAATAGTACCGAACACCGCTACACGACTATTCACCCCAATATTGGAGAGTGCCACAGTAGCCGTGGTAGTGCCAAAACCGCTGGTAACGGTGGCATTGGACGCATCAACGGCATACGTGCTGGTTGCTACACCTTTTTGCCGCATTGGCATTATCGCCACAACAGTCAGTGTGGCGCCGCTAATTGCCGTAACGACGCCGAGTACTGCCGGCCGGACCACGGAACTACTAGCCGCGCCCTCTCTTTTATCGAAACCCAAGAAATGCCCGAATGTGCTCCCGGGCTGTGTCGCAGCAAAAACGGGAACCGCCACCAAAATCGCCCCGGCGGCAATGGCGACACCGATATATAAAGATGTTTTTTTCATAATTATCTACAATAGAATTAATGAGTGATCACAACGAATAAAGCGAGCGAGTGACTGGAGCCCGCTTAAGTAATACGTCCAATAAAAATTTTAGGTGCAAAAAAGCCGCCTCGGTGAAAGCGGCTTTTCGTCTCTAAAGGATGCGATAGTTTATATTCCCGCCACCAACCGACGCATTGCCTGGCCAAACTTATCAAAAAGACCCTCACGAATATCTTCCGGAGAAAATACTTTCACTGGCCCAGCCTTAATTTCCGCGACTAAACGAGAGCGAATTTCCTCTTTTTCTTCCAGCTTCAGAGAAACCATCCGCGCCGCACAAGCGTATTTTTCTAAAAACACTTTTTCTTTTGTTTCCATTTATTTTTTACCCGCCACCACCTATGCTAATCGGCCCTCCGAAGATATTTTCGAAGTGCTTTTATTGCTCGGTTGAGTCGCACGCCGACGAGGTTGCGACTCTCACCTATTGCTAGAGCAATTTCCTTAGGGTTTAAACCCTCTACAAAGCGTAAGTAAAGCACATCACGATAGCTTGGATTAAGCTTTTCAATATTCGCCAGTGCTTCTTCTCCCTCTAAAAGATCAGACCGACTTGCCGCCACATCCGCGGTTGTCGCATCTACTGGTTCAAAGTCAACCTCCTCAGCCAACCGTTCCAACGACTGCTCTCGGTGCTTGTATGTTTGATTGATTATCAAACGTATAGCAACAGTATATAAAAAAGGCTTCACATTTGAAATGGGGCCTTTCTCTTGAAAGTATTTCCAGGTCTGCATGAACGTGTCCTGGGTAATATCTTTCGCCAACTCCCTATCCCGAATGCGCAACAAGCTATACCGAAACACCGCGTCGTTGTAGCAGTTATAGGCCGCTAAAAAGTCGCTTTCTGACTGAATTGACACGACTTTCGTTGTCATAGACAGGGTAGTTAGTGATTAATTACAGGCTTTTATACTATACGACCATAGTTTACGTTTTGGCGACAGCCGTGACCACCAGGCGCTCGTCATACGTTTTTTGACTTCCCAGCCACTGCCCTTCGCAGGTAATAAGGCGCAGAAGCGGTGCTCCTGCCGTGTTGGCCACTAATTGCCCCATAGGCACACTGTCATAAGGGTATGCCGTAATATTCGTCACGGCAAAACGAACAACAGTGCCATTAGACATTGTCACTGCTACAACAGCCCCCGGCTGGATCTTTCCTAAACGTTTAAAAACGCCCGCCAGGCCAAGGCCATTATCCACGTGACCATCAATAATAGCCACACCCTGCTTACCGGGCACAGCACTGCCAGTAAACCAGGCGACACTAGTAAGATTGTGCGGTGTGCCAATAGCACCCGTCGCTGTTTCCCCAGTTGCGCTAACAGAAGCATTAACACCAATACTCGGAATAGTGAGTTGCGCCGGAGAAGCGGTGACTATTTTCGCGGACGCCACCGTCGCTCCACCGTCGGGCGCGTAGAGCACGGCCTCTATGAGAACATAGAGGCCGAACACCGCCGCCACAATAGTCACCACGCCCACCAAGAAAGGGATGACGGCATTTTTCATAAAAGTTTACCTTATTGCTTGTAATAATCCGCGACGAACTAAGTAGCCTGCACCGAAAGCGACAACTAGGAAGCTTGCCGCCAACAACGTCCAGTTAAGAGCCACTGTGCCGCCACCAAAGCCAGTATTCGGAGCTGTCGGCGTGATACTAACTGAGCTACCTGGATATGTCGTACTCACGAAGCCGGGAGAATAGATACTGCCATAGGTTGCTGTTGCCGCATTGTAGTAATACCCGTTACCGTAATAATAGAGCGATTGGCCGCTAGCGTTGTAATAAATACCAGCGGGCAACGAGCCATTGTTGTAGATGGGTGCACCGCCCTGAGTATAAAACACTGGAGTACCTGTAGTTACTGGAGTAGCGGGTAAGTTGGCTTGTGTAAATGCGTTACTGCTTGGGTTATAGGTATACGCAACACCATTCGTATAATAGAGTCCGCTATTTGGATTATATGTATACGTCACGCCGTCGGCTGTATATGTGCCACCACTGGGGTTATAGGTAGAGCCGTTGCTCGCCGTGTACATACCAGTACCTGCGTTATAGTTATACGTGGAGCCATTAGTGCCGAGCACCGTCACTGGTGTTTGAGCATAAGCCGCAATTACTGGCATAACACTAAGTGCTACTGCCATACTAATTAAACTCGCTAATATTATTTTGATCGTGTTCATAAAAATAGTTGTTTATAGGTTGATAAATATCCTGACCACCTACCGCTAACTTCTGGGGACAGCCTTATCTAAAAAAGATTACACCTCTATAATACTGACATGCTATAATGACGGTATGTCAAAATCCGTTTTTGTCACTCGGCCAATTCCCGAAGCCGGCCTCGCCATGCTCCGCGCTAGGGGCTATGAAGTAGAGGTAAACCCGAACAAAATCATTCCGACGCAAGCCGACATTATCGGTTTTTTGCAAAAAAAGCCCTACGATGCTGTTTTGACCCTCCTCACCGACCCTATCAACGTCGCTGTTTACGACGCCGCGCCTACCGTGAAGCTCTACGCCAACTATGCTACCGGTTACGACAATATTGACATTGTTGAGGCAAAAAAACGCGGCATCACCGTTGCCAATGCACCTGCCCCCCAAACCTCCGAATCCGTTGCCGAGCACACGCTCGCTCTCGCCCTTGCTTTAGCCGCCAGAATTGTGGAAGCCGACGAATCCGTGCGCCGCGGCGAATACAAAGGCTGGGATCCCATGAACTTTATTGGCATGGATATTCTCGGCACTACTCTTGGCCTCATCGGCGCCGGCCGCATTGGCGCCCGCGTTGCCCATTACGCTACCGGCCTCGGCATGAAAGTGCTCTATACCGATATAAAGCGGAACGAGGACGTAGAAAAGGAAGGTGCAATTTTCTGTGCCACACCCGAAGAGCTTCTGCCTCAAGCCGATATCGTCAGCATCCACGTACCACTCCTCCCCAGCACCCAGCACTTAATGAACGACGCCCGCTTCAAGCTCATGAAGCCCAGCGCATTTTTAGTAAATACCGCCCGCGGGCCTATTGTTGACGAAGCTGCCTTAGAAAAGGCATTGCGCGAAAAAACCATCGCCGGCGCGGCTTTGGACGTTTTTGAATTTGAACCGAAAGTAGCCCCTGGCCTTCTTGCCATGCCTAACATCATCCTTACCCCCCACATCGCTTCCGCCAGTATTGAAACTCGCAATGAAATGGCCACTATTACCGCCCAAAATATTATTGATTTCTTTGAAGGCCGCCAACCGAAATTTGCCGTGAACGCGTAATTGTTATGAAGTCAAAACCAAATACCACACCTTACGGGAAATTAATTCTCGCCCGCCACCACGAATCCGAATGGAACAAGCTCGGCAAATGGACCGGCCTGCGTGACCGCCACCTCACCGATTACGGCTTCCAAAAATCCGATGAGATGGGCGCACTCATTAAAGACATAAAAATTGATTGTGCTTTTGCCTCAATGAAAGTGCGGGCTATTGAAACCCTTTCCTGCATGCTTAATACCGCCGGCCAATACAAAGTGCCGGAAAAATACGACGACGCCCTGGACGAGCGCGACTACGGCGACTATACCGGCAAAAATAAATGGGAAATGGAAAAAATCGTCGGCCCGGAAGAATTCAAAAAAATGCGCCGCTCTTGGGATTACCCCATCCCCCATGGCGAATCACTTAAAATGGTGTACGCCCGCGTCATTCCCTATTACCTTAATGTCATTTTGCCAAAAGTTAAGGCTAGCCAAAATACCCTCGTTGTTGCCCACGGCAATTCCCTGCGCGCCATGGTGAAATACATTGAGAGTCTTTCCGACGAAGCCATCGCCGAGGTAGAAATTCCTTTCGGCGCCATCATGATTTACGACGTAGACGACAATGGCCGCCAAATCCACAAAGAAGTACGTCAAATTGATTCACACGTAAACGCGTAACCCCGCACCACTTTTATGGCAATTTCCTCTCCCACTAGTTCAAAAGCCCAGATAGTTGCCACCCTTGGCCCCACCTCCGGCACTATTGAAATTCTAGAGGCCATGGCCAAACATCACATGAACGTAGCCCGTCTCAATTTGGCCTGGGGCACATTTCCTGAACACACTAAACAGGTCCGCATGCTCCGTGAAATCACAAAAAAGACCGGCCAGGAAATTCTTATTTTAGCCGACTTACCGGGGCCCCGCATCCAGGAAACCAGCGGCCATACCTATAACCACAAAGTTATTTCCCCCATCACCGAACACGACAGAGCATGCATCGCTTGGGGCGTGGAGCAAGGCATTGATTATTTCGGCATCTCTTTCGTGGCCTGCGCTGAAGACATTCAGAAGGCCCGCTCAATTATTGATGCCACTCACGGCCATCAAAAAGTCATCGCCAAAATAGAACGTAAAATCGCTCTGGAAAATATTGACACCATCATCGCCGCCACCGACGCCGTCATGGTCGCCCGTGGCGACCTTGGTAGCGAGCTTCCATTGGAGCAAATCCCTTTTGCCGAAGCCACCATCATTCACAAAGCCAAACACGCTGGCAAGCCCGTGATTACCGCCACGCAAATGCTCCTTTCCATGACCGAAAATTCCCTGCCTACCCGCGCCGAAGTCACCGACGTCGCCTATGCCATTCTTCTTGGATCCGACGCCGTTATGCTTTCTGAAGAAACCTCCAAAGGCAAATACCCCGTTGAAGCCGTCACTATGATGGAAAAAATCGTTCTGGAAGCCGAGCGTCACATGGGCGCACGGTTGCATATTAACTCTTTATAAATTTTACATAAAAAAATCGGGGTCACCCACACCTGTGGATAACCCCGAAAATTGCGAACTCAAGAATCAAGGGAACAAAAGATTCAAGAGTTCAAGGGACAAGGATCACTACTGCGGAACGAACCCGGATGCTGACCCACAGTCGCCGCTGGCATCGTCGACGAAGCTCGTGCCGAACTTGACCTCGTCGCCGCTGAAGACGAAGCACGGGGCCTGATCGAAGCGAACACCGGAACCCGGATCGTCGAATTCGTCACCAGCACCATCGATCCAAAGATCGTCGTAATGCTTGAGACGATCAGGATGCGTCAGTAGCATGATGCCAACTGCGAAGGCTCCAAGACCAAATTCATTGACCAGGAAGACCTCACGGGCGCGACGAACGGAGCGACCACGGTGGCGAATGCCGAACTGAGCCGGAACGATCAGGATGTCCGGGTTACCCTGGGCATCCGCGAGTTCCTGCCAGAACTTCTGGCTATGGGCCGACTGGTGCAAGCGCTGTTCGTCAAGCTGACCCTCACGGTAGTTGTAAAGCTTGCCCTTGAGGGTGTGCTTGAGAGTGTTCAGCACCTTGAGTACCGCCGCGCTGTAGGTGTCGCCGAAGATTTGCGGATTCTTCATCCAGTTAGGGGTAGCAAACCAGCCTTCGGCGTGTTTCGACAACTTCACTTCGCCCTTATAAACCTTGTCCAGAAAGTCTTGGTTGCAGTAGCCGATACCCGAGAAGAGCTCGCGCAGACGATTGGTTTGCGGTACGAGGTCGGAGTTGGCACCCCGGGGCTTGTAGCCGGAGAGGTAGCCGTAGCTCGACTCCACTTCTTCGTCCTTGAACCGATCGGTCAGACGATTCTCGGCGATGAACGTGTTGATAAGCTCGGCAAGGCCGGGAGTATCATTGACACGCTGAGCTTCGTCTTCCGAGAGTTCCGCCTTATCATAGGCGGCCTCCACGATGGAGACAAACTTGCGACCCTTGGAGTCGCGGACGGTGACTTTTGACGGGGCCAATGTTTTTGACATCGGAACCATCCTTTCTATGAAAGTGCCGGATACGCTCCGGAATGCGTCTGTCGCAGTGACAGCGGTTGTAAAAGAACGCTGTCAGTATTGTACCACATACAAACACATTCTGTCAACAAAACGTGGAGTGGATTCAACAAGTAATGGCAACACTGAACGCCGAGGTACCCAATCCTCGGCGTTTTTATTGGAAAATTTTGATTTCTTATTCTTTACACCACCAACCTCTGGTGCCTTAATTCATGCAAAATGGCGCAGGGCTCTACGATGCGCGGGTCAATGATACTGTAGAAAACATTGAGGCCTTCACGGCGAGTTTGGACGAGGCCGTTGTGGCGCAAAAGCGCCAAATGCTGGGAGAGATTGGCTTTGGGTAAGCCTGTAATTTTGAGAAGATCGGCAACGGCCAGCTCTTTGTGCTTAATATTATTAAGAATCTCCAAGCGACGCTCATTTGCCAAAAGCTTGTAGATAAGCGCGTTGCGCTGAAAGGCCTCCTTGGGCAAAACCTTGGCAGAAGCAAATTTTGGTGCTGGGCGCGATAGTACTTGCATGATTGCGCAATTATACCAAGTCCCGCGTAAATGGCAAAGTGGAAAATTTCAGAGCCACACCTTACACTATTCTGAAGATTTCGCGCTTGCCTGTTTGATAGAGCTCGGTATATTTGGGCGGCTTGGTGCTTTTAGCCTTGGCGACATCCTTTTTATGCTCATTCTGCATTTTCTCAAAGTCGGCTAAACTTTCTAACTCGTACTCAACGACGATAGTGTTGTAATCAGTCACCATATCCAGTAAAACATAACCCTTGAAATTGGGCATACTACCCATCTCTTCTTTCATCATCTGAGCGAATTCGCCGGCATGGCCGGGTTTCGCTATAAAAGTTTCTCTGACTATATACATAAAAGTTACAATTATATGATAAATACCGCCCGGCAATTCTAGCATGGGTAATGACAAAGCAAAATCTAAATACTTTCCTAATGTGAAAAAAAGGCCTCTGTGTAGAGTGCTTCTTCAGAAACGCCAAGGGCGCGGAAACCACGCCACAGGTCACGGGTAAAGGAAATAGGCCCACAAAGCATATATTCCGCCAATTGCTGTTTCCCCACCATTTCCAGAATTTTGGCGGCGGTCATTCGTTCTGAAATAGTATTGGGAAGTTCAGTTGACTCGCGAGTTATAAAATTAACGAGTTTAAAATGATGGTGGGTTTTTGTGAGAACATCAAACTCATTTTTAAAAACGGTATCGGCGAGTGAGCGGCTGGAATGAAAAAGAAAAAGCTTGCGGCCAGGGTTTTTTTTGAGTGTTTCTAATATTATGCTTCGAAATGGCGTGATGCCGATGCCGGCGGCTACCATAATGAGCGGAGTGTCGCTGGCTTCGCTGTAAAAATAGCCGTAGGGCTGAGAACCTAAAATCTTGTCGCCACGTTTGGCCTTAAGAAGACGATTTGAAAACTCTCCAATGCCGCGCACGGTGATTTCCAGGCGGCCTTCATGTGGTGCGCTGGAAATGCTGTAGGCTTTCCCCTCCGGCGTACCAGTTTCCGGAAAATATACCGTGATGTATTGACCGGGAATAAAAGCTGGCAGATACCATTCCGGCACGGCAAGCGAAAGTGTCGCCACGCCAGGCGCTTCGGGACGGTTTTCTGTAACTACATAGGTGAATTTATGTTCTTCGGTCATGCAGAGATTTTTTCTTGGAATTTTCAAGATAATCGTTGATAGCTTCGCGCAGAGCTTGGTGGCCTAAAACAGAGCAGTGGTATTTCCTGTCAGGCAAGCCGCCCAAGCGTTCAATAATAGATTCCGGCGTGACGCGTTTTGCTCGGGTGAGTGTCATTCCCCCATTTTCTGTTGCCATAACGGAAAGCATGGAAGTGGAAGCGATGGCCGAAGCACAACCAAAGGTGCGCCACTTGCATTCGGTGATTTTTTCGCCGGCCGCGTCAATTTTCACCCATACCACCATCACGTCGCCACAAGCCGGCGAGCCCACCACGCCTACGCCGTCGGCCACGTAGTCGGCTTCGTTGAGCAGAATATTGCGGGGATTGAAAAAGTGGTCCTTCACCACCTCGCTATAAAGCCAGTCGCCGACATCGCAGGTTGGGATTGAGGTTTTCATACGCGAACGTGAATTTTCGCGGTTAAGGCCGACACCGAGCGCAAGCGCTCTATAATAGGCGGGAATGTCACCATTACCTGGTCGATTTCCTGCCGTGTCGTTTCTTTGCCGAGCGAAAAACGGATACTGCCATGGGCGAATTCGGCATTTTGGCCGATAGCCATGAGCACGTGCGAAGGCTTCAAATCAAAAGCCGAGCAAGCCGAGCCCGTACTCGCTTCAATCCCCTGCCTATCAAGCATCAAAAGAATTGCCTCGCCTTCAACGTACGGGATGGAAATGTGGATGTTGTTGGGCAAGCGCTCGCTTGGGTGGCCGTTTAAAATCGCCCCGGGAATTTCTGTAAGCAAACGCTCTATAAAATAATCGCGTAAAGCTGTGAGCCGAGCCGATTCTTCCTGGCGCCATTCCATCACCTTTTTTAGCGCGACGCTCATGCCCACAATGAGCGGCACGCTCTCCGTGCCCGCGCGCAAATTCATTTCTTGCTCGCCACCGACAATAAGCGGCTGGATGCGCACGCCGCGTTTTTTATAAAGCATCCCCACGCCTTTCGGGCCATATATTTTTGAACTGTTGAGCGTCATTAAATCCACACCAAGTTCCTGGACATCAAGCGGTAAAAATCCGGCCGCCTGGCAGGCGTCGGTATGCAAAAGCGGCAAAGCTCTGTCACCAGCTCGAAATTTTTTTAACGCAGTCGCCAATTCAACAATTGGCAAAATAGTACCAATTTCGTTGTTCGCATACATGACGGAAATGAGCGTGGTGGTAGGCCGCACCAGGCGCAGACACTCATCAACATCAATCCGGCCAAAAGTATCAACTGGCAAAATGTCCACTTCAAAACCATCGCGCCGCAAAGCGTGGGCGGATTCTAGCACCGCCTTGTGCTCAATTGCCGAAACAATTATATGCTTGCCTTCAGCTCGGTACGCACGGGCCACGCCTTGCATGGCCAAATTGTCGCTTTCGGTGCCACTACCGGTAAAAATCAATTCATCCGGCGCGCAGTTAAGGAGCTCGGCGATATCTAAACGCGCCCGAGTAATAGCTTGCTTCGCTCGCCGGCCGCTTTCGTGCATAGAGGAAGGATTGGCATACTCGGCGGAAAAATAAGGCAACATGGCCGCGAGCACGAGCGGTTCAAGCGGCGTGGTAGCCGCGTAATCAAGATATATTTTTTTGGGATTAGCGGATGCCACAGTAGTCAACATAGGTAAGCGCCATTTTCTGGAAGCGCGCCAGCTCGTCATCACCATAGCTCACCTTCTTGCGAAATTGCGGATTGAGCAACTTTGTTGGCACGAATTTCTGCAAGAAATAGCGCTTCGCCCCGCGAATTTCCTGCAGAATGTCTTCAATATCGGCCGGCGACTGCATCTGCTTTATAAGCGTGGTGCGGAATTCGTATTCGATTCCCGCCCCCATCAAAAGCTTAATGCTGGCGCGAATGGCTGCGCCGTCCACCGGTCGCGCGACTGTTTTGCTGTAGCTTGCAACAGGCGACTTTATATCCATAGCGATGTAATCCACAAGCTTGCGAGCCAAGGCCTCCCGCAAAATCTCCGGGTGCGTGCCGTTGGAATCAAGCTTCACCAGAAGCCCTTTTGCCTTCACTCGCGCTAAAAACGCAAGCAGATCGGCGCCATGAATGGTGGGCTCGCCGCCGGTCACCACCAGGCCATCAAGCATTTTTTTCCGGCCTTCCAGAAACTCCAACACTTTTTCTTCCGGCCACGCAAATTCCACAGTTTCGTCAACAAGCTCCGGGTTATGACAATAAGGGCACCTGAAATTGCAACCAATAGTATAGACCATACACGCCACCTTGCCGGGGTAATCAATGAGCGTGTTTTTTTCTAGTCCCCCAAATTGCATATTTTTAGACCACAATCAACTCTTAGGCACAGCAACGACCTTAGATGCCAGTTTCACCTTCAGGCCTTCCAACTTTGGTACATAAGCTTCGCGCATGTCATATTCGGCCTGCTTGCCAACATTCCACTGACTCACTGGGCGCAAGTAGCCCACAATACGCGACCACACCTCGCAATCCTTCTGGCATGTGGGGCAATTTTTATGCTCACCGGCAATATACCCGTGAGAACCACAAACACTAAAGGTCGGCGTGAGAGTAAAATAAGGAAGGTGATAATTCTCGCAGATTTTTTTCACCAAAGCGGGCACGGAGCGATAGTCGGCAATGCGCTCCCCCAGAAACAAGTGCACAACGGTGCCTCCCGTGTACTTCGTTTGCAGAGAATCCTGCTGGTTGAGTGTTTCAATGATGTCGTTGGTGTAATTGACCGGCAAATGCGAGGAATTGGTGTAGAACGGTTGATCGCCATTGCGATATCCTTCTTCGTTGGCCACGAGAATATCCGGAAAAGTTTTTTTGTCCTTAAGAGCAAGGCGGTAGGCGGTGCCTTCGGCTGGCGTTGCTTCTAGGTTATACAGATTGCCCGTTTCCTTCTGATACGTCACCAAGCGATTGCGCATGAAGTCCAAAACATCGCTCACGAATGCGTGACCTTCTTTGGTGCCCACACCCTTGCCAAGCAAATTCATAGCCGCTTCATTCATTCCAACCAAACCGATAGTTGAGAAGTGGTTGTGCCAGAATTGGCCGGTGGATTCTTTGATTTTCCGCAGATAGAACTTGGTGTACGGGTAAAGGTTGGCATCAGTAAGCCGCTCCAAAATTTTACGCTTTATTTCCAAGCTTTCCTTGGCAATATCCATGATTCTTGCTAATTCACTGAGAAATTCTGCTTTAGCGGCCTTCTCATCCAAACCTGCCTTTTTATGGGCCTTATAGCCCAAACGCGGCATGTTCATGGTCACCACGCCTATAGAGCCCGTGAGCGCATTGGCACCAAAAAGCCCGCCACCGCGCCTATCAAGCTCCTCCAAATCAAGCCGCAAACGACAACACATAGAGCGTGTGTCCTCCGGCTTCATGTCGGAATTGATGAAGTTGCTGAAATAAGGGACACCATACTTAGCGGTAATTTCCCAGAGGCCTGCGAGGGCAGGATTCTCCCAATCAAAATCCTTAGTAATGTTGACGGTTGGAATGGGAAACGTGAAAACACGGCCATGAGCGTCGCCCTCGGCAATAACCTCAAAGAGCGCCGTGTTGAACATGTTCATTTCCTTCTGAAAATCACCATAAACAGCATCTTGCGGCTTACCGCCAATGACCACTTTATCCTTCTTGAAGTTGGGCGACGGATTTAAATCAAGAGTGACGTTGGTGAACGGCGTTTGAAAACCGACGCGCGTAGGCACGTTCATGTTAAACATGAATTCCTGCAGACACTGTTTTACTTCCTTGGCAGTCATGCCATCGTAGCGAATGAAGGGTGCCAGCAAAGTGTCAAAATTAGAAAAGGCGATAGCTCCGGCTGACTCACCCTGGAGAGTGTAGAGAAAGTTCACTACCTGGCCGAGCGCGGCACGCAGGTGCTTGGGCGGCTTTGACTCAATTTTGTCGGCTGTGCCGCGGAACCCCACGGTCAACAAGTCTAATAAATCCCAACCGACACAATAGATAGAGATATTGCCCAAATCGTGCAAGTGTAAATCACCACGCTCATAGGACTCGCGCACCTCTTTCGGATAGATTTTATTCAGCCAGTAGGTTTTGCCGATTTCCGAGAAAATGTAATTGTTCAGGCCTTGGAGAGAGTAGCCCATGTTACTGTTCTCCTTCACCTGCCAGTCAAGCTTGTCTAAGTAGCTGTCCACCAAATCAAGCGAAGCCGAAGTAGCAAAAGCGCGCATTTCCGCATGCTGTTCGCGATACAGAATGTAGGCCTTGGCAGTTTGCTTGAAGCGCGAACGCATGAGCACTTGCTCAACAGCGTCCTGCACCTGTTCCACTGTGGGCGTGCCGCTGGGAACTTTATTTTTTAAATATGCCGCAACTACATCGGTAATTGTTTCGGCCTCTTTGTCGCGAAATTCACCAGTGGCTTTGCCGGCCTTGGCGATGGCAACAGTTATTTTTTTTATATCAAAAGATTCTTCTGAACCATCGCGCTTTTTTATTTTCTGAAACATGGGTTTCTTGTTTTGCTAAATTAATAATAAAGTAATGAAGTGCATTTGTTATTATCATACCGATTGCATAGTTTCGCAATAACGAAAATAGCAACAGAACACGGCGACTGTGGCCTGTAAATAAGAACACCGCCCAGAAGGCGGTGTATCTATCCTATCGGCCAATTATGCGGCCCTTTATTGGATCATTTTTTGTAATTCCGCGCCCAGGGAAGCTATTGCGGCCTGAATGGAAGCGATTTGTGATTGTTTATCCACAGCGGCCGAAGAACAGGTTGGGGTTGTCACGACGGTATTGGTGCCATGGAGCTTGGTGGTGGCATTATAGATACCGACTTGATAGGACGTATTCTGCGCGAGGCCCGGGAACGCTACTCCGGTTTCACCATAATAGTTGAGATACGGCGTGGTTGACGTAAGAGTGGTTCCCAGCGGGCTACCAGCCGGCAAATTGACATACCAGCCGCCGGTCAGCGCATTGATGTAATCGGGCGGAGTTTGACCCTGTGATTGAGCGCTGGTAATTGCGGAATATTGACTCGCGCTGAGAGGCACAATATTGACGTGGTACCCGCTTGCGGTGCCATTAGCATCAGACCAAGCAACATTAATGGTGGCACTTCCGCTACTGCATCCGGCGCTAAGAGTGGGAGCTGACGGTGCTGAACTCTGGGGAGTCGTTGTAAGAGTAGAAATCACGGCTGGTGCTGATGCCACAATAATAGCGATACTACCGACTGCTGAGCCACCCGTGCCAGTACAAGTAACGCTGAGTGTTACATTTGTGGTCAGATTACCGGTGTTTTGTGTACCCGCGGCCCCAACAGTTCCTCCCCAATTCCCCACTAAAACCGGCGACGGAGCCGAACTAAGCGCGCAGGATGTGGCATTGGTAGATGACCAAGTTACTGTTGCCGGCGTGTTGTAGGCAATAGCAAGGGAACCGGAGGAGCCGTTTGCGGAAACTGCCACCGTAGGAGTTGCCGTGACGATAGCGGGGGTGGTCACGACAGGCTTAATAGGAAGCGTGCCGAGCGTAAAGGTTTTCGGCGAACCTGGCAAAAGAGTGCTTGAACCACCAGCAGAATCAACACCGTAGATATAAAGCGAGTGTTGTTTGCCGTCCTGGTACTGTGTTGGAATCTGCCACACGAAACGATGGCTACCAGGATAGAGCCCGGCGATATCGGAGCTCGGACTATTAGCGGTGTAGCGACCCGCCAGGGTGCCGCCGGAGCCATTTTGACCGTCAATATACACATCAAAGGACGTTGACTGCGTGATAACATCTGGGTCAACCGTCCAACCTTCAACAAGACCGCCCGTAGTGATGGCGTCAAAAGAACCAACGGGCGCGTGGTTGGTCAGTGCAGGCGTCAGGTTTCCTTGCACAACAAGCTGGCTTGTAGCCGTTCCACCCGGGCCTGTGCACACCGCCGTAAAGGTTTTTGTAGCCATCGGTACTACAAAGTCTTCGGCACCAACTGCGCTAACAGTACCCGTCCAGCTGGAGTCGGCTGGCGAAGCAGTAAGTGTGCAACTCGTGGCATTCAACGAAACCCAGTTAACAACAATTAACTTAGCCCCACTCGGAATAGTAGCGCTCGTACCTTGGCTATTCATCGTGACAGAAACAGTGGGAAGTGTAGACGCCGATGTTACGTTCACTGTAAACGTTTTACTTCCTGTTCCACCCGTACCCGTGCACTGAGTTGTGAATACTGTTGACGTCGTGAGCGGACTGATTAATCGAGAACCTGTAGTAGCTACTGTGCCCGTCCAAGCCGAATTCGCGGGTAAAGCAGAAAGCGAGCAACTGGTCGCATTCAACGATGTCCAGTTCAAAGTGTCACCACTATCGTAGGCGATGGTTTCCGATGCGCCTGTGCCATAGCGGCCGGTAATACCGACACCTGGCACTGGCGTTTGAGCACCAGATCCTCCTTGCGGCTGAACAGTAATAATAAAGCTTCCAACCGTTGTTGCCCCAGCATCATTACTGCAGGTGACCGTGAGTGTCGTTGACGTGGTTAAGATACCTGTTGTCTTACTGCCACTGGTAGCCGCACTGCCTGTCCACGCCGTAGCAGAAGTAGCAGGCGTGTGGCCGAGTGTACATGCTGTCGCATTCGTCGCGACCCAGGAAATAGTGTCGGAGCCGCTATATGGCAACGATTCCAACCCTTGCGTGTCGCTTGCTCCTGTCAGACGAACAGTGAGCGCAGATGACGAGGTTGCCGTAACAACAGGAGCGCCGGCCTGCTGATTAGCGGGCATATTTATAGTGAAGAAGCTATCGCTCGTGTCGTGGGCGGTGCCAATAGTGCTTGTTTCTCCTGGCTTATTCACGAATACGGCAATTTTGTATTGGCCGGAAATAATTTGGAATGTGGAACCGCTTCCGCAACCCTGGGTGGTCGGAATAGTGTAGAACACTCCCGGGCCAGCGGCCATGGGACTGGTGATTCCCGATGTTCCCATATGACACAACGCTCCGCTTGGCGATTGTAGGTAAATTTCAGTAGTACCGGAAACATTTGTCGTCCACGTGATTGCGTGTTGGATGCTTCCATCCCAAACCTCTCCGCCGTTGGGCGACGTAACTTTAATACTTGGCGCAGTGCCAGTAGAACCTGTCTGACAACCACTCACGGAAGTAATCGCCGCCCGTGTGGCAGAACCAACAGTGAGGCCAGCAGGAAGACCTTCGGAAATACGGAAGGCGTTAACGGCCGCCCCCGTACTAACATCAAATACGCCCGTTGACACTCCGGTGAATACGCCATCAGCGCTTAAGAAATTCTGAAGCTTACTAACGTCCGCGCCCGCTGAACCAACGGCAAGATCGCTGGTGAGTTTTGTGCACACCAAAGCTGCTGGTGCCACAGAACCACCGCCGGAACCTTGTGTCGGTAAACTAAGTGGATCAAAAACAGTGAAAGTGCCCTGACCGCAATCTGCAGGAGTGTTACTGTCGCACACGTTGGCGGTATATACGCCGGGGATTGTAATAGCGTTCGCGGGTATGGTGAAGCTGGTAACATTGGGCGTTGCCGGTTGTGTATACACGATCGTGCCACTCGCATTAGCGACGGATAGAGACATATTGTTGTTGGGAAGTAGGCCTACATTGGTCACATTCCAAGAAACAGTTGCGGGACTATTTTTTGTGTATACCGACTGCGACATGGTTGTTGTGACCGTTGGAGTAGTAACATAGACCGTGTAGTTGGTATTGGTTATTTTTCCACCCGAATTGGTACATGAGAGGGAAAAAACAGTGGTTGCGGTTATAGTACTTGCCAAACGAGTCGGTGCGTCACCTTGCGTTGAACCCGTAAGCGTAGAAACAGTACCCGCCCAGCCAGCAAGAGACGGTGATGAAGAGAAGGTGCAACTGGTAGCTCCAGCTTCCCACCAATGCATATTTACCGACGTTCCGGGAGTCACTGTGTCTGAAGTGTCGCCACTAAGTGGTGTACTCGCTAAAAACACCCCGCTTGGCGAAGACAACGTGGAAGCGGATAGAACGAATACTTTAGGTGAACCCGTCACCACCGGGAATCCAAGAGTAAGGTGTTTGATAGTGATGGTGTGCGGCTGACCGTCAAAATATTTTTGAGGAATTTGATATGAGTAGGAACTGCCATTGCCGGCAAAAGTATCCGCGGAGTCACTATCAATAGTAACCGTTCCTATGAAAGAAGTGCCGGGTGTTTTTATGGTTCCCCGGACAATACCGCTTGCCGAGATACTATCAAGCGTGGAGGTCGTATCTTGTGGCTGACCCTGAGTAAGGTTGGCAGTCACGGCCGACGAGGTGTTTTCAGGCACCGCGACAGAGCAACTTGCCGCCCGTAGTGCGGCCCGATCGCCAGAGAAGAGAGCGCCTGTCACCGTAAGCTTATTTGCCTTTTGAAACGCCTTGAGAGCATTTTGGGTAGTGGCGTCCAAAACGATTCCCTGTGCGCCACTGTAATATCCTTCGGCGGCCAGAAACTTCTGCACCAGGGACACGTCGGAATTTACGGCGCCAACCACGATGTCATTTGAAAGAGCCGTGCACGCGAGTGGAGTAGTACTCTTACTCAGTATGAGCGTTGGTTGAGTGACATTTATGATTACCGAGCTTTTAGCTGTGTGGCCTTGATTGTCTTGACATGAAAGCGCTGGCACATACGTTGCCGACGTTAATGGAGCGGTTGTTTGCGTGCCGGAACCACCTACCCCGAGTGTCACCGAACTAACGGTGTTATCAGTGTTTTGAGACGGATATGTTACGGAACAGCCCCAAGTATTCGCAGAAGACCAGGATAAGTTGGCGGAACTGCCGTAAGGAACCGTTACTGAACTGGCGGAACCGTTTGCCAAAAGAGAAGCCGAGAGGGTCGCTGAGATGCTGGTAATTTTAAAGACGGGACTTTCGCCGCTATAGGAAGCACCACTCGCGTCCGGTGCCAGGGATTCAACCTTGATCTTGTAATCGCCAGTAACAATGTCGCTCGTGGATGGCATAACAAACTGGAAACTACCCGCCGATAGGAGCGGGCACAGTGTGCTAGTAACATCGCAGGTAAGAGTAACGAGATCAACAGTTTGTTTTTGAGAAGTGACCGAAGAACCACCGCAGTTATAAACCGAGATACGGATCCAACCCTCAACGCTGACATGAGACGTACAGGCCGAGGAAGTGAGCGACGTGATCGGTAAAGTAAAACTGCTTTCCAGAGTGATTTTTGCGCGCGTACCAGCTGTTGCCATAGCCGGTGGTACCCAATTAACCGTAACCGTGTCGCCCGCTTTAATGTTTTGTCCTATTACAGGAGTAACTACCTTTATGGCGGTAGGGAGAGTTTGGGCGTGGCTGACAAACGGCAGAACAAACGCAACCGTCAAAGCAAGAATAGTAAGGTATTTTTTCATGGCAATAGGCAAAATGATTAGTAATTAATTACTTACCACAAGTATAGCATTTCCCTATTTGTGTAGCTAAGATGTACCGAGGACATTCCACCAAAAAAGCTTAAAACACGGGGCTTGATTGTATCAGCTTTTAATTTCAGTAATGAGTGGCGGCGTGGCGGTAGCGGCAATGACCGTGAAGCGCAGGCGGCCGATAATTTGGCCGGTTTGCGTTTCTACATTGACCCGCCACTCCCCCGGCGCGACATTGTCCTCTATGGAATAAGTATTGTAGCCGCCCGGCCGGCCGCCCACAATAGTAAGCGGTATGCGACCATACGTTACCCACCGGCTCGTAGCCGTGTCATAATATTGCCATTCGTGGATTATTGTTGTGTCCAGTAAGGCCGGAGAAAACACGGCGCTATAGGCATACACAGGATTACCCGCCACTTCATTGAACGGTTGGGAGAAAGAAAAATAATCAAACCAACTACCAGGCTCTTCGGTTACCGTATAGCCGCCGGCCGTATGCGTTAAGCTGTGATAGATACCACCGTCCTTGAGCGAAAGCGGCAGAGGCGGAATGAGATTGAAAAAATAGAGAATATTGGTAACCACAAAAATCGCCGCCACCGAAACGCGCACTAAATTGGCGCTTTTTTTGAACGTCTCGTTAGCAAAAAAACGCAAGCACAAAATAAATAGACCGAGCGCCAGCAGGCTGACCGCCCCACTCAAAAGGAAAATCCCTGGGCCTATCTCATGCACCAGCACCGGCACGATGAAAATGGCGAACGAAATGAGCGAGACGTAGAACAGGCTTATTTGAAATACCAAACGCGCATAGTGCTTCTTGAACGACTCGTTGGCCACAAAGGCCGCTACCAGCAGTAAAAGGAACGGCCAGGTTACACTCCAAGCCCCACTCCGGAAATAAAACACCAAAAACGTGCTCAAAAGGCCGCCGAAGAAAAACTGTAAGGCAAGAATGAGCCAAAAATGCCAGCGATCTTCTTCAATTTTCCGCTCCGCCGCCCGTTCTCCGCCCGCCGTGCCGCCGCTTTTCGCCAGCCGCTTATTTTCGCGGAAATTGATAACGATAATGCACGTGCCAATGATAACGAAATGCCCCACCACCCACAAGTTGTCCCAGAACGAATCAACGCGTTGCAGAGTGAGCGCGTCAAAAACGAAACCGCCCACGAGCGACAACGACGAAATCGGCCGCTCGTAACGAAAATACCAGTTACGAATATGAGTGATTGGAGTTTTCATCGGGTGCGCTTTTTTCTTGCTATGAATACTACCATGAGCGTATTCGTGCAAATCATGGCTACGGAGTGAATGGTGGTAGCAATATTGTATGCCTGCAGTGAAAAGAGGGTGAGAATATGTCGTAACACATTCGTACCAAAAAGAAGCGGCTTCTCTGTTTCAGGACGTGTCCAGGTTTTACGAAGAGTTGGGATAAAGGCAACGACGTCCATAGCAACCACAATAACCACCGAAATAGTTGGGTCCTTGGTTAGCGCCCAGGGAATGAGGCCGAGAAAAGCGATGACAAGAAAATAATTATCTATTTTTCGGATATGCCTCACTTGACCCTGAAAAAGATATTTAAGCGAAAAAAGAAAAATCAGAATAGTAAAACCTTCGGAAATACCAGTTGGCAGAGCGCCTATCCCCGCCCCCTTTACCAATCCTCCGAAAAAAGTAACCATGGAAACAATAGCCCAAATAAACCACGTATACGGGTGCGGCCGTACCCGTTCTTTAAAAATATCTTTAATGTAAGAAATATTACCAATGAAAGCCAGAATTGAGGCAACTATCGCAACGAGCACGCGTGTGTCGGTCATGCCCTGATTCTAACATTTTAGATAGGAAAAAATGCCAGGCGTGCGGGACGACGTTGGGACCTTTATAGAAAATTAAAACCCGGATACGGCAAATCGCCATCCAGATACCATTTATTTTGAAACTTCACAATTTTAATGACCGCTCCCGAGGAAGTCTTACAGAGACCATACGTGTCGGTGCGCTCAAGCAGTTGAACACAGCCCCTGAAATTATAGTAGTTTTCAAATGTACTGTGAGCAATTTTGAGCGTATACACCTGATACGCGGCCACCGCAAAAAGTGCCAAGATAATAAGCGCCAGCGGCACGAGCACCTTCCAATTCCATAGTTTTTTTAAGATTGATTTCACCCCTGGAATCATACCATACTGTGGGTGTTGGATTAACGGGCTGCGGGACTTGGACTCGAACCAAGATACTATGCTCCAGAGGCATATGTCCTACCATTAGACGATCCCGCAATGACCTTACGATACTGTAAAAATAGCTTTATTTCAAGCTTCTTTACATTCTCCGCACAGAAACAAACGGCGTGAGCACGGGGACTGATTTGCTGTTTTTGATGGCGGCAGCAATAAAGCGATTAAATAAAGGATGTGGAGCCAGGGGGCGGGATTTGAATTCGGGGTGGAATTGCGTACCAAGCATGAATGGATGCGCTTCAGTGGGAAGCTCGGCAATTTCCATGAGTTCACCTGAGGGTGACATACCGGAAAAAATGAGGCCAGCGGCGGTAATTTTTTCAATGAATTTCGGATTGACTTCGTAGCGGTGACGATGGCGCTCGGAAATAATGTCCTTGCCGTACGCGTCGCGGGCAATAGTACCCTTCTTAAGCTTGGCCTTGTAGGCACCGAGACGCATACTGGCGCCGTAATGGCCATCGGCGAGAAGTTGTTTTTGCTCCGGCATAATATCAATGACGGGTTGCGACGTAGCCGGGTCAATTTCGGTAGTGTGGGCATTTTTCATTTTAGCCACGTGGCGCGCGTATTCCACCACCATGAGCTGCATGCCGTAGCACAAGCCGAAGTACGGAATTTTATGCTCACGGGCGTATTGAATGGCAGAAATAACGCCTTCAATACCAGAGGAACCGAAACCACCCGGCACAATAACGCCATCAAAATTGGCCAGCTCGCTCACATCGCGTGTGCCGGTTTCATATTCCTTGGCATTAATCCACGTAAGCACGGGCCGCGCCTTATTCCAGAAGGCGGAAATTTTAACCGCCTCTATTACGGAGTGATACGCATCAGAAAGAACAAATTCACCGGTATCAAAATACTTCCCCACCACAGCAATTCTCACTTCATGCTTGGTGTCTTTGGTTTTGACGACAAATTTTTTCCATTCTTTAAGGGCTGAGCCATTCTTTTTTGCCTTTAGCGCCAACACACCAAGCACGGTGTCGCCGAGCTTATCCTTTTCAAAATTGATGGGCACATCATAAACCGAGCTAATGTCGGGCGCGGAAATAACCCGTTCACCAGTAACGTTGCAGGAAATGCCGATTTTTTCCTTGCGGCGCGCGTCTAGCGGCACAGCGCCACGGGCAATAATGATATCGGGTTGGATACCGTAACTATTAAGCTGACGCACCGCCGTTTGGGTCGGCTTGGTTTTCATTTCCCCAAGCTTGGCCGGCACCGGCAAGTAACTCACCAGCACGAAGCACACGCTGTTGGGGTGTTTTAAGCGCAAAATACGCGCCGCTTCCAAAAACATCATGTTTTGATAGTCGCCAACCGTGCCGCCAATTTCAATAAGGGAAATGTCGGAACGAGTCTTTTCCGCGGCCAAAAGGATGCGCCGAGTGATGTCGCCGGTAATGTGCGGAATGGCCTCCACACACTTGCCGTTGTAGCCGAGGTTACGCTCTTTTTCAATGACGTGCTTATAGACCATACCGCTAGTCATGTAATCCTCGCTGGTTAAATCCATATTTAAAAAACGCTCGTAGTTGCCCATGTCTTGATCGGTTTCCAGGCCGGAATCCAACACAAAAACCTCGCCGTGTTCAGTAGGGTTCATGGTGCCCGCGTCCACATTTAAATAAGGGTCAATCTTGATTGGATTGACCCTGAAACCTTTTGCCTGGAGGATTTGGCCGATGGCGGAGGTGGCGATGCCTTTGCCGACGCCGCTCATGACGCCGCCGACCACAAAAACGTATTTGTGATTCTTATTCATTTCAGAAAAATTTTAAACTTGCTAAGATTTTTAAACTTGCTAAGGTTTTCACACTTGTAGGTACCGCCGCACCGCAAGCCAACTTGAAATGCCGCCAATAACAATACCACCGGCCAGGAGGACAAGGAAGACCTGGGAAAAATTAGCCTGATAGTATTGGAAAACGTCAAAGCCTATAAAAAAGCTGGCGGTGGCCCGGCCCAGATAATAGGTGGCCGGAAAAAGAACAGCCGCGCTGGCTATGGCCGAAATAATGCCGGCCATGATGCCAACAATAACAAACGGCCCGCGTACGAAGCGCGAGCTGGCGCCCACCAGCCGCTCCACGGCGATTTCCTCGCGCGAAGCGTGAATAGCCAGGCGGATAGTGTTGTAGGTAATGAGCAAGGAGAGCAAAACCATGCCGATGATAATAATGAATGCCACACGCTGACTGCCGGCAATGAGCTCGGTGAGCTTATCAATCGCCGCCTGGTTCTGGTTGTAATTGATAGTGTCAACTATCGGTAAACCGTTGGTGGCGGAAACGCTTTTAGATTGCAGGAAGGTGGCAATGTCGGCATATTGCGAAGGATCATTGGCTTTTATATTGAGCTCGGCACCAAGCGGATTGTCGCTGATTTCATCCAGCGCTTGCAGGGTAAGGGCATCTGAGGAGTGGCGATTCTTAAAATTAGCCAAAGCTTCATCGGCAGAGATATAGGTGGCGCTGGCCACTTCAGGCAGGGCTTGCACTGATTTCTGCAAAGCTAAAATGTCGTTTTCATTGGCAGACGTGACAAAATAAACGGTGATATCAACCTGGCTTTTCACCTGGGTCAGCGTTGCATTCAAAATAATGCTGGCAAAAAGCGCAGCGATAATGACCAGCAATGTCACCGTCATCACCACAATAGAAGAAAGCGATACAAAACCATTGCGCCAAAAATTGACGAAGCCGGCTTTAATGATGCGTTTGTTGGTAGTCCAGAACATGGTTAAAAAATTCTAAAAAACATACTTGCCATTACGATCATCGCGCACTATGCGACCGCCTTCCATGGAAATCACCCGGCCACCGATGGAATCAACCACGCCGCGGTTGTGCGTGGTGAGGAGAACCGTTGTGCCCAAGTCGTTAATTTTTTTCAGAATCTGCACGATGTCATACGTGTTCAGAGGATCGAGATTGCCAGTGGGTTCGTCGGCTACCAATACATCGGGTTGATTGACGATAGCCCGGGCTATAGCCACACGCTGTTTTTCGCCGCCGGAAAGCTGGTGCGGAAAATTCCACATTTTATCGCCAAGGTCTACAAGCTCCAGGACGTGCGGCACATCGGATTGAATTTGCGTGTCCGTGCGACCCGCAGCCTCCATAGCAAAAGCGATATTTTCATAGGCGGTTTTATAGGGCAAAAGGCGAAAGTCCTGAAAAACCACGCCAACGCGGCGACGATAAAGGTTGAGAGCATTGCGACGCAAGTCGTGAATGTTGACCGATTGAAAGTAAACATTGCCGTCGCTCGGCCGCTCTTCCGCAAGAAGCATTTTTACCAGCGTCGTCTTCCCCGCGCCGGAGTGGCCAACAATGGAGACAAATTCCCTTGGCTCTACCGCGAACGTCACCCCGTCTAGCGCCATAGAAGTGTCGGGATACTGCTTGGAGACATTATCAAAATAAATCATGCGACGTTAAATTATAGCATCTTTTCCGCCTCAATGAATTTATCCAGGTCGCCCGCTAGCACCTTTTCTGCATTACTCACCTCTACATCAGTGCGGTGATCCTTAACCATTTTATAGGGATGAAGCACATAGGAGCGAATCTGGCTTCCCCACTCAATTTCAGTGGACCTGTTGAATTGCATGCCTTTTTCCTTAGCCAGCCGTTCTTCCTCGGCGCGTTTATAGAGCTTGCCTTTCAAAATAGACATGGCCCGTTCGCGATTTTGAGCTTGCGAGCGTTCGCTCGTCACATGTACTGCCAAGTTGGTAGGAATATGCACCACCCGCACCGCCGTTTCCCGCTTATTCACGTTTTGCCCACCCGGGCCACCAGAGCGCGAAAATTCCACCCGAATATCCTCCGGCCGAATTTCTATCGGCGGTTCTTTGTCAAATTTCGGCACCACCTCCACCAGTGAAAAAGAAGTGTGTCGCAATTGCTTGGCATTGAACGGCGAAATGCGCACTAAGCGGTGCACGCCGGATTCATTCTTGAGCGTGCCGTAGGCGTCGCGACCAACAATATCAAAAGTGAGATTACGGTAGCCGCCGTGATCATTTTCATTCTGATGCACCAAGCGGTAGCTCCAGCCGCGCTTCTCAATGAATTTTCGGTACATACCAAAGAGCATAGCGGAAAAATCTTCAGCGTCGTCACCACCCGCGCCGGAAAGAATGCTCATAACCGCATTGCCGCGATCATATTCTCCCCCGCCGGGGTTGGCCGCCTTATCTTTCAGCGCCTGTAATTCAGCAATCACCGCCTGAGCAGCGGTTTTGTCGGCCCAAAACTCCGGCTCGGCCATTTTCGCCTCCAATTCGGCGATTTTTTCAGCGTTTTCTTCATTGTTTTGAACAGTCATATGATCATTGAAATGTACCCTACTTTTTGCTATAGTACCAGGAGTAGTCCATACCCTAGTTCTTACACGAAAGGAGTGCCTATGAGCATGGACGTAACGAAAACAGCCGGTTTGACGGCGGTGCTTACCTTTCGGGTAGTAAGCAAGCTGGCAAGGACTGGTAATGACCAATTCATGAGGGGCGCTGTTGTTAAGCGCGCTCGTAACCCCGACACAGGATCGGTGTTCGACAAACGAACACGCCATCTACGCGAATCCATCAAGGACGATAGTGAACTCTTCCGCAAACTGATAACAGACGGCTACGACGGTCTCATTTTCTTTGAGAACGGCAAAGCTGTAGGGTATCTGTTCTGGCAGAAGATCGGCACCTGCTTCTTCATGTTTTCCCTTGAGGTTGAAAAACACCTTCGCGGAAGACACTATGGAGAACGATTAGTTAAGGAGTTTCTGCTCTACATCGACGAGTTACTGAAGGGTCAATGGCTCGCCTACATAGGCGACGGCAACGATCCGGCAGTAAAGCGGATCTGTCAAAAGGCTGAGGAAAATCAACTCGGCTTACCCTTCGGCACCCGTCGAGCAATAAAGGACACGCCTTACTCAATTGCCGCATCTGCCGCGTAAACCTGAATCCGACGTACTCCCCTCCCAGTACAGCCGTTCCCCTCAAAAGGAGCGGCTGTTTTTTATTGCTTGATTGTGATTTTCTAGAAAAAAATGGTACTGGAGCCAGCGGTCGGGATTGAACCGACGACCCCCGCTTTACGAAAGCGGTGCTCTACCAACTGAGCTACGCTGGCGATTATATAGTGCATTCTACCAAAACAGCTACGCTGGCGACGTAAAAATTAAAAAATTATTGAGAACTATGCACTCTTGGAAACTCCCGATAGCCATGAGCGGCCGTTTGCGTCACGGCCCCAAAAGCAATGAGGAGCGCTAGCATAATACCAATAATCAGGAAAATAACCAGCCAGAGCTTTGCCGTTTTTTCGGCAACCGCGTCAGATGCGGGCTTGGTGATACGCAGGTCGTTATACAGCTCAAAAAGATAGCAGAGTAGAAGAGGACCAAAAAAGAACGCTTCCACGACGTTTTGAATTATGGTCATGCCCCAGTTGGCGGAGCCGCCAAAACTGAGTGAAAGAATAATACCAAGCAAAAGGGTTGCTATGGCCATAAGGAAAACAGCCACAAACATACGCCAAAGTGTCTCCCACCAGCGGCCAGCAATATAGCCCCAGGAACGCGTAATAGCATCCAGGCCGCGTTTATCCTCAACCACGAACACAAAAACCAGAATGGTCATGTAGATGCTGAAAATGAAGCCGGGAAAAATGAGAAAAATAAAGCCACCCAAAAGAATGAGGCCTTGAATTATAATGAGCCAGATGTATGGGAAAAAAAGCCTGAGCGAAACCCGACCATTACCAAGAATGTCTTTAGGGTCCTTTTCCGCTTCCGACGTTATTCTGATAAGTGCCAAATAAGAAATAAGAGTAATAATGCCTCCCGCAAGAGCTATTAAAAGAATTACCCAAACAGGCAAAGTTCCAGGAAGCGTGCCTTTCGCCTTCACTACTCCTAAAGCAATACTGCCAATGCAAGAAAGCACCATCCAGGGAAACATGCCGGAAAAGAGACGCGAGAAACGACGCCACATGCGTTCAACAAGCTCAACCACGGGCGCAAGCTGGCCTATGGGTGGCAGAGGGACAGGCTGGTTTTCAGACGGGTGCATATGACTAAAAGTATACCATAAAAAATGCGCTGACGTGGAGCCGTTGGACAGGATTGAACTGTCGACCTCGTCATTACCAATGACGTGCTCTACCAACTGAGCTACAACGGCAATTTACTAGCACTATCTACCAAAACAGCTACAACGGCAATTTACTAGCACTATCTACCAAAACAGCTACAACGGCGGTTTACTAATAAATCTGTTTATTAAGCCTGCATAGTAATATATTTTTTCTCTTTATGCCAGCAGTTTTTTATACTCCGCGAAAGTGGAGGCGCGCATGTGTTCCAGGCTAAAAAGCTCCGGCAAGCGGACGGCAGTAGGTGGCGTTTCGTGCAGAAATTTTGCCAGAGCGGCGGCCAGGGCGCGCGGATCGCCTGGTGGCACCAAGCGACCAACGTGGGGCGGCAACACATCAAGCAATTCGGGAATACCGCCCACACGAGTGGCAATAAAAGGCCTGCCCGCAAGTAAGGCTTCCAAAAGTGCATAGGGAAACCCTTCTTTGACCGACGGCAAAACCATCAGATTAAAAGCGGAAAGATAGCGATAAGCATCGTCCACCGCGCCAACAAAGAAAACCTGTGAGGCAAGGCCAAGTGCTTCAGTTTTAGCTATAAGTGCCAAGCGCAAATCGCCGTCGCCAATTATAACAACGGGTACCTGCCTCGCATCGTCGTCGGGCGTGCTGTTACGCCGCAAAAGCGCCATAGCATCCAGGAGGTGCGTAATGCCCTTACTAGGATAGAGATTAGCCACAACACCAATGACCCGCTCGTTACTAGCAAAACTCACCCCTTCCGGCAAAAGTTGGCCGAGCGCTTCCCGGGCTTGCGAAAAAGGCAGGATGTCGGATTTTTTTGCCTGATCAAGACCGTTATAAATAACCACGCTCGGACTGTGAATGAGTTTTTCCTTCATACCGATTTCTAGGTCACGGGCGGAAACAGTAATAACAAGATCACGGAAAAAAGAAGCGACGTATTCGGAAACACGATAAAAAAGTTTTGCCGGCCAAGAAAGCGGCTCGGCAGTAACAAAACCATGCACAGTGTAGACAACCTTTGTACCCGTAAAAGCTAGTTTGGCGGCCACCGCCCCAACGCTTCCCGCTTTACTGCTATGTAAATGAACAATATCGGGTTGTAGACGCCGCACCAGCCGCCATATCTGGAAAAATGCGATTAATTCCCGAAGAGGATGAATACTTCGGCTAAGAGCTGAGAGAACAACGAGATCGGGTACGTTTTTTATTGATTGCTCGCGACGAAGGCCGCCGAGCCGGGTAGCGGGTGCGCCACGGAAGCCTAAGGGTCGCAATTCATTGAAAAGCCATTGGCTACCCACCGTATCTTGCCGGCCAGTAGCCACAACCACTTGATGCCCTGCCTGCCGCGCACCAATGGCCAAATCAAGAACGTTCTTTTGCGCCCCGCCACATTCGCCCTGAGTAATGATGTACAGAATTTTCATTGGTGGATTATTTAGAAATTAATAGAAATTAACCAGCAACCCGGATGGCGATTAAAAGCACGAGCATACCGAGGACGGTGGCCACGCTCGTCCAGAGACGTGGATGATTATGATAGCTTTCCGGCAATAGCTCGCTGGCACCAATATATAAAAAGAACCCTGAAAAAAGCGCCAAAATGAGGGCGAGTGATTGTTGTGGTACAGAAACGAGCAAGGTGGCACCGATCCCAACCAGAGGCGCTACCGCATCGGCAATAAGCCAGCGCCGAGCAATTTTTGCACTTGCCCCACCCGTCATGCTCAAATTAACCGTATTGATACCATCGGAAAAATCATGCACCAACACCGCAATTGCCACTACCATGCCGACAGCGCTGGAAACTTGAAATGCGAGACCAATAGCCAAGCCATCCAAAAAACTATGCATCGTCAAGCTCGCCGCACCCACATGTCCACGGGTACCCATGCGTGCGCTCAAAAGAGCCCGATCAAGCAACATGTATAACAAGAAGCCGAGTGCCAGTACTGTAGTGATGGCAAGTGGGCTGTAGATTTTTTCCCCAAGTGAAAGTGCTTCCGGCAATAAGTCAAAAAAGGCCACGGCAATAATGGCACCGGCCGTAAAGCCAAGAATCAAATGCAAACGATCACGCAAGCGCAGAGCCAGCGAGCCACCGATAAAAGTAGCAATACCCGCAGCCAAGCCAATTAGCAATAACATCATGGGCGCGCTCGATGGGATTTGAACCCACGACCTTTCCCGTGACAGGGGAACGTGCTACCAGGCTACACCACGAGCGCATTTTTAAAATATATCAGATTTTTGACAAAAAGAAAGAGGAGCGACGAAGCTCCCCCTGATTGTGTGAAGTAAGAGAAGACCTCATGCCTGTCTCTCCTTAGTAAGAAACCTGGATAGTAGACTGCGCGCGCAATCTTTCCACCCAATTAAATCATACTTCTGTGTGTCAAAAAAATCAACCATAAAAATAGGGGTCTCGTGCACATCGATTCTGCACGAAACCCCCTTATTCCCCCTCCTGGCGTGTCAGTTGTCAGAATGTTGCGACAACCGACATTTCCATGTCCGCCGGCATCCGCACACCGAAACGTTGAGTAAGGCGCGAGGAGCGACCCTCTGCGGCCTTACGCATCCGAAGTGCGCGATTCCGGTGAACCGCTTTCAGTTCCTCCTGTTTTGAGGAGCAACTGAAACTCGTTTGGGACCGGGCGGTCCCCTCCTGCGTTGCACAGGAGCCTGATACGGAAAGAAGTGAGTGGAACATGTCTACCTCCATGAAAAGTAGACCCGACTGGGACAGATTCGAAGGGAATAGCTGGAGGATATCCATACCCTACAATTTCAGCCGAACCCTCGGTCCCACTGATAATATACCCTATTTTCTTACAAAAAGCAAATGTGTCGGAGGTGGGGATCGAACCCACGACCCCAGGCTTATGAGTCCTGTGCTCTACCAACTGAGCTACTCCGACGTTTTTGTCCTTTCCTGCCCTGCCAAGACAGCTACTCCGACATTTAAAAACTATTGTGATAGTACCAAAAATCTGGTGGCGGGGACAGGAGTTGAACCTATTTCTTCAGGTTATGAGCCTGACGTGGTGCCGTTCCACTACCCCGCTATGGGGTTTATACTATACCAGAAAAAGCGGCAAACGCAATATTAGGCCGAGCCAAATTCGCGAAAAACAGCTTCAAAAAGTCCAACAACACGGGAAGCTTCGCGTTGATTGAGTTCAAAACCCTGACCTTGGTGAGCAATAGCGTTGCGGATTTTGTGTGCCTCCCAGGCGGCATTGAGCGAATTGAACGGGCGACGTTCAGCACTTTTAAGCTTATCACCGAGGGTTTCGCCAACATAACCGGCGCGATCAAGCGTTTCTTCAAGAACAATGTCGGCCTCCAAAATAGCGAGACGCCAATCGCTCGGATTGTCGGAACCAATATGCGCGAGCACCTGCTTCCAGCGCGGATTAGGTGCTTGAGAATGCTGGTCGGAACGGGAGAAAAGTGGCACGCCCGCCGGAAAATCGGTTGGCAAGCCGGTAGGTAAATTGGCGGGAATAGGCGCACCTTGGCCGGCGCTCATTGGGATTTCGGAAGCCGCCACCCGCGTAGATGGCGTGGGTACTTGGGGATATATTTTCGCCCGCCATTCTTTGTAGATTTCATACTGGCGAAAACTAATGTAGCTAATCATAGCAACCATAAGCACAGAGAAACCGGTGGAAACAGCAACGAAAGAGCGGTAGGTTTCTGAAGCCCAAAGACGGGCCGTGTCAACCGCAACAGTAACGCCTGGATTTGCGGCCAACCAAGAAGTGAACTGGCTTGTCGCGCCGCCGACAGAACCACTCGCCGAGGTGCCCGCAAAAAAACGCTCAATTCGCAAAACCGCGGCAAAAAAAATAATGCCAATAACGCCCCACTCTAAAGCGCCGAGGCCAACAAAATCGCTCAAAGCGGAACCTTCTTTTTTGTCGTCTTTTTTATCGCCAGGTTTGGCGTCGCCATCTGCCATATGGCTTCATTATACAATGTTTGCCTTTTCAAAAAGCGTACCGATAGCAAAAAGAGTGTCCTCGCGGGCATAGGGCGCGGTGAATTGAATACCGAGCGGCAGTTTTTTACCGTCACGCTCCGTGGTGCCTGATGGCACAGAAATTGCAGGCAGAGTAACAATGTTAGCGGAAACAGTGAAGATGTCGGCAAGATACATAGAGAGCGGATCGGCTGACTTCTCCCCTATTTTGAATGCCGGCACGGGCGAGGTTGGCGTAAGAATGAAATCTACTCCGCTCGCAAACACTTTTTCAAAATCTTTTATGAGAAGCTCGCGCACGGCATTGGCTTTGCTGTAGTAGGCGTCGTAGTAGCCAGTAGAAAGCACGTAGGTGCCGAGCATGATGCGTCGGCGGCTTTCCGCTCCAAAGCCTTCACGGCGGGTAGCAAAATACTCCTCAATCCCCGTGGCCGCGTCCTTATGCAGGCCGTAGCGCACACCATCAAAGCGGGCTAGGTTGGAGGAAACTTCCGCGGGCATGAGCACGTAATAAACAGCGAGAGAATATTTTAAATTGGGCAGGCTCACGTCGCGGATTTCCGCACCAGCGCCTTTAAGCGCTTCGAGCGAAGCGTTGAAATTAGCTAATACATCAGCATCAACGCCTTCCTTAATAAAGTCACGCGGCACGCCAATAACAAATTTTTTCGCATCCGTTTTCTCGTCGGATTTTGGTGAAGCAGGCCTGTCAATACTGGTGGAGTCGAGCGGGTCGCGGCCGGCAATGGCGTTAAAAAGCGTTTCAGCATCCTCTACGGTTTTTGCTATCGGGCCAATTTGATCCAGCGAAGAGGCCATCGCCATCACACCCGAGCGCGAAACCGCGCCATAGGTGGGCTTGAGGCCTACCACGCCACAAAAGCTCGCTGGCTGGCGTATGGAGCCGCCTGTGTCGGAGCCAAGCGCCGCCACGGCCAAGTCGGCAGCCACCGAAGCCGCCGCCCCGCCAGAAGAGCCGCCTGGAACGCGCCCCACATCGTGCGGATTTTTTGTCGGCCCATACGCGGAATTTTCCGTGGAGCCGCCCATGGCGAATTCATCCATATTGGTGCGGCCCAGAAAAACGGCGCCCTGCTTTTTCAGTTTCGTGATAACAGTAGCATCGTAGCTTGCCACGTATTTTTCCAGCATCTTTGATGCCGATGAGGCAACTTTACCTTTAATTAAAATATTGTCTTTAACGGAAATGGGAATACCAGTCATCGGTCCCTGCTTTTTGGCGGCAATAAGCTTGTCGGCGGCCTTAGCTTGCTCTAGGACGTCATCGTACACCTCTAGGTAGGCGTTGAGTTTGGGATTTTCTTTTTCAATCCGCGCTAAATAACCCTTGGCTAATTCAACAGCCGTAATTTCCCCGCTATCAAGTTTTTTTCGAGCTTCAGCGATGGTCATAAAATTTAGAGGATTTTTTTGACTTTTACATACTGACCCTGGCGCGCTGGTGCCGCGGCCAAAAGATCTTCAGTATACTCACCACTTTTATGCGGTTCGCCATCAGCCCGCAGGACATTTTTAGCCGCCGGGTGGCCCTGTTTTTTTGTAGCACCCGAATCCTGCGCGGCCGAAACCTCCTGAATCTGCTTTACATAGCCCAGAATATTCTCCATATCAGCAGCCAACGACCCCTCTTCCTCCGGCGTGAGCTTGATACGGGCCAAGGTGGCCAATTTCTTCACATCTTCTTTAGAAATCATACCTGCGCATCATACCAGCCTGGAGCGTTATTTTCAACTCGGAATTCATAAAAGATTTAAGAAAAATTGATGAGAATTTTAACTGCTGTATGTTATTCTCCCTGCGTGGAAAAATTACCCAACAATTACGCCTTTATAGATGGCCAAAATCTTAATTTGGGCATCAAAACTCTTGGCTGGAACCTTGATTATAAAAAATTTAGATTGTACCTACAGGAAAAATATAATACTCAAAAAGCCTATATATTTATGGGCTTTGTATCTACTAATCAAAGTATGTATAGTTTTCTGGAAGCAGTCGGCTTCACACTTATTTTTAGACCGATTACATATCGTGGTGATGGTAAAATTAAAGGAAACATTGACACAGATCTGGTTCTACAAGTACTGATTGATTGGCACCACTTTCACCAAGCAGTAATAGTTTCAGGCGACGGAGATTTCTGTTCTTTAGTTGACCACTTGTATAGTCAATGCAAATTAGAAATAGTGCTCAGTCCATGTATGGAAAATTGTTCTGCCCTTTTACAACGATCAGCAAAAGAAAAGATTTTTCATATGAATGGACTTGGAGAAGAATTACAATTTGAAAAACGAAAAGCCCCTTAAGGATACGTCCCTAAGGGGTACTTTTCCCCGGCCGATTAGTCGTAGCTGCGCACCGGGTGATTACGACATAATGATAGCAAGCCAAGAAAACTTGTCAACCAAATAATTTCAAAAATTCATCTTCAGAAAGAATAGTGACGCCGAGCTCGCGAGCTTTATCAAGCTTGGAGCCTGCTTCCTCGCCCGCCACCACGTAATTAGTTTTTTTAGAAACAGAACTGGAAACCGAACCACCAGCTTGGCGAATTTTTTCTTTGGCCTCGTCGCGACCCAAATTAGAAAGACCACCGGTAAGGACGAATGTTTTGCCGGTCACTTTATTATTGGAAACAGTGGCAGTTGTCGCTGGTTTTGCTTCCGGCAAAATTTTTACATGCTTCAGTAATTTTTCCACGAGCAAGCGGTTACCTTTGGCCGCAAACCAATCAACTATGGAGCGGCCGACAATATCCCCCACCCCGTCAATTTTTTGTAAATCTTCAAAACTCGCTTGGCGAATTTTTTCCAGCGTACGGAAATGGCCGGCAAGCACATAGGCCGTTTCCTCGCCGACATGATTAATAGAAAGGGCGATAATGAAACGGGCAAGCGCTACTTTGCGAGCGTTTTCCACGGCAGTCAAAATATTGTCGGCGGATTTTTCCGCAAAGCGCGGCAGGGCGAGAAGCTCATCGCGGGTAAGATCAAAAATGTCGGCCAAATCGGAAATGAGTTCGTGTTCTAAAAGCGCGTCGACAACTTTCGGGCCGAGGCCATCAATGTCATAGGCCGATTTCCCCACAGCGTGATAGAGCCGGCGGCGACGCACCACGGGCGAATCAATCACGGAACACCGCCATGCGGCAGCCCCGGGCACGCGCTCTATTTTTCCGTCACCACCACATTCAGGCACGTGCGTTGGCCACGCAAACGGCTTGGCACCGCTCGGGCGGAGCGGGGCCACCACGCCTACCACCTCAGGAATAACATCACCTGCTTTTTGCAAAATAACCGTGTCGCCAACGCGCACATCGAGGCGCTTTATTTGGTCTTCATTGTGAAGGGTGGCGCGAGCCACCGTGGAACCAGCAACGGAAACCGCTCGTAAATGCGCCACTGGCGTGAGCACGCCGGTGCGGCCTACCTGCAATTGAATATCTTCAACTACGGTTGTCACCTGCTCCGGCGCAAACTTGAAAGCAATGCCCCAGCGCGGAGCCTTGCCGGTGTAGCCAAGCGCGTCCTGATACTCGCGTTCGTCAACCTTAATAACAACGCCGTCGAGTTGATAATCCTGCGACTGCCGCAATTTTTCCTCACCCCACTTTTTCCAGTAGGCCACAATGTCTTCAACGCTTTTGCAATGCTGAAAATTTTTATTAACCTTAAAACCAAGCTCGGCTAAATACCGCAATTCGTCCTGCTGGCGCGACGGAAAGGCTTCGCTGGTGCGGGCCACATCGTAGACAAATGTTTCCAGCCGCCGCTCGGCCGTGAGCTTTGGGTCCAGCTGACGAATGCTACCGGCGGCCAAATTTCGCGGGTTGGCAAAAGGCGGCAAGCCCTCTTTTTCGCGGTTTTTATTCAGGGCCGCTAATTGTTTTTTACCCATCCACACCTCACCCTCAACAATTACGTCAACGCTCCGTCGCAGGCGCAAGGGCACCGATTCTATAGTGCGCACGTTCATGGTTACGTCCTCGCCCACCACCCCGTTGCCCCGCGTGGCCGCCCGCTTCAAAATGCCGCCAGCGTATTCAAGTACAATTTTGAGACCATCAATTTTAAGCTCGCAAGTGTAGGTCGGTGTAGCATTAGGAAAATCCTTCTTCAAAAATTTCCGCACCCGCTCGTCAAAATCGCGAATATCCTGCTCGGAAAAAGCGTCGTTGAACGACCATTGCGGCACCTGGTGCGTTACCTTTTCAAACTGCGCCAGCGGCTCCCCCGCCACCCTCTGCGAAGGCGAATCGGGTGTCACCCACTCCGGATTCTCTTTTTCAATCTGTACCAATTCATATTTAAGCGAATCCAGGGCCCCCTCACTCATCGTGGGCGCGTCTAAAACGTGCACCCGGTAGCGTTCCTCGTCAATAGCACTTTTCAGTTTTTCATAGCGCTCGCGCGCGGCCGCCTCACCCATTTTCATGCGCCGAGTATAGCACAAAGTAACGCGATATTTTACCTAACTTAACGGTTTCTTTTTGTTATTAATGGTTTACCCATCTTTACTATTTCTTTAGCCACTTCTTCCGATGTTTTTTCATCCGTATTTATAACCCGGAAAAAGCCTCCACTCTCCCTAGCCACGTTAATCCGAATGCTTTAATCCCCTTCCGGCCTCAATAACGGGAACAACACGACATCGCGAAGATTCGATTTGCCAAGCAAAAGAGCAACCAACCTATCAACACCCATGCCAAATCCTGAAATCGGAGGCATCCCATACGACATGGCTTTAATGTAGTCGCGATCAATTTCCATGACCTCATCGGCACCTTTTTTCTTTGCATCCGCTTGCCCCATGAATCTCTGTTCTTGATCTAACGGATCAACAAGCTCGCTATAAGCTTTCACAATTTCCCAACCATTTATAACCAACTGAAATTGATCGGCTATATTAGGGTCTGTATCATTCCTTCGCGCTAGAGGTTGAAGTTCAATTGGATAATAGTACAAGAAGGTCGGATTTATTAACCTAGGTCGAACTATCTTCTTGTAGAGATTATCTACGAGCCCCGCCAAAGACAACGTGTCGATGCCCTCAAAATGAAATTTTTTATTTTTGATTTCTAAACGAAGCGCGTCGGCCTCGTGAAAATCACCCACACGTATTCCGGTTTCCTTTTCTACTAAATCAATAAAATTCTCTCTCCGCCATGGAAACCCGAGGCTAATTGAGCCACCATCTTCAGTGGATATTCTTTCTGGAATATGTAACTCTTCGAACAGGTACCGAAACATTTTTTCCGTAAAATCCATATTGTCTTCATAATTCCAATAGGCAACGTAGTGTTCCAGATGCGTATGCTCTGGCAAGTGAGATACATCAACCCCCTCGTTGCGAAAAGCCTTACCAAGCTCAAAAACACGATCAAATCCCCCGACAATAAGCTCTTTGAGCGGTAGTTCATGGGAAATACGAAGGAATAAGTCTATATCGAGGGCATTATTTTTTGTGATATACGGCCGCGCAATTGCGCCCGTTGCTTGATGCATCAAGGCCGGTGTTTCAACTTCAAAAAAATCATTTTTCCAGTAGAACTCTCTGATATGCCTTATGAGGTCACTGCGAAAAATAAAGGCCTTCATAGTATCTGGGTGAGCGATTAGATCAAGGTATCGTTGACGATATTTAACCTCCTGATCCTTAATTCCAACCCACTTCTCTGGCATTTTCAAAAAAGACTTGGCGAGAAAAACGAGTTCGTCCACCAAAATTGATTTCTCACCAACCTTGGTAATAAATATCTTTCCTTTACAGCCAACGTGGTCGCCGAGCCCAAAGACTTTCAGAAACCGTGTATATTTTTCCTTGCCAAGACTATCTTCTTTCACAACTATTTGCATACGTCCGGAAAAATCCTGAATATGGGCAAATGTGAGCTTACCCATAGTGCGCAACAACACGATTCGACCAGCTGTTGCGACTGGAGTACCAGATTCTAATTCTCGGACTTGTGCTAGCGTGGCCTGTTTATCAAACTTTTCGGGGTACGGATTCACACCAGAATTTCGCAACTCATCAAGTATGCGAGTGGCGTTTTTCTTTTGATCATAATTATCGACGAGTTCCATACGTAATTGCCATTTTAACACTAAAAGACGATTTTTCCTAATAAAAAACCTCTTCGCCTAACAGTAAGCTAAGAGGTTGGTGTTTGGTTTTCAAATCGGGCTACTGTGTCATTCTGCTATCTTGCCGAGATAATCGAAGAATGTCCAATCGCCAAATTCGTAACCCTTACGCACGCCTTCAAGAACAGAATTATGCCATATGCTATCAAAATCGTTGGTTAAAATATTTCCAAGAGCCAAAACGTCCAACGATCTGGACTTGCTATCCACATAGCAGTTTCCGGACGGATCAATCGATAGCGTATATATAGCACGACTGAATTCAAACGGGTTATCTTTCAACGGATTGAAGTCTCCCCCGAAAGATCCCTGTTCCTGACTGGCAATTTTCCAGAAGTCATTGGCAGGTTCCACGATTCCGTCTCTGATCAGTTGACAGTATTCCCGAGAAACAGCAGCCAACTGTTCGTTAGAAAGAACCAGGTCGTTGATATCTCGTCCGCGACCAAAAGGCGTCAGAGGTGTTATCCAGAGCTTCCCTGCTCCCGTTTCCTTTGCCAGCTTAGCAATTTCCGGCAAATAGAGGTAATTTTCTCTATGCATTAGGGTAGCAGTCGTAAATTTCACGCCTGCGTCTTTCAAAATTTGCAACTTCGACATCAGGGTAGCAAACGCTCCCTCACCCCTAATGAAGTCGTGTAATTCGGCAGTGTGTCCATCCATGCTAATTTGCAACTGATCAAGGTGCTTCAGAGCAACAACACTGCGTACCAACCCTTCGTTCAACAACCCTGCTTCTGTTAGAACAAACATCCGGAACCTGCAACGGTCTGCATAGTCTAGGATTTGCACGAGGTCTTTGCGGAAAAATGGTTCGCCGCCGGTAATAACTAATTGTACGACACCCTTACTCTTTAGAGTGTCGATTATGCGAAACCACTCCTTGGTCGACAATTCGTGGAGACCATTTTTCGTTTCCGAATTCGCATCGGATATACAATGTCGACAATGTCTGTGGCATTTGTACGTCACATAAAGCGCAACCGTTGTCGGAGATGCTAGATAATTTTTCGGGAAGATTTCTCTTTCAACGAAAAACATCTCCGCGCCGCTTTTTGCGCACCGGCTACCTTCTGGCATTTCAACTAGAAGTCCGATACTGGTCAGGTATTCAAGAAAGCTTGCGACATTTTCGCTACTCACATCGACGAATCTTTCTTTTTCAGATATCGCATGTGCGATATCTGAGGAGGAGCTGGGCAACACACACTGCTCAATAACCTCCGATGCTGATCTATTGAAGTGATGATACCGACGATTTCTCCGATTAAAAATAATGGAACCAAAAACTTCTTTTCTGTACAGAACATCGTCTATCAAACGATACAACATTTTAACTTACTCCTAATAATCGAGGCGTCTCCGCAATTGCGGAGACGCCTCTTGGGTTGATGGTTATGAAATCTTGACCTTGTATCCCAGCGACACAACAGTCTGCGGGTCGGGACTTGGACACGGCATCGCACAGTTATTTTTGAGCGGTGTTGGCTCCAACGGCAACGCCACAATTTCCTTCGGATCAAACGCTTCTTTCTTCATAACGGGGACCTTTCTGTGGGTTTGAAAAATGTGACAAAGAACAACAAAGAACTTTTTTAATAACCTCCTTTCTTAATCCGACCAAAGATTAACTCAAATATCGACGGAAATCAAGAGGACCTAAAAAACGCCCGACCCGTTTCCGAGCCAGGCGTTCTGGGGTTTAGTGATTAGCCATTTGTTGAACACTGAGATTGAATGGAGAGTCGGGAATGGAATTGTTCGCCGCGACCATGCCGAATCCACGAATTGCAATGGCGCAAAACAGTATAGCAACAAGAATAGCGGCCACGACGGTCTGAAAATTATCCATTCTTTTACTCATGGCATATCACCTCCTTTCTACGGAAAAGAATATACTTAAAGTTATCTTGTCGCAAGTCCTAAAAATAGCACAAAAAGCCCCTATATTAGGGCCTTTTTCACTCCCCCATTATCCCCTTCGAGCCCTTGACTTTCTTTAGCTATGCGGTATAATTTGTAAGGAAACACTTTCTGACGACACGTTGTCGTTAGAAGTTCTTTTACAATTTTTGCCCTTAGGGCAAGGAGTCACCATGAAGCGCGCACGTTTGCCGCAGGAGCGCTTCCTTACCCTTGAAGCGCTAGAATCGCGAGTGCTCCTCAGCACCGCGCCAATTGTTCCCCCAACCGTGACCAATGTCACACTGGGCATCAAGGCCGACGTCGTCGTCCAAAAGAAAGGCGACGTCGCCTCCGTCACTCTCACCAGTGCCACGGGCGATTCCGGCAAAGTCCTCTACTACTGGGCCATTCAAACACCCGGCAGTAACGACTTCATGAGAATCGGCACCCGCGATGGCACGGCCACCATGAGGAATGGTTCCGTGACGCTGACCGGCTACAAAGGCCTGTCAACGGCAACGGTGGGTAGCTCCAGCGCAGAAGTCGTTATTGACTCCGGCGTTGGAGCAGGGTTGGTGAGCAATGTCGTGAACTTTTCCGTCATTCCGCCAAGCCCAACACCCAACCCCAGCACCTGGGACACGCTCCCCGTGGCGGTGGACAATTCGTCCATCACCATGACGGCCACCCTCGCCACCGACGACCCTGCGGCAGGCGCTCTGCTGTACGATTTCGTCTGCGGCACCAAAGGCGGCCACACAAGCGGCTGGCAAACCAGCCCCACGTATGTGGATTCCGGCCTCAACGCCGCCACCTGGTATTCCTACAAGGTAATCACGGAAGACTCGTTCGGCCATGCCGGCAAGTATTCCGTGACGGCCAAGGCACTCACCCTGCCCATCACTGTGAGCGACGTCTCTTTTGTTCTGAACACCACGTCGGTCATTCAGAACAAAACCGCCCCTATTGCCTCTGGCAATGCTACCGGCACAGGCACTGGCCCATTCACCTATGAGTGGGACGTGGAGATGCCCGGCGGCACCTTCAAGCGAGTTGGAAGCGTCCACACCGCAAAGATGGTCAACGGCGTCGCAACCGTTCCCCCTGCTAGCCTACTCAAGTCTTGCTTGGGCAACTGCAATGTGCAGTTGGTTATCGACTCCGGCGCCTCCAAAGGGTTCATCAGCAGTGCGAGTTCCTACACGGTAATGTCGGCGGACACATCCAAAGTGACCGATGTAACCGGGGTGACTATCAACATCACTCCGGATCCTACATACGCGAACGGATCTCTGGTTTTTGGCCAGGGCGAAATCATCACGGCCTCGGGCACCATCAACGGTACCGGCAGTGGGCCCGTGAGTTATGTTTGGGAATGCGGCATCATCCCTAATGGTTCCACATCTAGCCTGATTACCCAGCAAGTCAGTGGCACATTAACCACCGCCATGGTCAATGGCGTAGCAACAGTGCCGACCTTTACCGGTTTGCCCAGCAACCTGAAGGGCAGTTGTACGGTCTTGCTGAAGATTGTGAGCATGCCGTATGCTCCCGAATACGGCACAGGCACAGGCACATACGACGTAGTTACGCCATTCGTCATAACGGGCGTTAGTGTGAACGTGAGCGACGGTACTCATATTAACCAATATGCGCCCGATGAGGCCTTTGGTGCCATCACTTCCTGCACTGGTGCCGGCACATATACCTATGTGTGGCTGATCCAAGGCCCCAACGACTCCTCCCCTCACCAAGTAGGCGGCGTGTATACCACTGACGTAGAACCTAGTCTGGGCACACTAGGATATCAACTCCCAGAGTTTGATCTGCCCACGGACACGCTCGGCACCGTCACCGTCTGGGTTGAGATTCTGTCTCCGGGCGCACCGCTTTTAAGCGACCCGGTGTCCTACACGGTTCTTGAACCCCCACCCGAAGTGTTGTTCACACCCGTTCCGACTTTCGCAAATCCAACCATGGACATAGCTGGACGAGTCGTTGATGTTGACCCTACTCAGTATCAAGGTGTTGCTGTGTACATCTACTCCCCTCAAATAGGAGGGTGGACAGGACCTCAACCCTCAGGGTCAGTCTACAAAATCAACGCTGACGGCACTTGGAGCGGCACTATTGATACTAGTGCCCTAACAAGTGGTAGCAACATGGAGATTGGGGCGTTCCTGATTCCCAACGGTGCTACTGTTCCTCAATTAAACGGCAGCGACTTGACCGACGCTCTCGTCTCAGACCTCTACGCATTCATCCAGATCGCTACGTCAAAATCCTAGAACGAGCAAACAAGTTCTTTGTGGCGTATTTATGTATATAAGTAAATGAATCTTCCCCGCACAGTTCGCTGTGCGGGGTTTTTCATTGCATTTCTACCAAGAAAAAAGCCCCCGCGATAGAGGGCTTTTTCTCACGTTCTAACGGCCTAGAATGGGAACGAGTTACCGCCCGTAGTACCACCATTGCCAGGATTTTGCGTAGTACAGCCCCCCGTAGGCGCATTCACTGTGGCATTAGCCGGCTGACTGGCACCAGCCGAGTTATAACAAGTGAGCGTATATTGCAGCGTTTTACTTGGTACTGGAATAGACACACCCTGAAGGGTACTATAATTTTCCCATACCGTTTCGCCCGGCCAGCCCGAACTACCATTTGTTTCCACGCAATAGTTAGTTCCATCTGTTTTACTGGTATCTGAGTCGTTGATTTGCTGCGCACCAATAGTAAGTGGAGCATTGCAGACGGGAGTGCATGGCCCACTGCCGCTCGCCGGACAAGGGTTTCCATTTTGCGCGAATGACAAACTGAAAGTCGGTACAGTTCCACCACCATTAGTGGTAATGATAGTTCCAATCACAGGCGGAGGAGTTGTTGAGCCGCTTGAATTTGTACAGGTTAAGTTAAAGGTAATTTTATGACTAACATTGTCACTTAATGGACCAACCTCGCGCGAACCGTTCGCAGAAACGTTACCGCTCCAGCCTGTCGTCGAGTCGGTTAATCCGCCGGAACTATTTGAAGCAGTGCAGGTAATTCCGCTACTATCAGCATATGCGGAAGGCAAGAACCAATTCCACCAATGCGTGGGAGCGATGCCTTGCGTTGGATTCACCGCGGTCCACGTTAATGCTATTGAGCCGCCAGGATAGATACTGGCCGAGGTGCCAAAATTGACTACCGGCGCACCACCGCCACCACTACCGCACGATGCCGGAGTAGTAGCATTAGCGGTTGCACCCACGGCACCCGTGGCTATATACACAATGCGGGCATAATACTGTGTGTTCAGAGCAATAGTTAATGCTGGAGTGAAACCGCTATCTGTACCAGAAATGGTCGCTTGGGTCGTATTTTGGCTACCAATTTTTTTCGTCGATTCTGAACCAAATGCTGAATCTGTGGAAATCTGTAATTGGTATCCGGCCACACCCTGACTTAGAGTGTCACCATTAACACTTTGACTATCGGTCATAGAACTCCAGCTGAGCGAGAGGACGGGAATATTATTCACGCAGACGCCGGAAGCTGTTGGGGCGATGGGTGTGGGAGGGGTAAATGTTTGTATAGGCAAGACGTGCGAGCCACCATACACCGGGAATGGCTCTGGGTCAGAACCTGGACCTTTAGTAGTATTTATGTAGTCATATGGTGTATTGCCAGAAGAATTAATATTCCGTGCAAACGCCTTAACACTAAGCGTAGTTGGACCATCCTCTTGCCACCGTGGTGGGATTGGAATCAGAAAAGCGTGGACCGTAGTACCACCGCAATTACTGGCTATGGTGGCAGAGGAGGTGTTCGGGTCGGAGTTTTGCGCATTTGCTGGATAACTTGGATAGACAATCTCAAAAGAATTAGTGGAAGTGGCCATATAAATATCAACCAATGCTGTAGCAGACGGATCGTCAATATCACACGCCCAACCGGCAATAGCCGCCGATGGCAAGAGAGGATTTATTACAGTCCCAAGCGCCCCCACCGGCATCGTGTCGGTGATGGGGGCGACTGTAAGAATTAGGTATGCGTAGTTGTTACTATAGCCGCCACTAACAATAGGCCTGAAAGCACTAAAATCACCACTTGCCTTGGCTTGAGCATACATGTGAGGAAGTTTTTTCGCATCAAACCCTACCGGCTCCTCGGCAAAATAAATTGTCATGGTGTTTTTGCCGCCATAAGATGCTACTTGCTGAGCGTCAAGAGCGGTAAATTCCTGACCAGAAGAAGCCGAATCATCGCTATTGTTCTGCGCGCCACCAGCACTATTGGGCCCAATCACGTATGTTCCACCAGTGAGAATTCGACCCACGTGCTTATTAGTGCCGCCCGATGCTGTGCCAATAGTGCCCCAGGCATCCTGGCTATATACCGGTATTGAAGCATCGTAAGGATTATTTGCTCCGGTTGGTGCGCCGTATTGAACATAATACACCACGTTGTATGCCTTATTTTGGCAAGTGGAGTCGTCGAGAATAAAGCTCAATGGAAATTGCACTCCGACCGGAACGTTGTCGGTAGGCTTATTGAGTTGGAAATTCATGTTGTAGCCACTGACATACGAAGAAGCGTTATAGTGACCATCCAAAACTGTGCATTTTAAATTTGTACCGCCACACGAAGTAATGTTTTGACTAAGATCGGCATGAGAAACAGTTACTCCGCCAGCCAGAAAGCTCGTACCGATCAAAATAGCTAGGAGCATAGCGATTGGCGAAAATGGCGGTTGGTTTGTGTCGTCATTGTTTCGCGAGCGCCGTTTTAAATACCAGACAGAGCAGAGAATAAAAATCGCCAAAACCAAAAATCCCACATCTTCAAGCATCGCTTGCGTTCCCTGGGAACCCGCGGTCGTCGCGGGACCGGCAGCGATTGCTTCTTGTGCTTCCGCGGCAAAGTTGGGAGAAAGATCGCCACCATAATTAACAACAACCACACCATTTTTCGTTACGGTCACTACGGTTCGTAAAGCGTTGGCACTAGCGTTTACTATAACAGGCAAAGTTACATTGCCACTCTGGCTAAAATCAACATCTTGCTTTGCACTGCCAATTTCTTGGTTGTGTTCGTTGTAAAGCGTAGCGGCGACTGTTGCAGTACCCGAAGAAACAGAGGAAGAAGCCATGTCACCATTTGATGTGAGGACGGCTGGCGTACCACTGTAGCTTACTGTAATCGCCACAGTACCCCCATTAACCACGGCCGTTTTGTCAGCAGTAACTGAGCGCAGGTTGTAAACCGAGCCACCAACAATGTAGCGGAAAAAAATAATTGGACTAACCGCAACGCCATCAGTTGTGGTCAAAACCGCCTGGCCGGCATACACTTGCGGCTTGGAAACGAGCGAGCTCATGTCCACAGAAAAATTCTGCGGCGCCGAGGCCGCCGTCACCGGTATCGCCGGCATATTGGAAACAACTATCGGCTGGCCAGAATAATCAAAAGAATAGATACTGATTTTAGGAATAAGTGTTGTTGCCACACTACTTTTTGCGGAAAACTGAAGGGCGATTGGCTGGCCGCTCTGAACCGTAGGACCAGAGAGAACATCAAAAGTACTACTGGCCACCTTCAAAGAAACTGTGGTGATGGTTACTGCGGGCACGACCGAACTACCACCCGTTACGGCCAGCGAAGCGATGTCCCAACCAAGCGGCTCGTTGCCCGCCTGAGAAATCAGTATTTCAATACCGAGCTTGGCACCGCTCGTGCCAGATGGTAAGGTGTAGCTAAATTTCACCTGCTTTTTTTCGTGCGCTGTAAAAAAGAGCGGGCCAAAATTTTTACTATCATAGGTACTATCGGCGATAAGGCCATTTTTTTCTATATTTCCCACCAACGACACTGAGTACGTGATGTTGGCAGCACTATTGGCTGAACCGTTAGTAGCCAGGAATGAACCGGTGATGATGCCGCCGGCCGCCACCGAAGATTGGTTTAAGCTAAGATTGCTTATGAAAATTGAGGGGGTCGCAATACTTTGCGCCTGAGCAACACTCGTTTGCCCCGCTACCGCTACAACTACAAACGACAGAGCTGCTCCCGTGACAATCTTCAAAAATTTAGTGAACATCATGATAAAAATTATGAATAATAGCGAAACCGCCCCTTTAATAAGTAGGTTCATTATACCCCGCAGCACTTTTAAAGTTATGCACAGCGCGATTTTGAGCCGCGCCCTATGGGCAACCGACAAGCTGTAACAAAACAACCACGTTAGCGTAGGTAGATGCATTGCTAATACTACTACCAGTATCGAAACCGAAGACATATTTTCCCCCTATTCTAGTATTGGTTGGATCTCCTGGATTTTGAATCAGCCCAGAAGGGGTATTAGGCATCGGCAACGAAAGAGAAATAGTGTGTGCGTGAGCAGAGTCGGTCGTATTAGCCGAAAAATCCGTAGACCAAAACGCAAATGAGGCATCACTACCGCTTGCATAACTGTCATGACACGAAGCAATAGTGTCACTATCCGTAAACGTACAGACGGCAAAATGCACATCTTGACTTGCTGGTATGGCAACCGTAAAAGAACCATTTTCATTATCCGCAATCGGCACAAAAGAGCTTACCGCCGCCGCAGTATTTAATCCGTCTCCAACATAATAACCAAACTGATAATGAGGACTAGAGGGCACTTGCAGCAAGGTCGCCGTCACAGAAATCACTGCCGGAGCATTAGCGACACTTTGGGGAGTAAACTTCCAATTATCCGCCGAAAAATATGATAGATACGGAAAAAAATTTGACGGAAGGAGTGTTTTGTTATTTACCAGAGTGGCGCCGAGACGAACACCAAGAGCGTTGATGCCCATACCAGGAAAAAATGGTGTGACAATTGAAGTGAAAGTCTGGTAGCCTGTCCATAGTGAGTTTGGATACTTTCCATTTAGCCCAAAGGTAAACGCCGGCGCCAGGCATTGCGTGATAGCCGCTTCCGTACCCACACCACGCTGAACGCGCAAGGGATCACTTGAATTGTTATTATTTGAACCAGTAGAAAGAATGGCGGTAGTAAAATAACTCTGTGTTGCGTCGGGAGCAAACTGGCCATTCTGCCAAATAGTTACGTCGGCCTGCGGCGCATTAGAGACACCGGAGTACACGTTACTCAACGAGTACGACAACTCAGCAGGATTGGAAAATGGAAAAGCAGGATCATACAAAGGAGAAGAACCGGAATTAAGCGTGAGAGGATTAACCAGCGCCGCATTGATGGAAAGGGAGGATGGCGTATTCCCCGCACAATCAAGAGTGGAAAATGGGCCACTACTGACAGGATTATTGTTAACCGCGGGGTTGCCAGTATTAAACGCGCCGTAAGCGCTCCAGTAACGACCACACTCTATACCGCTGTCGGCAGCGTAAAAAGCGACTGCGGAATTTTTAGTCAAATTAGAAAGTGCGGCTTGTTTGTACACGATATTAAGCGTGGCAAAAACCAAGCTCATAAGCGCCCCCGTTACTAGAACAGCGTAGAGAAGAGCAAAACCGTTTTTTTGAAAAGAATTTTTCATATTATGACGCCGGCTGCCAATTATACAAATCTTCTGAAAGCACATACTTCTGCGGCCCACTCCCCCACGACACCGTCACAGTAACAATCATTTCGCTATAAGCATTTGCATCGCCGGTACCGACTGACGTGAGTTGGATGGGCGTGATGGTGACTTTTCGCGTGAATTTCGTAACCTGGCAATTACCAGGAATGGGAGATGCAGGCTGTTCAAAAACAGTCGCTCCCGATGCCGCATCGAGGCACGAGTATAAAGGAGTAAAGAATACGTCTGAGAGCGGCGTACCAGAAACCCCAAGTACACCCGAGCTAATGGCGGTTTTAGTGTGATCGTAGTAATTTTGGATTGTATTATTAAACGTGTCCGTCGCGCAAAAAGACTGGCATTTGCCGCTGTCACGTCGATAGTGGTGATACACGGCAAAAGACTACTTGTCCAACCCTGCGTAGCCGCGCCCGCATCACGCAAAGCGACAACATATTCCATAGCATCTTCGGCCAGGTAATAAGCTGAAATTTGATCCTTCACGAAATTGGACGTTTGCAAACTATTTTGTAAGGCCGCCGTGGCTGCCACCAGAGCGATGCCGATAATGGAAATAGCCACCAGGGTTTCCAGCAACGTAAATCCTTTTTTAGCGGCGCATCCTTTTTTTTGTGGTGAATTGCGTAAAAACATATTAGCGGGCGGTCATTGTGGTTTGAATATTAAAACTCACCTTGTCGTTCTGGCGAGTTTCAGCGTAGCCAGCAACCGACATGAGGACATAGGATTTAAGGGGAGCCGTTGGATAACAGTTATAAATCCAAAACGTCATACTTTGAATATGTACTTCATTTGCGGTGACAGGGATAGGAGTTGGTGACCACTGACCACCACCAGTGTTTCCATAACTAACTCTTTCCACTATTTGATTGTTATCAAGCCCGTAGACCATACCAGTAACACCCAAACCACCCGTGTTGTCATTGCCCACCGGAGCAGTGAGCACCGTGTTGGGAGCTGGCACAAAATACAGCGCCGATACTGGTTGACCATTCTGACACGAGCCGGAGTCAACGGTCACTGCACTAAAACCCGAAAAAGTATTACCAAAACGCACCGTGTCGGCCATGGTTTCCAGAGCGGTGTTGAGGTTGCCCATGACGGAATTGAGTGAGCGGGCTTTTTCACCGGCATCCACTAATGAGAAGACGGCACCCACGGCCATCACCACCACCACGGAAAAAATAATGAGTGACACAAGCACCTCCACCAGAGTAAAGCCGCCGTTTACATTCTTTTTATTTGGTTGAGAAGGATGAAAAATCATATTATGAAGGCACGGCTGCGGAAATTGGACTCACCTCAATATCGCCGCTTTGAAAAACGCTAATACATTCTTTCTCGCCGACTGGCGAAGTTAGTTCAATCGCTCCTTCTGTGAGAAGGGTTCCATTTTGAGCGGAACTAAACATAAATGCTGTGGTATTCGGGCGCTGAAAGACAATGTCCAAGTAGTCGGTATCCAGCGAATTCCCCGGACTCATAGAGGTACAGCCTTGGGGCGTGGTGACATTTTTACCACAATCGTTGATTGCGGCATAGCAAAGCCGGGAGATCTGATAGCCATTTTGCAGAGCGTAGGTGGAAACGGTTTGTAAATTATTGGTGTACGGGTAAGGCTGATTAGTAGCGGGCAAAACGCCGGTTGACGCCCCTCCAGCCGTAAGAATCGGCTCATAAAAGAGCGCGAAGCTGTTGGAATTATTAGCGGCAAAATGCAGGCCGTAGGCATTGGCGAATGTCCCGCCACTAGTGGCTCGCACCGCGTAGCCATAGGTTTGAGCCTGGCGCATTGTAAGGGCAATATCGTAGCCCAGGTTGGAAAAAGAAATGCCGCTGTTGAATTTATCCTGACTGGCCAAAAGAAGCACCGACATAATAATGTAGATACTGATGGCCACCATGAGCTCCACGAGCGTAAATCCGTTTTTCTTGAAAAAATTCATGATTTTATATGAGCGCCACTAAGCCGGTGAAAGTGAGACCTGTGGCAAAACAAATGAGCGTGCCGGCAATAAGGAATGGGGCGAAAGGAATCTCGCTCTTAAGGCCCACTCGGCGAGCGATAATGAGCCCGATGCCAACAATCGCCCCTATCCAGAACGCCAACACCAGCGCGGCTCCCCCGCCATCTAGGCCCAGGAGCCAGCCAATGCCCAGCACGAGCTTCGGGTCGCCCAAGCCCATCCAACGGCCGCCAGAAACGAGCCACAGGAGAAATAGCGGCAATGCGAGCAGAGGGCCGGCCGCCACATTCCACCAATCAAGCGTGCCGCCGCTAGCAACATGCAAAACCAGCACCGCTAACCCAATGAGGGCAAAAAGATAGCTGAAGGTGTCAGGAATAATTTTATGGCGCAAATCGTAGACCGTAATAATCACCAACACGCTCCAGGCCGCAAAGTAGAGAGCGTCGGTCGCCATAGCCAAAGCGGTCAAAGGCGGAAAAAGCCACGCTGTGAGGGCAAAGAGCAGGCCTGTCACACATTCCACCAGCGGGTATTGCCAGCTTATGCGCGAACCACAGCCGCGACACTTCCCGCCCTGCACCAAGAAACTGAAAAGCGGCACGAGTTCATACCACGTCAGTGTTTTACCGCAGGAAAAACAACGCGACCGGTCAACGGCAATACTCGCGCCCGTATTCCAGCGCAAAATGATGACATTCAAAAAACTACCGATGATAGTGCCCAGAATAAAGGCGAATAAAATAATAAGGGCCAGAGGCATAATACGCCCGTCAATTATAGCAAATGAGGGGCGGATTACGGTAATACCTGATAGATCTGATACCCGTGCGTATCCGTGAGAACGAGTTTGAAGTGACTGTTATTGGCCAATAGAATACCGAATCGCTGATAAAGCCCCTGCGCCGTGACAATATATTTTGAGTGAAAATCAGTAAGGATTGTTTTGGCCACCAAATCCCCTTCCGTTTTCTCCCAGCCCTTTATACCGGCGTTGGTGTAGCCTGTTTTCTGGGCCGCATCCTGGGTGGGGCAGTTTTGAGTAGTGCATATGTAGCCGTCGGTAGTCATATGCCACCATTCCCAGTAGAGCTGCGGGTTATAGACGTATAAAAAGCGCGGCTCCAAACCAATGACATAATTATTATTAGGGCTCCAATAATAAAGTTGTGGGAACCAATTCCAACTGGCATTAAAGACAACGTCACCTTTCTGGGTATGAGCGGCGAGCCATTCCCCCGTTTGTTCCATCATGTCCGGCGCTATACCCCCTAAAGCAAATTGTGTTTGAAGTAGAAGAATATTAGAAATGAATAAGTAACAGATAACGACGCATAGTCCAACTACTATGCTTTTACGGATATAGTCGGTACTGATTTTAATATCGGCAAGGATCGCCCCGAAGGCCATAATCAGATAGAAGCCGGCGAAAAACACGAAGAAATCAGCAAAGCGCATACTTACGACAATCACACCCAAAAAGAATCCTATGGAAAGAAAAAAGAGGGTGGCCCGCAACACCGCTAACTGTTTAGAATCGGCGGAAACTGATTCGGCCGGCACTTCCCTATTTTGTTTTTTCTTACGAAAAATAAAATACTTTTTGATTTCCACCACCACGCCGATGAGCATGCCGGAAACCAACAGCGTATTCTGCTGAAGAAAACTGAAAAAATCCACGGGGTAGAGCTCTCCACCCTCCGGCAAAGGTACCTTCTTGCCGATGATAGTCTCCCAATAAATCCCGATTTCCGTGTCTTTAACGAATGTTAAAAACCCGGGAGAGATAACATACGAAAAGCCAATAGCCGCCGCAACGCCACCAAACACCGCAAAAATACTTTTCCAATCAATTTTCTCGCCATAGATTGCCGAGAACAGAAAATACGAAACCACCACGATGAGCGGAAAGAAAAACGTTGAGCAGTGCCAGTAGAGATACAGGAAACTGAGAACGAACTGCGCCGTATACCACCGGCGATAGAGAAAATAGAGCAAGATAAGCATGAGGGCCGGAGCGACGGTATACGGCCGTGAAAGGAAAAAACGCCATATAGAAAACGAGCTGATTATGGCAAAAACCACCATCGTGCCCGCGAACGGATAGCGCACGCCAAAACGCTTGGCACACCAGTAAAGTGTCGTAAACACGAATGCCGCGCTCAAAACCGCGAACAATTTCATACCCAGGAAGAGCGGCACGATGAACGTAAATGGAATGAGAACAATATAGAAGAGAAAATTGTAATAGATAAACCAACTATGATCGATTGCGTTGTTGGTAAAATAAATCGCCTTAAAATGCCAAAATGAATTGAGGACGCCGTTCTGGAGCATTTGCTGGGCAAAACGGAAATGGAAAAACTGATCATCAGACGACGAAACAGTGCTTACGTAAAAGTATGCCCAAAAAAATACTAGAAAAAAGAAAGAAAAAACCACAAAAGTACGTAACCGACTGCGCGATTCTAAATAGTTATTTGTACGCTTAAAAATTGTGATGAAAAACACTTTCAACCGATTATATGACTTCATTAGTGCTTTCATGAATAGTAAAAGTTAACCTGTATAATAACACAGAATCTAGGGTGTGGAATAAATTCTAATTCCGTACAAAGAAAAAGCCCCATCAGGGGCTTTTTCTTCACAAATCTTAACTCGTTTACTGACAGGCAGAATTTCCTGCCGTATTGTGTGCACCGTTATTAGCAAGAGCATTTACCAAGTTACTGTAGGCAACTCCGTTAGCTAGGGTAGACCGGGCTACTCCAGTACTATCAACACAGAAGAAACCGCCACCAGGAAGAGCGCTCGCTACTGACCAAGCCGTAGCGTTAGCACCGCTAACACCGCAATCAATATTCGCATTACCTACACCAGGAACAGCAATGGTGCCGGCAACAAGAGCATTCATGCCTGAGCTCGTCTCCAAGAAAAGATTACCTGAGTTTGTTGATACATTACAATCCAAACCGGCAACCTGAGTACCAACTGTATTTGAGTAGCTACCCTGTGCGCTGTAATAAATCTCAGCAGCATTACGCATTTCATCCAACTGACCTGTCACCTTAGCGGCCTGAGCTTTGGTGCGAGCTGTACTGAGCGAGGCGAGAACGATGGCGGCCAGGATGCCGATGATGGCGATGACCACCAAGAGTTCGATGAGGGTGAAACCCTTAGACTTCGTTGTTTTCATTTACTTGGTAATTAACTGATTAATAAATCCTGGCTTGCCGTAGCGCCGACGCGCGCGGCGACATGCCTGATTGCTATAAGAACCATTATACGCCTCTAGTCGCCAAAAGACGCAACTATGGCTGTGGATAAGTAAAATACAGCCGTAGAATACTAAAAATCGCCACAATACCGTCCCAATTTTTTATTTTCTTGCCACCAAGAACGTCGCGTGGGGTATAGAAAATGGGTACCTCTTTGATGTGAAAACCGTGCGTGACCAGCGCTATCGTAAAAACAATCTCACTCTCAAAACGGCCCTCCGTGAAAAAAGCGGCGGCTGTTTTAGGAAAGAGTTTGTAGCACGTCCAAACGTCGGTAAGTTTAGTTCTAAAAAGAGTGTTGATAAGGAACGTGATAAACCAAACACCTGCCCGCGGGATGAGCGCGCCGTGGCGTTTTTCCGAGAGGTTGCGCGAGCCAAAAACCACATCGTTTTCGTTCTTGATTGCCGCCAGGAGCATGGGGATGTCCTTAGGGTTATATTCCAAGTCGGCATCCTGAATGAGGCAGTGCGAGCCCGTGGCCTTTGCCAGGCCAGCTTTCACCGCCGAGCCTTTGCCGGAATTGCGCGGTAGAAATACTTTCTTGATGGTACTCGGCAGGGCTTTGATAATTTCGGTGGTGCCATCGGTGGAGGCGTCATTAATGATAATAATTTCCTTTTGCCAACCGAGAAAATCGGCCTCATTAAGACGCGCCACCACTTCCGCGAGCGTCGCTTTTTCGTTAAAAACAGGGACGATAATGGAGAGTGTCTTGCTTGTCATACATATGTTTATTGGTCTTTACCGAGTATTTTTTTCACTTCCTTATCAAAATCGGACTCTATTTTTTGGTGCTTATTGAATAGCTCGTATTCGGCCGTAGCCTTCTTATCAGCGACGGTTTTTGAAACGCCACCCTTGTTGGTAAGAATTTTGTATTCATTGAAAGCTAGAAATTTATCAACACTGGCGGCAAATTCTTTCATAGTAAATGTATTTTCGCGCTCAATGAGATTTTCAACGTAGTCAAAGAAACCGGTAATGGTTCTTTCGAGCCGTTTGATTTCTTTTTCAGGAAGATAGTTCTTAGCAACAGTAACGTCGGATCGCAGAACTCGGCCGGCCGGCGTGTGTTTCCAAGTAGCGAGGCCCATGTGCGGTTTTGTGGCGCTTGCCGCTTCGTGAATTATTTCCGGAGCGGTTTTGCCGGTAATGGCAAAGTGAAATTTATTCTGCACCAGCGCGTAAAAATCTCGAGTAATTTTTGAAACGGGATCGTAATCGGTACTGCACTCCGCGAAAATATCGGTGATTTGCTGGTAAATGCGTCGCTCGCTGGCACGGATAGAGCGGACACGTTCCAATAATTCACGAAAATAATCTTGCTTGAAGAATTTTTTGCCCTGTTTTAGGCGTTCGTCGTCTAGAACAAAGCCTTTAATAATGTACTCCCGAAGAACTTTTGCCGCCCAAATACGAAAGTGTGTAGCTCGCTTGGAATTAACCCTGTACCCAATAGCAATAACCGCATCTAGAGAATAATGCCTAGTTTTATAGGTTTTTCCGTCATCGGCAGTTATTAAGAAATCCTTAATAACTGAAATTTCCGTGAGTTCCCCGCTTTCAAAGATAGCCGCTAGGTGCATATTCACATTCGGCACGGTGGTATCAAAAAGTACCGCCATGAGTTTCTGTGTCAACCAAACCATTTCGTCTTCCACCAGAACTTCGATGCGAGGACTGCCCGCTTCGGCAGTAAAGATGAGAAATTCCGCGGTTGTATTTTGAGAGAGATTTTTTTCTTTCACGCCACAATTTTACACCCGTAAAAGAGTTCAGAAAACTTACCCCTCTGCCGTTTTTGTTGCGAAATAAAAGAGAAGGTGGTGACTAACCCTAATTTACAAACTGCCAGCGAGGTTGTAAATAGGCACAAGGACGGAAGCCATGAGGATGCCCACGCCGACGCCGAGCACCACAATCATAACCGGCTCAATGAGGTCAACGAGAGTGTCAACAGTGGTGTCCACTTCCCGCTCGTAGAACTTAGCGAGAGTTTTAAGGATGGGGCCAAGCTGGCCGGTTTCTTCGCCGACTTTAACCATTTGCACCATAATGCCGGGAATTTCGGGGTGAGTGGCGAATACGTCGGACATGGCCTTGCCGGCCTTCACTTCATTTAAGCTATCCAAAAGGATGCGGTTGTACACGGCGTTGTCTACCACCGAGGCGGTAATTTCCAACGCCTTAATGGCAGTAATGCCGGAGATAAGCATGGTGTACATGTTGTCGGCAATGCGGGCGAGGTAGAGCTTATTGAAAAGCGTACTAATGATGGGCGTGCGCACCTTTAATTGATCCATTTGTGCTCCCCCTTCCGGCGTGCGGGCATACCAGATGCCAACAATAATGGCGAGGACGGCGAAAATACCGAGATAAAGACCGTAGTTCACTAGAAAAGCCGAGATGTTGATAACCACACCGGTATACCAAGGAATAGTGGCGCCGGACTGCTCAATAATACTGCTCACTTCGGGAATAACGTAAATAAAGATAAGGACCATAACCACAACAAAAGTACAAATAACGAAAGCCGGGTAGATGAGCGCGTTGCGAGCCTTAGTGGTGATGGCGTAGTTGCGGTCCAAATAGTCGGCTAAATAGAGCAAGGAATCCTGAAGCTTGCCGGATTCTTCACCAGCCCTAACAACATTGACGTAGAAGTTGGAGAACACTTTTGGGTGCCGCTCCAAAGCTTTGGAAATGGAACTGCCACCCTGGATATCATCAAAAATTCGCCCGAGCACTTTGCGAAGAGCGGTGTTTTCCGATTCGGCGGCCAGGAGGCCGAAAATGCGTAGAGCCGGCACTTGAGCGTCAAAAAGCACGGCCATTTGGCGCGAAAGCACCACCACGTCCTTGGTGCTAACGTGACTGAAAACCGAAATGGCATTGAGCTTGGCCAGCCAGGAATCCTCCGGCGACTTTATGGAAACAATAACTAAGCCGCGCCGTTGCAGCGAGGAAATGGCTACGTCCTGATTAATGGCTTCAATACTGCCTTCGCGAGTAACACCGCTAGTATCAAGAGCTTTGTAAGAAAAGAGCATAGTATTAAAGTAACTTTTCCAGAATTTTTGGATTAAGCGAGTAGTGGTAGGCGTTCTCAATGGTAATTTCGCCCGCGCGCACTAAATCGGCCAATGAGCGATTGAAATCTATCATACCGCTCTGCGAACCGGTTTCAATGACTGAAGGAATTTCGTGCGTGCGGCTTTCGCGAATAAGATTGGAAACGGCAGTATTGCTAATGAGAAGCTCAAAGGCTGGAATGACGCCGCCGGCAATGCGCGGAATGAGACGTTGGGAGAAAATGCCCGAAAGCGAGCCGGCCAGCTGAGTGCGGATTTGCGGCTGTTGACCAGCGGGGAAAGAGTCAATAATACGGTCAATGGTTTGTGGAGCGTTGTTGGTATGTAGGGTGGAAAACACCAGGTGGCCGGTTTCGGCGGCGGTCACGGCGGCCGACATAGTTTCCGAATCGCGCATCTCCCCCACCAGCACCACGTTGATGTCCTCACGAACCATAGAAACAAGCGCCTGGTGAAAACTGCTGGTATCCAGCCCGATTTCACGCTGGTCAATGATGGCCTTTTTTGACTCATACTGATACTCAATTGGGTCTTCAATAGTGAGAATGTGCGCGGGTCGGTCGGTGTTAATAAGCTCTATCATGGAAGCGAGGGTGGTTGATTTTCCTTGGCCGATAGGGCCAACCACCAGAAAAAATCCCTGCGTTTGCTTGGTGAATGTCTCCAGTAAAGAAGGCAGGCGTAATTCTTGCAACGAGCGAATGCGCTTAGGGATGAGACGCAGAGCAATAGCCATAAGACCCTGCTGGAAAAAAGCATTGCCACGAAAACGGACGCTGTTGGCGGCATAGGAAAAATCTACCTCCTTGTTTTTAAGAAATTCATCCTTTTTGCCATCAGGCAGAAGATCGTCAAGGATGCCGCCGATATCGGCGCGAGTCAGTGGCGCAAACTTCTCCAAAGGAATGAGCAGGCCGGAAATACGGGTGAATGGCATGCGACCTTCGCACAAATGCAGGTCGGAAGCGTCTTCCTTTTCCACTACCGCGACAAGGTCATTGATGAGGTGTTCGTGAGCCATTTAATTTTTTGATTGATGTTTAGTCATAAACGCGACAACGGAATCCACTACTTCGGCCGGGATGCTGGTGGCTTTGACGATATACCCGTCAACACCGAAACTTTTGCCCCGTTCCTTATCCACCGAGTCGCTTTGATTAGTAAGAATAACCACGGTTGTGGTGGGTGGCAAGAGTTTTTCAGCGCGAATTTTTTCCAGAAGATCAAGGCCACTCATGCCGGGCATTAAAACATCAAGCACGAGAATATCCGGCACTAAACCACCGCGAAGTTTTTCCAAGGCGATGACGGCGCTGGGAAATGAGTTAACGGCAAAGCCCGTTTTAACAAAACGGTTGGCATAGATACTGAGTAAAAATGCATCGTCGTCAACAATCGCCAGTTTCTTGCCAACAACGGCCTGGACCGCCGGCGCACTGTTGTTGTCGGTAAGATTCATGTTCATAAGTATATCATGCGGCACGTGGAGAAATGGCTATAGTTTGTTCATTTCCTCAAATGGCACCTGGCCAGCGAAGACCTTCAGGAGAGCGTCTTCTTTCATGTACAGCATGCCGTTCTGACGCAAGTGCTTGCCGATAGCTAGCTCCGAAGCATTGGTGAGAATGACCTGCTCCAACTCCTTGTCCATCTCAAACATTTCAAATACAGCCACCCGGCCACGCGTTCCGGCGGGACAAGTCGGCGTCGGAGTCATTTCTTTGATGTTGGCAGGAATTTTTATTTGGGAACGGAATTCATGCGGCAAATCTTCAAACTGGCGGTCTATCATCATTTTAATACTGCCTTCCAGCGGCACATCTTTACCTGAATCTTCGCACAGTAAACCAACGAGACGCTGAGCAATGCCAAGCACCAAGGTCGGCGCGATAAGGTAGGGGTCAACACCCATGTCCACCAAGCGCGGAATGATGCCGACAGCATTATTGGTGTGGATGGTGGAAAGCACTAAGTGGCCGGTAAGGGCGGCTTGAATAGCCAGCTGAGCCGTTTCTTTATCACGGATTTCACCTACGAGAATAATGTTTGGGTCCTGGCGCAACGTGGTGCGCAAACCGTTGGCAAAGGTGTAGCCAATTTCCGGCCGCACCTGCGATTGATTAACGCCTTCAATATTGTATTCAATAGGATCTTCAAGCGAGAGCACGTTATTTTTTTCCTTATCAATAAGCCCGAGCATGGAGTAGAGCGTGGTGGTTTTACCGCTTCCGGTTGGGCCCGAAATAAGAATGATGCCGTAAGGACGCTTCAGAGCGCGATGTATCATCTCCATATTGCGCGGCGTCAGGCCGACATCATCCAGCTGATGCAAACCTTTTTCCTGATCCAAAATACGAAGTTCCACTTTCTCACCGAAATAGGTTGGAAAGGTGGAAACGCGAAAGTCTATTTTTCGACCATCTATCTTCGCGGAGAAGCGACCGTCCTGCGGCTTACGTTTTTCATCCAAACGCATATTGGAAAGGATCTTGATACGGGCGGCAAGCACGGGGTGCACGGAAATCGGCAGGAGCAAGCTGGTACTCAGAACGCCATCAACACGGAAACGGACGCGGATGTTTTCACGCATCGGCTCTATGTGAATATCGCTTGCGTTGCCCTCGGTGGCATAGCGCAGAACGGTAGCAACAATTTTAGTAACCGGAGCATCTTCCACGATTTTTGCGTCTGGGATAACAACACCACCCTTACCACCGGCCATTGGCCCGGAACTCTTAGCTTTTTCACCCGATTCCTCCTCAATAGTAGTATCTTCTTTATTAGGAATAAATTCCGTTTCTAAATCGGAAAGAGCCTGATTAACCTCACCGGAAAGGCCTTGATAGATACCAACGACCTTATCAAAATCGGGTGTGGATATTAAAAAAATCTTATAGGGCAGATTTATTTTTGCGGAAATAAAATTTAAAGCGTCACGAGCCTCCAAATTGTCGGGATCAACAATACCAACCTCCAACACACCACTCTTCACACCGAGGGGCACGAAGTGATAGTAGCGAGCCGATTCTTCGGGAATATACTGCAGGACACTGTAAGGCACCTCATCGGCAAACACCGTACGCGTCGGTAATTCGGCCGCCTCGCCTTTGGCTTTGAGAATAACTGCACTGGCGATACCACGACGCTCCAGGGCCTGCTCAATTGATATGTGTGACCCCTCAGCTTCGTCGTGTATGACAACCACGTCATTAGCCGAAATGACATTCTTTTTAGCGAGAACTTCAAGGAGCGTCATAATATAAAAAACACTTACTGCCCCGCGATACTCGTACTTGAGGCAACAAGACCAGCAAACGGCGCAAACGGATTAGCTCGGCCGGCTGGCACGGAACTAGCACGAATGAAATCGGTGAAGCTGGTAAACGAAGAGTCGTTAAGCACAGAAGCGTCCAGGTTGATATTTTGAATTTCCTGAATGTTGGCCAGAAGTGACGACTCTTGGGGATTAGGCGCGCCAATTATCGGAGTACCGCTGGCATTAGTGACTGCCAGATTCATATCGCCCGTAGCCGGAGTGCCAGTGACGACCGCGGCAAATGAGGAAGGGGTAATTGTGGTTGAAGCGGCAAAGACACACGTGCCCCCTACCACCACCGCTAAGGCGATGAATGTCGGTACGAGAGGATTTTTTTGCTTATATACCATGGTTTTTATTGCAAATAATAGGTTTGGACGCTGACCGTAAAGGTGTACAGACTGCCGATATCGGGCGGTGTAAAGGACAAGCTGGTAACATCGGTCGGGGGTAAGCTGTGCTCTAAATCATGCAGGAAAAGCAGGAAATTCGGATAGGTCATGGCCACCGTAAACGTCACCGGCAAAATGTCGTAATTAGCACCTGCGGCTGGCCCGGCAGTGCCCACAGAGACACTGGTCAAACCAGAGCTATAGTTGGCGGCCACGCTGTTGAGGGCAAAGGTAAAATGAATAGGATCAATGCCTGCGGGTAAGAATTTTTGCAACTGAGCAAGATTGTCGGGAGTAAATGTATTATACGAAGTGATGAGTTGATTATATTTCGCCGTGGCAGCGCCCGCCTGCGCAATGTCTTCGGCGTATTGGCTAGCCTGACTTTGCGTTTGACTTATAGCGGCCCAAGCTGGTTCCATGTACCAGAAAAATAGGCCGACACTCACTCCTATGAATATGATTGAGGTAATAGCTTTCATTGGGTATTTTTATACGACACACTGGCGGCAGGAATTGTGCCGGTAAGCGTGAAAGTCACATTGCCGGTTTTGGTCACCGCGATACTGCCGAAATTGGCATTTTGCAAGATACTCGTGGACTGATTGAATTGCGCCACCTGTGCATCTAAAGCGGCGAAGTTTGCGGCCTGACCATTAAGCGTTACGGTTAAGGCGTTATTTGCAGAAACGTAGGAAAACTTGTTGAAACGGACGGAAACAACGGTATTGGCGGCAAGAAAATCAAAAAAACCAGAAAGGGCGGTGTGTTGGCCAAGAACAGCGCGGGCGGCAGAAAGTTGATTGCTTAATGTGGCCATCTTCTGTAAAAAAGTCGCGTCAAAATGCCCACTAGCGGCCGCGAGATTGTTTTGATCATTTTTAAGCGTATTGGCCAGATAAAAATTTTGATACGCGAAGAGAGCTCCGGTCGCCAACACCGCTACTGCCAGCACTAAAGAACCGAACGTAATGAACATGTTGCCGCCAGCCGCCCGAACGGTAGCCGCGTCGGAGACCGGTTTACGAGGTATAAATGTGGTTTGAGGAGCGCCATCCATCAGGCACTTATTGTATCACCTTTACAACAAGCTTCAGCCATCGTATGCCCCAAACTGTGGACAACCCCGCACCACTTGTGACCAAGATGGTGCGAGGCTAGCGCCCAAGACTATTAACCGAATTCCTGTAAGCGGCGCAAGGCGACACCAATAGCCACGGCAAATTCTGGACCAGTGCGCTTTAACACGTCGGTCAAAAAGGCCGGCGCTTGAGTTTTGCCGAAAGGATCACCGACCGTGACGTCAATTTGCAGATGGTTTTTTGCCGCCTCAGATACGCCCTGCAAGCGAGCACCGCCACCAACCAGTGTTACTAATGAGATATTCTTATTTTGGCGCTTCTGATAATTGAGCATGACACGGTTGGCCTCCAAAAAAATGTAATCTAGGGCCAAAGTGATGATTTCCTGCGCGCCAGCGGCATTGGCGGAAGGAACCGTGGTGAGGTCACGCTTCATCGTTTCTGCATCGCGCAAGGCGATATTCAGACCAGCGGAAAGGGCTAGAGTGATGTCTTGCGAACCACGATTAATAACGTGCGAAACACGCACCACTCCCCGCTCCACCACGTAGACTTTAGTTGACGCGGCCCCAAGATCAATGACCATATGGCTAGCAGTGTCCTGATCCAGCACGGAACGAATGGTGCTGAAAATTTCAATCTCAAAAAAACTAGCGGAGAGCTTTGCTTGTTCCACCACTGCCTGATAACGGTTAATGGTGTCCTGATGAATGGCGACCAGTAGAACATCGCGCTTGTCGCCAATGGCAGGTGCTGGTTCGCGATCACTAAAACTTCGGCCACTTCCGACGGTCGGCGACTTAGGAATAACCGACCAGTCCAGCACAACCTCAGAAAGCGCCACGGGAATATATTTTCGCGCTTCAATGGGAATCATTGACGCCATCTCTTTTTCCGACACCGCCGGCATTTCAATAACGGTTATCAAGCTGGAAGCATAGGAAATGGAAAAGGCGGCGGCACTGGTAGTTACCTTAGCTTCACGCATCAGGTCGTTTAAGGCTTCGCTTAATTTTTCCGGCAAAAGGTTGGTGGCCTGACCTATTTCCACATTACCGTAGGGGCCGAGGGCTAGCTCACCATAGGTTTCTAAAACGGCCCGGCCATGTTTGCGGGCCAACTGCACCACTTTAATGGCGGAGGAGCCGATGTCCACGCCGATAATGCTGGTGTTTTTACTGCCAAAAATACTGGAGAGAAAACTTGCCATTAAAATAATTATAACAGATATACCGGAAAACAGCTCTCTTCGGCTGGAGTCATAACGGGAACGCCTTCAGAGAGCTGTTTTCCTTCATACATATTTTAACTTTTCTTCAGCACAATTTTATCATCCACCATTATGATTACAACATGCTCCATTTTCTTACAAAACTCCTGGATTGGATATTTCCACGGTCATTTCCCGTGGCGAAAATTGAACGGCTCTCCCTCGCGGAGCTTCGGGCCACCGCCACGCCACCAAGCAAAATGCTCCTCCCGGCCCTACACAACGCGCAAGTGGCCGCCACGGCCATTTTTCACTACCGCCAACCAATCATCCGAGAAGCTATGTGGGAACTAAAATACCGGGGCAATCCGAAAATTGCCCGGCTCTTTGCGGAAGCAGTAGCCGCAAAACTGGAAGAAATCCGCGAACAAAGCCCCAAAGAAATTATTCTTATTCCCCTGCCTAGCTCTGCTGCGCGGCGCCGCGAACGCGGCTGGAACCAAACCGAGCTCATCGCCGCACGAATTCCGCCGACTATCCCCCACTTCGCTATCCGCACCAACATCCTTCAAAAAATCCACCACACCATTCCGCAAGCCAGGCTCAAAAATCGCCAGCGCCTCACTAATCTGAAAAATTGCTTCGCGCTAGTCAAAAACTTCCGCCAACGGATGCCCGCCGATCCACTCATTATTCTTTTTGACGACGTCACCACCACGGGCGCTACCTTTGCTGAGGCCCTCAAGCCTTTTTTCCGGGCTGGCTTCACCGACGTTTATTGTCTGGCGATTGCCCATTAAATCTGCTATGCTGGCCACACAGAAATTGGAGACGTGGCTGAGTGGTCGAAAGCGCCTCACTGCTAACGAGGTAGGCCCGTTAAACGGCCTCATGGGTTCGAATCCCATCGTCTCCGCAATTTCATTAACAACTGAAAATATGGAAGAAACCACACCCAGACTGCCCATCAAAATCCATATTGACGCGGATAGTATTCTCCGTATTACCTTTTGGGGTGATTTACTCAAAGAAAACGAGGAATCCTTTGCTTCAGAGCTCGAGCTCGGTAAAATGGTTATTGCCAAACTCTCAATAAAGCAAGGAAAGCGTATCAAAATCATTCTGGATATGCGCGAATTCACCGGCGCATACAGCGCGGAGTGTCTGCAACTGCTTACGAAATTTGCCCAAGCAAATGCGCCCTACGTGGCAAAAACCGCCAGCTTTGGCGGATCCGAAAAAGTAAAGACGGCTGGAGAAGTTATCACTGCCCTTGCTCAACGCGAAAATATTAAGATTTTTTCAACCGAAGCAGAAGCTCGTAGCTGGCTGAATGCGTAGAATTCTCCAAAAAAGGGAGAATTACCAGCGACGATACCAACCGCCAGAAATGGGCGTAGGTGCACGATAATAATTTTGTGACGGGGCAACATAAGAAGGCTGGGTGTAGTTGTAGGAATACGGCTGGTAATAGGTTGGGTAGCCGTAATTAGTGGAGCCATTAACAGAAACGTAGACCGTGCCACAAGCACCGCTTGTACTACACACGGTGATAGTAGAACCTCCATAACCGACGCCATAGACTACTAGACTGTTGCCATTCACATTGGCAGAAACGGTACCGGGGTTAGTGTTATTGGTGACAAAATAACTATTGTAATAGCCGCTATTGTATGGATTATACTGGTAGTAGTTGTTATAGGAACCACCCGAAAGGCTGATTGACTGACTAGCGCCCAAGCCATAAAGAGTAACGTTGCTCTGACTGAATGAAATTGCTGGAATAACCGTAATCACAAAACTGGCGCAAGGAGCGTTGTTGTAGCCGTAACCGCCCGTATAATTGTAGTTGTAACTATTGTTATAAGTACCACCATTGTAGATCCCACTGTAGGGATACTGGTAATTATTGTAGCCATTGTTCGGGCAAACCATAATGGAGGCCGAGCCAATCTGCCTGCCAGTAAATGTAATGGTGTTGCCGCTGGCTGTTGCGGAAACGACATTAGGATTAGAGTTGGAGGTAACGGTATATGGACCATTGCCCTGACCATACACGGTTGATGTCTGATTAACGCCAACGGAAAGAGAACCCGTGGAAATGGGCGGAGTGACAACGGGTGGAACGTAGGGTGGCGGCACAATGGGAAGCGGCGGACAATTTTGATATTGATTTTGATACTGCTGGTAAGATGTGCCAGTTTGGTAATTAAGTGGGCAATAAACACTGCCCGTGCTCGGCCAGATAACGGCTGAGCTTTGTTGGCCATTTACAACCACATACACGGAAGCGCCCGAAGAAATATTGTAGCTCGTAGCGGAAACCGTGGCATATAGGTAGCCGCTGGAATTTGTAACGCCGAGCGCGGCGACATACGAATATTGCGAGTAGAGCTGAACAGTGGAATTCGCGTCGCCAGAAACTGTCAAGGTGACGGAGTTGTTACTGAGCGACGACACGGAAAGAGTCGGCGTAAAAGCCAGAGCGGGGGTGGCGACAACAGCGAAAGAAATTGCCAAAACAGCGCTAAAAAACGTTATTTTGAAGACATTTGAAAGGGTTTGCATGCCGCAATAGTACTCTTAGGGTATGGCCTGTCAAGAGCAGAGTGCTCTATCGCCAGGGAACCAATATTCGGCTAATTTGAAGATACTGTAGACCATGAACGGCGCGGCAAAAACATCAATTGAGTAATGCACATGCGACAACAAAACAGAAGCACCAAAGACAAATGCCATAATCAGAAAGAAATAGCGCCAAAGGGGTTCACGCCAAAAAATAAGCATCATCATAAGCGGAAAAGCGGTATGACCAGAGAAAAAGTACCCGGCCTGTAGGTCGAAAATAATGAAGAGGCGATCAAAAAATCCCCCATCCAAAATAATCTGGTGCGGATAAATACCGAGATGCGTAACTGAAATGAAAAAAGAACGAATGATAATAAGAAAGGCAACCGCCTTAAGTGTAAAAAGGATGTACCGCGGCTTGGCAATGACCAGAAGTGTTGTAAAAATAATAAGTAAAAAAGCGCACTCTACGTAAATGAAGCTTAGATTAATAATAGGAAGGTTATCCAGAATGATATCGCCAACGAAATTGCCACCAGTGCGAACAACATATGCGGAAGCATACGTTTGAACAACCAAAGCCATGAGCATCAAAAAAATTCCCAATGAAAGCGAACGCCACCTGTGAAAAACAAGGTGGCGATGGGTGATAGCGGGGTTAGCGGCAGAAGTCACCGCTTTTTACTGGCAAGAATCACACTGAGCGAGCTCGGCCGGATCTGTGGGGCAAACAAACGGCTTCTTTGCCTTAGCTTTTACCTCGGCAGAAGCGGTGGATGATTGTTCAGCTTGCATGGTTTCTTCTACGTTTAAATTGTTTTAATAATGTAGGCCTAACGCATGATAGTATACCACAGGCGATATAATTTTATGACCACCCAAGGCTTTCAAAAACTGATATGGCATTTTTTCGCTCAAAATAAGCGCGATTTGCCGTGGCGGCATACCCGTGACCCCTATAAAATCCTGGTTTCGGAAATAATGCTTCAACAAACCCAAGTTGACAGGGTTATTCCCAAATACGCGGCATGGCTGGCGCGCTGGCCTACCGCCGCTTCGTTGGCGGCGGCGGGGCGCGCGGATGTGCTGACAACTTGGCGAGGTTTAGGTTACAATCGGAGAGCTCTTGCTCTAAAGCGCGCGGCAGAAACTATTGCCGCGGCGGGAAAATTTCCACGGAAACAGGAGAAAATTCTAGAGTTGCCCGGCGTCGGCCCCTACACCGCGAGCGCTATTGCCGCTTTTGCTTTTAATGAGCCGGTAGTGATGCTAGAAACCAATATCCGTACCGTTTTCATCCACCACTTTTTCGCCGACAGAAAAAATGTGCGGGACGAGGAGCTCCTGCCGCTCATAGAAAAAATGCTGCCCCGCGGCAAAAGCCGCGAATGGTACTGGGCGCTTATGGATTATGGCTCACATCTTAAAAAAGAAGTGGGTAACCTGGGTCGCAAGAGCGCGCACTACGCAAAGCAAAGTCGCTTCGCCGGTTCCAATCGCCAATTGCGCGGGGCAGTACTAAAGCACGTAAGTATTCTTCCTATTCCTACTACCACCTTAAAAAGAAAATTGGCTAAAACTGGTCTTACTCCTTCTCAGGACGCTTTCAAAAAAATAGTGACAACCTTAGTTTCCGAAGGTTTTATTAGACACACCGGCAAAAAAATTGCCCTCGCTCAATGAACACGCTCACCACAAAAATCGAAGTAGCTGTGCGCGTCGCTGAAATAGAGCGGCGTGGCTTGGCTAAGCTGGGCGTGCGCACCGTTGGCGATTTGCTCTATCACTTCCCCGCCCGCTACAGCGACACTAGCTCGCTCAAAAATATCCGCGACGTAGTGGCCGGCGAGTCGGCGGCAATTTACGGCAAAGTCAGCAAGCTTAAGCTCGGCAAAAGCTTCCGCACCCACATCACTCGCGCCACCGCCACCATTACCGACGAAAGCGGCTCTATAGAAGCAATATGGTTCCACCAGCCCTATATCGCCAAAATGTTGAGCGAGGGCACGCCGGCAAAATTTTCCGGCCGTATTACCGCGCGTAAAACCGGCGAGCTCTATATCGCCAACCCGGAATACGAGCTGGTGGATAAAGTCCAGACCGTTGGCACTTCGCTTTTTAAAGGCGACGCCGGCGAACACGATGCCGCCGTTCTATTTCCTATTTACCCCGAAAGCCGCGGTGTAAGCTCACGCTGGCTCTACCATGCCATTAAAAAAATCCTCACCGCCGATTTTCTGGAGTCGCTCGCGGAGCCTATTCCGCCGGAAATCCTAAAAAAATATAATTTGCCCGGCATTCAAACTGCCCTGGTGTGGATTCACATGCCCCGCCGTGCCGGCGATGCCGAAGCCGCGCGCAAACGCTTTGCTTTTGAAGAGGTGTTTTTTATTCAACTAGCCAAACAAGCCGAGCGTGTCGCCGCCAAACGCCAGCCCGCTTTTGTTATTGAAAAAACACCGGCCGACTTAACCGATTTCACCAGCCATTTTCCTTTTCAGGAAACCGCCGCTCAAAAGCATGCCGTGGCCACAATCCTTGACGATTTTCGGCGCGGCGAGCCCATGTCGCGCCTCCTCGAAGGCGACGTTGGCTCGGGCAAAACTGCCGTGGCCGCCGCCATCACCTATGCCACTGTGAGTAGTAAGCCGCAGATAAACGGCCAGTCGCAAAATTTCGGCGCCCTCCAAGTGGCCTATATGTGCCCCACCGAAATCCTCGCCAATCAGCATTTTGAATCATTCATCAAATATTTTTTCCACCTTGGCACGCAGGTCGGCCTCATCACCTCTTCCGGCTGTAAAAAATTTCCGTCAAAAGTAAACCGCCAAGGTTGGACCGACATTAGCCGCACCCAGCTCTTGAAATGGGTAGAAAGTGGCGAAATCCCCATATTGATAGGCACGCACGCCCTCATCCAGAAAGCCGTAAAATTCAAGCATCTTGCCTGCGTCATTATTGACGAACAGCACCGCTTCGGCACCGCCCAACGCCAAAAGCTCACCCGCAAGGACGCTCTCTTGCCCCACCTTCTTTCTATGACGGCCACGCCTATTCCCCGCACCCTGGCGCTCACTATCTTTGGCGACCTGGACTTGACGCTCTTGGACGAGATGCCGGCCGGCCGCAAACCCATCATCACGGAAATTGTTCGGCCCGACCACCGCGACGACGTCTATGAAAAAGTCCGCACGCAATTACAAGAAGGCCGCCAAGCATACATTATTTGCCCAAGAATAGACGAACCCGATCCCGACAAAGAAGAAGCTTTGGAAACAAAATCGGTCAAAGCAGAAGCCCGCCGCCTCAAAAAAGACGTTTTTCCTGAATATCAAATAGCGATCATTCACAGCAAAATGACTACAGCCGCCAAAGAAAAAACCATGGCCGATTTTGCCGCACACAAAATAAACATTCTCGTGGCAACCTCGCTCGTTGAAGTCGGTGTCAATGTCCCCAACGCCACCGTTATTTTAATAGAAGGTGCCGAGCGCTTCGGCCTCGCCCAGCTCCACCAGCTTCGCGGCCGCGTCATCCGTTCCAATCACCAAGCCTACTGCTACGTTTTCACCGAAAGCGGCTCGCAAAAAACCGCTGACCGCCTCAAAGCCCTGGCCACCGCCAAAAACGGCTTTGAACTCGCCGAATCCGATCTCCAGCTTCGCGGTTCCGGCCAGCTCTACGGTGCCAAGCAATGGGGCCTTTCCGACGTGGCCATGGAAGCCCTCCGCAATCAACCCATGGTAGAAGCCGCCCGCACCGAAGCCCGCGCTATTATAGAAGCCGATCCCGACCTCACCCAAAACCCCAAACTAAAAGCAGCCTCCCTAAGCCGCTCCGGCGAAATCCATTTTGAATAATTTAGAACGTAAAATTCTTTGCCCACTTACCGATAAGCGGCAATTCTTTTTCTTTTTTCTCTACGGCATTAATGATACCAATAATAACCAGAACCAAAATAGCGATATTGATAATGAAGATAATCGGAAACAGTATCCACAAAATAAAGCTGAAAAACCACAAAGCCACCTCAATGATAAAAAGCAATAACCCCTGCTTGATGTGGAATTTCACAAACGAATCCCCTTTTGCCATCAAATATGAAACGATAACCAATGGCCCAATATACGCCAACACTGCCATGAGCACGTTATTATTTTGGTTTGTATCCATGATTAGTACTTATGCTTATAAGATACTGACTTGCTGATAGTATAACGCCACTATAGTATAGTTTACAAGCAGTCGGGGAAAGCCCCACAACCCACCCCTAGCTCAGTTGGTTAGAGCACCGAGCTTATACCTCGGCGGTCCTTGGTTCGACTCCAAGGGGGTGGACACTAATATAAATCATGATGACCAAAAAAATTATATACGCGGGGATAGCGCTTGCAGTACTGGTTGTCATTGCGGCTATTTTTATTTTTACGTGGTGGCCGGCACTACAGGGAAATATCCCGTCGACAAACCACCCTCACCCCGCTGGCACCACAGAGATAACCCACGGCGACACCAACAAGAAGCAGGTAATTTTTACCTTTGACGCGGGCGGCACCTTAATAACATCCGCCCCGCAAATTTTAGCGGTCCTAGCTAAGCACCATGTTACGGGCACATTCTTTTTTACGGGCAAGATGATTGAGGCCCACCCCAACCTCGTGAAAGAAATCGTGGCGGCCGGCCATGAGATTTTTAGCCACACGTACGACCACCTGGATCTCACCACCCTTTCCGACGCGCAAATAACAACCGAGCTCAGCAAAACTGAAAGCGCGCTTATGGCCGCAACGGGCCTTTCGCCTAAACCCTATTTTCGCGCGCCCTATGGAGCACGAAATAGTCACGTCCTGGCAGTAGCCACTCAAGATGGCTATCGTTCTATCTACTGGACCGTTGACGCTCTTGATTGGGAAGAACCACAGGGCGAAACAGCGACCGCGGTACAATCAAGAATCCTCTCCTCACTGGCTCCGGGCAACATATACCTCATGCATATCGGCGATAGTATTACAGGAAAAATCCTAGACGCCGTTTTCACCACCATTGAATCGCGCGGCTACCGAATTGTTTCCTTAACGCAAGGAATATAAGAACTACCTAAAAAGACCCTTAATCATATTCACAAAGGAAATGATGCGACTGACGAAATTCATGGCATTAGTGGCGCCTTGTTGGGTTTTCTGCATAGTGTCCATAGGAGAAACGTTCTTAACCGGCTGAACGACACCATTGCTATTCGCCTCGTCTTGTTGAGTGTTGTTGTTAGGATTCATGGTTTTGATGCGTACAAAAATTAGTAATGCTTATACCATATAGTATACCCGCTCTTTTATTCAATCAACTGAAAGAATTTTACCGGGAGCGTGATGACCAGTCACGATACGCACCCTACCTATCGGCTTTTTATAGTAACTGGCAATAAGCGCGATCACTTTGCGATTAGCCATGTTGAGCTCGGCTTTTTCCTTAACCTCTGCTTCAAAATGATCTTTGGAAATCGGAGTCAATTCCTCCTTTTTAGCACCGGCAAAAACCCGCACTTTTATATACATAGAAGTCTATTTCTTAACTCTGCTAAAAACATAGCACAACATGTTTTCGGCTTGGGAATCAAGATGCGCAAGATCGTCGGTTGGAAAAACGACGTCACTGGAAACAAGAACAAACTGGAGTTCTTTATCGGGGCCGCCATACTTGTGCCGCAAACTGACTTCTGTTTGCAACGGAACGTCAAAGGAACGTCTGTCTATTTGCGAATTGGCGATAGTTAAATTTTCGGTGCCGGCATACTGCCAGCCATCTGCGGCTTTCTCTCGCACCAAAGTTGCGGGCGGTGGAGTGCCGTGTGAATCAGGTTGGGCCATTGGGTATATTACTTCTTGATAAGTGCCTCCTTAACCCGGAAGACGATACCATCCAAACTTTGGCTGGTTTTAATAAGATAGCCGACACTATTTTTTTCAACCGCTTGGGCGACATTGTCCAAATCTTCAAGGACGGTGAGCATAATAACTTTGGCGGTTTTACCCCAAGCATCTTCGCGTAATTTATCAAGAGCCTGCCAGCCGGTCATCTTGGGCATCATAATATCAAGCAGGGTGATGTCGGGATGGTTGGCCAGAGCTTTTTTAAGACCGTCTTCCCCATCAACAGCGGTCAGAGTTTTGAAGCCGGAGAGTTCAAATTTGTCTTTGAGCACGTTGCGCAAGTCGGCGTCGTCGTCAACAATAAGAACAGTATTGGCGGTAGTTGGAATTTCCATGAAAGTGGTTTTTAGTAATAGTGGTAATTATACTCGCATCAAAGAACAATAGTAAAGGCGCTCCCCTTATTCTCCTCCGAGGTAAAGCTAATATGGCCGCCTAAAGCCTCAACAATAGACTTGGTGAGATACAGCCCCAAACCCGTACTCCGATTGGCTCCCATGGAGGCCACATTGCTCGCGCGGAAGAGTTTGGAAAACACCCGTTCCTGTTGCGCCCTAGGAATACCCACACCCGTATCAGAAATGGTGATTTGTTTGCTGGCGCGCGATTCTTCCAAGGCAATGGTAACCGTGCCCCCATCAGGCGTGTATTTAATGGCATTGGAAACTAGGTTTTGAATGACAATCCGCAAGAGCTTCGGATCGGTGGAAACATCCTTGAGCGCGTCGCCATATTTTTTCTCCACGTTGATTTTTTTGGTGGCAATTTGCGAGGACAACTCCACGAGAATGCTTTCACACAATTCCGGCACATTAGTCGCCTTTTTATCAACCACAAACGAGCCGATTTCCATGCGCGACACATTGAGCAGCGTGTCCACCAACCCAATCATTTCCTCGTTGACCTGAAAAATCCTACCCGTGTATTCCTTTTGCTTGGCGTTGAGCTCGCCAATACCATTGGAAAGCAACATGTCGGTATACCACTTAAGCGTGGCCAGCGGTGAGCGCAACTGGTGCGAAGCAAGCGAGACGAATTCCGTTTTTGCTTTGCTCAGATTCTTTTCCTCAGTGATATCAACAATAGTTGCCAAACCGATGCGCGCACCACCCGCCGGATTCTTCATGTCAAAAACGGAGAGTAGAGCCCAGCGCACCGCCCCATTTTTCGTGGCCATTTGTATCTCTTCCCTATTAATGGGCAGTTTGGATTTATAGAAACGCAGAAGCTTGTCGCTATGCTCTTTTTCTTCCACCGGCGCGAATGAAAAAAGAATTTTGCCCTCAATTTCTTCCGGAAAAACCCCAAAGAAACGTAGGGCCGCTTTATTCGGGTTTTGCACTTCGCCCCTTTCGTTAAGCATCATGTATGGCACCGGCGCGCTCTCGTAGAGCACTTTAAACTGTTCTTGGGAAACCAAAATGCCACCCATACGCTTCCACAACAAAAGCTCGGCGCGCGTCTTTTGAGTCAACAGTAAATAGACGACGTAAGAAAAGAGCACGGCCGCCACCAGAAGAGCGAGGCAGACGATAGAAAATTGAGTTTGTACCGGCGACCAAGCAGCCCCAGCAAAAAATATATCTGGATTAAGAAATATATTTTCAGCGAATGGCAGAAGCAGAAAAAACGCGCCGAACAAAACGCCGAGCACCAGAAACGAAATGAGCAAATGTTGTACAACGAGTATTTTCTTAGGAGTCATGGAAATAGTTTACCACGGCCAAAAGAAAAGCGGCTACCAAGGTGTGGTAGCCGCTAGCGATTCCAGAGTTGCCAGATGTCGGGAATGAGAATATACAGGCCCGTACTGATTGCGATGAGCAAAAATCCCAATGTCCACCATACGATACGACGATGTTTCTTGGGATATCTTTCGCCGGTAATCCAGTAGGCCGTCACGCCCGTCAAAATGAATGCTGGCGATGCGATACAAAAGATGTGCACCATAATGAACGGGGTCCAGCCATGCCCTAAACCGAATACGCGAATGTGACCATCAATGAAACCGAGCAAAACAGGCAAGACCCAAAATGTCCTACGCGCATACATTCTGTGTTCAGCTTTGACCTGATCGCGAATAGGATTACGGGCGGCCGGTATAAACCTTGCCCGCGCAAGAGTCCGGCCAAGCCACCAGGCCTGCCAGAACCAGGACACAAAGACCGTTAGCAGAAGTGCCGCGCCCGAGGCAAATTCCAGGGCACATCCTTCGTTACGTGTAAGCATGAAAAACCTCCTTTCAAAGGTATTCAATCATACAGCCGGCGGCAGTATACAAGTAAGCGCCGCTAGAGGCAACTAGACATTTCCTTCTATTTTTTTCTTGGGCTGGATACCATGAACGACGAGTATTTGGTCAAATTCCTGGCGCTCAATAGTTTCCACCGCAATGAGGCGCCTGGCGATAGTGTCCAGGAGCTTGCGATTCTTTTTAATGATGTCTTCGGCGCGCTGGAGGCCTTCGCTCATGATGCGAGAAACTTCGCCGTCAATGTCGCTGGCGACTTTTTCGGAGTGCTCCCTATCCTCAACGCCGCGGCCAAAAAGGGCCCGGCCGTCGGCACCTTCAAGAGCAATAGCGCCAAGCTTGTCGCTCATGCCATAGCGAGTAACCATGTCGCGAGCCATGGCCGTGGAAACCTGGAGGTCGTTGGAAGGGCCGGTGGTGATGTCGCCAAAAATCATTTTTTCGGTGACATAACCGCCAAGTGACATGGCAATGTCGTCCAAAAATTCGCGACGCGACTGGAGCTTGCGGTCCTCAAGCGGGAGCTTCAGCGTGTAGCCAGCGGCTCGGCCACGAGAAATAATAGAAATTTTATGAACAGGGTCAGCGTGTGGCAAAACAGAAGCAACTACCGCGTGACCGGCTTCGTGATAAGCGGTAATTTCTTTTTCTTTGCGGCTCAAAATGTGACTCTTACGCTCCGGTCCAAGCATCACCTTTTCAATAGAACGGATAAGGTCGTATTGGGAAACCTTGGTGCGATTTTCGCGAGCCGCCAAAATAGCGCCTTCGTTCATAAGCGAGTAAAGGTCGGCACCGCTAAAGCCCGGCGTGCGCTCAGCAATTACCTCCAAGTTCACATCTTCAGCAAAAGGCTTCATGCGCGAATGAATGCGCAAAATATCAAAACGATCCTGTCTGTCGGGTAAATCAATAACCACGCGACGGTCAAAGCGACCAGGGCGCAGAAGGGCTGGGTCAAGAACATCGGGCCGGTTGGTGGCGGCCATAACAATGACCTTTTCATTCGGCTCAAAGCCGTCCATTTCAACAAGAATTTGATTGAGGGTTTGCTCGCGCTCATCGTTGCCACCACCCACGCCAGTGCCGCGCACCCGGCCTACTGCGTCAATTTCATCTACGAAAATAATGGCTGGAGCGGCTTGTTTGGCCAGCTTGAAAAGGTCGCGCACACGCGAGGCACCAACACCCACGAACATTTCCACGAATTCAGAACCGGAAATAGAGAAGAAGGCCACGCGTGCTTCCCCACTGACAGCCCGGGCCAAAAGCGTCTTACCACTTCCTGGCGGCCCCATAAGAAGAATGCCTTTCGGAATACGCGCGCCAATCTCAATAAACTTTTTCGGATTCTTCAAAAAATCCACAATCTCCATTAATTCTTCCTTTGCCTCCTTTGCACCGGCCACATCTTTAAACGTGACACGTTGCTTAGTGTCGTCGGGTGAAATAATGCGCGCCTTAGACTGCCCGAACGTAAATGCTTGCATACCCGCGCCACGCATTTGCCGAGTGATAAACCAAGCCAGCGCCAAAAGCACTACCAGCGGCAGAATATATGGCAGAACCACATTATTCAGCCAATAGCTCCAGCCACTTGGGCTTTCAATGTTAATGGTAAGCGCGGAAATATTTTTTGTAGGCACACCGAGTGAAGAAAGCTGATCAGTAAGCGCGCTTTGGTCTTCTTTCTGCGAATCTTTCACTAATGTATTCGTGGTGTCGTAATGCACGGTCAAATTATCACCGTTGACGTCAATTTCCGTGACCTTTCCGGCAGTAATATCAGTAGCAACCTGCGAGAGTGGAATTTGTGTACTTTTGGAGCCAGTGTTGCCGACAATGAGCGAATACACACTCACGATAAGAAGCAGGATGAACAAACCAGTAAGCAGGTTGCGGATGAATTGATTGGTTGGCCGCATATTTGGCGGGCGTGGGCCGCTTTTTTGAGGTGGCGGCAATTGCGAGCCCGGCACAGGCTGTTGCGGCTCGGCGTTTTCTTCTTCTTGGTTTTCTATTTCCGCATCAGTCTCCTCCTCTTCCAATTGAATTTCATCAAGTTGTTCGTCAGAGATAGGTTCTTTCATAGGAGCATCATTCTACAATATTAGCCCGAGATTTGCTAGGATAGACATACGCGCGCAAAAACAACCAATGGCTAGCCTTATTTTCAACCGCAAAGCGAGCTTCAACTACGAATTCGTGGAGCATTTTGAGGCTGGGATAGAACTCTTGGGTGCGGAAGTAAAATCCCTCCGAGCTGGCCGCGGCTCCCTAGATGGTGCCTACGTACTCCTGCGCGCTGGTGAAGCCTGGCTGGAAAAAATGGATATTCCGGTCTACCAACCCGGCAATATTGCTGGCGGCAATAGCGACGCTGGTAGTGACCGCGCTCGCAAGCTTCTGCTTACGCAAGCCGAACTCAAGCGCCTGGCCGGCGTTGGCAGTGGCTCTCAAAAAGGGTTGACAATCGTACCTATTTCAGTGTATAATAAAGGCCGGAAGTTGAAGATGGATATCGCCTTGGCGCGTGGCAAGAAACAATTTGATAAGCGCCAAGCCACCAAAAAGCGCGACACCGAGCGAAATATTCGCCGCGAATTTAGCGATAGGTAGTGGAGCACCACTTTTGAACAGTGTCCGCGAGTGACACTTTTCAGTGCCCCGCTCGTAGTGATAGTGGGTCTTTGAAAATTACATACTGTCGGGAAATCTTCCGCCACAAACGCACAAGAATTTTCTTGCGCCTTTCTGGGGGATGATCGGCCTAGACAGGAGTTTGCTCTTTGGATGAGCGACGTGGAGCTGTGGTAACTCCTTAATCTGCCACAAACCTTTTAAGTGCCAAAAACGCACTTGGTGCAGTAGCTTCTCCTTATTTTAAGGGGATCCCTGCATTCGCTTACGCTACGGCCTAAGCGACATCGCGTGATTGATGTCCGATCAGTCACATCCCGATGCTCATACTCGGAATATAGCAAGCGCCTGTCGCGCCGCCTGCCGAAATAAGCGACTCGGCCTTCCGGGAATTTTGCTTCTTTCTTACCCGTAAGGCTTAAATGGGGTACCACTTTGCAAAAAGTGATGCGCCGATCAAAGGCAGCTACACGCTGTAGAATCATCCATTGAATCCCTCCTGCACCGCGGTTCGATTCCGCGCATCTCCACTAGCATCGATTTTTGAGCCTCTGGGAGGCCAAATACCCTTAGAGGTAGCGACAAAATAGCAGTTTCAAACCCAGTTTTTCGGCTGTATGCCAAATTCTGCTCAAACACTAGTCTTAGAACTAGCTTTTTGGTATGGATATTCCCCTTCTGCCATTGTTTCAAAGGATTTTTTAAGAAGTCGAATACGATATTCAATGCGGTTTCAACGTTTGGGACATGTCTATCAAAGGACTCTAGAGAATTATTTAGAACTCTGCTTATTCCGACTATTTCCGATATTTTTTCTTCGTATGCCATTCTCACTCCGTCGTCAGCAGCCCTCAGAGCTAGTCCAACTAGTTTTTCCTTTTCGGAAATCAATCTCTGAATCTTCTGCTCTATTTCTTTCTTCTCATTTACACGGTTAGCAATTTTCTTCTGCCACACATCCGCAATAATTGCTTTGGTCAGATTCAGAACTTCACTGCTTGGATTTATTTTGCCTAGAATTGACTCAAACTCACCCTCTATAACCCCCTTAGCCACACTCTTGTTCCGTTCTATGCACCCTTTTGTTTTACAGCGGTAATAAGCGAATTTGGCGTTGCTACCAGTGCTCCAGCTTGCCGTCATTGGTTGTTTACATGTCGAGCAAAGAACAAAGCTGCGTAGTGGAAAATCAGGATTGAGATAATTTTTAGTATGAGTGGTGGTTTTGCCATTCAATCGCTCTTGAATGCGGTCATATGTTGCCGAATCAATTAAGGCCTCGTGTCTAGCCTGTCTCCTACTCACCTCCCAGAGTGGGTATTCGATATAGCCCGTATAGAAGATTCTCATAAGCATCCTCTTTACATAATCAAGATAAACGGGCTTACCGTCTCGTATATCTTTTTGCTCTAGGAATTTTCGCACATCCTCCTGCTCCATTAATCTCCCTGAGGCAAAACTCTCAAGCGCCTCTTTCACTATTGCCGCCTTAGGCTGCACCAGAACGGGTAATTTGCCATGCACAGGGCTTTTAATAAACTCGTAGCCTTCTGGCAAGTCTGGAAAACACCAATACCCCGCCTCCAACCTCGCTTTCATTTTCTGCAGCACCTGTCTGCGGTTTTGTTCACGTTCAAGCTGCCCCTGCCCCGCCATAATTGTTTCAATGAATCTCCCCTCAGGCGTATCTTCAAAGGTAAAATTGAGACATTCGAGTTTGATGCCACGGGAACTAAATTCTTGTTTTAGCTTCCAGTGAAAGACCACATCTCTGGCGAACCGCTTCAAGTCATCAAAAATAACCACGTAGGAATCTCTAGGATGAGCATCGAGATAGCGCAATAGCTCAGCCATTGCTGGGCGGGCAAAGAAATCACCTTTTCCAGTGAAGCTATCTCTAAATACTTTTTCTACCTCGTAACCTTTCTGGTCGGCTAATTGTTGACAGCGGTGTTCCTGGCTTTCAAGACCGTGTCCTTCAATTTTTTGACGCTGAGAAGAGACTCTGCAGTAGATGAGAGATTTTTGCATGACTCAATGCTAGCATAATGAGCAAAATAATCGTCAAGTATATTTTCGACCAGAGTATATAAAGCACCTCGCAAATTTTCGATTTGCTTGTCAGTAAGATTATTACCGAGATACTTTTTACACTCTTCTATACTCAACATAAAAATCAATCTAGAGGATAGATTGGGGAATCGGCACTGATGATTTTTTTCTTTTCGTTAAACCAAACCAGTCCACCAATGCGGTCTCCAATCTTGAGTTGCCTCCAATGAGGCTCATTCTTAAATCCTTTGACAACATACGTCTTGCCACTATCACTATTCTCAAGCTTGATTGTGATGAGAAGATAATTTTTCACATCAGCTTTCCATGTAATTTGTCCTTCCATAAATTAAATAGACTTAACTAATAAATCTACTCTTCACTTGGCAGGTTCTTGAACGCCCTGTTGGACAACCCACCAAGTAAACAAAAGACTTATCACGTTCAAGATTTAACCAAATAAAAAATAGGCTGGATTAAGCCTATCTTTCTCAAGCAATCAAATTTAGGGGTGGTTTGGGGTAAGTTTGGGGTAGTTTTGGTAGATTTATTGTTTGCTACCCAACAAAGTTAAATTGCCGCCATTAATTACCAGCTGCGTTCTGGTTAAGCCAGTTTTTTCTCTTATTTTTTTGACCACATCATTGATTTTTTCAGTTTCTGCACCATGACGAGCAGGGTCTTGGTCTTCACCATCCTCATAAAAACAAATTGCAACTAAAACATCATAACGATACACTTTTTTGTTTAAACCCTCAAAGAGTAGCTTGAACAACCTATACTCAGGTTTAGGGTCTTTAAATTTAAATTTCTTTGTGTTTGTCATTCCCATACCAGTAATTGAATTGTAGGAGATTACGGGCAATGGACTTTGTTCCAGACCAGAAACAACACCTTGTTCTTGTTGTTTTTGTTTCTTATTTGGCTCAACAACCCTAACTTCATAGACCTTTATTAATTGGTCATAGAACTTATTAAAGGCGTCCTTATCGACAATTATTTTAATGTTATCACTCCATCTTTGATGAGACCGAAGTAGTATCGTTTCCTTAATACAACCTTGGCTCTTTATATAATTTATAGCGGTCAATCGTAGCTCACAATAATTGTCCACTAGCTCTACACTTTTTGCGGGTAGGAGAATACTAAATTGACCCCTTATGATTGTCCGCATAACGGGAATAACAACGGTGTTGTCAATAACCATTTGTAGTTTCTCTCTTATGTCCATAGCAACATCGCAGACTGCAAAAAAATTGCTGGGACTGAGGCGTTCAAGAGGTGCCATATCCGTCACCTAAACTTACTCTCTTTTACGGTTTTTTCAATCAACTAACGAAGAATTGATGGATATTGTAGTCTATATTCTATATTAGACACGCTGTCTTTTATATCGGAAACATCTGACTTGATATCATCTATACCAGACGTATTATCGCTAGTGTAGCTAGCCATATTTCCGACCCGAATAAGTTGATAGTCTAATTCACCTAGCGAACTGTTTATATTGGCCAAATAAACACACGCCACAATAAGTAATATTGCTACTAATATTTTAAACCAGTTTGCTAAAACAATAACAATTCCCACCTTAATTAAGTCTCCCATATTTTGTAAAAAACTAGTTGCAAATAAAAGCGTTTCCTGAAAAGTTACAGATAGTTATTTTCGGGGTTGGCGGTTGTAAATAAACCGGACTAGGAGCTGTGGTCAAAGACTGTAATTGACCGAGTAGCTGAGCCTCGTTATCTCTAGCCCCCTTATCTTGTGCAAAATATGCATTTCCAGCTTCACTTATCTCACCCATAATTAGATTGTATTGATTACTAAGATAAGTTTTACTTGAATTATATTTAGTCGTGTATTCATCAGACGATAAAAACAATCCTGAATCATTGTTTTCTTCAGTATTAATCGTATTAATAACATCATCGTCTAGAGACTGTCTTGCTTTTAATGACGCTATTGAACCTATATATAATTGCGATGTATCGTTACTTAATTTGGAAAAACTTTGATATATCTGTTCAGCAAGTCCTTGGCCCGTTAACCCACTAAAATAACTTGCCTGTATGTCGTAAGAATTTGATTTACTTTGTGCATCAGAGATTAAGGGGTCTAGAATACTTCTTTGTTTAGTAAAAAAATCTTTTTGCGAATTGAGAAAACCTAGATAAGCAGGTAGATAGTTTACTAGAGTCTCTTTAGGAACCACTGGTGGTGGCACTGAAATAGTATTAGAGATAGGCTGTGGTGGAGTTTTTACAGAAGAATCAACTCCAATTTCACTTTTCTGACTTGATGTAGCAACTACCTCAATTTGTTGTGTAGAAGTGCTTACAACAGATAAATTAACAACTTTGTTTGATACCCCACTAGAGCCTGTAAAAAATAAGCCAACAGAAATAATAAACATTCCCACTGCAGACAAAACGCTATGAAAAAAATTGAACATGGTATTTATAGCTACTTAGCTTATAGATACCCGTAGCAAGCTTACAAAAAGCCCACCACGGGTAGTAGCCGGAGCCACTCACACCAGTTTCCCGATGTGGCAGGACATGCGACCCCATGATGGGTTCTTTATGCACGTCCTGACTTTTTCACCATGCTAGCAATCGCTTGCTAGTTTAGGCTACTCTCCATATTTAGTTGTAAGCCAATAGTCCCACAAATAGGACCTTAATTCAAGTGTGCGGCACGGGTTTTAACTGTTATTTAACTGATGAGCAGTTGCAGCGGATGCCTGTTCTTGGCCTGTTCCTCAGTCAATTACCCACCAATTTATTTGGTAACCTTTCCGTTGTCGATTTCGCTATTTAGCACCAGTTATTAGCTAGTTTAGCTGGGAAGATAGTTCAAACCGTTCCCTAACCGATTATTCACCGTTTTAATCGGTTGCCTTTACGCTGTTATTACACTGTTCAGCAGCGAGCTATCGCCTGTTATTAGCCTGTTTAACAAGTGAATCTTATACTGCTTTTTATACTGTTATGCAGTATCAAACCCTGTCTTATTTATCCTACACGTGCGTATTGCTTGGAAAACCTTTAATTCGTAGCGGGTTGTTCTCCCTGACTTACCGTCAAGATTGCGCCCAGACCACCCTGATTACACCTGTAGTCTTTATTGAGTTCAAATGTTTCTTCAAGGTTGCATTCAGTCAATTTGCCTATCTCTTTTATTACTTGTTTAGCAAAATCACGCTGCTCTTCCTTAGCGAGAACATAGAGTCTAGTTACACCCTCTATAAATCTCTGTTTTGCTCTCAGGACATAATTTTTTGAGCCGTTATTATCTGGTCTTGCAACCAATAAAAAGGCGTAATTTGTTATCGGGCCTTTTCTGGACCATAGTGGCTCAGGAATAACTGAAGGGCCAGTAAGTGCACCCGAAAAGTCCAGCATATGCTTTGTTACCGAGTTAATTTCATTATCGATAGTGGTTCTTATTGGATTAAATTTTGCCAGATTTGTTAGGGTATGCACCTCTCTTAACAATGCACTAGTGAAAAATCCCTTATTGTCTAATTTCTCGAATTTTGAAAAGTCCCTTAGAACATCAGAGTTTTCCTGGATTGCTTTCTCTAATAATTGCTCCTCAAATAAGTCCCTAAAAGAAGGTCCTCGACTTTCTAGTGCTCGTCGAGTAATTAGTAACGTGGCAGCGTTTTTCTTACTTAGTGGAATAATATGGCCTATTTTAGGAAACAAAGCCTCGCCGAAGAAAGCGTGAACGCTATACAACAGATTTGTATTTTGGTCTTCGATAGGCCTCATTCTTAAAATAATTTCATTCAGAGGCGCTTGGTCTTTTCTTGTTATGTCTCTTACCCATTTAATCGACGCTCTTTTTATCCACCCCTTGGGCAATTCATCCTGTAAACTAAAAACAATAGAATTGACGAGAGCCTCAATATCACTGCTTATGGCCTTACGCTTGAATACTTCATACTTGTAAGTATTTGCAAACCAAGCAAAAAATTTTGCCTTAAGCGAAGCAAGTCTGGGCACTACATCCATAAGCAGACTGAGAAAATACAAAGCCCCACCCAATACGGCCAGCGCAGCCAAATAAGGCTCAGAGAAATGCCAAACAGTATGCAGTGATGTCCAGATGGTTTTTATCATTCCGGTGAGACCAACCCTCTAATTACTGCGTTTTCTGATACAAATTTAAACCCATCATCAGTTGGTATGACTGCATGCAAGTTTTCTAACGTAATTACCTCTCCCGTGTATATGCACTTAATCTCACCCTTACTTATCTTTTCAAGAAGTTTTAATTTTTCGAGCGCAACAATAAGGTCGACATCGGAGACCGCTCGAATTTTTGTCTTACTTAGTCTTTGTATTTTCTTGCTAAAATCAAACATAATATTCATTTATAATTTTAATTGTTATCCGGACAGTATTCTTTTCTTTTCCTTCTGAAGATACGTTCAGTCTATACCTAGACTAGATATTATTCCAATCTCATCTTGTGACCCCGATGACCGGTTTTATCGCCGATTTATCAGGCTATTTTCAATTCCCGAACCCCTAAAATCGCCTCAGACGCCTCTAAAACCCACAGATGGAGTGAGTTCCAACTTTCTATGACCATGTCCACCTTGCGGATAATGGTTCGAAGTAAAATAAAATCACCAAAAGGTGATTTTATTTTTATCTATTTTTTATTTCAGCGGATTCCTCCCTTGAATGAGCCTAACGAGAACTAAGACGATAGCTAACACGAGGAGTATGTGAATAAACCAACCAATGGTATAAACGCCAATAACCCCCAAGAGCCACAAAATAAATAGAATGATTGCGATAGTGATAAGCATGTTATTTAATTATTTAGTAATGTGACGACGAGAAGCGCGGGGTACTTTAGCGCCGGTTTTGCGCGCTTCGGAAATGCCGATGGCGATGGCTTGTTTTCGACTTTTTACCGGCGTACCGCTACGGCCGCTTTTAAGCTCGCCATGCTTATATTCATGCATGACCTTCCCTACTTTCTGCTCCGCTTTTTTACTATATTTGGGCATAAATACGATGACGCCTGAAAAGAAAAATACTTACGGGGTATAAAAAAACCCGACGACTGTTGCCAATCGCCGGGCCATGGGAGGCCAAGCGGCCTAATCCCGAACGCACAGAAAGTACACATCACCACCCGCAACCATGCCACGAGTAGCCGCAGCCGTTGAAGGAGAGACAGCCCCACGGCGAGGGGTTAGTGACAACAGAGTAGTCCTTGAGACTCGTGCCATCCTGCGCGGTGACGGTATTGGTGGTAGTAGCGCTGGCCGCACCGTAGATGATGGTGCCACTGCCGGGGTCATCAACAATGTAGACGTTCGTGGCATTGGTGGCACCCACGACGTAATTACAGCCGCCATCCAGCGTGAACTGGTTGAGGGCGTTTGTGGCGCCATAGAGCGTGTACTGGCCATTGCCGGTGGTACTGGTGATATTAGAACTATTGTTGCCGCCAGTGAACGTGAGGCTTGTTACTGTTGCGACCACCACGTTGGAACCATTGTCGCCGCCATTCACGCAACCGGAACCTCCGGAAATGGTGAAATTGTTGGCGGCATTGTCACCGCCATTGAGAAGGTAGTTGCCGTTACCGGTAAGCGTCACCACGTTTGAGGCATTGGCCGCACCCGTGAAAGTGAAACTACTGGTACTGGTGGCAGTGATGATATTGCCGGCATTTGTGCCGGCCGTAATAGCCACCGAACCGCCCGTGACATTCACCTGATTCAAGCCGTTTTGACCACCGACGATGGTAATGGACGCGCCATTATTACAGCACCAGCAACAAGTATTGGTTGGCGCCGTTACCGTCACCGTGTTGGCCGCGCTATTGCCGTCATTGATAACGACGTCGGCGCCGGCTGTAGTGACCGCGACAATATTGGAACTATTGTCCGGCGCCGTAACCACGAGCGTGGAATTCAAGTTACCAATGGTCACCTGGATGTTGTGCTGACCAGCGACTTGCGGAGAAGCAAGAACGAACTGGTCGGGCACATAGGAGAGCTTACTGACCACCGGCGTGCCGCCGTTAATGGTTGTGGTCACGGTTGCACCGTAGGACCAACAGCCGCTGGCAGGCTCAATGTCCACCACTTCCGAAGAAACAGCCGCCGTCGTGGTGGCAATTGCATAAACCGATGGACTGCCACACAAAAGCTGGCGAGCTTCCAGCGCTTCGCACAAAACACGCTGACACTGGGCACGCGAAGGCCGTTTGGGGGAAACAAGACACTTCATTGGAATCTCCTGGCTGGAGGAACAAAAATTGAAAGAGCAACAAGCTCTCCACTGCCCGCCACAATAACCCGCGGCAATGTTGCCGTCAATTTGACTACAACTTCTTTTAATAAGCTGTATTTATATAATGCCGAGTGATGGGCCCAAAATATCCCGAAGCGGGATTGATCCTTTTTGCCCTCTGAAACCTAATGAGAGCGGCCTGGGTGAAGAAACCAAAGACGGCGGTTTCCTTCCCGAGAGAGCCTGGGCCGCTCGCGGCAACCGTAAAACCCTAGGCATTAAGGAATTTTTGTAATAATTTTACCTGCGCCCCCTTGCTGGCAGGAGGCAGATTTATCGGGAAAAACCACGCGGAAGTAGCCGGCACTACCACAGTACCAGCAGAAATCGGGCAGAGCGCTCCGGTCAGGATACTGTAAACAGCTCCTGGAGCGCATACGGGAGACGAAGTCGGCACAACGGGAAGAAGTGATTGGGAAACCTGAGCCACAGAACCACCGGCAGCTGAAGGATAATAAGTGCCACCACTGCCACTACTGCCCCCGCCGCCCGACTGGCCCGTATCGTTAAGGTGTAACCCATCCGTACTATCTGCTCCTCCCATATTAAACCATGCAGTATCATCAACGTAGGTAAACTGACTTGGGGCAGTGGCCGCGGCTATAGCCCGAACCCAACAGGCGTTCGGAGTAATATAATCAGTCCCGTAGGTGTCGCGGGGCAATATACCGAGAACAAACACTATGGCGGTAGGGTCGGCGGTGGTTATGTCATTAAGCATTGTCGTCATGGCAGTCTGTTCTGTTCCACCATTTGAGAAATCTCCACCTCCAACGCTAAGGTCATTCCTGCCACCCATGAGAAAGATATATTTTGGTTGTGGAGAAACTCCAGTGATTTGTCCAGTATTATCTCGTAAGAAATAATCAGGATTGCTGCCGGCAACAGAATTAACAATTCCCTTAAACGGAAATCCCATACCAGCAGGAGCATAACCAAGTGCTCGTGCCGCAACATATAAGGCGACGGTGCGATAGTCCGTTGCGGTGATGCCCGCTAGAATTGAATCGCCGTAGGTGCAGATATTTTGTTTGGCCGCCGGTGTGCTTCCAAGTGTCGCTCCTGCGTCAATACCAAAATCAAAAAGAGCAAACACTTTGGGAGAAAGCTCACTAGTAAGAGGTAAACTGAATGGCACTATTTCAAACAAATGTGAAGAACTATCGGGTGAAGAATCTTGAATAAAATAAATATCACCACTCGTATCAGAATCAGAAGGAGTAGTGGCACCTGGCGGATTTTGGTCGGAACCAATTTGCACCCCGTCTTTGGTGACCATGAAACCACCAGACTGATTTTCAACCCAAAACGTCATAAGACCCGATGGGTTTATCGCGTTAAAGCGCATACACGCTCCCGGTGTAGCCCAGATTGCCCCCGTGCGGCTTTGTTGCGTAAAAGAGGTGTAATTACCGTCAAGACGCATGGAAGTCCACGGCGAGCCAATATCTGTAATGGCCGCAAAAAATGTCGGGGCAGAACTTCCCGTTGCCTCAAAAAGTACATCGGTAGTGTCGCCGGTATTAAAATATGCTCCCGTCACGAACATTAAATACGTAGTTCCTTCCGTAAGACCACTAGCCAACGTGAAGAGGTGAAAACCTGAACCGGCACCATCAGTCAAAGTTGTCCAGGAAGAATCCCCCGCAAAGCGATATTTTACATTTTGTGTACCAAACTTATTTACGGCGATTGCATTGGCTCCAGTAAATTTGATAGCATAAGCACCAATTTGTGATGAGCCAGGAAAAAGGGTTACGAACGAGCCGAAACTTTGACTTGTCCCCATTAGGCGTACTTTTGAATCGTTGTAATTAAGATCAGTAGTAGCCATGGTTCTATACGGCTCCTATACAGCGCCATTTACTTGTTCCTGAATTCCAACGAAAGCCAATATCCTGCGTTGTTGTTGAAAGAGTTGCGGGGAGTGTCACACTTGAACTTTCAAATGACGTTCCCCAGGTGATGTTGTGGCTACCTGTGCCAGTGATGATGATGCGGAGCAAATCACCGTTGACTGGCGTGCCTGAAAGATTAGCAGTGAACGAAGTGATATCGGCGGCTTGGGCGGTCAATTCGTAGAGGTCTACGTTATTAGTGTTGATGGTCGGCGTGCCTGAAGAAGTGGTTGAGCCATAGCGACGGGTAATTCTTTTATTCGCCAGCGTATCGGTGGTCGTCTTGCCAACCAAAGTATCGGTGGCATCCGGAAGCGTTACGGTGCGATTGGTAGTCGCGAGAATGGCGATAGTAGTTGTCGTATAGTAGTTGTCGTATTGGTGGTCGCGCCAGAAAGACTGAACTCCGCCACCTTTGTGGCATCAGAAGCGTTGACAATTGTGGTGGAAGTGTCAGGAAGAGGCTTGAGTGCGCCCGCCACCGTAAGAGATACGCCCAAAAAATCATTGAGAACGTCCCCCCACGCTCCCGAATCAGACCCTGGTGTTGGTAATCGCGACATAATAATTTAGATAATTATCCTTAAAAACATTTCTAGTATAGCATACTGACAAAGATGGCAATTGCCGCAAACCCCCTGCCGTGCTATAGTTCTTCCATCTAAATCACCCGCAATTTACGTTTTACAAGCCTTAAATTCACTTATCTGCCAATATCTCGCACTAGAGTCAATCACCAAATAACCGCCAAAGAGGTCCGGGTCATTGCCGACGAAGGCAACCTTGGTGTTATGCCCTTGGCCGACGCTATGAAACTGGCCACGGAGCGCGGGGTGGATTTAATAGAGATTTCCCCCAATGCCACCCCCCCTATTGCAAAATTGATGGAATATGGTAAATTCCTCTATGCTGAAAGCAAGAAAGAGCGGGCCGCTAAAGCCAAGTCCAAAACGACCGAAACGAAGAACGTTCAGGTCAAAATAGGCACCGGCGAGCACGACCTTGATTTAAAGGCTAAAAAAGCCTCTGCGTGGCTCAAGGAAGGCCATCGGGTCAAGATCGAGCTCTTTTTAATCGGCCGGGGAAAGTACATGGATTTCAACTTTCTTAAGGAACGATTAGAGCGCATTCTTCACCTCATCAGCGAGGAATATAAGGTTGCAGAAGCGCCGAAAAAAGGCCTTAAAGGCCTCACAGTTGTCATCGAGCGGAAGTAAAAAAAACACGAAAAACATGAGCATCAAAACCAATAAATCCTACACCAGGCGAATCAAAGTGACTCGCAATGGCAAGCTGGTTACCCGCAAAGCTGGCCAGAACCATTTTAATACCCGCGACAGCCGCTCTGCCCATATGAACCGCCGCCGCACCGCCCTTTTGGTGATGAAAAATAAAGATTTCGCCAAATTCCTCGCCAATAGTTAAGTTTGAGTTAATTTTTAAATAATTTTAATACACTTCCATGACCCGCGTTAAAAAAGGTATCCACGCTCTCAAAACCCGCCGCAATATTTTGCGCCAAACCAAGGGGTTTCGTAATGGCCGCTCCACCAAAGAAAAAGCAGCCTATGAGGCCCTCATGCATGCCGGTGCCTACTCCTTTGCCCACCGCCGTGACAAAAAAGGCGATGCTCGCCGCCTCTGGATTGTCCGCATCAATGCCGCACTGGAAGCCGCTGGTCTTTCCTACAGCAAATTCATGGGCGCCCTCAAGAAAAAGGGTATTGGCTTAGACCGCAAAACCCTTTCCGACTTAGCCGCCAACAACCCTACCGTTTTCTCTCAAATTATCACTCTTGCTAAGTAGCTAGGGGGTTGACGGAAATCTTCCGCCAGTTATACTACTACCGTTACAACTGCCTTAGGGCTCCGAGAAATCTCCGCTAAAAACGGAGATTTCGTTTTTTAAACCATTATCTATAGAGTTTTTAAAAGACTCCGAAAGACGTCCGAATTGCCTCTCGTCTAGCATGCCGATTTTTCTACTAAGACGTTTTGTGCTTAATGTTTTTACTTGCGATAAAATAGCGAAACTTTGAGTCAAACCGTGCCTAATCGAATAATAATAGGGGCTATTTTTAATTTGACTAGTCAGTGGAATAATCCTGATCGCCCCATGATTAAAAACCTTCAAGATGAGAATCGGCCGTTCAAAAGACTCGTTTTTACCGTCTTCTTCAGACCCAATATTAACGCCAAGCGAGCACCACCAAATTTCACGCTCCCTGAAAAACGGCGGGGGTTGGCGCTGTTGCAGCTTTTTGGCTAATTCGTTCCATCTATCAAAATCCTTCTCCATCAACCAAGCATAATGCCAGTTGATAAAATACTTCTGAATTTTCTTTAAAGAAAAGTTAAAGAAGCTGAACAGTATCTCCCTTCTGTGGCACCACAGCATTGACGCCGAGGTAATCGCGCAAGCGCTGAGCAAGAAACAGCTCGGATTTCGGCTCGCCCATAGTGACAAAGACTTTTTTGAGCGTTGCTTTGGCGCCATCGACAAATTCGATAAGATGATCGGAATCCTTGTGGGAAGAATAACCGAGAATGGTTTTAATTTCGGCACGCACTTTAATTTTTTCACCCTGGATAGTAACTTCTTTTGCACCGTCCTGAAGCTGGCGGCCAAGCGTGCCTACCGACTGATAGCCGACAAGCAAAATAGTAGTATTCGAATCGGGCAGAAAGTGGCGCTCGTGACGAAGAATGCGGCCACCGACGCTCATACCAGAGCCGGCCAAGATGATTTTCGGGTTTGGCATTTGATCAAGACCCTTTGACTGCTTAGTGTTTTCAGCATGTGTGAGCTTGGCTACGGTAAAAAGCGATCCGCTATCAGCCGCAGCCATTTTTTTTGCCCGCTCATTAAAATCGCTAGTATAACGTGCGTAAATATCGGTGACTTTTTCAGCCAACGGCGAATCAATGTGCACAGGTACTTTGGGAATCTTTCCGGCCCGATCCAGCTCGTTGATTTCAAAAAGAATATCCTGGGTGCGTTCAAGGGAAAAAGCAGGAATAATGAGCGTCCGTTTGTGAGCGGCAGTATCGATAATGGCTGCCGCTAATTTGGCGCGACGATCTTCCTTCGACTCGTGGTTACGATCGCCGTAGACCGATTCCATTATCAAATAATCACTGCCTGCGACAGATTCTGTGTCACGTAAAAAGAGCGCGGGTGAATTGCCGAGATCACCGGTAAACGTCACGACGGTTTCGCCATACTTTTTCGCATCAGCAAAAACAAATTTTTTGGTCGCGGGTGAAAAAACACCAGCATCAGCAAGCATCGCACCTCCAATATGAAGCTCGTACATCGCCGATCCTAAAATATGGCCGGCATCTTTAGGCACAACGGTTATACCCCCACCAATATCCGCAGGCGTGCCATACTCAATGGTATGCCACAAGCTAAGAGCCTGGCGCACGTCATTTTCACCATACAACGCTGGCTGACGACGTGCGGCGGCTTCTTCAGTTAATAAATGTAAAGCATCGGCAAACATTACCTCCGTTAAATCGCGCGTGGCCGGCGTGGAATAAATAGCGCCGCGAAAACCGTCTTTGACGAGTTTCGGAATACGGCCGATATGATCGGCATGAGCATGCGTTACCAAAAGCACTCGTACATCGGTCGGATTATAAGGAAAAGGATCATGGTTGAATTTTTCTGCCGCTTCACTCCCCTGTTCCAAACCACAATCTACCAACATTTTAAAACCAGTAACATCCAGCAGAAAATTAGCGCCTGTTACTGAGCCGGTGCCGCCGGCAAAAGTGAGTGAGAGCGAAGGCTGATTTTTAACAAGCATAGTTAGTATTTAGACGAATAGATACACGCCTGCGAGCACGCCACCGACCAAATCAGAAACGATGGAGGCGACGGTGTATGAGTAAGAACCTGCAACACTTAGTGTTTCGATGCCTGAATACACTTCAAACGCCTCCCAAAGCACACCGATAACCAGCGATATCAAAAATGCTCCCAGAAAAAGAAAGAACGGGCGTTGGAGCAGGTGCCGAATTCCAATTACTGACAAAACCGCCAGAGCGGCCACCGCGCCGGCCAACGTATGCACAATCCAGTGATACCAGTTAATACGCCAATACAATTGGAGGCCAATGCCAGTCAGGTGCAGAAAAAGTACAAAAAGCGCGAGGAAAACAATAAGCGCGGCACGGGATTTCGTCATGGAATCAGTATACTAAAAAATCGCTACGAGAGCGATTCTTTAGTGGCCGCGTATATATTGCCCTAGTGAAAAAACTAGGTGGGTGTTCTCAGAGCCATTCTTCTGTAGATTCCGAAGAATCCTCATAGGAACGACACGATTTGAACTCCCTGAAAAATATTTCACCCTAGAACAATATAAACGCAGCCGTAGTAATTATCTCTTACTCCAAAATACCGTCAAGGTTGACGTCGTACAAAACTTGCTCAGCAATATGACGATAGTTAATGAGCTCGGCCGGCGAGAACCAATGAGCGATTTCCTGCTTCGCTTCGGCGGGCGTTCCCGAGGCATGCACCAGATTGCGAATACAGCGACCATCAGTGTCGGTCATTTCATAGGAATCCAGGACGTAGTCGCCACGAATAGTGCCGACATCGGAAGTAAGCGGCTCCGTACTGCCGGTTAGTTTCCGCACAATGGCCACTGCATGCGCACCTTGCCAAACCATAGTGACAATAGGACCGGCAGTCATGTAGTGCTTGAGACGCTCCAACACCAAACGAGTAATATCTAGAGGGTCCTCGCTTGGTGGTTTCTTGCCTTTATCGTGATAGCTCTTGATGGTCTTTTCTCCCGTCACTCGCCGCCACGAAGAGTCAAGTGTGTAGTGTTGCTCAATGTGCTCCGGCGTAGCTACCAACATCTTCATGGCCACCAGTTTTAAGCCGGCACGCTCATAACGACGGATAATTTCGCCAATAAGCGAACGCTGAACACCATCGGGTTTTATAATAACGAACGTGCGTTCATGTGATGGGTGCGGGTGGGGTGTGTCGCTTTTAGAAATTTTATTCATGTTGGGTAATTGTATTTATGGTTTGTTTCTGAGTATCTATCGTTTCCTGTTGGATATCAACTGTTTCTTGTAAATTTTGGATTATCTGATCGCGCTCGTCTGGACTCTGCTCAACTGGTTTTTGTCCTTGTTGAGGAGGATGGTCGGTTTGATTATTTAAAAATTGGCGAAGTTGTCGCAGTTTTTCGTCACTATCAGAAACAGACTCTTGAGAAGCGGTTTCTCCAACTTCTTCAGCCTCAGCCGTTTCAGCGACTTCAGCTGTTTCAGGAATAGCGGCTCCGGCTTCTGCTGTGCCAGCAAACGCTCCTTCTCCTGCAGCTGCAGCACCTTCCCCCGCGACAGCGGTAGCTTCACCAGCTACAGCGGCGCCCTCCATTGCTTCAGCCGCAATAAGAATTTCGGGTCCCATATAAAATCACTATATCACACTTTTGCGGCGGTATTGGGAGTAGGATTAGACGAAACCTGAGCAGGAGCTGGTGGCGGCGTTGCGGGTTCTATTTTTCTATATTTTACGAGAATTTCCTGTTCAACCAACGCTTTCTCGCGACCATATTTGAGATACGAAAGTTGTTTTAAAGCATCAAGCTTGCTTGGATCGCCAGGTGGCGGGGGCAGAGTTTCAATATTAAATGGAGTAGTGGGCCGGCCATTCACAAGTATTTTAAGATACGCATTGCGGTTATCAATATTGACGATGTCATGCGCTGTAAACGTCGGTGCCAACTGCTTCACTAAAATTTCCGCGTCGGCACTGCCTACCCGGAACACGCCGAGTGAGCCAACGTTGCCAAAAACCGCATCGCGAATGTTTTCTTGGAGCTGGGCGATAAACTGGTGTGCGATAGTGAGCGAAAGTTTATACTTGCGAGCCTCGGAAAGAATGGTGGCTATGGAATCAGTGGTGACATTCTGAAATTCGTCTATATAGAGATAGAAAGGCGGCAAACTAATGCTGGACGAATCGGTGCGCGAAAGCGCGGCCATGAGGATTTTGCCCACCAAAATGAGGCCGATGAGGTTGGCATTGATGTCACCGAGTTTACCCTTGGCTAAATTCACCAGCAAGATTTTCTTATTATCCATGACGTCGCGAAAATTGAACGACGAATGCTCCTGGGAAACTACCGGCCGCATGATGTCGTTACTCAAAAACACGTCAAATTTATTCGTGACGTATTGCACGTAGTTGGCCAAGCCCTGCTCCCCCGTCGTTTTCTCGGCATTAGTCCAAAATTGCAGAATAAGCGGATTTTTACAGTGCGCCAGCTTGAGCTTGCGGTATTCTTTATCGGAAAGAACGCGAGAAATATCCAGCAACGTGTTGCCCGACTCCGGGTGCTCCATCACCAAAAGCGCCGAATTGCGGAAATACTGCTCAAAAGCCGGGCCCATGCTCTCCGGCACCGCGCCATAGAGCTTCTTGAAAATACTCAGAAGTTCATTGACTACAAATGTCTTTTGCTCCGGAAAATTCGGGTCAAATTCCAGCATGTTTAAACCCATCGGCCGAGCCGTGTAGCTCGGGTCAAAATAAATCACGTCCTCATAACGCTCCTTGGGCACATTGGCGAGCACGTCTAAAATGTCCATGCCATGCGGGTCTATCATGCACACGCCCTCACCTTGCTGAATATCCTGAACGATCATATTTTTCAGGAGTGTGGTTTTACCAGTGCCGGTTTGGCCGATAACGTAGAAATGGCGCAAACGATCCTCTTTAGTGATAAACGCCTTGGTTTCGCCATTGCGAAAACGGTTAATACCCAAAAGCGTCCCCTGCTGAGGCAAATCCACCGGCGCGGCACTTGCGGCCGACTTTGCCTGACGCACCTGGGGCGCTGAGCCGCCGATGCGCTCTGGGAAGTGAAAAAGCGTGGCCGCTTCTTTGAAATTAAGCGGCAAAATCTGCTTCTTTTCACCTGCCTCCGGAAATTCTCGGAACGAAAACTGTTCGGCTAATGTCGCCAACTTCTTGCCGGTGAGTTTTTTAAATACAAGCTTGTTGCCGAGAGTGTTTTCAAACTGACTAAAAGCTGATTGCAACTGGGTCAAAATTGCTTCCGCGGCCATTGGTGTATTGGCTGAAACGAGCACACGAATAGCGACCTCGCATATAGGCGCGGCGATTTTTTCCTGCAAAACAGCCAGAAGATTTTGGTCGGCAATGGGCGCTTTGGGCAGTTCGCCAGTGGCCATCTGGCGCTTTTTTTCTTCCTCCTTTTTCTTCTGCTCGGCGGCGCCTGAGCTAAAAATCATATCACTGACACCGCTCAAAAATTCTTCACCCAAGCTTTTCGGCAAAAGCTCTTTGATAGGCTTACCCTGGGCAACACCCTCAATAATTTTCTGATACTGCTTTTGATATGACTCGCGAGGCTGACGAAACACCAGTTGCACCGCCGCGCCCTCATTCTCTTTTTCTATCTTGGAAAATGTATTCAAAATGACATTGAGCGGGTCGTGGTCAAATTTGTCATACATCTTGAGCGGATAAATGGGAAACTTGTCCAGAGTAGCCACCGCCCCCATCATTTCCCCTGGCTCGGCAAAAATGTTGTAATCGTCGGGAACCTCCTTCAAGCGCGCCCGCGGAAAAAGCGCCACCACCTGCTTTTCAAAAAGGTCCTTGCGAGCGTCGGGAATGCCAGCATACACAACCGCCTCCTGGCTATGATTGGAATTAGCGATTTCTAACGTAAATGGCGGCAAGCTTTCTGTGCTCTGCCAAAGTGATTCCAAAATACTTTTACCCTTACTGCTGGTTGTAGGAAACATGCCCGCGTAGAGCTGTTCCATGGCGGAAACAAGCTCTTTGAGCGGCCGCTGACCAGAGCCTTCCGGGCCACCAGAATCCGGCAAGGAAATTTCATAGAGCGTCATATGCAGAGCATCAAAAAGAGCCGAGCGCGGCGCAAGGCCTGGCACGGGATAATTACCCTTTACATACTGCACCAAAAACCGGTGAAAATCAGATTGAATATGTGGGTCATTGAGCCCCTCCACCACCCGCATCGCATTTTTAATGCCTTTGTCGGTAAGCACCGTGAGAAGCTCCGTCATCCTGGAATCGTGCGGCTCAGGCGAAAGCTTAAGGACAATTCCCTGCACTTCCCCGGCAGGCATTTGAGCTTGCGGGTGCAATACGGCATCAACAGGCGCCGCTTGATGCTGTTGGATTTGTTCAGCCGCCACCTGCTCGCGTTCTGCGCCCGTCAAAGGCCGCGCCGTTTCCTGCGCTAACTGCTGTTCGCGCCGCGCCACCTCGGCCCGCAAATTCGCCAATTCCTCCTGCGGATTTTTAGCCGGCAAACCCTCGCTATTTTTAGTCGCGTCCATAGAAGTATTATAGCAAAAGCCGCGCCATGAAGACGCGGCCGAGGTAACTGACAATAAAAAATCCTAGTAGTCGGTGTCGTTCACGCCGTCGTGAACGTGGGTGTAGCCCACAACGACGCCGTTCTCAACGAGCACAGTCAGCCTGACGTTGCCCGTGCCCCAACCATTGTCAAAACGTTCCCATTGAAGCATTTCTCCACCAAAGCCACCATCGGAGCCGACCCTATCATTTGGTTGACCAAAACGATCAATGAGTTCTTGCCTGGTGGTTTTGTCCTTTTCGATCTTGCACGTCCGGAGATCCGCGCAACCATTCATAACGAGAGACACGGCGAACACCAGAATAACCCGTCGCCAGGCGCTTCCACGCGATAAAATGCGATTCATAACAAACTCCCTCTAGAACCCGTGACGCAAGCCGGAACATCCGAAACTTGTGTTTCTACTACCGTTCTACACCTTTAGTTTTGCTTGTCAATAAACGTAATGAACTTTTTAGCATCATCGAATTTTTCTTCTTTGCCGGCGGCAATTTTCAATGAGAGCGTGCCGTCAGTATTGATGACCACAAAATGCGGAATTCCCTTCTTTTCTTTATATTGAATTTGCTTGGCAAGCTCGGCGACACCGTTATGGAAGACCTCCGTATTGATGCCGGCCGCGCGCAACTCATTCGCAAGCTTGTTCGCCTCGCCGCGCTGTTCTTCATTCAAAAGACCAACAACCACACGCGTTACCGCCGCTTTTTCAAAGCTCGCTAGTTTTTCCTGCTTCACAATTTCTAACAAGCGCGTGAGGCCGATAGAAATACCCACACCCGGAAGCTTGCGATTGATAAATTTCCCCGCCAAATCAGCATAGCGGCCGCCAGAAGCGATACTGCCATATTTCTCTAGGCCATCAAGCGTGGTTTCGTAAACGGATGCGGTGTAATAATCCAAACCGCGAGCGATACGCGGGTTAAACACAAATTTTCCATGCGCCACAGAAACATCTTTCAAATACTTCGCCACCTCTAAAATTTCGGCCTTGCCTTCAGTTATGAGCGCATTCTGCGTAGAAACATCATTGAGATATTCCTCAACCTGTCCAATCGGCAATTGCCTATCAAGTACCGCCAGCAAGTTGCCCGCATCATTCTCACTCATGCCGAGCTCTTTCTGGAGCGATGCCTTCGTAGCGTCAGCGCCGACTTTATCAAACTTATCAATACTACGCAGAGCTGTCGGAATATCCTTCACGCCAAAGCCTTCTAAAATACCCTGCAGGAATTTTCGGTTATTAATATGAATGGTGAAATTGCCGATAGCAAAACTATCCAACACACGAGCAATCACGGCCACCACTTCCCCATCAAAATAGAGCGGTAGGCTTTCATTGGCGATAACGTCAATGTCGGCTTGATAGAATTCGCGGAAGCGACCCTTCTGCGGACGCTCACCGCGCCACACCCGCTGGATTTGATAACGCTTAAACGGAAAAACTAATTCACCATAATTCTGGGCCACGTAACGAGCTAGCGGTACGGTTAAATCAAAACGCAAAGCGCGGTCGGCTTCCTTGCCTTCACCTTCGCCGTGGCGGCCACCATCTTCACCCAGAGCCCGGCCGATAGTGTACATTTCTTTGTCAATCTCTCCCTTGGAAGAAAGCGTTTCAATATACTCCACGGCCGACGTTTCCAACGGCACATAGCCGTAGCTTTCCGCCGCAGCGCGCATTTTCGCTTTCATCCCCTCTTCAACGATTTGCTCTGCCGGCAAATTTTCCGGAAAGCCGCTCGGGTTGTGGTATTTGTTAGACATTAACCTCTATGATGCAACACTTTTAGACAAAAATCAAAGTGTTTCTGGTATGAAAAAAGCCCCCGCTGGAACGGGGACTTGAAAAAAGATACAGCACGGGAAATCGAAGAATTTTACCGCGGCTTCCGAGCGAGAATGTGGACGGCCGCATTGAACATTGGCGAAGCGTCGGGCTTGCATTTGCGGCACCGCGTTTGGTGCTCGGAATAATCCAGAATTTCCCAGCCTTGGTAGAAATTCAACAGCTCCATGGGCGAAAACCAGAGGCGCTCGCGAGCAGAGTCAAGGTCAAACAAATCACCACCACCCACGAATCCAGCAATAACATTGTAGCCGCCAGAGAGCGTTTTGGATTGAATGTCGGTCACTAAGCGCAACCCGCACTCACGACTCACATAATGCAGCGCAAACGTGGAAACAACTAGGTCGTATTCCTTGGGAATACGCCACGCTCGAATATCGGCCACAATTCCTCGCAGAGCCAACTCTTCCTTATTGGCAGTACCATTGAGTGGATCAATGTCGCAATCACGAGAATCAATGGCTGTTACGGAAAATCCCGCCCTGGCTAGTGGCAAGGCATGCCTGCCCGCGCCAGCCCCAAGATCCAAAGCCGTCGGGATGTAGTCACCCATCTCGGCAAGCAATAAAACGGCGACTCGCTGGACGATTTCCATCGGCTGACCATATTCGGTTTTCACATCTGCGAAGATTTCTTCCACATATTTTGTGGTTGCGCTCAAGGAACACCTCCAAAAATAAAAATTTGTTTAACTTCTGATCTGCTTGAATAATAACAATAATTTATGATATTGTCAATTTTTGGTATTTTTTTCCATCGGCACCCGCGCGAAAAAAGTAGTTCCTGCTTCACCGACATTCGCCTTCCAACCAACCGTGCCACCATGCTTATCAATCACGCCTTTAACAAAAGCCAAGCCGAAGCCGGAACTTTCTGGGTTATATTTTGTGGAATCTTTACTGCGGCCGCCGGCGGTAAAGAGTTTCGCTTTTACATCGTCGGCCACGCCAACGCCGTTATCCTTAACGGAAAACACCGCTTGACCGCCTTCGCGTGCGAGCGTCACCATCACCTTGCCGCCCGGCGTATTATATTTGATACCATTTTCAACCAAGTTGCGTAGAGCCTCGCCGAGCTGGGTGGCATCGCCGGTCAGGGAATAGTCGCCGTCGACAATTTTACTTTCAAAAACCAAGCCCTTCCCTTTTGCCACCGACTCCTGCTCCGCGATAAGCCGGGCCACCACCTCTTTCAAATTCATTGCGCCCATAGCGTAGGATAGAACACCACTGGCCGCGCTCGCGCCCTGGAGAATGCCCTGGACGTAGCCCACGCCCTTTGTGGTTGAGTCCAAGCCTTCAGTGAGAAGTGGCTTAGCCGTTTCCGGCATTGTGCCATAATCGCCGTTCAAAAGCTCCGCGAAGATGTCGCGGTCCTTGCCCAAGTAGCCCTTGATTTGGTGATTCATAACATGCAAGAGATTTTCCTGACCGGCGTTGGCGGTTTTTAAATCCTGATACAATTGCGCGCGGTCTAAAGCAACAGCAGTAACAATTGCCAAATTCTCCAGTGAATCGCGCTCAAACTGACTCAATGTGTCATAAGCGCGATTAAGACCAATAAGCAAAATGCCCACAGTATGGGCATTGATGACTAGAGGATACGCGGAAAGGTTTTTGATGTGACCACTTTCAGTGAGCGAGGCAAGGGCTGCCGGCGACACTGCCCCGTCCCACACTTCGGGGATTTGCAGAGTGGGTGCCGTGGCACTTTTTGCCACTACCTCCGCAAGTAACGGCCTGTTTTTAAGCGGCATAATGGAGATAGTTTCCAATTGCACGCCCGCCACCTGCTCGCTTTTTACCAGCCGCTCGGAAAGGGCGAAGCGCACGGGCGTAAGGGCATCCGTTTCCCCGTCAAAATGCAATATGCCCACCAGTTCCAAATCCAACCCTCCGCGCACCGCCGCCACGATTTTTTCCGCCAAGGGCTCGGGCTCCAGCGCTAAAATACTGATTTGATAGAGCGCTCGCAAAAGCGAGAGCGTTTTATTGCGCACCGCCAGTTCCGCGTTCTGCTTATAGAGCGCTTCGGTCGCTAGTTTCTGATCATCCGCCATTTCGGGCTTCGTTTCAGCCATAGGAGAATTGTAGCATAAAAGAGCCCGAGACAAATGTCTGCTTACTGAGTGTTTGGGGAGTATCTTTTTTCAGTTGAATTTATACAAATTTTTGCGCATTAATCTCATCATAGCTAAGATTAAAGCCGTACTCTTTATCAAATAGACGTTCAAGCTCTTCCTTTGTTTTTACGTTTTTTAACTCACGTATCAAAGCGAGTAATTTTTGCTTACCGAATTTTTCAACAAGCCCCCCTACAAAGAACCCAGCTTCGCCATAGACATCGCTTCCACCATTCTCGTAATATTCCAAGAATTTACAAAAACTAGATGGCTTCTTTTTAAATTTATTTTGACCGGACGTGTAAATAGCAACACCCTCGTTAAGCCAAATCGGTTTGTAATGGCCGGAGGAAAGTATGCTGTAAAAAGAATGGCTTAATTCGTGTTTTATAAGAGCGACATATTCCTCCTGACTATATGTATGATTACTTTCTTTTTCATAGCTGTCTTTATTCAACACATATATATTTTTTTGCTCCGACCAGCCAACAACCCAATTTTCAGTTTTCTCACCTTTCAGCTCGTCAATAATTTCGCGACTATCAACGACAATTATTCTTGGAGTATGATGTTCCCAGTTTATTTCATAAAATACATTCAAATCTTTCATTGAATGTTCGTAGATATTTTTTAAAAAATCGTCTTCGGTTGAGGTTATTTTGAATATCATAGAAAATTATTTCTATAAAAAGAGGAGGGTGTATTTACACCTCCACAGTATCAACAACAGATGAAAATTGGAACTCCCCAACTTTGACGACGCCAGTAAACACCTTTAGCGTAAGCTTGCCGGCACTTCCCCAGCGGGCAAGTCGGCCACTAAAGGAGCGGCAGCTTCCCTGCACACTTCACGCGAAGCCCGGCCGAAAAGATGCTCATATTGCCCCACCAACTGGTCCAAAACAAGCGAACCATGACTCACATCGATAATGGAAACCGCGCCGGTTTTTTCATCCACTCGCAAACCCTGAACCTTGCTCGCCTGATGCCAAGCCAAAGGGCCCACAATGAGCTCCTGCTCTTTGACGATCCTAACGGCGATTTGGTCAAGGATGGGCATACTTATTATTATACGGTGACCGAGCCACTATAGCTCTTATTATCCTTTTTGGTCAGGATCTCCCACGCAAACGTCACTTCATTAGAATCGGAATGGTTTTTGACGTTTAATTTTACGCTAATCTTATCCCCTTTTGCCACCTTTATAGGATTCTCCATGGGAAGAAACACCTGTTCCCAATGAGTTTTCTTTTCATACGGCGAAGTGCTTAAGACAATATTTTCCGTTAACTTAGATTCAAACCAACCAGCGAGACCGTGAACCGTAGCATCTTTTGACGCAGTGACAATATTCGTTCCATTAAGTGCGTCACACTGTTCCCCGAGCTTATAATCTACGAGCCTGGCGGAATTGGAGACGATTGAATCTTTGGTAAACGTTTGAACGTAAATTTTACGCAAAGCAGAACCTTTCATGGCCGAAAAATCAAGACCGTAGCGTTTTTTATCCCATGTGCTAACAAGGTCATTATGGGTATCGGGAACAGAAGCCAGAGCGGCAAAAAGGGCCACGGAGCGTGGTAGAAAGGTGCCATTCGGCCGAAGGTACTCCTTACAACCAGAAACCGCGGTTATCATATTTTCATCAAAACCAAAATGGCCGAGACACTCACTAACAATAATATCAACTTGGCGAGGAAGTTTTAGTTTGCGACCGTCAACATATTTCAAGAGCTCCACTTTCCCCTCAAGGCCGCTCCTTTGAATATTCATCTTTGCCGCCTCAAACATCGGCCCTTCAGCCTCCGTGGCAAAGACCTTTTCCGCTCCAGCCTGAGCGGCAAACATCGCCAAAACGCCACTACCGGTACCAATATCAAGAACCCACGGTTTCTCTTTTTTCGCTATCAGTTCCTGCAACGCGGCTTTGAATGCCAAAGTTCGAACAGTGTCATCAAGCATCTCCCGATGCACCGAGGGCGACGTATAAAAAGGATGCTCAACGTTTATCAACTCCGAAGGCATAACCACTGGTGCTCGTTGTGATCGTAACATGGTAGGATTTTAATTCTTCTCCCTTACTATTTTATTAAAAGTCTGGCCGAAGTATATGAGAACTGCGGCCATTAAAAAATATGAGGTAAGATACACAAAATCATAGAACCCTCCAGCGTAAACTGTTCCATTACTAGCTTGGTACAGAAAAGTAAAATCAGCGATGTATTGAAAAACCAAAGCGAATATTAAAAGCCGCATTGGTTTTTTCATGATTCCGCCAAGCATATTCCAACAAAGAATCAGCGCGAGCAGAGCAATGGATACATACACCGCGTCACCGAGCGGATCACCCAAATCAATAATTATCTTGAGCGGAGCACCCCAATCAAACTGATACCCTTGCAAAAAGAAATAGTACGAAACAAGGAGCATGCCAAGAGGCAATAAGAGCACCCATATTTTATTGATTATTGATTTTTTAAGAGAAAACTTTATTCCACTTGTTCTCGCCAAAAATATACCTGCAATTATGTAACATACCGTGCTTCCTAAAAAGCCAAAGTCACCCAAAGATGGATACGGCACGGCGATTTGAGCAAAATAATTATAGTAACTATATACGCTTTGACCAAACACTTGCAAGAAAAGACTAATGGAGAAAAAAAGGAGGGCCTTGCCTAACAAACTCCTATGTAATCCCCATTTTTTCGCGGCAAACAGGCCGACTATAGCGCCATACAAAGCCACGACTTGATATAATGACGACCACAACTGATATATAGGATTTGCGGTGTCAGAAATTGTTATGTGGATATAGAAAAACCAACCAGCAAGAACTAGAAAAACCACAACTAGACAAACGTAAAGGTATTGACTGAGATCTCTTGTATGTCCCCGCATGATTAAAAATGTACCATATTAAACCACCGCTTGCCACGTCGACTGTTGATATGGCGACATCCGCCTAAACACCTACTATTTTCGAGTTACAATATATTTTTTCGTGTAGCCAACTGGTGCGAATGATTTTTTATATTGGCGCAAATGCTCTAATCCGAGATCCTGCTCCATATTCACGTATTTTTTACCGATTTCCAGCAACAGCCTCGCTGATTCACCAAATAAATAGGAATATACACCCCTATGGCCAGTGTCGGCCTTTCCAAATAAACCCACAACGTAGTCTCCCTTAACTGAATCATATATAGTGTATCCAATAAGATTTTCTTTGTGAAAAAGACCTATAGCTAAAATAGCAGAATAATTCTTGCCGACACCCAAAGCTCTGTCCAGGGCGATTTCCTCGGTTTGGTCAATTAAGGATCCTTTATTCATCGCGATTTTATTTTTGAGCCAAATCTCATTTAAATCTTTAATTTTTTGTATATCCAACGGATCACCCAAGTCTAAAAATCTTGCTGATATGTATTGTCCATGATCCTCCACAAATCTTTTCTTCAATTTATAGTGGCTTCGCAACTCTTTTTCTTCATACGTTAGGAACTTTTTATTATCCCAAATGTAGTCAAAATTATCACGGTCTTCGACGACATTAAATTTGCTTCTATCTATATCCACGAGCGAATCTTCAGCTATGAGCCGCAACCTTGGCTCAATCCCCTCTTTTTCTGCTGTCGCGAGTAATGTATCAACTGTGCGAGAGACATCGCGATCACCGAGATAGCTGAAAAACGGCAAGCCGGTAATATAATCAGTGGTTTTTATGACAAGATTACCACTGAGAACGGAGACCTGTCGCTTATCGCTCACATCAAAAGCCCACAGACCCATAAAATTAAAGTCCACATGTAGTGGATATTTATCGGTAAACGCCTGAATCGCGGCCTTATCAGAAAATTCCAGCTTTTTGAATTCAGGGAATGTGGGGAGCATGGAGGATACATCCTGCAATAAAAGATATATAGTAACACATGCAAAATGATTACGTACTGACTACTTTAAATTACCCAATATAAATTTGTTAGCCTAATTACTGATAATGTGTTTAGTGTGTTAATTATGTATACGGTCTTAAGAGTTCGCTATGTATAAACTACCCTTAATTTAGTACATACCCATTGCTTATTTTAGACTATAACCCTCTGTAGTACCTTTATGTAATTTTGGATATGCAGTGCCGTATAGTTTTGCAACCATTACACATGAATTCACCCAGAGGAAATTGTCACACCCCAATCCGTGCTAATATCACTTCATGTATAAATCCTTCACAGCGGAACAATTGAAAATGGAGGCTGGCCTACCCACAGACTACAAAGTTGAGGGACTTCTTTCCTTTGGCCACTGGGACGAGCAGAAACATCTTGATAAATTACTTACCACACTAGACGAACTGGGTATACGCCAGAGTAGCAAGAAGCTAGATGACTTCCTAAACCGAATATGCGAGGTAAGCGTGGGAGAAAAAAAGTATTGGTTTACAGTGCAATATGGCGGAACTATGCTTTCAGAATATGTTCATTTTGCTTGTCTATTTGGTTCAAAGAAAAATATTCATATCGGGAGTTGCGGGGGATTATTTTCAGACATGAACTCGCTGGAATTTCTCATACCAACCTGGAGTTTTAGCGACGATAGCATTACCAGACTCTATAGTCGGGAGGTAACTGACTTTAAACACCATTCCAACGAAGCGCTCTCACAGTCACTCAAGAAAAAAATTGATTTGCCCAATAAAATATGGGAAGGGCCGATTATGAATTGTCAAGCAATGATGGGCGAAACATTGGAAGACGTGCAGTCTTGGTCTAAAGCCGGCTATTATGGTGTGGAAATGGAAACATCCACAGTATTTTCTGTATCTAACCATTATAAAGTTCCCTGCGCAGCACTTCTATATGTAGCTGATAATTTAATCAGAGGCCAAACGGTGGGCGACGAAACGCACACTGCCCAGAAAAAACCACGAGGGGAGGTTGAGGACGAAGTTTTCCGAGCTGGACTCAAAGTATTGATGGAATGAAAAAACCCGAGGAAGCTTACGCTTGCCCCGGGTTTAGAAGGAACAGGAAGAATTTACGTGCTTATGCTACCTGTGGCCGTTTTCCCCACCGCACCACCCACACGCTGGCAAGCGTGGCAATGATAAGGACAACGACTAAAGAGTAGAGCGGGTACACGGCGTTGACGACATTCCACTCCTTAATGGCAATAAGATTGATGGCATTAGCAACCACATCAATCCAGAAGGTCAGCGGGAGCTCTATGAGATCGCCGCTTTGAATGGCCTTGTATTGAATTCGGACAAGAATACCAGTGCCAATAACATCCAGGGCGAGCGTGAGCCAGAGGGCCAACGGCGATGAACCACTGAAATACCAGAGTGCCAGAATAACCGGAATAGCGACAACGGCCAGCTTGTCTAGCCAATCCCAATGAGCGCCCTTCTTTTTGGCAAGCAAGAGGATAAAAATTGCCACAGAGACTATGGTGTATATAATGCTCACACCAATGGCATAAGTACCCTCGGTGCTTTGCCAGTAAAAGATGGTGAGCATGCCAAAAACGAGTGCCCAAATGCCGCGCGTCACCAATGACGACTCAATGCGGCCGGCCAGAATGCGGCGCATGTAAATGACGGCTGAAATCAACAGAGTAACATCCGCCACATAGCCCGCGGTTTGTTTGACGATATCTGGAATCATAAAGATCTCCTTTGTTAGATTCTATTTTAATAATAACATGCCTATAAAATTATGTCAACTACTTCACCCACATGGTCGCGTTGGTATCATACACCAAGTTACCAAAGAAATAGGTGGGGTTCATGGCTACACCGTTACGCATACTCCAATTGAGACCGTCAAGATAGAAAAGGTAGGAACCGGTGACAGACAAATCACTCGTGGTAACGGCGGTAATGGTAGCGGTGTAGGTTTGGCCGCGAGCATACACGCCACTGGTGGGCGTGGGCGACACATCCACGGAGACGTTGGGAATATTGGTAAAGTTAACGCTGTCGGGCGAAGCATCAACAGTGATGTCGGCCGCGGAAAGAAGATTCATATCGCTGGTTTGCGGCGTGAAGGTGACCACAAACGTGGCCGTGGCCAGTGAGGTTGAGCCGCTGTATTTTGCCGTAGTGCTTGAGGCCGTACCCGAAACAAAAGCAATAACCGGCGCGGCGGTGTAAAAATAGGACGGGTAAAGCCCGGGTGAGGCATTGGCGAGCGTCACCGAACTACCGAAACTTGTTTGATACGTAATTGTGGTATTTGTGTCCCCGACTGAAACGTTGGAGCCCTCAACAATGCCACCGGGCATGTCGGCCTGAAAATCAAGATGAATTTTCGTGCCGGCCGAAACGGGCAGGTGGAGATTGTGGAATGAAACTGTGCCGGTGGTTGGCGCGCCAAATGGCCCACCAGAGAGGCCTGAGGGCGACATGGCCGCTACAGGTGTAGAGGTTGAAAGATCGGTGTCGTAGAGCGTGATATTGGTCGGCGGCGTGCCGCTTGCGGTAACGTTGGCGGTTACGTCGGTGATGTAGATATCGCCATCATCGGCGGAAACGTCTACCACACTCAAGTCCGCGGCCGTGAGTCCATTGGCCGAATCCACCACGTAATTGCCGTAGCCGGAAGTGAGTAAAGGGTCGCCCGTCATGGAAACAATCGGATTAACCCGGCCCTTAAATGTTTTTGTCACTTTAAAATTCGCGCCGTCGGCGCCGTAATAATTTTGCGTACCGCCGCTGATTACGGCCACGTTAGTGCCAAGCTCGCCGGCATAGCCTTGGATAATAAGGGTGCGGTCAATGTCGCTCGCGCCTGTGGTGCCAAAAGTGACCGTGAGCGCAGTTGTTGTGCCAGCCAGCAAAGTGTAATTAAGGCCGGAAAGCCGCACGTAATAAACAGAAGCGTCACTTGTGCTCTGAATGAATTGAGTGCCTACTCCCCCGTTTGTCCCGCTCGTTGGACTAATACTCCAAGAACCTACCAAATTAGAACCATTCCAAATTTTTATGACATTAATAAACGTCGCCGGATTTTCTGCGTTCGTGCCAATAGTGTCGCCTTGATAATCTTGTACCTGCAAGTCAAACCTATTAAGCGTGACCGGAGCGCCACTCACCTGAAAACGCAAACCGTACACCGGCGCGTCAATGGAGGTAAAAATATACTGGCCAGATATTGGATCTGAAGAAAGATTGATCGTGCCCGATTGAGTAGTTGAATTAGCTGTGACGTTTTCCGATGTAGTGGCCGACGCGACAGAGGCCGGAGTGGAAGTCATGAGCAGCACTGAGGCAAGCTCGGCATTTATGGCCGCGCGAGTAAGCGGGCCGAAATAGCCAGCGGCCGGCGTTATAGTGTGCGCTTTTTGATACGCAATTAAGGCGGATTTGGTGAGCGGGCCGAAATAACCAGTTGGTTTTGTGGAGAACCCTTGTGAAATAAGAAATTGCTGAAGCGTTACAATACCCAAACCAGTACTACCTAGTGTAAAATTTTTTGTAAAAGAAACAGTTGCCGCCCTGGTCACAAACGGACACAGCGACACCAGGCCCGTTCCGGAAATAAGAAAAATAAGACCACTAAATACACGAGCCTTTCCGCTCGAGGGTCGGAACATGCATATATAGTATACACCGACCCTTATTTAAGGGTAAATGTTGGCTGTGGGATACTTCGTGCCGCGCTTGAGAAAGTTAGTCTCTACGTCGGCCAAGGCAAATTTTTTCTTGAAATAGTCAACAATAAAGCCGGAATTCATGCCGTTATGGCAGGTGTAGACATCAGCACTAACAAAACCGCGTTTTGGAAACGTGTGCACGCTAATATGACTTTCGGCAATAACCACAATGCCCGTCCAGCCGCCCGGGTCTTTTCCTTTACCCGCCTCGGCCCGATAAATTTCCGGCTTGCCCAAAGGTTTTACATTAAGCTGCGGCGGCAATTCCGCGAGGCACGAAAGGACTACAGCCCTGTCATCCAGTAATTTTTCACTGCCGCCGTAACCATCAATAGTTATGTGTTCGCCAAAATGCATGGCCATTTTCGTAGGTGGATAGTATATCACAAATTTTTGCAAGAGAAATCAACCATGAAAAAAGAGCGAACCCACAGAAGTGCTGTGAGCCCGCCCTTGGAGAACGAGAGGGTGACAAAGAGAACAAAGAACACCACGCCACGGGTTACGCTTGCCTGCGCCGCCGTATGCCGAGCGCGAGAACCGCCGCACCTAGAGCCAGGAGTCCGAGACTCGCCGGCTCTGGGGCTGAAGTGCCCGCTGAAACCACAAAACCCGTGCCTGAAAGTTCAAAAACGCTTCCGAGAATGGATTGACCCTGGCCCTCGGTCACGCCGTACAAGTTCCCGGAACCGTCCGAGAATAGCCCAATCGGTTGCACCCCATAAAGAGGATTTTGGAACGCGACCGAAAAAGACAAGAGCGTTGTGACGGTAGAAGAACCTGCGGGAATTTCAAAAATCGTTCCCGCGCCCGATGTGCCACCGCCCCGAGTGACACCAAACAGGTCACCAACAGCATCACTAATGAGGCCAGTAGGAATGGTGTTAAAATTTCCTACGGCCGACGCTTGCGTGATCGGTACTGTTGTGCCGACCGGAAGTTTGTAGACCATAGTATTGCCGCTGTTGGTGATGTTGATATTAGCAAACCCGTATTGATTGCCCGAGCTGTCAGCCACGACAGTGGTGGGATAGTATCCGCCAACACCAGTATCGTTAAACTGAGCAACCGTAGTCACACTTCCCGTGCTGGGATTGAGCGTGAAAGTAGCGCCAACGCCCGCCGAGCCACCTGCAGGGTTCACGCCAACAACGTTGCCCTGCCCATCAATGAAGCCAGGGTGTGCATAGACGCCAGCCGCCGGATACGTCGTAAACGTACCGCTAGTGGTGAGCGAGAACAACGTGGCATTGGCGCTGGAAACTCCTGTTTGCCCGTAGACATTCCCCACCGCATCCGCCACAAGATATCCCGGGATAGTTGTGGAGGAAAATGCTCTGACTGTGCTAAGGGAATGCGTATCAGCGGCGATCTGGAAGATTGAGAAGTCTCCAGCGACGCCGTAGACATTCCCCACCGCGTTGGCAGTCAGAAAAGTGGGGTTGGCAACAGGAATGGCTGACACGCTGTTTGTTGCCGTGTTGAAAGCCAGAACGCCCTTAGCGGTGGCGATATAGACAGTCGTTCCCGAGAATGTCGCACTACCAGTTGGATTGGAATAGCCAGGCACACTGAGAAAAGTCAGCGTCTGGAAAGTCGGGTCAGCGGAAACTGCCCGGCTGGCCATAAGCAAAACGATTGCCACAGCCACAATTGCGAGATTACGCGAGTACATAAAGTACCCCCTTTCAAAGTGCTGGAATTACAGAACCGAAATAATATTACCTGATTAGGATACTATTGTCAAGAGGACTTACCGGCAAACTACATAGTTATCCTGACCACTATTGTAATGACTTGGGTTCTGTAATATATCGCACCAAGTGACGCCACTACAGCTAGTAATCGCCACACTCTCGGCTGAATCTGTGGGCAAATAGTTTTCTAGATGAGCGCCAACACAGTAATGTTGATAGTACGCGCCCGTATCAGAATTCACACACATTGATTTATTAGGACCGTTGGGATCACAGCTGTAATAATCATATGATAAACCTGACTGCGGATCTGTCGGCACACTAGGCAAATAAGTTGTATTGGAGTTACCGCTTGAGACAGCCAGACAGTTAAGACCACCCACCTCAGGAACTCCTCCCGAATACGGCCGGCAAGGTATCTGGGGATGACCAGTTCCATCATCCTGAACTGAACCGCTAATTGATCCGTTTGCGCTTAACGGATACGGCGGATAACTCCTCCCGCCATTGTCGGGGACAGCGTTGGCGGCATTTTCAAAATAGCCCTCAAGGGCGACTTGGATTTGGGCAATGTCGGAAACGCGGCGCTCGTCGCGAGCTTTTTCTTTTGCCGGGCCGAAATTAGCCAGAATGATAGCGGCTAAAATACCGATGATTAAAATAACAAACAATAATTCTATTAGTGTAAAGCCGCGACGCAAATTAGGAACCTTAGAATTTTTCTGAAACATCTTTCTATTATACAGAACTGCCTTTATATTTTAAGGTTTTGCCCAGCGCGACGGAGAATGAGTTCGTTGTCGGGTTTTTCTTTTTCCAAGTTGACCACGACGGCTTCAGCCACAAACTCGGGCTCCATAAACGTATCAAAATCGGCGGGTTTTTCCGCGCCAAAAAGCTCGGTTTTGATGCCGCCGGGATAAATGCCAATAATGCTAATGGCGCTTTTTTCTTCTTTCAATTCTTCACGTAAAGAATCAATGAAACCCTTTTCAGCGTGCTTACTTGCGGAATAAGCCGCAGTAAACGGCCGGCCAATGAGCGCGGCTGTGGAAACAATATTGACAATAGTGCCACCTCCCTGCCCATTTTCGCCCTTCTGTTTTTTCATCACCCTCAATGCCACGCGGCAACCATTCATTGCCCCAAAAGTATTTACTTCAAAAAGCTCGCGTACCTTTTGCATATCTAATTCTTCCACCGGCATTTTGGCCAGCCACACGCCGGCGTTATTAATCCAAATATCTATGCGGCCAAATTTTGCGACCGCATCGGCGGCTAATTTTTGCATGTCGCTTTCCTTGCGCACATCAGCGGGGAATTTCAGCGAATTGAGGCTAGAAGCAACCACTTTTGCGCCGCGTTTTTGAAACACGTCGGCCATCACTTTCCCCAAGCCGCGGCCGGCACCGGTGATAACAATTATTTTGCCTTCAAGTGTCATTGGTTTTGTTAAAATAATCTGGTTAAAATTTCCGCTGGACCTTTGGGCGTAATAAGAATGGTGTGCTCAAAATGGGCGGCAGTGGAACCGTCGTCGGTGCGAATAGTATAGCCGTCATCCGCCACAAAAATTTCTTTGCCGCCCAAAGTGAGCATCGGCTCAATGGCAATAACCATGCCCGGCCGCAAGGGCGCACCTTCGCCCGACCGGCCGTAATTAGGCACAAACGGGTCCTCATGAACGCCATAGCCCACACCATGGCCCGTAAGCTCCTCCACGATACCAAAGGAGCCACTTTTGTGGACAAACCGCTCTATGGCGAAGCCAATGTCACCAGTGGTTTTGCCCGCCTCGGCGGCGGCAATGCCGACCATGAGCGCGTCTTTGGTAACCGAGAGTAGCTGCTTGGCCGGCGCAGAAACCTCCCCCACCCCCACCGTAACAGCATGGTCGGTGATGAGTCCCTCATGAATGAGGCCGAGGTCAAGAGAAACCACGTCGCCATTTTTGAGGGTGCGTGGATTTTCATTGGGAATGCCGTGCACCACTTCGTCATTTATTGAAACGCAGAGCGACGCCGGATACTTACGGGAGGCGCCTTTGGGCCGGTAGCCAAGAAAGGCGGACTCGTCACCGCCTTCGGCAATCAGCGTGTGAGCGAGTGCGTCTAAATCGGCCGTGGAAACGCCGGGCTTGGCGGCTTCGGCCACCGCTGCCAAAATTCTCGCTAAGCGCTTTCCGCCTTCGCGTAAAATAGCGATATCCTTTTCCGTCTTAATCGTAATCATAAAAACACTTTACCCCGCGAGGCCCGCTTTGCGCAAGAGCTCGGCGTGCACGTCGGCGATGCTTTGCTCGCCATTAATATCCAACACTCGGTAGCCGGCCTTGCTACGAAAATAATTCACGGCGGGCGTTACTTGTTTGTCATACCACGCCAGGCGGTTGGCAATATCTTTAGGAATGTCGTCGGCGCGCTTGCGAGCCGTGAGTCGCTCTATGGCCCATTTCTCCGAAACAGTAATGACAACAATCGCCGGATTTATACGCTTATAGAACTCCATGGCACCGTCTAAAATAGGCGCTTCTTCGGGCCGACGGCAAAGGCCATCCAGAAAGATATGCTCATCGCCTGTTGTAATACTTTCCACAAAAACCTGCGTCCAGAAATAAATAGGTATAAATGCCGGAAAAAGCTGGCCGTGGTCAATGATGTCTTTAACGAGCTTGCCGGTGTAATTTTCCTGCTTGGCAAAATCGCGCCCCTTTTGGCCCGTTTGAATATTAATAGACTGCCGCGCTGGGTCGTTCTTCTTCAAGAATTCTATGAGTAAATCCACCTGGGTCCCCTTACCACTACCCGATCGGCCGAAAAAAACGAATGTTTGCGGGGTCATAGGTGAAAATTGTATCACATTCTACCTACTTGAGAACCAAAAGTGGTGCGGGGTTTAGTATTCCTTCATCGTCACCTGAGCTTCTACTTTTTTGAGGAGGTCAATGATGACGGAGACAACGATGAGGAGAGCAGTACCGCCAATAGCGAGTGAGGTTTGGTTGGTGACGGAACGGATAATAAGCGGGAGAACGGCGATGATGCCGAGGAAAAGGGCGCCGAACGCAGTGAGGCGCGTAAGGATTTTAGAGATGAAGAGTGCTGTGGACGAACCGGGGCGTACGCCAGGAATGAAAGCGCCGTTCTTCTGGAGATTTTCCGAGAGTTGGTTGGGATCAAAAGTGACGGCTGTGTAGAAATAGGTAAAAGCAAACACAAGAATGAAATAGAGAATGTCGTAGGTCCACTGATTCTGGAGAGCATTCACAATCCAGTTGGAAGCGTTAGCGACGAGGGCGTAGTGGATGGTAGCCAAGTATTTGAAGACGATTTGAGGGAAGAGCAAAATGGAAAGAGCGAAGATGATGGGAATAACGCCAGCCTGGTTGAGACGAAGCGGGATATAAGTGGAAACACCACCATATACCTTATTGCCGCGCACTCGCTTGGCATAGGTTACGGGAATAGGCCGCTCGGCTTCGGTAATAAAGACGACGGCATACACAACCACAAGCGAACCAACGAGGATAAGCGCGTATGTCGGAATTTGCGATGGGTCAAAAGAAATGAGCGTCTGACTGATAGCTTGCGGCAAGCTGGCGACGATACCGGCGAAAATAATGAGCGATGTGCCGTTGCCGATGCCGAATTCGCTGATGCGTTCACCAATCCAAACAAGGAGAAGAGAACCGCCGGTCACGATGGCAATGTTGATAGCCATCTGGAGCGGCGTGAGGTTAGTGATGATGCTTTCGCGAGAAAGAAGCGTGATAAAACCGAAGGATTGAACCATAGCCAACGGCACAGTGAGCATGCGGGAATACTGGGTGAATTTCATGCGGCCGGCCTCCCCTTCTTCCTGATACATACTCTTAAGACGCGGTGAGAGCAGAGTTAAAAGCTGCATAATAATGGTGCCAGTGATGTAAGGACCGACACCGAGCATAACTATAGAAAAGTGTGAAAGACCGCCGCCGGAAAAGACGTTCAAAAGGCCAAAGAATTGATTGTTGCTGAAAAACTGCGTGAGTGCGGCCTGATTGATGCCCGGCACGGGAATGGCGGCCAGCACGCGAAAAGCGGCCAAAAGGCCAAGGGTAATTAAAATGCGATTGCGCAAGTTGCGGTCACCGACGATTGCTCTGAGTTTATCGCCAAATGTAGACATTTAATTATTTTTTAACTTCTGTTTTGGGCTTTACCTCTTTCTTTACTTTTTTTGCTTCTGGAGCTTTCTTAACTTCAGGGACTTTTTTAACTTCTACCGGCTTTACCTCAATGATGATTTCCTTGAGGCCGGCTTTTGCACGGGCCGACTTGGAAAAGTGGAGGCCGGCAAAAGTAAACTTCTTCTTAAGCTCACCATCGCCGAGGATTTTTACTTCCGGCAACTGGCCGCCACGAGTGCGGATGAGGCCTTTGGCCAAAAGTGCTTCACGATTAATGAGAGCGCCGTTCTCAAAGTGTTGTTCCAAAAGGGCAACATTCACGATTGCTGGCTTGGTTTGGATGGTGAGGTTGCTGTTCTTGCCGCGACCACGAAGCTTGGGAAGCTTTTTGATTATATCGCGAAATTCCGGGCGATTCTTGTGACCGGCGCGGGCGTTCTGGCCTTTAGTACCACGGCCGGATGTTTTACCACGAGTACCGCCGCGGCCTACTGGAGCACTTTTCTTATTCTTATGGATTCTGACGATTTGATGTATTTGCATAAAAGTGAAATTAGGCGGCTTTTTCGGCAACGGCTTTTTCAGCGGCAACTTTCTGCTCGTTTTTGGCGCGGGCCATGAGAGAGCGACGATGCGGGGTAAGACGGCTTAAAGCGAGCACGGCGACGCGGGCGTTATTCAAACTATTCTTCGGGCTGGAACGAAGCTTGGCACCAACATCCTTTAAGCCAGCGAGCTCAATGACGCTTCTGACGGAACTGCCGGCAACAACGCCACGGCCCGGGGTCGGCATAAAGCTTACTTTGGAAGCGCCGAATTTTGCGCTGATTTCGTACGGAATGGACATGGTTTTCGTAACCGGAATCTTAATCATGTTTTTCTTGGCATTGCGGAGAGCCTTTTCAATAGCCAAAGCCGTGTCACCGCCCTTTCCAAGGCCGACACCCACGCTTCCCTTTCGGTCACCAATGACGATACTTACTGAGAAATTGAAACGGCGACCGCCGGCCACAACGCGAGCGACACGGCGGATATCAATAATTTTTTGATCAAACTCAGGACGAGCCTTGCCTTCATTGCGGCTACGGCGCGGATTGCGGCGCGGGCCAGTACCTTGCGGGGCGCGATCGCGGTCTTGATTGCGGCGGCGAGGCGCGACGGCAGCTGCTGGAGCACCAGCAGTAGCGGCAACGGGGGTTTCCGCGGGAACAGCACCTGTAACAGCACCTGTAACAGCATTCATGCCTTCAGCAGCCAATTCCTGCTGAGGAATTTCCTTCTCTTTAGCGATTTGTTTTTGTTCAGGAGCCATAAAAATTATTAAAATTGCAAACCTCCTTCGCGAGCGCCTTCGGCAAGCGCGCGTACCCGACCGGTATAAATAAAGCCACCGCGATCAAAAACAGCCTGCTTGATTTTCAACTCAACGGCCTTCTTGGCGATTTCTACGCCGGCGCCTTTTGCTTTTTCCAACATCCCCTTACCTTTACTGTCTTTGGTGGAAGTGGCGGCCAACGTCATACCTTTCTCATCGTCAATAAGCTGAGCGTAGACGAATTTATTGGAACGATATACGGAAAGACGCGGGCACGCGGCAGTACCACTTACTTTGGAGCGGATGCGATTGTGGCGACGATTGCGTTTTGCTGTTTTGATTTGGGTAGCTTTCATATATTTTAATACTAGACAGTCTTTTTGCCGGCCTTGCGACGAACCACTTCACCTTCATAGCGAATACCCTTGCCCTTATAAGGCTCCGGCTTCTTGAAAGCGCGAATGTTAGCGGCAAATTGGCCGACTTCTTCCTTGTTGCTACCAACGATAGTAATAGCACCCTTATCGGAAGTAACTTTGAGTGTGGCCGGGATTGGCACATGGATTTGGTGAGAAAAGCCCAAACTCATAACCATTTCAACACCTTTAACGTCGGCTTTATAGCCGATTCCTTCAATGAGCAGCTTTTTGGTGTAGGGCTCGGTGACACCAGCAATCATGTTTTCAATATGCGAAACAGTTGTACCGGAAACAACGTCGGCGTCTTCGTGGCCAGAAACTGGCGCCACACGCACTTCCTTACCAGCAACCGTGATCATAACTGACGGCGAGACAGCACGCTCAAGAGTCGCCTTAGGACCTTTGACCACCACCTTCCCCGCTGAAGCAGTGACTTCAACTTTTTCCGGGAGCGTGATTATTTTTTTGCCGATTCGTGACATGAGAGTATAAAAAATTCTTACCAGATTTTGAAAAGCACTTCGCCGCCGACCTTTTGCTTGCGGGCTTCGGCATCAGTCATTAAGCCTTTTGAGGTGGTAATCACCGCCACGCCGTGACCCTGCTTCACCGACTTCAAATCCCGAGCACCTTTGTAGACGCGCTTGGAAAGCTTGGAGACACGCTCAATGCCGGTGACTTTCGGACCAAATTCGCCATAGGCCAAAGCAACTTCCAGGGTCTTATTGATTTTCTTGCCTTTCTTAGCAACGCTTTTAAGATAACCCTCCTTAACGAGCACGTTAGCGATTTCCTCCTTCATTTTGGAGTAGGAAATGGCCAATTCTGGCTTATTAACAGCGCTGGCGTTACGGATATGGGTAAGGAAATCGGCGATAGGATCGGTCATAGGCTTACCAGGAAGACTTCTTAATGCCAGGAATCATGCCGTCATTGGCCAATTCACGGAAACAAATACGGCACATGTCAAATTCGCGCATATAGCCGCGCTTGCGACCACAGCGAAAACAGCGACGGACAATCCGGCTGGAGAATTTGGGGGTCTTTTTCGACCGAGCGACCGTAGATGTCTTTGCCATACAGGTTGAGGAATACTATCAAAAGCTTCGCAGAGTGTCAACAGAGCCGTGGAAATTGCTACTATTCGTTTTTCTGGTCAATTTTTCGCCATTTTAGAGTTTCGCCTGCTTCAGGAGAAGCGAATTAGAGACTACGGAAATAGAGCTTCCGGCCATCGCTATAGAGGCGAAGATAGGATTGAGGAGAATGTGAAAGGACGGATAGAGTGCACCCATAGCCACAGGGATGAGAATAACGTTGTAGCCAAAGGCCCAAAAGAGATTTTGCTTGATGGTGCGCATGGTTTTCTTAGAGAGCCGAATGGCCATAGCTACGGAACGAATGTCTTTGTTGATCAAAGTGATGTCGGCGGCTTCAATAGCCACATCGGTGCCACTGCCCATGGCAATACCAACGGTTGCGGCAGCCAAAGCCGGAGCATCGTTGATGCCATCCCCCACCATCGCCACGTGCTCGCCGCGCGCCAAAAGTTCGCGAATAACGCTTTCTTTTTGATCGGGCAAAACGTCGGCCACGATGTTTTTAATGCCGAGCTTGGCGGCGATAGCTGATGCCGTCCTCTTGTTGTCGCCGGTGAGCATTATTACTTCTACGCCAAGCGCGGTGAGCTGGCGCACGCCTTCTGCCGCAGTTTCTTTGACAGTGTCGGCCACGGCAATAAGAGCGAGGAGCTTTTTACCTGCGGCCAGAAGCATAACAGTTTTGCCTTCATACTCGTGTCGCTCAACTTCTTGCTGGTGCGGGCCAATTTCCACCCCCTCTCGTTCCATAAGCTTGCGGTTGCCAAAAATGTAGCGTTGATCGGCAATAACGCCCTCCACGCCGTGCCCGGCAATAGCTTTGAATTTGCTTGCGGACACCAGCGTAACGCCTTTCTTTTCCGCTTCAGCCACGATACTTTCAGCTAGTGAATGTTCGGAGTCTTTTTCCAGCGATGCGGCCATAGCAAGCGCTTGATTTTGGTCAAAACCGTTCCAAGCGACAACGTCCGTCACTTCTGGCTTACCCGTGGTGAGCGTGCCGGTTTTGTCAAAAACCACCGTGGTAATTTTATGCGCTAGCTCCAAACTCTCGGCGTCTTTAATAAGAATGCCGTGCTCGGCGCCTTTGCCGGTGCCAACCATAATTGCCGTTGGTGTGGCTAAGCCCATAGCACACGGGCAAGCAATAATGAGAACGGCGATCATATTCAGAAGCGCGTGTAAGAGCGCCGGAGCCGGGCCGAATGCATACCACACGCCAAACGTCGCCAAGGCCAGCACAATAACTATCGGCACAAAATACGCGGAAACCGTATCGGCCACACGCTGAATAGGCGCCTTGCTGCCCTGGGCATTTTCCACGAGCTGAATAATATGCGCAAGCATAGTGTTGGCTCCCACTTTAGTTGCCCTAAATGTAAATGTGCCGCTTTTATTCATGGTGGCGCCCACAACCGTGCCGCCCTCGGCTTTATCAACCGGCATACTTTCGCCGGTGACCATTGATTCATCAACTGAAGATTCACCACTCACAATCACGCCATCCACTGGAATTTTTTCGCCAGGCCGCACACGCACGGTGTCGCCGATTTCTACTTCACCGATAGGAACATCCACTTCCCTGCCATCGCGCACCACTCGCGCCGTTTTAGCCTGCAAGCCGATGAGTTTTTTGATTGCCTCACCGGTGCCAGCTTTTGCTTTCGCTTCAAAATAACGACCAAGAAGAATTAAGCCGATAACGAGCGTGGCCACATCAAAATAAGGCATCGCTTCCAAGCCGGCCCTTTCCACAATTGCCGGGAAAATGGTCACGAAAGCTGAATACAAATAGGCTACAGTGGTGCCAAGTGCCACCAACGTGTCCATGTTGGCCCGCAAATGACGTGCTGCCGGCCAGGCGGCCTTGTAGAAAACAAGGCCAATCCAAAGTTGCACCGGCGTGGCTAGCAAAAACTGTACCCAAAAATTGCGCAGAATGGCCGGCGCTATAGCGCTAAGCCCTGGAAAACTGCCCCAGAGAATAAGCGCGCCGAGCACGAGGCTGAAAATAACTTTTGTTTTGAGATTTTTGAGCTCGTGATGCTTGCGCATTTTTTCCATATCTTCTGACTGCATTTCTTCATCTACCATAGCCGTGTAGCCGACATTCGCCACGGCCGAGCGCAGGTGCTTATTGGTAACTGCGGCCGGATCGTAGCTCACCGTAGCTTTATTCGTGGCCAAATTGACCACCGCACTAGCCACGCCCGGTGTGCTCCCGAGCGCCTGTTCAATCACCCGTACACACGAGGCACAATGCATGCCCCGCACCGAAAATGTTTTTTTGATATTTTGTGTGTTCATAGAAGCTAATTAATCAATAACATTGAAGGTTCCCGAATACATGCCCATGGAGCAAGTGAAGCGCATTTGGCCCGTTTGAGTTGGCGTAAATTCAATTATATTTTCGCCAAGCTTAAGTGGTTGCGCAATACCCATTTGCCGCAAAACAATGAATGCGGCGCAGGTGTATTGGCTGGTGCTAGTAATTTTCCAAAGCACCGGTGTGCCTTTTTTCACCGTGAATTGTGGGGGAAAATATCCAGTAGCCGACTGCTCCATCATCACTACCTGTTTACCATTTTCCATAACAGCTGCGGCGCCATTATAAGCCGAGAAACCACCAGAAGATGAGGAAACAAGAGACGGCAAACTGAAGCCGGCTAAGCTAGAACCGTTGGCGATGTTGAATAATGCCAAGCTAATTACCACTACACCGGCAAATTTGAAGAACCAGCGGGCAAAAGATCCTTTAATAAGCGAAGTGAGGCCGCCGATGCTAATAATGCCTGGCAAGGTACCGAGCGCGAAGAGAAACATGATGACGGCACCCGAGACAAAACTGCCCGTGCTCACTGCATAAAGCTGCATCGCTTGTGTAAAGCCGCACGGCACAAAGAACGTGAGTGCACCCGTGAGAAACGTGCCGCGATGGCTATATTCTTTTTGTTCACCACCCAAGCCGAGCAAGCGGCCAATGCTTTTCGGCAAAGCAACGGTTTTATTGCTTAAACGCGGAAAAATTTCTATAAGCTTCAAGCCGAGAAAGAGCATAACCACGCCGAGCGCGATAGTGATAATACCCAGCACCGGCGATGAAATTCGTAACGTGGAGCCGAGCAGGCCGATAATGCCACCGAGCAACGCGTAGGAAACCAGCCGGCCCATGTTAAAGAACAGGTGTGGCCGAAATTTTTCTGAAGCGCTCGCTTGAGGGTGAAGCTCTGCGTGGCGGGCAGAAATGCCCAGCACCAAGCCCCCAACCAGAGCCATACAGCTGGAAATGCCGGCAGTTAATCCAACAAGCAAAACCGTGGTAAAGCTCGGCGCGCCCGCCAGGCCAAAGTTTAAGCTAAAGACGCCCAGGCCTTTGAGAATGAGATACGCCAAAAGCACAAGCAGGGTCACGGCGATAAGCTCCAGGTAATCTTTAGAATTCCGGGAAAAGAATAATTTGGGATTTTCTTTTCCAAGCGAATAACCCGCGGCACTCACCGCCTTTGAAAGCTCAGCCGAATCAGGCTGATTGGCACTTTCTGCCACAATTTCCGCCGTGCCCTTCTTGAAACTAACCCGCGCCCGCTTTACTCCCCTAACGCCCGATAAACTTTTTTCCAACAACAATTCGCACGAACGGCAATGCATGCCTCGCACGTACAACGTACTTTTTTGAGTTGACATAGAATAAAGACATAGCAAATGAAATAAAAATCAACAGAAAAACCCGAGCTACAAAGCCGGGCGCTATGCCAACGAAGGACTATTCTCTAAAAGCGCGAGAAAATGCGTTATTTTTCTTTTTGAAACAGAAAGAATATCGGGAACAATCCATCTGGAAAATGTATTAAGAGATACCAGTAAATCATCAACAAGTGAGCTGGCGATATTTAAAAAAACGACAAGAATAAGTGCGAAAAGAGCTAGGCAGAATGTAAACGAGGCCACCGTAACATTTGTGAAGGCTTGATAAATAGAAATGTGGTAACTGGCCATCATTCCTCCAGTCATGCCCATATCCTGACACATTACAGCAAAGCCAACCGTGGCCACGAGTAAGAAAATCAGCATTAACGCAATAGCCCAAAATTTCATACTTCTATACTACCCTACTTTGAGACTAGGGTAAAATTATTTCTTTGCTTTCTTAGCTGGCTTCTTCTCGCGGGAGGCGTGGCTGGCGGCGAGTTCCAAATCGGGGCCGGTATCGGTTTTCTTGAGTGGCATACCGAGGTGCTCAAGGAAAGCCTGAACTTCAGCTTTAGAGTGAGAAGTGGTTACGAGCGTGATGGCGAGGCCAAAAACGTCCTTAATATCCTCATCGGCAGTTTCCGGGAAAATCATGTGCTCGCGGATACCGAGAGTGTAATTGCCCATACTATCAATCCCCTTCGGAGAAAGGCCACGGAAGTCGCGGGTACGAGGGAGGGCGATGTTAACGAGGCGATCAAGAAAATTGTTCATGCGAGCGCCACGGAGCGTGACCTGATAGCCTACAACGTCGCCCTGGCGGGTTTTGAAGTTGGAAATGGCCTGCTTGGCACCGCGAGGGGCGGCTTTCTGGCCAGTGATTTTTCCCAAACGATCAGCAATGAGCTCAAGTTTCTTTTTGTCTTTTTGTGAACCAACGCCGGCGGAGACAACGATTTTCATAAGGCGCGGAGCCTGCATGGGGTTGGTCCAGCCAAACTTTCCCTTCAACGAAGCAAAGGTGGATGCTGATTTTTCTTTAGTAAATGTGGTGGCCATGGTAGTTAGAAAATGGAGCTGGATTAAGAATTTTTGCGGACGTTAGAAGCGTCAATTGGAGCCGGCTTTTCAATGACTTGGCCCTTTCCCTCTTCTTTGCGGGAGCGCTCGTGACGCTTTTTCATGTTGATGCCTTCAACAACAATTTTATTGCTCGTTGGAAAAGCGCGAGTGATTTTACCACTACGGCCCTTATCTTTGCCGGTGATGACTGTTACGGTGTCGCCTGTTTTTACGTGCATAGTAGTAGGGTGAAAATTAAACGACTTCCGGCGCTAAGGTGGTAATTTGCTGGAAACGCTCGGCAAGCTCGCGAGGTACCGGGCCGAAAACGCGGCCACCCATCGGAATGTAGTCCTTCTTCTGTTGGGTCACGATAACCACGGCATTGTCGTCAAAGCGAATATAAGAACCATCCTTGCGACGAAAAGCCTTGCGCTGGCGCACTACAACGGCCTTGAGAACGTCTTTCTTCTTAACCTGCTTACGAGGCTCAGCTTTCTGCACAGAAAGAACAACGAGCTCGCCGATTTCGGCGTAGTGCTTCTTAGAACTGCCGAGCACCTTAAAAATGCGGCCAATTTTGGCGCCGGTGTTGTCGGCAATATTCACAATGGAACGGGGTTGGATCATAAAATTCTATAATAACTTTATTCGGCGGCTACTTCAGGTATCGGCAATTCAACTTCATCATTTTCAGTGTGAACCAAAACCTCAACGAGCTTAAAATGCTTTTCTTTGGAAATAGGCTTTGTTTCCTCAATGATGACCTGATCGCCCACTTTGGCAGTATTCCCCTTGTCGTCAACTTTGAAACGCTTACGCAAACGGAGATATTTCTGATATTTCTGATGTTTTTCAAAGCGCTCCACAACCACCACAATAGTATCCTTCATCTTATTAGAAGCCACGATTCCAGTGAAACGCTTGTGGATGGCGATTTCAACAGGCTTTTCGGTTGTGGTTTTGGCTGGAGTCATGATTTCTATAGTAAGCGTGGCATTCTACCCTTTTCTATTGAGTTCTGTCAAAATTCGGGCGACATCGCGACGGATATTGCGGCTCTCTTTAACGTTACGGCTTTTGGTGCTGGAAGCATTAAAACGAAATTCCTGTAGCTGTTTACGCTTCTCAGTAATGAGCTTTTTCAATTCTTGTTCGGTTTTGGCGGCGAAGTCGGACATATTTTTATAAATTAGCGAGCGCGGCTAACGATTTTGGTTTTTACCGGCAATTTGGTGCCAGCTTTGCGCAAAGCTTCACGAGCGGTGACCTCTTCGATACCATCAACCTCAAACATAATACGGCCCGGCCATACTTGGATTTGATAACCGGCAGGCTCGCCCTTACCTTTACCCATCTTTACTTCAGCCGGCTTTTGAGTGAAAGGCATGTCTGGAAAAATACGGACCCAGGTTTTGCCGTTTTTGCCCAGGAGGTGCGCAATTGCCTTACGAGCAGCTTCTACCTGATTAGAGCGAACGCGTGCCTCTGTGGTGGCTTTTAGGCCGAAAGAACCGAAGGCTAGGCGAGAACCGCGAGTGTCAACCATTGAACGCTTCGGGTTGCGGCGCATTGTGTGCCATTTGCGGTGAAGAACTTTTTTAGGAAAGAATTGCATGGTAGTTGATGAAAATTGCCAAATTATTTTTGGGGAGCTTTAGGGACAGAAGAATGTGCAGCGGCCGGCTTGTTTGCGGCGGCGAAAATTTCACCCTTGTAAATCCACACCTTAATACCAATATCGCCGTAGGTCATGTGCGCTTTCTCACGGGCGAAATCAATGTCGGCACGGAGAGTTTGCAGAGGAATACGGCCCTTTTTGAGCGATTCTTGGCGGGCCATATCGGCACCACCAAGGCGGCCACCAAGATCAATACGCACACCCTTCACGTCACGATTAGCCATGACTTTATCAATCATTTGCTTCATCACACGGCGGAACGGCAAACGCTTCTCCAATCCTTCGGCGATCATGTAGCCGACAATAGCGGAATTGGATTCTGGCGAGCGCACTTCCTGAATATCAACCTTGAGCTCCTGAGCAAATTGCGGCTTGAGATTCTTGATGAATTCAGCAATATCGTTGCGAAGCTTTGTAGCACCTTCCCCACTGCGACCAATGATCATGCCGGGGCGAGACGTGCTGATGATAACGCGCATGTGTTTTTCACTGCGCTCAATAATAATGTCGGCAACGTACATACCACGCAAGCGCTTCCAAAGATACTCGCGCAAAAGCACGTCAACACGCAAAAATTCGCGATACTTTTTGTCGGACGTAAACCAGCGAGATTTCCAATCACGAAGGATGCCGAGGCGGTGGGAAAATGGATGAACGGAGTGGGACATGTTATTTGGTTGATTCTTTAACGATACGCTCTTTCTTTGCCTTCTTAACAGGCGCTGGACCAAGCGTGACAAAAACATGGCTAGAGCGCTTGTTGATACGGGAAGCTGAGCCACGAGCGCGAGGCATGATGCGCTTGGCAGTAGGCGCTTTGTCAACGCGGATTTCGTTTACATAAAGGGTTTCGGCAGTAACAGCAGAGTCAAGGTTTTTAGCATTGGCCAAAGCAGATGCGAGAAGCTTAGAAAGGGGGCCGGCGGCACGCTTCGGCAAGAAAGCCAATTGAGCATTAGCGGCCACTAAGCTTTTGCCACGGATTAAATCGGCGACCACACGCACTTTGCGGGGCGACTGACGATAGTTGGAAAGAGTAGCGGTGGCCATAAAATTGATTATTTTTTAGCAGGAGCGGTATTGCTCTTAGCGTCAACCGCGGCTTTAGCGCCTGCGGCGGCGGCCATTTCGGCTTCCTTGGCCTTCTGCTCCAATTCCTTCTGCATTTTACCGCCGTGCTTCACGAACTTGCGGGTCAATGAGAATTCACCGAGGCGGTGACCAACCATTTCTTCGGTAACAAGCACTTCTACGTGGTCACGACCGTTATGAACGCCAAAGATAAAACCAACGAATTCAGGAGGAATTTGGCTAGCACGAGCCCAGGTTTTAATCGGCGTTGAAGTACCCGGCTTCTTGCCGGCGATTTTCTTGAGCAACTTTGCATCAACGTATGGGCCTTTTTTGAGTGATCGAGACATTTTAAAGCAAAATAAAACCTGCAATCAGGTTGAAGCATAGTATCAAAATGGCTTTAAACTGTCAATAAAGGCCTTCTATAGAAAGCTTTCTTTTCTAAAAAGCTTTGAATGTTTCCACTATACCTACTGCTTCTGCTGTGCCCGTAGCATCAGTAAAACCATACCAACGTGGCGGTGTGGCAAAGATATATTGTGCATTCTCCCCTACTTTAGCTGGGCCGATAGGAGCCGCGCTGACCGCGAGCTTTTCTTGTTCTACCAAATCCCACTGGGAAGGCGTAAAAACCATAATGGGAATATCCTGCCACTCCTGTTGCGGCGTGGTTTGCGGATTCTTAAAAGTCACTCTGGGGCCAGTATAAGCGGCAAAAGTCTCAACGCCGTCTATTCTATTTCCCGTCCACGAACTTGTAGCAATGGTGAACCCGTTCCACGAGGCCGGGAAGGTCATTTGGAAACCATACTGAGAATTAGTGTAGACGTTTTGGGTAGGAGGAGTCGTGGTGGTGGAAGAAGGCGGCGTAGTGGATATGGCCATAGGAGAAGAATTTTGAATATAGATAAAAGCCACTACGGCAATAATGACTACCGCAATTAGAATTAAGGCGTACCTAAGAGATGTTTTCATATGCGCAGTATAGCAAATAGCCTATAATACACACATGACGTTTCCGATCGATTTTCATTTCGGTGCACTAATAATCCCTTCACACCCAGTTTTTGAGATTTTAGGACTCATTGTTGCCTACCTCTACTTTTTACACCTTAAAAAGTCTGGCCCAACGCCGCTCCCGCCCAATACTGAATCCCTTATCATTGCCGGTCTTTTTATAGGCGCACTTATAGGCTCAAGAATAGTTGCCGCCCTGGAGAATCCCACTTTATTTTTCCATGCCTCAACCTGGCTCTATTACATAAGCGACCAAACTATTGCAGGAGGTATTGCTGGCGGCTTGGTGGGCGTTGAAATTGTAAAGAAAGTTTTGGGAATACAAAGAAAAACGGGAGATTTGTTTGTGTATCCCCTACTTCTTGGGATTATCATAGGCCGAATCGGCTGCTTTTTAAAGGGTGTTAGCGACGGCACTGTGGGCCTGCCTTGTAATTTACCTTGGTGTTTTAACCAGGGTGATGGTATTCCGCGACACCCGACGTCACTTTATGAAATTCTTTTTCTGATTTTGATCTGGTTTTTTCTCCTCTACATCCAGAAAAAGAAGGTCTTACAAGAGGGCGAACTTTTTAGCATTTTTGTATTTAGTTATGCACTGTGGCGTTTCTTTGTGGAGTTTATTAAACCCCTTAATCCGCTCTGGCACGGGCTTTCTGCCATTCAATTAGTGGCCGCCGCCCTCGTGATATACTATTTCATATACTTTATTAAACGCTACAAAAACCATGATTACGCCCGACCTGATCCAGTATATCCAAGCTGAACGAGCAAAAAATACACCCGACGATACTCTGAAAACAACGCTCATGGCAAGCGGTTGGAACGAGAAAGATATTACTGAGGCCTTAGCCACCCTAGCAAAAGTCCCTGCCACCACAGCTATAGCCGATATAGCCAAGAACAAAAGTGTTCTTAAAAAATACCAAAGTAAGAAACGGGCGATTGTTTTTGGAGGAGCTATCGCACTGCAGATGCTGTTTGTAATTCCTTATTTTTTCGGACAAAATATTCAGATTTTTTCCCTTTTTGGAACGCTTTGGGGTTTTGTTTTATATTTAGTGTTACCAGTTTTGGCCACATACATTTCTGCATACCTCGTTACAAAAGGAGCGCAACCTTATAACAGCATGGCAAAAGAAGTACCTGATACCATTATAAGGATATTCGGCACAGTAGCCGTTTCTTTATTTGTCGCTTTTGCCCTCTTTTTTGTCGGATGCTGGGTTATCATTTTTGCCGGCGGTATGACAGGGATATAAAAACAAAAACGTGATTATAAAAACCGCCGAGAAAATTCTCGGCGGTTTTTTATTAGTATTTTACTATTAGGAAGTAGCGGTGCGACTCTTGCCAACCTTGCGGCGGGAAACGATGAGATTACGAGAGTATTTCTTGACCCGGCGGGACTTCTGGCCCTTGCCGGTTGGCTTGCCATAGGTAGAAATGGCGCGACGGCGACCGCGGCCTTGGCGACCCTCACCGCCACCGTGCGGATGGTCAACGGGGTTCATGGCTGTGCCACGAACTGTAGGGCGAATACCGAGCCAGCGTGAGCGACCGGCTTTGCCGATGACCACCAAGCGGTTTTCATCGTTAGAAACCTCGCCTATAGAGGCCCAGCAGGCATCCATAACGCGGCGAATTTCACTTGAAGGCATCTTGAGGTGGGTATAACCGGCGTCTTGGGCGACCACTTCAACGTAGTTGCCGGCGGAACGGGCGATTTTGCCACCACCTTTTGGCTTGAGTTCAATATTGTAAACGAACGTGCCAACGGGAATGTTTTTGAGCGGTAAACGATTGCCGATTTTAATTTCGGCTTTCTCGGAAACAAGGAAGGTGTCCCCTACCTTCATGGACTTCGGTGCGAGAATATAGCGCTTTGCACCGTCGGCGTAATGAACGAGGGCAATGAAACCGGTGCGATTAGGGTCGTATTCTAATGTGGCGATTTTCGCCGGAACATCAATTTTGTTATAAGTAAAATCAACATCGCGGAAAAGGCGTTTGTGGCCACCACCCTTGTGGCGAGTGGTGATGAAGCCACCAGCGCGGCCCATCATGCGCTTAAAGCCGTTAGTGAGAGCCTTGTGCGGCTCAGAAGCAGTCAGCGTCTTCTTGAAAGAAGGCGTGGACATTTGACGGCGAGACTTTGTATAGGGGCGGTAGGTTTTCATGGAATTTATGTAAGTTGAATGGTCTGGCCAGCTTTAAGGTATATATAGGCTTTTTTGCCACCGCCAACCATACCCTTCTTGCCACGGCTGACCACCTGCTTGCGCTTCATGTTAACCGTGCGCACGCGCAACGGCACAACGTTGTAACGAGCCTCAATAGCGAAAGCTACTGCCTTCTTGCTAGCGGCGGGGTCAATATTAAAAACGTAGACATTTTGCTCGGCCACGCGGCTAGCTTTTTCAGTGATGCGAGGGCCACGAATGATTTTTGAGAGGTCAAAAGAAGCATCGCCAGCGGCAGCTTTAGCAACAGCCGCAACAGCTTTTTCTGCCTCCTTTGTATCCTTTTTCTTTTTTGAGCCGAAGAGTGCCATATGAGTATAAAAATTATTTTACTGCGGAATCATTTTAAAAGACTCTTTCGGATCGGCGACAATCAAGAACTTATGATTGAGGAGATTGAACGGATTGAGGTTGCGAGCTTCACCAACTTCCACGTTACCAAAATTACTGAAGCTTTTTTCTACGGCTTTGTCTTTATTCGGCAAAACGATGAAAGCGGCATTGATTTTTTTAGTGGCCAAACGCTCGAAGCCGGCAATACCAGCGAAAGCGCCCCAGACTTCGCGAGCGATTTTAGTCTTCGGCTCGGCAAAAGTGATAGCGTCAATAAAAAGAACCTCTCCGTCTTTGAGTTTACGGGAAAGAATGGCGCGAAGGGCCTTATTCTTCATTTTCTTATTAACCTTGCGGGCGTAATTCTTCTCGTGGCGAGGGCCGTGAGTGGTACCACCACCAACCCAAATAGGAGAACGCGTGGAACCGTGACGGGCACGGCCGGTGCCTTTCTGTTGCCAAGGCTTCTTACCACCGCCGGAAACTTCACCGCGAGTTTTGGCATGAGCCAAAGAATCACGAGAATCGCTGGTCATAGAGGTAACAACCTGGTGGACCATGTCGGCATTCCAAGGAACAGCAAAAAGCTCGGCGGGTAATTCCATACCCTCAACTTCCTTGCCTTTTTGGTTGTAGACCTTGGTTTTCATTAAATTTGAGCTTTTATGATACTGGAGGGTTCCCTAAACTAGCATTATCCGCGGATTTCCACAAGCGTACCGCGGCGGCCAGGAATAGCGCCACTTACCGTAATAGTGCCGGCAGCCGTATCAATGGCGGCCACTTTAAGATTTTTGACGGTAATACGATCGCCACCCATGCGACCGGCCATGCGGACGCCGCTGCGCAATGTGGTGCGCAAACCACCGGAAATTGAGCCTGGCTCACGTTCGGAGTGTTTCTGACCGTGAGAGCGCGGACCACCATGGAAACCGTGACGCTTCACCACGCCTTGGAAACCCTTACCTTTGGAGACGCCAGAAACGGCGACTTTATCACCAACCGCGAATGTAGTAGCCTCTACCTTATCCCCCACTGCCGCCTTAACATCAGTATCGGCAGCAATGCGAAATTCTTTGACGTAGCGAAAACTACCCAACTTGCCAAACTGGCCCTGTTGAGCTTTGTTAATATTTTTTGGGCGGCGCTCACCGAAACCGACTTGCACGGCTTTGTATCCATTCTTTTCAACGGCGCGGAGGCCGGTAACGGTCATCGGACTGATTTTGAGAATAGTAACTGGTGTGACCGAACCGTCTTCATTGAAGACTTGTGACATTTCACGCTTCGTACCCAATAAAAATTTACGGGAGGCTTTCTGAGCTGAGGGCTTTGATTTCATGGCAGTTTTTTGACATCTATTCCGTGTAGTGCATTACAGGATCTTTACGTCAATGGTTACTCCGGACGGGAGGCTGAGGTTGGTAAGCGATTCAATCAGTTTCGCTGACGGATTGATGATGTCAATGAGACGCTTGTGCACGCGCATCTCAAACTGCTCACGAGCATTCTTGTGCACAAAAGAGGAACGATTGACGGTATATTTTTTGATTTCTGTCGGCAATGGAATAGGGCCAACCACTTCAGCGTCAAAACGCGAAGCAGTGTCTATGATTTGGCGAACAGAAACATCCAAAACCTTGTATTCATAGGCACGAACGCGGATGCGTAAGCGTTGAATGACATCCTTAACTGGAGCAGACTTCTTGGCCGAGGGCTTCTTAGCGGCAGGTTTTGAATTTTTTACGGTAGTTTCGGCCATGGTAGTTAAGGGAATGGAGAGGATAGGAACCGATTAAGCAACAACCTTGGTAACAACGCCGGCGCCCACAGTGTGGCCACCTTCGCGAATAGCAAAGCGCTGTTTGTCTTCAAGAGCGACCGGGGCAACGAGCTTAACCTTGAAAGTAACAGTATCGCCTGGCATAACCATTTCAACACCTTCCTTGAGGGTAACCTCACCAGTAACGTCGGTAGTGCGGATATAGAACTGAGGCTTATAACCAGAGAAGAACGGAGTGTGACGACCACCTTCTTCTTTCTTGAGAATATATACTTCTGACTCAAACTCAGTGTGGGGCTTCACAGAACCAGGCTTAGAAAGCACCTGGCCGCGAGATACGCCATCCTTAGCGGTACCGCGGAGCAAGAGGCCGGCGTTGTCACCAGCAATACCTTCCTTCAACTGCTTATTGAACATTTCAATACCAGTGATGGTAGTTTTGGTGGTGTCCTTAAAGCCGACGATTTCTACTTCGTCGCCGATTTTGACCATACCGCGCTCAATGCGGCCGGTGACTACGGTGCCACGACCTTCAATAGAGAAGATGTCTTCAATAGGCATGAGGAACGGCTTGTCAGTTTCGCGGATAGGATCAGGAATGTAGGTATCCAAAGCATTCAAGAGCTCGTCAATTTTAGCAACCCATTCCGGCTTACCTTCAATGGCGCCAGTGGCTGAACCACGGATAACAGGAGTATTTTTGCCGTCGTATTTGTTCTTAGTTAAGAGCTCGCGAACTTCTTCTTCAACGAGGTCAATGAGATCTTTTTCCTCAACGAGATCGCACTTATTCAAGAAGACCACAATCTTGGGCACGCCAACTTGGTAGGCCAAAAGAATGTGCTCACGAGTTTGTGGCATAACGCCGTCGGTGGCAGAAACAACGAGAATAGCTCCGTCCATTTGGGCGGCGCCAGTAATCATGTTCTTAATGTAGTCGGCGTGGCCCGGAGCGTCGATGTGGGCGTAGTGACGCTTGGTTGACTCGTATTCTACGTGAGAAAGCGAGATAGTGACGGTTTTGGTGGCATCACGAACCGTACCACCCTTGGTAATATCGGCGTAAGCCTTTGCTGTGGCCAAGCCCTTCTTTGCCTGAACAGCAACAAGAGCCGCGGTCAAGGTGCTCTTGCCGTGGTCAATGTGACCGATGGTGCCGACGTTAACGTGCAGCTTTGTTCTCTCAAAATTTGCCATATACTTTTGTTAAATTTTAGTAAATAATGAACTAACTAATAAAAAATGCCAACCGACAAATAAAAACGACGCAAAAGCGGTATTGGCCATAGTAGCAGAAAAGGCTATATCCCGTCAATAGGATACAGCCTTTTCTTGAAAAACTGACTATTTTAGCAACACTTGCACTTGCGGCCCATGAGCTTCATGAAGCCCTTCACGATAATGAGCGCACCAATGATAATGAGCGAGGTTTCCATATCAAGCACTTGAGTAGCGGCAAGAATGATAACAACGCCAATAAGAATCATCGCCCACGGCTTGATGCTGTGATGCGGGCACTTGCAGACCTTGAAGTTGTTGCCTTGAGATACTGGATCCATAGAAATTGGTTTTATGATAAAGATAAAGGATCGACCTATACTAACAAGTATAACATCCTCAGCTTTTTTCGCTCTATTTCTTCCCCTCAACAATCTGCTTCTCAACTTGCGGAGGAACGATGGCATAGTGAGAAAATTCCATAGGAGCCATGCCACGGCCCTCCGTCATAGAGCGGAGCTGGTTGGTGTAACCGAACATTTCAGAGAGAGGGACGGTGGCGCGAATGAGCTTGATACCGCCCGGGCGATCCTCAAAGCCTTCAATTTGAGCGCGCTTGCCGGAAAGGTTGCCGGTGATGTCGCCGAAGAATTTCTCAGGAACGGAAACCTCAATCTTCATAATAGGCTCAAGAATAACGGGTTTTGCACGCTTAGCGCCATCTTGAAACGCCTGGGAGGCGGCGATTTTATAGGCGATTTCGGAGGAGTCAACGTCGTGGTAAGAACCGTAGGTTAACTCGCAGGAAATGTTGACCATAGGGAAACCGGCGATAATGCCGCGGCCCATAGCTTCGCGCACACCCTTTTCAACGGCCGGGATAAATTCCTGAGGAATAGCGCCACCCTTGATAGAATCAATAAATTCAAAGTCATCGTAACGCTTAACGTTCTTGGGAATTTTCTTACCCTCAACCAAGGGCTCCATTGGCTTGAGCGTGATTTTGACGTGACCGTATTGACCCTTACCACCAGATTGTTTGATGTATTTGTGTTCGGCTTCAGCTTCCGCGGTAATAGTTTCGCGATAGGCAACTTGCGGCTCGCCAACATTGGCTTCCACACTGAATTCACGCTTCATTCTGTCCACCATGATTTCCAAGTGGAGCTCACCCATGCCGGAGACGATGGTCTCCCCTGTTTCGGTATTGGTACTAATGATAAACGTGGGGTCTTCATCAGAAAGCTTCTTGAGGGCAAGGCCCATTTTCTCTTGGTCAGCCTTGGTTTTCGGCTCAATACGGAGCGAAACCACGGGCTTCATAAACTTAATAGGATCAAGAATGATCGGGTTGGCCTCATCACAAAATGTATGGGATGTTTTTGCGCCCTTAATACCCACGGCGGCGGCGATTTCGCCGGCAAATACTTTTTTAACTTCCTCACGCTTGTCGGCCTGGAGGCGAACAATGCGACCGAGGCGTTCTTTCTCACCGGTAGTGGCGTTATAGATGTAGCTGCCCGCCTCAATTGTACCGGAGTAAACACGGAAAAATGTGAGTGCTCCTACGAACGGGTCGTTTTGTAATTTGAAAGCCAATGCAGAGAACGGCTCTTTGTCATCAGCATGGCGATAGATTTCATTGCCATTGCGCGGATCAATACCGTGCACAGGAGGAATATCCAACGGGCTCGGCAAGTAATCAACAACCGCATCCAACACAAGCTGAACGCCCTTATTTTTGAGAGCGGAACCAGTGAAAACGGGAATGATTTTTACCTCAATGGTGGCCTTACGTAAGGTTTTTTTGAGATCCGCCAAAGAAGGTTCTTTTCCTTCCAAATAAGCGCTCATGAGTGTGTCATCCTGCTCAACAATTTTTTCTACAAGCTCAGCGCGATACTTTTTAGCCTGCTCAAGATATTCTGCCGGCACATCCTTCTCAATAATTTGATTGCCCATTTCCCCCTCAAAGTGATAGGACTTCATGCGGAGCAGGTCAATGACTGCCTCAAAATTTTCTTCGGTGCCGATGGGAATTTGCATGCGCACTGCATTTTTATTCAAACGCTCAAGAATAGACTGGAATGAACGCTCAAAGGAGGCACCCATACGATCAAGCTTGTTAATGAAACAAATGCGCGGCACGTTGCCGTCGTCGGCATAGCGCCAATTGGTTTCGCTTTGTGGCTCAACACCAGCCACGCCGTCAAAAACTACTACCGCGCCGTCCAAAACGCGAAGTGAGCGCTTCACTTCAGCGGTAAAGTCAATGTGGCCCGGAGTATCAATGATGTTGAAACGAACTTTCTTTGCGAGATCAGGTTTACCATCAGCACTCATGGCGTAGGTAGGATGCCAAAAACAAGTGATGGCGGCGGCGGTGATGGTGATACCGCGCTCGCGTTCCTGCTCCATCCAGTCGGTGACCGTGTTACCTTCGTGCACTTCGCCGATTTTATGGCTCATGCCCGTGTAGTACAAAATGCGCTCGCTGGTAGTGGTTTTACCGGCATCAATGTGCGCAATAATACCGAAATTTCGTACTGAATCTAAAGGATAGTCGCGGTTCATAGTGGGGTACCACTTCGTGGCTTATTTGTCGTTTAAATAAACTTGAATAAAAAAGTTTTAAAAAGAGGCCATTGGCCTATTTGTTGTGAAGAATACAAGAAAATCGTTTTATTCGCAATACATCCAACCGCTGTATTGAAAGTAGTGCTGGATAAAAATAAGAATTTTTATCTTAAGATAGTGTTCCCTACCACGCAAAGTGAGCGAAAGCCTTGTTGGCTTCGGCCATTTTAATGGTGTTTTCGCGCTTTTTGATAGCCTCACCTTCGTTTTTAGAAGCGGCAATAAGCTCGTCAGCGAGTTTTTCAGCCATCGGCTTGCCTTTTTTACCGCGAGCGGCGGCAATAAGCCAGCGAATAGCGAGGGCCTGCTTGCGTTCCGGGCGAACTTCGCGAGGAACCTGGTAGTTGGCACCGCCAACGCGGCGAGAGCGCACTTCCATAGCCGGGCCAACGTTGCGGAGAGCTTCGTCAAAGAGGGCTAATGGATCCTCTGTTTTTGTTCTCTCTTTAATAGCGTCCAAAGCTCCGTATACAACGAAACGGGCGGCATTTTTCTTGCCACGAGTCATGACACAGTTGATAAACTTGGCCACTTTTTCCGAATTGTATTGCGGATCAGCGACTAATTTATGCTTACGTTTGAGTTTGCGGCGCATGGTAGGAAAAAATTATTTGGCGGCTTTGGGCTTCTTTGCGCCGTAGTTACTGCGTTCTTTGCGGCGACCTTCTACCCCACCAGCATCCAAGCGACCGCGAACAATGGTGTAGCGGAGACCAACATCCTTTACCTTTCCACCGCGCAAAATAACAACAGAGTGTTCCTGGAGATTGTGACCCATACCCGGGATGTAGGCAGTGACTTCCATACCATTAGTGAGGCGCACGCGGGCGATTTTACGAATAGCGGAGTTAGGCTTCTTAGGAGTTTTGGTGGTGACCTTCGTGCAAACGCCGCGCTTGAAAGGCGATGGGAAGAAAACGGGGCGATTCTTAAGCACATTAAAAGAACGCTGCAGAGCAACGGCCTTTGGCTTTCGCGACACTTTGGTGCGGCGATGACGGACGAGTTGATTTACTGTCGGCATATTTGAGAGCGTACTCTAACAGAATACATAGAAAAACGCAACATTACTGGCCAACAAGGCGGTTAAAGATGAAAGTGATGGCAGGGCTAAGTATTTGCGGCAGGAAAAAGATAAAAGCGAGCAGAATAATGAGAGAGTAACGCTCATATACGGCCCGAAACGAACGGCTTATATAAAACGGCAAAAGACCAAAAAGGATTTTTGAGCCGTCTAAGGGCGGAATGGGTACTAAGTTGAAAATACCCAAGCCAATGTTAGCCAGCACCACTAAAGCACAGACGCTCACGAAAGAATCGGGTAGACCAAGCGGAATGGCAATACGCACCAGAATGGCGAATACTATCGCTATAAGGAAGTTCGCGGCCGGGCCAGCAACAGCCACAATAGTTTCGCCCCAGCGTTGATTGCGCAGGTTGTAGGGGTTAAAGGGCACCGGTTTGGCCCAACCAAAAGGAATACCTGCAAGAAAATAGGTAACCAGAGGCACAATAAGGGAGCCGACAAAATCCAAGTGCTTTAGGGGGTTGAGAGTCAACCGGCCTGCGCGCTCGGCGGTTGCGTCGCCTTGGATATAAGCGGCGTAACCATGCGAAACTTCATGGATGACGATAGACATCACCAGGATAATAATGTAAAAAATGATGTCTAGCGGGGTTGTGAGCATACAGTTGCGTTTACGATACTGCCATGATACTATGGCCGTCTCCGAATACAAAATATTAGGATAAAATATATGGCCAAAATTTGCCCCGTAACTAAAAAAGGTTCCATCATGGGAGGTGGATACTCCAACCGCACCCGTGCTACCCAATACAACCCTACCGGCAATGTCCGCAAGTACCCCAACCTCCAGAAGAAGAAAATTTTCATTCCTGAAATGAACAAGTCCATTATCGTGACCCTTTCCACCAAGGCCATTAAAACCATCAACAAAAACGGCGCCTACGCCACCTTTAAGAAAGCCGGACTCATTTAAGAACGCATTTCTCCTTCGTGCAGTGAAAGACGATTGTATCGTTTTGAAACGTATAAAGTGTTGGAATAGCGAAGTCGTTGGGAAAAACTGATTTTGCCGAAACAGCTAACCACTGTGGCGAAACCGCCTCAATGAAGTTTGGTGACGGCACGTTTTTAGGGCCGTCGTAAAGAGTGGTGAAAATAGTGCTAGCAAGAGTGCTCGTGCCATTTTGTGCAAGAACATAATCCTCAAACCCCGCGGGGGCGCCGGCGGTAAGAAGCACGGAGGTTGAGCCGAATGTTAATTTACCCATAATTGGCCCGATGTCGGCACTAGCTAGAGAATTTTTATCGGGATATAGAATTGTTAAATAGACACCATCGCCAAAATTAAGCGCGAGTCCTCGCTCAGCTGAACTGGTGGCGATTTGTTGCTTGACGATGATATCTTTTAATTGCGTGTAGAGTTGCGAACTGGAAGTACCGCTTGGTATAATTATGGTTCCAGTACGGTAGCTATTCAATACATCAACAAGGCCACCGACCCGCAAATCTTCGGGGGCCGTCAGAATCACAGCGTCTAAGAAACGAGTGTAAAAAGGCACAAACCTGCTAAGCTCGCCGAGTATGGCGTGCGTGGCCCCGCCGTCAATAAGTAAGCGGTGGTGTTTTGGCGTATCTATATATATAGCTTCGCCTTGGCCGACATTTAAAATGGCCACGGTAAGATAGTCTGTCGGCCACTGACGAGATATTATGTAGCCTTCTATGACAAGGGCGACAATAAGAACGCCCATTATGGGAAGAATATATTTCATGGTAAATTTCATGGGGTCAGTATAAAGCCAGTGGTTAAAATAGTGCTGAATAAATTTTAAAAATAATATTAAAAACATGAGCGAATACACCGAACAAAAGTTTTCCATCCCCGAGCTGGCCGGCATTTCAAAAAAAACGGTAGACGAGCACCTCAAGCTCTATGCTGGCTACGTTAAAAATGCCAACCTAGTTATGCAGAAAATTGAAGCGTACGGAAAAAATGGTGACGCAGATGCCTACGCGGCCAGCGAACTCCAACGCCGCTTTAGTTTTGAATTTAATGGCATGCGCAATCATGAGTATTATTTCAAATCCTTGGAAGGTGGGGCAAAAACTCTGACCGCCAATTCTCAACTAAAAAAAGTGGTAGAAAAAGAATGGGGTTCTTTTGACGCCTGGCTTGCTCGCTTCAAAACAATCGCCATGACCCGCGGCATCGGTTGGGCCATTCTCTACTACGACCCTATCGCAGAAAAACTCACCAACGCCTGGATAGATGAACAACATCTCGGCCAACTTAACGGCCTTCCCTATGTTTTTGGCATTGATATGTGGGAACATTCCTTTTACTTAGATTACGCTACCGACAAGAAGAAATACGTTGAGGCATTCCTCGCCAACGTCAACTGGGCCGTTGTGGAACAAAATTTTCTGGTGGCCGCGAAGTAGTTTGTTTCGCACCACTCGCCCGCCGATACAGAATACACAAAACCAGCGTGCAACTAAAATAAATGAGCCCCACTATCCATAGGGGAAGCGGCGGCGTATTCCAAAATGCCAAAGGGATACTGGCAAACACGTGGACAAGCCAGAGCTGGTAGGCCAAGAGAAGCCAATCAGCCCAACCCAAGAGTGTTGCACCAAAAGGCCATAAAAATGCCGTAGCGGCGACAATGAAACTCGCAAACATCGTCACTGGCGTGACGAGGAACAATAAAAGATTCGCCGGTAGAGCGACAACACTCACCTGCCCCATTTCATAGAGCGCCAGCGGCAGAACGGCGAGCTGGGTAGCAAGCGTTGCCGCCGCGGTTCTTTGCACGTCAAAATGCTTGGGTAAGAACGAAAATAATTTCAGACACCACGGAGATAGATAGAGCAGGCCGGCCGTTGCCACAAAAGAATACTGAAACGAGGGATCATACGCCGCCAAAAGCGGATTGAAAATAAGCATAACCGCCGCAGAAAACCAGAAAGCCCGAAAAGCATTGTAGCGGCGAGAAAAAAGCTTGGCGGCAATAGCGGCCACAGCCATAATGCCGCCGCGCACAATAGTGGCCGAGCCGCCCGCCATGATACAAAAAAGTACAATACCCGCGACGGCACTCATGCCCGTTAAAAATCGCATGAGCCATAATTCGGCAAGCACCTGTGGCAAAAAGCCCGCGAAACGCGAACAGAGCCACACCACTAATTCCGCCACAATAGTAACGTTGTACCCGGAAAGCACTACCACTTGAATAGTTCCGGAGCGCGTGAAATCGGCCAACACATCGGCCGGCAACGCTTGCTTACCAGCGACCGTTAGTCCTGCCGCTAAGCGTGACTCAGGAAAAACGATAGCGGATTCCAAACGAGCAATTACGCCGCGCTTACATGAAAGTAGCTCGGATTTTATAAAATTACCTTGACCGGAATTCACCACCGTAAACTTTGTGGGACGCATCAGCGTAAAGAAAACCCCGCGCACTGCCAGATATTTATCATAAAGAAACACTCCGCCATTTTCCGTCGCGAATGCCTCCGGTTTTTCCAACAAACCACTCACCGTTACTTCATCACCGTAATTCACTTGCATGTAGGGCGACACGGAAAATATCACACCTGTTGCCCGCACCGCTTTGCTATTTAAAAGAGTAACCGAAACCGTGACCCGCGTCGCTGTTTCATTCTCCGCCGGCTCATCACTAACCACTCCGCGCAACTGCACCCACTTGCCAACCTGCGCCGATAAGCCCGGGTCGCCTGCCTTAACAGAAGCAGTTAGAAACAAGCCACAACCAACGCTAGTCGTTACCACACATACCAACAAAAGCATCAGCCACGAATACTGTTTCGCACGAGGGTTTCGGTAGGCTAGGCCAGCCGTCCACAGCCACAGCGCTAGCCCGCTAGCCACACTCGCCGTCGCGGCCAGAAAAAACCACGATGAAACAATTGGCCCAAAAAGCGTACCAAAAACAAAGCCAACTACAACCGGATAAAAAAGCGAGTCAAATTCCACCCGGGAACTCTAGCGCACCACAGTTAAAATTCTCATCAATTTTTCTTAAATCTTTTATGAAAACTTGTTATTCTATTTTATTCAACTGTCCTTTTTGTTTGTACTAAAGAAAACTAAAACAATGAAAAAGCCCCGAAAGATTGTTAGTCTTCCGGGGCTTGTGGGGTGACTGAAATAAACGAAACTAGAGACTGACGAGTCGCTTCTCCTGCTCCAGACGCAAGGTGGCGTAGATTGCCGGATTGCGCATGGCCAAAATCTGCAAGGCGGCAAGGACGGCGTTGGCCGGCTCCAGAACCGTCATCACCGGCACATTTGAAGGCGTGCGCAATGACGACCAGACATCGTCCGGAAAAGCTCGGTAGTTGAGCGGCACCGTCATGACCGGAACCGTGACATTCGCCGAAAGCATTGGCCCAGCGCCATTACTGAGAGCGACAAACACAACGATCACGGAATCTGGGATCTTCGACACAGCTTCAGTAAGCAGTCGGTATGCCTGGGCCGGCTGCTTATGTGCCGAGCAAGTGATAATTGGCATCTCCAAAACAGCTTCGGGATATAACGCCCGAAGATCGTCATAGAAATCCAACTTGTCCTTGTCGGAGCCGCGCCAGAAAATGAGCGACTGTTTCGGCAGTTCAAAGCGATCGGCCAAACCAGAGACTAAGCGATACTTCCTGGTCACTTCGTTGAGATCGCCGCCATCACGATAGACTTGCTTATCATCATAGTTGCCGGCGTCATCAAGGATTCGCCAAGAATCGTTATCAATAACGTCAGCAAGAAGAAGCTCGCCGATAGAGTTGATGCCGAATTCCACCTTGAAATCCACGAGCCTGCGCCGCTGAAGTTGCCAGGCCTTCTCCACGCATTCACCCAGATGCTTGATCTCTGGAATAACGAAAAAGACCGCAGGAGTAATCGCTTCCAGTTTACCCCAGCTCACATCAAGAAGATGGCTAAATATGCGACTGAAGACTTGCGCACTGGCGCCGTCCTGAAACACAACGTGGAAGCTGGCAGCATAGCTGATGCTATGGTTGGCTTCTAGTCTGCCGTTCTTTGTTCGCGCACCCTCATCACCCCGAATGTTTCCGGGGTGATTTTTCTTTTACTACAGACTTTTAAATTCAGCGCTGATGCGTTTTTCATCGTCACCAGAAAGGGCTTTTTTGAAACGGGCACCGGAAACGCCGTTGATACGGGCAAAGCATTCGGGCCAGGTTTTATGAACGAGGATTTTGCCACCAACCATACTTATATATGAATAGGCTTTTTGCGAGGAACTTTTTGAACCCGAGCGGCTCCGTTTATCGAGCCCGGTCAACGATTTTTCCACGGCATCCATATCGGCAAAAGGCAGAAGGTCTAAAGAATATTCTTTGAGTGCGCCGCTAAAAAGTTTTAGCTTGGTGTTTTTAGCAAAAGCCACAGCGATTTCATCACAACGCTCGTTGGCGGGCACGTCTCGATGACCGCCCACTAGCCGCCATAGTATTTTTTCCTTTCGCTCATTTGTTACTTCAAAAAGTTTTTCCCACAAATCGCGATTGAGCACATCGGCTTTGGCGGTGGTTTTCCAGCCGCGCTTTTGCCACACCGGCACCCACTTTTCTATACCGTCACGTACATATTTAGAATCGGTATAGACGATAACGGTGCCAGCCATAGCCGCAACATGCTCTAGGCCGCCAATAGCCGCCGCCAATTCCATTCTGTTATTAGTGGTGCGTGCCTCACCACCGCCCAGCTCGGCCACACGGCTTTCTTTTTCACCGAGCATGGCCACGATACTCCCCCATCCGCCCGGCCCCGGATTGCCCGAAGAAGCGCCGTCGGTAAAAATAATAATATCCGCCAAATTCTTTTCAGAAGTTTTTTTCATGAGTCTATAGAATTACACAATATCAACGATTCGTAAACGTAGCTCCGGCCGGTAGCCGAAAAAAGATTTCTCAATATTGGCGACAATGTCAGCCGAGCCACCTTCTTCCGGCCTGCGAGCAAAGTCATCCGGCGTGGCAAAAAAACTAATAGCCTTCACCGGCCCGCTATTTTCACCAACAAGCATGAGCTCCAGGTGATTTTTTGTTTTACCAAATTGCCGCACCGTTTTAATGCCGACATTCTTAAAAATAAAAAGTGGCTTCGTGTTGGCAACGCCAAATGGTGAAAGCTTTTCAATGGCGGCATACGTTTTGGATTGAATATCAGCGAGAGTGAGCGTACTGTCCAAAAGCACAATGTCGCGATCTACACCGCCTTCTACCACAGGCTCCGCGGCAACAACCTTGGCCAGTGCTTCTTCAAGTCTATCTTCCAAATGATGCACCGTGTCGGCATTGAGCGAGAAACCGCCGGAAACGTGATGGCCGCCAAAATCTAAAAATACATCCCCAAAAACATCGTGCGCGGCTTGCATAATAGCAACCAAATTCGCCACACCACCAGAACGGCACGAACCTTTAATAGTCGGCCCATCTTCCCGCCCCCACAAAAACACCGGCTTGCCATATTCTTCAGCCAAATTTCCGGCAGCCAAACCCAAAATAGCCGGCCGCCACAAGGGGTTTCCCAAAACAATCACGCGTCGCGCGGCAAAATGCTCGGCCCGCTCACTCATTATTTTATTTATCTCCTTCACTAGCGAACCTACAAGACCCTTGCGCTCGTCATTGGAAGCATTGAGTTTTGCGGCCAACATGTCAGCCTGCGCAACGTCGCTCGTAGAAAGTAACGTAAACGCATCTATAGGTTCTCCCATGCGCGAAGCGGCATTGAGGCGAGGCGTTATCATAAAACCAATGTCGTCCTCGGTGATATAGCGCTGATCAATTTTCAAAATCCGCAAAAGCGCCCGCAAACCCGGTCGGCGCGACTTTCGCAGAACCATTAGGCCGTAGCGAGCCAGCACACGATTTTCACCCACCAAGGGCACCATGTCGGAAAGCGTGGCCAGGCCAACCATGTCCAATAGCCACTTCTCCGCGCCGGGGGCGGTATGAAAGTCACCGCCCGCCAAAAGCCCCTGCACCAACTTGAAAGCCACACCCGCCCCACACAATTCCTTAAAAGGATATTCGCACCCTGGCTGTTTTGGATCAATTACCGCAAAAGCTGGCGGCAACTCGGCCGGCGGCATATGGTGGTCGGTAATAATGACATCAATCCCTTTGGAGCGGGCGTGGACAACCTCTTCGGCGTCAGTAATGCCGCAATCAAGCGTAATAAGGACTTTCGGCTCCGCGCCAGTCGCCAGCAATGAATCAATCGCCAACACGTGCAAACCAAACCCTTCCTTGTGCCGATGCGGAATGTATACCTGAAAATTCTTATAGCCAATCATCTTAAAAAAATCATGCATTACCACAGCAGCAGGAATGCCATCAGCATCGTAATCGGAATAAATAACGATGTGTTCGTCGTTCTTAATCGCTAATTTAATACGCGCCACCGCCTCTTTCATGCCTTTCAATAAGAAAGGATCGTGCAAATGTTCTTCATAGGAAGGGTTGAGAAATACTTCCCGCGCCCCATTTTCCGTGACCCCGCGATACGCGAGCAATTGCTGAAGCAGGTCGCCATTTGGAACTAAAGCTTCGCGTAAAACGTACTTTTTCATTCTTGCTATAATACTACACATGAAGGATTGCATATTCTGCAAAATCGTGGCGGGAGAAATTCCGGCCCATAAGGTATATGAGGATGAAAACTACTTGGCTTTTTTATCTATTAATCCAGAGTCGGCTGGCCATACATTAGTAATTCCTAAAAAACACTATCGTTGGGTCTGGGATGTGCCAGCCGCAGGCGAGTACTTTGAAATCGCCCGCAAAATCGCCAAGGCCATGCAAAAAGCCTTCAATACTGAAGCTATTTCAAGCAAAATCGTTGGCGAAGAAGTGCCTCACGCGCACATTTGGATATTTCAAAACCCCAGTACTGCTACTGGCAAACCAAAAGATTTTGAGGAAAATGCGAAGAAAGTAAAAGATAATATGTAACTATTAGTACAATAGTCAAAAACTTCCACGTATGCTATCTTCTCAATGGATGAAGTGGCAATGCAGTGGCACGATTAGTCAAGTCAGCGTTGAAACCGGGGGCACTGCCCCAGTGGTCCTAGTAGCTGTAAACCGCTTAGGACCGCCGGGTAAAGGGCGGGTCATGGTATGCCTTAACCAGGCTAAAACATTCCCACGACCCTAACGCGTCTAATCACTGCAACTCTGGAATTCATCCTAATGGTATTTGGAAACGCCGCCTGACAGCGTCTCCCGGCTCGGCTTGCGAAGGCCGTTAAACTAGAATGGAGGAATCTCTGCTGAAGCTTAAGCCCCACGTGCAAGGCAGAACCAAGGTTTGAGATTTCTCCTTTCTCTATTACCGCAGATCGCTGCGGTTTTTTTATTTTCAAACCGTGATATATTGACCCCAGAAATGTTTTCCGTAATTTTTTAGATTTTGAGAGGTGTTTATGGAAAAGATACAAAATCGGGTACTCCATTTTGCCGATGGAGATTCTCCTGATACTTGCGTGGCCATCTTAAGAAGCGGACGGGCAAATACAGTGTTTGTAGATATGGAGAACCAAAGCTTGGGCCATATACTACAACAAGCCACGGTTGTGTATCGGAAAATCGCAAGCAAGCTTTCTTTGTGGGAGCCAGTAGTGGTTGGGCCACTTTCGGGTCCGCGAGGCGAACATTTAGCGGCATTTGGTCGTTTTAATCTTCGCACAACACCCTTATGCTTTAGCGACTATGTACAAAAAATAGCCGAACACCAAAAATTTTTAGAGAGGGTGAGGGGTCGCCACTAACTGATGATCGTTTAACCGAAACTGAGGGAGGAAACTATTTCCTCCCTTTTTATTTATTATTTTTTAAAGCCTCCAACCCCGGCAACGTTCCTTGGGCCAAATAATCAAGCATCGCGCCGCCGCCGGTGGAAACGAAGGTAAAGGAAGATTCCTGGCCCTCACTGCCGATAGCGGCGAGTGTGTCTCCCCCGCCAATGATAGTGGTAGCACCGCGCACGGTGGCCGCGGCCACAATTTTTGCTAATTCTTTTGTGGGTTCAATAAAACCTTTTTCATACGCACCGAGGGTGCCGTTCCAGAGGATATGCTTCGCGTCGGCAACTAAAGCACGCAACTGCTCTATGCTAGCCGGCCCGGCATCCATGACAGCATCTTCGGGGCCAATAGCGTTGGGTAATAGTGTTTTAGCCCCATTCGGCGATTGCACAACAATGTCTACCGGCACTATAAGCTTCGGGTTAGCGACCATTTCGGAAAAGGAGATATCGGTACCCATATTGGAAATGAGCGACGTGCCAACGGCCAAACCCCGAGCCTTGTAAACGTCATTGGAAAGAGCACCTCCAACAAAAACATTGTCGGCGATAGTGAGGAATTTCTGGACCAACGGCAATTTCGTATCAAATTTTGCTCCGGCCAAAATAAACAAGAATGGGTGAGCCGGCGAGAAACAGGAGGAGAGGGCCGCGATTTCTTTTTCAAATTGAATACCAATGAAGCCGGGCAATAGTGAAGGCAGACCAACAACCGAAGCATGATCGCGATGAGCTACAGAAAAAGCATCATCCACATAGAATTTTCCCAGAGCGGCAAGCTCTGCGGTAAAAACGGCATCATTTTGCTTTTCCCCCGGATATTTTCGGATATTTTCTGCGAGCAAAATATCACCAGCTTTCATTGTGGCAATTTTGCCTGCGCCCTCGGCGAGAATGTCGGCACAGAAATCAATAGGCATTAACCGCTTAAGATATTCAAAAACAGGTCGCAGGGTATCGCTCACGCCCTCAATATGGCTCAAAATAATGACTTTTGCTCCGCGCTCGCGCAGGAGTTCAATGGTTGGCAGGGATTTTTTAATGCGATAATCGTCTACTACCCTGCCATCAGCTATAGGCACGTTAAAATCTAAACGCACTAATACGGGCACTCCGTTGACGTCGGGCAAATCGTTAAGCGTATGGATTGACGCGTCCATTTAAGAAAGAGAACTAGCGATAGTGATAATGGCGCTGAATGCCGCCGGATCCAAACTTTGGCGACCAATGAGCAAACCGCCAGCTTCACCCTCATTCATAATCGCTTCGGCATTTTCGGGCTTAACGGAACCACCATAAATAATTGGTGTGGAAATAGTACGAGTTTTGTAGAGTTCAAAGAGGGTTTTGCGAATGAAAAGGACCATTTCGTGCACAGAGGAAGGCGTCATGGCCGTGGCCGCGCCAATGGCCCACACTGGCTCATAGGCAATAACCAACTGGCCCAACTGCTCTTTTTTGACGCCTAAAAGGGCCTGTTCTATTTGATTCTTAATAAACCCTAAGTAATTACCGTCATCGTCGCGAGCTTTTTCACCAATACAGAGCACCGGCTTAAATTTCCAAGCGAGAGCCGCCAGAATTTTGGTATTAACAGCCGCGTCGGTTTCGCCGAGCTCCCGGCGCTCGGAATGCCCAAGAATAACGTAACTAAGACCAAACTGCTTGAGTAAATCGCCGGAAATTTCGCCCGTGCGAGCGCCAGCCGGCTCAGCATTGAGATTTTGTGCGCCTAAAAGAACCGTGTCCGATTTATTGTGCCGAGCAAGAGCATCTATATAAATATAGGGTGGACAAATAACAACCTGTGCTTTCGTGCCTACCGCGCCCTTCTGAATTTTTTTAAAAATATCCGTCGCTTCGGTAACGCTCACCGGATTCATCTTCCAGTTGCCTATGATGATTTTTTTCTTTTGTGCCATTGTTTCAGCATATCATATTTAACCGATGGCAAAAAATTCCAACGTGAGTGAGATTTTTACTACAACAGTGTCAAAAGTGGTGCTTCATTGCACTTCCTGCCAACTGGAAACATTCCAACCGCCCGTGGGGCCGCTACTGAAGTTAACGTTCACCAAGCCACTATTATAATTGAGCGTAGCACCACCAGAAAGGTCTATCTCATTGGCGGCCATAGCGTCCACGTTGGTACCGCCATCCATATTAATAGTGCCGTTGGGCGCGTACACGAGAACCGCGCCAGAACCGCCTGAAATAAGAACGGCGTCGTCACCACCACAGCTTGGAGAAATGGGACAGTCGCTGTCGGTAGCTAAAAGCACATAACTTGATGAGTTACCGGAACCAAGCAGAGAACTGCCGCCATCAAGCGTAACAGGGCCGTTAGTGACGATAACGCCACCATTGGCACCGTAAAGTGACGAGAGAGCAATACTGCCGCCGCTTTCCACAGTAAGCACGCCTTCCACCCAAATAGTGCCCGTCATGGTGAGGCCGGTGGATTGCACGCCCAAATTACCCTTAACGTGAAGTGGGCCCGCGGTTACCCTACTACCACCACCAATGGTCATGTTGCCATCCACCTCCAGGCCGCCAGTAAACACGTCATTACCACCACCGCCTGTAGATAGACTGCCGGTAATATGCGTCAGCGTGCTTGTGGTGGTGCCTTGATAACCCAAATTTAAATCGCCAGTATACGTCCAGCCGCCACTAGTGTTGCTGGCTTGACTCTCCCAGTCGGAAATATTGCTGGCTGAAATGGGAAAAGAAACCGCTGGAGGATCACCCTTAGTGGTAGTACACGCCTTTGCGTCATAATAAGGACTGCCCGTGCCGCCCACTTGGCAATAGTTGGTACCGGCGATGCCACTTACCCCGCCGACGATGTGTGCCCACGTGTCTCCACTACTACCCGTGCCAACAGTCAATGCTCCGCCATTAGAGCTGGCACAGCTAGTAGTAAGTGTGCCGCCACACACAACACCATACGCACCACCCATAAATAAATTGAAGTAGGCGTCCAGGCCAGCTGGCGAGGTGGCAGTCCAAGTGCCCTTAAATTGACCATTTTTTGCCAAGCCACCGGCATAGCCCCCGCTATTAGCGCCAACAAAATAATAATTGCTTGAATTGTTGCCGGTATCCAAAATGAGCCAGTAGGTATCGCCGGCATAGAGTACGTCATTGGACGAGAGGGTGGCATCCACCCAGCCGAAGGCCGAACTGGAAATGGCAGAAGCGGCAATAGTGCCGTCGGACGAAAGGAGGTCCGTGCCGGAAGGCACACCGGCATTGTCCGCGACGATGCGCACAGTTATGTTGGACGGACTACCCTGCTTTTTGAGATAGAATTGCACATCGTGCAGTGGCCCGTCGGCGGAAACCTGAAAACTTTGGGCGACATCCTGCGTAGCCACAGCATTGCCGAAGGTGATACACGTAGAGCTCGTGCACGTGGTGATGGGCGTTGGCGAAGTATTGGACTGATCAGAAGCTAGCGAGGCGCTGTCCGCGGAAATGGCCGCGCCAGTTATTCTTGACCCGCCGTTGGCAACGATTGGACCGTTGGAATAGACACTGCCATTGACCGTGGAACCACCAGTAATGAAGAAACCGCCAGCGCCCGTTTGCATGCCGTAATTGAAAGAGAGGCCTGCGCCCGTAGAAAGGGAGGCTTGCATATTGCGATACAGCCCGCCGTAATTTGAACTGGCTTCAAGGTTTTGGCCATTAAGCGTGGAAGTGACAGCAATAGTTGTGGTGTAGCCATTAACTACTATCGTGTCGCCATTGTTAACGGTGTTTCCTGCCTTAACGCGGTAGACAGCATCCTCCAACGCGCCCTCGGCAGAAAAGTAGCTGGCTTTTGAATGAATGAGATCGTTACCTATTTTTACCGCCTGCATAACCGGCGTGGCAATACCAAGAACAATAGTTAAGCTGATAGCCAAAAAGAAAATAATAGCGGTGAGGATGGCCTGGCCAGCTTGAGGATTAGGATGATTTTTGAAATGACTTTTCATAGAAGCGGCGGAATTAACCATGTAAAACTACAGTGGAATGAAAATTTTTTGTTTTTGTGACCGTACCACTGGTAGCTTGGGTGGTCATGTCTATTTTTACCGCGCTGGCTGTGCTTGTCGCAAGCGCTGTAAAGGTAAGAGCGGTGATGTTTACGTCGGAAGCGGTCAACGGCCCCGAGAGTGAATTGTTTTGAACACCATTGACTGTAACTGTTTCATTTATGGTACCGCCAACCAGTGAAAACAGTGTCGTAGTAGCAATGCCACTATTCGTCTCGGAAAGAGTGAGTGAATTGCCGGTGCCAACAATAGTATCCGCACCGCGAATGGCGCGGGTTATCGGCTCTAACGCGTCGATGCCACCGTGGTCGGCCGCCCGCAAAGCCGAGAGTGTCCTATAGGAACCAACGAAAGAAAGACTTGTGTTAACAATGACCAAAAAAATAACGCTTAGGACACTGACATAGATGAGCATTTCCACCAGAGAGAAACCAAATTTTGTGAGGAAGATTTTCATATTCACTGGCTAATTGCCATAAAAATTAGTTAGGTAGGTAGCCATAGTTTGCGTGGTGGTGGCATGGCCCTGAAAATACTGAATCGTAGCCGTCACAAGACGAGTATTGGAATCAAGCGTGCCGCCAGATGTAACGATTTTACCAGTACCGTCGCGCTTAACATTTGCCAATGTGATTTTACGTAAAAAGAGATTGTCTATATATGCGGGTGATGCCGTGCTTGTTTGCCATGTAGATGCGCCGCTATTCCAGGCCAAATAATAAGCAGAGGTGGTGGAAAGCGAAGCGATATTGGTACTCCAGCTACCATCGCGCAGAAAAAACATTGCCTCTAACCCTTCTTCGCCCAAATAGGCCGCCCGCACATTTGCATCATTAGCTAGAGCAAAGGAGAAAAAGCTATTAAAAACGATGATGAGCGCCAAAATGCCGGTGACAATAATAGTCGCGCCAATAAGAATTTCCAAGGAACCGATACCGCGAGTATTTTTTTTAAAAAGATTTTTTTTCATAGCGTCGGACCAGCGATGCGACCAGTGCTGGAAATTATAACACTGTCGGATGACGACGTGGTTTTGGAAGAAATAGTGGCTGTGCCATAGCTGGCGGCAGCGCCCGTAAGCCGCTGGAACAAGATACTGCTCGTGGCACCCACAAACTGCAGGGAAAGCACCGTGTCGCCAGCATGAAGAAAATAGGTTTGATTACTCGCCGCGCCAGGCACATAGCTCGCGCCGCTAAAAAGGATGACGCTTGAGGAGGCAAACCGCACCCCATATTGTGTGTCATTTTTAGCGGCGAGCGTTTGGTTGCGGGCCAACCGCAGAGTTTCCAGCACCGTTTCGGTATCCTTATTAACACTTTCAACACGATTAAATTTCGTAAAAGCGCTAACGACAATGCCACAGATAATAACTAGGATACCAATAACTATCAACAGTTCAACGATCGTGAAGCCGCCGCGTATTCTCATATTACGAAATGACACTACTAAGGGAATAAATTGGGCTGATGATAGAGATGGCAAAAAAGCCGACAGCCGCGCCAATAACAATCATGAGGACTGGCTCTATAATAGACGAAAGATCTTTAGTCTTCTGATCAATGTCGGTTTCGTAAAACGTGGCCACACCAAGGAGCATTTGCGGCAATTGGCCGGTTTCCTCCCCCACCGCTATCATTTCACCCACAAACGGCGGATAGAGGTTGAGGCGCTGGTTGAATATTTCGGCGATCGGCTCACCTTTTTCAACCCTTTTTTCTACCATCAGAATGACGTCTTTATAAAAGGGATTTTGCAGAACATCGGCAGTAATACGCACTGCCACCAAAAAATCAACGCCAGCGGAAAGGAGCGAGGCCAGGGTGCGAGCCGTGCGGGCTGAATTCATTTCCTGCATGATTGGCCCGATAACGGGCGTGTGTAAAAATAAAAAACTGTTCCAACGCTTGCCCGTGGGAGTCCGACTAAAAACATATACACCGGCAACTACCGCAACGATGGCTATAATCACCAGCACGAAGTATGCTTGCAGAAAATTACTGAGGTCAATAATGACCACGGTTTGCAGTGGCAACTGGGCATTAAAACTCTGAAACGTTGAAGCCAAGGTCGGCACCACATTGGTCAACATAAAAAAACCAATACCGATCATGGCCAGAGTGATAACCGCTGGATACATGAGCGCCCCGCGGATTTTACGACCAAGAGCATACGAATTCTCCATCTGGGTGGAAACAATACGCAAGGATTGCGAGAGCGAGCCCGATTCTTCGCCGGCACGCACCATGGAGCCAACGAGAGGAGGAAACACGTCGCCACAGTCCTTCATTGACTCACTAAGGGTCTTGCCACTTCTGATGCTGGCATTTAAACCGGCAACGATTCCCTTGAATTTTTTGCCGCCTGTTTGTTTCTCAATAACCGTAAGGGCACGAGAAAGCGCCAAGCCAGCATCAAGCATTGAAGCGAGGTTGCGAGTAAAAATTATTTTATCTTGTAATTTGACGCCGCTTAAAAAAGGAATTTCAAAAGAAAAAACTGATCCCTTCTTTTTGGCCGCGACTTCCGTCATGGAAATGAGCGTTGAGCCTTTGGATTTTAATTCGGCGTAAAAAGTGGCGCGGTCGCTGACTTCGGCGACTTCCTCATGACTAGTGCCTTCCTTATCAACGGTGCGTATTTGGAATGTGCTCATATTATTCTGAGATGACGCGTAACACTTCTTCAATGGTTGTTAAACCCGAAGCCGCCTTGAAAATACCATCTTCAATCATGGTAATCATACCCTCTTTTTTTGCCTGCGCCTCAATTTGTGAGGAATTACTTTCACGCATCACCAAGTCGCGGATTGTTGGCGTGACTTTCAACACCTCGTGGATGCCGATACGACCCTTGAAACCGTCGGGTGCTTCCGCTGAAGCCTTCGGTTTATAGAACGGGATTTTTTTCCAATCGGTTTCTTTGCCGATAATTTTTTCTTCCTGAAGTACGCCGAGAACCCGGCTCAAATCAATGACTTTTTCCAACTGAGTGATTTCCGCGTCAGTCAAAAAATACTTTTCTTTTTCGCTGGTGAGGCGGCGAATAAGGCGCTGACCGATAACAATATTGACCGTGGACACAATGAGAAACGGTTCAACTTTCATGTCCACCAAACGCGGAATAGCGCCGGCGGCGGAATTGGTGTGCAAGGTAGAAAGCACCAGGTGACCAGTGAGGGCCGCGTTCACGGCCAGCGACGCCGTTTCGTTATCGCGAATTTCACCGACCATAATAATGTCCGGATCCTGACGCACCAAAGAGCGCAGGCCGTTGGCAAAAGCAAAACCGATTTCCGGCTTAACTTGTGTTTGATTTATTCTGGCCATTTGATATTCAATAGGGTCTTCAATTGTGGAAATGTTGACGTCGGGCGTATTTAAAATATCAAGCACGGTGTAAAGGGTTGTGGTTTTACCGGAGCCTGTTGGGCCGGTGGTAAGAATCATACCCGTGGTGAGGCGGGTAGCATCGTGAATCATTTCAGAATTGCGGCCATGGAAACCGAGTACTTCCAAAGTGAAACCCTTAACGTTCTCGCGCAACAAACGCATAACGGTTTTTTCACCGTAATAGGTCGGCAACATGGAAACACGAAATGAGACTTTTTCGCCATTCATTTCCACCTTGAAACGACCGTCTTGCGGCAAGCGCTTTTCGTCCAGCTTAAGGTTAGAAAGAACCTTAATTCTAGCCGTGATTGAGGGGCCGGCGTTTTTAGGCAGAACCATAGCATCATGCAAAATACCGTCAATGCGGTAGCGCACCAGTACCTGCTCCTCCATCGGCTCAATATGAATATCGGATGCATCCTGAATGATGGCGTGCTTCAAAAGAGTGTCAACGATGCGCACCACCGGCAAATCTTCAGCCAGTTTTTTCAAATCAGCTTCAGAACTTGCATCGCCACTCACCTGCTCAGCAAGCGTTTTAATGGAACCGATTTCTTTTTGGATAATGTCGCCGAATTCAGCTTTGAGACTTTTTTGATACTGAACGAGAGCGGCTTTAATTGATTCATTATCGGTGAGCCGAGACAAAATACGCAAACCTGTTTTCTTTTTTATGAAATCAATAGCCGAAAGATCTTCAGTGTCCAACATCGCCACCTCCAAAGCGTCACCCTCTTTCTTGAAAGCCACAATGTTGTGGTTGCGGGCGATAGGCTCCGGCACCAGCGAGAGCACGCTCATTTCCAATTTCTTATTTTTTAAATCAACAAAAGGAATACCAAGGATGTGCGCTTGGGCCTTGCGCACCTCGTCGTCGCTGATTTTGCCACTCGTTACCAAAATGGAAGCGAGTGCGGCGTGTTCTTTTGCCGCCTTTTCCATAGCCACATCCACGTCGGCGCGCGAAAGGAAACCTGAGTCAACGACGAAATTAGCTAATTGTGTTTCTTCAGTTCTCATAGAGAGTAATGTGGAACAATTTGGCTAATTATACGGCCGTTGTGCCCATGTTGACAACGGACAACTGACTATATATACTGTCGTCATCTGAGTTCGCCGGCGAGGCGAACCATTTTTTTAAGATTTTTTTAAAAATAACCACTATGTTTGACCTTAAAACCATCAATTCCGTCCTCGGCGAGCTTGAGGAAGAACGCGGCATTCCCCGCGAGAAAATCATTGAGGCCATTGAAGCCGCTTTGGCCAGTGCCTATAAAAAAGAGTATGGCAAAAAACACCAGATAATTAGGGCTACTTTTGACATTGCCGGCGGCAAAAGCGAGTTTTTCCAAGTAAAAGTCGTTGTTGATCCCTCTCAAATTATCACCCCCAATGAGGATGGCACCCTGCCAGAAATCCCCGAAACCAGCGATGATGAGCCGGAAAAGGTCCTTTTCAACCCCGAACGCCACATGCTTTTGGACGACGCTCAGAAAATCAAGCGTGATGCTAAAATCGGCGACGAAATCGTCTTTCCGTTAGAAATGAAGGATGATTTTGGCCGCATTGCCTCTCAAACCGCCAAGCAGGTCATCATCCAAAAAATCCGCGAGGCCGAAAAAGTGTCCGTTTTAGGTGAATTCGGCGAACGCGAAGGTGAAATTGTCTCGGGAACTGTTCAGCGCATTGAGCGTGGTAATATTTTCGTGGATATGGGCCGCGCTAGCGGTATCCTCCCCTACGAAGAGCAAATCCCCGGCGAGCGCTATCGTCAAGGCGAGCGCATTCGCGCTTATCTTTACCGTGTTGAGGAAACTCCGCGTGGTATCTTCTTGCGGCTTTCCCGTTCACATCCTAAATTCTTGATCAAGCTTTTTGAAATTGAAGTGCCGGAAATCGCCAGCGGCGTTATTGAAGTGAAAAGCGTGGCCCGCGAAGCCGGTTCCCGCTCTAAAATCGCCGTTCTTTCCAGCGATGGTCACGTTGACCCCGTTGGTTCCCTCGTTGGCCAGCGCGGCGTGCGTGTTTCCACTGTCACCAGCGAGCTTGGTGGTGAAAAAATAGATATTATTGAGTGGTCGGAAGATCAAAAGCGCTTCGTTGAGGAGGCTCTTTCCCCCGCTCGCGTCCTTAGTGTCACTATTGACGAAGCCAACAAAACAGCGGTAGTTTCAGTCGCTGAAGACCAGCAATCATTAGCTATCGGTAAGGGCGGCCAAAACGTTCGCCTTGCCGCCCGCCTCACAGGCTGGCGTATAGACATTCAGTCAGTAAAAGGTGAGACAGTGGCAGAGTCGGGAACAGAAGAAGCGGTTATTACTAAATAAAAGCGTAACAACATGAATACCTATATCCTGTTTGCCCTCGTGAGTGCAGTGGTGGCAATTTTATACGGTCTTTTATTGGCAAAAAATGTGCTGAGCAAGCCCGCTGGCAGTGAAAAAATGCAGGAAATTTCCAGCGCTATTCAGAAAGGCGCCTCGGCTTACCTCAATCGTCAATATAAAACTATCGGTGTTATTGCCGCTGTTCTCATTCTTATCATTGGCTTTACATTCGGCTGGACGGAGGCTTTTGGATTCCTTATTGGCGCCCTCTTTTCCGCTCTCGCCGGCTACGTCGGCATGAACGTTTCCGTTCGCGCCAACGTTCGCACTACTGAAGCGGCAAAAACAGGTATTCGTGAAGCTCTCTCTGTTGCTTTCCAGGGCGGTTCTGTTACGGGCCTCTTGGTTGTTGGCCTCGCCCTCCTCGGCGTCACCGGCTTTTACGCTCTCACCCATGACACCAAAGCCCTCATCGGCTTGGCTTTCGGAGCTTCTCTTATTTCTATTTTCGCCCGCTTGGGCGGTGGTATTTTCACCAAAGCCGCTGACGTTGGCGCCGACCTCGTCGGTAAAGTTGAAGCCGATATTCCCGAAGACGATCCACGCAACCCCGCCGTTATTGCCGACAACGTTGGCGACAACGTTGGTGACTGTGCTGGCATGGCCGCCGACCTTTTTGAAACCTACGTCGTCACGGCTATCGCCACTATTTTGCTCGGCGTGCTCATTTTTAAGGGATCTACAAATGCCATTCTCTACCCCCTCGTTCTTGGCGGAGTAGCAGTCTTCTGCTCCATTATCGGCACCTGGTTTGTGAAGCTTGGTAAAACCGAAAACATCATGGGCGCTCTCTACAAAGGCCTGGCCGTTTCCGGCATTCTTTCTGCTATCGCTTTCTACCCTGTCACTAAAATGTTGATGGGCACCAACGCGCTCTATTCCGTTTCCGCTCTCTTTATGTGCGCGCTTATCGGCCTCGCTCTCACCGCTCTGTTAGTGATGATTACCGAGTACTACACCTCTACCGCCTATAAGCCAGTGCAATCCATCGCCGAAGCCTCCGTTTCCGGCCACGGCACCAACGTCATTCAAGGCTTGGCCATTTCAATGAAGGCCACCGCCCTGCCGCTGCTCTCTATCGTGCTCGCTATTTTGGGTTCCTACTATTTCGCCGGTCTCTATGGCATCGCTATCGCTGCCACAAGCATGCTTTCAATGGCGGGCATTATTGTTGCCATTGATTCCTATGGCCCCATCACCGACAACGCCGGCGGCATCGCTGAAATGGCCGGCCTTCCTGAAGAAGTTCGCAACGTCACCGACCCACTAGACGCCGTAGGCAACACCACCAAAGCCGTCACCAAGGGCTATGCCATTGGTTCTGCCGGCCTCGCCGCTCTTGTGCTTTTTGCTTCCTACACTCAGGAATTTACCAAAGCCGGTCACCCTATTATTTTCAGCTTGAGCGACCCATTAGTTATCGTTGGCCTCTTTATCGGCGGCCTCTTGCCCTACTACTTCGGCGCCCTCTGTATGGAAGCTGTCGGCAAAGCCGCAGGCAAAGTGGTTGAGGAGGTTCGCCGCCAGTTCCGTGAAATCAAAGGCATTATGGAAGGCACCGCCAAGCCCGATTACGCCAAATGCGTAGACATCGTCACTTTGGGCGCCATTAAGCAAATGATTATCCCTGCTCTCATCCCTGTTGTTGTTCCTATTCTTGTCGGCTTCATCCTCGGCCCTGTCGCTCTCGGCGGCGTACTCGTTGGTTCTATTGTCACCGGCCTCTTCGTTGCCATTTCCATGACCAGTGGTGGTGGCGCTTGGGACAATGCTAAAAAGCATATTGAAAAAGGTTTCCATGGTGGCAAAGGCTCGGCCGCCCACAAAGCCGCTGTTACCGGCGACACTGTTGGCGACCCCTACAAAGACACTGCCGGCCCTGCCATTAACCCGATGATCAAAGTACTCAACATCGTCGCTCTCCTTATTGTTGGTTTCCTCATTAAATAAGTATGGAAAAAGAAACAAAACTCGCATACAAAATAACCGAGCAAAAAGAACTCCCCAATTCCGAGGTGGAAATCCACGGCGAAGTTGCCGCTGAAACACTCGCCCCTTTTCGCCAAAAAGCTCTCAAAAACCTTGGTGAAAACGCGAAAATTGCCGGCTTCCGCTCTGGCCATATCCCTGAAAAAGTCCTCGTGGAAAAATTCGGTGAGCAGGCCATCCTTGAAGATGCCGCCGATTTAGCCCTGCAAGAAATTGTGCCGGAAGTGGTACAGGAAAAAGCTCCGCGCTACATCGCCCGCCCGAAAATTACCATCACCAAGCTCGCTCCTGGCAACCCACTCAATTTCTCCGTGGTCATCGCCGTGCGTCCGGAATTTTCTCTACCTAATTACAAAAAAATCGGTAAAGAGGAAGTCGCCGCCAGCCAAACTGCCAGCGAACACGAAAAACTCGCCGTTACCGATAAAGAAATTGATGAGGTTATTGAAAAAGTCCGTGACGATTACGCCCATCACCAATTTCACCAACACCAGCAAGCCGAAGGTAAGGCAGAGGGCCATAACCACTCCCCCGAAGAAGTGGCCAAGCACAAGCCGGAAATCAACGATGAGTTCGTCAAAAGCTTGGGCGCCTTTAAAGATGTCGCCGACTTCCGCGCAAAAATCAAAGAAAATCTCACCAGAGAAAAAGAAAACAAGCTCGCAGAACGCCGCCGCGGTAAAATCCTGGAACGCCTTGTTACTGAAACCAAGTTCCCCATCCCCCAGCCGCTCATCAACTACGAGCTCAATAGAATGTTTGGCCAATTTGAAGAAGATATAAAGCGCATGGGCCTTTCCTTGGAAAACTACCTCAAACACCTCAAAAAATCCCAGGAAGATTTAAAAAAAGAATGGTTGCCTGAGGCTGAGAAGCGCGCCCGCGTTAACCTTATTCTTGAAGAAATTGCTCTCAAAGAAAAGCTCACCGCCGACCCCAAGGACGTGGAAACCGAAACCCGCCGCCTCAAAGCCGCGCACGCCGACCTGGACACCGCCCAAATAGAAAACTACCTCACCCACATGCTCACCATTGAGAAAACTATTAAGTTTTTGGAGGATTCAAAGTAATTTTTTCTATCTCTTGCTCAAGCTTAAAAGCGTTTCCGTGCTTGAGAAGCGCTTGGTATGAAATCAACAATTCCGGCGTAGGCTTATCCGCAAGAGCCCTCAACATTCTCTTTTTTGTGACTGTCCGTAAAACGCGATGACTAGAAAAATGTACCCACCCCAAGAAATCAACGCCGGATGTCAATGTTGCAATACTAACCTTATTGGGATGTAAGGATAATCCTAATTTTTCATATAAAAAATCTCTAAATATCTGCACCAAATCAGCGATCACTTCGCGTTCCTGTCCCATCACCACAAAATCATCGGCATACCGAATGTATTGTTTTTGCCGAAGCTCATGTTTTACTAACTGATCAAATTCATTCATGTAGACGTTTACCAGAAGCTGTGAGGTTACATTACCAAGCGGTAAACCCTTTCCTTTTTCCGTGCCATAAAAACTGCTAATAATTTGCTCCAGAAGCCATAAAGTATCTGCGTCGTGCAAATGTTTCCTTAAAATATGAAGGAGGATTTTCTGGTCTATGGAAGCGAAAAATTTCCGCACATCACACTTAAGAACCCAGCATGTTTTGGTGTTATTTTTTGATACTTCTCTTGAGAAATCGCGAAATCTGTCCATCGCTCGATGTGTACCTTTAAAATTCCGACACGAAAAAGAATCGGCGATGAATTTTCTGTCAAAATGAGGATACAAAATCCGATACACCGCGTGGTGCAACAACCTGTCCCGCACAGTCGCTTTATGAATATCTCTCAGCTTTGGGTCCATAACCCTGAAATGCGTATATGCCCCATGAGAATATGTGCGATTCTTTAAATCCTCATGGAGAGAATTAAGATTTTCCGCCAAATTAAGCATGAATTCTTGCACGTCTTTTTTGCCACGCTTTCCTTTGATAAATTCTTTCCAAGCGATAAGCAAATTTTCCGGTGAAATGATATCGTTAAAGGCATGATCAACAATAATCTTGCTCATTCTCTTAAGAGTACCCCCCCCCCGCACAGTTTTACCAGTTATTGAGAAGTTGAAAGAGGCGTACAAAACATGGCAAGATATTCTGCCCCACGTTGCTAAAAGCCACCGACAAACAATAGGGTTAAAAATTGACACTCTCC
>Ga0265336_10000017_pt1 | contig 231370 bp, 225 predicted proteins | sample 42119metaG_FD_193583 | JGI IMG/M metagenome (GOLD analysis project Ga0265336, IMG submission 193583) | Rhizosphere microbial communities from Carex aquatilis grown in University of Washington, Seatle, WA, United States - 4-21-19 metaG | ecosystem: Host-associated > Plants > Roots >... | reverse complement strand
CGCCGAATCAACGAAGGCAAGACCAAGCGAGAAGCCATGAGATCCCTCAAGCGATACCTCTCCCGCGACATCTACCAACACTTCGCAAAAACGCCCTTGACAACATAGAAGCATCCAACGAATTGCGGGGCCCGGTCGTGGCCCTGCTCGGACCCGTGCATCTGGTCTGTACGAGAACGGAGCAACGCGAAGGCGGATCAGCGTTGCCGTGTCAGGGACACATGAGGGTCAGCTACGGCGGTTCCATTTGGGCTCGTTCGAAAGTCGGATCACGAGCGGGAGCAACGCTGGCGAGGGTCGGCTGGGTTGAGGCGCTCAGAAATTCGTTGGCCGTTTTGCGGCTCTCAGGGTCAATACATAGAGAGGAGCCAATCTCTGCCGGAGATCAGATGCCGTCCGACGCCCGACCATCACACATACGCCCCCGCCTCACGCGCGAGGATGTTCTCGACTGCCGCGAGGTGGGGGAGCTGCTGCACCTGCCGGTGTCGACGGTGCTCGAATACGCTCGCCGCGGCTTGCTGCCCGGTCACAAGCTGGGTCGCCGGTGGATCTTCTTGCGCGATGAGATCGAGGCTGCCGTGCGCGGGCAGATGGGTGGCAGTGCTGCGGCGTAGCTTGGCTGGGCGAGCGTCTTGGTCAACGCCGGCTACGCGAGCGGTGGAGCGCAGCTACCCAGTTGGGTGCCGGGGTGCCATCGTCGCCTACGCGCCACTCCTCGGGCAGCTCTGACATCGCCCAGCTCAACCTCTCTACCGCTCGGCTTCGATGGCTGCTGCCAGCTCCGAGAGGGTCACGCCCAGCGCGTCGATGATCTGCATGACGGTGACCCATGCGCAGTTCGTCTGCCCCGTCTCGATCTTCGAGAGCGTGCCGGTGGTGATCCCCGCCATCGGGCCGAGCACTTCCTGGGTTAGGCCGCGCTGCTCGCGGAGCGCTTTCAAGACTGGGCCGAGCGCGGGATCAGGCACGGGATGAAACATCGCATCTCGCCAGTGCCTAAGTCCATGTGTTTTCTCGCTAGTGATCTGCCGCTAGACACTGTACGCTGGCCGTCCAGCAAAAAGTGCCCCCGCGCTGCTGAAACAGCCGGGGGCGTGGCACGGAAAGGCAGGACCTTCCCATGCAGCCGGAGGATACCCCGCGAGCTGCGCCCCCGGTCGTAGTGATCTACGGCCCGGAGAGCGACAACGAAGCGCTGGCCGATGAGCTGGCGCTCGATGACTTCGACGTGAGACTGGTCAGCGACCGCGCATTGCTGGGCGTGGCCGATGTGATCGTCTTTGCTCACGCGTCGAAGCGAGGCGCGGGGCTCAATGCCCTCCGCGCCCTGCGCCTGGGCGAGCTTGCGGGCTCCGGTGCCCGCGCCCTTTGGGTCAGCGCCGACACCATCGACGTGCTGCGCGCGTTCGAGGCTGGGGCTGATGACGTGATCCGCACGCCGTTCATCTATCCAGAGCTGCTTGCGCGCATCCGGGCGCTCCTACGCCGCGACGACGAGACTGCAGGCATCGTTCGCCACGGGCCACTCGTGATCGACAAGGCGACACGCAGCGTCACCTTCGACTCCGAGTGGGTCACGCTGCGCCCCCGCGAGTACATGCTGCTGGTGCATCTCGCGCGAGACCCGACACGGGTCTACACGAAGGCCGAGCTGCTGCGCGACCTGTGGGGCTACCGCTCCGAGGGCGTCACGCGCACCGTGGACACACATGCGGTTCGCGTGCGGCGTGCGCTCGCGCGAGCTGGGGCGCACGGCTGGATCGTCTCGACGTGGGGCGTCGGCTACCAGCTCGCGCCGTAGATGCGTTTTAGGCTTACGCTCCTGTGATGCCGAAGTCTGTCGCCGAGCTGTTGTCCGAGCGTGAGGGTACCCGTCTCGATTTCAAGCGAGACCTGTCTGGTATGCCGCGTGTCCTTGCGACTGTCTGCTCGTTCTTGAACACGGCTGGGGGCACGATCGTCGTGGGTGTCGAGGACAACACCAAGGATGTCCTCGGTGTGCGCGATGTAGAGAAGCAGGAGGAGAAGCTCGCGAACGCGGTCGCTGGCTCGATCGAGCCGCAGCCGACGGTGCAACTTGAGATCGTCACGCACGGAGGGCACGATCTGCTCTTGTTGCGCGCGTCGTATGCCGCGGGTCCGTTCTTTGTGAAGGCGAAGGGCAAGGACAAGGGCACGTTCGTTCGGATCGGCAGCAACTCGCTGCCGGCGAGCCCGGAGAAGATCGCTGAGCTTGAGCGGGCGCGTCAGATGGGTGCGTGGGATCAAGAGCCGCTGCCTGGGCTGACACCGGACGATCTCGACCATGAGGCGATCAAGCGCTGGCTTGACGCGGCTGGGGAGCGCTCGACGGACGCGAAGCTGCGAAGCCTCGGTGCGCTCGCCGATTATGGCGGCCGGCTGGTCCCCACTCGAGCAGGCGTCATCCTCTTCGGCCGTGAGCGTGAGATCCATTTCCCTGACGCGCAGATCCGCTGCGTGGCTTTTCGGGGCGTAGACAAGAGCCGGCCGGCGGTCCGAGGCGATGAGGACGACGAGACGGTTCTTGACGGCATCGAGACGGCGGTGCGATTCATCGAGCGCAACACCGATCGGCTCGTGGAGATCACGGGGCGTACGCGCCGGGAGGAGCGCGACCTCTATCCGAGCGTCGCTGTTCGTGAGGTGCTGAACAACGCGGTCGCTCACGCGGACTACGCTGTCGAGGGGGCGTCGATCTTCGTGGCGTTGTTCTCCGACCGTCTTGAGATATCGAGTCCTGGCACCTGGCCTCCGGGGTTCTCGCGCGAGGACTTCCAGTCGGGCGTGAGCCTGCGGCGCAACAAGGCAATCTCGCGGGTGCTGATGCGCGTTGGCGTGATCGAGGGCTACGGCAGCGGCTATGACCGGATCGTTGCTGCGTGCGCCGAGGAGGGCTATCCAGAGCCTGAGTGGATCGAGAACGGGCCTCAGATTAAGGTCGTTTTGAGACCTCACCTCGGCGCCGATCTAGCCGCGGGGGGTAGCCGGACGCCGACCGCCAGCACCCGGCCGGCGAATGGCCGCCTCACCGTCGAGGAGCGTAGTAACGCCATTCTGGCTGCCGTCGACGAGTTGAATCGTCCAAACGCGATTGCGATTCAAGGGCACACAGGGATCCCCACAAGGAGTCTCGAACGTGATCTCAAGCGACTCCGTGGTTCGGGAGTACTCGAGTTTGTGGGCTCGCCAAAGGCCGGCTTCTATCGCCGTCAGCAAGCGCACACCGCCAAATAGCGCCGTACACCGCCAATCACCGCCATACACCGCCATACACCGCCAACTCGTCTCCTAGCCTCACCGAGTGACCCTGCAGGGCACCGTGCTGCTCAGGCTCTGGCTTTATTCTGCTGAGCGCGCGGTGGGGCGAGGCTGTCGCGAACGCCAGGTTGACCCGCTCGAGATCCTCGGGCCGTGCCTCGGCGTGCATGTAGCGCTCTGTCGTGGTGATCCGCGAGTGACCGAGGATTCCTGGACCAAGCGCGCGGCCGCGTGCCGGGACGATGAGGCTCCCTGCAGCGTGGCGAAGAGCGTGGAAGCGCAGTGGGCGTAGACCGACTGCGTCGCGCGCTGCCTTTTAGCGGCGGCGCACGGCCGATGGGTCGAGGCGTCGGCCAAGCCGGAAGCAGAACACGTAAACATCGCACTCGGTGTAGTCGCCGCGCGCCTTGAGGCGCATGAGCGCTTCGGCTGCCGGGTCGGCGAGGGGAAGGAAGCCGGGCTGCCTCTCAGTATTGTTCCGCCGATGCGAATGCGGCTTCTCCAGGCGCTTATTCAGTCCGTCGCCAACCGTGCCAGCGTCCTAGCAGTCGCCGCCGGTGCCGCAGCCGCCGTCGGCCCGCTGTATTCGCGGTATACACACACAGGTCTCAGTCCGGGAGACGCCGCAGCGTGGGGCTTCATGTGGGGCTTCATCTATGGGATTATCTTGATCATGATCTTGCCGGCCGGGTCCCTAGCATGATGCTTCGTGCCTCCCTCCTCTCCCTTCTTATGGCATGCGCGGTTGCCTTTGGCGTCGCGCAAATCGTTTCGAGCCATCCTCTCGGTCACGAATGGGCATTCGGCGCCATAGCCCTTGGTGGCGTCGGCGTCTCTGTGCTCGCCGTTGCCATTCTTCGCCGCGAGCATCGAAGGCACCAAGCGCAGGCGTATTCGACGACCGTACGCTCGCGCACGCTCCGCGTCTGGAGGCACGGACATGTCGCTTGGAGCGACACGCAGTACTACTTCCCAGGCAGATCATCGACTAGCACACAACAGGAGGAGTCCTCCGTAGTGATACCACCGGTTAGTTCACATGTTATCGGGCGATTGCGTCCAGACATAACCAACACGCAGCCGGAACCGATCCATTGAGACCGGCCCGCTACGTCTGGCATCACGAGCTACACAGCCAAGCGGGCGAGACCCTCTTCTTTGTTCGGCTCTACTTCGAGCCCGTGTTTCCAGACGTGGTTGAACAATTGACGGCCCGCCTCGATGATCTTGATGTCAGTTCTGCGCATGTCTACGAGCTCATCGGGGCGCATGACTTGCTTATGCGAGTGTGGCTACCGTCGACCCTTGACGTGCGTAAGTTTGTCGAAGGTCTTGACCTCCCAGACCTCCGCCGCGCTGATTACATGCGCGTGAATCGCATACGGGAACATTGGGTAGTCAATGGCGATCAAGACACCCCTCCACAGCTCAGCGAGGTTGCGCCCGAAGCAATTCAGCGGGTCAACGAGGCTATATACGCCGAAATGCCCGTGCACCAAGCGACGGTTGACGACGCCCTTGCAAACGGTTGGCTTGCGCCGATACATGAGGACGACCAGATAGCCGACTTGGCGCCTGGCGTAAAGTTCTTTATTTATATCGTTGCGAGTGTCGGTAGTAGCCCGAGCATTAACTTCGAGGAAGTGCTGTTCCGTCGTGTGCGCAAAGTTCTCGACGACGCTAGTGATCTGATCGATAAACGGTCGGTGTATGCAGGAGATGGCTTCGCGCGGCTTCTCCTGATGGGAAGATTTCAGGGTGAGAAGTACTTCGACTTCATCAATCGTGTTGTCATTCGTCTTAATGATGAAGACATGCGCGAAATGTTTATTGCCAGGACGTATACTGCCCTCGGCTCGCGTCCCGAGCCCGTCGTTGCGAGGGAGCATCTCAAGCCACCCACGGTATCGGGATTTCGAAAAAGGGAGACCCAACCCCCGGACCTCGTTCGGCTTCTGGAACAGGGCGAGGGACAGTGCCTTGAGGTCAAGGCGTCCGCTTTTCTAAACTTTGATCGCCTCGTTACCAAAGGTGAACCTGACTGGTCCAATCTGCGACCAGAGTTCATAAAGGCCGTATGCGGCCTGCTGAATCAACTTAATGCACGCACTGCGACATTGATCGTCGGCGCAGTTGAGACTCCGAGGTACCGACAATGGCTTGATGCACACAACAGGAGATACGAGATCGGTCAATTCACCGTTCTTGGAGTTGAAGAAGATAACCCGAGTGGCGATTGGGACAAGTATCAGCGCCGTCTTATGGACTCACTTGCTAGCGCGATCGATCCGTCGCCGGTTCCCTTTATTGAGGCATTTCTTGAAGAGATTGACCACGACGGGACGAGTAGCACTCTTCTGCGTATCGAACTCACGCCTATCGGCACACCTTTCTACGCAAAGAATAGTGACGTGCTATGGGTTCGAAGCGGTGCCCAAGTCAACCCGCTCTCTCAAAGGACCCGAGATGACTTTGTTGGGCGCATGGCGGCGGCGCGACAGGCGACGACCCCTACCGCTAGCGAATAGTGCGCCACGATTCGTTGTCGGGAAGCATCACGTCCTGAATCTCAGGGCTAACTCAAGTACGATCGGGCCGTCGGCGGTGAGAGCGGTGGAGCGCGGCAACCCAGTAAGGCGCCAGGGTGCCGTCGTCGTTGACTCGCCACTCCTCGGGCAACTCAGACATTGGGTGCAACTCGTCCTCGATCACGCAGATCACGGTCGTCGAGCGCACTAGCGCCCACGCGGCGTGCCGGGAGGCGCAACACGCAGTACACCTCGAATGCTACGTAACCTCGCGGATCTCCTTGGAGGCGAACGCCATGTTGACCCGCTCAAGATCCTCTGGTCGAGCCTTGGCATGCATATAGCGCTCAGTGGTCGTGATCCGCGAGTGCCCGAGGAACTCCTGCACGAAGCGAGCGTCTGCGTGGCGCGCGATGAGGCTGCCGGCTGCATGTCGGAGCGCGTGGAATCGCAGCGGCCGCAGTCCAGCGGCGTCGCGCGCTGCCTTGTAGCGGCGTCGCACAGCGGAGGGATCAAGCCGCCGGCCGAGCCGGGAGCAGAACACGTAGTCATCGCGCGAGGTGTAGTCGACGCGAGCCCGTAGGTGCTCAAGGGCGTCGGCTGCTGGGTCAGCGAGGGGAAGAAAGCGTGCTTGCCAGCTCTTGGTCGGCCCCTCGATGCCCGCAGACACGGCGCGGTGGACGACCATGCGCCGCGTGCCGAAGTCCACGTCCTCCCAGCGCAGCGCGACCAGCTCTCCGAGCCGCAGCCCTGTGTAGGCAGCGAGGCGGAACAGCTCGCCGTCCTGTGCGTCCTCGCGCGCCCGCCACTCGATCTCGTCGGTGCTCAGGTTCTCGGGCTGCTTGCCGCGATGTGATCCTGCGGCGGCTGCGGCGGCGATCATCTCCACCTCCTCGGGCTCGTAGAAGTCGAGCACCGCTGCGGGCGGTTCGCGGCGTTTGGTTGTGCCCGCCACGGGGTTGGTGGGCAGGCTGTGGGTGTCCGCGCGACACGCGAAGGCGAACATCGCTGAGAGCACCTGGCGGTTCTTGTTGACCGACCGAGCGGACACGCCGTTGGCGTCCAGCTTGCGCAGGAACGTGGCGACCTCTTTGGTGGTCACCTTCGCCACCGGCCGCTCGCCGAACGCGGCCATGATCGTGCCTGGGCTCTTGCCGCTGCCTCTCCGATGGGGCGTTCCGGGCTCAGCGAGCATGTAGCGGTAGTCGCTCAGCGTGGACGGCTTCGCGCCGCGCTCGTGCTGCAGGTGCTCCAGCCACTCCGCCGCCAGCTCGCGGACCGTCACGCCGCGTTCGCGGCGCTCTCGCTCGCCTGCTTCGATCGCGCGCTCCTCCCGGTCGTGCGCGGCGATCGTCTCCGCCATTCGCACCGTCGCGCGCTTCTCGTCGAGGTAGCCATCTTGGACTCGCCCGCGTCGGGGCACCCAGCCGCTTCCGTCGGCTGCGCGTTCGAGCCATGCGGGTCCGATGCGGCGCTTCACCTGTCGCCCCGCGCGTCGCCACTTCGCCTCGTACACCGGCCCGTCCGGCCGCTCAGCGACCACGAGGGCGCCTGTCGGAGGGGCGCCGCTTTGATTACCCTCAAACGTCATTTCACCACAGAGTACCACCTGAGTACCATGTAGAGCTGAGTACCGCTTTCCGTACCACACTGGTCGTTTTCGCCAGCAATAACGCCACTGTCACCGACCTAGACTTCCCGTATCTACGGGCTCCAGCATGTCCGCCCCTGCTTTGCAAGCAGGAGGTCACCGGTTCGATCCCGGTTGGCTCCATAAGTGCGTGTCTTTCGAGGCCAATCTTGGGGGTGGTGATGGTACGAAGGGCGTCGGTACTGGCTCTGGTTCTGTTCGGGTCCGCAGGGCTCTTGGTGCCTACGGCGCCGGCGCTTGCGGACAGCACGCTCGGCAGCCACCTCGAACACTCCTACGAAGCGACGTTCGGGGGCGCCGGCACCATCGTCTACCAGGGCGCCGCTCCGGAAGAGCTGCTCGCCGCGCCCCAGAACGGCACGATCACCTCCTGGAGCGTGCGCTCGTGAGACATGGGTGCGGAATACAGGCTGCGGGTGCTGCGTGCGGCCGGAGGCGAATTCACCGCGGTCGGCACGAGCGTCGCGCAGACCGTGCCGGACGGCGAAGACAAGGTCCGGGGGCCGTTCGCCGTCAGCCTCGCGGTGAAGACCGGCGATCGCATCGCGCTCGAGGTGCTCAAAGGACTGGGCGCGCCGATCAACATTGCGCCGCTTGCAGGCGAACTCAACTACCTGCAGAGCCCGCTCGCCGACGGCTCATCGGAGGCTCCGGTGCTCGAACCGCCCCTCGGGAGCAACCAGGAGCTGCTGCTGAGCGCGAACCTGAAAGCGGGCCCGCCGGTCAACCTCACGCTCCCCACGATCAGCGGCGAAGCGCGTGCCGGGACGCCGCTGCAGGCGAGCGAAGGCAGCTGGGAAGGCGCTTCCTCCTACGCGTTTCAATGGCTGCGCTGTCTGGGAGCATGCAGCCCGATCGCCGGCGCGACAGGCCGGGAATACACGCCCACAGGCGCCGATGAAGGCCAGCAGCTGCGCGTCGATGTGACAGCGAGCGGCGGAGGAGGGTCCGCGACGGCATCATCGTCGCTGACCGCCGGCGTCAAGCCGGCGCCGCCCGCAGTGCCGGCGAACACGGCCCTGCCGTCCGTCAGCGGCGAAGCCCGTCAGACCGAGACGCTCATCGGCAGCAACGGAAGTTGGGCCGGCGCTCCGACGAGGTTCGAATATGAATGGCTGCGGTGCGCCTCTGCGACCGGGACCGAATGCGCACCGATCCCAGGAGCGACCGCGCTCACCTACGTGCCCGTGCGCGGCGACGTCGGCTCGACGCTGAGATTGCGGGTCAGCGCCGTCAACGGCGTCGGCCCCGGCAGCGCGGAATCCAGGCCCACGGGCATCGTGCAGCCGCTCGTCGTCAAGGCCGTTCTGACCGTCACGCCCCCGTACCCATGCACGGGCTATCCGGTGCAGCTCGACAGCACAGGCTCCAAGACGCCCAACCCGCCGATCGTGAAGTACACCTACACCTACATCGATCTTCTCTCGGTCACGCACCACACGATCTACAGCGGCACGAGCCCTTCCACCTCGACGGTGTTCACCTGGAACACGGTCAACGACAACCCGGCCTATGCCAAGCTCGGAAGCCCCCAGCGAGAGCCGGTGCTCATCACGCTGACGGTCACAGACCTGGCCGGCGACAGTGCATCGGCCAACTCGATCGTTCAGTTCTACCCGGCCTATGCAGAAGAGTTTGCCCCACAACCTCCATGCGGGCTCCCCGGCAGGCCGCTCACATCAGTGTTCGAAGCAACGCCCCGCTTCTTCGTCGTCGCGAAAGGAAGCGTGTCCCTCACAACACGCTGCGTGACGGCTGCGCCGTGCGCCAGCTCGCTCACGATCATGCGGGCGAGCTCTGGGGCGGGTCGGTTCGCGCGAGCGGGCAGGCCGACCGTGATCGCGTCGCTGCCGTTCTTCACAGTGCCCGCGCACAGCTCACTCAAGCTCCGCGCCAAGCTCACGAACGTCGGCAGGCATCTACTCGCACGGGGAGGTCCCGTGCATGCCACCGCACGCCTCACGACGATCGAGCCGTCGGGCGCTAAGAAGGTGCGGGTGAGGCCGGTACTGCTGAAGCGGCGCTAGTCCTGGTTCTATCCCCACTCCACTCACTCTCCAGCCGCGCCAGCTCATCCACCGTGGACCTGACTCAAGGCGAACCGCCGGTGGGCCGGAGGTCCGTTCGATCGGATTGTTCCCACTCGCGCTGGATCTGTCGCATCGCCGCGGGGTAGACGATCAGGTGCCGGAACGGTCTGATCGCAGCCATATAGAAGGTGCCGAGGAGTCCATTTGGCTTTACCAGGACGGCCATCTGGGCGCGGAAGCCATCCGTCCCGTCGGGGACCCAGCTGAGGTGCATCACTCCATGCATGGTGCTGTTGGCGGTCTCCGCGGCGAACTCGTTCTCGATGAGGTACAGCGAGGTGAATGGGAGCGCGTCGAAGCTGGGGCCCGGGGCATCCAGCAGGTCTTCCGGCAGGCGTTGGCGCAGCGTCGGAACCCTCTCCCCGAGTCCGGTGTCCTCATCGTCCCAACCGAGGAGCTCGCCGAGCCTCCAGCGGATGTTCCAGAGCGCGCGAGCGAGCAAAGGACCCTGCGAAGGATCGCCGGCCGCGAAGCGCTGAACCAACGAGGGGAAATCGCTCGCCTCGCCGCGAACGGGCAAGACCCAAACGTCCTCGAGCCGAAAGTCGGGGGCGATCTCATGGATTCGCCAAGGGTGGGCGGTGTGCGCGCTGCTCGGGAGTCTCCCTTGTCCCGTCATGCTTGGCGATGCAGCGTCTCTTGCTGCACGCGTATCGCGCCGCGCACCAGGGCGAGCGCCACCTGACGGTGGATGAGGGAAACGGGAGGCCAGACGAGCGCTGCGATCCGTCGCTCGTAACGGATAAACGATGCGAAGGACATCCGGCCGTGATCGACGTGCATGACCACGTGGCCGGTCAAGAACCAAGAGGCGGCCTCGATCCTTATCCAGTTCTCTCCGCGATCGGCGATCTTCCACCCGAGCAGGTGATCCGGGGAAGGCCGCAGCTTCAGGCGAAGGCCGAGGACGGCACGCTGGACAAACGGGATGAGGATGAGCAGTCCACGCGGTACACCCTTCAACGCCGCGTGGATCACCTGCTCGGGTTCTGCCGGCGTCTCGTTGATCGTCGCGGTGACGATGTCGGAGTAATCAGGGTTCGCGAGCGCGCTCAGTGAGCGAATTGGCGCGGGAACCTCACGCCGCCACCGGGCGGTCGCTGTGTCGGCGCTTTTGCCGCGGCGGGGAGAGAGAGGGTTGGAGTGCTGGGACGAAACAGTGGACATCTTCTGCTCGCCGCGATGGTAGCATACATACATGCATGTATGTAATAGCCCAGGAGGACGAGACCTGCAATGTCGATGAGCTCCGCCGGTGCGCCGACACTGCCCGCGCGCGGGCGCCCCACCCAGGCTGAGCGCCGCGCCCGCTCACGCAGCGCGTTGCTCGAATCCGCTGCCCGTGGTCTCTCACGCCACGGTTACGGCAACCTCGTGCTCGAGGAGGTGGCGCGCGACGCCGGCTACACGCGAGGCGCCCTGTACCACCAGTTCGACGACAAGGAGGACCTGGCACTGGCGGTCATCGAGTGGGTCAACGAGAGCTGGATGCGCGAGGTCGGCGAGCCGGCCGCACAACGTACCGACCCGGTCGCCGAGCTGCTCGCGCTGGCACGCGGCCATGCGGTCTTCTGCCGGCGCGACATCGCCCGCGTCGTGATGGCGCTTCGGCTCGAGTTCGCCGGTCAGGATCATCCGGTGGGGCACGAGATCGAACGGATCTGGGAGTCCGGCATCAAGCGCTGCGCCAGGCTCGTCAGCGCCGGACGCAAAGCCGGCTCAATCCCACCGGGACCCCCCGCACGGGCGACGGCGCTGGCGTTGCTCGGGGCGCTCGAGGGTGCCGTGATCGCACTCGCCGGAGATACGCCCCACGACGAGCTCCTGGCCGCACGTGCCGTCGCAGGCGTATTGGGCATCGAAAGCCTCAACAGCGATTAGGCAAAGGAGCCGCCTATCGCTCAATGCGCCATCGCCGGCGCCCCCACCGAGTCGTACTCCTGTACCTGCGCACCGGAGCGCAGCAGCGTCGCACTGAACAGCGCGCCGAAGAAGAAGATCCCCGCCGACCACCAGAACGCCGTGGTGTAGCCGTGAACCGCGGCCGCCGCGAGCGTGCTCGAGGTGGGACCGCCGTGCGAGGTGACGAAGCTCGTCGCCGCGGTCGCCGAGAACGTGCTGAGCAGCGCCACTCCGATCGAGCCGCCGACCTGCTGCATCGTGTTGACCAGCGCCGAGGCGACGCCCGCGTCCTCCGGGTCGACGGCGCCGGTAGCGGTCGCCATGGAGGGGGCGAAGATCATTCCCATGCCGACTCCCATCACGATCAACACGGGGAGGACGTGTGACGCGTATCCGGTGTGGACGCCGACTCGCGTGAGCGCGAGCATCGCGATGCCCGCCAGGAGCATCCCGGTCGGCACGAGCGGGCGAGGGCCTGTTCGCGGCAGGATCCGCGTGCTGATCAGCGTCGCCGAGGCCACCACGGCCCCCATCATCGGCAGGAAGGCAAGCCCGGTCTTGATCGGGCTGAAGCCGAGCGTGCGCTGCAGGTAGTAGGTCAGGAACAGGAACACTCCGAACGAGCCGGAGCCCGCGATCGCCATCGCGCCGAAGGACGCTCCGCGGTCACGGTCGAGCAATACCCGCAGCGGCAGCAGCGGATGAGTCCCACGCGCCTGCAGCACTACGAAGGCGACCAGCAGCACGGCTGCCGCGGCCAGCGAGCCGACCGTCAGCGCCGCGCCCCAGCCGTGGGTCTCGGCGTTGGAGAATCCGTAGACGAGCGCGAACAGGCCGGCCGTGGCGGTGGCGACGCCGGGGATGTCTAGCTTGGGACGGCTCACCGGAAGCTCGTTTACGAGCAGCACCACCGCGGCGGCCGCGGCGGGGACGGCGAAGAGAAGGTTCACGAACAGCGTCGAGCGCCAGTCGATGTACTGGGTCAGAACGCCCCCGAGCAGCAGGCCGATCGCCCCGCCGCCGCCCGCGATCGCCCCGTAGATGCCGAACGCCGTTCCGCGCTCCTGCGGATCGGTGAAGGAGGTCGTCAGGATCGAAAGCGCCGAAGGCGCCAGCAATGCGCCGAACGCCCCCTGCAGCGCCCGCGCGGCCACGAGCATGCCGAGGCTCTGTGCGAGGCCCGCCATCGCCGAGGCAAGCGCGAATCCGAGCAGCCCCGCGACCAGGGCGCGCTTGCGTCCGAAGTAGTCGCCGATCCGGCCGCCGATCAGGAGCAGGCTCCCGAACGCGAGCGCATAGGCCGTGACGACCCATTGCCTGCTGTCGTTGGAGAAGCCGAGGTCGCGCTGCGCCGAGGGCAGGGCGATGTTCACGATCGTCGCGTCGAGGACGACCATCAGCTGGGCTACGGCGACCATCGCCAGGATCAACCAGCGGCGCTCGTGCTGTCGGGAGGAGGTCTCAGTGCTCATGTTAATCTCGCGTTTCGTATGTGGAGGCCAGTTCTCAAAGTGGAGGGAAATCCTCAACTTCGGTCAGACTAGCACACAAACGGAGGCTTATCCTCCACTTGGAGCACCGTCCTCCACTTTGTTACAATCAGCGCATGACCACGAGCACCGAGCGACCGCTGAGAAGGGACGCCGAGCGCAACCGCCAGCGCATCCTCGACACCGCCGGCGCGCTGTTCGCCGAACGTGGCCTCGGCGTCTCCCTCGACGAGATCGCCCGACACGCCGGTGTCGGCGTAGGGACCGTCTACCGGCGCTTTCCCGACAAGGAGCAGCTGATCGACGCCCTGTTCGAGGATCGCCTCGCGGAGATCCTCGCGACCGCCACCGCCAGCTTCGAGATCGCCGACCCATGGGAGGGGCTCGAGCACTTCATCGAACGCTCGATGGAGCTGCAGGTCGCCGACCGGGCGCTCAAGGAGCTGCTGCTCAGCACGACCACCGCGCACGCCCGCATCGAGCAGGGGCGCAGTCAGATCCAGCCCGTCGTCGAGGCGCTCCTCGACCGCGCCCGCGAGGCCGGAGTCGTTCGCGAGGACCTCGACGTCTCCGACGTGCTCCTGCTGCAGCACGCGATCGGCGAAGCCGCCGACTACACCCACGATGTCGCACCCGAGGCGTGGCGGCGCATCCTCTGCATCGCCCTCGACGGGCTGCGCCCCGACCGACGCAGGCCGTCGCCCATGCCCGTGCCACCGCTCGACGACGAGCAGGTCGACTGCACGATGCGCGAGTGGGGCCAGCGCCGGCGGCGCTGAGTCGCGCGACACGACCCCATGCCGGAGCGGTCGCTCGTACGTCAGCGCCGCCTTCCACATGATGGCCCGATTCGCTGCAACGGCGTGCTGTACGCTGGGCGAAATGCGGTCTCGCCATCTGTGTGCGAGCGGCCTACCGACAGGGATCGTCACTTCGATGGGACACAGGCACTCCACATGGGCGTCGATCGTCGTCGTCGTGGCGGCGATGACGCTCGGACCGACGAGCGCGTATGCGGTTGTCGATCCGGTGCTTAGCGGCTCGGTGGCCGATTCCGTGACGCTGCCGGGAGTGACGGCGGTCGCGGTGTCGGGCCACTACGCATATGTGACTGGCTATTACGCCGGCAAGCTGGTGGCGGTCGACATCTCCAATCCCGCGGAACCGGTGATCGCGGGCGCGAGCGAATCTAGCGAAGCGTTGACCAACGCCACGACGGTCAACATCGTGGGCGGCTATGCGTACGTCGTCTCGAAGAACCGCAACGGCTCGAAAGTGTCGGAAACCAACGACGACGGGACGGGCAACAGCTTCACGATCCTCGACATCGCCACGCACCCCGCGTCACCGACTATCGTCGGCTCGTTGCACGACACAGAATCGCTTTTCGGAGGCTACGGGGTGGCGATATCCGGTAACTACGCCTACGTCGCCGCGCAGGGGTGCCTGAGCGGCCAACCCTGCCCAAACCCGGCTGTGGGCAACGCGTTCGCCGCGATCGACATCGGCAACCCAGCGGCTCCGACGCTCGTGGCGGCGCTTCACGACAGTTCGCTGCCATCCCCGTGGACGGGTGCGAACGCGTTCGGGCACGCCACGGCCGTTGCGATTTCCGGCAACTACGCGTATGTGACGGCCTCCTCTCAGAACCGCCTCACCGTGGTGAACATCGCCGACCCGCTGAACCCGGAAATCGTGGCTTCGCTGAAGGACAACGCGAACCTGAACGCACCGGTGGACGTGGCCGTGAGCGGCCAATACGCCTACGTGGCCGATCAGACCACGCCCGGTCGTCTGACCGTGGTGAATGTGAGCAACCCGCCCGAACCACAGGTGGTGGCTTCGCTGGCGAGCTCGAGCCTGAACGGCGCATACCGGGTACGGCTGCGCGGCGACTTCGCGTATGTGTCCGCGTTCTCGGGAGCAGATGCGGCGGCGCTCGACATCTCGAACCCCCTCGGCCCGCGGCTCGTGGCGGCCGTCGCGGACGGCACTCATCTTAACAAGACGTCGGGCTTGGACGTGGACCAGTCTGGGAGCTATCTGGTGACGAGCTCTCCGTTCCTCTCCAGCCAGACCCAGCCGGTCTACCCACCTTTCGCGCTGCAGCTGGGTGGCCCGACGTTGACCGGGACGGTATCCGTCATCACCCTCGACCCAGAACCGATCGCGGTGAGCATCGCCCCGGAATCCCAGCCGGCGAACCCCACCGCGCAAACCTCTGCCGCGTTCGGCTTCTCCGTCAACGACGCGGTCTCAGCGGTCCAGTGCCAGCTCGACAGCGGACCGTGGCTGCCGTGCACCACACCGACCAGCGAGAGCTACGGCGAACTCGGCGGCGGTTCGCACACGTTCGCGGTTCAGGCCGTCGACTCGGCCGGGAACACGAGCACCTCGAGCTACAGCTGGACGGTCACCGCGCCGGCGAACACCTCGCTCCCTTCGATCTCCGGGTCGGCGGCGGTCGGACAGACGTTGAGCGTCTCCACCGGCTCCTGGACGGGATCGCCGACTCCGACGTTCACCTACCGGTGGATGCGCTGCGACGCCATCGGAGTGGGCTGCGGCCCGATCGCCGGCGCGACCTCGTCGCAGTACTCCGCAGTGACGGCCGATGCGGGATCGGCGCTCGAGGCACAGGTGACCGCCACCACCGGCGCCGGCTCGAGCACGGTCGAAACCGACCCGACCACAGCCGTCACCGAACCCCCTGCGGGCATCTCGCCCCCGACGCTCTCCGGCAGCGCCGGCGAGGGCCACACCCTGACGGCGTCAGGTGGGTCGTGGTCCGGCTATCCGACGCCTTCGCTGGCATACCGGTGGGAGCGATGCGACATCCACGGTCAGGGTTGCGTGACTATCCCGGGGGCGACGAGTGCGAGCTACACAGCGCTCGCGGCCGACGTGGGATCCACCCTGCTCGTGGCCGTGACCGCCGCCAACAGCATCGGCTCCGCCCAGGCCAGCTCGCCCACGAGCGCCATCGTGGTCGGCGAAGGCACGGGAGGGCTCCCCGGCAACCAGATCGCAGCGCTCCTCGTCGGACAGCTGGTTCCCACGGGCAAATCCGCCGCGATCGGCGCCCTTTTGCGACACGACGGGCTGAGCGAGACGATCAAAGCCCCAGAGGCGGGACGACTCGTGGTCGACTGGTACGAGCTGCCGGCCGGGGCAAAGCTGGCCAAGGCAAAGCCCAAGCCGGTGCTCGTCGCCACAGGCCAAGCCAGCGCGACCGCTGCCGCCACGGTGCTTCTGAAGGTCAAGCTGACCACCGCCGGCAAGCGCCTGCTCAAGCGCTCGACGCGGATCAAGCTGACGGCCGTCTCGACGTTCACCCCGACCGACGGCAGCCCGGTGACGATCCGCAAGACGTTCCGTCTCGCGCACCGCTAGCGGGTAGCCGGTACTGAGCCCACGCTCAGCGGCTCGGGCTCAACACACCTTGACGGCCGCCGTGATCGACTTGGCTTGGCTCTTGCCGCCGCCCAGCTTGAGATAGGCCTTCGCGCTCAGCTTGATCGTGCTGCCCGAGATCGCTGTGGGCGAGACGGTGAGGCGCGCTCTGTATGGCGCGGAGCGCGTTGTCTTGACGGTCTTTCCCCCGATCGCGAAGACGACCTTCGTCACCTTGACGAGCACGATGCCCTTGGCCTTGCTCTTCGCGAGCTTCTTGACGTTCAGCGTCACGTTGACTGGCGTGCCCTGCCGTACACACGCGCTTGGCACAGCAAGGCCGAAAGCCGCGCCATCGCCGGATGAGCTGACCGTCGTGGTGCCTCCACTCGAAGGCGTCGAGGTGCCACTGGCCGTCGCCGTGACCACAGCGGTCGACTGGACCTGCGCCACCCCGTCCGAGACGGTCGCGACCACGGTGTACTCGCCGGGCGTCGCGTACACGTGCGAGGTCGCCGCACCGGTGCCGGTCGTTCCGTCCCCGAAGCTCCACGTGGTCGTCAGCGGGTCCTGGTTCGTGTCGGACTCCACGACGCTCAACGCCACCGGCTGCCCTGCCGCGACCGGTCCGGGCGACGCGATGGAGCTGACCTGTGGCACGACGTTGCTCGCGATGAGGCTCAGGTCGTTGCCGTCGCCGCCCGCGTAGCTCCCGGCGAGCGGGACACCCTCGAGGGTGCTCAACACCACGTTCGTCGGGAAATCGGCGAACTGGCCGGAGATGGCATCGGATCCGTCGTTGCCGATCAGCTGGAGGGTGGAGCCGTGGGGGATGGCGATCCCCGGGGGAAGGTCCATGATGAGGTTCAGCGAGGCGCTCGGGTCGATTGTCACGGTGCCCGTTACGAGCGTCGAGGGAACCAGGACGGGGGCGAGCGAGGTGACCGTGGCGTCGAGCCTGCCGGTCGGTCCGAAGCTGAGCGCGCCCGTGTGCAGACCGGGCGCTACCGGAGCGAGGACGCCCGCGACGGTCGTCGCGCCGACCGTCCCCGACCCGATCAAAGCGCCGTTTTCGCCCACCGAGAGGGCGCCGGACTGGCTGCCGTCGGCCACGAGCGTGCCGGCGGAGACGGTCGTCGTGCCGGTATAGGTGTTGGCGGCGCTCATCGACATCGTTCCCGCGCCGGCCTTGGTGATGCTCCGGGACCCGCCGAGCTCGCTCACGATGCCCGTGACGAGCAGCTCCGGCGCCAGACCCGGGGTCACTGTGACGGTCGGGTTGGCTTCTAGCCGCACCCCGGAGGCCACGGTCGCTGGCCCGGACGGCAGGGAGGTCGCCTGTACGTTGCCGGAGAGAGCGAGCTGGCCGGGGCCGCTGATCGTTCCGCCGGTCATGCTCAGCGAGCCGGCTGAGAGGGTGCCGCCGATCGAGATCGTCGCGTCTTTCTCCGTCAGCGCTCCGGTCATGTGCAGGCTCGCCCCCAGGACCTGGCCGCCGTTGACCGTCAGGCTCTGGGCGGAATCTACGTTCGACTGGAAGTTGAACACTCCGTCTTTTTCGACGGTGATCGCCGTTTCCGGGCTGATGTCGGACGACTGGTCGAGGACGAGTTGCGCGCCAGACCCGGAGCCGGTGCCGATCCTGATCGAGGAGCCGACGATCACCAGGCCGACGTTCGTGGCGATGTGCAACGCACCCGACTGGACCCACGTGGGACCGGTGTAGGTGTTGTTGCCGGTGAGCGAGAATTCGCCGCCGCCGCCGACGAACACCAGGCCCGGCACCCCGCTGACCGACCCCGCGATCCTCAGCGTGCCGGTACTGGACGTGACGAAGAGCGATGCCCCGCTGGTCGCGACCGGCAGGGTCGCGCCGAGCGTGTTTTCCGCGCCTTCGGAAACGATGTTGTCGAGCAGCGCCGCACCGGAGACCGTAAGCGTGGTGGTGCCGTTGATCGTGTTGTTCGCTCCGGTGAAGTGGATCTGGTCGACCACGAGACCCACGATGTCCATGGACGAAGAGGTGTTCGCGCCGAACTGGACGATCGTGCCGCCGGACTCGCCCGTCGTCGGCTTGCTGGCGCCGCTCCAGTTGGCGGCGTTTGACCACAACCCGTTCGTGGGACCGATCCAGATGTGCGTCGCTCCCAGCGCCGGAGCGGCACCGAACAGCGCGAGCGCGCAAACCACGGCGATTGAGATCCCCCAACTGCGGGTCGGCGTCATGTCTTGCCTTTCTTGGTCGATCCCGGGACGGCGAGAGCCGTCCCGCAGCGAGCGGGGCGGTCCACGCGGACGCGACCCTACCCCCCGCTTCAGACGGCGTTTTCCCAGCGTTCGGCGACCCCGCGGCTCGCAGCTGGAGGGGGGACGAAAAGGCATGGAACGGGTGGTCGAGACCGCGCCCGATCAGCAGTCAGGAGAGTGGACTCTTCCCACCCTGCGTAAACAAGAGTGTTTCCTTATCTCAAGTCTAGCTGGTAGCTGCCGATTAGCTGTCTACGTACAGTCGGCTATCGGAGGGTCAAGTGGCAACAGCTGTAACCCAGCTCGCACAACAACTCGTGGTGTTCTCCCTCGGCGAGGAAGACTACGCCCTGCCGATCACCCACGTACAGGAGATCATCCGCTACACAGAGCCCCGCACAGTCGCCTCTGACACCGAGTGGATCCGCGGCGTGATCAGCCTCCGCGGCAAGATCGTCCCCGTCTGCGACCTCGGCGCACGCCTCGGCCTCAGCTCCCAGCTCGCCGAGGACGCAAAGATCGTGATCGTCGAGACCGACACCGCCACAATCGGCGTGATCGTCGACGAAGTCGAGGAGGTACGCACCGTCGAAGCCGACCAACTCGAGACCATCCCAGGCGGCGACACAGCCACCTTCATCGACGCAATCGCCAAAACCGAAGACCGCCTCATCATCCTCCTCAACCCCGACGGACTCTTCAACAACACAGACGTCGCCGCGGTAGCGGGATGAGCACCTCGAAGCCAGTGCGGGTGGTGATCGCGGACGACTCCGCCTTCATGCGCCAGATCCTCACGGACGCGTTGACCAAGCACGGGTTCGACGTCGTCGCGACCGCCGAGGACGGCGACCGCGCGCTGGCCGCATGCGAGAAGTTCCGCCCCGATGTGCTCACGCTCGACCTAGCGATGCCCGGCCTCGACGGCATCGGCGTCCTGCGCGGCCTGCGCAAGACCGATCTGCCCGTGGCGGTGGTCGTCGTCTCGGCTTTCTCGCCCGCGCACGGCGCCCACGCGGTCGACGCGCTCGCCGAGGGCGCGGTCGAGCTGATCCCGAAGCCCGCCGTCGGCGAAAGCCTCGACGAGTTCGTCGCCGACCTCGACGCGAAGGTCCGCCTCGCCGCAACCTCCAGGCGCCGACGGCCGATCGCCACCGTCAAGCAGGCGATCGCGCGCCCCGCGCTTCGCTCCAGGAAGGCCCGCGCGGTGCTGATCGCCTGCTCCACCGGCGGTCCCCAGGCGCTCAGCGAGCTGCTCCCGAAGCTCCCCTCCCCGCTCGGTGCGGGAACGGTGATCGTGCAGCACATGCCCGCCGGCTTCACCGGCTCGCTCGCCGCGCGCCTCGACAAGGCGTCCTCGCTGAACGTCCGCGAGGCGAAGGCCGGCGACAGGCTCGACCCGCAGACCGCGCTCGTCGCTCCCGGCGGGCGCCACCTGCACCTCGCGAGCAGCCGCTCGACGACGCTCGACGACGAGCCCCCGGTGGGCGGCCTGCGGCCGCGGGCGGATCTCACGATCGTCGACTTCGTGCGCGCGTTCGGCAGCGACCTGCTGCTGGTCGTGCTCACGGGCATGGGCAAGGACGGACTCGAGGGCGCGCGCGAGGTGCGCGAGCGCGGCGGTCGCATCCTCGCCGAGGCCGAGTCGAGCTGCACCGTCTACGGGATGCCACGCGCGATCGTCGAGGCGGGACTCGCCGACGGCGTGCACGACCTCAGCAGCATGCCCGAAGCGATCGCGAGAGAGGCCGCGGCATGAGCATCGCCGCCGCACCCGCCGCCGGCAAGGACGAGTACGTGCGCTTCTGCGAAGGCATCCGCACGATCGCGGGACTCGACCTGCTGCAGTACAAGCGCGAGCAGATGGAGCGCCGGCTGCGCAGCTTCGCGCAGCGGCTCGGCATGGCTTCACTGGGCGACTACCTCGTGGTGCTGCGCCAGGATGCGGTCGAGCTGGATCGCTTCCTCGATCGCGTCACGATCAACGTCTCCCAGCTCTGGCGCAACCCGGAGCAGTGGGCGATGCTCGGCGCCGACGTGATACCGCGGCTCGCCGAGACGCGGCGCATCAGGATCTGGAGTGCGGGCTGCTCCCACGGCGCCGAGTGCTACACGATCGCGGCGGTGTGCCTGGAGAGCACGCACGGCGTGCGCGTGGAGGTCAAGGGCACCGACATCGACCCGCGGATGCTCGAGCGCGCCCGCGCCGGCGTGTTCTCCGAGGACGACACGCGTACAGTGCCGGCGGCGTCGCTGAGCCGCTGGTTCGAGGCGGCGGAGGGCGGCTGGCGCGCGAAGCCGGAGCTGCGCAGGGTCGTTTCGTTCGACCGCGGCGACCTGCTCTCGATGCCCGTGCCCACCGGCTCGTACGACCTCGTGCTGTGTCGCAACGTCGTCATCTACTTCAACGAGGAGGTCCGCGACGAGCTGCACCGTCGACTCGCGGCCTCGCTGCGCAGCGGCGGCTATCTCGTCGTCGGATCGACCGAGCGTGTGAGCGGGGCAGGCGAGCTCGGCCTGACGCTCAGCGGACCCTTCACCTACAGGAAGACCTGATGGACATCAGCGAGTACCTACCGATGTTCCTGGCGGAGAGCCGGGAACACCTCCAAGAGCTCAACCTGGCGGTCGTGCGCGTCGAGGAAACCCCCGACGACGCCACGACGATCGACGAGATCTTCCGTATCGCGCACTCGCTCAAGGGCATGAGCGCGACGATGGGTTTCGAGCGCATCGCCGCACTCACACACGCGATGGAGGACCTCTTCGAGGTGCTGCGCGTGCGCCGCGGCGGCCTCGACCGCGAGGCGATCGACGTCCTCCTGGAATGCCTCGACGCGCTCAGCGCGGCATTCGAGGCGATCGACACCGAAGGCGTGGAGACGCTCGACCAGGAGCCCCTGGTGGCCCGGCTCGAGGGACTCGTTCGCAGCCAGAGCGAACCGGGACCCGACGCGGGGACGCGCCCCGACCCGCGGGAGCTCGAGGCGGCGGCGGGCGGGCGGCGCGTGGTGCACGTCGTGGTGCGCTTCGACGAGGCGGTGCTGATGCCGTCGGTTCGCGCGTTCATGGCGCTCACCGCGGTCGCCGACCACGGCAAGGTCCTCGCATCGCTGCCGGCGGAGGAGGCGATCGAGGCCTTCGACGGCAAGACGTTCGAGGTGTGGGTCGCGAGCGATCACGACGACGACGTCATCGCGGCCGCGACGAGCGCGGTCCCCGACGTGGTCGAGGTGACGTGCGCGGAGGTGAACACCTCGCCCGCCGAGGCGCCCGCGCCCACGGTCGAGCCCGCGGCGCAGGCGGAGGCCGAGGTGTCGGCGCAGGCCACCGCGGGCGCTGAGCCCGAGGCCGCGGTCGAGCCGCCCGCGCCCGCCGCCGCGCCCCCGGCGGGCGCGCACGACAAGAAGACCGCCGCGACGAGCACGGTACGCGTCGACGCCGCGCGCCTGGACCAGCTGATGCACCTGATGGGCGAGCTGGTGGTCCACCGCACGCACGTGGAGTCGCTGCTCGGGCACTCCGAGGAGCCAGGCCTCCAGCACGCGATGAACGACCTCACGCGCAGCTCCCAGGCGCTTCAGGCGATGGTCATGCAGGTGCGGATGATCCCCGTCGAGGCGGTCTTCCTGCGCTTCCCGCGTCTCGTGCGCGACCTGTCGGGGAAGCTCGGCAAGAAGGTAGAGCTGCGCCTGTCGGGCTCGGAGACGGAGCTCGACCGCACGGTGATCGACGCTCTCGGCGACCCGCTGGTGCACCTCGTGCGCAACTCGCTCGACCACGGGCTCGAGCCCGCCGAGGAGCGCGAGGCGCTGGGCAAGCCCCCGACGGGGACGCTCGAGATCTCCGCCCACCACGCGGGCGGCAGCGTGCTGATCGCGGTGCGCGACGACGGCCGCGGCATCGACCCGGGGCGCGTGGCGCGCAAGGCCGTCGAGCGCGGGCTGATCGCGCCGGAGGCGGCCGACTCGGTCGACCTGGCGCAGGCGATCGAGCTGCTGTTCTCGCCGGGATTCTCCACCGCGGAGGAGATGAGCGACGTGTCCGGCCGCGGGGTCGGGCTCGACGCGGTGCGCACCACGATCCGCGAGCTCGGCGGCGAGGTCATCGTGCAGTCCGAGCTGGGCGGCGGGACGACCACGCAGATCAGGCTGCCGCTGACGCTAGCGATCGTCGCCACGCTGCTCGTCGAAGCCCAGGGGCAGCCGTTCGTGCTGCAGCTCGACCGCGTGGAGCTGACGGTCAAGCTCGAGGACTACCCCACGCGCAGCGTCGGCGGCCGGCGCATGCTCGTGTTGCGTGACGAAGTGCTGCCGATCCTCGACCTCGCCGGCTCGCTCGGCTACGGAGAGTCGGGGGCGCCGTCCTACGGCGTCGCGGTACGCGGCGCGGAAGGGCGCGTGGTGCTCGCGGTCGACCACCTTGTCGGCCAGCGCGAACTCGTCACACGTCCGCTACCGGACAGCCTCGGCGCGAGCTCCGCGCTGTCGGGAGGCGCGGTCCTCTCCGACGGGAAGATCGCGCTGATCGTCGACTGCGACGCACTGACCGCAACGCTCAAAAACGAGGCCGCGACGGCTGCGGCGACCGCGTAAGGGGAGGCCCTCAAATGCCCAAGTCATATCCCGACATGCAGCTCGACGCGCTGCGCGAGCTTGCGAACATCGGCTCCGGCACCGCCGCCACGGCGCTCTCGAGCATGATCGCGCGGTCGGTCGACATCTCCGTGCCGACGGCGCTCGCGCTGCCCCTCGCCGACATGGTCGACGCGCTCGGTGAGCCCGATGCGGTGGTCACCTCGGTGGTGCTCCCTGTCGTGGGCGATCTCGAGGCGATCGCGGTGCTGCTGTTCGCACCGGAGGACGCGGCGGCGCTGTGTGAGCTGCTCGGTGTCGAGGCCGACAGCGAGGTGGGGCTCTCGGCGCTCGCGGAGATCGGCAACATCCTCGGCACCGCCTACATCGGAGCGCTCGGCACGATGACGGCCCTGGAACTGGAACCGCGCCCGCCGATGACCACGACGGACATGCTCGGCGCGATCGTCTCCTCCGTGCTCGCCGCCGGCGCTCAGGAGAACGACACCGCGCTGCTGCTCGACTCGCAGCTGACGGTCGACGGCGCGGAGTGCTCGCTGACGTTCATGCTCGCTCCCAGCGGGGACGGGGTTGCCGAGATCCTCACCCGACTTGGGCTCGAAGGGTGACCGGGGAGTCTCGCGAGACGATGGTCAGGATGGGTGAGCTCTCGGTGTCGAAGACCCCGGGGCACGTGCTGTCCTCGATCGGGCTCGGCTCGTGCATCGGACTGGTGCTCGTCGACCATTCGCGCCCACTCGCGGGACTCGCGCACATCGTGCTGCCGTCCTCGGGCGCCGGGTCGGACGCGGCGGTGGGCAAGTTCGCAGACCGCGCCGTGCCGGCGCTGCTCGAGGAGATGGCGTCGATCGGCTCGTCCCGCTCGCGCCTGCACGCGGTTCTCGTGGGCGGCGCGCAGATGTTCTCGTTCGAGTCCGCGTCGACGTTCGACATCGGCCGCCGCAACGAGCAGGCGGTGCGCGAGGCGCTCGGCGCGATCGGGCTCGACGTGCGAGCGTCGGCCACCGGGGGCAACAAGGGGCGTACGGTGCGCGTTCACGTGGACACGGGACTCGTGACCGTGAGGGAGCCAGGCGCAACCGAGGTCGAGATCCACTCCAAAGCGGCCGCCGGAGCCTCGAAGTGAGCGACTCCCTCTCCGCGGAGCAGATCGCCCAGCTGTTCGCGGCCGCCAACGAGGGCGAGCTGCCCGAGGACCCGCACGCGCAGACGAACCGTCAGCGCATCATCCGCACGGTCAACTTCAGCCGCCCCGCGCCGCTGAGCGTCGCCGAACAGAGGCGCCTCGAGCAGGCTCACACGATCTTCTGCCGCGACACGTCGGTGCGCCTCTCCCACGAACTGTCCGCGCCGGTCGAGCTCGACGTGATCAACTCCTCGCAGCTCACCTGGGAGGCGGCGCTCGAAGAGGTGCCGCAACCGTCGATCATCTGCGTGACCGCGTGCACGCCGGGCGAGACCAGCATCCTGTTCTGCATCGAGAAGACGCTCGTGCTGCGGATGATCGAGCACCTGCTCGGCGGCCGCTACGCCGACACCCCTCCCCCCCGCACGCTGACCGCGATCGACACCGCGCTCGCGGAGATGATCTTCGAACGGATGCTCGCGACGCTGTCGCCGATCTGGAACGAGCTGCTGGGCTACGAGCTCAGCCTCGTGGAGATCGCCTCGCAGAACGTCGCGATCGAGCTGGAGCCGCCGTGGCGCCCGACGCTCGCGATCACGATCGAGGCCCACGACGAGAGCACCTCCTCGACGATGATGGTGCTCGTCCCGCACACGACCATCGAGACCTCCCGCAAGGGCCTCAGCGACGGCCCCGCCAGGTACATGGACGGGCGCGAGCCCGACGATGAGGAGGCCGAAGCCGTGCGGCGCACGCTGCGCCCGATCTCCGTCGAGGTGCGCGCGGAGCTCGAGCCGGTTGGCCTCACGATCGAGGAGGTCCTAGCGCTCGGCGAGGGAGACGTCGTGCGGCTCGGCATCGCAGGCAGGGCGTGCATCGCGGTCGGCGACAGCCGCCTGTATGCGGCGCGGCCGGGCCTCAGCGGCAACCGCCGCGCGGTGCAGATCGTGGAAGCGCTGGAGAGCGGCACGTGAGCGCCGAGGAGGCACTGATGACGTTGGGCGAGACGACCGGCGAGGTCGTCCTCGGCGTGCTCTCCTCGCTGTGCCCGGACGGCGTGGCCAAGGGCCAGGTGACGGCGGTGAGCTCAGGCGTGTCGCCCCTGGAGTCGCTCTCCTATCCGGTGATGGCGAGCGACGTCGCCTACACCGAAGGCGTCACCGGCGGCAACGTGTTCACGATCACGCGGCTCGGCGCGCGCAGGATGGCGGCGACGATGATGTTCCAGGAGCCGCCGACCGAGGACGACGGGCAGGATCTGGACGAACTGGAGATGTCCGCGCTCGGCGAGGCGATGAACCAGATGATGGCCGCGAGCGCCGCCGCGCTGGAGGGCGCGCTTGGGTACTCGGTGGACATCTCCGTCCCGACCACCAGGGTGCTCGCGTCCGCGGCGGAGGCGGAGGGCCTGTATCCGCAGACGCCGTATGCGACGAGCGTGCCGTTCACGGTGCTCGGCGAGCCCTGCCGGCTGATTCAGCTGATCCCCAACGCGTTCGTGGTGCGCATGACGCGCGCGCTGGAGACCGAGGCGGACGACGAGGCGGACCGCGATCGCGACGAGTACAGCGGCACGCGGATCTCCTCGAGGCTGCGTACGGTGCCGCTGCGGATCACGGCCGAGCTGGGGCGCGCGAGGATGAGCCTCGAACAGGTCGCCAACCCCGCGCCGGGCCTGATCGTGGAGCTCAACCGCTCCTCGGAGGACCCGATCGACCTCTACGTCAACGGCCAGCGCTTCGCGACCGGACGTTTGTTTCTTATCGACCAGACGGAGTGGGCGATGCGTATCGAGCGAGTGCTCGACGTGGACCCCGCTGACTACGCGTCACAAACAGGAGGGATCTGACATGGCCCGCATTCTCGTAGTGGACGATGCCGCATTCATGCGCAAGGTGCTGACGGACGCGCTCACGAAGGGCGGCCACGAGGTCGTCGGGGAGGCGGCCAACGGCAACGAGGCGGTGAGCCAGTTCCAGGAGATTCGCCCCGACCTGACGACCCTCGACATCACGATGCCCGAAGCCGACGGCCTGGAAGCACTCGGCCAGATCCTCGCGACGGACCCCGGGGCGAAGGTGATCATGTGCTCGGCGCTGGGCGCCGAAGCGAAGGTCCTCGAAGCGATCCGGATCGGCGCGAAGGACTTCGTCGTGAAGCCGTTTCAGCCCGAGCGCGTGCTCGAGGCGGTCGAGCGGGCGCTTGCATGAAAACCATCGCTTGATAATAAAGTTATTCACCGTTTCGCCGATACTTACCTCCCAGCAGTCGGCTATCGGAGGGTCAAGTGGCAACAGCTGTAACCCAGCTCGCACAACAACTCGTGGTGTTCTCCCTCGGCGAGGAAGACTACGCCCTGCCGATCACCCACGTACAGGAGATCATCCGCTACACAGAGCCCCGCACAGTCGCCTCTGACACCGAGTGGATCCGCGGCGTGATCAGCCTCCGCGGCAAGATCGTCCCCGTCTGCGACCTCGGCGCACGCCTCGGCCTCAGCTCCCAGCTCGCCGAGGACGCAAAGATCGTGATCGTCGAGACCGACACCGCCACAATCGGCGTGATCGTCGACGAAGTCGAGGAGGTACGCACCGTCGAAGCCGACCAACTCGAGACCATCCCAGGCGGCGACACAGCCACCTTCATCGACGCAATCGCCAAAACCGAAGACCGCCTCATCATCCTCCTCAACCCCGACGGACTCTTCAACAACACAGAGCTGACAAGCTCCCTCGCTTTTTCCTAACGCCCCGCAGCGAATCAGTAACTCGGGCGACTATTTTAACACTTTCGTGGCGCGCGTTTCACCACGCGTGCTGCGAATCGATGTCTGGCGACTCAGGGTTGACAACAATACGTGCAAGCGGACATTTGTCTCAAGTGAATGAGACGGTAAACCGATATCAGCCAGGAAGTAGTTAGTGGTAAATCGCAAGCCCTGACAAACCCTGAGCTATAGAGAAAGAGATCCCATGGTACTGAAGCGTCTTGTAACCTCGTCTGTGCGCAGCCAGCTGCTGGCAGGCTTTCTCGCAGTCATCGTCGCCTTCGGAATCGCCCTGGTGATCGCCATCAGTGGGATCTCGTCGGTTTCCTCGACCGTTCGCAAGGGCTACGGCGCCGCGGCGCAGGCCCAGGAAGCGAGCGCGTCGGCACGCAACATGGCCGGCTCGGCGCTCCTGAACGCCCTCACCGGCGGCAAGGAACAGGCCAACCACGAAAGCGACGTCGCGGGCTTTCGCACGGTGCTTGCCCAGTTGAGCAAGGATGCGACATCCAGCTCCGACAAGACGGCACGCTCGGGGATCGAAACCCAGTTCGCCGCCTGGACCGTGATCGACAAGCAGTCCGACCAGCTCGCCCACAAAGGCCTGACGCCCGCGCTGGTGACACTGGCGACCGGCAAGGCCAACGAAGCGGCCGACACGCTGTCGAAAGCGCTTGAAACCTACGCCGTGCAGCGTCAACGCGAGGCCAACAGCGCGTCGAGCTCGGCGACGACCTCGACGGTGTCGCTCGTCCTCGTGCTCGCCCTGCTTGCACTCGCGGCGGCAATCGCGGTCGCACTGCTGCTGTCGCGCGGCATCTCACGGGGGCTGAACGGCCTCTCGACTCGACTGCGCAGCCTCGACGAACACTGCCTGAACGACCTGCGCGACGGGTTGGGCGCGATCGCCAACGACTCCCTCACGGTCGAAGTGACGCCTGTCACCACACCGCTGGAGAGCACGCGCAACGACGAGATCGGCGAGCTGAGCGCGACGTTCAACGCGATGCTCGAGAAGGCTCAGGCCTCGGTCGCGAGCTATGAACAGATGCGCACGCACCTCCGCGAGGCGCTGGGCGATCACTCATGCCTGGAGGATCTCATCGACCGTATGGCATCGCTGCAGGGCCACTGCCTGACGGATCTGGAAACCGGCCTTCACTCGATGGCGGGTGGAGACCTCACGGTGACCGTTACGCCCGTCACCACTCCGGTGCCGGTCGAGGAGGGACACCAGGCAGGGACGCTCGCGGAGATCTTCAACAAGATGCTCGGCAGCGCCAAGTCGGCCATCGGCGGCTATGACGATATGCGTGTGAAGTTGACGGGGATGCTTGGTGAAATCACGGAGACCTCGACGACTGTGTCCGCTGCGTCGCAGCAGATGGCGTCCACCTCGGAGGAGGCGGGTCGTGCGGTGGGTGAGATCGCGGACGCTGTGTCCGGGGTCGCCTCCGGCGCGGAGCGTCAGGTGCGGATGGTCGAGGAGGCACGCACCAGCGCGGAGGACACCGCTTCACGGGCGAACGAGTCGCGTGAGGTCGCCGAGCAGGGCGTCACAGCCGCCCGGCAGGCATCGCAGGCGATGGAAAGCGTCCGCGAGTCGACGACATCGGTGACGGAGGCGACACGTGGCCTGGCCGCGAAATCAGAGCAGATCGGCGGGATCGTGGAGACGATCACCGGGATCGCGTCACAGACGAACCTGCTGGCGCTCAACGCGGCGATCGAGGCCGCCCGAGCAGGAGAGCAGGGCAAGGGGTTCGCGGTCGTCGCCGAAGAGGTCCGGCGGCTCGCGGAAGGCTCCCAGGACGCAGCCACGCAGATCGCGGCGCTGATCGAGGAGATCCAAACAGAGACCCAGAAGACGGTCGCGGTCGTCGAAGAGGGCGCCAAGCGCACCGAAGACGGCGTCGTGGTCGTCGATCAAGCCAGGGAAGCGTTCGAGACGATCGGCACGCAGGTCGACGAAATGGCGATGCGGATCGCCCAGGTCGTGAGCGCCACGACCGAGGTCGCCAGCGTAGCCGAGCAAACCAGCGCCTCGACCGAGCAAGTCTCGGCCAGCACACAACAGACGAGCGCCTCAGCACAAGAGATCGCCGGCTCAGCCCAAGGACTCGCAGGCACCGCCGAACAACTCCAAGCACTCGTCAACCAATTCACACTCACAGCGGCGTAAATCGGGGGCAGACGCACGAGCTGGGCTCCGGTGCTTGATGGATCGAGCATCGGAGCCGCTCGCGCCGCCGACAGGCAGCTTGTATCCACACCGTCACGAAAGCCAGAGATGACCACCACCACAGACTTCGAGCCCACCGCCGACAATCCAGGGCGCACGGGCTTCAGCCTCCCGCACCTGCCAGAGCTGACCGTGAAAGGCCGCCTGATCGCGATGGTCGCGACGCTGAGCTGTCTGTGGCTCGTATCGGTCGGAGTGGCGACTCAGGGTCTGCTCAGCGCGAAGTCAGACGCGAGCCCGGCGAGGTCGGGCTTTGCCTCCTACCAGACCGAGCACACCGCCTACGAGGGCTGGCTGACCGCGGACGACCAGACGAACATGGCCTCCGCGCTCGCCTCCCTGAGGGAGCCCTCTCAGAAGGCGCTGCTCGACACGACGCTGGAACAGATCGGCGATGGCCACAAGCAGGCAGTCGACGCCCTGACGGCGCTCGCCCGCACGGCGGCCGAGCCGTCGGTGCGCGCGCAGGCGCGGGCGACGCTCGCCGACATCGCTACCTACTCGGGATTCACCGATGAAGCCAGCAGGGCGATCGCCGCCGGCCAGCCGGTCCACGCGATCCACCTCATCACGGTCAGCAACGCGAGCATCTCCAACAGGACTCAGGCGGACTTCGACCAGATGAACAAGGTCCTGGCCGCAGCCGTGGACGCCGCGAGGGCCAAGATCTCAAGCTCTATCAGCCGGTCGCTGGTGATCCTGCTGCTCGTGGTCGGCGTCGGCCTGCTCGGAGCGGCGGTCGCCGTGACGCTCGTGATCCGCTCGATCGTGCGCCCGCTGCGCCAGCTGCAGAGCACCGCGCGGACGATCGCAGAGGGAGATGTCGAGCACGACGTCGCCATCGGCGGGCGGGACGAGATCGGCCAGGTCGGCGAGGCGTTCGGCGAGGTAACGGCCTACCTGCGGGAGATGTCCGCGGCCGCCGACCAGATTGCCGCCGGCGAGCTCGACGTCCAGGTGCACGCACGCTCGGAGCGCGACCGGCTCGCCCAAGCCTTCTCGACTATGGGCTCGACGCTGCGGGCGGAGCTCGGCGACCGGTCATGCCTGGACACGCTCGTCGCGCGGATGCAGTCGCTGCAGGGCAACTGCCTGAACGACCTGCGCGGCGGCCTGGAGGCCATGGCCGGCGGAGACCTCACCGTGGCCGTGACCCCTGTCACCCAGGAGATATCTGCCGAGGACGGGCGCAGCGCGGGACGGTTGGCGGAGATCTTCAACGCCATGCTCGCAACCACGAAGTCGGCGCTCGTGGGTTACGGAGATATGCGTGTGAAGTTGACGGGGATGCTTGGTGAAATCACGGAGACCTCGACGACTGTGTCCGCTGCGTCGCAGCAGATGGCGTCCACCTCGGAGGAGGCGGGTCGTGCGGTGGGTGAGATCGCGGACGCTGTGTCCGGGGTCGCCTCCGGCGCGGAGCGTCAGGTGCGGATGGTCGAGGAGGCACGCACCAGCGCGGAGGACACCGCTTCACGGGCGAACGAGTCGCGTGAGGTCGCCGAGCAGGGCGTCACAGCCGCCCGGCAGGCATCGCAGGCGATGGAAAGCGTCCGCGAGTCGACGACATCGGTGACGGAGGCGACACGTGGCCTGGCCGCGAAATCAGAGCAGATCGGCGGGATCGTGGAGACGATCACCGGGATCGCGTCACAGACGAACCTGCTGGCGCTCAACGCGGCGATCGAGGCCGCCCGAGCAGGAGAGCAGGGCAAGGGGTTCGCGGTCGTCGCCGAAGAGGTCCGGCGGCTCGCGGAAGGCTCCCAGGACGCAGCCACGCAGATCGCGGCGCTGATCGAGGAGATCCAAACAGAGACCCAGAAGACGGTCGCGGTCGTCGAAGAGGGCGCCAAGCGCACCGAAGACGGCGTCGTGGTCGTCGATCAAGCCAGGGAAGCGTTCGAGACGATCGGCACGCAGGTCGACGAAATGGCGATGCGGATCGCCCAGGTCGTGAGCGCCACGACCGAGGTCGCCAGCGTAGCCGAGCAAACCAGCGCCTCGACCGAGCAAGTCTCGGCCAGCACACAACAGACGAGCGCCTCAGCACAAGAGATCGCCGGCTCAGCCCAAGGACTCGCAGGCACCGCCGAACAACTCCAAGCACTCGTCAACCAATTCACACTCACAGCCGCATAGGCCGCGAGCGCGGGGCTACTCGAAGGAGAGGCGCTCCTGGCCGGGAATCTCCGGCTCGTGCGCATCGGCGGCGCGTCCCGCCACCTGCCACTCGAACGAGACCTCGGGCTCCGGCTGGATGATGCGCCCCGCACGAACGGGTGCAGCGGCCTCCCCGATGGGCGGCGCGTCGGCGAACGTGTAGTCGCCGCCGCCGAGCAGCTCGCTCATGTCGAACTCGACCGTCTCCTGTCCCACCGAGGAGAGATCAGCCTGCGGGGCGTAGGCGTCGTCGGCCTGAGGGGCGAAGAAGGCCTCCTGCTGGAGCTCGCTGGCAGGCAGAGCCTCCTTATTGCCGGCCTCTTCAGCCGACAGTGGCGTCGGGTCCTCCCAGCCTTCCAGCGGCGCGTCGAGCGCCGGCGAGGGCTCCTCGCCCCACGTCGCCGGCTCATCCGGCAGCACCGGCTCGAGAGCCTCGCGCTCCTTGCGGGCGATCTCACCGGGATCGGCGCCCTGGCGGCGCTTGAGGTCCAGGTGCTCACGTATGGCGTCGTCTAGCAATCCCATGCCGCCCCTAAACCATACCGACCCCGCCGACGTATCCCCCGTGCGACTACACTTCGCATGGCCGGCAGCCCTGCCGCCGGTCCCCACGCGGGGCTATAGCTCAGATGGGAGAGCGCCTGGATCGCACCCAGGAGGTCGGGGGTTCGAGTCCCCCTAGCTCCATCGTCTTGCAGAAGGTCGAACCCCGGTCTCCCAGGAGGCCGGGGTTTCAGCGTTTTGGGGGGCGCAGGAAGCGGGTGCGACAGCTAGTGGCGACCATGCTTGCCTCGTAGCTGTCGAAGAAGCGCCGTCATCGCAGCTTGAAGCCGACCACTACAGCAGCGGTCGGCTTCAAGCGCCTTTCGGATGGTTCGCGTTTAGTGACTGCCGGGAGCCGGCGACAGGGCGACCGGGCTGCTCAGCCCGGGTGCTGAGACCGATGTCGCCTGACTGTCGTCGTTGATCGCCCAGAGCCCATTCGTCACCGAGATCGTGGCGGTCGTGCCGTTCTTATCGGTCACTGTGGCGCTTGTCGCGCTGCCGGGCAGGACCCCGAAGTCCGTCACGGCGCCGCCCGACGATTTCAGGAGTCCATTGAGACCACCGGCAGCGGCTTCCTGATCGCTGGCACATGTGGTGCTGGTCGATGTCTTAGCCACTTCGGCGATACAGACTCCGCTAGCGCCTGGGATTAGCCATATCTGCATGGCACCACCAAGTGCAGCCGCGTCCACGCTACCGACGTAAGTCGCAAGGGCCGGGTTCGGAGCGATTCGACCTTGCGGAGTAGCGGATTGATCAAGCGTGGTGATCCGTTCCACCGTTTTCACGGGCAGAGCAACAGCAGCCGATGCCGCCCGTGCACGGGCCAGTATCGGGAATGTGCGTACCAGGCGCTGCTTATTCTGCGCACTTTGACGCAGTACGGACGCTGACAGCCGCGTGTTACCGCCCGGGACTGGCGCGCTTCGGCGGTGCCGTGGTGTGGAATTCGCTGACACACCAACCGCGAGGGCGATACCAATCACGCCGATGGCTATCAGGCTGCCGAGCGCAATGAGCATTTTCTTTCTTACGATTGGCTTTTTAAGCATGGCACGCTCCTATGCGGGTCTGGATAGCGAGGATGGCTGACACAGTTAGGCTCAGCGGGGAGGTCGAGTGCGGCCGCATCATTCGTATTCACCCCACGCCCAAATGAAGCCTTTGGAGCTCGAGTTGACCCAACCCTGGGCAGTAGAGCTGACTACCAGCACTTCTTCTTCGTCCCACTGCACGTGGCTGCCGCCGGCGGCGTGGCAGTACGTTCCCATACCTGTGAGCGTTTCCCCATTGCTGCGATAGGTATTCATGCACCAGGCTTGTTTACGCCCTTCAACCTCGTCCCTGACGATGTAGCTGAAGGTGTGCTTCGGTCCGGTCTCTCCGTTCCATTCCCCGTTGGAGTAGACGAGTGTGAACGCCGAAGCGCCAGCCGGTCCGATGAGCGCCGCGAGAGCCAGGCTGCTGGTGAGCGCTAGGCCGACCAACATCTTTCTAAGCATGGGCGATACCCCCCTTCAGTTGGGTGTCCATCCGTGCGCCAGCATGATGAGCGCACATCCAATGGCTGGGATCTATAGCAAGGTCGAATCACACGGATCAGCGCAACAGCGCTCCCCGATGTAATTCGAGATGTCGGAATCGGCTCTACGGCTAAGGAAACGCCCAAGATTCGAGATGTGCGAATTTGGGGCAAAATGTCTCTAGCTCTACCTACTCAAACGGCCGCGCGTCCGGCGCTCAAAGCTCATCGATTTATGCCCGGCTGCTCAAGACCCAATGTCCTGCGGCCTCTCTTCTCGGCGGCAGGACTCGTCACGGCTAGCAATGTAGCGAATTGTCTGCCAGCGTACTGTCTGCGTGGACCATCCCCTGGGCACGCCCCCGCACTGGCTGGCCGCGGGGCGCCTAGACTCCGCGCCGATGCCTGACGCGCCGGCTTCCAACCGCCTCCTCGTCCTCCAGCACATCGGCTGCGAGCGGCCCGCCGCCTACGAGGACGAGCTGCTCGCCCGCGGCCTCACCCTCGACCGCGTCCAGCTCGACGCCGGCGACGCTCTCCCCGACTGGCGCCTCTACGTGGGGATCGTCGCGATGGGTGGCCCGATGGGCACCTACGAAGCCAACCGCCACCCGTGGCTCACAGCCGAGATGGAGCTGGTCGCCGAGGCAGTCCATGCGGACAAGCCCTTCTGGGGCGTGTGCCTCGGTGCACAGCTGCTCGCCGCGAGCCTCGGCGCCACCGTCGCCCCCGGCCACGGGCCGGAGGTCGGCGTGCTCGGAGTCGAGCTCACCGCCGAGGCCGCCCAGGACCCGGTCTTCTCGCAAGCACCCGCGAGCTTCCCCGCGTTTCACTGGCACGGCGACACCTACACGCTTCCGCCTGGAGCCGTGCACCTCGCCCGCTCAGAGCTCTACGAGCAGCAGGTGTTCGCCTACCGCAACGCCTACGCGCTGCAGTTCCACCTCGAGGTCACGCCCCAGATGGTGGCCGAGTGGGGCCAGGTGGGCGCGTATGCGTCGAGCCTCGCCACGCTCCCCGGCGAGGACCCGCTCGCCGACCTGATCGCTCAGGTCAGCGCCGTCGAGGGCAGCGCGATCCCGCTTGCCCGCGAGCTGTTCGCGCGCTGGCTACTCGACGTCGTCGGCATCGCCTAACCGCGCTCCACGACCACGCGCACCGTGTGCAGCAGCCGGTCGCTCGCGCCGCGCACGCTGCCGCCCAGCTCGAGGGTGTTCTGCACGTACGCGAGCGTCTCCGCCGTCAGACGCTCGCCCGGCAGTACGTTCGGGATCCCCGGCGGGTACGTCGCGAGCGACTCCGCCGCGATCCGCCCCACCGCCTGCGCCGCGGGCACCACCTCCTGCGCGCCGAGGTAGGCCTCGCGCGGGGTCATCGCCAGCTCTCCCCACGGCGGAGCCGCCGCGAAGCTTTCCGTCGCTCCCGCCGGTTCCAGACCCACCCGCTCGACCGCTTCGCGCAGCGCCTGCACCAGCCGCGCCGCCTCCTCCAGGCCGCGCTCGCCCATCCCGAACACCGCCACGAGCACGTTCTGCCCGTACAGCTCCAGGTTGATGTCGCCGATCTCGCGCAGCATCGGCGCGAGCTCGTAGCCGTTCGCCGCAACGCCGCGCACGTCCACCGCGAGGCGCAGCGGGTCGTACGCGAACACGCCCGGGCGACCCGCCATCCGCTCGTCGAGCACGTCGAGACCGTCGATCGCGCGGATCTGCGCGCGCGTGTCGACCAGCACCGACATCGTGTGCCCCAGCAGCTCGCGACCGTGCACCGCCGCCTGGCGGCGCGCCGCGTCGAGCGACGCGAGCAGCAGCGCATTGGGGCTCGTGGACTCCGTCAGCGTCACCGCGCGGTCGACCGTGTCCTCGCCGATCATTCCCGTCGCGCCGTGGCCGTAGTGGAGCATCGCCGACTGCGTCAGGCTGCCCACGATCTTGTGCGTGCTCGAGATCACCAGGTCCGCGCCCGCCGCGAGCGCGTGCTCGGGGAGGTCCTCGTGGAAGGCCATGTGCGCGCCCCACGCCTCGTCCACGATCAGCGGCACGCCGCGCGCGTGAGCCACCTCCGCGAGCGCCCTGATGTTCGCCACCGCGCCGAAGTACGTCGGCGAGATCACCCACGCGCCCACCGCTCCCGGCGTCGCCGCGAGCGCCTCATCGAGGCTCTCGGGCGCGAGGCAGTGCGCGATGCCCAGCTCGGCGTCGACCTCCGGCGCCACGAACGTCGGGCGCAGCCCCGACAGCACGAGCGAGTCGATCGTGCTCGAGTGCGCGTTGCGCTGCACCACCACCTCATCGCCGTGGTGGGCCAGCGAAAGCCCCGCCGCGAGGTTGCCCTGCGAGGCGCCGTTGATCAGGAACCACGCGCGCTTCGCCCCCCACGCCTGCGCCGCGAGCCGCTGTGCGCGCTCGAACGGCGTCGGATCGACGCCCACGTCGACGCCGTATGTGAGCGCGGGGATGTCCATGCTCAGGGCGCGCTCGCCGATCGCCTCCAGCAGCCCCGGGTCGGCGCCCTGCCCGCCCTTGTGCCCCGGCACGTGCAGACGCGCGGGCCTGCGCCCAGCGTACTCGCACAGCGCGTCCAGATACGGCGTCTCCTGTTGTCCTGGGTCGGTCGTGGGGCTCACACTATCGACCGCCGAGCAGCCCCTCGGACCGCAGCCATTCCTCGCAGCCGCGCATCCCCTGCTCCAGCCCCACCTTCGGCTCGAACGCCAGCAGCCGCCGCGCCTTCGCGATCGAGTACGTGCCCGTGCGGGTGAGGTAGCGGACCGAGTTGGGGTTGACGTCTCCGGGCGTCCCGCGCAGACGATCCACCGCCGCCAGGGCACCGGTCAGCACCACGAGCGCCGGCGTCGGCGCCGTGCGCACCCGCGAGCGACCGATCATCGCCGCGATCCGGCCGAAGTACTCGCCCGTGCTCACCCCGATCCCGCCCGACAGCGTGATCACCTCGCCCGCCGCCGGATTCGCGCCCGCCGCCGCGGCAATCCCGTCAATCAAATCGTCTATGTGCACCGGGCTGTGGATCCCGCGCCCGCCCATCGGCAGCACCAGGCGCCCGCGCTGGATCTCTTCGAGCGGCGTCAATATCCACGGGCGCGACCCGGGGCCGTACACGTCGCCCGGCCGCACCACCGTCACCGCGATCCTGCCCGCAGCGTGAGCCTGCAGCACCACCTGCTCGCCCGCGATCTTCGTGTCCACGTAGGGGACGCCCAGCAGGCGCACCGGGTGCTCCTCCTGCACGCCGTCGGGGAAATCGTTGCCGAACACCGTCACCGAGGAGAGCTGCACGAAACGGCTCGCCCCGCCCGTCACCGCCGCCTGCAGCGCGTTGTGCGTGCCGATCACGTTCACACGGTGAAAGTCCTCCAGGCCGGCGCGCAGCGACACGATCGCCGCGGTGTGAAAAACCGTATCGCAGCCCTGCGCGTGGCGCTGCCACTCACCCGCACTCGACACGTCCCCCGCGACCACGCCCAGCGCCGGGTCGGCGCGCACGTCCACCCCGCGAACCTCCACCCCCGCGGCGCGCAGCCTGCTCGCGAGCGCGCCGCCGATGAACCCGAGCGCCCCCGTGACGAAAGCGCGCTCCATCACACGCTCAGGAGGCCGCGTCCGCGACGGGCTTGGCCGTGCGGCGAAGGAGGCCCGTGTCACGGCTCAGCCGCTGCGCGAGTGTCACCGGAACGATCGTGATCGCGATCACCAGCAGCACCACCACGTTAACCTGCGGCAGCTGCTGGCCGAGGCGGATGTTGCCGAAGATCCAGATCGGCAGCGTGTTCTGCGCGCCAGCGGTGAAGATCGTCACCACGATCTCGTCGAACGACAGAGCGAACGCCAGCAGCCCGCCGGCGACGAGCGCGGTCGCGATCACCGGCAGCGTCACGAAGCGAAACGTCTGCCACCCGTCCGCCCCCAGGTCCATCGACGCCTCCACCAGCGAGGACTGCGTGCGGCGCAGGCGCGCGAGCACGTTGTTGTAGACCACCACGATGCAGAACGTCGCATGCCCGATCACGATCGTCGTCAGTGAGAAGTTCACCCCGGAGAAGGTGATAAAGGAGTTCAGCGCCATCCCAGTGATGATTCCCGGCAGCGCCAGCGGCAGCACGAATATGAAGGAGATCGCTTCGCGTCCGAAGAAGCGGAAGCGGTGAACCGCGAACGCTCCCATCGACCCGAGGAGGATCGCGATCGCGGTCGAGAACAGCCCCGCGCGCACCGACAGCCACAGCGCGTGGCGCATTTCTTCGTTGTGCCACGTCGAGGAGAACCACTTCGTCGACAGGCCGCTCAGCGGCCAGCTCTGCACGTTCGACGGGTTGAACGCGTACACCACGATGATCGCGATCGGCACGAACAGGAACAGCATGATCAGCGCCGTCCACACGGCGAACGCCACGCGACTGAGTCTCCCCGTGCCGATCACAGCGCTTCGAACGCTCCCAGCCGGCGTGCCGCCAGCAGGTAGATACCCATCACTACCAGCGGCACCGTCGCGAACGCCGCCGCGAACGGCACGTTGTTCGCGATCCCCACGCTCTGGTAGACGACGTTGCCGATGAAGTCGGAGCCCGCGCCACCGACGAGCGTCGGGGTGATGAAGTCACCGAGCGTGAGCGCGAAGGTGAAGATCGACCCGGCGGCGATCCCCGGCAGGATCAGCGGGAACAGCACCGTGCGGAACGTTCGCCAGCCGCGCGCGCCGAGGTCGGCGGATGCCTCGATGTAGGAGTCGGGCACCCGTTCGATCGCCGACCACACCGGCAGGATCATGAACGGCAGCCAGATGTAGCTGAACACGATCCAGATCGCCCAGTTTGAGTAGCCGATGTTCACCGCCCCCAGTCCGATGTTTTCGAGCGCCCAGTTCAGCACGCCGTCTTTGGCGAGAATCAGCCGCCACACGTACACCCTCACGAGGTAGCTCGACCACAGCGGTATCAGCACCGCCACGAACAGCGCCGCCTGCAGGCGCTTGGATGCGATCCGCACGGCGAAGAACGCGAACGGCAGCGCGAGGATCGCGTCCGTCACCGTCACCGCCGCCGCGATCCCGATCGTGCGCAGCGCGATCGTGCGATACACGGGAACGGTGAACAGCCTTTCGAAGTTCGCGAACGTCCAGTTGTGGACGAGCTTGCCGGTGAACGGTTCGACGCTCCACAGCGCGGAGATGAACAGCAGCGCGAGCGCCGCGATGTAGATCAGCACGAACCACGCTCCGGGCGCGGACAGCAGCAGGACGGCCCGCAGCCACGGCCGGCGGAAGAGCGCCGCCGACGTGCGGATGCGAGCCGTCCTGTTCACAGCGATGCCTAGCCGGTTACTTCTGTCCACTTCTGCTGCCAGGCGGTGTAGTCCATGCAGTCGCTCTGGCCGTTGCCGCATTCGGCCACGGGGGTCTTCCAGAACTTGATGCTGTTGAAGTAAGCCGCCGACGCGTTCGCGTGGTACTGGCTGCACGAGCCCTTGGAGATCTTTTCCATTTCCCCGCACGCCTTCGTGTTCGCCGGAGTCTCTCCGAAGGAGAGCGCCTGCTCGGCCTGCACCTTCGGGCTCGACACCCAGTTCACCCATTTGTAGGCGCAGTTGGGGTCTTTGGCGTGCGCCGAGAGCATCCACGTGTCCGCCCAGCCGGTCGCGCCCTCCGTCGGGATCAGGTCCTTGACGGCCACTTTGTCCGCCAGCAGCGTGTTCGTCTGGTACGGCCACGCCGCACCGACGACCGCGTCGCCGTTCTTGAACAGTTCGATCTCATCCGAGGCGAGCGCCCAGTACTTCTTGATCAGCGGATGCTGCTGTTTGAGCAAGCTCACAGCCGCGTTCAGCTGCGCTTCCGTCAACTCGTACGGGTCGGTGATGCCGAGGCTCGGCTGCGTCTTCGACAGGTACAGCGCCGCGTCTGCGATCTGGATCGGGTTGTTCGGCACGGTGATCTCGCCCTTGTACTTCGAGCTGTAGATCGCCGCCCAGCTCGTGGGCGCCGGCTGCACCGACTTGGTGCTGTAGAGCAGCGTGTTCGGGCCCCACTGCAGCGAGATCCCGTAGTGCTTGCCGTCGACCGTGTTGTGCGGCGGTGACTGCAGCTGCGGGATGAAGTTCTTCCATTCCGGCACCAGCGCCACGTTCATCTCCGCCACGTCGCCGCCGCGGATCAGCCGCAGGCTCGCGTCGCCGGAAGCGGAGACCATGTCGTACTGGCTACCGCCGCCCTGGCGCATCAGCGTCACCATTTCGTCGGAGGAGCCGGCGTACTTCGCGTGCACCACGCAGCCGCTCTGTTTTTCAAACGGCTTCACCCATTCCGGCTGCGCGTAGCCTTCCCACGCGACCAGGTTCAGCTGGCCCTCCCCCGCTCCGACGCTCGTCGGCAGATTGCTCGACGACGTGCTGGTGCTCGAGGAGCTGCCGCATGCGGTGACGCCGATGGCCATCAGCGCCAGCACCGCTCCCATTGCCCAGTCGATCTTCGCAAGCTTCATCAGTTCGCTTCCTCCCGTTGGTTTTCGTCAAGCACCGACTCGTCCGCCGCACGCCAGGTGATCCTCACGTTTCGGCCCCGCTCTTCCATCGCCCGTGCCGCTGTGGTGTCGAGGTTCTGCTGCATCACGACGAGCGTCTCGCCGTGCTCGGCCTCGACCACGTAGCGCGTGACCGAGCCCAGATACGCGACCTCGCGCACCACGCCGCGAAGCGGTGCGGGCTCGCCGGCGGGCGCAGTCTCCTCGCCGGCGCCCAGCAGGCGGATCTTCTCAGGGCGCACCATGTACCTGCGTCCGTCGCGCTCGAGGATGTTCGTCGTGCCGACGAAGCCCGCCACGAACTCGTTGGCGGGACGCTCGTAGATGTCGCCGGGCGTGCCGACCTGCTCGATCCGGCCCTCGGAGAAGACCGCGATGCGGTCGCTCATCGTCAGCGCCTCGTCCTGGTCGTGGGTCACGTAGATGAAGGTGATGCGCTCGCTCAGCTCGCGCTGGATCGACTTCAGCTCGAACTGCATCTCCTGGCGCAGCTTCAGGTCGAGCGCCCCGAGCGGCTCGTCGAGCAGCAGCACGCGCGGGCGATTGACGATCGCGCGGGCGAGCGCCACGCGCTGGCGCTGCCCGCCCGAGAGCTGGATCGGACGCCGGCCCTCGACGCCCGGCAGGCGCACCATCTCCAGCGCCTGCGCGGCGCGCTCGGCGCGCTCGCGCTTGCCCACGCCCGACACGCGCAGGCCGTACGCGACGTTCTCCAGCACGCTCATGTGCGGGAACAGCGCGTAGTCCTGGAAGACGGTGTTGACGGGGCGCTGGTAGGGCGGGCTGCGGGTGACGTCCTCGCCGTGGAGCTCCACCGTCCCGGAGTCGGCGAACTCGAAGCCCGCTATCACCCGCAGCGTGGTCGTCTTCCCCGACCCCGACGGCCCGAGCATCGTGAAGAACTCGCCCGCGAGCACCTCAAGCGAGAGCCGCTCCACGGCGACCACGTCACCGTATGTCTTGCGTACGCCGTTTAGGCGCACTGCCACACCCGGGGCCACGTCCCCGGACGGCGGAGGATGCGAGCCCGGCACATCCATCGTCGTACCCGCACTCGAGGACATCTGCCCCGAGTCTATTGCGCCATCCAGGCACGGACAACTATCCGATCTGGACAATCTCGTCCGGGACGCTACGCCGTCCAGGCACCGCCCACGGAGCGGGCGATCGGAGCGGTTCCCATCTTCGTGTCAATTCTCGCTCCAACAGTGTCGAAATGGAGAACTTTCTGGCACCGCGGTTACGAGAAGAATCGAGCCGATCTATGCTCGCGACATCCCGCAAATAGTGGCCCGGCGGTGCGCTAACACCCCGGGCCCGGCACCGAGTCGCTCACCCTCGATGCCCGTCGATTGTCGCTCAACCACGCACCCGATGCCTGGCTGACACTCGACTGGAACTCGCACGTGCGCCGCTCGGGACCGTGACCGAGAAGAGGAGACGGCGATGCTCAACCCCGACCCCCCAGGCTCAGGCGCCGCTCGCGCCGAGGACCCGACCGACGAGCTCGTGCTGGCGGCCCTCGACCGCGCCGCCCGCCATCGTGCCCGCGACACCGCGGCGGTTCCCGTGTGGGCGATCTTCGAACACCTCGGCATCTCCAGGCGCTCGGCCGCCGCGCGGCAGGTCCGGATCAGACTGGACGTGCTGCAGGCCGCCGGCTGGATCGCTCTGGGGCGCGTGCACGGCATCCAGACCTGGGGGCTGACGAGCGCGGGCGTGCGCCACCTGCGACGCGAGCGCCGCGCCGGGCGGGTCCCGCCGCTACCCGAGTCTCCACAGCATCGGAGGTGGCGCAACGCTCGCCTGGCGGCGGCGCAGGAGATCGACCGGTTCGAGCGCGGGCTGCGTGCCCTCCTTGCCGAGGCCGAGCAGCTGCTCGACGTAGAGCCGCCGGCCGACTCGGACGCGGTGTTCGCGCTCGGAGAACGCCTGCGACGGGCATGCTGGCGGCTGGCCTCGGCGCGCTACTGCCTGCGCGAGTGGTCCGAGCCCGACGACGCGCGCGCCGATCTCGAGACGCACCTCGACCTCGCCGAAGCGGGTCTGGATCAGGCCGAGCAGGCGGATCGACGCGCGCTGCGCGCGGGACGGCGCAACATCAGGCTGTGGGACGAGCGGGCGCGAGGACGGTGATCGACATGCGGGGGTACTCCGGGCGCCCGTGGCGCGATGCGTACAGACGCCTGTCGGCCTCGCGCAGCAGTTCGTCGAGGCTCGTGCCGTCGAGTGGGAACTCGGCCAACCCGACCGAGCACGGGGCGCGCTCGCTCAGCGCGACGGTCACACGCGAGGAGATCGCGGCCGCATCCGCGCCCCTTGTGTCGGCGAACAGGACCGCGAACTCGTCTCCGCCGAGCCGGCCGATCGCGTCCGTCGGCCGGACGGTCGTCTGGAGCGTGCGCACGACCCAGCGCAGCATTTCGTCGCCCGCCTCGTGGCCCTGGCGGTCGTTGACGAGCTTGAGACGGTCGACGTCGAGCAGCAGCACCGCGCCCGGCGCGGAGGAGCGCGCGGCGGCGCCGATCTCCGCCAGGGCGCGCTCCTCGAAGCCGCGTCGGTTGAGACATCCGGTCAGCGGGTCGGCGTGCGAGACCTCGATCAGCACACGCCGCTGATCGTCATGGCTGCGCGCCTGCCACGCGCTGAGCACGCCGGCGCAGGCGAGCATCACGGCGAACAGCGCCTGGTAGCCCCAGCCGGCTCCGCCGACGAGCACGGCGAGCGTGAGGTAGGCGGCGACGGACACGCCGCCGACGGTCATCACGGAGGCCGTCGGGTAGGACATCGCGGCGAACACAACAGGGAGGAAGAAGATCAGCGCGAGCGGGCTGCGGGTGCCGCCGTCCTCGACCGTGCCGAGCACGATCAACGCGAGGTCGAGCAAGCTCCAGGCGAGGAAGAAGGCCTCGCGCCAGCGGCTGCGCACGATCCGCTCGCGCGGGAGCAGGCCCACGATGGCGCCGCCGAGCGCGCCACCGCCGAACGCGAGCGAGATGACGATGCGGTTCGGCTGTTGCCATGTAAAGGCTAGGTACACCGCGCTGCTCCCGCACACAACGAAGGTCAGCCACACCCCGGCCGAGAACGTCGCTTCGCGAATGCGCAGCGCCGACTGATCGACGATCCCATGAATCTCCCCACTACTCTTCATCCTCCGACTATCGGAAGATTGCAGGGAATCCCTGAGCGAACTTGCGTCGGATCGACGCAGATCCGGGCGCTACCGGCAGCGTGCGTCAGGCGTCGGACTGCACCCGCCACGGCGGCGGGTAGGGCAGCGGCGTGAGCGCGCCTTCGAGCTCCTCGCGCAGCGGCTCGAACGGAGGCGGCAGCGACAGCCGCTCTCCCAGGTGCTCGATGTCCTCGTCCACGGCGAAGCCGGGGCCGATCGTGGCCAGCTCGAACAGCACTCCGCTCGGCTCGCGGAAGTACACCGATTTGAAGTAGAAGCGTTCGACCACGGGCGTGGGCGTGGAGCCCGCCTCGGCGACCTTCTCACGCCAGGCCTCGAGCTCGTCGATCCGCGACGCGAACGCCACGTGGTGCACGCTCCCGGCCCCCTGACGGCGATTGATCTCGGGTGGAGCGGGGTCATACGCGTAGAAGCCGCGGCGGTTCTCGCCGACCACGTCCCAGTGCTCGCCCGCGCCCCTGGTGAAGCCGAGCGCGCGGCTTAGCAGGCGCTCGCTGCGCACGGGCGCGTTGCTGTATGCGCGCACGCCGTCGAAGCCCTGCAGGGCGTGCTCGGCGGGGATCTCGGGGGACTTTGCACACAGCGGCTCGTCCTCGGTCGAGACCGGCACGAGCTCGTGTTCGAGGCCCTCGGGGTCGCTGAACAGCAGGCTGCCGTCGGTCAGCTCCGCGGCCACGTCGTGGGCGAGCAGCCGCTCGCGCCAGAACTCGAGCGCCGCGGGCGAGGCGACGCGCCAGACGATGCGGTGGACCATGCCCGCGCCGGCGATGCCCCGATCGGCGCCGGGGTACTCGAAGAACGTGAGGTCCATCCCGGGCGAGCCGAGCTCGTCGCCGTAGAACAGGTGGTAGACCCGCGGTTCGTCCTGGTTGACGGTGCGCTTGACCATCCGCAGGCCGAGCACGCCGGAGTAGAACTCGACGTTCCCGCGCGCGTCGCCGGTGATCGCGCTGATGTGGTGGATCCCCTCGAGCTTCATCTCAGACGCCCACTTTAGTGCGGTCACAGGCGCCGCGGGCTCCCGGCGTGCGGCCCCGTGCGATCATCGGCGCGTGCAAGACGGATCGCTCATCCCGCGCTTCGGTCGCGCACGCCGCGACCCGTCGCTGGCGGTCCTCGAAGGCTTCCACCCGCTCAAGCACGCGCTGCGCTTCGGCGCGACGCTGCTGGAGGTGGTGACGAGCGACCCCGTGGAGCTCGACCGGCTCGCCTCGCTGCTCGCGCCCGACGTGGGGGAGCAGATGCGCGCGCTCGCGCGACCGGTCGCGCGCGAGGTGTTCGAGCAGCTCGCGCCGCTCACGCCGACGACGCCCGTGATGGCGCTCGCGGAGCGCCCCGCGGTCGATCCCGCGGCAGTGCTGGCCGATCGGCGAGCCGCACCGGTGGTCCTGCTGGAGGACTCGCGCGACCTGGGCAACATGGGCGCGTGCGTGCGCGTGTCCGCGGCGGCGGACGCCGCGGCGGTGCTCACGAGCGGCAGCCACGACCCGTGGCACCCCGACGCACTGCGCGGCGCCGCGGGACTCCACTTCGCCCTTCCGGTGTCCAGACTCGATCGCCTGCAGGAGCTCGCCGGGATCGACCGGCCGCTGCTCGCGCTCGACCCCGACGGCGAGCGCCTCGATCCGACGACGCTCGATCCGCGCGCGGTGCTGGCGTTCGGCACCGAGCGCCACGGACTGAGCGACGAGCTGCTGGAGATGGCCGACGCGCGCATCAGCATCCCGATGCGCGCGGGCGTCTCCAGCCTCAACCTCGCGACGTCCGTGGCGGCCGTGCTGTTCGCGTGGCGCCTACGCGCCGGCGGGAGCTTCGACGCCGTCGAGCAGTAGCCAGTTGCCGCGCAGCGCGGCGCGCGCACGGCTGACCATCCGCTCGGCCTGCTCGTCGGGGTTCTCCGACTCGGCCAGCAGCCGCTCGATCAGCTCGCCCGCCTGACGCGCGTGCTCGACGTCGAGCAGCTCGTGCACCGCGAAGTACTCCGTCGCGGGACCTTCGTCGGTGTAGCCGTAGTGGGCGGCGAGGCCCTCGAGCTTGGTCTTCGAGATCTCCGGCTGGCTCGCCTCGATCGCGTAGAGGATCGCGAGGCGCTCGAGCAGGCTCTCGCCCGCGTCCCACGCGTCGGCGCACGCCTGCGTCTGCGGAAGCGGCTCGCGCTCCACCGGCGCCTGCTGCTCGCGCGGCTCCGAGGGCTTGCCGAGTGCGCGCTCGAACTCTTCCCACAGCTTCACGTGCGTGGTCTCCTCCTCGGCGTGGCGGCGCAGGCCGGCGCGGAGGGGCTCCTCGGCGACGTCGGCCGCGTGCGTGGATGCGGCCGCGAGCGCGATCACCGCGTGGCGGTACTCGCCGGCGTAGCGGCGCAGCTCCTCGGCACTCAGCTCACCGGCGCTCCAGCGCTGGTAGAACGGGTGCTCGAGCACGTTCGTGGCCGCCCGGGTCTCGTCGAGCCTTGCAAGGATGTCCATTGCGCGCTCCCTTCCTGTGGGGTGTTGTCGGTACTCGCCGGCGGGACTCGCCAGCCGGCGCTGGAAACTTGGACTACGCGGGGTTGGCCTGCGCCCACTTGACGATCGCCTTGGAGTCGTCGATGACGGTGCCGTCGTCGAGCAGCAGGGTGGGCACCCAGCGGTTGCCGGTCAGCTCCTGCACCTCGCGGCGCCCGCGCGTCTGGTTGAGCGCGGCGGGCAGCGGCGCGAAGCCGTAGGACTTGATCACCTCGGGGTCGTGCCCCGCATCCTTCAGCGCGTGGAACGCGTTGGCGCAAGGGTGGCCGCCGGGGCGCGGCGTCGGGAAGGTGCCCCAGCAGACGTACAGCTTCACGAGACGGTCAGCGTGCCTTCCATGCCCGCCGCCCGGTGTCCGGGAATGGTGCAGTAGAACGTGTACTTGCCGGGTTTGAGCGTGACCGTGAGCTTCTTGGAGCCGCCGATGAAGCCGGGGATGGAGCCCACCACCTTGGTGCCTTCGGCGATCGCGACGTCGTGTTCCACGGGCGACGCGTTCGCCATCGTGATCGTCACGGTGCCTGCCTTCGCGCTCAGCTGCTTGGTGTTGTAGGCGAGCGCGCCGGCGGGGTCGGCGGCGAGGCTGAGCGAGGTGCTCGCGGCGGCGGGCGAGGAGGATGGCGCGGGCGTGCCGGTGGTGGCGGTGGGGGTGCTCGTCGAAGTGGATGTGGCGCTCGGCGTCGGGCTTTCCGTGCTGGTGCTGGTCGTCTGCGCCGCCTCGCTCGTGGCTTTGGAGCCGCCCGAGGTGGCGATCGCGGTGACGAGCGCTGCGAGCACGAGCACCGCGGTGATCGCCATCACCCCGCGCTGCTGCTGAAGGCTGCGTGGGAAGTCGGGCATGCGCGTACCGATTCCGAGCGAGAGGATCAGCGCCCAGGCCACGAGCAGGCCGCCCGCGATGTAGAACGGGGTCTTGCTCTTCTCCGCCGCGAGGATGGGCGCGAGCTGGACTGCGATCGTGTGCATCGGGCGCGAGCCTAGCCGATGAGGTGCCGGGTATGCTGCGTGAGCTGATGGCCGACGTGGTTCGCACGCCCGAGGAGGCGCTCGAGGGACTGCCGGACTTCCCGTTCGTGTCCCACTTCCGTGAGGTCGACGGCCTGCGTCTGGCTCACCTGGACGAGGGCGAGGGAGCGCCGGTGGTGTTCCTGCACGGCGAGCCCACATGGTCGTTCCTGTGGCGCAAGGTGATCCCGCCGGTGCGCGACGCGGGCTTTCGCTGCCTGGCGCCCGACCTGGTTGGCTTCGGGCGCTCGGACAAGCCGACGGACATCGACTTCTACTCCTACGACCGCCATGTGGCGCTCGCGGGCTCGCTGCTGGAGGACCTCGACGTGCGCGGCGCGACGATCGTGGTCCACGACTGGGGCGGGCCGATCGGCCTGCGCCTCGCGATCGAGCAGGCGGAGCGGATCGACCGGATCGTGATCATGGACACGGGCCTGTTCAACGGCCACCAGAAGATGAGCGACGCGTGGCTCGCGTTCCGCGACTTCGTGGCGCGCACGGAGGATCTGCCGGTGGGCTTCCTCGTGCGCGGCGCGTGCAAGAACGACCCCGGCGACGACGTGATCGCGGCCTACGAAGCGCCGTATCCGGACTCCGCGTCGAAGGCGGGCGCGCGAGCGTTCCCGCTGCTGATCCCGCAGACACCGGACGCCCCGGGCGCTGAGGAGGGCCAGAGCGTGATCGACGCGCTGCGCGCGGACAGGCGCCCCACGCTGATGATGTGGGCGGACTCGGATCCTGTGCTGCCGCTGGCGACGGGCGAGCGGTTCGCGGAGTCGATCGGGCGCGAGAAGCCGCGCACGATCGAGGACGCGAGCCACTTCCTGCAGGAGGATCAGGGGCCGCTGATCGGCGCCCTGATCGCAGACTGGCTCACCTCCGGCTGAGTAAGCCCTACTCCTCGCCGTCCTCGCCAGCGGCCGCCGGCACGAGCTGCGGCTGCTCGGGTGCGGGCTCGAGGCCGGGCTCGGAGCGCGCGGCGCGCAGCTCGTACTCGCGACGGCTGTTGAGGTCCGCGCCGGCGAGCACGCGGTCGGCCTTCATCGCCCGCGCCATGCCCTCGGAGAGAGCGCGTGGGAGCACCGCGCCGAGCGCGTTGGTGCGCTTGGCGGACTTCGGCACCCACACGTCCACCGTGCGGAGCTGCAGCGCCTCGACGATCGCGTCGGCCACGTCGGAGGGCTCGAGGTTGCTCATCCCGCGCGCGGTGCCGAGACCGCCGCCGAGCTCGGTGTTGACGACGAACGGCATCACGTAGCTGAGGTCGACGTGCGCGCCCATCAGGTGCAGCTCGCCGCGCACGGCCTCGGTGAGTCCGACGACGGCGTGCTTGGTGGCGGAGTAGGTGGCGCCGCCGGGCGAGCCGTACTTGCCGGCCTGCGAGGAGATGTTGACGATGTGGCCGCGGTCGCGGGGGATCATGCGCTCGAGCGCGATCTTCATCCCGAGGATCACACCGTGGATGTTGATGTCGACCATCCGCCGCGCGGTGAGGTCGTCCTCGTCGATGAAGCGCCCGATCTGCATGATCCCGGCGTTGTTGACGAGCACGTCGATCGGCCCGAGCTGCTCCTCGGCGCCGTCGAGGAACGCGGTGAACGAGGCGCGGTCGGTGACGTCGAGCGGCAGGGCGATGGTGCTGGCGCCGAGCTCGGAGGCGGTCTGGCGGGCGGCGGCGACGTCGACGTCGCCGATCGCCACCTTCATGCCCTGGCGCAGGAACGCTTCGGCGGTGGCGCGGCCGATCCCGCGTGCTGCGCCGGTGATGGCGGCGGTCTCTCCGGCGAGGATGCGGGGCTGCTTGGCCATGGGTCCCTCCTGGGTGGCTGCGGAATTAAGTTGGCCAGCCAAAGCTAGCGCGCCGGGGCTGGAAATGCACGCCGGTGGGTGTAGTGTTGATCTCATGCCGTTCTTTGAGTTCGAAGGGCAGCGCATCGCCTACACCGAGTTCGGTGGCGGCCCGGCCGCGGTCACGAAGAACGGCGTGCGCGGGCGGACGGCGAAGAGCGCGCCGGCGAGCACACGGCCGTTGATCCTGCTGCACGGGCTGCTGCTCTCACAGGAGATGCACCGTCCGCTGGCCGAAGACCTGGCGGCGCGCGGCAACCGCGTGATCACGCTCGACCTGCTCGGGCACGGCAAGTCCGACCGCCCGCGCGACATGTGGCGCTACTCGATGGCGACCTACGGCAGGGAGGTGGTCGCGCTGATGGACCACCTGAACATCGAGCAGGCGGCCGTGATGGGCACCTCGCTCGGCGCGAACGCCGCGCTGGAGGTGGCCTCGAGCAGGCCGGAGCGGCTGCGCGGCATGGTGATCGAGATGCCGGTGCTCGACAACGGCCTGCTCGGCAGCGCGCTCACGTTCACGCCGCTGCTGGTGGCGTTGACGTTCGGTGAGCCGGTGATGAAGGTCGTCTCGCGCGTCACGCGAGCGGTGCCGCGTCGCCTGCTGCCCCACTATGGAAACGTGCTGCTCGATCTCGTGCGCCAGGAGCCGGGGCCGGGGGGGGCGCTGCTGCAGGGCTTGTTCTTCGGGCGCATCGCGCCGCCGCGCAGCGAGCGCAAAACGTTTCAGACGCCCGCGCTCGTGCTCGGGCATCCGCGCGATCCCGTGCACCCGTTCTCCGACGCGGGCATGCTCGCGCAGGAGATGCCAAACGCGCGCCTCTTGGAAGCGAACTCGCTGGTTGAGCTGCGCGTCCAGAAGGAGCGGCTGACGAACGAGATCGCGGCGTTCCTGGACGAGCTGTGGGAGACGCCGCGCAAAGCACGCACGAAACGCCCCGCGGCCAAGCGCACGCGCACCGGCGCCAGCTAGCTCTGGCCGTCGAGGCCGCCTATTTGGCGGGGAACAGTTCGACTTCGTTGACGCTCACGTGGCCGGGCGCTTCGGCGGTGGACGTCGGGGGCGCCTTGCTGATCCACACGGTGATGAAGTTGAACGCCTTGGTGGAGTCTTTGAGCACGATGTGCGCGTGCTTCTTCTTGAGCACTCGCGCGTGGCTGAGGGGCACCCACGCGGTGTCGGTGATCGACGTGGGCGCGGTCTGGCTGTTGGTGCCGTAGATCTGGACGACCATGCCGGGGGTCGAGGTGACGATGTTGAGCGAGCCGAGCTTCTCCCTCGCCTTCAGGTCGACGAGCAGGCCCTCGGCCATGTTGGGCGCCTTCGCCGGCTCCACCTGCGCGTCCCACGCGGTGGAGGTGTCGCCGTCGATCGTGAGGCTCGGATCGCCGAAGTCGCTCGCGGGGTAGTTGTAGGGGTTGTACGTGGACGCGGCGTTGGTGTCGAGGACGATCGCAACGGGTTTCGGTTCGGTGCCGCCGCCGTTGTTGGTGCTCGTGGGCGTGGTGGTGGTTTTCGACCCGGTGGTGTTGGTGGGAGTGGTCGTCGTCTGCTGCGGGATTTTGGAGGCGACGATGGGGATTTTGGGCGGTTTGACTTTGGAGTGGATCAGCGGCTGGACGGTGGACGTGCCCCCGAGCGGGTTGACGGTGCCGGCTGGCGGCACGGTGGTCGCGGGCGTCGTGGCCTGGGCGACGGTGGTTGTCACCATGTGCGTGGCGGGGGTGCCTTTGCTGAGCGCCGCGTAGGCGGCCGCGGCGGCGCCCACGGCGAGGACGGCGGTGGCCGTGAGGAGCGTGGCGGCGGAGCGCCAGCCGGGCGTGCCGATGCTACCGGGCGCGCCGGCCCCGCACTGCAGGCACCAGTCCTGCCCGGGCGCCATCGGCGCGGAGCAGCGGGTGCACGCGAGCGGGGACTCCGCCGCGACGACCATGACGGGCGCGGCGGATGCCGGGGCGGCGCCGTTGCCGTTGAGCGGCGCCTGCGGCGCGACAGAGGGCGCGTCCGGTGCCTTCGGCTCGTCGGACTGCGCGGGCGGCGAATCGGCTAGCAGCGTGGCCACTGAGAGGAATTCTAGCCCTACGACGCAAGCGGTCGAGCCACTTGTGCGCGAGAGCCGCTCAGCGAGGCGCGGGCGGCCCGCCGGGAACGATGTCTCGCCCGGTGGGCCGGTGGCGCTCGTCCAGCTCCAACTGCCAGTAGTAGCGGGTGAACGTGACGCCCTCCCGGAACTCACCGACGTGCGGCTCGACGGTCTCCCCGGCGGCCATGCGCACGATCAGCTCGGGGTAGGTGCGCCCCGGCGGGGCGGCGTATACGGGAGCGGGAAAGGCGCCGCCGAAGCGCGTGTTCACGTCGGTGATGCCGAGGCCGACTTCGGGGTCGCGGAACACCTGGATGGTGGCGGGGCCGTATACGCGCAGGGTCTCCATCGTGTGCCGGCCCAGCTCGATCAGCTCCTCGTCGCGGATGACCTGGCCCTTGATGGACTCTCCTCCGCGCGACTCGAGCATGCTCCTGGGGATCGCGTTGAGGCAGCGCCCGTCGCGGTCGCCGAGGCAGTCGATCGAGATCTCGGGGCCGTTCATCGCGCGCTGCACCATCGTCGGCTCGTCGACGTAGTCGACGAAGAAGCGCGCCTGCCGGGCGTCGTGGGCGAGGTGGATGGAGCGTGCGCCGGAGCCGCGCCGAGGCTTGACCATGACCGGGTAGTGGAGCGCGTCGAGGTCGTCGTCGGGCAGGACGGTGGGCGGCGAGGGCAGCGAGTGGCGCTGCAGCAGCAGGTGGGTCTCGTACTTGTCGTAGGTGGCGCGCGCGATCTCCGAGGAGGGCCCGAGCGCGGGCAGGCGGCCTTCCTCGCGAGCGCGAGCGAGCACCTCGATGTCGAGGTCGGTGAGCGGCAGCACCGCGCCCACGCCGTGCTGCTCGCACAGACTTTCCAGTGCAGGGATGTAGTCGGGGTCCGCGATCAGCGGCACCGCTACCCGCACGTGCGCCGCGTACTGGGCTGGCGCGAGCGGCGACGGGTCGGCGACGATCGTGTTGGTGAGCCGCGCGAAGCACGAGACGATGTCGTAGCGCTTGCCCGCGCCGGTCAGCAGGATGGCGGGAGGACTGGTCACAGCTTCCCCTCCCAGCCGCCTGCGGCGCCCTTGTAGAGGCCCGAGCCGCCGAGCACCATCGCGACGGTGCGCCACAGGATCTTCAGGTCGAGGGCGAGCGAGCGGTGCTCGATGTACCAGAGGTCGAGCTCGATCCGCTCCGACCACGGCAGCGACGCCCGCCCGTTGACCTGCGCCCAGCCGGTGATCCCGGGCTTGATCGCGAGCCGTCCGCGCTGGCGCTCGGTGTACTGCTCCACCTGGATCGGCAGCGTCGGCCGCGGGCCGATCAGAGACATCTCGCCGCGCAGCACGTTGAGCAGGTTGGGCAGCTCGTCCAGGGACGTCCTGCGCAGCAGCGCGCCCACGCGTGTGATGCGGGAGTCGTTGACGTTGACGGCCAGCCCGGCGCCTTTGTGCTCGGCGCCGTCGACCATCGTGCGCAGCTTGATCACGTCGAACGGGTGGCCTTCCAGGCCGACGCGACCCTGGCGGTAGATGACGCCTCCGGGACTCTCGAGGCGTATCACCAGTGCGGCGAGGGCAAGCACGGGAGAGCTGACGAGCAGCGCGAGCGAGGAGGCGACGATGTCGACGGCGCGGCGGATCACCGGGCGGATTGTGCCGCTTGCCGACGCGGGACACCCCCCGGACGGCGCGTCGGGGTCAAAACAGGTTCTCAGCCGAGGCCGCTACGCGGCACGCGTGTGGAGGTCTACGCCCACGTGGCGCGCGACCGTCCAGTCCCTGCAGAGCGGGCACGTGGCCGGGTTGTTGCCATGCAGGCGACACGACGGCGGGGACAGCTCGAGGCCCAGTTCGCGCCTGGAGCGAATCCGCTCCTCGTGTTCGCGGGCGTCTTCGAGCCGCGCCTCTTCGGCGCGTTCGGCGACCGTCCGGCTCAGCGGTTCGCTGCGACGACCGTGAGATTGGTGGGACACTGTGCTCCCCCTCGCTTGCCTTCCCGTCCCGCAGCCTGCGCGGGTGCGGGCATGAATGTAAGCGTCATGGGGTGAAGATCCTGTGAAGTTGGCCGTTAATGCTGCAAATAGCGGACGAAACGTGTCTGCGGCGGGCTGTCCCGGCCGCGTGGCCGCGCATTTTGTTTTCAACTTCTCAGCGGGTACCCTCCGCGGCCTCCCAGGACGCCTCCGTCCCGTGCGTCAGCCAGTCCCACAGCCCGGCGGCGGGCGAGGCGGTGGTGAGCACGTAGTAGCGAGCGATCAGCAGCGGACGTGAGCGAACGACGCCGGCGAGGGCGGCGGCGGCGAGCAGGGCGAGCTGGAGCGCGAGCGCGACGGTGTAGAGCGCGCCGGCTCCGCGTGCGACGAGGACCACGTTGGCGGCGATCGCGATCGCGTGCAGGAACGGGGCTGCGTAGCGCAGCAGGCGGTGGGAGACGATCATGAGCGCGTAGCCGGGCGTGTAGCCGCGCGGGTCGAGCATGCCGCCGCGCAGGAGGATGGGCCAGGTGTGGCTCATCATGCGCCGCTTGCGAGCGAACTCGCCGCCGATCGAGGGCACCATCTTCTCGCTGGCGCGCGCGGCGGGAACGTACACGGCGCGCAGGCCGCGCTTGACGATGTTGAACGGCAGCGACAGGTCGTGGCCCATGATCGGGTCGACCACGATGTAGGAGTCGCGGCGGGTGGCGTAGATGGCGCCGTTGCCGGCGGTGATCGAGCTGAGCTTCGACTCGTACGAACGCACGGCCATCTCGTAGCGCCAGTACACGCCCTCCTGGTTGGGGAGAGCGGGAGCGCCATCGCCGGTTGCGGCCTGCACGAAGCGCACCTGCCCGCAGGCGTAGCCCACGCGCGGGTCCTCGAACGCGGCGACGAGCACGCGGGCGGCGTCGGGCTCCCACAGCGCGTTGGCGTCGGAGAAAGCGACGATCTCGCCCGTGGCCCGCTCGACGGCGGCGTCCTGCGCGCGGATCTTGCCGCCGCGCGGCAGGTCGAGCACGAGGTCCGCGCCGGCCTCGCGCGCGCTCTCGGCGGTCGCATCGGAGCAGCCGTCGCACGCGACGATCACCTGCAGCAGCTCGCGCGGATAGTCGAGCGCGAGAGCGTTGGCGACCTTGGCGGCGATCACCGACTGCTCGTCGTGCGCAGCCACGATCAGCGACAGGAAGGGCGGTGAAAGCTTTTTAGGAGCTTCGCTCGGGCGTGCGGGCGGCGATTCAGGGGTGTCCGCCCGCGCACGGGCGATCAGGGATAGAGCGGCCGCGTAGCCGAGCTGCGTCCAGACGACCAGCGCGCACGCCATCCAAAAAACGATCTCCAGCGCAACGGTCATCGTGCGCCGTGCTGCTCGATCAGCGTGTCGTACAGCTCGAGTGTCCGGCGAGCGATCGAGCGCCACGAGTAGGCGCCCTCAGCCGCGGCGCGCGCATGCTCGGTCAGCTCGGCCAGCGCCGCGGGGTCGCCGATCAGCTCGCGCAGCTCGCGGTGGAGCGCCGCGGCGTCGCCGGCGGGGAAGGTGCGCGCGGCGCCCGTGGCTGCCACCTCGGGAAAGCCGCCCACGTCGCTGAGCAGCAGCGGCTTGCGGAACGCGAGCGCTGTGAACAGCACGCCGGACTGGTCGATCTCGCGGTACGGCAGCACCACGAGGTCGGCGCGCCGGAAGTACGCCGGCAGCTCGTCGTCGCCGATGAAGCGCGGCACGAAGCGCACCCCCGCGGGCGCGCTGGCGCGCAGCGCGGAGATGTCCATGCGCGGCATCCCCGCCACCCACAGCTCCGCGTCCTCGATGCCCTCCCATGCTTCGAGCAGCAGGTCGATGCCCTTGTAGGGGCGCATCAGACCGAAGCACAGCACCACCGGCTTGTCCGTATGGAACGGCGCCGGCACACCCGCGGGCGTGGGTGTGTCGACGGCGAGGTGCTCGAACGTCCCGTGCGGGATCACGTGCACGCGCGCCGCGTCGATACCCAGCTCGCCGATCAGCCGCGCGCGGCCGTGCTCGGAGTGCACGATCACCCCGTCAAAGCGGCTGTAGAGGCGCTTCTGCGCGGCGCGCTGGCCGGGGCGCGGCTCGCGTGGGAGCACGTCGTGCGCGGTGAGGACGAGCGGCCTGTCGGTGGGCAGCAGACGCCCGTCGAGGTGCTGGACCGTGAGCCACTGGAAGTGCACAACGTCGGCCGCGCGCGCCGCGCGTCGATAGCGCAGCATGTCGGGCACGTGCTCCGCGAGCTTCACCGCGCGACGGGCGCGTGGGTCGTGGATGCGGGCGGCGATTCTGTAGAAGGCCTCGCGGCGGACGTAGCCGTAGGCGGGAGCGACCGGGCCGTAGGCGAAGCGGCTCGTGTACAGCTCCACGTCCGCCCCCTCCGCGCCGAGGGCGCTGCACAGGGCGTGGTCGTAGGGCGGGGTGAAGGCGGAGGGATCTACTACGTGGACGCGCATGCTCAGAGGTAGGTGACCTCTGCGTCGAGTCGGCTGTAAACCGATGCAGCGCGACGATCGCAGCTCAGGAGGCCATGCCCGTGATGAGTTGCGGTGGCCGCCGCCATGGCGTCGTAGACAGCACCACCAGAGATCGAGAGGGATGCCAGCCTCCTGAGCAGCCTCCGCCGCTCACGCTCGGGGAGCACCATACGGCTGCCGGGATAGTCGCTGTGCAGATACTCCGCGACGAGTGTGGGCTCTGCCCTAAATGGCTCTGGCAGACGGGTGAGGACGGAGTAGGACTCGAGCTCCGCGTGGGCAAGAAGGTCCACGACCCCGTGTTGGCTCAGCGCCTCTACAGCTGCCTCATGGTGTTGGTTCCAGCTAGCGAAGGCAGCAATCACGACGCTGCTGTCGGGCGTCACCGGCGAATCTGTTCGAGAGTCTCACGCACGATCTCGGACGTGAGCTCAGGCATAGGACGATCCGCGACAGCCACCAATCGACCCTTGCGCTTCTCTAGGCGCATGGGTGTTGTTGGATGCTCGACCTCGAGCCTCCCATCCACCGCGCTCAGCTCAAGCTGCTGCCCAGGCGTGAAACCGAGCTCCTCACGAAGTCGCTTTGGAACGACAATACGACCGGCGGTGTCGATGGTTGCGATCATGGTATGAATCTACCACAGGCGCCTGTGGCTTTGAGTGGCTTTGAAAGTAGGGTGCCCCCAATGGCAGAGATCGAGCTGACCTACTGCGTGGTGAACACCTCCCAGCGCGAGCTGCTGCTGCGAGGGCTCGACGCGATCGCACGGGAGCGCGCGGGGCTGCCGTTCGCGACCGAGGTGCTCGTGCTGGACAACGGCTCGCGCGACGGCTCGGCCAAGGCTGCTCGCGCGCACCCGACCGTGGACGAGACGATCGCGCTGACGGAACGCCGCGGCAAGGCCGAGAACGACTCCGAGCTGCTGCGTCGCGCGCAGGGGCGCTACGCGCTGCTGCTGAACGAGGACTCCGAGCTGCAGCCCGGTGCGACGCTCGCGCTGTGGCAGGCGCTTCAGGACCGCCCACGAGCCGCGTGCGCGGGCGCCCAACTGCTACGCCCCGACAGGACTCCCCAGGCGTGCGCGTGGCGGTTTCCCAGGCCGTGGACGGCGCTCGCTGGCGCGTTGATGCTGCACCGTCGATTCACTGTGCAGAGCACCGGCACTCAAACCCGTGAGGTCGACTGGTGCCAGTCCTCCGCGCTGCTCGTACGCCGCGAGGCGGCCGCGGAGGTGGACTACCTCGACCCGGCCTTCTTCGTGTACTCAGACGAGGTGGACTTCGCTTGGCGCCTGCGCGACGCGGGCTGGAGCTCGGTGTACGTGCCCTCCGCGCTCGCCGTCCACCACGAGCAGCTCTCCACGGGCGCGGTGCCGGAGCGGCGGATCGTGGAAATGGCGCGCAACCGAGACCTGTACATGCGCAAGCACCACTCGCCGGGCGCGGCGCGAGCGGTGCGCTGGCTCACCGCGTGGAGCTATGCGGTGCGTGCGGTGGGGGCACTGCTGCTTCCCGGGCATTCATCGCGGCGCTACTGGCGCCATGTGACGGCAACGCTGATGCCCGGTCGAGGCGAGGGACTGCGCGAGGTGGCCGCGGAGTACAACCGAAGCTAGAGCCCGCTCTTACTCGGACGCGAGCTCGTCGAGCAGCGCGTCGACCACGCGCGGGTCGAGCTGGGCGCCGGCGACGCGGCGCAGCTCCTCGCACGCCTGCTCGGGCGTGTTGGCGGGGCGGTAGGGGCGGTCGGTGACGATCGCCTCGTAGGTGTCGCACGCGGAGATGATCCGTGCGGCGAGCGGGATGTCCTCGCCGGCGAGACCGTCGGGGTAGCCGGCGCCGTCCCAGCGCTCGTGGCTTGCTCGCACCGCGGGCGCGAGGTGCGCGAAGGCGTCTATCCGCGCGACAAGCTCGCCTCCCACGGCGGCGTGGCGCTTCATCACGACCCACTCCTCGTCGTTCAGCGGCCCTGGCTTCAGCAGTATCTCGCTCGGCACGGCGACCTTGCCCACGTCGTGGAGCAGCGCCGCGTAGCGCACATCGTGCGCGCGCGTGGACGAGTTGCCGAGGCGCACGGCGACGCGTTCGGCGAGCGCGGCGACTTCCTCCTCGTGCGAGGCGGTGTAGCTGTCCTTCGCCTCGACCGCGCTCATCAGCGCGCTGAGGGTGGTGGTGAACGTGCGCTCGAGGTCGAGCACGAGGTTGGCGCGGTGAAGCGAGGAGCCGAGGCTCGCGGCGATCGCCTCCACGAGCACGGCATCGGCCTCGCTGAACGCTTCCGGCTCGGGCGCCTCGAGGTTGAGCACGCCCCACACCGCACCGTCGAGCACGATCGGCACCGCCAGCTCCGAGCGCGGGTCGGTCTCGGGGTCGCGGACGATGTAGTCGGCGTCTTGACGCGTGTCGGCCACGAGAGCGGTCGCGGCGGTGCGCGCCACGCGCCCGTTGATGCCGTGGTGCAGCGACTGCTCCACGAGCAGGAACTCCGTCATCACATCCGCGAGCGCGCCCCTGCCGGCGACCAGACGCAGCGTCTCGTCGTCGTCGAGCCGCTGGATCGCGGCGAGGTAGAAGGCGAACGTCCCCTGCAGCTCGTCCACGACGAGCGTGACCATCTCCTCGATGTCGTTCGTGGCCGCCAGGCGTGCCGTGAGGCGCGCGGCGAGCCTCAGCTGTGCGCGCAGATACGTGACCTTGCCGGCGGGCGCGACGCTGCGGGCGAGGCGATCCTCGTGGTGGATGCGCAGCGCCTCTTCGCGTCTGCGGCGCTCGCGCGCGCTGGTCGGGCGGCGCGCGGCGGTGATCTCGGAGGTTGCGGGAGGCTCACGCATGGGTGCGATTTCGGCCAAATCGGGGCATGACTTGAGAGAACGCCCATCCGATCGGACACCCTACGCGCCTCAGACGTCCCTCAGCGGGTCCTCCGCGTAGGCCTCGACCTCGCCGTGCCCCGCCCGGAACGTGGCCACACGCCGGCGCCCATCCGCCACCAGCGACCTCGCCCCGGCCCACTCGTGGGGATGGAAGAAGCGCGTCAGCAGCAGCGCCGCGGGGACCAGCGCGAGCCACGCCAGACGCGCCGCGAGACCCCCGAGCCCATGCGTGGGCAGCAGCAGCTCGCCGGAGACCGCCACGCCGGCCAGGATCGCGACGAGCCACGCCAGACGAGCCCATTCGAAGCCAACCTTGAACAGGCTGCGCGTGAGCGCGTACATCACGCCCAGCATCGCCGCGTAGGCGCCGCACAGCGCGATGCCCGCGCCGGCGATGCCGAGGCCGGCGCCGCCAGAGGGGACGAGCAACAGCAGCAGCGCGACGTTGATCGCGAGACCAGCGAGCGCGGCGGGGAGGTTGCGCGTGGTGACGCGCGCGCGACCGGAGATCGCGACGAACACGAGGTACAGCCCATACAGCGCCCACCCCAGCGCGAGCCACGGCAGCGCCCTGTAGGCGCCGAAGTATTCGGGGGCGGCGAGGAGGCGCACGATCCAGCGCGCGAGCAGCGCCACCGCGCACACCACCACACCTGTGGCTAGCGCGTAGTAGGTCGTCACGAGCGAGTACAGCCGCGCGGCCTCCTCGTCGCTCTCAATCGAGTACGCCAGCGGCGGCCACGCGTACTGGAAGCCGCGCACCGCCACGAACACGACCGTCGCGAGCTTGATCGCGACCGCGTACTGCCCCGCGGCGGACTGCGAGAACACGCGGAACAGGTAGAAGCGGTCGGCGACCTGCAGCGCGTACACGCTCGCGTCCGCGGGAACCGTCGGCAGGCCGAAGCGCAGCATCGCGCGCAGGTCCGCCGTCCTTACCCGCAGCGACACTCGTGCGCGCAGCGTCCACCACAGCCCCAGCACGACCAGCGTGGAGGCGCCGAAGTTGCCGAGCAGCAGGCCGCGCGCGCCCTGTTGGGCGAACACCACGAGGGAGATGGTGAACGCGACGGTCATCGCCACATTCGCGCCGGAGGCGTAGATGTAGGCACGCGCGCGGGCGTCCACGCGCAGCTGCGCGTAGGCCATCTCGAGGTTGGTGAACGCCCACAGGCCGAGCACCGCGCAGTCGAGCAGCAGCGGGTCGCGGAAGCCCACGATCAGCTTCGACAGCGGTCCGGCGAACGCCACCGCGAGGAGCGCCGCGAGCGTCGTGGTCCACGCGACCGTCGCGGTCGCGGTGCGCGCGATCCGCACGCGTCGCTGCTCGTCCTCGTCGTCGAAGTAGAAGCGGACGAACGCCTCGCCCACCCCCACGCGCAGCAGGATGCTCGACAGGATCACCGCCGTCAGCAGCGATTCCGCCGCGCCGTAGGCACTCGGGTTCAGGTGGTGCGTGTAGAGCGGCAGCGTGAGCAGCGCGAGGCCCTTCGCGAGGATGTCCCCGAACTGGTACGCCGCGCCCGTGCTGAGGAGGCGCTTGAGGTGGCCGAGCACGGCTCAGACGCTACTCAGGACGAGTGCTGGGCGGCGCGAGGCGGTGTCCTCAGTCGCTCGCGTGCGATGCACGCCACGCGGGTGGGCGGGCTTTGATCCGTGCCTCGCTTGCCCAGCCCTCGTCCTGGCGTGCGAGGGCCACCCCGACGGCGAGGATCGCCCACGTGAACGGGTCCTCGAGGAAGTCCGCGTACGTCCACGTGTGCAGCACGAGCGCCGCGAAGCACGCCGCGAGTGCGATGCGGGGCGGCGAGCGTCCAGCGCCGCGGCACAGCACGAGCAGCGCGGCGAGGAGCAGCGCCGCGTACACCGCCAGGCCGAGGACGCCCTGCTCGGCGGCGACGGTCACGGGGATCGTGTGCGACGCGGATGTGGCGTTCGCCGAGGTTCCCCCGCCGTGGCGTTTGTACTGCGCTTCGAAGGAGCCCGACCCCCAGCCCTCGAGCGGTCGATCGGCGAACAGTTCGAGGCCGCCCGATATCAGCTTGGTGCGTCCGCTCGTGGCGTTGCTCGTCGAGCCTTTCGTTCCCTTCAGGCCGAAGTGCAGGCTGGTGGGCGCGAGCAACACGACCGCGCCGGCGAGCGCGAGCAGCACGATCGAGGCGAGGGCGGTGGTGCGCGCGTCCCAGCGCCAGGCGGCGAGCACGGCGAGGCCCAGCAGCAGCGCGGCGATGCTCGACTGCGAGAAGCTCGTCACGAGCCCCGCGAGCAGCCACGCGAGCACCGCCGCGCCGATCAGCGTGTCGCGTCGGCGCACGCTCCACAGCACCACGGTGGTGAGCGCGATCATCACGAGCGCGAGGAAGCGGCCGTAGATGCTCGGATCGAAGAACAGCGAGTTCACGCGGAAGTAGTTGTCGTACTGGTTGGCCACCACCACCTTGGGGTTGAGGAACAGCGACTTGCGCGCGTACTCCACGAAGCCGATCCCCGCGAAGATCACCGCGAGTCCGACGACCACGCCGAGGCAGCGCAGCAGCAGCTCGCGTGTCCAGTGCACTTCGCGCAGCAGCACGAAAAGCAGCGCGAAGGGTATGTAGAAGAAGGCGACGTTCTCCGCCGCGCGGGCGTGGTCGCTGGAGTAGATCGCCTGCAGCGCGTACAGGGCGACGGACCCGAACAGCAGCCATTCGAGGCCCCGGGGCGTGCCCCAGAACGAGAGCTCTCGCGGTGAGCCCTGCCGCGGGCCGGCGGGACGCTCGGCGGGCGCGTTGGCGCGTGCGCGCACGAGTCGCGGCAGCAGGTGCGCGAAGGTGCCTGCCGCGACGACGAGGTAGAGGGGGATGAGCAGGTTGACGGTCCTGCCGTCGGCGGAGATCGGCAGCCTGAACGGCAGCGCGAAGATCGCGAGCAGCGGGAACGCCTGGCTCGAGCGGCGCATTACGGTCACCAGCGCAGCGATCGCCAATGCGGCGGCGACCAGATAGAGAGCGACCGTGGAGGCGCTGGGCAGGCTCGTGGCGGGCACGTAGATCACGCGCTGCTCACCGGCCCACCAGCGTGAAGCTGTACGGCGAGATCACCGGATGATCCTGTTTGCGCAGCGCGACTTCGACGCGGTATTCGCCCGGCGGCGCGACCGCGCCGTGGTTCCTCGGGATGAGGATCGTTCGCCCTCCGGGGCTCGTGATCTGCGCGTATCCGCGAGCGGTCCCGCGACGGCCGTTCCAGCGCAGCGTGAACTGTTTGTAGCGGACGACCGGGTGGTCGACCAGAAGCGTGGCGACCGTGTTGCCCGACGCGTTGATGATCGTGACGGTGACCTCGTCCGCGTTGGCGAGCTTGAAGGAGAACTGCTCCTGGTTGTGACCCGGCGGCCCATACGGCGAGAAGCGCGTCTGCAGTTTGAATTTCTGCACCGCGGTGGGTGTGTGCTTGAGGCGCTGGGTGACGAAGAACGCCGCTAGGCAGGCGACCACCAGGACGGCGAAGACGAGTAGCGCCAGCGGCTTGGGCGCGTCCTCGCCGTCGGACCCGTCCCCGGTCAATCCCCGCCGCCCAACGCGAAGCGCTCGACAGTGTCCGAGCGCAGCCCGAGACGCAGCGTCTCGAGCGAGATCACGTCGGCGGGGGCGATGTTGCCGAGATTGCACTCCGTTCCGAAGCTCTTCAGCAGCCACACCTGCTGCTCGCGCTGCGGCGCCTCGAAGATCAGGCGGTCGGGTGAGACGGCATGCACGATCTCGTCGATCAGGCCGGTGCGGACCTCGCCGGTGGCACGGTAGATACCGGCGGTTCCGGACTCGCGGGCCTCGGCGATCACCTTCCACGCGCCCGCTTCGAGGTCACGTTCGATCTGCTCGACCCACACGTATGGGGCCATGATGAAGTCGGCGTCCTTGCTGCCGACCTCCGCGAGGACGATGAACTCGCGGGAGAGCCGTTCGATGAGCTCGTGCTTGAGCTGCGGCTCGACGGCGATCGTGCCGTCGGATATCTCGACGTGGCGCAGGCCGAGCTCCCGCAGCCACGCGACGAGCCCCTCGACCCGGCCCTGGCGGATCGCGAGCTCGGTGAGCGTTCCGCCGAGCACCACCGGTATGTCGTGGCGCGCGTACAGCTCGAGCTTGGGCGCGAGGTTGGCGCTCACGAGCGCCGTTCCCCAGCCGAGCTTGACGATGTCCACGATCTCGCCCGCGACCTCGAGCAGGCCGTCGACTTCCGCCACCGACAGTCCCTTGTCGATCACATGGGTGATGCCGCGCTCGCGCGGCTTGGCCGTGCGAGCGGGGATGTCGAGGAAGTCGGCTATGGGACCGTCGTGTTGGCGCCGACGATCACCACCACCTGCGCCGAGCCGGCGAGACCAGCGGTGGCAGCATCCAGTGGCTGCACCTGTTTGACCGAGAGCGAGCGCGCGACGCCTTCGGCTTCGGCCTGGTGTCCGCTGGCGTACTCCACGACGGTTTCCTGGCCGGCGCCGGACGGGCGCCCGTTGAGGGCGTTGGCCTGCGAGTAGCCGCGCCGCTGCAGCGCGGTCGACACGCGGTGCGCGAGGCCGGTCGTTTCTGTGCCGTTCAACACCGCGACCGTCGTTTCCGCCGCGTTGGCCGGAGGCGTGGCGGTGCTGGTGCTGCTCTGGGTCGATTTCTTCGCGTGCGCGCTCGACGATTTCTTGACCGTGTTCACGGCCGTGCTCACAGGCGTGGATTTCGGGCTTTTGCTCGACGAGGACCCGCCGAGCACCACGATCGCGAGAACGATCACGGCGACGATCGCCACGGCGGCGCCGGCGATCAGTACGGCCGTTCGGCGCGAGGAGCCGCGCTCGGGTGTCGGCGCGAGACGTTCGGACGACGCTCCCTCACCTGGGCGGCGCTCGGCCGGTGCGGTGCGCGCACGCGCCGGAGCCGGAGCAGCGCTCTGGGCGGCGGCACGCGGGTCTGGGCGCCTGACCTCCCCAGGGGGTGGCGGCGGACGGCGAGGCGCCGGGGGCATGGGCGGACTGGGAGCGCGCGGCGAGACGCTCGCCGCGACGGTCGCGGGCGCCAGCGGGGGTGCTGCTGGGGGCGCAGCGGAGCCCGGGCCGTTCGGTGACGGCGGCGCGGGAGGAGCCGACGGCGGGGCGCCCTGCGCGGCGGCGCTGGCTGCAGCAGACGCGGGTCTGCCGAGCGGAGCAGGCGGAGCTGACGCCGCCGATGCAGACGCGGGCGAAGGCTGAGCTGGAGACCCAGGCGCGAGCGGGCGTGGAGACGGCGGCGCCTGGCCGGGAATGGGAAGACGCGGGGACGGCGTCGGCGGCTGACCGGGGATGGGCGCCTGGCCCGCGGGTGCGGGTGGCCGAGGTGGCGGTGGCGCTCCGGGTGGCGGAGTCTGCGCGACTGGTTGAGCTTGGCCGGGGACGAGCGGACGAGCGGCGGGCACCCCCACGCCGGGCTGCGCCCCGGGCACAGCGGGAGCGCCGGGGACGCCGGGTGGAGCGGCGGGCGACACCGGCTGGGCCGGGGCGCCCGTAGCGGTCACGGCCTGCGCGGGTTGCGCGAGGGGCGTGGCCACGACGCGGGTGGCGGGGCCCGCGCCGGTGGCGGCCGCGGCGCGCGGCTGTACGGGTGCGGCGCGCGGGACGGGTTGTGCCTGCACGCCCGCGGCCTGCTGCACACGGGCGGCTGCGGTGACGGCCACGCGCTGCTCCATCTCGGCGGCGCGCTCGGGGGCGCGGCCGGCCCACTCGCGCAGACGCTTGATCTCACGGGCCTGCGAGAACACGAGCAGCGACAGCACCGCGATCCCGACCAGCGCCGCGAATGCGGCGATCGCTCCGATCTGGGTGAACGTGCTCGAAAGCGAGAGCGCGAGCGGCAGAGACGTCATGAATTGGGGGAGTGTACGAGGGGCGCAGGCGCATCGCGTAGGTCCTCGCCCGTGCTGGCCTCGTGCGAGGCCGCTGGAGCCGGGTCGGGCTCGGAGCCCTCGGCGGTACCCTCCGATCCGTCCGCCGGCGCCTCGCGACGCTCGGCGGACAGCTCGGAGACCTTTGCCGCGAGGCCGGCGGCGTCGCCTTCGAGGACCAGCAGGCCGATCTCGGCGAACATCGACTCGACCGCCTCCACAGCCATCGGCTTGCGCTCGGCGAGCAGGATCTTCTCGGCCTCGGTGGGCCGCGCGCGCTCGTAGCTGTTGAACAGCTCCTCGTGGAGCTTCTCCCCGGGGCGCGCGCCGACGATCTCCACGTCGATGTCGCGGTCGGGGTCGAGGCCGGACAGGTCGATCATCGCGCGGGCGAGATCGACGATCCGAACGGGGTCGCCCATCTCCAGCACGAACACCTTCGCCGACCTGCGACGCTCCTCGCGCGCCCGCACCCCGATGCGCACGGAGCCGTTGGCCTGCGCGGCGGCCTCGTCGTCGGTGATCGCGGAGGCGAGCGAGCCGGAGCGGATGATCAGCTGGACGGCCTCTGGGATGGTCATGAAGTAGCGGGTCATGCGCTCGTCGGTGACGGTCACCGGCCCGCCGCGCTCGATTTGGCGGCGGAAGATCGGCACCACGCTGCCGGAGGAGCCGAGCACGTTTCCGAAGCGCACGGCCGCGTAGCTCGTGTCGGGGAAGCGCGCGGTGGCCGCCTCGAGCGCGAACTCGGCGAGCGCCTTGGAGGCGCCCATCACGGTGGCGGGGGCCACCGCCTTGTCGGTGGAGACGAGCACGAAGCGCCTCGCTCCCAGCTCCCCGGCTATGTGCGCGACGACCCTGGTGGCGATCGCGTTGTTGCGGACCGCCTCCACCGGGTTTGCCTCCATCAGGCCCACGTGCTTGTAGGCGGCCGCGTGGAAGACGACCGTCGGGCGGTGCTCGGCGAACACCTCGCGCATCCGCTCCTCCTCCTTGCAGTCCGCGAGGACCGCGGCGAGCATCGACGGCGGCACGTGGCGCTCGTCCTCGAGCTCGCGCTGGATCGAGAAGAGGTTGTCCTCGGCGTGGTCCAGCAGCACGATCCGGTGCGGCTCCACGCGCGCGATCTGACGACACAGCTCCGAGCCGATCGACCCGCCCGCGCCGGTCACGAGCACGGTCTCGCCGGCGAGGTACGCGCCGACGCGCTCCAGCTCCATGTGCACCGGCTCGCGGCCGAGCACGTCCTCGACGCGCACCTCGCGCATCTGGCGCGCGAGCGCTCCACGCGTCTGCAGCAGCTCGAACACCGTCGGCAGCGTGCGCACCGGGATCGCGCGCGCGCGGCACTCGCGCACGATCCGCGCGCGGGTGGAGCCGGGCGCGGAGGGGATCGCGATGATCACTTCGTCCGGTTCGTCCTCGTCGAGGATGCGCGGCAGCTCGGCTTCGGTGTTGCCGCGCACGCGCACGCCGTCGATGCGCATCCTGCGCTTGCGGGGGTCGTCGTCGAGGAAGCCCACCGGGATCAGGCCCAGCTCGCGGTTGCGCAGGATCTCGCGCAGCACCATCCGACCGCCCTCTCCAGCGCCGGCGATCATGACCGTGCGCTGGCTCTTGCCGGGGGTGCGGAACACCGCCAGCGGGCGGCGCTCGTAGAGGCTGCGGGCGACCGCGCGGATGCCCACGAGGAACACGCCCGCGAGCAGTGCGAACAGGACGATCACGCCGTTGGGCAGCACGACCGCGACGGTGCTGTGGTGGTGGGTGGAGACACCGTTGACGAACACGAGCGGGTAGCTGTGCACGGGGCGCAGCACCTCGATCGCGACGACCGTCAGGAGCACGACGATCGCGACGGCGCGCACTACCGCCTCGTAGTCGCGCTGGCCGGCGTAGCGCCAGCGGCGCTGGTAGACGCGCGTGAGCACCAGCACCGGCAGGCTCCCGCCGAGCACCCACCAGATGGTGTCCTCGCGCAGGTGCGCGTATTGGGCGGGCGGTCCGCTGTCGAAGCGCAGCTGGAACGCTAGGTAGTAAGCGAGCGCGACCAGCGCGCCGTCGACTGCCAGTTGAGGCAGCGAGTGGCGGTGCAGCGGAAGGGCCGCCGAGCGGATCCGTCGGCGCATCGCGAGAATTGTAAGGGCCCACCCCGACTGGGGCGTACCGGGCTGTTAGGCCCGGGAGGACTGTTGCAGCGGGGAGAGCAGCAGCTCGACGAGCGAGCGCGGGTCGCGGCGCACGCGGGTCGCGGCGCTTGAACGGTCGCGCTTGGTCAGATCGAGCGTGTCGGCGTCCTCGAGCGTGCGCAGGCGGCCGTCGGAGATCAGGCGCTCGTCGACCGCGCCGAGACGACCCTGGAAGGTGGTGTAGACGGGCGTGCCGAGCGCGACGGCCTCGCGATTCATGGTGCCCCCGGCGGAGATCACGAGGTCGGCGTGGGCGATCAGCGACTGGGCGTCGATCGCGTGCTCCGGGACGACGAAGCCGCCGGCGCGACGGAGCTCCTCGCGCTGCGCGTCCACGCGCGGCAACACCACCGTCTGCACGCCCCGCTCCGCCGCGGCGCTCAGCCGCCGCAGCACGTTCGCGAACAGGTCGTTCTCGAAACGGTGGTAGAGCGAGACATCGGGCGGCGTGCGCACGAGCACGATCGGGCGCGACGGATCGAGTGCCAGCTCTCCCAACACGCGCGTGTCAGGCTCGAAGTCGGCGAGGTAGTACTCCTCCTTCAGGCCCGCGTACGCGCGCACCTTGCGCTTGGCGCCGTAGCGCGCGAGGCGCTCGAGCGGGATCGCGTCGGGCACCACGACGGCGCACGCGAGGCGGCAGTTGACGTTGTGCTGGACGGTGGCCCACTCGTAGTCGAACATCGTGGAGCTGGGTATTCGCAGCAGCGCCGCGGCGACGGTCACGTCATTGGAGCCGTGGCCGAGCGCGATGTCGAACGGCGCGCCGCCGGGCTGGCGAGCCTGGGAGCGAGCCCAGCGCAGCAGGGCGCTCGAGCGCGAGAGCAGGCCGATGCCCTTGGCGGCGAGCCGCCCGCCGCGGTGGTGGCCGATGGTCGTGTGGGCGATGTCGAAGCGGTCGCACAGCTCGACGGTCTGGGCGAAGTCGCGGGCTGTCACGCGGACCTCGTGGCCTTCGGCGCTCAGCAGTTCGACGACCGGCCTCATCACCAGTACGTGGGGGCTGTTGGTCAGGTCGATCCAGACGCGCATTCGCGACGGACGGTAACGCTCCGTGGCGGCGAAGGCTCATCGCGACGCCCGCTTCGCAGGTATCGTTGCCCGCGCGGTGCTCGTCCTAGCCTCGATATCGGAAACGCTGGTCAACGAAACCTCGCACTTCGTCCGCGAAGCGGGCCTGCCGGGGATCTTCGCGCTGATGGCGATCTCGAGCGCGTGCATCCCGATTCCCTCGGAGGTCGTGATGCTGTTCGCGGGTTTTGCCGTGGCGGACCCTGGCCAGAGCGCCTCCCATCACCACCTCACGATGGTGGGGATAGTGCTCGCGGGACTTGTGGGCACGATGGTCGGCTCGTGGGTCGCGTACGCGGTCGGGCGCGGCGGCCGTCTGGAGCTGCTCGAACGCCATGGCGCAAAGCTGCACATGGGGCCCACGCAGATCGAGCGCGCGGATCGACTGTTCCAGCGTCACGGCGAGGCGATCGTGCTGTTCGGTCGCGTGGTGCCGCTGGTGAGGGCGTTCGTGTCGCTGCCGGCGGGCGTCTCGAAGATGCCGGTGGGGCGCTTCACGGTGTTCTCACTGATCGGCACGGTCCCCTGGGTGCTCGGCCTGGCGATCGCCGGTCACGCGCTCGGCGGGGACTGGACGAGCGTTCGCAAGGGCTTCGAGTACGTCGACTACGCGATCGTTGCGTTGGTGGTGATCGGGATCGCCTACGCGATCGTGCGTCGGCGGCAGGGACGCCGCGACCCGGCGCACGATGCGCTCGACTGAGACGCTCGCGCTTCGCCACGCGGTGGCGCTCGGTCTGCTGCAGGGACCCACCGAGCTGCTGCCGATCTCATCCTCCGGACACATCGCGTTGCTGCCCTGGCTGGCGGGCTGGCCGTACGCGGAGCTGGACGGCGAGCTGCGCAAGTCCTTCGAGGTCGCGCTGCACGCCGGCGCGGGACTGGCGCTGGCGATCGACATGCGCGGCCAGCTGCTGGACGAGGTGACGAGCATGGACCGGCGAAGCGCCGCCGTGCTCGCGCTCGCGCTCGCGCCGCCCGCACTCGCGGGCTTGGTGCTGCGCTCTCGCATCGAGCGGCTGCTCGGCGGGCCGCGCTCGATCGCGCTCGGCCTCGCGGCCGGGGGGTTGGCGATGGCGCTCGCGGACACACGCGCGGGGAGAGGCGAGGGGCGTCCGTGCGATGACGCGAGCGCGGCTGACGGTCTCGCCCTCGGCCTCGCGCAGGCGAGTGCGTTGATCCCAGGGGTGTCGCGCAACGGCGCCACGCTGACAGCGGCACGTGCGCGAGGCTTCGGCCGCGAGGCGTCTCACACGCTGTCGTGGAACGTGGCGCTGCCGGTGATCCTCGGCGCGAGCGTGTTGAAGGGCGGGCGGCTGCTCTCCCACGGCGCGCCTCGCCGCGCGCGCGCAGGCCTGGCTCTGGGGGGCGCGAGCGCCTTCCTGTCGACCCTCGCGAGCGTCGGGGCGCTTCGTGAACGCGGTCGTGAGCGGCGCTCGCTGCTGGGGTACTCGCTGTATCGGTGTCTGCTCGCGGGTCTCGTGATGGCGCGCCTGCGCAGGGAGCGCTTGGAGGGATGACGGCGCTCGGGACAATCATCGGCGGGCGCTACCGGCTCGACGCGGAGATCGGGCGCGGCGGGATGTCGACGGTGTACCGCGCGTTCGACACGGTGCTCGAACGACCGGTGGCGATCAAGCTGATGCACCGCGAGATCGCGGCCGACTCCGACCAGCTGGAGCGCTTTCGGCGGGAGGCCCGCTCGGTGGCGCAGCTGAACCACCCGCACGTGGTGACCGTGATCGACGCCGGCGAGGAGCCGTCCGGCGAGGGAGCGCAGCATGGCGAGGGCGGCGGCACGGCGCCTGAGGTGGGCACGCCATACATCGTGCTCGAGTACGTCGCCGGGGAGACGCTCAAGCAGGTGATCCGTCGCGAAGGGCCGATGGACATCCCGCAGGCGATCGCGTACGCGATCGAGATCGCGCGCGCCCTCGGGGCGGCGCACGATCGCCAGATCGTCCACCGCGACGTCAAGCCACACAACGTGCTGATCAGCGAGGAGGGCGGGGCGAAGATCACCGACTTCGGGATCGCGCGCACGCTCACCGAGGAAGGCCTGACGCTCGCCGGACGGGTGCTCGGGACCACCGACTACGTCTCCCCCGAGCAGGCGCTGGGACAACCCGTGACCGGGCAGTCGGACCTGTACTCGCTAGGCGTGGTCCTCTACGAGATGCTCACGGGGGACGTCCCCTTTCACGGTGACTCGCCGGTGGCGGTGGCGATGAAGCACGTGCGCGAGGACATCCCCGACGTGCAGCTGATGCGCCCCGAAATCTCCGCGTCGACGGCCGCTGTGGTCGATCGCGCGGTGGCGAAGGATCTCTCCCATCGCTATCCGGACGCGGCGAGCATGGTCGCGGCGCTGGAGGAGGTGCTGGCGCTCGAGGCGTCCCGCTCCGGGCAGGCTACGGGTGAGGCCACGACCGTGCTGCGCACGCTCCCGGGCAGAGCGCGGCGGCGCGTGCCGTGGCGGATGCGCCACCCCGCGCGCTGGGCGGGGTCGCTGGCGGTGCTCGTTGCGGGCGTGGCGCTCGCGCTCGCGCTCGCGGCGCAGCAGGCCCACCGCGGCACCGGGACGGCGGGCGAAGCGCAGTCGCGCGCAGGGCTCGTGCAGGTGCAGCTCGCGGACAGCGCCGCGCATGACTACAACCCGTTCGGCACCGGGCCGGAAAACCGCGACCTGGTGGGCAACGTGGTCGACAACGACCCCAACACGACGTGGAGCACCGAGCAGTACTACGACGAGACGCTGAAGAAGGCGGGCGGCGTCGGCCTGGGCGTGTATCTCGACGCGGCACCCGGAGTTACAGCGAAGGCGATCGCGATCCAGACGCCGACCCCGGGGTTCGCGGTGCAGATCTACGCCGCAGACCACGTCGCCCTGCAGCTGCCATACGGCTCCTCGGAGCCGTTGAGCGAACGCGGCTGGCAGGGGCCGGTGGGCACGAGCGCACACGTTCGAAGTGGCGCGCGCGTCAAGCTGAGCCTGCTCGGCCAGTCCTACCGCTACTACCTCGTGTGGCTGACGTCGTTGCCGCCGAAGAGCCAGTCCGCGACGATCTCGGAGATCGCGCTGTTCAGGTGACGCGCCGGGCGTGGCGCTCGAGCGCGAGACGGCAGAGCCGGTCGACCACCTGCGGGTAGGGCACGCCCGAGGCGTCGAGCAGCTTTGCGTAGACGCTCGTGGGCGTGAAGCCGGGCATCGTGTTTAGCTCGTTGACGAGCACATGCTCGCCGTCGACGAAGAAGTCGACGCGTGCGAGGCCGTGGCAGCCGCTGGCGAGGAACGCCTTCGACGCGAGCTCCCGCACCCGCTCGCGGGCGCTCGGCGAGATCGCCGCGGGGATCCTCAGCTCCATGCCGCCGGGCGTGTACTTCGCCTCGTAGTCGTACCAGTCGCCGGGAAACGCGATCTCCCCCGGCTCGGAGACGAACGTGTCCAGCACGCCGCACTCGACCTCCATCCCGTGGGACATCGCCTCGACGATCGCGAGGTCGTCGTGGGCGAATGCTCCGAGCAGCGCCTCGGCGAGCGCGTCGGGCTCCTGCACCTTGACGATCCCGACGGAGGAGCCGAGGTGGGCGGGCTTGACGAACACCGGCAGCTCCAGCGCTGCGATCTCCTCGAGCACCTGTTCGCGCTCGGCGTCGAAGCGCTCGGCGCGTACGCCGACGTAGTCAACCTGGGGGATGCCCACCGCGGACATCAGCTCCTTGAAGAGCACCTTGTCCAGGCACACCGCCGAGGCCGCGACACCGGCGCCGACGTAGGGCACGTCGAGGGTCTCGAGCAAGCCCTGCACGGTCCCATCCTCTCCAAACGGACCATGCAGCACGGGGAACGCGACATCCGCGTCGAGCAGGCCGGCCCCGGGCGTGACGCTCAGCGGCTCGCCGTCGCGTCGCCATGCGCCGTCGCGGCCGACCTCGACCCAGATGACGTCGTGGCCGCTCGCGCGCAGCCCGTCGCGGACCGCGGCGGCCGAGGAGAGCGAGACCTCATGCTCGGAGGAGCGGCCCCCGGCGAGCACGACGACCGTGAGCGCTCGCGTGTCTGGCTGTGACGTCAGGTTCATGCCGGTCGATCAGCCCGACGCTGGGGGTGGGGTTGTGGTGGTCGTGGTCGTGGTGGTGGTTGGCGTGGTCTGCTGGTTGAGCGCGCCGATCGTGACGGTGACGGTGGAGCCTTTGCGGGCTTTCGCGCCGGCGACAGGGCTCTGGCTCAAGACGGCCCCCACTTTCGTGGTGTCGCTCGTGGCTTCGTTGACGGTTTTGACCGCGAAGCCCGCTTTTTCAAGCGTGGCCACCGCCTGCACTTCGCTCTGGCCGACCACCCCCGGCACCGCCACCTCCTTCGGTTCCTGCGCGACCGTGAGGTTCACCTTGCTGCCCGCACGCACCGAGCGCCCGCCGGCGGGGGACTGCGAGAGCACCGTTTCGGGCGGTTCGGTGTCGGAGACCTTCTGCGTGACCGTGCCCAGCGCGAGCTTCGCTTCCGCGAGCGACGCTTCGGCCGCGGTCAGCGTCTCGCCGGTGACGTCGGGCACGTTCACCGGCGCGGGGCCGCTGGAGACGAGCATCGTGACGACGCTCCCCACCTGCACCTCGGTGCCCGCCGGCGGTTCGGTGGAGATCACCAGACCGGACTTCACAGTGGCGCTCGACTGCGCCCTGGTGGCAGGCTTGAAGCCCGCTTTGCGCAGCTGCGCGGCCGCCTTCGCGGTGGTCAGCCCGGCGACGTTGACGAGTGCCGCGCTCGACGGGCCGCCGGAGACGACAATGCTCACGCGAGAGCCCTTTTCGACACGGCTGCCGGCCGCTGGGGACTGGCTGATGACGAGGCCGACCGGGACGGTGGTGCTCGGCGCGAGCGACGGCACGGGGTTCAGCCCGGCGCTGCGCAGCGTCGCGCCGGCGGTCTGTTCGCTCTGCGCGGCGACGTTCGGCACGATCACCGTCTGCTGCTTGGACTGCAGGAGCAGGACCGCGAGCACCGCGGCGGCGACCACGACCACCGCGGCCAGACCCCACCACATCGCTCTGCGTCGCCGCCCTGCGCGATCGTCGGGACCGGGCGGGGCGTAGTCGGGGCCGAAGCCGCCGGCCGGCGCCATCAGCAGCGAGCCGGTGGCCGGCATCGCGGGGTGCGGCTGCACGTGGTGGACGTGCCCCTCGACCGCGGTGAGCGCGTCGGCGCCGGCGAACGCGGGCAGCGCGTCGCGCTCGTGTTGGAGCGCGACGATCAGCTCGTCCGCGTCGGCGTAGCGTGCGGCCGGGTCCTTGGCGAGCGAGCGCAGCACGACCGCGTCGAGCGACGGCGGCACGGCGGGGTTCAGCTCGCTCGGCGGACGAGGTTCGGCGGAGACCTGCTTGAAGGCGATCGCGACGGCCGTCTCGCCCTCGAACGGAACGACGCCGGTGAGCAGCTCGTAGAGGATCACGCCGACCGAGTAGAGATCGGAGGCGCCGCTGACCGCATGGCCCTGCGCCTGCTCGGGCGAGAGGTACTGGGCGGTGCCCATGATCGAGCCGGTGAGCGTCATGTCCGACGCTCCGGCGCGGGCGATCCCGAAGTCGGTGACGCGGGCGCGACCCTCTTCGTCGATGATCACGTTGTGCGGCTTGAGGTCGCGGTGGATGACGCCGCGACGGTGGGCGAAGCGAGCGGCGCGCAGGATCTGGATGACGATGTCGATCGCGGTGGCGGCCGGCAGCGCGCCGTCCTCGCGCACGATCGCCTTGAGCGAGCGGCCGGCCACGTACTCCATCGCTATGTAGTAGGTGCCGTTCCACTCCCCGCGGTCGAAGATCGCGACGATGTTGGGGTGCGAGAGCGCGGCGGCGCTCGAGGCCTCGCGGCGGAAGCGCTCGACGAACTCGTGGTCTTCGGCGAAGTGGTGGTGCAGGATCTTGACGGCGACGTCGCGGCCGAGGAGCTGGTCCTTGGCGAGGTACACGTCGGCCATCCCGCCCGAGCCGAGGCGCGAGATCACCCGGTAGCGGCCGTCGATGATCGTGTCCGGTTCAACCATGGGCGCTCAGCAGGCTTTCGATCACTTCTCTGGCGACCGGCGCGGCGAACGAGGCGCCTTCGCCGGGCACCCCCTGGAGCGTCACCGCGAGGGCGACGCGGGGGTTGGCTGCGGGTGCGAAGGCGATGAACCACACGTTGTTGATCGTGTTGCCGATCAGCGTCTCCGCGGTGCCCGTCTTGCCGGCCACCTGCACGCCGGGGATCCGCGCGGCGGTTCCGGTGCCTTCGTTGACGACGGCTTCCATCATCGAGGTTACGGCGGTGGCGGTCGACGGTTTCATCACTTCCGATTGCAGCCGCGGGGAGATCGTCTGCACGGTCTGCCCTTCGGAGTCGACGATGCGGCTCGTGAGGTGGGGCACCATCAGGCGGCCGCGGTTCGCGACCGCGGAGGCGACCTCCGCCATCTGCAGCGCGGTCACTTCGAGTTTGTCCTGGCCGATGCCCATCCTTCCGACGTCCACGAGTGGGCTGGTGGGCTGCAGGAGGCCCTTCGGGCCGTACTCTCCGCTGCTGGACATCTCCCCCGCGGGGTAATCGAGCTGCGGCTTGCGGTCGAAGCCGAAGCGGTTCATGTAGCGGGCGAGCGTGGCCTTGCCGAGCCGCACGGCGACCTGTGCCCAGGCGGTGTTGACGGAGTGCACGAGCGCCTGTGTGAGGGTGATCTGCGGGAAGCTCTCGTCGTGGTCGTTGCGCAGCGATACGCCCGAGATCGGGATGTCGTTGCTGCCGTTCACCACCGACGACGGCGTGAACGCCCCGGTGTCGATGGCGGCGGTGGCGGTGACGACCTTGAACGTGGAGCCGGGCGGGTAGCCGAACTGGGTGGCTCGGTTGACGAGCGGTTTGCCGGTGGTGTCGCTCAGGATAGCCCTGTAGCCGCTCGCCGAGCGCAGGGCGTTGGGGTTGTAGCTCGGCGAGGAGGCCATCACGGTGACCGCGCCGGTGCGCGGGTCGAGCGCGACGAGGGCGCCGCGGTGGCCGGCGAGCGCGGCGTTGGCGACCTTCTGGGCGCGCGTGTCGAGCGTGGTGATGACCTTGTCTCCGCGCGGTTCCTTGCCCTGCAGCTGGTCGAGGACGCTCTGCAGATCGGTGCCGGTCTTCCCGTTCAGCGCGGAGCTGCGGAACTGCTCGAGGCCTGTGCTGCCGAGACCGGCGTTGTAGTAGTAGCCGATCGCGTGCGCGAACTCTTCGCCTGTGGGGTAGGTGCGAGCGTAGGTGCCTTCCGTACGAGGGACGCTGCGCGCGAGCACGGTTCCGTCGGAGGCGACGATCGGGCCGCGGTCGATGCGCTGCTGCTCGAGCACCGTGCGTGCGTTGAGTTTGTTTTCGCGCAGCGAGGAGGCTTCGAAGACGGTCCAGCGCGAGGTGAACGCGACGAGCAGCGCGAACAGGATGGCGACGAGGCCGTAGAGGCGCACGATCGGGCGGTTCATTCGAGCTGACCCAGTTCGAGGCTGCGAATCAGCGACGCGGCGTTTGCTTCCGAACGCAGCGAGTGGTCGAGCAGCGTCTTGCGCCGCTGTGGCGCGAGCGTCGACGCGCTCACGCCGGAGACGTATCGGCTGCTGTAGAGCGCGATGTTGCCCGGCAGTCGGTACGGGACGCCCTGGTAGAGCGTGACCAGCCCGCGGTCGTTGGTGCCGATGAAGTACACGGACTGCAAGGCCAGGTAGGCGGCGCAGCCGATCAGGGCCAGCACCGCGAGGATCGCCACCGACGCGCCCAGACGGCGCATGCGCCTGCGCGAGCCTCCTGAGTACGGCTGCTGGGGGACGGCGGCACGCGGGGCGAGCGTCCGCGGGGGAGCGCTCTGCTGCGGCGGCGCGACGACGGCGGGGAGGTCGGTCATCGTGGCCTGGTCCTGCGGGTCGAGGTACTGCCCCGCTTCCACGTCCTCCAGGCGGAACAGCACGACGGTGATGTTGTCGCGCCCGCCAGCGTCGTTGGCGGCCGCGATCAGCGCCTCCCCCGCGTCGTGCAGGCGCGGGTGTGCGAGCAGGACGGCGGCGACCTCCTCCTCGGAGATCATCGTGGTGAGCCCGTCACTGCACAGCAGGTACACGTCGCCGGGACGAGCGCGGAACGAGCGCGTGTCGACCTCCACCATGCCTTCGGGTCCGAGCGCGCGCGTGATCACCGAGCGCTGGGGGTGCTCGACGGCTTCCTCGGGCGTGAGCCTGCCCTGGCGCATCAGCTCGTCGACGAGCGAATGGTCGTCGGTCAGGCGCAGCAGCTCGCCGTCGCGCAGGCAGTAGGCGCGGCTGTCGCCGACGTGGGCGATCGCGACCTCCTCCGCTGTGACGTACACGGCGGTGAGCGTCGTGCCCATACCGGCGTGCTCGGCGCTCGCGTGCGAGAGCTCGTGGATGCGCGCGTTGGCCGCGTGGGCGAGCGAGGCGAGCGCGAGCTCGGGCTCGGCGGTGTCGGGCAGGCCAAACTGGAAGGAGTCGACGGCGAGTTTCGAGGCGACCTCTCCCGCCTGCGCGCCGCCCATGCCGTCGGCGATCACGAACAACGGCGAGCGCGCGAGCATCGAGTCCTCGTTGGCGCGTCGCTGACGCCCGGTGTCGCTCCCGGCATATTGCTCGGCAACGCGGAGCATCAGCCGACCTCGAAGGTGAATTCGCTGTCGCCGATGCGCACGCGATCGCCCGGGTGCAGCGGCCTGGGCGTCTGCAGCAGCTCCTCGTTGAGGTAGGTGCCGTTGGTGGAGTCGAGGTCTTCGATCACGACGATGTTGCCCTGCTCGTAGATGCGCGCGTGGCGAGAGGAGGCGAAGGGGTCCTCGAGGCGGATCTCGGCGTTCTCGCCGCGACCGAGCGCGAGGTCGCCGTTGAGGTCGTAGATCATGCCCGCTTCGTGCCCGGGCGCGCGCTCGACGACCAGTCGCGGCGCGAGCGCGGAGGCGCCTACCGTGCCTAGCGTGGAGGCCGAGTAGAGGCCGGTGGCGTCGGGCGGTATGGGGTGCGCCTCGCCGCCGCGCTGCGGGCTCGGCGAGAGGTCCGTGCGCAGGTCGCGGCGGGCGCTGCGCGCGACCCACAGCAGGAACAGGTAGAGGACGGCGAGGAAGCCGAACTTCAGCGCGACCGATACGGGCTCGAGCGCGTTCATCCAACTTCGAAGAGCAGCTCGGTCGAGCCGAGCTCGATGCGGTCGCCCGATTGCAGAGAGGCCGCGCCGCGAATCGCGTGGCCGTTGACGGCCACCCCGTTGGTGGAACCGAGATCCTCGACGGTCCAGCCGTCCAGATCCGGGCGGATCTCCGCGTGACGACGTGAGATGCCGGCGTCGTCGATGACGATCTCGCAGTCGCGACTGCGGCCCACGACTCCGCCGGTGGGCGGAACGAGCAGCCGGCGCGAGCCGACGACGAGCAGCGCGCGCGTGCTGCGGCGCCGGTCGCGTGCGTCTTCGAGCGCTCCGCGGGTTCGCGCGGAGGTGCTGTAGATCATCGTCTGGCCGTGTTCTTCCTGCTCGACGGGTGGCGGTGTATGCCCATCACTGTGATCGTCCGGTCGGACCAACCGCGCCTGGATGCCGAACTCGCCGAGCGAGAGCCGCTCGTCGGTGTGGAAGGTGATGTGCGGCTGCGAGGCGAGGATCAGCTCCTCGCGACGGGCGTGCTCGAGCAGGTAGCCGCATAGCTCGTCGATCACCTCGTGCTCGACGCCCTCGTAGCGCGCGCGATCCTCGGGCGAGAGCCATACCGAGTACTCGTTTGGCACGTACACCCGTGACACGGACACCGTGCGGTGCGCGTCCATCTCGCGCGTGAGCTTGCGCGCGAGTTCCATCGGCCGGACCTCGGAGCGGAACACCCGTCCGAAAGCGCCCTCGACGAGGTTGGAGATCGTGGTCTCGACGCTCTTGAGCAGGTTCATCGGCATAGGCTTGGCGGGCCGATCGCAGATCGGTGGCCAGGTGTTAGCCATGCTACGCACCTGGCGTCAGGAGCAGGTTTCCAGGCGGGGCCTGGGTTTCTTACACGGGCCCGCGCAGAGCCCTTGCGGCGAGCGCGGCGAGCCCTCCGACGAGGGCGCCGAGGACGGCGCCGTGCGGGCTGGGGTGGGTCGGCTGTCGTGACAGGCCGGCGTCGAGGGCGGGAGCGGATGCTGCGATGGCGGCCGACCACATCACGACGGCGACGAGGTCGAGGGCGGCTGTGCGCCCGCGCACGATCCACGGCAGCGCGAGCGCGCCGCACGCCCACAGCAGCGCCCCGAGCAGCACGCCGAGGCTGAGCATCGGCTCGACGACGTGCGACGCGGTCGTCCCGATCGAGCTCTCCCAGGCCGCGTGCGCGGGTGTTCCGGGCGCGGCGCCGAGCCACAGGCGCCGGTTCACGAGCGGCTCGGCGAGCGTCAGCCACCAGTAGCCGAGCGCTCCGATCGCGAGCCGCCAGCGCCAGCGCGATGCCTGCCCGGCGATCGCGGGAAACGCGCCGGCGAGACCGACGACACCGAGTATCGGCGCGAGCGCCGCGACGAGCCAGCCCGCGCCGACGCGTCGGGAGTGCCGCTCGCCGGGCAGCAGGAGCAGCGGCAGCAGAGCGGCGGCGGCGAGCAGCGCGACCCCGGAGCGTCCGGCGATCAGCTGCCACACGACGGCGGCCACGGCGACGGAGATCCAGATCGCGCGAGGCAGCGCGATTCGCGCACGGGTGGGCTCAGGCTGCTCCTCGGGGTCCAGGTGCTGGCGCGCGGGCGGGCGCTGGCTGTCGAGTGACCGCGGCAGACGCGCGCGGAGCGGTCGATCCTCTGGTTCGGGGAGGGCAGAGCGGCGCGTTGCCTCGATCGGGTCCGCGTGGGTCGGCTCCTCGACGCGGGTCCGGCCGCGGCCGCGGCGTGGGCGCTGCACGCCGCGCTCGAGCGTTTCGGCGAGCACCAGGCGGAGCCTGTCGATGGTGCCGCGGTCGCCGGGCGCGGGTGAGAGGGCTATGTCGAGGGCGCTTGTGAGCGCCCGGGGCAGGTCGCGTCGTGTGCGTGCAAGTGATTCGATCGGGCGCCCGATGCGCCGCGCGGTGGCCGCGGGGGTCGACCCGCGCACGGGGTTCACGCCGCTGAGCGCCTCGTAGAGGACGAGCGCGAGCGAGTAGAGGTCCGCCTCCTCGGCGACCTCACGGCCGTCGGCCTGCTCGGGGGCCATGTAGGCGAGCGTGCCGAGCACGTCGCCGGGGCGGGTGAGCGCGTCCTCGCCGACAAGGCTCGCGCCGCCGAAGTCGGTCAGCTTGGCCGCCACTCCTCCTCGCTCGTCCACGCGGTCGGGCACGAGCACGTTGTGCGGCTTGATGTCGCGATGGATCACCCCGTGCGCGTGCGCGTGCGCGAGGGCTTCGGCGAGCGCGAGGCCGATCTCGAGGATCTCCTCGTCGTCGAGCTCCTCGTCCGCGATCAGCCGCGCGAGCGTGTGTCCCTCGACGAGCTCGGAGATGAGGTAGAAGGCGTCGTCGGCCGAGACGACCTCGTACAGGCTCACGATCGCGGGGTGTTTGAGGCGTGCGCCGGCGTGCGCCTCGCGGGTCGCCCGCTCGAGGTCCCCGTCCGGGCCGAGCCAGATGCGCTTGAGCGCGACGGGGCGGTTGAGCAGCTCGTCGTGGGCGCTCCACACGGTGCCGAAGCCGCCCGTTCCGAGCTCCTCGAGCAGCCGGTAGCGCTCGAGCACGAGCGTGTCCTCGACCGGGGTGCGCTGCTGAAGGAGGGTGCGCTGCGACTCCACCACCTCCCGCGTTCGCCGCCGCGCGGTCCTCTCCCTGCCGCCCAAGGCAGGAAAAGACGCTTTGACCGAGAACTTGCAGAATCGTCACGTAGGTGGCGTGCAGTCATACTTGGGCCCTTCCCGAAGTCCCTGCAAAGGAGCGGTTGGCTTTTGTCGTTCTTTGACGATGGCGATGACACAGCGCCCCGACCGTCACCCCGAGCGCCCCGACCGTCTGCCTCTGCGACCGCGCAGCGGCCTCGACCGCGGCGCCCGCAGGGCGGCGGTGGCGCGAGCGGGGGACTGGATCAGCACACGCTGTTGATCCGCCGCCGCATCGCGGCGCTGGTGGGCGGCGTGGTGGCGCTGATCGTGATCGTGCTGTTGATCAACGGCTGCGTGAAAAGCAAACGCCAGCAGTCGTTGAAGGACTACAACAGCGCGGTCGGCCGGCTGGTGCAGGAATCGAGCTCGCAGGTGTCGCGCCCGCTGTTCGGTGCGCTGACGAACGCGACGAGCAAGTCGGCGCTCGACGTTGAGCTGCAGATCGACCAGCTGAGCAAGGTGGCCCAGGAACTGGCGGCTCGCGCGAGGGACATGAGCGTGCCCGGCGACATGGTGAGCGCGCAGCGCAACGTGCTGACGACGTTCGGCCTGCGCGCGGAAGGCATGGCGAAGGTGGCGCTGCTGATGCCGAAGATGCTCAGCGGACAGAGCACCCAGATCAGCTCGCAGATCGCGGGCGAGATGGAGGTGTTCCTCGCCTCCGACGTGATCTACTCCCAGCGCGCCGCTCCGCTCATCCAGCAGACCCTGAGCGCCGACGGTATCCAGGGGCTGACGCTCGCCGCAGAACGCTTCCTGCCGAACCTCGGCTGGCTCGACGCTTCGACGACGCTGTCGCGCATCACGGGGCAGGCCTCGAGCTCGGGCCAGAGCCAGACCGTGACCGGCAATCACGGCAGCGCGCTGAAGGGGGTGAGCGTGGGGACCAACACGCTCACGCCGGAACCGACGCTCAACCACATCAGCGGGGGAAGCAGCCCGACGTTCGCGGTCCAGGTCGAAAACTCCGGCGAATTCAACGAGACGAGCGTGAAGGTGGACATCACGATCTCGGCCGGCGGCAAGCAGTACAAGGCGACGCACGTGGTCGACAAGACCGAACCGGGCAAGACGGTGAACGTGGAAATCCCCGTGACGGGCGTGCCGCTCGGCGCGGCCGCGAAGATCCAGGTGAACGTCGAGGGCGTGCCGGGCGAGAACGACCTCGAAAACAACAAGAACACCTACCTGGCGATCTTTGCCGAATAAGAACCTGTCTAAGTCCAGCGGCTAAGTTGTGACGATGGCCACGTCGATCACCGACACCCAGGGCATCGTCGCGATCGCGGCGGTCGCGCTGGCGCTGGGAGCGCTGCTGGGGTGCGTCGCGCTGAGCATGTCCGTTCGCCGGCTGCGCCGCGCGCAGCGGACGGTGCTCGGCGAGCGCGAGGACCAGGATCTGGTGGCCCACGCGGCAGCGATGCAGGAGGCGTTCGAGGCGCTGCGCGACTATGTCGAGGAGATGGCGCTGCGCCTCGACGGCCGCCTGGCGGGAGCGGAGGCGGCGCTGCGGGGGGCGATCGCCCACCGCTCGCTCGTGCGCTACGACGCCTACAACGAGCTCTCCGGGCAGCAGTCGATGTCGATCGCGCTGCTCGACGACCAGCAGTCGGGGATCGTGCTGTCGTGCATCCACCATCGCGACCAGGCGCGCGTTTACGGCAAGCAGGTGCTCGCGGGGCGGGGCGAACTGGAGCTGTCCCCGGAGGAGGCCGAGGCGGTGCGCCTGGCGATCGCGGGCGGCGGCGAGGCGGCCGGGGATGAGCATCCCGCCTGAGCCGCCTACCGGCCGGGCGCGGGTGGGGTACCTGGGACCGGAGGGCACCTTCACGGAGGAGGCCCTGCTGGGGAGCGCGGCGGAGGGCGCGGTCGAGCCGGTGGGGCTCGCCGGCATCTACGAGACGGTGGCTGCGCTGCGCAGCGGAGAGGTCGACTGGGCGGTGGCGCCGATCGAGAACTCGCTCGAGGGGTCGATCGTGGTGACGCTGGACCTGCTCGCGGGCGAGCCGGACGACGTGGAGATCGTCGGCGAGGCGCTCGTGCGCGTGCGCCACTCGCTGATCACCGCGGGCCCCGTCAATCTCGCGCAGATCCAGACCGTGCTGACCCACCCGCAGGTGCCCGGACAATGCACGCGCTTCCTCCGCGGCGAGCTGGGGCACGCCCGCGTGGCGGCGGCGAGCTCGACGGCGGAGGCGGTGCGGACGGTGGTGAGTGAGGGCAGATCCGATCAGGCGGCGCTTGGGACGGCGCTCGCGGCGAGGATCTACGGTGGCACGATCCTGCGCGAGGGCGTGGAGGATCGCGACGACAACGAAACGCGCTTCGTGTGGCTGGCCCGCCGTGGAGAGAGTGCGCGGGCGCCGCTCGCCGATGCTCATGCGACCGGCGAGTGGAAGACATCGCTCGTGTTCTGGGGACCTGGTGCTGAGCAGCCCGGCTGGCTGCTGCGCTGCCTGGAGGAGTTCGCGCGCAGGGACATCAACCTCACGAGGATCGAGTCGCGCCCCCTGCGCGGGCGGTTGGGGACCTACATGTTCTTCATCGACCTTGCGGGCAGCAGTTCGCAGGCGCCGGTCGCGGACGCGATCGCGGGGCTGCGAGAGCGCTGCGAGGAGGTGCGTGTGCTGGGCTCGTACCACTCGGCCGCGCGCCCCAGGGTAGCGGTGAGCTGACGCCCGGCGCGGCGTTTGCGCCCCATCGGCCAGAACCCCCGCTAGACTCTCCGGCGAACATGGAGAGCACAGTCCCACCCGAGCCGGTGGGGTTCGTGTCGCCTTCAGAGCACCAGCGGCACGGACCTGAGGCATCGCCCCACCGGGCGATGGGTGGCCGGGTGCTTGTCTTGAACGCCACGTATGAGCCGATCAACGTGTGCACGGTCAAGCGCGCGGTGGTGCTCCTGCTGAAGGAAAAGGCCGAGCTGCTGGAGCGCGGGCGCTGGGAGCTGCACTCGGAGAGCTCGACGCTCGCGCGACCGGTGGTGATCCGTCTGGTGAGCTACGTGAATGTGCCGAGGGACGCCCACCGGCGCAAGATCACGCGGCGGGCGGTGTTCGCGCGCGACAGCTGGACGTGCCAGTACTGCGGGTCGCGCTCGAACCTCACGGTCGACCACGTGATCCCGCGATCGAAGGGTTGCGGCTCCAACTGGGAGAACATCGTGGCTTCGTGCGCGCCGTGCAACCGCCGCAAGGGCGACCGGCTGCCGAAGCAGGCGGGGATGCACCCGCGGCACACGCCCCGCACGCCACGGGCGGAGATCTTCATCCACGTGGCGAGCCCCACGATCCCGGCGGCGTGGCTCCAATACCTGCCGCAAGCTGCTTAGTCGGCGTTCGGCCTCTAGGAGAAAGGACGAGGGGCGCCTGCCCTACGACGCCCCTCGTTTGCTGCGCTGACTGGAAAGAACCGAGAGCGACGAAACAGCGGCCGGAGGGACCAGTACCGGCGGTCGTCTCGGGGTGTCCCGGGTTGGATTCCGCTAGGCGGACCAGCCTACCGACCTAACGGCCGGTCACCTCCAGGGTCCCGGAAAAACTGTCACTCAACGTTTGGACCACCTCCTTTCTCTGGTCCAGCCAGAGTAGCGAACCGCGACGACGAGGAGGCGAAATTCGCGAAGGCGATCAGTGGATGATGACGCCGAACTCCTGCGCGTAGCTTGCGCCGGGCTCGCCTTCGCCGAGCGATGCTGGCACCGCGGGCGTGACGCCGATCCCAGTTTCTGTGTACTGGCTTTCGAGGATGTTGGCGAGGTGGCCCGGGGAGGCGATCCATGCGGCGACGATCGCCTTGGGGGTGGAGAGGCTGAGCGTTCCCCACGCGAGGTTCTCGCCGATGGCGTACCCGTCGCTGGGGCTCGGTATGTAACCGGCGGCGTCGATCCTCTGGACGGGTGTCTCTCCACTGGGCGAGACGTGCGCGAAGTAGTCGTCGGCGACGAGTTCTGTGCAGTGGCCTTCGGCGGCCTGTTCGAGAGACGGGCTGAGCGCGAGCGGGTTGCGGCCGTTCTGGGCGCGCTCCTGGTTCACGAGACAGAGCACCGCGGCGCGCACCAGCGGGAGGTTGCCTGCTTCAGGGGTCAGTTCGGTGTTCTGACAGGGCGTGGCGAGGACCTGGGCGATCTTCGCGGCGGATTCGTTGGCGGAGCTTTCGTGGCCGCTGGCGATCTTCGTTCTGGGCGCTTTGGCAGGGGTTTTGTGCGCCGTTGGCGTCTTGGGATGGTGGGCGCCGCGGACCCTGTGGACGCTCGTGCGGCAGCCGCGGACCGCGCCGTGGGCGCGCTGGCCGGCAGCGGCGGAGCGTGCGCAGCTCGAGCGAGCGTGGTGGTGTCGCATCGTGGCCGACGCAGCCGTCGGAGCTATCGCGACGAGGGCCAGGCAGATGAGTGCGGTGAGAGCGGCGAGGAGACGTTTGCGGGGGAGGGGCACACCCAGCGTTTCGACTGGTGGGCGTGCCTATCTGAGGATGCTGGCGGAATTTGGACGAGTGGAAGCGCGCCGCGTGAATTGCGGGCGCCGTCTTGCGGCGCGGGGCGCTCAGTCGTGCGGAGGCGGCTCTGGCGCCGCGGCGTCATCCTCGCCGGCGGCGGGCAGCGAGGTGCCGTCCTCGCCGGTGTCGACCACGAGGGCAACGGCGCTGACGGCGTCGTCGTCCTTGAGGTTCATCACGCGCACGCCGGTCGCGGAGCGTCCCTGCTGGGAGATCCCGCCGGCGGCGGTTCGCTGCACCATGCCGCCGACGCTGATGAAGACGAGTTCCTGGTGGTCGCGGACGACGAGCGCGCCGGCGAGGCCGCCCTTCTGCTCGGTGAGCCCGATCGTCTTGACGCCTTTGGCGCCGCGGTTGGTCTTGCGGTATTGGGCTATCTGGGTGCGCTTGCCGTAGCCGTTCTCGGTCACGACGAGCAGGTCCATTTCGTCGCGGGCGACGTCCATCGCGATCACGCGACCGTCCTTGCCGACGTCCATGCCGCGCACGCCGGTGGTGTCGCGGCCCATCGCGCGGACGTCGGACTCGGCGAAGCGCACGGTGAGGCCGGCACGGGAGACCATGATGATCTCGTCGCCGGGGTCGACGGTGCGCACGGCGAGCAGCTCGTCGTCGTCGCGGATGTTGATCGCGATGATGCCGTCGGCTTTGATCGGCGTGTTGTAGGCCTTGAGCTCGGTCTTCTTGACGGTGCCGTTGCGGGTGGCGAAGACGACGAACTCCGTCTCGGAGAAGTCGCGCGTGGAGACGACGGCCTGGATGCGCTCGCCCTCGGCCAGCGGCAGGATGTTGACGAGTGCGCGGCCCTTGGCGGTGCGCTGGGCCTCGGGCAGCTCGTAGACCTTCGAGCGGTAGACCTTGCCGCGGTTGGAGAAGAACAGCAGGTAGTCGTGGGACGAGCACACGAACAGGTGCTCGATGAAGTCGCCGTCCTTCATGTCCATGCCGGTCACGCCGCGTCCGCCGCGCTGCTGCTGGCGGTAGGTGGCGAGCGGCAGCGACTTGATGTAGCCGGTCTGGGTGATGGTGATCACCATCTGCTGGTCGGCGATCAGGTCCTCGATGTCGATCTCGTCCTCGGAGTGGCTGATGTCGGTCCGCCGCTCGTCGCCGAAGCGCTCGCGGATCTCGGCGAGCTCCTCCTTGATCACGCTCAGCACGCGGGTCTCGTCGCCGAGGATCGCGCGCAGCTCGGCGATCCGCTCGGACACGTCGGCGTGCTCCTGTTTGATGCCGTCTGCCTCGAGCGCGGTTAGCTGGGAGAGGCGCAGGTCGAGGATCGCGGTCGCCTGGATCGGGCTGAGGTCGAAGCGCTCGACGAGCTGCTCGCGGGCGGCGTCGCGGTCGCGCGAGGCGCGGATCAGTTCGATGATCGCGTCGAGGTGCTCGAGCGCTGTGAGCAGCCCCTCGAGGATGTGCGCGCGCGCCTCCTTCTCGGAGAGCTCGTGCTTGGTGCGGCGCACGATCACTTCGCGCTGGTGGGCGACGTAGTTGTGGATCACGGCGCGCAGGTTGAGCGTGCGCGGGACGTTGTCCACGAGCGCGACCATGTTCACGCCGAAGGTGGTCTGCATAGAGGTGTGCTTGTAGAGCTTGTTGAGCACGACCTTCGGGAGCGCGTCGCGCTTGAGCTCGATCACGAGGCGCATGCCGCGCTTGTCGGACTCGTCACGTAGGTCGGAGATCTCGGGGATGCGTTTGTCGTTGACGAGTTCGGCGATCTTCGTCATGAGGTTGCCCTCGCCGCCCTTCTTCACCATGAAGGGCAGCTCGGTGACGACGATCGCCTCCTTGCCGTGGGTGAGCGGCTCGATGTGCGCGCGGGCCTGCAGGCGCACGCGCCCGCGGCCGGTCTCGTAAGCGTCTTTGATGCCGGAGCGGCCGAGGATGATCCCGCCGGTGGGGAAGTCGGGGCCCTTGACATGGCGCATCAGGCCCTCGGTGTCGATGTCGGGGTCGTCGATGTAGGCGACGGTCGCATCGATCACCTCGCGCAGGTTGTGCGGCGGGATGTTGGTGGCCATGCCGACGGCGATGCCGGAGGAGCCGTTGACGAGCAGGTTGGGGAAGCGGGCGGGCAGGACGAGCGGTTCGCGGCGCGAGCCGTCGTAGTTCGGCGCGAAGTCGACCGTGTCCATGTCCAGGTCGCGCAGCATCTCCGTCGCGATACGGGCGAGACGGGCCTCCGTGTACCTCATGGCAGCAGCGGGGTCGTCGTCGACGGAGCCGAAGTTGCCCTGGCCGTCGACGAGCTCGTTGCGCATCGAGAACTCCTGCGCCATGCGCACGAGCGTGTCGTAGATCGCGGAGTCGCCGTGGGGGTGATAGTTGCCCATCACCTCGCCGACGATCTTGGCGCACTTGGCGTAAGAGCGAGTGGGCCCGAGGCCGAGCTCGTTCATCGCGTAGAGCACGCGCCGATGGACGGGCTTCAGACCGTCGCGGACGTCGGGTAGCGCGCGCCCGACGATCACCGACATGGCGTAGTCGAGGTACGCGGTGCGCATCTCCTCCTCGAGCGCGCGCGGTTCCACGTGCCCGCCGCCTATGACGTCAGCGGATGCCATTTCTCACCTCCCTACACATCGAGATTCGCCACAGCCCTAGCGTTGTCCTCGATGAATGCGCGTCGGGGCTCGACCTGGTCGCCCATCAGCATCGAGAAGGTTCGGTCGGCGGCGAACGCGTCGTCTAGCGTGACCTGTGCGAGCGTGCGCGTGGCGGGCGCCATGGTGGTTTCGCCGAGCTGCTCGGCGTTCATCTCCCCGAGTCCCTTGAAGCGCTGGAGTTTGGTGCCCTTCTGTGCGGCGCCCATCACCGCGGGGTGAAGCGCCTCGAACGATGCGGCCGTGTCGTGCACGTCGCCGAGGCGGACGTCGAACGGCGGCACGCCGGCGAGCTCGACGAGCTGGGCGTGCACGCGGGCGAGCTGCCTGTACTCCTGCGACTCGAACAGGCTGCGCTTGATGCGGTGGATGCGCGCGAAGCCGGTCTTCGCTTCGATCGCCTTGACGCGCAGCTCGAGCGGGTCGGAGTCGAGCAGCTCGGTGGTGTGGGTGTCGCCGACGACGTCGCCACGGGCGAGCATCTCGGTGGCGGCGTCGGCGCTCATCGCCTGCTCTCCGAGCAGCGAGGACTCCTCGAGGAACTGCACCATCTCGTGGCCGTGGGCGGCGCGCAGCGACGAGGACCAGCCCTCGTACTGCTTGAGTAGTCTCGAGAAACGCTGCCAGCGTGCATCGGTGAGCTTGAACTGGCTTGCGTGGCGGTCGAAGACCTCGAGCTTCTCCCACTTGTCGGAGAGCAGGATCTCCTCGAGTTCGGAGTCCTTCTCGATGTAGCGCTCGCGCGAGCCCTGCTTGAGCTTGTACAGCGGAGGCTTGGCGATGTAGACGTAGCCGGCCTTGATCAGCTCTTCCATCTCGCGGAACAGCAGCGTTAGCACGAGCGTGCGGATGTGCGCGCCGTCAACGTCGGCATCGGTCATCAGCACGATCTTGTGGTACCGGGCGTTCTCGATGTTGAACTCGTCGCGTACCCCCGTGCCGATGGCGGTGATGAGCGCCTGCACCTCGGTGTTCTGCAGGACCTTGTCGATGCGCGACTTCTCGACGTTGAGGATCTTGCCGCGCAGCGGCAGCACGGCCTGCGTGTTGCGGTCGCGGCCCTGCTTGGCCGAGCCGCCGGCGGAGTCACCCTCGACCACGAACAGCTCCGCGAGCGAGGGATCCTTGACGGAGCAGTCGGCGAGCTTCCCCGGCAGCGTGGAGTTCTCCAGCGCGGACTTGCGGCGGGTGAGGTCGCGTGCCTTGCGGGCCGCTTCGCGTGCGCGCTGCGACTGGACGGCCTTGGAGATGACCGCGCGCGCCTCGCTGGGGTTCTCCTCGAGGAACTCGCTGAGACCCGCGTTGACGATCGACTCGACGAACCCGGCGATCCCGGGGTTGCCGAGCTTTGTCTTGGTCTGGCCCTCGAACTGCGGATCGCGGAGCTTGACCGAGATGACGGCCGTGAGACCCTCGCGCACGTCCTCGCCGGAGAGGTTGTCCTCTTTCTCCTTCAGCAGGCCGTGGTCGCGCGCGTACTTGTTGACGGTCCGTGTGAGGGCGGAGCGGAAGCCGCTCATGTGCGAGCCGCCCTCGGGCGTGTTGATGTTGTTGGCGAAGGAGTGGATCGACTCCTGGTAGGAGGCGTTCCACTGCATCGCGATCTCCGCGGCGCCTTCCTCCGATTCGCCGTCGAAGAAGATGACCTTGCGGTGGACCGTCTCCTTGTTCTCGTTGAGGTACGAGACGAAGTCCTCGATGCCGCCCTCGTACTGGAATTCCGCGGAGTGGCCCTCGCCACGCTCGTCCACGATCGAGATTTTCAGGCCGCGGGTGAGGAAGGCGGTCTCGCGCAGACGCTCCTCGAGGGTGTGGTAGTCGAACTCGAGCGTCTCGAAGATGTCGGCGTCGGGGAGGAACGTGATGGACGTGCCCGTGGGAGCGTCCTCGGCGAGCTTCTCGCCCTGTGAGAGCTCGTTCTGCGGCGCGCCACGGGAGTATTCCTGTGAGAAGACGTGTTCGTCGCGGCGGATCTCGATCACGAGGCGCTCAGATAGCGCGTTGACGACGGACACGCCCACGCCGTGAAGACCGCCGGAGACCTTGTAGCCGCCGCCCTCGCCGAACTTGCCGCCGGAGTGCAGGACGGTGAGGACCACCTGGACGGCGGGGAGGCCCTCCTTGTCCATCTTGGCCACGGGGATGCCGCGCCCGTTGTCGACGACGGTGACCGAGTTGTCGGGGTGGATCCGGACGGATACCTCCGTGCAGAAGCCGGCGAGCGCCTCGTCGACGGAGTTGTCCACGACCTCGTAGACGAGGTGGTGGAGGCCCATCACGCCGGTCGAGCCGATGTACATGCCGGGGCGCTTGCGGACCGCCTGAAGACCCTCGAGGACAGTGATGTCCTGCGCGTCGTAGCTCGCGGAGCCGCCGGTCATCGACATGTCGTTGCTGCCTGCGCTCTCTTCAGAGCTGTTGCTACCTGCGGCCAATGGCCCTCCGATGACGTGAGAACGCCCCGGATTCCGGGGCGTTGAGTCCTCGGCCGGGGCGGTTTAGCTGTGTCGTAAATAATAGCACGCGCGCTGTTTGCGGGGCCCCTCTGGACGCTGCTAAATCCCTGCAAAATGGCGGGAAAAGAGGCGGTCTGGAAGTGCCGGTTCAACCAGTGCGGCAGCGCAGCTCGCGAATGGCCTCGGCGCCGAGCGCGTCGTTGATGCGCGGGATCAGCTGCGCGGCCATCAGATCGAGCTCTTGGGCCCACACCGCGGCGGCGCAGGTGACGGTCAGTACGCCGTCTCGCTCAGCGGTGGGGCGAGCGGAGGCTGCGATCGCGGACCCGGCGGCGCGGTCCCAGATCTCCTGCACGCGGGCGAGGGTGGTGGCGGGCGCGATTGACGCGGTGAGATCGTCCAGCGCGACCGACAGCATGCGCGGCGCGGCGCGGCTCATGCGGCGATCGCCTCCTGCAGGATTGCGCCGGGGGAGACGCGCAGGCGAGCGACCGATGCATCTCCGGCGCCGGGGACGTGGGCGAGGTCGGTCGTGGCGATCACGCTCTGCCCTCCTGTCGAGAGCTCGCGAGCGAGCATCTCGCGGCGATCTCCGTCGAGCTCGCTCATGACGTCGTCGAGGAGCATCAGTGGCGTTCGGCCGCGCTCGCGGGCCAGCACAGTGCGCTCTGCGAGCAGTAGCGCCAGCAGCGACATGCGCTGCTCGCCCTGAGATCCATACACGCGCAGCTCGCGTCCGTCGCGGAGGAAGGCGAGCTCGTCGCGGTGGGGCCCATGGCCCGAGAAGCCGCGTTCGAGGTCGCCGGCGAGGCGCTGTTGCAGCTCCTCTACGAACTGCTCCTCGTCGACCGCGCGCGAGCGGGGCCGATACTCGAGGGTTGCCTCCCCGGTCAGCCCGAGGGCTGCGGTGCGCTCGGCGAATAGCTCCACGAGGAGCTCGACGGCCTCGGCGCGATGGTCGCGCACCGCGATGGCCTTGCTCGCCAGCTCGCGGTCCCAGCTGGGCAGCGTGGCCTGCGACGAGCGCCCTGTGCGTATACCGGCGATCAGGGCATTGCGCTGGGCAAGCACGCGCGAGTACTCGCGGCGGGTCTGGGCGCGCAGAGGCCAGATGGCTGCGACGAACTGGTCGAGATGGGCGCGGCGTACGGCCGGCGGTCCCTTGATCAGCTCGAGGCGCTCGGGCATGAACACGCTGACGAGCGGCCTGTTGGGGATGTCCAGCAGACGCTCCACCACGGCGCCGTCGGAGGTCATCCGCTTGACCGGCTGGGGACTGCCGTCGACCGTTCCGTAGCCGACCGTCAGCTCGTGGGGCTCGGCGCCGTCGAGCAGCCGCACGACGACACGGGCCGTCTTGGCGCCGAATGCCAGGAGCTCGCGCTCGTTGCGGCTGCGCGGCGAGCGTGCGGTGCAGCCGAAGTAGACGGCCTCGAGCAGGTTCGACTTGCCCACGCCGTTGGGGCCGTGGACGACGGTGAGCCCCTCTCCGAGCCGCGCCTCGGCGCGAGCGTAGGTGCGGAAGTCGCGCATCTCCACGCTGACGACGCGCACGGCACCGGTCTCAGACGTTCAGGCGGATGGGCATGATGAGGTACACAAAATCCCCGGTGTCAGGCGATTCGATGAGGCCCGGGCGCAGGGGGCTGATCAGCTTGAGCACCAGCTCGTCGGAGTCGATGCTCTCGAGTCCGTCGCGGAGGAACTCGGGGTTGAAGCCGATCTCGAAGGCCTCGCCGTGGAACGGCACTGGGATCGCCTCGCTGGCCTCGCCGACGTCGGGGGTCTGGGCGGAGATCGTGAGCGTGCCCTCGCTGAAGCTGAGGCGCAGCGGCGCGTTCTTCTGCGCGAGCAGGCTGATCCGGCGCACCACGTCGGTGACCTCCGCGCTCGACAGACGCAGTTCGTGCTCCACCGACTCGGGCAGCAGCTGGCGGTAGTTGGGGAACTGGCCGTCGATCAGCCGGGAGGAGAGGACGATCTCCCCGACCTCGAAGATGACCTGGTTCTGCCCCACGCTGACTGAGATGGAGTCGCCGGGCGCCTGTTGGGCGATGCGCACGAGCTCCTGCAGCGCTCTCGCGGGGATGTTGGCCTCGAGTCCGTCCGGGAGCGCCGCCTCGAGCGCGGTCTCCTTGACGCTCAGCCTGTAGGAGTCGGTGGCGACCATGCGCAGCTCCTGCCCGGAGGCGGACATCAGGATGCCCGTGAGGACGGGGCGCGTCTCGTCGCGCGAGGCCGAGCGGGCGACGCGAGAGATGGTCTGCACGAACGCCTCCATCGGCAGCGTGATGCGCGTGTCCGGCGACGGCGCGGGCAGCGTCGGGAAATCCTCGGCGCGGAGCGTGCGCAGATGGAAGGTCGTCGCCCCGCAGATCAGCTCTACGTCCTGCTCGGCGCTGCGCAGCTCGAGCGTCAGCTGATCGCCGGAAAGTGAGCGGACAACATCGAGGAGCAGGCGAGCGGGAAGAACGGCGGATCCCGGCCTTGCCACCTCGGCAGACAGCGGAACGCGCAGACCGATCTCCATGTCAGTGGCCAACAGCTCGGGGGTGCTGTCGGGCTGGGCGGAGATCATCACGCCGGAGAGCGCCTGGACGGCACTGCGGGTCGAGGCGACGCGCGAAGCTGTTTGCAGCTGAGCGAGGAGGTGGCTGACGGAGATCGAGAGCTTCATGACTTGTCTACGAGGTAGAGATAGAACTTAGTAGGGGCTGTGAATCTGTGGGTATTGGCTGTATTGCTGGGGCTGTGACGTGTGGGTCGGTGGGTGAGCCTGTGGACAGAGGCTCGAGAAGTCTCTCAGGCGGAGCGGTCGTCGGAGACGTGATCATGGCGGTGTGGAGCAATCGAGGCTTTGGCACAGCTTCTCCACAGCCTCGCGGGAGGTGTCGTCGGAGGAGATACGCGAGCCCACGCGCCTCCAGGCATGGAGGACCGTCGTGTGATCCCTGCCGCCGAAGTGTCGGCCGATTGCCGGTAGCGATTCCTCGGTGAGCTCGCGGGACAGGTACATCGCTAGCTGCCGTGGCCATGCGATTCGAGGGGCGCGGGCGGTGGAGAGGAGCTCGTCTGGGGAGATGTCGAACTGCGCGCAGGTGGCGGTCTGGATCTCCTCGACGGTGCGTTTGCGTTGCCCGGGCGAGGACGATTGTGGATAGAGGTTCGCAAGCACCTCCTGGGCTAGCTGTGCTGTCAGTGGTCGGCCGGTGAGCGAGCTGAAGGCGACGATGCGGATCAACGCTCCCTCGAGAGCCCTGACGTTGGTACGCACGTGCTCTGCAATGACGACCAGTGCGCTGTCGTCGGCCAGGTCGAGCTGGTCGTGATGGGCACGCTTGCGAAGGATCGTCAAGCGGGTGGCGAGGTCGGGTGGAGCGATGTCGGCGACGAGGCCGGCCTGAAAGCGCTCGCGCAGGCGATCCTCGAGTGCTTGGAGGTCGTGCGGCGGTCGGTCGGAGGTGAGCACGATCTGTCGGCCGCAGTCGTGGAGGGCGTTGAAGGTGTGGAAGAACTCCTCCTCGGTCTTGGTCTTGCGCTCGAGGAACTGGACATCGTCCATCAACAGCACGTCGATGTCGCGAAAGCCGGCCTTGAATTGCTCGGTGCTTCCGTCTGAGAGCGCCGCAAGGAACTCGTTGGTGAACGCCTCGCCGGTGCTGCAGCGAACGCTGAGCTCGGGGTTGTGAGCCAGCAGGAGGTTCGCGATCGAGCTCATCAGGTGTGTCTTGCCGACGCCAGGCGGTCCATAGATGAAGAGCGGGTTGTAGGCCTGCGCCGGCATCTCAGCGACCGTCAACGCGGCGGCGTGCGCGAGGCGGTTGCTGTCGCCGATGACGAACTGGTCGAACGTGAGCTTTGGGTTTCCGAGAGGCCCGAGATGGAGCGTCGTGCTCGAGGAAGACGGTGCAGGAGCGTCGTGCTCGCGTCCGTCAGAGGTCTGTGAGCGCGGTTGCCGGCGGCTGCGATCGGGCACGATCCGCCGACGGCGCCCGGAGACCTGCTCGTCTGTGGCCGTGTCGGCGAGCAGCTCGACCTGTGCATCTGGGCCGATGACGAGCTCGACGCTGGCCTGGAGGACCCGTCCGAAGCGCTCGCCGATCCACCTACGGGCGTTGGGCGGCGCTGCGACTAGTAGTCGCTCCTCGACGAGTTCGACCGGGTGCAGATCGGCCAACCAGAGACGGTAGGTGGGCTCGTCGACGACGAGCGAGAGCTGGGTTTGCACCCGTGACCATATGTGCTCGAGCTCGGTGCTCACGGCAGCGCTTATCGGCTTCTCTCCCGGAAGAAGGTGATGGAACTATTCAGAGGGGGACTCGCTGGGAGTCCGGTCGAGCGACTATACCCAACGGGTTTGGAGGGGCCGATGAAGCTAGCCGCAATTGGCGGAAAAAATCACCCGGGCCGCCTCGGTCCTATACTGGACCCCGCGACCCGTCGAGTGTCGTGCGCGATTCGTTGCGCCCGCTCGCCGGAGGAACGCAACCCTACGTGGAGAACTAGACCATGAAGCGCACCTACCAACCGAAGAAGCGCAAGCGAGCCCGTGCCCATGGCTTCCGTGCGCGCATGAGCACCCGAGCCGGCCGGCTGCTGTTGAAGCGCCGCCGCGACAAGGGTCGCAAGCGCCTCTCCACCTGAGGGGTTTCGAGTGGCACCTGCTGCTGTGGGCGAGGGACACGCGATGAGGCCGCGATCCTCCGGCCGCGGCGGGCGCCTGTCGCGCAGCGCTGAGTTCGAGCGCGTGTACCGTCACGGGCGCTCGACGGCCAACCGTCACCTCGTTCTGTACGCGTTCCCCAACAGCGATGCGGAGGGGTGCAGGCTCGGCCTGTCGGTCTCGCGCAAGGTCGGTGGGGCGGTAGAGCGCAACCGCGTGAAGCGGCTCCTACGCGAAGCCTTCGCCAATACCGAGAGCGGATTGCGCGAGGGGCACGACTTCGTGGTCGTGGCCCGCCCGCCCGCTGGAGATCTCGCCGAGCGCGAGGGCCTCGCGGGAGTGGAGTCGTCTTTGAGGGAGCTGATCGAGAAGGCCGGGTTCTGGGCGCAGCCTGCGGCTGGGGACGAGTCTGCCGACACGCCGGAGGAGGCATGACGTCCGCGACGTCTTCGGAGGCTGCCCCGGCGAGCTGGTCGAGGGTCGCACGCACGATCGCGAGCGCTCCGATCGTCGCCTACCAGCGGTTCGTCTCGCCGGCGATTCCCAGACGCTGCAAGTACGAGCCGACCTGCTCTCGCTACGCGGTGAGCGCGATCAGGGAGTACGGCATACTTAGGGGCCTGGTGCTCGCGGGGTGGCGGTTGCTCCGATGCAACCCTTGGAGCCACGGCGGATACGATCCGGTGGAGGCCCAGCGAGTGTTCAGCGTTGGTCCGAAGACCGAGCACTGAACGACCAAACCGCGGATCCGCTAGAGCATGCCAATACTCGCCAACGTCATTCAGGACGCGTTCTCGCCCCTGATCAGCCTCTTCGAAACGATCATGGTGTTCATCCATGACAACGTCGTGGGAGGCAGCTGGGGTCTCGCGATCGTCGGGCTGACAGTCCTGATCCGAGCGATCCTCGTCCCGGTCACGTTCAAGCAGCTCAAGTCGATGCAGGAGATGCAGCGGCTTGCGCCGCAGATCAACGCGCTGAAAGAGAAGTACAAGGAGGACAAACAGCGCCAGCAGCAGGAGATGATGAAGTTCTACCAGGAGAACAAAATCAACCCGCTGGCGTCATGCCTGCCGCTCCTGATGCAGCTGCCGGTGTTCGTGTCGCTGTTCTACATGCTTCGGACGGACCTCAAGAAGCACATCTGCGGCGCCCAGCTCCACGCCCACGGCTACCTCACGGTCAAGCAGATCGAAAAAGTCACGTGCGACCAGGTTGCGCCGCACTCGGCCAAGTTCCTGTTCCTGCCCGACATCACGAGCAAGGCGACGGGCGCGGCCCTGGTGGTGCTGATCGTGCTCTACGTGGCCTCACAGCTGGCCTCGACGATGATCGCGACCGCCTCCGCCGACCCGAACCAGCGCCGCCTGATGCTGCTCCTGCCGGTGGTGTTCGTGGCGATCCTCTATCGCTACCCCGCGGGACTGCTGGTGTACTGGATCACGACGAACACGTGGACAATCGGGCAGCAGTACCTGATCAAACGCCACATGCCGCCTCCTCCCAAGGTCGAGGCACCGCCCAAAACCGAGGCGAACGGCAAGCCGAGCAGTCCGCTGCGCGCAGCGCTCGCCGGCGCTCTGGGCACTCCCAGCGCCACGCAACCGGACCCAAAGCCCGCCATCGCCGGCCCGCCACCGTCCTCACGCAAGAAGAAGAAGCGCTCGGGTAGACGCCGATGAGTGATCGGGACGTGGACACCGACGAGCTCGACCCGCCCGAGGCCCTCGAGGAGCTGCTCGAGGAGATCGTGGAAGGCCTCGGGCTCGACGCCGAGGTCGATGTCGCCCAGAAGGACGGCGTGCTCACTGGTCGCGTCGAGGGCGAGGACGTGGGGTTGTTCATCGGGCGCCACGGCCAGACGATCGATGCCGTCCAACACCTGGCCCAGCGAATCGTGTTCCCGGACGGTCCCTCGACGACGAGGGTCGTGATCGACGCCAACGGCTATCGCGAGCGTCGAGCGGAGGCATTGCGCGGGGAAGCCGACGACGCGGCCGACGAGGCGATCAGCTCAGGCAAGCCGGTGGATCTGGACCCGTTGCCGCCGTTCGAGCGGCGGATCGTGCACGAGTACCTGCGCGAGCGCGGCGACGTGGAGACGCACAGCGAGGGCAACGAGCCCGAGCGCTATCTGGTGATCTCCCCGCTCGAGCACTGATCGCGCCCGGAGTGTTTCACGTTTTTCTTGACGGTGAAACACTAGGCGCATGACGGACCCAGTGCAGCCGGAGCTGAGCGACCTCGATCGGGGCATCTTCGTGGGCATCCTGATCGGAGAGGGCCACTTCGGCGGCGATGGCAAGGTGCCGCAGGTGACTCTTCGCATGCACACTCGCCATGAGTCGCTGTTTCGCTGGCTGGAGGCTCGGTTTCCTCGCGCCCGCCTGTACGGCCCCTACAACCACGGCGGCCGCCACTACTACCAGTGGATGGCGCGTGGAGCGGCGCTGGCGGAGGACGTGATGCCGCTGGTGGACGAGGTCCTGAGCGACGAGGTGGACAGCCACGTGGCGGGCCGGGTGCGCGACATGCGCGAGAAGTACGCGGACTTCTTCCGCCGTTACGAGCGATGACGGGCCCGCAGCTCACCGGGCTGGCCGCCCGCTACGGTCTGACCGCCACCCAGGTCGCACAGCTCGAGCAGATACTGCGGACCCTGGAGGCCGACAAGCACGCCCCGACGGCGGTGCGCTCCGCGCCGCAGGCGCTCGACATCCACCTCGCGGACTCGCTCGTGGCGCTGGAGCTGGACCGGGTAGCGACATCGGCGACGATCGCGGACATCGGTGCGGGAGCTGGTTTCCCCGGCCTCCCGCTCGCGGTGGCTCTCCCCGACGCACGGGTGGCGCTGGTCGAGAGCCAACGGCGCAAGTGCGACTTCCTCGCGGGAATCGCCGCCACCACAGGGGTGGAGAACACCACGGTGGTGTGTTCGAGGGCGGAGGACTGGCGCGAGGGCGTGGAGGGCAACGACACGGTTGTGGCGCGCGCGCTAGCGCCACAACCGGTGGTGCTCGAGTACGCGGCGCCGCTGCTGCGGCTGGGGGGATCGCTCGTGGACTGGCGCGGCCGCCGAGACGCAGACGAGGAGGCCGCGGCGCTGAGGGCGGCCGAGACCCTCGGCCTGGAGCTGGTCGAGATCCGCAGGGTCGAGCCGTTCGAGGGCGCCACGGACCGCCACCTCCACGTCTTCTCGAAGGCGTCGGCTACTCCCGAGCGCTTTCCTCGGCGTGCGGGAATGGCGCGCAAGCGCCCACTTGGCGGCTGAATGCGACCGCGCGAGCTGTTGTTCTCCCCAATTTCCGACCACGAGCAGCCGTCCTCAGACGATCGTCGCTAGCTTGCAGCGCATGGGCACGATCTATGCGGTCGCCAACCAGAAGGGCGGCGTGGGCAAGACGACGACGGCGGTGAACGTGGCGGCGTGCATCGCGGAGGCGGGCTACACGACGCTGCTCGTGGACGTGGACCCGCAGGCGAACGCGACGGTCGGACTCGGCGTCGCGCGCACCCAGGCGCCGGGCCTGTACGAGGTGATGACGGGTGAGGCGACCCCGCGGGAGGCGATCACCGACTCGGCGGTGGCGGGATTGCGGATACTGCCGGCGGGGGCAGGTCTGGCGGGCGCGAACGTGGAGCTTCCGCGGATGGAGGGCTTCGAGTACCGCCTGCGCGACTGCCTCGCGTCGATCCGCGACGAGTTCGAGTACATCCTGCTCGACTGCCCGCCCTCGCTGGGCCCACTGACGGTGTGCGCGCTGGCGGCGGCGGACAAAGTGATCGTGCCGGTGCAGACGGAGTACTTCGCGCTGGAGGGCCTCGCGGGCCTGCTCGAGACGCTCGCGCTGGTGCGCAAGGAGCTGAACCCGCGGCTGACGGTGGCGGGGATGCTGCTGACGATGCACGACGCGCGCACGCGCCTGGGGCAGGACGTGGAGCGCGAAGTGCGCGAGCACTTCCCCGACCTGGTGTTCGACACGGTGATCCCGCGCAACGTGCGCGTCGGGGAGGCTCCGAGCTACGGTCTACCGGTGACCCATCACGACCCGCACAGCGCGGGAGCAGAGGCGTATTTCGAGCTGGCAAAGGAGGTGGCGGCGCGTGGCTAAACCGAAGCCGGGCATGGGACGGGGCCTGAGCGCGATCCTGTCGGTGTCGAGCGAGGGCGCGGGGACCGCCGCGGAGGATCTGCGCGAGCTGCCGATCGAGCTGATCTCGCCCAACCCCAACCAGCCGCGCCGCGTGTTCGACGAAGAGGCGTTGCAGGGGTTGGCGGGATCGCTCGGGGAGCGGGGCGTGCTGCAGCCGGTGCTTGTCCGTCCGAGGCCGGGTGGGACGTATGAGCTGGTGGCGGGGGAGCGGCGCTGGCGGGCGGCGCAGATCGCGGGCCTGAAGACGATCCCGGCGATCGTGCGCGACCGCGAGGACGCTGCGGCGCTGGAAGTGGCGCTGATCGAGAACATGGCGCGCGAGGACCTCAGCCCGATCGAGGAGGCGCGCGCGTGCGCGGCGCTCGTTGAGGAGCTCGGCCTGACTCGTGAGGAAGTGGGCCTGCGTGTGGGGCGCAGCCGCGTGGCGGTGAGCAACCTGGTGAGGCTGCTCGACCTCCCCGACGAGGCGATCGAGCTGCTGCAGCAGGGATCGCTCACCGCGGGGCACGGGCGCGCGCTGCTGCTGGCCGAGGACCACGGCGCCCGGCGATCGCTCGCTCGCATCGCGGCCGAGCAGGGATGGTCGGTGCGGGTCACCGAAGAGCGCGCCCGTGAGAGCGGCGACGGCTCAAAGCAGGGTCAGAGTCTCCGCAGGGCGAGGATTTCGTCGCAGGCGCACCCGGATCAGGAGCAGGCGGCGCGGGACATCGCTGACTCCCTAGGGGATGTGCTCGGGGCCGAGGTGAAGGTCACGCCGACGCCCACAGGCGGGTATCGCGCGGAGCTGTCGTTCGCGAGCCCGGAGGAGGCGAGCGAGCTGGTCGGCCGGCTTCGCGGGCGGGCGGTTGTGTAGGGCGTCGCTCGAGCGCTGAGTGCCGCTAGAATCGGCGGCCGCGGGCGATTAGCTCAGTTGGTTAGAGCGCTTCTCTGATAAGGAAGAGGTCCCAGGTTCGAATCCTGGATCGCCCATCGCTTACATCTGGCTTTGGAAGGCCGTTTTCGACGCTGAGCGCTGATCTTGGCGGTGACTTAGGAGGCACTGGGTAGCGCGATTGCTGCCCGATGCTGCCCAAACGTTCATGCTTGACAGCCCTTGCTAGTGGACGCGAGCGGTAGCATCCATAGCGGAGCCAGGGCCAGTGCCGCCCAGCCGTCTGTGGAGTTCTATGGCAGCTTGCTCCGAGAGGCTCGCGATGAGATCAGCGACGAGCCGCATCCGATCTGCGGAAGTGGCATCAGGCGAAAGGCGCTCCTGATACGTGGGCGGCAGCAATCGCGTGTCGCCTCCGAGAGCTGTCGCATCGTAGTACCACTCAAATAGCCGGTCGATCATCAGCCGCTGCCCGTGCTGCATGACAGCGAGGGATGGTCTACGAACGACGTATAGCCACGTCGCCGCCTTGAGGGCTCGCACTTGTTGTGCGAGCTTGTCCTCAATGACGAGCGCCGCTTTTCCGGGTATACCCGGATCGCGTACCTCGACTGCCTCGACGTAGCGTCCGATAAGGCGCGAGCCGAATCCCCGGAGCGCTATGCGCTGATCTTCCGCACCCGAGTAAGCCTCACTGATCTTGAAGAGCGAGAGGGCGTCGCGAAGCGCGTTCACCAGCACATCCGCGTCTGCCTTGCTATTTGCTTGGCGTGTCTCAAGTAGACGAGCGTGGAACCGCTCCAGCTCAGCCCCGCCGGACGCGAGCCGGTCGAGCGGAATCAAGCCGGCGCGATAGAAGTCGTCTACATCGTGGACAGCGTATGTGAGGTCGTCCGCCCAATCCATGAGGCGCGCGCCAAGAGATGGCTCGACGCTTGCGCTGTCCTCGCGTACCCACCCAAAGGCGACAAGATCGTCGTCGTAGATCCCCCACTTTGTTCCATGCGCACTGGCACGAACCCACGGATACTTGAGAACGCCATTGAGGGTCTGCCGCGTTAGGTTGAGGCCCCGCGGGTTGCGCGCTTGAACCGCCAGCCGCGTGAGAATGCGGAAGCTCTGCGCGTTGCCCTCGAATCCACCAGCATCGACCGCGTTTGCATCGAGGCGCTCCTCGGCAATGTGGCCAAATGGGGGATGGCCGAGATCATGCGCCAGTGCCGACGCCTCTACGGCTTCTGGATCGAGGCAGGCGACGACTTGCGCTGCGGTGCCGGTCAGGTTCTGCTGCTTCAACATGCGAGCGCACGCACGGGCGACTTGGGCAACCTTCAGAGAGTGTGTGAGGCGGGTGTGGAACGCATGGCCCGGCTCGGGGGCCGTGACTTGCGTCACGCCGCCGAGGCGCTGAAAGGCCGACGAGTAGAGGACGCGATCGCGATCACGCTCGCCAGCACCGCGCCACCTCGCTGGCGTCTCTCCGAGCTGTCGGTCTACAAGCCGCTCAACCTGCTCTCCGACCGGCACGGTCAAATAGACCCGCATGGTCGGTTGAGACTAGCTACACCGTCGGACTCTCTAGATGAAGCCGAATCCGCCATCTGGGATTCGCTTCAAGCTTTCCCTCTGATAGAAGCTCGTCTAGGGCGATCATAAACACGGTCCCGCGCCAGCGCCCGTGCGAGGCAGAGCGAAGATCGTCGGTCGTCCACCACGACTTCGGTTTGGTACTCGCTGCCTCGATGAGTGCGTTGCGTGCGTCCTCGACTTCAGATGTGAGCGTATTCATGGTGGCGTTAGGGCTCATAGTGCGGAAAGTAGAGCGGAAAGATCCGGTGATCTTTCCGCGGATAAATCTACGGAATGATCCGGCGGAAGACTCGTCATCACGCCTGGATGCTTTTTACTTGTGCGGACTTGGCGTGGGATTTGCTCGCTAGTCGCGCGATCTCCTGATCGAAACGTTCGCGCGCAGCTGAAATGACAGCGCCAAGCGCCACAACATAGACGGGACAACTGGCGGTGCTCGCGAAATGCGTCGCCTCTGACGTGACGCATGCGACGCGCGCAAAGTTGCCTTGCGCGCTCATCACGATCCACAGCTCATCGACGCCGCTGAGCACGTATTGGCGCACGTCGTTTCGGACTGCGAGCCAAGCATCTGGGCCACGCTTATGGTTGACGTTGGCGAGCGCCGCAACAATCGCGGTCTCGATAGCGTCATGCGTCGTGAACTGAGGTCCAGGGCGGACGAGTGGCGGCATGCGCTGGGTCCACTTTCTCCGGGTGTCGCGTGACACGCCTCCGCACGCAGCGATACTCGCGGCGGTCACGATGGGCGCTGCTTCACGCTGGTTCGCTGACACCGTCTCCGACCTTGCGGCTCTATCGGGACACCGCGCGCATTGCGGGATCTTCCCACAATGAGCCTCTACTGCGTCGCAGCCGCGCCATCGGGCAACTGCACCGCTGATGTCGCGGCCATGCCGTCTGTTCGATAGCCCTCAACGAGCGTCTTTAGGCGCCCGAACTCGCCGTCTCGGCGGTCCATCTGCCGCGCATAGATCGCCAGCGTGAGATTCGGCGTTGTGTGTCCCATCTGTGCCATCACGTATGGCGGCGACTCGCCTAGCGCGAACAGCAGCGAGGCGAACGTGCGACGCAGCGAGTGCGGCGTTAGGCCATCGGGCAGAGGTGCGCATTCGTTCTCGGTGAGTGTCGCGTTGGCATACTGGACAGCTCTGGCGAGCACTCGCCGCCGCACGTTAGTCGCGCCCTGATGCTTGCCGGTGGTCGTGCCGAACACCAGAGCGTCAGGGATTCGGTCGATCCGAGCCTGGTAGTCGCGCAGCTCGTCGCTGAGCACGGGAAGGATGTTCACGACTCTGATGCCAGCGTCGGTCTTGGCGGCTCGCACGGTGATGGTGTCACGCGCGAGGTCCACATCGCGCCAGCGCAGCGAGAGCGCCTCCCCGATCCGTAGGCCGGCGAACGTGAGCGTTGCGAGCAGCGCGCGTCGCTGACCTGGGCAGACCTTCGCTCTCACGTCGAGATGACCAGCCGCGTCGAGCAGCGCAGCGATGTGGTCTGCTCGATCGAGCCAGGAGCGGCGAGGCGTCACGGCTGGCAGGCGCCGCCGTCGGCCACGCGCTGGGTTACGGTCGATCAGCTCATACTCGACGGCCGTCTCGAGAACTGCGGCGAGCGTTGCGAGCGTCTTGTTGATCGATGTAACACTGAGTTTCCCCTCGCGGACCTTGCCGAGCCGGTATCGGTCTACATCCTCGACCGTGATCTGATCCAGCCGGCGTGAGGCAAACACAGGCAGCAGGTGGTTAGAGATCACCCACCGCAGCGCTGTTGCCCCCGTGTCGCTGAGCCCGTCGCCACGCCGCCCGCCCTCGACCTTCTGACGCTCGAACCACTCCGACGCAAACGCATGGAAGGTCGGGATCTCTCGTGGTGCGTGCACCATCTCGGTGACGGGTGGCTGCCAGGTGCCGCGTCGTACGTCCGCGAGGATGTTTTGTAGCTCGGTTTGGGCCTTTGCTCGTGTCCAGCCTTCGGCGGCTGTCCCGAGCGATACGTACTCGCGTCGGCCGTATGCGCGAAAGCGCAGTCCGTAGGTCGGGCTGCGCCTGCGCTCGTCCACGATCACTTGTCCGGTCGCTGGGCGGGCCACTACGCTGCACCGTCTGTTGCCTGGTCGCCGACGCGGTTTATGAGTGCGGCGGGTGTCACGCGGAGTCCGGTGGCGAGTGCGAGTAGCACGTCGTAGCGCGGGTCGTAGCGTCCGGCTTCGATCGCGTCGAGACGCGCGGGGGTGAGTCCGGCCAGGTTGGCAAGCTCGTCCGCGCTGATGTTCTGCTCGGCGCGTAGTTGGCGGATGGTCCGCCCGAACGCGATCAGGTATCGGCTGTGCTCCTCCTCTATCCAGCTTGTGAATCCGCGTCGTCCTTGGCGTTTGGCGCGTAGCTGTGTCCGCTCAAAGATGTCGAGGGTCCGCTCGTGTGGTTCGAGACGCTCGTCTATGTCCGGGGCGGCGTCGCTTGGCTCCGGCCACTCGCGCAGGCAGTAGGTGGCAGAGCCGAGATGCCAGCACGCGCGCTGCAAACGCTGCGCGATCTCGAACCATTCATCGGAGCTGGGGCCGTCGCTCACTGGCGCGTCGAGCATTGCTGTGGCCGCTTCGATGGCATCGCGTGCTGCCTGGTGGCAGCGCTCGATCTCTTGCTCGGCGAGTGTCCGTGTGTTGCGCCACTTCGCGTGTTGTGGCGACTCGGGCAGCTCGATCTCACCGGCGCGGCGTGCTCGCGTGAGACGTCGCTTACCGGCGCTCGTGAGGCTCCACATGGCGATGCCGTGACGGCGTGAGCGCTCGATAGCCCCCGACGCTTCCAGCGCCGCGATTTGAGCGCGAACGATCCGTGAGCGCCGGGGTATGCCGAGGTGTTCGGTGATCGCCCATATGGGCACTGCGGTCTCGCCGTCGGCGCGGTGTATCCGTGCGCGGTCGATCGCTGCCAATACCAGCGGGTCGGGTATTGCAGCGGCGGGGGTGCTCATGGTCGGTTCCTCCTGTGTTTGGAGGCTCCGGTGGGCGGCTTCGGGCGAGAGAGACGCCCTGTCTGTCTCGGTAGGGTGTCTGACGTGCCGGGAGTTCGCGCTTCCGGTGCCACGCCCCCGGCTGTGCAACCAGCGCGGGGGCACTATGTTTGGTCGGGCCGACCCTAGCGCAACACACCTGATATCGCAAGTCTCTGTTCCGTGACCGCCATCCCCTCTGACGACCCTCGCGCCCTGGGAGAGGCTATGCGTGCGTTGCGAGGTAGCGCCGACATCACTCAGAAGGCTGTCGCGGAACGGGCGGGGACGAGCGAGGCATACGTGTCCAATATCGAGCTTGGACGGCGTGACGCTCGCTGGAGCACCATCATTCGCCTTCTGCACGCGCTCGGCGCCGATCTGCACCAGCTCGCCAAAGCAGTGGCCGAGGTCGAGCAGTCGAATCGGTAGGCGCAGCGGTTTCACGAGCGCTTCCCATTGCCGTCTGTAGCGCCTCGTATGGGCAGCAGTCTGGGGCCGCTCCCCGAACGCTGACGATGCCGCTGTGACGAACCATCAGCGGCCACCGGCGTTTGTGGCGTCCGCCACTCCTTGCTTGTTGAACTGGCGAGCAGCTCCCGTGCCGTTTCCACGTCGAACCGGAGTCTGGGCTTTGGGCCGGTCCCGAGCTTGACCCCGCCGAGTTCTTGACGGTGGGCGTAGACCCAGGAGCGCTCGACTCCCAGCTCGCGCGCGAGTGTCCCCGCATCAACCATGCGGCGGGCGACGGGCGTAGTTCCCTCGCTTCGGATCAGCTCGACAACGCGGCGCGCGAGCGCCTCAACGAACGCCTCGTCAAGACCGACACCGGGAGGTGGCGGGGAGCCCGCGAGGGGTTGAGGTTGTGTGCGGTGAGTCATTGGGGTTGATGACCACCAACCCCGCGACACGGCCAGCGAGTTACCCCGCCCGCCGCTCTGTGCTCCAGTGCATCGCCCCAGCCGCCTGCGCTGCGGAGCGCAACAGGCATCTTCACTCCCCCAGCGGCACGGATCGTCGTGTCGCGCTCGCTGGCTGCGTCACCGCCTCGGTCGCTTCGCTCCAAAGGCTTACAGGCTCGAACAGACTAGATGCACGGTCCCGTGCGGACCCTTAAACGGCACCAGCTCGTTGGCCGCCTCGATGTGCTCGTGGTCTATGACCACATGGAAACCACTGGACCCACCAACACGAACACAGCCCACCACCGGACGCTGGAGCAGGCCCGATGAGTCGCCGTCTGAAGATCACGCTCCCCGACACGCTCGCGGACCAGCTCGAGGAGCTGGCCAGGACCACCGGGAGCCAGCCGCAAGGCTCGCCGGACTAATGGTCCGCGACGGGCTCGCGAACAGGCCACATCGACAGGCCCGTAAAGGACCGGCCGAGCCCACAGCCTCCTACGACGCGCCCGAGGATGAGCAGTTCGATGAGCGGGCGCGGTGGCTTGAGCCCTACGGGGGCGACCGAGAGTGGAGCATGTTGATGTGGGGCGCGATCTGCGCACTGCACGGCCGCTACCCCCAAGCCCTCGAAGCACTCAAGAAGGGCTGGTGGAAAAGCAGCACGCACGTCGAGACTCTCTGCGCGCTCGTCACCTGGCGCCAAGAACTGGACGACGCCGGCCGCGATCCACGCGACGAGATCGCGTTCCAGTACACCCTGATCGACTACAGCCAAACCCTCCGCAAAGAAGGCGGCGGCGTCACCCAAGCATGGACCCCCGGACCCGCACCCGAGGAGTGGAGGCACTAAGGGAGACGCACGAAGGCCCTGTCGGGGGCGCGCGAGACCCACGGGCACCACCAACGTCGAGGGATGTCGCGGCCGGTGGCCGCAGCTACGATCACCGGAGGCGTCGGCTACGCCTCCTCGACAGAGCCGGCGCCCTGAATCCCAACGGGGCTCGCTCCTACGCGTCAACTGCGGTAGCGTCGGGCTATGACGACAGCCGAGATCGTCGATCAGGCCGGACGCCTACTCGCGGATGCCGCGCCGCGTCAGTCAAAAGTGATCCTCTTTGGCTCGCAGAGCCGTGGGGATGCTGGTGTGGACAGCGACTTCGACTTCCTCGTGGTCGAGCCTTCGGTGGCGAGCAAGGCGGAGGAGATGGTGCGGCTGCGAGCCGTGCTCGACCCGCTCCGTATCGCTGCGGACGTCATGGTCGTCCCACTGGAATACATGGAGGAATGGGGCGATGTCCCCGGAACGCTGCTCCACGACGCGCTGACGGAGGGCCGTGTCCTCGCCGAAACGTGACCTACGTGACCTCGCCGCTCGCTTTGCGCTCAAGGCCCGCAGCGACGAGATTACGTTGGAGAAGCTGGCTGACGACCACGATGTGCCGGATGACGTCATCGGCTTCCATGCGCAGCAGGCGGTCGAGAAGCTGCTTAAGGCAGCTCTCGCAAACGCCGGGGTTCCTCCTCCGCGCGTCCACGACCTCGGGCGCTTGGTCGCCCTACTTGACGAAGCGGGGCTATCTCCGCCGGAGGCAGCACGGGATGCCCGACGACTCGCTCCTTGGGCCGTCGAATTTCGATACGAGGACATTCTCGATGAACGCCTCGACCGCAAGGCCGCGAGCGAGACGGTGGCACAGGTGCGCGCCTGGCTCGATCAGCTGCTCGACCAGCCCATCACCTGAGTACCACGCGGCTGAGTTTGTATCTGTGGCTCGTCTGCCAATCAACTGGCCAATTGAGAGTCCTCCACACTCAGCCGGAACAGGGTCGTACCGTCTCGTGTGAGCCGTCGTCGTGCCTGTCCGGTGCCGTCGGATCGGGCAGTAGCCTGGAGGAATGGTCGCGTGGATCGCACTCGCGCTGTCGCTAGTTTCGACCGGCGTATTGATGTGGGACAAGTTCTTGAGCCGATCACGCTTTGAAGTCCAAGCTGACTGGATCATGGACAGGGCCAGTCCGGTGCTTCGAGTGGCGATCTATAACGTCGGCAACCGTAAGGACACCGTTCGAGATGTGCGGTTCAAGGAGCGTTCGATGCCCGTGGGGCGAGGTTGGACACCCTACGGAGCGGTGTTAAGCCGACTTCCAGTCGTACTTGATGTTGACGAGGCGTCGCCTGCGTTCTCGGTGCAGCCTCGGCGTGAGCCTTGGCACATATTCCACGACGCTCTGCTTTCTAGCCGGATTGATGTACTGGAGGTGGAGAATGCCCGTGGCCGCGTAAGCACGCACTCTCTCCCCCTTCTGTTTGAAGCCGAACGTGACGTGCAGACGAATAGCGGCCCGCACATCCCGAAGTCCACGCCGTAGCGCATGACGGGCGACGGCGACTCACTCCGGGTTTCGGTCGAGCTGCCGCCCGGCGCCAGCTTGAAGATGGATAGTGGTGGCACACAGATGGCGATGCCCCTCTGGTTGTTTTGGTCCCGACTAGCCGCCTCTCACGCAGCCCAAGCTATGGAAGCTCGACCTTCGGACGCATACCTCGATGCAGTATCCATGGCGCTCCAAACGCCGGGGTCAACGATCGATGACTTCCTTCCCACTCAGGAGCAGCCCGCGCCGGTCGGCACGGCTGAGCTGGACGCCTCACTCGTGGCAGTGGTGGCCTCCGCGCTGGCGATTGATGGGCTGTACGGTGCCTCGAAGTCCCTCATCAGACCACCTCCATCTACGGCCTCTCGACCCCGCAGAATCTTGGAGACACTGAAGCTCGGGTTCTCGGTAGGGCGCGATTCGACTCGCTGGCTCCCTGAGCTGGACTGGCTGTTTCGCGTCCGCGATCTCGCAGTGCATCATCAGGAGTGCCTACGCCCTGCTGTTATCACGCGGGTGACGAGCCAGACGGTTGTTGTGTCTGCGACCGAGGTCGAGATGTTCTCAGCGCCCAACGCATGCCGCGCAGCGAGTCTTTGTGCCGAGATCATCAGCACGTGCCTTGGCAATCCAAAGCGGGCGACCCGTGAGTGGGCAGAGGACCGGCGGCGGGGTCTGGTTGCATCGTCGTCGCCTGATGCCGATCCGACTTAAGCCAAAGCACAAGCCAGCCACCCGGACGTGACAAACGATGTCACGGCAACGAGGCCATGACATCCGCGATCTGAATGCGTTTGGGCAGCAGCCCCCATCCTGCTGCCCAAAGCCAGCTGGATCGCCGCGAATCCAGGCTTATCCGCCCGTCACTCCCGCCGCGAATATCCCCACAAACACTGACGATCAGAAAGCTTCAACCCGTGTGCCTCGTCCCCTGATAAGGAAGAGGTCCCAGGTTCGAATCCTGGATCGCCCACTTCGTCTCGGCGCGACTGTGTGCCTCTGCCTGGCGGCGAGCCGACTCGCTACGCCTCGATCGGTGGGTCCGCGTCCATTTCCATGTGCCGGCGCATGAAACGATCGAACTGAGGGACGGTGAACTTGGCAAATCCGTAGCGGGGCGTGTAGAGCAAGCCCTTATTGATCAGGCGCGCACGAAGAGGGGCGACCTGTTCGGATCCCTTGCCAAGGACCTCCGCCACCTCGCTGGCCTTCTGTGCGTCTGAGCCGAGCTCGGCCATCGCGCGCATGTATCGGCGCTCCTCGAGCGTGCACCGTTGAATGCGCGCCCGGAAGAAGCTCTCGTCGAGCACCATCTCGACGATCTCCTGTGCGGCTTCGGCGTCCTCAAGGCTAATTGCGGGCCCGCCTGCGAGATCCCAGGCAGCACGTCCAAACTCTTGTATGAAGTACGGGTAGCCCTCGGTGTATTGAAGGATGACCTCGACAGCGTCCTCGTCGATCTCGGTCTCCTCGAAACGCGCTGGCTCAACGAGCGCATCCCGCGCAGCATCTCCCGTGAGCTCACCGATCGTCGGAAACTTGAACAGTCGCTCGGCATATGACTTTGCCTCGCCAGCCAGCCCAGGAAGTTGCGGTAGGCCCGCGCCGGCGAAGGTAACTGGCAGCTGATACTGAACGGTTCTGTGTACCGCTCCGATGAGTGCCTCCAGCTCCCGCTTGGCCAAGAATTGGATCTCGTCGAAGAGGAAGACGACCCCTCCCTCGCGATCCTTTGCTGCCCTTCCAATGGCCTCGAATACGTCGGCGAGGTCATCGTTGAGGTTGCCACTGTCAGCCTTCCCGGCAACCGCCTCGACATCGAGGCCCACAGCCAGGGTGCCGTCGGGACGTACTCCGAGTGAGAACGACCTCAGAACGCCCGCAGCGGCGCGAGCTCTCTCGTCCCAGCGCGCCTTCGGTGAGACCTCAAGCAGGGCGCGTCGAGCTAGGTTCGCCATTTGCGGACCAAACTCGGTAGACCTGGAAACCTCTGCTTTCACGGCGACCCACGACTCTTCTGCCGCTACGTTCTCATACTCCCCCAAGAGGACGGTCTTACCAACGCCCCGGAGCCCCGTGACAACAAGCGACTGCTCGGTATAGCCTCGGGATAGGCGTTGAAGCAGGATGCGGAAATCCTCGACCTCGTTCCCACGGCCTGCGAGAAACCGAGGCGGCGCGCCAGCGTTGGGCGTATATGGGTTGCGCGCGCGATCCAAGACTTTAGAAAGCTTAGCCTAGTTTTTCGTCTATCGCTAAACTCTGCTAAAGAAAAAAAGGTTAAGCAAAAGCAGGCGCCCGGCTTCTAGCCACCACCACCTACGGCAACCAACCGCGCCCGCCACTCGTCCCCATCCCACATCGCGGGCTCCGTCTCCGCGAGAAACCGCTCGACAACCCCAACGAACCGCCCCGGAGCCTGCACCTGCGGCAGGTGCCCGACGCCCTCGAAGATCTCCAGCCGACTGCCGGGGATCGCGCGGTGCGCGTCCTCGCCGTGCGAGGCGGGGATGATCGGATCGCCCCGCCCCCAGACGATCAGCACAGGCACCTCGCCCGCGAGATACAGCCGGTCCCCGGCGTGAACCCGCTGCCCGTCGGTACCCACCACCGACCGCAAGGTGGCCAAGAACGCCGAGCGTCGCCCTGCATCGGCAAGCGACGCATACCCCCGCGCCACCTCAGCGACATCAGCGCTCGGTCGCAGTCCGACGAACGACAGCCCCCGCCCGATCGCGGACCCCACCACGCTCCCCGGCCCGGCGGTGGCGGCGATGAACAGGTTCGCGCCCGGTAGCGCCGCGGCCCGCAGCACCGGACTCACCTCCGGCCCCAACCCGCCACTCGAAACAAGCACCAAACGCTCGGTCAGCTCGGGGAACTGGTAGGCGAACTGCATCGCGATCCCGCCGCCAAGCGAGTGGCCGACAAGCGTCGCGCGATCATGGCCCAGCGTGAGCAGAAGGTCGCGCAGCACCGCAGCGAGCGCGCCGAGCGAGTAGTCGCCTCCACCCGGAGGCGACTCGCCATGTCCCGGCAGGTCGGGCGCTATGACGGTGTGTGCCCGCGATAGCGGCTCGAGCACGTCCCGCCAGTTCTCGCACGTCCCGGCCATCCCGTGGACGAGCATCAGCACCGGTCCCTCGCCGGCCTGGAGATAGCTCACCTCACGGCCGTGCAGGATCGTCGTTCGTGGCTCGATCGCGTTCATTTCGACGTGCTCCTCGGTTGACGTAATACGAAGATAGACCCTCGGCAGGCGCCTGTCGACTCAGCCGCGGACCCGCTCGCCCTTAGGGTCGAACAGCGGCTCCTTCGCGACCTCGCCGGCGATCCACTCGCCGAAGATGTCCACTTCCACGGCCGTGTCGATTCCCACGTCGGCGGGCAGGTAGGCGTAGGCGATCGAGCGCTCGATCGTGTAGCCGTAGCCGCCGCTGGTGACCCGTCCTACGATCTCACCGTCGACGCGCACGGGCTCGTTCCCGAGCGCCACCGAGCGCGGGTCGGCGAGCACGAGGCAGCGCAGGCGCTTCTCCGGCTTGGGCGGTCCGTCCGCGGATCCGATCCCGAGCGCGGTCGAACCGACGAACGTGCCCTCCTTCTTGACGCAGAATCCCAGCCCCGCCTCATACGGCGTCTCGTCGGGCGTGATGTCGGTGGACCACACGCGAAAGCCCTTCTCCAAACGCAGAGCGTCGATCGCTCGGTAGCCGCACGCGCGCAGGCCGTGCGCCTGCCCGGCCTCCCACAGCGTGCGCCACAGCCCCGCGCCGTACTCCGTGGGGCAGTAGATCTCCCAGCCGAGCTCGCCGACGAACGTGACGCGCAGAGCGCGCACCGGCACGTCACCGACGGCGAGCTCGCGCATGCTCATGTAGGGGAACGAGAGCGGGTCGTCGGTGAGAGGGGCGAGGATGTCTCTGGCACGCGGCCCCCACAGCGCGAAGCAGGCCCAGCGCGCGGTGACGTCCGAGCAGCGCACGCTGCCGTCCGCGGGGGCGTGGCGGCGGATCCAGCTGAGGTCGTGGTTGCCGAACGCGGTGCCGGTGACGATCGAGAACAGCTCCTCCTCGACGCGCGTGACGGTGAAGTCGCACTCGATCCCGCCGCGGCGGTTGAGCATCTGCGTGTAGGTGATCGCTCCAACGTCGCGCGCCACCCGGTTGTCGCACAGCTTTTCGAGGAAGTCCGCGGCGCCCGGCCCGGCGATCTCGAGCTTGGCGAACGAGGACTCGTCGAACAGTCCGGCGCTCTCGCGCGTGGCGCGGTGCTCGGCGCCGATCGCGGGCGACCAGTGCATCCCCGCCCACCCGCGCGGACGCAGCGACTCCTCTCCCGCCTGAGCGTTCTCCTCGTACCAATTCACGCGCTCCCAGCCGGACTTCTCGCCGAACGCGGCGCGGTGCTCGGCGTGCCACGGGTAGGCGCTCGAGGTCCGCAGAGGCCGCCCGGCGAGCCGCTCGTGGCCGGGGTAGCGGATGTCGTAGTAGGTCTCGTAGACCTCCTTGGTGCGCTTGAGCGTGTAGCTGGGCGAGCGGAAGTGCGGCCCGAAGCGGCGGATGTCCATCTCCCAGACGTCCATCGCGGGCTCGCCGTCGAGGATCCAGTCGGCCATGACTTTCCCGATCCCGCCGGCGCCGGCGAGGCCGTGCGCGCAGAAGCCGGCGGCGACGAAGAAGCCGCGCACCTCGCTCTCGCCGAGGCAGAACTCGTTGTCGGGGGTGAACGCCTCGGGCCCGTTGATGAGCTTGGTGACCTTGATGTCGTCCATCACGGGGACCCGCTTGGACGAGTTCTTGGCTATCTCCTCGAAGCGCGGCCAGTCCTCTTCGAGCAGCCGCCCGTTGAAGTCCTGAGGGATCGCGTCGACGAGGTGCTCGTCGAGCGCCCACGGCGCGGACTCGCGCTCGTAGCCGCCCATCACGAGGCCGCCGCCCTCCTCGCGGAAGTAGATCAGCAGGTCGGGGTCGCGCAGCGTGGGCAGGTGCTCGCCCGCGACCCGCTCGCGGAACGGCTGCGTGACGAGGTACTCGTGCGCGAACGGCACGATCGGCACGCGCACGCCCGCCATCCGCCCGACCTCCGCGGCGAACATGCCGCCCGCGTTCACCACCACCTCCGCCTCGATCGGCCCCCACTCGGTCTGGACGCCGCGAACCCGACCGTCCTGGACGTCGATGGCGGTGACGCGCGTGTGCGTGAACACCCTGCAGCCGCCGGCCCGCGCGCCGTCGGCGAGCGCGGTGGTCAAGAGCGACGGGTCGAGGTAGCCGTCGCTGGGCAGGTAGGACGCGCAGCGCACGCCGTCGGTGCTCACCAGCGGAAACAGCTCCTGCGCCTGCTCTGCGGAGATCAGCTCGAGCGGCAGCCCGAACGTCTTCGCCCACGCCACCTGGCGCATCACCTCCTGCTCGCGCTCAGGCGTGCACGCGAGACGTATGCCGCCGCACTGCACCCAGCCGCAGTCGAGCGTGCGGTACAGCTCGACCGAGTCCATCATCATCCGCGTGAGCGACACGCTCGACCTGAGCTGCCCGACGAGCCCGGCGGAGTGGAACGTGGAGCCGCTGGTGAGCTCGTTGCGGTCGAGCAGCACCACGTCGCGCTCGCCGAGCTGGGCGAGGTGGTAGGCGATCGAAGCGCCCCCCACGCCGCCGCCGATGATGACCACGCGCGCGCGATCGGGGAGCTCACGGGGTCTGGGCACGCGATGTGTCCTCTCTGTTCGACTGGCTGGCAATGATTATTAGTTCCGCGTGGTCGGCTTGCTCCACGGCCGCGCGCAGGCGCTCGAAGTGCTCGGCGGCGTAGCCGTGGAAGTCGAAGTCGAGCTCGGACACGTGCGCCTGGACGACCCCCCACGCCCCCTCGCGCGCGTCGGAGAGCACGCGCATGAGCTTCAGCGCAGCGCGCTGGGAGTCCGACGGCGCGGCGCGGTGGTAGGCGGCTAGCAGGCGCTCCTCGGCGGCCTCGTCGAGGTCGTTGTTGACGGCGAGGTTGCCGAGGTCGAAGCGCGGGTCGCCCATCCCCGCGTACTCCCAGTCGACGATCATCAGCCGCCCGTCGCTCTGCGCGCGGATGATGTTCCCGCCGAGCAGGTCGTCGTGACACGGGCGCGGGTCAGTGAGCGGAAGCGCCGCCTCGATCCGCTTCGCGACCGACACCACCTGCTCGTACTCCGCCGGCAGTGTCCCCCCGCGCAGGCGCACGATCTCGGCGTAGTCGGCCAGCAGCTCCGGCACCCAGAAGCGCGTGGGCAGGCTCGTGCCGGAGTCGTGGAACGCGCGCAGCGCGACCGCTATCTCCTCCACGCCGTCGGCCACCTCGCCCTCGCTCACGGCGGCGCATTCGATGAACTCCGTCACGAGGCAGTCGTCGAGTGCGAGCGCCACCGCGGGAGCGATGCCCAGCTCGGCGGCCGCGCTGTTCGCCACGCGCTCGGCCTCGCGGTCGATGCCGAGCAGGTCGGTGTCCTTGCCGGGCAGGCGCACGACGTAGTCGCGTGCGCCGAGTGTGACGCGGTAGTTGCGGTTGGTGATGCCGCCGTCGAGCGCGGCCGGTTCGCCGCTCAGTGGGCCGAGCGACTGCTGCAGGCGCTGCAGGATGTGGTTGAGGTCGCCCACCGCTCCCCTACGCTGATTGCCATCGCCATTGTGCGCGCAGCCGTTGCGCGATAAGGCACGAAGCCTATACCTTCAACGTAATGACAACCCTGGATCCGATCGCGGGAGCCGACCTCGAGGGAGCCGCCCGCGCGATCGCGGGCGTCGCGAGGCGCACCCCGTCGCTCGCGTGCGAGGAGCTCTCGGAGCTGGCTGGCACGAAGGTGCTGCTGAAGGCGGAGTGCCTGCAGGCGACGGGGTCGTTCAAGCTGCGCGGCGCGCTCGCGAAGGTCGCGGCTCTCGGAGATCGCGCGGCCGCAGGCCTGGTGACGGCGAGCGCGGGCAACCATGCTCGCGCGGTGGCGTACGCGGCCCGCGCGAAGGGTCTCGGCTGCGAGGTGTTCATGCCCGAGGACGCGGCCGTGTCGAAGGTGGCGGCGGTGGAGCGCCTTGGGGCTCACGTGCATCTCGAGGGCGGCTCGGTCGAGGAGTCCGTGGCGCTCGCGCTGGCCTCCGCGGAGCGCACGGGCGCGGCGTTCGTGCACCCGTTCGACGACCTTGACGTGATCGCCGGTCAGGGTACGCTAGGCGCGGAGCTGCTCGAGGAGGTGCCCGACGTGGCGCGCGTGATCGTGCCCCTCGGCGGCGGCGGTCTCTCCAGCGGTGTCGGCATCGCCCTGCGGCGTGCCCGCGTGGACGTGGAGCTGGTGGGCGTGCAGGCGCGCGTGTGCGCTCCCTACCTCTCCACGTTGGGCGGAGCGGAGCCGGCCGCCGAGTCGATCTCCACGGCGACGATCGCGGACGGCATCGCGATCAAGCGTCCGGGCGAGCTCACGCTGGGGCTGGTGCGCGAGCTGGTCTCCTCCGTCGAGACGGTGAGCGAGGACGAGATCGCGGACGCGATGGTGTTCCTCGCCGACCGCGCGAAGCTCGTCGCGGAGGGCGCGGGCGCCGTGGGGGTGGCGGCGCTCCTGAGCGGAAGGCTCGAGCCGGTGGATGGGGCGACGGTGGCGGTCGTGTCGGGCGGCAACGTGGACATGGGCCTGCTCGCCGGCCTGTTGCGCCGCCGCGAAACGGAGGAGGGCCGCCGCGTGCGGATCTTCACTCGCGTGCCGGACCGGCCGGGCGGCCTGGCGGAGCTGTTGAGCCTCGTGGCGGGGACGCGCGCGAACCTCGTGAGCCTCGAGCACGTGCGCGAGGCGGTGTCGCTGCACGTGCGCGAGACAGGAGTGGAGCTGACGCTCGAGACACGCGGCCCGGCCCACACCGAGGAGATGCTCGCGGCGCTCGCCGCGGCCGGCTACGGCGTCACGCCGGCTTAGGCTCGCTACAACCTCGCACTCCCAGCCACGAACTCCTTCCAGGCCGCTCGCGCTCTCGCCCGCTCCGCGGGATCGCCGCCCGCGCTCACACGCCGCCCCTCGGGCAGCAGCTCTGCGGCGTCTCGCACGCTCGCGAACACCCCAGCGCCGACGCCCGCGAGCATCGCCGCGCCGAGCACGGTGACGTCGCTGCGGTTGACGATCAGCGGGACATCGAGCGCGTCCGCCTGGATCCGCAGCAGGGTGTCGTCGTTGGTGAGGCCGCCGTCGACGCGCACGCTCTCCACCGGCGCGACCTCCGCCATCGCCTCGACGATGTCGGCGACCCGCCACGCGATCGCCTCCAGCGCGGCGTGCGCGACGTGTCCCGGGCGGACGCCCGCGTGCAGTCCCGCGATCACACCGTGCGCGCCCGGCTGCCACCATGGAGCTCCGAGCCCGGAGAGTGCCGGCAAAACGCGGACTCCCGCGCTGTCGCCAACCCGTGCAGCGGACGCGGCGAGCGCGGGTGCGTCGTCGGCGAGCCCGAGTCCCTGCGCGAGCCAGTCGAGCAGCGCTCCCGCAGCGAACACGCCGCCGTCGAGCGCGTGCGCGACCTCACCAACGCCGCGGTCCGCATCCGGTGCGGCCCACGCGACCGTCGGCAGCAGCCCCGGTGCGGGCCGAGGGCCGTCGGTGCGCCCGAGCACGAACACGCCGGTGCCATACGTGGCCTTCAGCTCTCCCGGCGCCACAGCTCCCGAACCGGCGAGTGCCGCCTGCTGGTCGACGAGCTGCGCGGCCAGTGGGATCGCGACAGGCCAGCTGGTGTGGCGGAGTTCGCCAAGCTCGCCAAAGCTGGGGCCGACGGTTGGCAGCCACTCGCGCCGCACGCCGAAGCTCGACAGCAGCCGCTCGTCCCAGTCGCGCCCGCCGAGTGCGAGCAGCTGCGTGCGCGAGGCGGTGGAGAGGTCGGTGGCGGAACGCCCGCCGAGCCGCTCGACGAGGAAGGCGTCGACCGTTCCGAGGCGCAGCGTTCCGGAGTCGCGCGCTCGTTGCACGCCGGCGTCGTTGGCGAGCAGCCACGCGAGCTTGCCGGCGGAGAAGTACGGGTCGAGCGGCAGGCCCGAGGGCTCGACCGCCTCCGCGCCGATCTGCTCCAGCAAAGCCTCGTGGCGCTTGTCCTGCCACACGATCACCGGCGTGAGCGCCCGCCCGCTGTCGGCGTCCCACGCGAGCACCGACTCGCCCTGGTGGTCGAGGCCCGCGGCGATCACCTCGCGTCCGTCTGCCTGCTCGAGAACCGCGGCGACGGCGTCGATGACCGCGGCGAGGATCAGCTCGGGGTCCTGCTCCACCCAGCCCGGCTGCGGGTGGGTGACGGGCACACCCCGACGCGCCTCCGCGACGGGCTGCAGGTCGAGATCGAACAGGGCGACCTTGACCGCGGTGGTGCCCTCGTCGATCCCGAGCAGCAGCGCCGAGCTCATGGCGTTCGTGAGATCTCGCGATATCTCACCGAGCGCTCCCACCACCGTATGGACGATGGCGGCGGCTCGGCGGGAGCTGACAGCGCACGCACGGGCCCGGGCTCGATCGCGCCCTGCTCGGCGAGCATCCCGACGACGTGCTCGCCGATCCCCAGTGACGCGGACAGGCCGGTGGAGCGGATCGCGGCGACGTGCACAAGCCCATCCAGTGTGCGCGAGCGCTCGATGACGTAGTTCGCGCCGTCGCGCCCAGCGGTCCGCAGCCCGGCGTACTTCCCGAGCCGCATGGCACGCGCGAGCGGCGGGTACATGCGCACGGCCTTCGCGAGGATCAGCTCCTCGGCGTCGGCCTCGACCGACCAGTCGCTCTTGTCCTCACGCTCGCGCGCGGTCGGCCCGGCGATCGCGTGGCGGCGGTCGAGCGTGGGGAACACGAGCACGCCCTTGCCGAGCGAGGACGGAATCGGCAAGAGGATCCGCTCGAGCGGCTCGCCCTCGGGCAGCTCGAACACGAGGAACTCGCCCTTGCGCGGATACACGCTCACGGGCTGCTCGCTGGCCATGCCCGCAACCTCGTCGGCGTAGAGCCCCGCGCAGTTCACCGAGGCCTGCGCGTGCACGCTCTCTCCGCCGGCCAGCTCCACGACGACCCCTCCACCGCTCCTGCTCGCGAGGCCGACGACCCGCGCGCCGAGCTGCACCGTCGCGTCTCCCGTCTGCGCCGCGCGGGCGAGCGCGTGCACAAACGCCACTGGGTCGCTCACCGCCTCCCCGGGCACACTCAGCGCGCCGTCACCGTCGAGGTGCGCCTCGACGCCGTTGGTGCGCGCGTTGGCGGCGAGCCGCTCGACCGCGGCGGTCTCCTCCGAGCTGCTCGGAGCCAGTAGCGCCCCGCAGCGCCAGCTCTCCACCCCGAGCTCGTCGAGCAGCTCCCCGCGCAGCGCCGCCGAGCGCAGGATCAGCTCGGTCTCGAGCTCGCCTGGCGTGGAGTCGAAGCCCGTGTGCAGGATGCCGGAGTTGGTGCCGCTTGCCCCTAGCGCCAAGCCCGGCTCGGCCTCCAGGACCGTGCAGCTCACACCGCGCCGCGCGAGCGCGTGCGCGACCGCGCAGCCGACTACGCCTCCCCCGATGACCGCGACCTGTGTGTGGACGGTGGTCATGACAGCAGGAGACTCTACGAGTTGACGTGTGGGGCCGTGGGGTAGGGTCCTGGGCTCCGCGGCGCCGATCGCCGCCGGCACGCCACTTCAACGCAAACCGGGGGGTTTCATGCGTCGCGCCAGTTCCCTACTGATCCTCGCCCTGCTCGCGCTCGCGGGCTGCGGCAGCAGCAAGACCAGCACGACCACCAGCACAGGCCCGAGCCCCATGGCGATCTTCAAGGCCGCGTTCGCCGCCGACAAGGCCAAGCTGACGAAGCTCGGCGAAGACGTGGGTGCGGCCGTGGAAGGGGCGAAGAGCCAGTCCGACAACGCGCTCATGAACCAGTTCCAGTCGCTCGGCTCGCGCGCGACTGTGCTCGCCGGCGCGCTCAGTCAGCTCGAAGCTCCGGCTCAGTACAAGGGCGAACTGGCGACGCTGCAGTCGAGCGTCACGCAGGTGGCGGGGTCGCTGCACGCGATCGAGGCTGCCGCTGCGGCCAACGACGCGGCTGCCGCCAAAGCAGCGGCGGAGGCGCTCGTGGCGAACGCCCAGGAGGTCAAGACCTCCGACAACGCGCTCAGCGCGAAGCTCGGGTTGCCGACCAGTCCGTAGAGTTCGCCACATGGCGCAGTACGACCTGAACGGGAAGGTGGCGCTCGTCACCGGCGGGGCCAGAGGTATTGGCCTCGCCACCGCCCGTGCGCTGTCGGCGCGCGGCGCGTCGGTGGCGATCGTCGACATCCACGGCGACGCGGTGATGCAGTCCGCCGCGGAGATCCACGACACCCGCGCGCTAGGCATCGCCGCCGACGTGACCGACCGCGGAGCGATGCAGCGCGCGGTGGCGGAGACGGTCGAGCGCTTCGGCGGCCTCGACGTGGTGGTCGCCAACGCCGGCATCGCCCCTCGCGTGGCGACGTTTCGCGCGGCCACACACGAGAGCTTCGAGCGTGTGCTCGAGGTCAACCTGATGGGCGTCTACCGGACCGTCGACGCCGCGCTGCCGGAGATCGTGCGCCGCAAGGGGCACGTGGTGGTGGTCTCCTCGGTGTACGCGTTCTTCAACGGTGTGGGGCTCTCGTCATACGCGATGAGCAAGGCCGGCGTGGAGCAGCTCGGCCGCGCGCTGCGGGTCGAGCTCGTCCAGCACGGCGCGAGCGCGAGCGTCGCGTACTTCGGCTTCATCGACACCGAAATGGTCCACCAGGGCCTCGACCACGACCCGCTCGCGAGCAAGCTGACCTCGCAACTGCCCGCCCTGCTGCGCAAGCGCCTCGCTCCGTCGGCCGCCGGCGAGGCGATCGTGCAGGGGATCGAGCAGCGCAAGGCGCGCATCATCGCCCCTCGTCGCTGGGCGGTGCTGGCGATGCTGCGCGGCGTGACCGGCCCGCTACTCGACGCTCGGCTCGAGCGCGACGCGAAGGGGCAGGCGATGCTGCGGGAGATCGACGCGCGCGGCGGCGAGGACCAGCCCACGACCGTCTGAGGTCGCGCAATGCGGATAGCCCCGTTTGAGATCGAGCGCTTCTACGAGCGCTGGGAGTTCCGCGCCGAGCTGATGCTCTCCAGCAGCGACTGCGAGTCGCTGTCGGTGATCGAGGTACTCGCGCTCGAGGACGACGCGGGACAGCGGCTGCTCGACCTGCGGCTCGGCTACACCGAGGTTCCCGGCTCGCTCGAGCTGCGCACCGCGGTTGCGTCGGGCTTCGAGCGGATCGAGCCCGACGATGTGCTCACGCTCGCGGCCGCCGAGGAGGGGATCTTCGTCGCCTACCACGCGCTGCTCGGCCCCGGCGACCACGTGGTGGTCGAGGCGCCCTGCTATGGCTCCGCGATCGAGCTCGCACGCAGCACAGGCGCGTCGGTGTCGCTGTGGGAGCGCACGCACGAGGACGGCTGGGCCTACGACCTCGACGCGCTCGAGGGGCTGCTGCGCGCGAACACGAAGCTGATCTACGTCAATAGCCCGCACAACCCCACCGGCTCGCACATGCCTCGCGCGACGCTCGAGCGGCTCGTGGAGATCGCGCGTGAGCGCGAGCTGATCCTCTTCAGCGACGAGGTCTACCGCGGACTCGAGCACGACCTCGCCGACAGGCTGCCCGCGGCGTGCGATCTCTACGAGCGGGTGATCTCGCTCAACACCGTGTCCAAGGCCTACGGGCTGCCCGGCCTGCGGATCGGCTGGCTCGCGTGCCGCGACCGGGAGCTGCTCGCGAAGATCAGGGAACTGAAGCTCTACACGACGATCTGCTCGAGCGCGCCCAGCGAACTGCTCGTGGCGGTCGCTCTGCGCCACGCCGACCAGCTGATGGAACGCTGTCGCGGGATCGTGCTCGCGAACCTCCCGCTCGTCGAGGGGTTCCTCGCGCGCCGCGGCGACCTGTTCGAGTGGGTGCGACCGAGCGCCGGGCCGATCGGCTTCCCGCGCGTGCGCGACGAGCGCGACGTGGAGGCGTGGTGCGAGCAGACGGCCGAGCAGGCGGGCGTGCTGCTGCTGCCGGGCACCGTCTACGGGCGCCCGTCGCACGTGCGTATCGGCTTCGGGCGCACGAGCCTGCCGCAGGCGCTCGAACGCCTCGACGCCCACCTCGGCTGAGAGGGCTACAGCACCTTCGACAGAAACGCGCGCGTGCGCTCGTTGCGCGGGTTGCCCAGCACGTCGGCGGGCGGGCCGGACTCGACCACCACGCCGCCGTCCATGAACACGACCGTGTCCGCGACCTCGCGCGCGAAGCCGATCTCGTGAGTGACGACGATCATCGTCATGCCCGCGCCGGCGAGCTGCTTCATCACGGCGAGCACCTCGCCCACCAGCTCCGGGTCGAGCGCCGAGGTGGGCTCGTCGAACAGCATCAGCTTCGGCTCCATCGCGAGCGCCCGCGCGATCGCCACGCGTTGCTGCTGTCCGCCGGAGAGCTGCGCGGGATACGCGTCGAGCTTGTCGGCGAGCCCCACTCGCCCGAGCAGCTCCGCCCCTCGCTCGCGCGCCTGCTCTCGTCCGATCTTCTTCACGCACATCGGCGCGCACGTGACGTTGCCGAGCGCGGTCATGTGGGGGAACAGGTTGAAGTGCTGAAAGACCATCCCGATCTCCGCGCGCTTGTGCGTCACCTCGCGCTCGTGCAGCTCGTGCAGCTTCTCCCCCACCTGGCGGTAGCCGACGAGCTCGCCGTCGACGAACAGTCGGCCGGCCTGGATTTTCTCCAAATGATTGATGCAGCGAAGGAACGTCGACTTGCCCGAGCCGGACGGGCCGAGCAGGCACATCACCTCGCCGGGCGCCACGCTCAAGGTGATCCCCTTGAGGACCTCCTGGCGGCCGAAGCGCTTGTGCACCGATTCGGCGTTGACCATCGGCGTGCTCATCAGCGAACCTCACGAGTGGCGCCGCGACCGAAGTAGCGCTCGAGGTGGTGCTGGCCGACGTACAGGATGCTGGTGCACACGATGTACCAGACGCTCGCGGTGATCAGCAGCGGGATCGTCTTGTAGTTGACCGCGAAGATCTGTTCGGCCGAATACAGCAGCTCGGTAACGGCGATCACGCTCGCGAGCGAGGTGGTCTTGAGCATCGAGATCGTCTCGTTGCCGGTCGGCGGGATGATCACGCGCATCGCCTGCGGCAGCACGATCCGGCGCATCGTCTGCACACGCGTCATACCCAGCGACTGCGCGGCGTGGGCCTGCCCCTCGTCGACGGAGATCATCCCCGCGCGGACGATCTCGGCCATGTACGCGCCCTCGTTGAGCCCGAGGCCGAGCACCGCGGCCCTGAACGCGGTGATCAGCGTGTTCACGTCCGGGTGCACGAACGCGGGGCCGAAGGGGATGCCGAGCCCGAGCTTCGGGTACAAGGCGGCGATGTTGTACCAGAACAACAACTGCACGAGAACGGGCGTCCCGCGGAAGAACCAGATGTACAGCCAGCTCGCTCGCGACACGAGCGGGTTGCTCGACACGCGCATCACCGCCAGCAGCACACCGAGCACGACGCCGATCGCCATCGCGATCACCGTCAGCTCGATCGTCACCACGAGCCCTTCGAGGATGCGCTGGTCGAACAGGTAGTTGCCGACGACGCTCCATTCGAAGCGCGGGTTGGTCACAACCGAGCGAATCAGCGCGGCCGCGACCACCACCACGATCGCGGCCGCGATCCAGCGGCCGGGGCGTCGAACCGGGACCGCCCGAATCTCCTCGGGCGGTCCCGATCCGCTGGTGGCCTCGGAGGAGGACACCGGCTTGCTGCTAGCTCGTCGCCCCGTTGATCGCGGGCGTCGTTATCGCTCCCGCCTGCACGCCCCACTTGGTGAGGATCTGCGTGTAGGTGCCGTTGGCGATCAGCGTCTTCAGCGCCGCGAGGATCGGCGTCGTCATGCCGGTGCCTTTGGGGATCGCGAGCCCGTACGGGGCTGCGCCGTAGGTTTCGCCGACGAGCGCAAACGCGCCGCTCGACTGCTTCACCTGGTAGGCGGCGATCGGCGAGTCGGCCATGCCGAGTTCCGCGCGACCGCTCGAGATCGCGAGGTTGGCGCCGTTCTGGTTCGGGTACACGAGCACCGTCACCGACTGCTTGCCCGCTTTGGTGCACTTCCCGCCCTGGGCTTTCGCTTCTTCTTCCTCCGTGGTGCCCTTCTCCACGGAGACCTTCTTGCCGCACAGGTCTTCGACCGTTTTCACGCCGGTGTTCGCGCCGGCCTTGGCGTAGAAGGAGATGCCGGCGGAGAAGTAGTCGACGAAGTCGACTGTCTTCTCGCGTTCCTTGGTGTCAGTGAAAGACGATGCGCCGACGTCGTACTTGCCGGCGGCCAAGCCGGGGATGATCGTGTCGAAGGTGGCGTTCACCATCTTCACCTTCAGACCCATCACGGTGCCCAGCGCCTGCATCAGGTCCGCGTCCATGCCGACCACGGTGTGACCGTCGGAGGCGATGAACTCGTTCGGCGCGTAGGTCGCGTCGGCCGCAACCGTCAGCGTGCCCTTGGATTTGATTGCTGCGGGTACCTGTGCGGCGATTGCCGCGTTGGCGCTGTTCGACCCAGACGTTTCAGTCGTGGTCGCCGTCGAGCTCGTGCTGTTTGAACTGCCGCAGCCGGCAAGCACGAGAACGGTGAGCGCAGGTACGCCAAGTCGGGCGACCAGCTTGCTCATCGGAACCTCCTCAATGGGGTGTTGACATGTCGACCATCGACTGGTCGAAGCAGCGCAAGTATAAAGAGCGGGGCCGTAAACGACCCGGGTGCTTCACATGCTCGAGGAGCGTCCCGCGGCGTGGGCGTTGAACATCTCCTCGATCGCCTCGCTCTCGCTCGGGCGGCCCAGCAGGAAGCCCTGCGCCATCTCGCACCCCATCTCTTCGAGCGTGGCCATCTGCTCACGGTCCTCGATTCCCTCCGCCACCACCGCCAGCGACAGCGCCTTGCCGACCCCGATGATCGCCTGCAGCAGCTCGCGGCTCTGTCCGCCGTCGTGCAGCGCCGCGACGAAGGTGCGGTCGATCTTCAACACGTCCACTGGCATCCGCTGCAGGTGTGAGAGCGAGGCGTACCCGGTGCCGAAGTCGTCGATCGCGACGCGCACCCCGAGCGCCTTGATCTCCTCGAGGCGTTCGCACGCGGCGCCCACGTCGCGCATCAGCGTCGTCTCGGTGATCTCCAATGTGAGCCTCGATGGTCTCAGGCCCGACTCCTCCAGTGCGCGGCGCACGTCCTCGGCGAAGCCCTTGCGCCCGAGCTGGTACGCGGACACGTTCACCGACATGCCGATGCGCAGGCCCTGCGCGGCCCACGTCGCCGCCTGGCGGCAGGCCTCGTCGAGCACCCAGCGCCCGATCGCCGCAATCAGGCCGGTCTCCTCGGCGAGCGGGATGAAGCTGTCCGGCGGCACGATCCCGCGCGTGGGGTGGCGCCAGCGGATCAGAGCCTCGGCGCTCACGATGCCCGTGCTGGGAAGGTCGAAGATCGGCTGGTAGAGCAGGAAGAACTGGTCCGCGTCGGCGGCCGCGCTGAGGTCGGCTTCGAGTTCGAGGCGACCTTCGACGCCCTCGTAGAGGCTCGGGTCGAACAGCGCGTAGCGGTCCTTGCCGGCGGCCTTGGCCGCGTACAGCGCGAGATCCGCGTCGCGCAGCAGCGCGTCGGGCGTCGCGTACTGGCCGATCGCGACGCCGATGCTCGCGGTGACGGAGAAGATCTTGCGTCCGTCGTCGAGCTCCACCGGCTCGCGCAGAACCTCCGTCAGTCGCTCGGCGAGGATGTCGAGCGTCGCCTCGCCGGCCGTGGACTCGACCAGCACCACGAACTCGTCTCCGCCGAGGCGCCCGACGGTGTCCTGTTCGCGGACCGTGTCCTGCAGCCGTTCCCCGACGATCCGCAGCAACCGGTCCCCGGCGGCGTGCCCGAGATTGTCGTTGACGTGCTTGAAGCCGTCGATGTCGATGAACAGCGCGCCCGCCATCGTGCCCGGCTGACGCGCCGCGCGAGCGAGCGCCTGCTCGGCGCGGTCGAGCACGAGCGCGCGGTTGGGGAGACCGGTGAGGGTGTCGTGCAGCGCCAGGTGGGAGAGCTCGCGTGTCTTCTCCATCACGAGCGCCAGCGCGCGCCTGCGCCCGGTGGCGAGCACCAGCAGCAGCAGGCCCAGCACGGTGCTGAACAGGATGCCGCCGATCAGCAGCGCGAGCGCGTTGCGGTCCGCGAAGACGCCGCTGGCGATCACCGGGCCGAAGGTCTGGACGGTCCAGCCGTTGTGCAGGTCGATTGTGTTGCGCTGTGCGTGCGCGAGCCCGTGGCCGCTGGTGAACGCCACGTGCGACGCGGCGGAGCTGTAGCGGAACACCACCGCCACGTTCGAGTGACCCTCGAGCGCCCGTTCCAACACGAGGCCGGGAACGAGCAGCTCTCCCAGCCAGCCCCAGAACGCACTCCGTCGAGCGGCCGTGGTGTGCGGAATCGATCCGCCGCGGTAGACGGGCGTCTCGACGCCGAGCGTCTGCACGCCTTTGAACAGGAACGGGGCGTAGCTGGACTGGCCGCTGTCGCGCGTGGTCAGCAGCGCGGGAGCGGACGCGCAGTAGTCCAGCCCCGCGGGCAGGTAGCTCTTGGCGTTGCGGGCCAGCCCGGCTACGGCGAAGCAGTAGTAGGGGCGATCGCCCTGCGGCAGCACTTCGAAGCCGCCCTGGACCCTCGAGGTCGGCCCCAGCGGACGCAGCGGGTCCGCGGCCATGCGCGCTTCGAAGGCCTTCATCCGCGTCGCCGGCACGAGCGTGACGAGGCCGATGTCCAGCAGCTCCGGGTAGCGCTGCATCGCGCTCACCGATTCCGCCCACCGGTCGAAGTCGGCCGCGCTCGCGCGGGGGTTGCCCGTGACGAACGCGCTCGCGGTGACCACGAGATCTTCCTCGTGCTGGATCGCGAGCTTCAGCGTCGAGGCGATCTCCGCGGAGGAGAGGTGGAACGCGAGCCGCTCCTTGTCCGCGTCGGAGCGCGCCAGCGATTTGGCGCCGAGCACCGACGCCACGGTGCCTGCAAGCACGAGCAGTACGGCGATGGCAGCCGCACCGGGGGTCGGACTGCGGAGGAGTCTCTGAGACATTCGGTTTCTTCTTCGATGCGAAATGGCGATCGCTTGCGGTATGCACGCTTACGTTCATCGCGAAGATCGGTGACCCCTACCCGATGCTGGGCAACTTCAGTCCTATCTGGACAGATGGCAGGCAGCATGAATAGCTGTTGTCAAGCGGCGCCGGCGCGGGTGTGAGGCGATCCGCCGTGCGGGTACGCTAGTCTTGCGCACGCCCAATCTCGAGCATGTGCTCGGGAGCGGGGGAACCGAGTTGTTGGGGCGAGTTCCGCGGTGAATCCGTGGAAGGCGAAGTCTCGCTAGCCCGTCAGCTAACCCCGTCGGCCGACGAAGAGAGGTAGCTTTGCGACGGCGTCACGCGACGCGTGCGGTCACACTCGTGCTGATCTCGCTCCTGGCCTCGGCCCTCGGGGGGCAGGCGGCCCAGGCCGCGCTGACCGGAGGCACGGCCGTCCCCGCTCCTGCGCCTGCCACGAGCCAAGCCGGTGGCACCGCGCTGACCTCGGCGCCGGTCTTCGCGGGGAGCCCCTATCCGATGAGCGCGCGCGGCTGGGTCTTTCCCCTGTACCCGCTCTCCCACGTCGCTCCCAGGGGCTGGTGGTCGCTGGACCAGGGCGTCGATCTCGGCGGGACCGCCAACCAGTGCGGCTCTCACCTGGAGGAGCTCGCGGTGGCGAGCGGCACGATCGTGCAGGAGGGCCTCGACGGGTTCGGGAAGTGGGCCCCGGTGCTGCTCGTGGAAAGCGGTCCGCAGCAGGGCAGGTACATCTACTACGGCCACGCCGCCCCGGCCCTCGTGCCCGTGGGCGCGCACGTGAGCGCGGGCCAGCCGATCGCGGACGTGGGCTGCGGCACGGTCGGCATCTCTTCGGCGCCCCACCTGGAGATCGGCATCTCGCCAACCGGCGCGACCAACCCCGAAGACCTGCCTTCGGTCGGGCAAACCTCCCACGAAGCGCTCGCGGACCTCGCGTCGGCGTACAGGAGCGCGCTCTCCGCCTACCGTGCTCAGCGCGCTGCAGCGGCCAAGACGAAGCTCAAAACGGCGCGCGCGCACTAGCGAAGTCGTCCACGGCGGCTAAGGAAAGCGGCCGCACCTGCCGATTAGAGGGGCGTGACCATCTCCCTGCGCCGGTTTCCCCCTCTCGCCGTCCTACGCTCCACCTCGACCCGACGCAGCTCGCTCGCCGTCGCGTGTGCGCTGGTGTTCTCCGCGGCGCTGCTGGGTGCCGCCGCGCCGGCGCTCGCCGTCGTGACGACGGTCGAATCGACGACCGTGGGGCTGCAGCCGCGCAACGCGGAATCGGTCTTGGAGGGCGTGCTCGAAGCCCCTGAAATCGGCGAATTGAAATATCAGCCGGCGGCGCTGACGTTCGGGAACCCCGCCGGCAACCCGGTTCTGCACAAGAGCGAAGTCTTCGCGATCTACTGGGACCCGGGCGACCAGTACCACGGCGACTGGCAGCACCTCATCAATGGCTTTTTTCAAAGGGTAGGCGCCGACAGCGGCACACTCGGCAACGACTTCGCGGTGGACACGCAATACACGGATAAGACCAACAACCCCGCCTACTATCACTTCACATACCGGGCTGCGTTCACGGACACCGCAAAGTACCCGGCTGCGGGCTGCACGGACCCCGACCCCCTGCAGGAAGAACTCTTCTCGAAAATCAAGCCGATCACCTGTATCACCGACCAGCAGGTTCGCGAACAGCTGCAGGCATTTATCGCCCAGCACAGCCTGCCCACGGGTATGAGCTCGATCTACTACTTGCTGACGCCTCCGGGTGTCACCGTCTGTCTCGACGGAGCGGCTACCCACTGCTCCGACTACGAAGGCGCTCCCGGCTACAAACACAGCTTCTGCAGCTATCACTCCGACATCAACCCCGGTGGAACGCCGACCGGTGACGCCAACACGGTGCTGTACGGCATGATCCCGTGGACCGCCGGCGGCGACGGGGACGGCCAGCTCAGTGAAGAAGACCAGAAGCCAGCCTACGACTGTCAGGACGGCGCCTTCGACCCCACCAAAGGTGAGTCCAAGGAGACCGAAGCGGAACTCACCAAAAAGGAAGTCGAAGAATACGAAGAAAAGACCAAAGTGCAGAAAAGGGAAGAGCTCGAAGCTCTCGCGCTCACAGGACCCCACGAGCAGGAGCCGAACCAGGTCACTCCCTGCCCCAGCTATGACGGGTGGTGTGACACGGGACTCGCCGACCTGATCATCAATCAGATCGCGATGGAGCAGCAGAATGTCGTCACCAACCCGCTGCTGAACGCATGGCAGGACTCGGCCAACAACGAGGCGACGGACGAGTGTCGCAACCACTTCTCCTCCGGCAAGCCCGAAGGCAGCGCCACGGCCTTGCCGGGGTCCCTCGCCGGCACGCTCTCCAACCAGGTGATAGGCGGCGGCAAATACTACTTGGACAATGCCTTCAACCTCGCCGCGCTGGACCTCATCTACCCTGGAGTTCCATGCATTGCCGGTGACAACCTGATTCCTCAGTTCACCGCGCCGAACCCCGTGAACTCAGGTGAAACAGTCGGGTTCGACGGCATGGAGTCGAACATATCCCTGAACGCGGGTATTCGCTACTCCCCCGGAGGCGCTACAGAACCGAACTACGCGACCTACGCGTGGAACTTCGGCGATGGCAGCACCGAAGTGAAGGGCTATGCTCCAGGCACCCCCACCTGCGAATTCCCCTGGCAGAGCCCCTGTGCGGCGAGCGTGTTTCACGCATATCAGTACGGCGGCACGTACACCGTGACGCTGACGGTGACAGATGTCGGCGGCAACGTCGGCACCACCAGTCAGCTCATCACCGTCAACGGCCCGCCAGCTCCCACGTCCCCGCCCGGCTCTGGCAGCGGCTCCGGACAGACCTCCGGGAGCGGTACCCCCGGCCTGACGGCGGTGAACCCCATCGCAGCCGCGGCGGTCATATCGCGCTCGCTTAAAACCGTGCTGCGCAAAGGTCTCGTCGTGCGCTACTCGGTAAACGAGCAGGTCGCCGGTCGCTTCGAGGTGCTGCTCGACAGCGCCACAGCAAAACGACTGCACATCGCTGGCACGCCGGCGGTGGGCCTCCCGGCAGGGACGCCGCCCGAGCTGGTGATCGCCAAAGCGATCCTCGTCACGACCAAGGGCGGCCGTAGCGCGGTGAAGATCCAGTTCTCGAAGCGCACTGCTTCCCGTCTCGCGCGCGTGCACAAGATCAAGCTGATGCTGCGACTGACAGTGCACAACGCGACACCGGGCAATCCGGTGAGCACGACCGTGCTCAGCAGCTTCACCCTCAGTCACTGAGGGGCTCCGCGCCTCACTCCGAGGTGCGGCATCGACGGCGCCCCGTTCAGTCTCCGGAGCTCTTCTCGCGGCGCTCACGCGCTTTGCTGCTGAACACGAAGAACCACAGCCCCGCCAGCAACAGATAGCCGCTGACGATCGACACGATCGAGATCACCGCCAGGCCCGTGTTGCTGGCGTTGGCGGATTCTCCGTCGAGGGCAAGGATCAGAGCTGCGAGGTGCATCTGCGGCGAGGCCTCTAGAGGCCGGGGTAGTGACGCACGACATATCCCGAGTTGTCGGTCCCGCCGACCTGCCAGCGCGACGCGTACGTGCCGCTGCGTCCCGCGGTGTCGTAGAGGATCCCGTCGACGTACATGTACGTGTGCCCCGCGTTGGCGTACACGGTGATGTACTTACCAGGGCCGGGCGCTCCCCAGCTCTCCAGTTCCCCGGAGGTCTCCGGAGCGCTCAGCAGGCCACCGGCGGCGAGCGCGTAGCTCACCGACCCCGAGCAGTCGTACGCGTTGTCGACGAACGACGCGTGACCGCCCCCGAACACGTACGGGAAGTCCGTGATCTCATTCGCGCCCGCGACGACCTTCTGGATCACTTCGGGCACGTTCGTGGGAATTGGCAGCGTCCCGTCGCCTCCAATCGACTGACCGCCCGGGACCGGGATCAACTGATGCTGCTGAGCCTGCTTGGCGCTGCGCTGCACCGCGTGCATCTGCGCCAGCTCGCGCTTGACTTCCGCGTCCGACAGAGCTCCGGCAGCGACCACGGCGCCCGCCTTTTCGGGGGTCTTCGCAGCCGCGTGATGAACCGCGCCAACGACCGGGTGGGCACTTGCTTCGGTCGGGTCGGCGACCTCCTTGAACGTGCCTTGGGCGCCCGTCGCCGTGCGGGAGTTGCCCGCGGCTCCCGTCCCCGCGCCGTGGGGCGTGACGCTCGCGACGGCCTTGCCGGCTCCGCCCGCGGTCGCTTCTCCGCACGCCGACAGGGCCAGCACAGCCAGCGGGCAGACGCACGAGAGGAGAACCTTGCTCCAGATGCTCACACACCTAGGCTAGCGTCAGCGTCCGCCGGTCGGGGTCGCTACCCTGAAGCGATGCGCGAGGACGCCACGGCTGTGGAGATCCGGCCGCACGTACGCCTGATCGACGGCATGCGCAGGCCCGCCAACTGGTTGCAACTGGTCCGCTTCGGCCTCGTCGGAGGGGTCGGCTTCGCGGTCAACCTCGCGGTGTACGCGCTGCTCGTGCATCCACTGAGCGTCGAGTACCACGTGGCCTCGGCGGGCGCGTGGCTGGTCGCGGTGGCCAATAACTTCGTGCTCAACCGCCATTGGACGTTCGACGCGGGTGGAGAGCGCGCCCACGCACAGGCCGTCCGCTTCCTGGCCGTGAGTCTCGTCGCGTTCGTCTTCAGCCAGCTGCTGCTGACGCTGTTCGTCGAGTCGGCCGGCCTCTCGAAGGTGCCCGCCCAGGCGCTCGCCGTCGCGGCGGCCACCCCTCTGAACTTCCTCGGCAACAAGCTCTGGAGCTTCCGGGCTCGAGCGTGATTTCCCAGGTCCGTATGCCCGTCGCCGAGCCGCGTCGCGGCTGGTCGGCGGACCAGTCGGCACCTATACTCTGACTTCCCCTCTCGGAGGATCCTTGTGCAGGAGATGGTCATCTACGGCGTCAGTTTCGACATGGTCGGCAAGCAGCCGATCGTGCTCCTGAAGACGGTCGACGGCAACAAGTTCCTGCCGATCTGGATCGGGCATCCCGAGGCCGCCTCGATCCTGATGAAGCTCCAGGGTGCCGGCACCCCACGCCCGATGACCCACGACCTGCTGAGCGACATCCTCGGCGAGCTCGACGTCAAGTGCACGCAGGTGTCGGTCACCGAGCTGCGCGAGAACACGTTCTTCGCGTCGATCACGCTCAGCGTCAACGGCCGCGAGCTGGAGATCGACTCGCGTCCGAGCGACGCGATCGCGCTCGCGGTCCGCTCCGGAGCGCCGATCTTCGCCGCCGAGGAGGTCATCTCCGAGTCCGCGATCGAGTTCGAGCACGACGTCGACGAGTCCGAGGACGTCGTCGAGAAGTTCAAGGAGTTCCTCGACCAGGTGTCTCCGGAGGATTTCGCGGCGGGCGACAGCTAGCGCGTAAAGGCGCTCTGCAGGATCCGCCCGACCAGCTCGTCGAAGCCGATCCCCGCGGCATCGGCGGCGAGCGGCAGCAGGCTCGTTTCGGTCAGGCCCGGGCCGACGTTCGTCTCGAGCACCGACAGCTCACCGGTCTCCTCGTCGAGCATCAGGTCGACGCGGGCGACGCCGTGGCAGCCGAGCAGCCTGTACGTCGCGAGCGCCAGCTCCTGCGCCCGTGCGGTCGTCTCCTCGGGCAGCTTGGCTGGACACACGAACGTGGTCATGCCGATCTCGTATCGCGACTCGTAGTTGTAGAACTCCTCTTCGCGCGGGATCGCCTCGACGACCGGCAGTGCCACCGGCGGGGCGGGCGGGGATCTCATCTCCGAGTCGGAGTCGAGAATCGATACCGCGAGGTCACGGCCCTTGACGTAGCGCTCGATCACCACCTTGCGGTCGTAGGAGAGGGCCCCCACGATCGCCCCCGGCAGCTCCTCGCTCGAGCGAGCGAACTTCACGCCCAGCGCCGAGCCCTGGCTCGCCGGCTTGACGACCATCGGGAAGCCGAGCGTCCGCTCGACGTCTCCAAGCGCCGCCGCCACTCCCAGCTCTTTGATCGCGCTCTCCTTGAAGGACGTGAAGTCAGGCGTGGGAATGCCCGCCTCGCGCATCAGGTACTTCGCTAGCGCCTTGTCGGTACAGCGCATGCACGCCCCGGGGCCCGAGCCGGTGTAGGGCACCCCGATCGTCTCCAGCAGCCCCTGGATGGTCCCGTCCTCGCCGTCGCGGCCATGCAGGGCGACGAACGCCGCGTCGGGCCTGCACTCGTGCATCTGCTCGACGAACTCCGAGCCCGCGTCGATCGCGATCACCTCGTGACCCAGCCGCCCCAGGGCTTCCTGCGCCCGGGCGCCCGAGCGCAGCGACACCGTTCGCTCCAGGGACCCGCCGCCCTTGAGCACGGCGACCTTCTTCGCGGCGCTCATCGATCCTGTCGTCGGCGCGTCTGAGCGGGCTGGTCGCGCCGAGGCAGCTCCACCACGTCCGCCAGTCCGGCGCTCTCGTCGACCTTCGGCGTGGGCTCGCTGGGAGCCTCCGAGGACGCCGGCTTGGATCCGGTCAACGTGCCGAGCAGGCCCGTGTCGCCGCCCATGATCCGGCCGATCCGCCGGATCCCCTCGCGGATGTCCTCCTCCGGGACGCCGGCGAAGTTCAGGCGCATCGAGGAGCTTCCGCGTCGCCCGTCGGTGTACGCGGCGCGTCCGGGCACGAACGCCACGCCCTCGCTGCGCGCCATCAGGTCGGTCGTGTCGACGCTGCCGTCCAACGTCGCCCAGATGAACAGCCCGCCCTCCGGTCGCGTCCACGTCGCCCGCCCCCCGAAGTGCTCCTCCAGCGCCTCGAGCATCACGTCGCGCCGGCTCCGGTAGAGGTCCCTCAAGCGCTCCACGTACTCGATCCACGCCGGGCCCCCCTCGGGGGTGCGCTCGAGGAAGTACGCGGCCACGAACAGCTGTGTCATCGGCGAGCTGCACAGGTCCGCGCCCTGTTTGCCCAGGTTGAGCTTCTCCAGCACCGGGCGCGGCGCTACCGCCCAGCCGAGGCGCAGCCCGGGCGAGAGGATCTTCGAGAACGTGCCCAGGTAGATCACCAGGTCCGACGCCCCGCTCTTACCGGCGTTCGCGGCGTCCAGCGAGTAGAGCGTCGGCAGCGCCTCGCCCTCGTAGCGCAGCAGGCCGTAGGGGTTGTCCTCGAGCACCAGCAGCTCGCGCTCGCGCGCCACCTCGACCAGGCGCCGGCGGCGGGGTAGAGACATCGTCACCCCGCCCGGGTTCTGGAAGTTGGGGATCGTGTAGATGAACTTTGGGCTGCGCCCTTCGCTCTGCAGCCGGTCCAACGTGCTCTCGAGCTCGTCGATCGGCATCCCGTCGCTGTCCATCTCGATCTGCACGACATCCGCCTGGTAGGCGCTGAACGTGGGCACCGCTCCGGGGTAGGTGGGCGCCTCGGCGACGATCACGTCGCCCGGGTCGATCAGCGTCTTGCACACCAGGTCGATCACCTGCTGACCGCCGGTCGTGACGATCACGTCAGCCGCGTTGACCGACGTTCCCTCGGTGGCCATCACCTCGACGATGCAGTCGACCGCCACCGCCATCCCCTCGGTCGGCCCGTACTGCAGCGCGCGCGCCGCGGACTCGGCGGCGACCTTCGCCATCAGCTTCGCGTACAGCTCCGGCGCGAACGTCGAGGTGTCGGGCAGCCCGCCCGCGAGCGAGATCACATCCGGGCGCTCGGTCAGCGCCATCATCTCGCGCATCGCCGAGCTTTTCATGCCGCGCGTGCGCGAGGCGAACAACGCCTCGTAGCGTGCGAGCTCGTGCGCTGCCGGCCGAGCGCGTCGTCTATCGTCCTGCCCGCGCATCCACGCACGGTAGCGCACCCCCCACGGGCACCCTGCATGCACGGAACCTTCTTCGACATAGGACTCGGCATCGGCCTCGCAGCGGCGTGCGGGCTGCGCCCGTTCCTGCCGGTGCTGCTCGCCGGTGCGCTGGCGTCCTCCAATGCGCTGGACGTCACCTTCGCTCACGGGAGCTTTCGTTTCCTGCAGTCCACCTGGTGGCTGCTCGTGGTCGTCCTCGCGCTCGTCGTCGCGTACGCCCTGCAGCTCGTGCTGAGGCTCGCGCCGACGCTCGACCCCAGTCAGGACAAGCAGAAGGCCGACCCGCTCGCGGCTTCGCTCGTGGGGCTCGCGTACGGCGCCGGAGCCCTGCTGTTCGCCGGAACCCTCGCGGGCCACGGCGACGATCAGTGGCCGGGGATCTTCGCCGGATTCATCGTCGTGGGAGTAGCCCAACGCGCATCCGGGCCTGTGATCGCTCGCGCTCGCGCGCGCCTCACCGACCGCTCGGCGCGCGAGGCGCTTACCATCTACCTCGACGCCGCCGCGCTGCTGCTCGCGGCGCTCGTCGCGGCGCTGCATCCGCTCGGCTACGTGGCGATCGCGCTACTCGCCTGGTTCGCGTGGCGTGGCCGCGGGCGCTCCGACCAGAAGTACGCCGGGCTGCGCATCCTGCGCCGCTGATGGCGGCCCGCACGTGAGCGCCGCCCCGCCCAAGCTCGTCCTGTGCGTGATCGACGCGATGGCCCCCGCGGCGCTCGAGCGGGCGATCGAGGCGGGTGTGGCGCCGACGCTCGAGCGGCTCGTGCAGGATGGGCGGTACGTGTCTGACTGCGTGGCCGCGTTTCCCTCGGTCACGCCCGTGTGCGCGGCGTCGATCGTCACGGGAGTGCGACAGGACGCGCACCTGATTCCGGGGATGAACTGGTTTCACCGCGAGGAGCGCCGCTACGTCGAGTACGGGTCGAGCTTTCGAGCCGCGCAGCGCTTCGGCATCGCACGGCAGCTGACGGACACGGTCTACAACATGAACCGCGCCCATCTCGCCGCCGAGACGCTGACGGTTTTCGAGTCGCTCGACGACGCCGACGTGCGCACCGCCGGTACCACCTACCTGATGTACCGCGGGCGCCACCGCCACGAGCCCCAGCGCGACACCACCCTCACGCGCGTCGCCTCCACGCTCATACGCCACCCCGTTCTCGGCCCCCGCGAGCTGTTCTATGCCGACATCTTCGCCTCGCGCCGCACCGGCTGCCGCTCCGGGCTGGGGATGCCAGGCGTGCGCGACCGCCACTCCGGCTGCGTGTCGGCGTACCTCGTCGAGAACGACCTGTTCGACTTCCTGCTGCTGTCGCTGCCCGACAACGACTGGTACTCGCACAAGCGCGGCCCCGACGCGCAGGTCCAGTCGATCGGCCAGGCAGACCTGCAGCTGGCGCGCGTGATGAACGCGGCCGGCGGCGTGGACGAGTTCCTGCGCGAGCACGCGGTGATCGTGATGGCCGACCACTCGCAGGCGCACGTCACCGCGTCGATAGCCCTGCAGGACGAGCTCGCCGAGCTGGACGTGCTCGGGCCGGGACGCTCCACCCAGGACGCCGACGAGGACGCGCGGATCGCGGTGTGTCCCTCCCAGCGCGCGGCGATGGTCTACGCGCTGCACCGATCTGAACGCGACGCGATGCGCGCCTCTGTGGTCGCACGGGCGCTTTCGATCGACGGCGTGGACCTCGTGATGTGGCTCGAGCGCGACGCGCACGAAGCCCCGCGCGAGGGCGTCATCGCGAGCCCGCTGCACGGTGAGCTGCGCTTCGCCCCCGACGGCCCGCTGATCGACCTGCGTGGCGCGTCGTGGAACGTCGAGGGGGCGCTCGCGGCGATCGGAGCCACGATCGAGGACGGGCGCCTGCTGAGTCCCGAATACCCGGACGCGCTCGCGCGCACGTGGGCGGCGCTCACGTGCTCGAGCTCGGGCGACGTGCTGCTGTCGGCCGCACCGGGATACGAGTTCGTCGACTGGGGCCGCCAGGCTCACGTCGGAGGTGGCAGCCACGGCTCGCTGCACGCCAGCGACTCGCTCGGCGCGCTCGTGCTCAGCGGCGTGCGACTGCCGGATCCGGAGCCCGAGCAGTGGGGGATCGCGGACGTCGCGCCGCTCGTGCTCGAGCACTTCGGGGTTGCGCACCCCGGGCGTTAACCTCGCCTCGTGCGCCGATCGTCGGTAACCCTCGCCTGCGCGCTGGTCTGCCTGCTCGCCGGAGGCTTGGCCCCAGTAGCGTCGAGCGCGTCCACCGCGACGCGCTCCACGACCACGCGCTCCACCGCCAAGACGACGGGCACCACCTCGGAATCGCCGATCCCCGTCCCGGCCTCTGACACTCCGCCCGCGGGACGCAGGCTGTCGGCCAATCGCGTGCTGGCGATCGCCGCAAAGCTGCCGAAGATGCGAGCGGTGCAGAGGGAATACCGCGGCTCCTACGGCGGCGCCTATCTGAAGGGCGCGTTTCGCTGGCAGGTCAGCTACTTCTCCCGCGGCGGCAAGAAGGAGATCGGCCAGGTGACGATCGACGACGCGACCGGCCGCGTGATCGAACAGTGGACCGGCTTCCAGGTTCCGTGGACGATGGCGCGCGGCTACCCGGGCGCGTTCGGGCGCCACGTCAACGCGCTCTACATCTGGCTGCCCCTGTGCTTCCTGTTCTTCGTGCCGTTCTTCGACTTCCGCCGGCCGTTCTCGCTGCTGCACCTCGACCTGCTCGTGCTGTTGTCCTTCTCGGTGTCGCTCGCGTTCTTCAACAACGCGCACATCTACGCGTCGGTCCCGCTCGCGTATCCGCCGCTGCTGTACCTGCTCGCGCGCATGCTCGCGCTGCTGCGACGCGAGCGCCCCGGCCGTGCCCGCCCGCTGCGCCTGCTCGTCCCCACCTCGTGGCTCGCGATCGGCGTGATCTTCCTGCTCGGCTTTCGCATCGGCCTGAACGTGACCGACTCCAACGTGATCGACGTCGGCTACGCGGGCGTGATCGGCGCGCAGCGGATCGTGCACGACAAGCCCCTCTACGGAGGCTGGCCGACCGAAAACGAACACGGCGACACGTATGGCCCCTTCAACTACGAGGCCTACATCCCGTTCCAGCAGATCTTCGGCTGGAGCGGCAAGTGGGACGACCTGCCAGCCGCGCACGCGGCGGCGATCGTGTTCGACCTGCTCGCGGTCGCGCTGCTGTTCCTGCTCGGCCGGCGGATGCGCGGCCCGACGCTCGGGGTCGTGCTCGCCTACGCGTGGGTCTCCTACCCGTTCACGCTGTTCGCGCTCGAGAGCAACGCCAACGACACGCTCGTCGCGGTGATCGTGCTCGCCGCCCTGCTCGCGGCCAGCTACCGCTCCAGGCTCGCGCCGACCGCGCGCGGCGCCATGGCCGCGCTGGCGGGGCTGACGAAGTTCGCGCCGCTCGCGCTCGTGCCGATCCTCGCCACCGATGGCCTGCGCCAGACCGGTGCCAGGCAACGCCCGCGCGCGTTCGCGCTGTTCGGACTCGCCTTCCTCGGCGTCGCCGCAATCGCATCGATCCCGGCGCTCAGGCACGACACGCTGCACACGATCTACGAGCGCACGATCGAATACCAGGCCAACCGCGGCTCGCCGTTCTCGGTCTGGGGCCTCTACGGTCTGCACGGCTGGGAGCAGGCGGTGGAGCTGATGGCGGTCGCGCTGGCGCTCCTGCTGGCCGTGGTCCCGCGCCGCGCCGACCTGGTCGGCCTCGCGGCGGCGTGCGGGGCGGTGATCGTCGCCCTGCAGCTGGGCATCGAACACTGGTTCTACCTGTACATCCCGTGGTTCTTCCCGCTCGCGCTGCTCGCGCTGCTGGGGCGCTTCAGCTCTGGGACTGCGCAGGAGCCGGACGCGGCATCAGCACCTGCTCGATCGAGTCTGCCCGCAGTGGCCGCGAGCAGCTGATCAGCGCGCCCATCAACCACGGGTCCTCCTCGGAAGTCTCGAAGCGGGTCGGCATCTGCGTAAGCAGCGACTCGATCGCCTGCTCGCGCTTGACCCCGATCACCCCACCGCGCGGCCCGGTCATGCCGACGTCGGTGATGTAGGCGGTGCCGCCGGGCAGCACGCGCGCGTCGGCGGTGGGGACGTGCGTGTGGGTGCCCACGACCGCCGTCACGCGCCCGTCGAGATGCCAGCCCAGCGCGACCTTCTCCGACGTCGCCTCCGCGTGCATGTCCACGAGGATGTGATCCACGCCGTTCAACTCGCCCAGTGCGACCTCGATCTCCGTGAACGCCGAGCGGCCCGCGCGCAGGTACAGGTTGCCGCTGAGGTTGACCACGCCCAGGCGCAGGCCGTCGCGCTCGACCACGCACACCCCGTGGCCCGGCTGGCTGCGCAGGAAGTTCGCCGGACGCAGGATCCGGCTCTCGCTGTCGAGGTACGGATAGATCTCGCGCCGGTGGTAGGTGTGGTTGCCGAGCGTGATCGCGTCGACGCCCGCGGCGAACATCTGGTTGGCGATCTTCGGCGTGATGCCGAGGCCGCCGGCGGCGTTCTCGCCGTTGACGACCACGAACGTGGGCGCGTAGCGCTCGCGCAGGACAGGCAGGCAGTCGAGCAGCGTGTTGCGCCCGATCCCGCCCACCACGTCGCCGACGAACAGGATGCTCGCTCCGCCGGCGACCGCCTCTGACTCAGCCATACTCTGGCGATGGCGGGAGGCAAGTGAGAGGCGTCTCCGAGCAGCCACCGCGGGTGCTCGTCGCGCGCTGGGTCCAGCTCGTGCTGTTGCCGCTGGCGCTGCTCGCGATCTGGGAGCTGGCGAAAGCCGCGGGGAAAGTGCTCGTGATCTTCATCGTCGCGGCGGTCATCGCGCTCATACTGAATCCGGCGGTCGCTTTTGTCCAGCGCGGCAAGCTTCCACGCGGGCTCGCGGTGCTGACCGTGTATCTCGCATTCTTCCTCATGCTGAGCGGAATCGGGGTGCTGCTGGCCAACCCTATCTCCAACCAGGTGGCCGCGTTCAGCCACAACGTGCCGCATCTCGTCAAGCAGGCCAACCAGACCCTGGCGGACTTCCAGCGCACGCTCAACAACAGCGGCCTGCACATCCAGTTCATCAAGCAGGGCGAGACCGCCTTCCAGACGCTCGGCGACAAGCTCGTGAAGGGCTCCAGCTCGATCGTGTCGTTCGGCGGCAGCCTGCTGACAGAAGCCGTGAGCGCCGGCTTTGACGTACTGCTCGTGTTCGTGCTGTCGGTGTACATGCTGCTCTACGGGCAGACGATCGGCAGGCTGATCCGCAGGTACATGCCGGACGGAGACGGCACCCCTGCCGACGACTACCCGACGCTGATCCAGAGCGCGCTCGCCCGCTACGTCGGCGGCCAGCTGCTGTTCAGCCTTGTGATGGGCGCGACCGCCGGCATCGCGCTGTACGTGGTGGGCGTGGTCGGCGTGTTCCCGGACGGGCGTAAATACGCAGTCGTGTTCGCGGTGTTCTATGCGCTGATGGAGCTCGTCCCCTACATCGGCCCGATCATCGGTGCGCTCCCGGCGATCCTGCTCGCGCTGTTCACCGATCCAATCTCGGCGCTGTGGGTGATGCTGATGTTCGTGGCGCTGCAGCAGCTTGAGGGCCACATCGTGGCGCCGCAGATCTTCGGCCACACGCTGCGCATCAACCCGCTGCTCGTGATCTTCGCGCTGCTGCTGGGTCTGCAGCTTCACGGCGTCGTGGGGGCGCTGATCGCGCTGCCGATCCTGTCGATCCTGCGTGAGACCGCCGTCTACCTGTCTCGCCACATCGCGTTCGAGCCATGGGACCGCGCGCCTCGCGGTCTGCCGTGAGCGCCGTCCTCGACGTCAAAGCCCTCGCCAAGCGCTACGGAGATCTCGAAGCGCTGCGAGACGTCAGCTTCCAGGTGCAGGCCGGGGAGCTGGTGGCGGTGGTGGGCCCCAACGGCGCGGGCAAGACCACGCTGCTGTCGATCGTCGCGGGCACCCAGCCGCCGAGCGGCGGCTCGGTCAACCGGCCGCCCCGCGAGGTCGGCTGGGCGCCGCAGCAGCCGGCGCTCTACTCGAAGCTCTCCGTGGTCGAGAACCTCGAGCTGTTCGCGCGCCTGGAGAAGGTGAAGGACCCGCGGGCGGCGGTCGAGCGGATGCTCGAGCACACGGGGCTGCGCGCCCGTTCGCATGAGCCCGTGGGGCGCCTCTCCGGCGGCAATCGCCAGCGCGTGAACGTGGCCGTCGGCCTGATCGCCGATCCGCCCGTGCTCGCGCTAGACGAGCCGACCGCGTCGCTCGACCCGGCGCAGCGCGAGCGGATGTGGGAGTTCGTGACGCGGCTCGCCGAGCGCGGAACGGCGGTGGTGTTCTCCACCCACAACGTCAGCGAGGCGCAGCGCCACGCCACCCGCGTGCTCGTGCTGGCCGAGGGGCGGCTGCTGTTCGACGGCGCTCCCCGCGAGCTGCTGGCGGCGCAGGGAGAGGCTGGCAGCGGCGACCTCGAGCGCGCGCTGGTGACCTTCCTCGAGCAGCACGGCGAGCGGGCGGAGAGCTCCTGAACATGCGCTGGCTGCTGCGCAAGGACCTGCTGATCCTCGGCCGCTCGCGGCTGCTGCTCGCGCTGCTGATCGTGTACCCGGTGGCAATCGCGCTGCTGATCGGCTTCGCGATCTCGCGCAGCCCGGCACGCCCGCGTGTGGCGATCTTCGACCAGACCCCGCCCGGGGAGACGGTCAAGGTGGGAAGCGAACGCGTGGAGGTCTCCCGCTACGCCCAGCAGCTGTTCAGCCAGGTCCAGTCGGTGCCGGTGTTCTCGCGCGCACAGGCGATCGCGAGGGTGAGATCGGGAGACGTGCTCGCGGCGGTGGTGATCCCGCCGAACGTCGCCGCGCGGCTCAACTCCGTGATCAGCCAGGGAACGCTCGAAGTCCTCTACAACGGCGACGCGCTCGAGCAGTCGCTCGTGCGCTCGACGCTCGACTCCGCGCTCGCGCACGCGAACCTGGGGTTCTCCGAACAGATCCAGAAGGCGGCCGCGAAGGCGATCGGGACGCTGCTGCGCGGCGGCGACGTCGGCGCTCTCGGCGCGCCGCAGAACCTGATCGGGCTGGAAGAGATTCCGGCGCGTCTGAACGAGATCATCGGACGCCAGCCGCGCGGGCACGACCGCACCGAACTGGAACGGATCGAGGCGTTCGCGGGTTTCGCCGCGCAGAACCTGTCGCTCAGCAAGGACGTGTTCTCCACGGTGGGCCAGCCGATCCGCGTGACGACCGTGCTGCTGCATGGACGGCGCACGCCGCTGAACGCATTCGCCGTCGTCGTGGCGGTGGCCGTGTCGCTGATGTTCGTGTGCGTGCTGCTCGCCGCGGGCGGCATGGCGCTCGAGCGCGAAGAGCACGCCCTCGGCCGCCTGATCCGCGGCTCGCCCGCGCTGGTCTCGCGCGAGCTGCTGCTCGTGGAGAAGACGCTGCTCGCGGCGGGCTGCTCGTTCGTGGTGGCGTTCGCGATGCTCGCCGGAGTGGGTGCGTTCGTGACGCTCGACTGGTCGCGAGTGGGGCTGTGGCTGCTCGCCCTGGCGCTCGGCGCGGTCGCGTTCGGAGCGCTCGGCGTGGCGATCGGCGCGCTCGCGCGCGAGGTGCGCGCCTCCTCGCTGCTGGCGTTCCTGCTGTCGCTGCCGCTCGCGTTCCTCGCGCTCGTGCCGTCCGGCTCGGTGTCGGGCGGCTTCTACGACGCGATCGCGGCGGTGTCCTTCGCGTTCCCGTTCAAGGCGTCGCTGCAGGCGCTCGACGCGGCGGTCAACGGCGCGTCGCCGGCGCTCGGCGGCTCACTGGCACACCTCGCCGCGCTGACGATCGTGTTCGGGGCGCTCGCGAGGGTGGGGCTGCGGCGCGTCGAGTGAGCCCCGCCGCGCGGGCTCGAACGCTCTAACCTGAGTGGAGATGGGCTTTCCACAGACGCGCATGCGCAGGCTGCGGGCGAGTGCGTCCCTGCGCGGACTCGTGCGCGAGACGGACCTGCGCGCGGGAGCGCTGGTGCTGCCGCTGTTCGTCTGCGAGGCCGCGGCGATCCACGGCGCGGAGCGCGAGCCGATCGCGACGATGCCGGGTATCGACCGCCTGTCGCTCGCGGCGGCTGTGGCCGAGGCGCGGGAGGCGGCCGCGCTCGGAGTGGCCGGAGTGATGCTGTTCGGCGTGCCCGCGGAGAAGGACGCGAGCGGGTCCGGAGCGTGGGACGAGGACGGGATCGTGCAGCTGGCGACGCGCGCGATCAAGCAGGCCGTACCCGATCTTCTGGTGCTGACGGACGTGTGTCTGTGTGAGTACACAGACCACGGCCACTGCGGCGTGCTGCGCACGGACGGCGCGGGCGCTCCGACGGTCGACAACGACGCCTCGCTCGAGCTGCTCGCGCGCACCGCCGTCAGCCTCGCGCGCGCCGGCGCCGACATCGTCGCGCCCTCGGACATGATGGACGGCCGCGTGGGCGCGGTCCGCGAGGAGCTCGACGGCGAGGGCTTCTCCGAGACCCCGATCCTCGCCTACTCCGCCAAGTTCTCTTCAGCTTTCTATGGACCCTTCCGCGAGGCTGCCGGCTCGGCGCCCGCGTTCGGCGATCGCCGCGGCTACCAGATGGATCCGGCCAACGGGAGAGAGGCCGTGCGCGAGGCGCTTCTGGACGTGCAGGAGGGCGCCGACATGGTGATGGTCAAGCCCGCGCTCGCCTACGGCGACCTGATCCACGCCGTCAAGCAGGCCACCGGCCTGCCGGTGGCGGCGTACAACGTGAGCGGCGAGTATGCGATGGTCAAGGCCGCCGCCGCGGCCGGCTACATCGACGAGCGCTCCGCGGTGCTGGAGATCCTCACCTCGCTGCGCCGCGCGGGCGCCGACACGATCGTGACCTACCACGCAAAGGACGCAGCCCAATGGCTAGCACACCAGACCTGATCGGCAACAGCCCCGAGACCGAGCGCGCCAATGCGGCGACGCCGAAGCTCCGCAGCCGCAAGGACGGCGCGGCGGTACCGCTCGACGACGTCGACCGCCAGGTCCTCAACCTGATGCAGGGCAAGTTCCCGATCGCGCCCCAGCCCTACCGGCACGTGGCGGAGCTCGGCGGGCTCGCCGAAGAGGACGTGATGAGCCGCGTGCAGCGCCTGCTCGACCAGCGCATCATTCGCCAGGTCACGCCGATCTTCGACACTCGCGCGCTCGGCTATTCCTCGATGCTGGTCGCGGCGAAGGTCGACCCCGAGCACCCCCATCGCGCGGCGCAGGTCATCAACGAACATCCGGGCGTTTCGCACAACTACCTGCGCAACCACGACTTCAACCTGTGGTTCACGATCGCCACCGAGCCCGACTCGAAGCTCGGCCTGGAGGGCACGCTGGAGGTGCTCGCACGCGAGGCGGGCGCGGAGTCGGTGCGCCAGCTGCCGACGCTGAAGCTGTTCAAGATCCGCATGGACCTGGAGATGGAGGGCGACACGAAGGCGCTGTCGAGCATGGCGGAGGTGAAGGAGCCGATCGAGCTCGACCCCCAGCCCTACGACGAGCTCGACATCGCGGTGATCCGCGCGCTGCAGGGCGACATGCCGGTCGTGCAGGAACCCTACGCGCCGGCCGCGGCCGAGCTGGGGATGACCCAGGAGCGCCTCCTCGACCACCTCGCCGGGATGCAGGAGCGCGGTCTCCTGCGCCGCGTAGCCGCGATCCTCTACCACCGCCGCGCGGGCTTCTCGGCGAACGGGATGGGCGTGTGGAAGGTGCCCGACGAGCAGATCTTCGACATCGGCTGCCGCATGGCGGCGGTGCGTGGCATCTCCCACTGCTACCAGCGCCCGACGTATGAGGACTGGCCGTACTCGGTCTTCACGATGGCCCACGGGCGCTCCAAGGAGGAGTGCGACGCGGTGCTCGACGCGATCGCCGAGCAGACCGGGATACACGAGCGCGCGACGCTGTACTCCTCGACCGAGTTCAAGAAGATCCGCCTGCTGTACTTCACCGAGGACTTCAAGAACTGGGAGAACGCGCACGCGTAGCGTGGGTTCGTGACGGCGTCGCTTACCGACACACGCTCGGCCGAGCTGTATAGGCGTTCCCTGGAGAGGCTTCCCGGTGGGGTCAACTCGCCCGTGCGCGCGATGCGCGCGATCGGGCGCGATCCGATCTTCATCGACCGGGGCGCCGGCGCGGAGCTGTTCGACGTGGACGGCAACCGCTTCGTGGACTACGTGTGCTCGTGGGGGCCGCTGATCCACGGCCACGCCCACCCGCTCGTGCTGGAGGCGATCGAACGGGCGGCGGCGAAGGGCACGAGCTTCGGCGCGCCGACCGCGGGCGAGCTCGAGCTGGCGAGCGAGGTCGCACGGCGCATGGACGGCGTGGAGATGCTGCGCATGACCTCGTCGGGCACCGAGGCGTCGATGACCGCGATCCGCCTCGCCCGTGCGGCGACCGGCCGCGAACCGATCCTAAAGTTCGCGGGCGCCTACCACGGCCACGTTGACGGGCTGCTCGCGCAGGCCGGATCGGGCCTGGCCACGCAGGCGCTGCCGTCGAGCCCGGGCGTCCCCGCGAGCGCGGCCGCGGCCACGATCGTGGTGCCGTGGAACGACCCCGATGCGCTGACGCAGGCGACCGAGAGCCACCAGCTCGCGGCGATCCTCGCGGAGCCGCTGCCCGCGAACATGGGCCTCGTCTCGCCGAGCGCGGGCTTCCTCGAGCTGCTGCGCGAGCGCGCCGACGCGACCGGCGCGCTGCTCGTCCTCGACGAGGTGATCAGCGGCTTTCGAGTCGCCGCGGGCGGCGCGCAGGAGCTGATGGGCGTGCGCGCGGACCTCACGATCATGGGCAAGATCCTCGGCGGCGGCCTGCCCGCGGCGGCGCTCGGCGGGCGCGCGGAGCTGATGCGGATGCTCGCCCCGGCGGGCCACGTCTACCAGGCGGGGACGCTGTCGGGCAATCCGCTGGCGGTTGCGGCGGGCCTCGCGACGCTCGAGCTGCTCGACGAACCCGCGTACCTGCGGCTCGGCGCCTACACGGAGCGACTCGCCGAGGGGCTGCGCGACGTGGCGGCCGAGCACGGCCACGCGGTGCAGGTCGCGAGCGTGCCGGGCCTGCTGACGGTGTTCTTCAGCGAGCGGCCGGTGACCTCGTTCGAGGACGCGTGTGGGTGCGACCTGGACGCATACGCCGCATGGTGTCGCGGACTGCTCTCGCGGGGCGTGTATCCGCCCGCGTCCCAGTTTGAGGCGTGGTTTCCCTCGCTGGCCCACACGCAGGAGCAGCTCGAGCACACGCTCGCGGCGGCCGCGGCGGCGTTCGCGTCGCTGCCCGAGCCGGGGACGCGGCCATGAGCGGCCTGGAGCGCCTGCGGGCGCTGCTGAGCGAGGGGGGCGGGCTGATGGCGACGCTGGTCGTGCCTGAGGGCGACGGCGCCCAGCTGACGGACCCGACGAGCCCGGCGTTGCTCGCCGCGGAGGGCCCGCGCGCGGAGGGCAGGCGCGAGGAGTACGAGCTGCTGGTGGAGGCGATCTACGAGGGCTATCTGCTCCACTACGGCACGCCGCGCGTGGTGGGAGTGCCCGAGGAGGACCTGCGGCTGCTGGCGGGCGATCGGCTGTACGCGATCGGCCTCGCGCGCCTGGTCGCGCTCGGGGACACGGCCGCCGTGGCGGAGCTCGCCGACACGATCACGCTCAGTGCGCTCGCGCAGGGCGCCGAGAACGAGGCGCTCGCGGACGCGGTGTGGGCGGCGGGCGCGCACGCCGTCGGATGGGGCGCGAGCGAGTCGCACGCACGCGCCAAGGCACTCGTCAACGCCGGCGCGCCGGAGGCGTTCGAGGCTATGCGCACAATCGCCGAGGCCGTCCCAGCGTCGCCCTGAATCGCGCCTCGATATTGTTTGTGCTCGGTGTCAGATAAGCGCGCAAAGCACAAGTCCAAGTACACGCTCGATCGGGGCATCCCGGGCGCCTTCGAGGGCGAGACGGTGACGCGGCGACGGTTCATGACCGGGACCGCCCACACGGCGGGCGCGATCGCGGCCAGCTCGTTCGCGCTGCCCGCGCTCGGCTTCGCGCTCGGACCGATCTTCAAAAGCACGCCGCACCACTGGGAAGTCGTCGGCAACGTCGAACAGTTCGCGGACAACAACTACGTGCCGGTGATCCTCACCGTCGCCCCGAACATCGGCGAGGCCGGCAAGACGACGGTGTACGTGCGCAAGTTCAACCCGGAAATCGACACCGACCCATACGACAAGGACACGCCGTACATCGCGATCTCCAGCCGCTGCGCGCACCTCGGCTGCCCCGTGCGCTGGGTCGACGCGGCCGAGCGCTTCATCTGCCCCTGCCACGGCGGCGTGTACGACCTGCTGGGCCGTAGGGTGGGCGGGCCTCCAGTCAGGCCGCTCGACCGCTTCTACACGCGCGTGTCGGGCGAAAACGTCGAAGTCGGCCCGCGCTTCAGCGTCAACAGCGAGCTGCGACGCTTCTCCCCGCGCGACCCCGGCGAGCCACTCGACGGGCTCGGCCAGTACATGTATCCGTCGCGACCCGGCGCGCAGAAACTCTAAGCCGCCGCCGACCCAACGCAGATGCCAAAGCTCCCCAAGCTCCCAGCTCCACCAATGCCCGCCGCCCTGCAGGAGGCGCCTCCGCGCCCGGGCGAGGCCGGGAAGCCGACGCCGGTCGAGTCCGCCCAGCAGGCCGGAATCACGGTCGTCGACTGGGTCGACGAGCGCACCTCGCTGAGCGGCGCGGCGCGCTGGATGATGTTCCGCAAGGTGCCCAAGGGCACCAACTGGTTCTACACGCTCGGCTCGGCGACGATGTTCGCGTTCCTCTCGCAGGCGATGACAGGCGTGTTCCTCGCGATGTACTACCGCCCCGACCCATCGGGCGGCGCGTACGAATCGATCCGCTACGTGACCAACGACGTGTTCCTCGGCCAGTTCGTGCGCGGCATGCACAAGTGGGGCTCGAGCGTGATGGTGATCCTGGTGTTCCTGCACATGGGCCGCACGTTCTTCTTCGGCGCGTACAAGTACCCTCGCGAGCTCAACTGGGTGATCGGCGTGGTGCTGCTGATCCTGACGATGACGATGTCGTTCACCGGCTACCTGCTGCCGTTCGACCAGCGCGCGTACTGGGCGACGATTGTGGGCGTGAACATCAATGGAACCGGCCCGCTGCTGGGGCCCTACCTGAGCGACTTCCTGCGCGGCGGCTCGGAATTCGGCGCTACGACGCTCTCGCGGTTCTATGCGATCCACATGCTGCTCGTGCCGGGGCTGCTCGCCGCGCTGATTGGTGCGCACCTGTACCTGGTGGCGAAGCTCGGCACGACCGCGCCGCCGTGGCAAAAAGCCGAGAAACGCCCCGAGCTGCGCGAGACGGAGCTGTAGATGAACCAGCGTGAGAAGGAGGAGTACCTCCGCGAGTACGCGAGCCTGAAGGCGAAAGGCAAGCCGTTCTTCCCCTACGCGGTGGCGAAGGACGGCGCGATGGCGGTCGTGGTGATGGCCGTGATCATCACGATGTCGCTGGTGCTCGGCGCGGAGCTCGGCTCGAAGGCCAACCCGACGACGACCACATACGTGCCGCGTCCGGAGTGGTACTTCTTCTTCCTGTTCGAGCTCCTGCGCGTGATCAAGCCGCCGAGCCTCGTGGACCTCGCGACGATCGGCGTGCCGACTCTGTGCATGATTCTGCTGTTCCTGCTGCCGTTCTACGACCGCGGCCCGGAGCGTCGCCCCGAGCGTCGGCCGATCGCGACGACGACGGGGATCTTCGTGATCGCCGCGATGGCGTTCCTCACCTACCAGGGAGCGAATGCCGGCTCCCCGACGGCGATCGAAATGACGACGCCGGCGGCGGTGGTCCACGCGGGCGGCAAGCGCCTGGCGGAATACGAAGCGGGCGCGAAGGTGGTCGCCCAATCGGGCTGTCTGGCGTGCCACAAGATCGGCGAGAACGGCAACGCGGGGCCCGGCCCGAACCTCTCAAACATCGGCTCGCGCCTGCCGCGTCAGGGGATCGCGCGAACGCTTGTGAACCCGACGGCGCCGATGCCGTCGTTCAAGAACCTGCCTCCGCAGAAGTTCACGGCGATCGTCAACTTCCTCTCCCAGCTCAAGTAGCCCGGTCGTGCCTGCTCGTCTGCGAGACGGCGCCGGGCAGCTCGAAGCGGGCCAGGTCCGCGCGATGTTCGACCGTATCGCGGGCGTGTACGACCCGCTGAACACCGCGATGACCGCCGGCCTGCACCACCGCTGGCGCGAACGCGCCGCCGACCAGGCGCGCGTGGGGCCCGGCAGTCGCGTGCTCGACGTGGCGACGGGCACGGGCGATCTCGCGCTCGAGCTCGCGCGCAGGGTGTGGCCGGACGGCGAGGTGGTGGGCAGCGACTTCGCCGAGGGCATGCTCGACAGGGCGCGTACAAAGGCCGACAAGCAGGATCCGGGGCGTGTGCGCCCGCGCTTCGAATGGGCCGACGCGATGGCGCTGCCCTACACGGACGGGTCGTTCGACGCGGCGACCGTGGGCTTCGGCGCCCGCAACTTCGACGACCTGGGGCGCGGCCTCGCGGAGATGACGCGCGTGGTGCGCCCGGGCGGCAGGGTGGTGGTGCTGGAGATCACCACCCCCACGCGCGCGCCGCTGTCGATCTTCTATCGGGTGTGGTTCGACCGCGTGGTACCCGTGCTCGGCCGCGTGGCGGGCGAGGCGGGCGGCCTCGCGGCGCGGATGCGCGGCACGGACGCGGACTCGACGATCGCCGACGCGTACACCTACCTGCCCAACTCCGTCAAACGCTTCCCCGGTCCGGCGGCGCTCGCGGGCGAGATGGAGCGGGCGGGCCTGGAGGAGATCACCTACCTGCTGCTGGCGGGTGGGATCGTTGCGATCCACTCCGGGACGGTTCCGGGCGAGGCGCTGTGATGAGCGCGCTGGACAGCAGCGCGCCGAGCGCCGCCGAAGAGGGCATCGACGGTCTCGACGCGATCATGATCCGCGGCGGTGAGGCGCTGCGGGAGCGGATGGAGCGCACCGAGCGCCACCTCGAGCGCGTCACCGCGCAGGCAGGCGCGCCGCTCGCGAGCCACGCGAACGCGACGGTGCTCGCGGGAGGCAAGCGGCTCCGTCCGCTGCTGGTCGTGCTCGCGGCCGAGTCGGCGGGCGGTCCTCCGGACACTCCCGACGGCGAGGAGCGCCTTGTGCGCGCGGCGGTGGCGGTCGAGCTGGTGCACTCGGCGACGCTCGTGCACGACGACCTGATCGACGGCGCGCAACTCAGGCGCGGACATCCGACGGTGGCGGCGAACGCCGGGCGCCGGGTGGCGGTGGCGACCGGCGACCTGCTGTTCTCCCGGGCGTTCGCGGAGCTCGCGCGCAACGAGGATGCGGCCCAGCTGCACGCGCTCTCCGACGCGAGCTCGGCGCTGGCCGAAGGCGAGCTGCTCCAACGCGAGGACGCCTATGCGCCGCACGTGCCGGTCGAGCGCTACCTGCGGCGCTGCGAGCTGAAGACCGCCGCGCTGTTCGAGGCGGCCTGCAGGCTCGGCGCGCTCACGGCCGTGGAAGGCTCCGCCGTGCTCGCCGACGCGCTCGGTGCGTTCGCGCGCCGCATCGGGCTGGCCTTCCAGATGCTCGACGACGTGCTCGACGTGTCCGGGCCGGTGGAGCGGACGGGCAAGTCGCGCGGAACCGACCTGCTCGACGGGACGGTCACGCTGCCGTTCATCCTCGCGCGCGAACGCGAGCCCGACCTCGCCGCGCTCGACCTGACCGCGCTCGACGGGCCGGTCGAGGCCGAGGCGCTGTGCGAGCGGATCGCCGCGACGGGCGCGCTGGACGAGGCGAGAGAGCAGGCGCTCGCGGTGGTCGCGACCGCCAAGGCGGCGCTCCCGGAGGTGCTCCCGGACGGGCGGTCGGCGTTGCTGGAGCTGGTCGCCGACGCGGTCGTCGAGCGCTACCGCTGAAGCGAGCGCTGGGACGTCAGAAGTCGGTGGGGGTGATCAGGTCGGCGTCGAGCGCGCGAATGAAGAACTCGATTTCCTCTGACATGTTCGCGTGCGTCATGCGCCTGAGATCGCCCAGCAGAGCGCTCGAGCCGCGGTCGAGCTCGTCGTCGAGACGTTCGACGGAGGCCTGGTCGAACACCCCCTCGCGGCGAGACTCGCACTCGGGGCAGCGCAGGATGATGCGCCAGTGACGAGGACCTTCCTCGGACCAGTCGAGCGGGTAGACCAGCTCCCCGGAGCAGTGAAAGCAGAGGTGCAGCTGGTCGGGCGGGCAGACGCTCTCGGCGGCACTCGCGTGCTCTCCGTAGACAAGGTGCAGCTGCTCCTTGCCCGACGGCTGCCGGGGGTGTTGTGCTTTGGGGTCTTTGTCGGTTTCCATGCTGCTTCCCGTTCGTCATCGACGCGCGAACGAACGGGCTTTAGCCCCGTGGCGGCGCGCTCTACCGGTTGTGCCCGCGGCCGACTACCGAGCCGCGCGCGGGCATCCCGGCCCGCATGGACGCATAGACGCGCGGTGGTAGGTTCATGAGGCCCATGGTCAGCGCGATCCGTACGGTCGGACACGAGGAGCGTCTCTCCCTCGTGGATCACCTCGACGAGCTACGCACGCGCCTGATGATCAGCGGCGCGGTCCTCGCGGTGGCGTTCGGATTCTGCCTATGGCAGAACCACGCACTGTTGAAAATCATCAACAAGCCGCTGACGTCCCAGACCCGCAAGCAGGTGGAAAAGGGCGAGGGCACGACCGGCCAGGCGGTGCTCGCCCAGAAGGGCGTGGTGAAGGTCGCGGAAGATACCCGCGGCGCGCTGGTCCTGCTCGCCCAACCGGGCAGCGGCCTGTCATCGAGCACGCGCGCTCAGCTGCACCCCCTGCTCGAAGCGCTGAAGGCCGACGTGGCGAAGATCCCGCGCAACGCAGTGGGCGACAAGCCCGTGACGCTCGGCGTGGGCGAGCCGTTCACGACGACGATCACGGTGACGCTGTACTTCGCGCTGATCCTCTCGCTGCCGGTGATCCTGTACGAGCTCTACGGCTTCATCCTGCCGGCGCTCAAGCCGAATGAGAGACGCGCCGCGGTACCGCTGCTCACGGCCGTCCCGTTCCTGTTCGCGGCGGGCGTGCTGTTCGGCTACTTCGTGGTGCTCCCGGCGGCGGTGCGCTTCTTCGTGAACTTCAACTCGAGCGAGTTCAACGTGCTCGTCCAGGCGAGCACCTTCTACAGCTTCGCCTCCACGGTGCTGCTCGCGATGGGCCTGGTCTTCCAGGTCCCCGTGTTGATCCTCGGCGCCACGAGGCTCGGTCTCGTGACTCCGACCCAGCTGCGCCGCAGTCGCCGCTACGCGCTCTTGGCGTGCGCGAGCGTGGCGGCGTTCCTGCCGGGGGACGCGGTGACGCTCGTGTTGGAGACCGTCCCGCTGTACGTGTTGTATGAGGCGAGTATTCTTATCGCTACGTTCATCAAGCCCGCCGGCGGCGAGGTCCAGGAAGACCCCAGTCGCAGGGCCGATGGCGGCGGGGAGTCGGCCGGGGGACCGCCGCCATCAACGCCTGACCAAGCGCAACCAACCGTGCAGCAGATAATCGACCACGTGGACAGAGGGCTCTCCGACTGATGCTGTTCGACCTGAGAGGTCGCGGCCGTCGTCGCATGGTCCGCGTGATCTACACCGGCCTGGCGCTGCTGATGGGCGTCGGCCTGGTCGGCTTCGGCGTGGGCAGCTTCGGCGGCGGCGGGCTGTTCAACGCGGCGACGAGCAACGAAGGCTCCAACGCCGCGAGCTTCGCCAACCAGATCAAGAAGTACGAAAAGCTCACGAAGCTGCACCCGCGCCAGGCGAGCGGGTGGGAAGGCCTGACGAAGAACCTGCTCCACGAAGCGGGCGGCGAAGAATTCACGACGAACACCGGGCTCGTGACGAGCAAGGGCCAGGTGCTCTACAAACGCGCGTCGCAGGCGTGGAACAGCTACATCGCGCTGAACCCGCCGAAGCCGAACGCGGAACTCGCGCAGCTGATGTTCACGGTGTACGGGGAAACGGGGCTGAACGAACCGTCGAAGGCCGTGGAAGTCCTGCAGATCGTGGTCGCGGCTCGTCCGACCGCCGCGTACTACGCGCAGCTCGCGATCTACGCGTACAAAGCGAGCAACACCCGCCTCGGCGACCTGTCCGCCGCGAAGGCGGTGAGCCTCGCCCCGGCCAACTCGCGCACGCGCCTGAAGCGCGAACTCTCCGAATACAAGACCAACCCGTCGGGCGAAAAGGTCGTCACGACGAAGACGAACGGCAAAACCTACGAAGGCAAACTGAACTCCAAAGGCGAAGTCAAGGAAGCCAAACTCGTTCCGACGACGTCGAAAACGACGAGCACCAAAGGCACCACGAAAAAATAGCCCCAGGGCACTCGCATGGAGCGCTCGTCGAAGGACACGCCTCGCTACACCGCCCGCCTGCTCGTGGGCTGCGCTGACCGGCCGGGAATCGTGGCGGCGGTGTCCGGTTTCCTGTTCGAGCGCGGCGCGAACATCGTCTCCTCGCACCAGTACTCCTCCGACCCCACGGGCGGCCGCTTCTTCCTGCGCACCGAGTTTTTCCTCGACGGGGAGCTCGACCGAGGCGGCTTCATGGAGAGCTTCGACGCGGAGGTGGCGGGCCGTTTCGAGATGGACCGCGAGATCCGCTGGTGGGGCGAGCGCCAGCGGATGGCGATTCTCGTCTCGCGCCGCGACCACTGCCTACAGGACCTCCTGTGGCGCTGGCGCCGCGGCGAGCTCGACGCGGAGATCGTGGCGGTGATCTCGAACCACCCCGACCTCGAGCCCGAGTGCGCGGCGGTGGGCGTCCCATTCCACCACGTGCCGGTCGAGGAGGGCCGCAAGGCGCAGGCGGAGGCGCGGATGCTCGAGCTGTTGGCGGGCAATGCCGAGTTGCTGGTCCTCGCGCGCTATATGCAGGTGCTCAGCGGCGACTTCCTCGCCCGCGCCCGCATGCCCGCGATCAACATCCACCACTCGTTCCTGCCCGCGTTCGCGGGCGCCGACCCCTACCGCAGGGCGCGCGAGCGCGGCGTGAAGCTGATCGGCGCGACCGCCCACTACGTCACGGAGGAGCTCGACGACGGGCCGATCATCGACCAGGACGTGGTGCGCGTCGACCACCAGCAGACGGTCCACGACCTCGAGCGCGTGGGCCGCGACGTGGAGCGCCTGGTGCTCGCGCGGGCGGTCGCCCTGCACCTGGACGACCGCGTGATCGTGGACGGTCGACGCACGATCGTCTTCTGAGGGTGCTGGCCAAGCCCCAGCTTGGGTAGAATCGACGCGAGCCGGCTGTCTCGTCGGCACGCTCTCGGGCCGTTAGCTCAACCGGCAGAGCAGGGGCCTCTTAAGCCCAAGGTTGCAGGTTCGATTCCTGCACGGCCCACTCGTTTTCGCGACAGCCGACCCGGGTTTCCCGTAGGCCTTGGCGTTGCGCTTGAGGGCAGCGATCTCGCGTCAGCCGGGTCTTGCCACGGACCCGAACTCCTCGCGGCATGCAAATCATTTGATTATGCACGACGCGTGGTAGCTACTTAGGCTCGCACATTTGGATATGCAGAAACGGCGCTGGTAAATTCGGCGCAATTCTGCAATTCTTCCCATCGTGAAGAATCTAGCGACACAGTCGGACGTCAAAATTCTCGCTGCTTGCAGCGATGAGGATCGTCAAGGCATCCTACTCCGCTTGTACAAGAAGCCAGCTACCCAGAAGGAGCTGATTGCGGAGTTGCAACTGAGCTCCGGCACGATCAGTAAGCACATGAGAGTCCTCGAGGAAGCTGGTCTGGTGCTGCGAAGCCGCAGCCACAGTCCATACAGACTGACCGTCGGAGAGGAGATCTGGCAACTGCTGAGAGCTACAACCAACGTCTCTCAAGCCATTTCAAGGCTGACGGAAGAAGCAATCGAAGAACGCAGCAAGGAGCTGCAGCGAGCGGTGATGACAGAGGCAGAGGAGTCGGCGCGTAGTAGGGGTGCATAGATGATCTTCAACCCCTATGCATTTGCCGCCATCGATCGTTCTCCCCAGTCTGAACAAGGAGGCTGATCGAGCGTGCCACCGGACGAGCCCGAGATGGACCCCGCCGAGGGCGGGCTCGTGCGATCGCTCGCGAGGATGGCAATCGCACCGCTCACCAGCCTGGTGATCGCCGGCGTATCCCATGCTGCTCTGGATGTTCCTGAGGGCGTTGTGGCGCGCGTCTTGGCCCTCGTTCTTGAGATACAGGCGACTCTTTTTGCCGCTCGCTTTGTGACACACATTGAGCTGAAGTATTGGCAGTGGACCTCGCCCCGCCATCGCGTCTTGTGCGGGCTTATGGTGGTGGAGGGTCTGATAGCCGTCGGCTTCTTGATGACGGGACCGCTCCTATTCTTCGAAATAGGCGCGCCCAGCCCGCACAGCTTGAGCGTGCTGGAGTTCGACGCGGCCATCGTCCTGTTTTTCGCGATCCTTGTTCAGAGTCTCTTGGTGTCTTATCTCGTCGAGACTCTCAAGCTTGAGCGCGGCAGCGAGAACGCCAAGCACTGCCTCGTCGTTAGGGTTCTCAGGAGTTCGGCGATGCGCCTTGAGCTGGAGTGGTTGGTCAGGCGCTTGCAGAGGACGACGCCCGTAAATCATCTGAGTGTTTTGGTGCTGTGGATCCTGATCTCCCTATGCTCGGTGGCGTTCGCGAACAGCCCATCGGTGGGGCCCACAATCATCGGCTATCTCACTCCTAAGGAAGATCTAGGCGCCGATGCCACTGCTGATGAGATTGCGCGGCGCGCGTCTTTTCTAGCCGGCTGTGGTGCGCCGGGCGAGAAGAGCGATCTCGGCTCTACGATCCCGGCGAAACTGCGCACCGAAATGTATTCGCAGTGGTTCGGAAAAGGTCGAGGTCTTGGTGAAATATTCGGTGGGTGTATCAATCCAGCGCATGAGGTTGGGCATACCGGCGTGTGGGCTGCCGCTGGCTCATGCGACGGGATGTTTCGAAGCTTGGCCGTCGCCACGCCTAACGGGCCGGGTGCCATTCTTCTCTGGGGTCCAGGTCGCTTTGCCCTTGAAGAAGCCGCAGCAGGGCGATTGCTGAGCGCGACAGCGCACGTGCTTGTGGGTAGCGGAGATATGTACACGGTTACTACGACCTCGGGCACGAGCGTCTTCCTTCGAGTCGAATTGTCGAACGGTGATGGTGGGCTTAAGGGCAAGCCGCGCACCTGCTCTCAGATCAAGGAAGACCCCGTGCCCTTTTTGCGTATTCCACCGGCCCTAACCCGCTTGTGGGTATCTGAGATGCAGTCCGAGGAAAGGTGGCTCTGGCCTCGTCTCGAGATCGGCTTGGAAAGCGACCATGGGTTCGAATTCCACAGCCTGAATCGAGCCGACACGACCCGCCGGACGGCAAAATGCGACTCTGAAACTAGCTGCACACTAGTAGTGGGCGGCTCAAAATCCGAGAGTTCAGGCTATGGGCAAGTGAGCATCGAAAAGCTCATGGCATATGCCCCAGCCCCGTTCTGAGGCACATCTCCACGCCTGGAACGGAAACTCAGGCCACAGCACTCCCCGCAATAATCGTCTGCTTCCCAGCCTCCGTCCAAACGACCTGCTCTCGCCCCGGCCCAACCCCGATCATCGCGATGTCCACGCCGATGTGCTCGGCGATGAAGTCGAGGTATTCGCGGGCGCCGGCGGGAAGGTCTGAGAGCGTGCGGCACTCGCCGAGGTCCTCCTTCCAGCCGGGAAGCTCGGTGAGCTTGGCGGTGGTGTGGTGCAGGACTGTCTGGTGGTAGGGGAAGTCCTCGAACTCCGCGCCTTCGCTGCCCTCGTAGCTGGTGCAGACCTGGATGCGGTCGAGGCCTGAGAGGACGTCGAGCTTGGTGATGACGAGCGAGGTCATGGTGTTCAGCCGTGCGGCGTAGTGGAGCGCGACGAGGTCGAGCCAGCCGGTGCGCCTGGGCCTGCCGGTGGTCGTGCCGAACTCGCCGCCACGGGACCTGATCGTCTCGCCCATATCTTCGTGCAGCTCGCTCGGGAACGGGCCCGCTCCGACGCGCGTGGTGTAGGCCTTGGAGATGCCCCACACCTCGTCGATTGCCATCGGGCCGATGCCGCTGCCGACGCACGCGGCGCCCGCGAGCGGGTTGGAGGAGGTGACGAACGGATACGTGCCGTGGTCGATGTCGAGCATTGCGCCCTGCGCACCCTCGAGGATCACGACCTTGTTGTCGTCGAGCATCTGCCACATCAGCTTGGCGGTGTCCGCGATGTGCTGCTCCAGTCGGTGGCCGAACGTGAGGTATTCCTCGACCATCGTGTGCAGGTCGAGCGCGGGGTCCTTCTCGAAGGGGCGCAGCGAGAGGCGCTTGGGCTCCATCGCGGCGACGATCTTCTTCTTCAGGATCTTCTCGTCGAGCAGGTCCTGCACGCGGATTCCGAGCCGCGCGGCCTTGTCCGCGTAGCATGGGCCGATCCCGCGGCGGGTGGTGCCGATCTGCAGGCTCCCGAGTTTCGCCTCGCCCGCCGAGTCCAGGAGCATGTGGTAGGGCATGATCAGGTGGGCGTTGGAGGAGATGCGCAGCCCGCCCACGTCCACGCCGCGGGCGCGCAGCCCGTCCAGCTCGCTGATCAGCACCTTCGGGTCGATCACCACGCCGTTGCCGATCACGCAGCGCTTGCCGGGGTAGAGGATCCCGGAGGGGATCAGGTGGAGCTTCCACTCCACGTCGCCGCGCACGATCGTGTGGCCGGCGTTGTTGCCGCCCTGGAAGCGCACCACGGCGTCGCCGTGTTCGGCGAGCAGATCGGTGATCTTGCCCTTGCCCTCGTCGCCCCACTGGGCGCCAACTATCACTATGCCTGGCATCGCTAGTGAAGTTTACGGACGGTCGGCCGTCGAACCGTGCTCGTGCAGATAAAGACCTGGAGCGTCCTCCGGCGATCGCGAGAACTTGCTCTCGTCCGCTGGGTACGTTTTTCGGTCGTCTTTTCCGTTGAGCGGCAAGACGTCGCCGCAGATCTCGACGAGCCGCGACACAGTACGAGCGCCTAGGCGCTCCGAGAGCTCGTCTGGCATCAGGTTTGTCGTCGCAATAATCGCTCGCTCAGCCTCATAGCGGGCGTTGATGATCGAGTAGAGTTGCTCGAGTACCCAGTCCGTTGTGTTCTCTGCCCCGAGATCATCGATGTGGAGCAGGTCAACCTCCGTCAAACGGTCGATCAGATCTAGCTTTCCTCCGGAGTCCATCGACTCGCGCAGGAGGTTGAGCATCCGAGGGAGCGAGTAAATCGCAACTGAGCGATCCGCTTCAAGCGCAGCTTTTGAGACAAGCATCGCCAGGGTTGTCTTGCCAGTGCCGATGTCGCCCTGGATCCACAGCCCCTTGCCGCCATCGAGGTTCTTGCGGATCTGCCGAACATAGCTGCGCACTTGGCTTACTTGATAAGTCGCTCGTCGCTCGATCTCGGGGAGGGGCTGGCGGTCAAACGAGACACCCTCGTAGCGCTTGGGAAGTCGTCCCTCTAGGCGAGCCGTCCTGCGCCGAGCGATCCTTCCCTGGCGGCAGCCGCAGTCTGTGGCGGTGTTTGTCTCCTCATCGACTAGGAAGCCGCTCCCGTCGCATAGGCCCAGAGCGCATGCGCCCGAGATCGTCGGCTTCCTGAAACGCAGATCCTGGATCTGGGGGAAGTCTTCTCCGAGATATCCAGGTCGCTCGTCGCTCATTGTTCGTAGCGCTCGCCGGCGTAGTTCATGAACTTCGGGTACTCCTTCTGGAACGTCAGCGTGACTTTCCCGACCGCCCCGTTCCGATGCTTCGCGATCAGCAGGTCGGCCTCGCCGGGGCGCTCGGAGTCCTCGTTGTAGTACTCGTCGCGGTAGATGAACATCACCAGGTCGGAGTCTTGCTCCAGGTTTCCACTCTCGCGCAGGTCCGACAGCTGCGGCTTCTTGTCCGGGCGGGTCTCGACCGCGCGGCTGAGCTGCGACAGCGCGATCACCGGCACCCCCAGCTCGCGCGCGAGGATCTTCAGCCCACGGCTCAGCTCGCCCACCGCGGTCACGCGGCTGTCGTAGCGGCTGTCGGTGCGCATCAGCTGCAGGTAGTCGATGATGATGAGGCCCAGGCCGCCCTCGCACTGGCTGTGCAGGCGCCTCGCCTTCGCGCGGATCTCGAGCATCCCCACGTCGCTCGAGTCGTCCACCCACAGCGGCGCCGCCGCGAGGCGCTGGCTGGCGTTGAGGATCTTCGGCCAGCGCTGCTCGGAGACGCGGCCCTTGCGCAGCTCCTCCCCCTTGATGCGTGCCTGAGAGGCCACGAACCGCTGTGCGAGCTCCGCCTCCGCCATCTCCAGCGAGAACAGCGCGACGGGCTTTTTGTGCTCCACGGAGGCGTTCTCCGCGATGTTGCACACGAGCGCGCTCTTGCCCATCGCGGGGCGCGCGGCGATGATGATCAGGTTGCCCGGCTGGAAGCCGCCGGTGATCTCGTCGAGGTCCTTGAAGCCGGACGGGGTGCCCGTCAGCGACGTGCCCTCGAGCGAGAGCCGGTGCATCTTGTCGAGCTCCTCGTGGAGCACTTCCTCGATCGCGCGGAAGTCCTGCTGGCGGTCGTCGCGCCCGACCTCCAGCATCGCCTTCTCCGCCTGCTCCACCAGCTCGCGCGGAGGCGCGTCGTGGCCGAGCACGCTCTCCTGGATCTCGTAAGAGGTCTTCAGCAGGCGCCTCAGCAGCGCGTTCTCGCGCACGATCTGTGCGTAGCGGCGCGCGTGCCCGGCCGCGGGCACCACGCCGGTCAGCTCGTCCACGGTGGCCGCTCCGCCTACGTCCTCGAGCTTGCCCGCCTGGCGCAGCCGGTCGGTGACCGTCAGCACGTCCACCGGCTCGCTCTCGTTGTAGAGGGCGAGCATCGCCTCGTAGATCAGCGCGTGGCGCTCGCGGTAGAAGTCTTCCGCGCGCAGCCCCTCTTCGATCACCAGCGCGTACAGCGAGCGGTCAGACAGCAGGATCGCGCCGAGGACGGACTGCTCGGCGTCGAGGTTGTGCGGCGGCGTGATCGCGCCCGCCGAGGCGCCAGCTGCGCCGTTGGATGTGGGTACCGCGCTTATGGCCATGGTCGTGCCGAGTCTAGGCCGCGCCCGAGCGCGGCCCAGCGGTCGTTCCCGCAAATGCGGCGCGAAAAAGATGCGGCGTCGTCACGAACACATGTTCGCAGCAACCAAAGACGGACCCGCCACGCCCGGTGGCAGTTCTCGGCTAAGCGGAGGAGTTGAGACGAGCGTCCCTCGCCGCGTAGCGGCCTGGGACGCTCCGGCTCAATCTCCGGAGCGCCTATTTCTTGGCAACAACCATGGTCTTGATCGTCGCGGTCACACCGTCGACCACTTCGACCACCACCATGTAGGTGCCGACGTTCTTGATCGGCTCGGGGAGGTGCACGCCGCGTTTGTCGATCCGCAGCCCACGAGCTTCGCGGATCGCGCTCGCGATGTCCTGCGCCGTGACGGACCCGAACAGCCGTCCGTCCGCGCCGGCCTGCTGCGGGATCGTCAGCACCGTGCGGTTCAGCAGGTTGACGTTCTCCTGTGCTTTCTCGACCGCTTCGCGCGCCATCCGCTCGGCCGCCGCCTGACGCTGGCGGATCGTCTCTATCGCGCCTTTGGTCGCCGGCTGGGCGAGGTTACGCGGGAGCAGGTAGTTGCGCAGGTAGCCCTTCGATACGTCCACCACCGCACCCTGCTCACCGAGAGCCTCGACGTCCTTGAGGAGAATCGCTTCGGGCACCGTTACCCCTAGCGGTCGCCGCGGTCGCCGCGCTCACGACGGGGGCTGTCGTCGCGGCCACCCTCGTTCACGTAGGGCAGCAGCGCCAGCTCGCGCGCCCGCTTGACCGCACGCGCGATCTGCACCTGGTGGCGGCGGCACGAGCCGGTGATCCGCCGCGAGCGGATCTTGCCCTTCTCCGAGATGAACTTCTTCAGCGAGGCGATGTCCTTGTAGTCGACCTGGTCGACCTTGTCGCGGCAGTGCTGGCAGGGCTTGCGCCGGCCGCTGCCGGCCGCGCCCTTCTTGTCCCTGCGACGAACCGGCTTGCCGCGACCGCGTGCCTTGGCCATCAGAGTTCTCCGCCGCAGCTGCGGTTACGATCGAGCATGGATACGGTGGAAAACACTAAGACCTCGCTGTCTGGCTAGAACGGAATGTCGTCGTCGCCGGCTCCGCTGGCGACAGGTGCGGGCTGGAAGTCCCCTTCGTCTACCGGGACGTCGCTACCCCTGGAAGCTCCATTGCCGGCGAATCCGCCCCCGCCGGAGGCATCGTCGCGCGAACCCAGGAACTGCACCGAGTCGGCAATGATATCGATGTCCTGGCGTTTTGCACCCTCCTGGGTCTCCCACTCCCGCCACTCCAGGCGTCCGTCGATCGCCACGGGGCGTCCCTTGGAGAGATAGCGGGCCGCATTCTCGCCCTGCGCGCCCCACACGGTGACGTTGAAGTAGTTCGGCTTGTCCTCCCATTCGCCGCTGCTTCCCTTGCGGCGGGTGTTGCAAGCGATGCGGAGCTTGCACACCGAAGTGCCGCTCGGCAGCGAGCGCAGCTCCGGGTCGGCGGTGAGGTTCCCGGTCAATACGACCCGGTTGATGTTTGTGGCGGCCACGGCTCTATTCCTTTCAGCTTGTTCCTCGTGCGGTCCTCGGACCTTGAAACTCGAACGATCGAGTCTAGACCGGCCTTCGGGCGTGACGCGAGCGCCACGCCCAGACGACCCCGCTTATTGCGAGGATCGCTTCGTGCGCGTGGAGGTGCGGAACACCTCGTCCCAGTATGGCGCGCTGATGCCGAAGCCGCGCGTGTCGTCCTGGAAGTGGTGGCGCATGTGCCGCTCGCGCAGCATCCGGCCGAGGCGTCCGTGCGGGCGGAAGTGGTGCAGGTAGTAGTGCATCATGTCGTAGATCAGGTAGCCCGTGAAGAAGCCCGCGCCGAGCGCCGGCGCGTAGCGCGAGCCGAACACGACGTAGAGCACCCCGAACACCGCCGCCGCGAGCGGGACGCTCACAGCGGGGGGCATCACGAGCCGCAGGGGGTCGTTGGGGTGGTCGTGGTGGACGCCGTGGATGATCCAGTGCAGGCGCGCCCCAAGACCGTCCTCGGGCTCGAAGTGGAACACGAGCCGGTGCAGCCAGTACTCGAACAGCGTCCACAGCGCGTAGCCCGCCACGGCCAGGCCCAGCACCGACACGACGCCGAGGCTCGAGAGGCCCCAGGCCGCCATCGCGGCGATCGCCGGCCCGAAGATGATCACCGGCACGCTCGGGTGCACGCGCGAGAGCGCGTCGAGCGCCCGCGACTCGAACATCGGCGGCGAGGCCCGCAGCACGTCGGTCCTACTGGTGGTGCGGTCGCTCATGTCCTCGGCAGCCCAGTTCATCGGTCCGATCTTATTACTCCACACGAGAACATCACGTGCGTAGTAACCCACGACTCCTCGCGGAGATATCCAGCTTTGGAACTTAGGCGAGGTCAGCGACGGGTACGTCGGCGAGCGCCGGAGCCTCGATCGGCTCAGCCTCCTCGTGAGCCTCTGGCTCAGTGCGCCGCGCGGGCGGCGCCGAGGAGGAGCGCATGTCCGGAGCGTCGGGCACCCCGGGCTTCAGCTTGATGATCCGGAAGCGCACGAGCCCGTCGGTGATGCGCAGCGTGCGGTCGAGGCCGCTGAGCAGGTCCGGGCTTCCCGCGTGGAACTGCAGCAGGTGGTACTCCGCGCTCGACTGCTTGTCGATCGGGTAGGTCAGCGGCCGCTCGCCCCACTCGTCGTGGCGCAGCAGCTCGCCCTGCGCCTCGATCGTCGCGCGGGTGTCGGCGACGATCTTCGCGCGCGTCGCATCCTCGGCCTTGGGGTCGAGCAGGAGCACGAGGTCGTATGTGGGTGCGGGCAGGGTCATGGGTCGCTGCGCGAAAGAGTAGCGGGTCGCGCGAGCTTCTACCCCGCGCGTCCCTTCGCGCGGATGTCTGCGAGCTGCTCGTCGATCCAGTCGCCGGGGTCGCGCGAGGTCACGATCTCCACCAATCCGTCGGCTCTCCTGCGGCGCTCGTGCGGCTCCATCGTCAGCGCCGCGTAGATCGAGTTGGCCAGCTCCTGGATGTCGAACGGGTTCACCGACAGCGCGTACTCGCCGAGCTCCTCGTGTGCGCCGGTGTTCTCCGAGAGGATCGACACGCCCTCGCGCTCGTTGACGATCGGACCCTCCTTGGCGACGAGGTTCATGCCGTCGAACATCGCGTTCACCAGCAGCACGTCGTAGTGCTTGTACGCGGCCATCGCCTCGTCCAGGTCGTCGCGCAGCTTCAGCTGGATCGGCATCCAGTCGGGGGTGCCGTGGCGGTGGTTGACGACCGCCACGAGCGCCTCGATCCGCTCCAGGTACTCGGCGTACTGGGGCACATCGGTCCGTGAGGGCATCATCTGCGCCATGAACGTCACGCGCTCGGAGAACTCGGGGTGCTGCTCGAGGAACAGGTCGAACGCGGAGAACCCGCGCAGCACGTTCTTGCTCAGGTCGGCGCGGTCCACGCGCAGGATCAGGAAGTCGCGGCGGCGGCGCAGCAGCTCCTCCTCGAACTGGCTCACGCGCTCGCCCTGGGCGATCTGGCGCGTCGCCTTGTGGTCGATCGGCAGCGGATAGGCCCTCACCCATACCTCGCGGTCGCGGAACTTCACCACGCCGCGCTCGAAGTCCACGTCGAGGTCCATCAGATCGCGACAGCACTGCAGGAAGTTGTGCCTGTAGGAGCGGGTGTGGAAGCCCACGATGTCGTTCGCGAGCAGCCCCGCGAAGATCTCCTCGCGGATCCGTGTCGGCAGCACCCGCCAGGAGTCCGGCTGGGTCCACGGGATATGGATGAAGTGGTGCAGGAACACGTCCGGGCGAGCCCTGCGGACGAGGTCCGGCAGCGTGTAGAGGTGGTAGTCGTGGACCATCACCACCGGTTCGGCGGTGTCGTGCAGCTGCTCCACCACGGCGCGCGCGAGGTCTTCGTTGACGACGTTGTAGCCGAACTCGAACGCCTCGATCTCCTCGCGGCGGATGTCTGGCGCGTTGGACAGGTCCCACAGGTAGTGCTGGATGAACCACAGCATCGGGTTGGCGAACTCGTTGTAGAAGCGGTCGTACGCGTCCGGGTCGCTCACCACCAGGCGCACGTGGTATTCCCCGCCCGCCGGCGATCGCACCGGGAACGCGTGGCCGCCGTGCGCACGCGAGACGTTCGCGTCGTGCTCGTTCATCGCCGAGGCGATCCAGATCGCTTCGCGGTGGGACGCGAGGCCCGTCAGGGCCGTCACCAGTCCGCCGGAGCCGCGCTGGACCTCACCGTCGGCCTGGAAAGTGACCGGACCGCGGTTGCTGACCAGCACCAGCGGAGTCCGCTGTGCCGGCTCCCCGGTCATGCTTCGCGCAGCTCGTTGAAGATCTTGAGGTAGTCGCGCAGGTAGCGCGGGGTGAGGAAGTGCGTGCGGACGTGCTCCTTGCCACGTTTGCCGAGCGAGCGGCCCAGCTCCGGGTCGCGCAGGATCTCGAGCGTGCGCTCGGCGCATTCCTCGGCGCTGGAGACGAGGTAGCCGGTGACGCCGTCCTCGATCTGCAGGGGTATCCCGCCGACGTTGCCGCCGATGAACGGACGCCCCTTCCAGATCGCCTCCGACACCGTCAGCCCGAACCCCTCGCGGGTGGACTTCTGGATCAGGACGTCGGCGTGGGACTGGAACGCGTTGACCTCGATCGCGCCGACGTTGTTGAAGTTGTTGAGGATGTGCACGTCGGGGTCGCCGTCGGCGTGGGCGACGGTGGCGTTGAAGAAGTCCCAGCCCTCGGGGTCGTCGCTGGCCATCGAGCCCACCAGCGCCAGCTGCACGTCGGGGTTCGTCTGCTTGACCTGACGATATGAGTCGATCACCCCCAGCGGGTCCTTCCACGGGTCGAAGCGCGAGACCTGGCAGATCAGCGGCCGGTCGAGGTCGATGCCGAACTGCCCGCACACGAACGCCGCGTCCTCCGGCGAGAGCGCCATGTTCTTCGGCGTCAACGGGTCGATCGCGGGCGGCACCACGTTGACGTGGCCGCCCATCCCCGTGGGGACGTACTCGCGCATGTGGAACAGCGACTGCGGGTAGTCCTTGATGTAGGGCAGCAGCTGCGCGATCGTGTCCGGGTTGGGGGTTGACACGTCGATGTGGCAGCGCCACACCCAGCCCTTGGACTTCTCCGGGACGAGCTGGAAGAGCGCTGCGGGCTGGGGGTCGTGCACGAGGCACACGTCCCACCCATCGGAGAGCTCCCTGGCGTTCATCTCGTTGTACTTGCGCCAGGTCGCCCACTGCTCCTCGTCGAGGTCCTGCGGCGCGCCTTGAAGTGCGTTGTGCATGAGCTTGGTCGCGTTGAAGAACTCTTCGCGGCCGTAGATCACGTGCCACTCGCAGTCGAGTCCCACGTCGCGCATCAACGGCACGAGCGTGTAGAGGATCTCCGAGACGCCTCCGCCGAACGCGGTCGCGGAGATGTGCACCACCCGCTGACCCTTCAGCGGCTCGGCCAGCTCACGGATTTCGGCGATCAGATCGCGCCCGCAGATGTGGGTGTAGTCGGCGAGTGTCTTGTGGCCTACGGCGACGGGCTGGAGCACGCGCCGGCACGATACCTAACCGCGCGCGCTGATCCGGCCTCGTGGTCTTTCGCAGTTTGCGGGCCTGTACCCACACGAGGAGCCGAGGCGAGAACTATCGTCTAGGCGGATGCTCAACGGGCGCCTCTATCGCGCGGCCTTCGTGCCCTTCCTGTTCGCACTCGCAATCGCCGCGTTCTCGCTCGGGGGGCGCCCGCTGCCGCTCACCTCGACGCTCGCCCCCGACGCGTTCGAAGGCAAGCGTGCCTTCGCCGAGCTGAACCGCCTCGCGGCGACCTTCCCCGAAAGGCGTCCCGGCAGCGCGGGCGACGATGCGCTCGCCAACTACGTCATGCGTATGCTCGAAGGGCTCGGCGGCAGCGCCGGTGGAGGCTTCTCGGTGCACGAGCAGCGCTTCGAAGCGCAGACGATAGACGGCGAGCGCACGCTGAGCACCGTCGTCGCGCAACGGCCCGGCTCCACCAACGCCGCGCCGATCGTGATCGTCGCGCACCGCGACGCGGCGGTACGAGGCTCGCGGGCGGAGCTGTCGGGGACGGCGGCGCTGCTCGAGCTGGCGCGGGTGTTCGCGGCGCGCGAGACGAAGCGCACGATCATCCTCGCGTCCACCAGCGGCGGCAGCGGCGGCGACGCCGGCACAAGCGAGCTGCTTGCCAGCCTGCACGGGCCCTTCGACGCGGCGATCGTGCTCGGCGACGTCGCCGGCGTCCATGGACGCCGGCCGTCGGTGGTGCCCTACTCCGACGGCTTCGGCTCCGCGCCCCTGCAGCTGCAGCGCACGGTCGTGGACGCGCTCAAGAACGAGGCCGCCTACGACGCCGGCGCACCGAGCCTGTTCGGCCAGCTGGCGCACCTCGCGTTCCCGCTCGCGGTGGGCGAGCAGGGCGTGCTCGACCGCGACGGCCTCCCGGCGGTGCTCGTCCAGGTCTCCGGCGAACGCGGCCCCTCCCCCGGGCAGGTGGTGAGCGCGGAACGGATGGAAGGGTTCGGTCGCGCGACGCTCAGCGCGGTCGACGCCCTCGACAAGGCCCCGGATGTCTCCCACGCGATGCAGGGCGGCCTGCTGCTGCAGCGCAAGACCGTGCCCGCGTGGGCGCTGAGGCTCCTCACCGGGATGCTGCTCGTGCCGGTGCTGGTGGCGCTCGCCGACGGCCTGGCGCGTGCACGCCGAAGGCGCCTGCGCGTGGGCCGGTGGACGCTGTGGACGCTCAGCTGCGCCCTGCCGTTCTTCGCGTGCGCGCTGTTCGCGTACCTGCTCGGCTGGCTGGGAATCGTCGGCGCAGCGCCGTCGGTGCCGGTCCTGCCGAGCGCCATGCCGTTCGACGGGAAGGCCGCCACCGCGGTAGTCGCGGCGCTGCTCACGTTCGCGCTGTCGTGGCTCCTGTGGGTGACGCTCGTGCGGCGTCTGGGCTGGGGCGCGCGAGCCGACCCGGAGACCGGCGGCCTGGCGATGATGATCGTGGCGCTGGGGATCGGCGTGGTGGTGTGGGCGGCCAACCCGTTCACCGCTCTGCTGATGCTGCCCGCGCTCCACCTCGGCCTGCTGCTCGCCTCGCCCGAGCTGCGCCCCCGGCGCGGCGGCTCCTACGCGCTGATCGCGGTCGCGATGGTGCCGCTGGTACTGCTCGTCGTCTTCTATGCCCACCAGCTCGGCCTCGGGGCGGGCGGGGTGGCGTGGACGGGCCTGCTGCTGCTCGCGGGCGGTCACGTGGGTTTCTTCGCGGCGCTGGTGTGGAGCGCGGCGCTCGGCTGCGTGGTCGCGGCCGGGATCGTGGCAGCGGGCGCCGCCGCGCCGCTGCCGTTGCCCGGGATGCGCTCGACCGACGACGCGGAGGTGACGATCCGCGGCCCTCTCTCATACGCCGGGCCGGGATCGCTTGGTGGGACGGAGTCCGCTCTGCGACGATAGGGGCGCTGTGTCCGACCTCTCGCTCAGCTCCTCAGCCCCCACGGGATCGGCTGCGGCCGAGGAGCGTCGATCGCTCTCCGCACGCGCGCTGCGCGTGCTCGCGGTGGTGGTGATCGCGGCGGGTGGGCTCGCGCTGATCGACGCGGGCGTCACGCTCGTGTGGCAGGAGCCGGTCTCCGCGCTGATCGCCACGCTGCGCCAGGATCGCCTCGGCGAGCAGCTGCGCAAGGTCGAACGCGCGCCCGCCACGCCGGCCGAGCGCCGCACGCTCGCGAGCCTCGACGACCAGCGTCGGCGGATCGCGTTCCTGGCGCGTGAGCTGCAGCGCCACACCCCCGTCGGCAGCCCGATCGGGCGGATCGTGATCCCGCGGATCGGCGCGAGCTTCGTGATGGTGGACGGAACGAGCACCCAGGCCCTCGAGAGCGGGCCGGGGATCTACCCGGCAACCGCCTTCCCGGGCATACCGGGAACGACGGCCATCGCGGGGCACCGAACGACCTACCTGGCCCCGTTTCGCCACATCGACGCTCTGAGGTCCGGGAGCCGGATCGAGCTGCAGATGCCCTACGCGCACTTCACCTACACGGTCGTCGGCCAGCGCGTGGTCGAACCCACGGACGTGCAGGCGGCGGTCGCGAAGGTCGGCTACACGCGCCTGGTGCTGTCCGCGTGCACGCCGCTGTTCAGCGCCGCCAAACGCCTGCTGGTGTACGCGCGGCTGACACGTACGGTTCCAGAGGGTGCCGCGCGACGCCTGCTCGCGCGCCCGATCGACGCGCCGGCGAGCGCCACCGAGGCGCGGCGCGAGCTAGACACGATGCTCAAAGCCCTCGATCGCAACCGTTTCACCCCGCTCGTCTGACAGCGACACCCCGGGCGGGCCATCCACCACCTCGCCCACCCACGTGACGTCCACCTCGCCGAGCGCATGGACGGCCAGCTCGACCGCGGCGCGATCGTCAGCGGCGGCGCAGAAGCACAGCTCGTAGTCTTCGCCGCCCGCCGCCGCGAGACGCCACGGAGCGACTCCCAGCTCGGCGGCTATCTCGGCGACACCCTCGGCGAGGGGAAGCGTCGCGAGCCGAACGTGCAGGCAAAGCCCGCTGCGCTCGCCGATGTGGGCGGCGTCGGTGGCGAGCCCGTCGGAGAGGTCGATCATCGCGTGCGCGCCCGCCTGCGCCAGCGCGCGTCCCTCGCTCAGCCTGGGCATCGGGTTGCGCGCGCGCTCGAGCGTCGCCAACGCCTGCGGGGTGCGCTGTGCCTGCCCTTCCATCACCGCGAGCGCCGCGCCTGCGCTGCCGAGTCCCCCGGTGACGCCGACGAGATCGCCGACCCGCGCCCCGTCTCGGCCGACGAGCTCCTCGGCGCTGTCGGCCCAGCCGACGGCGGTCACGGAAACGGTCAGCACCGGCGCCGCCACGACGTCCCCGCCGAGGATCGCGGTGCCCGTCCGTGCGGCGAGCGCGCCCGCCGCACGCACCAGCTCCATCGCGCGGTCGTGTCCGAAGTCGGCCGGCAGGCCGAGCATCAGGTATGCCTCACCCGGGTCGGCGCCCATCGCGGCGAGATCCGAGAGGGCGCCCGCCAGCGCCCGATGTCCCACCTCGGCTGGTGTCGCCCAGCCGTCGTCGAGGCGGAAGTGAACGCCCTCGACCATCGCGTCCACGGACGTCACGCACACCGGCCGCGCTCGCACGACGGCCGCGTCGTCGCCGATCCCGCGCAAGACCCGCGAGTCGCCGCCGGAGAGCTCGGCGGCGATGGCTTCGATCAGTGAGCGCTCGAAACCCGCCAAGGACGGGTGTTCAGCGGTGCCGGTAGACGATGCGCGCGCGATCGAGGTCGTAGGGGGAGAGCTCGCAGCGCACGCGATCACCGGGGAGGATGCGGATCCTGAAACGCCGCATCTTGCCCGCCACGTGTCCCAGTACCACGTGGTCGTTGTCGAGCTTAACTCGAAACATCGCGTTCGGCAGGGCCTCGATCACCTCGCCCTCGAATTCAACCTTGTCCTCCTTCGCCACGCCGCATCCCATCTGGTCGCTCACACCGCATAGGCGGGCAACCGTTCGTTTGTGTTTCGAGACTCAAACTACCAGCGTGGGAGCCGCGAAGGTGCTTGGGTGCGACTGGCGCGTGCTCTCAGCCCGGCGATGCTCCCCCGGTTTTCTTGATCCCAGGTTCCTTCGCGGCCGGGGGTGACGGCGCTTCGGTGGGCGTCTTTGCGGGCGGGGTGTGCGAGGGCGGTTCGCTCGGCGTGCTGTTGCCGTTGCCCTGAGCGCCGCCCGTTTCCTTGCCTTCTTTGGATTTGCTCCCGGGCTTTTTGGGCTTCTTCTTGGCCTTCGCTTCCTTTTCGCTTTCCTGCGTGGCCACGCTCTGGCCGGTGGTGGCGAATTTGCCGTAGAAGGGCTTGTAGGAGATCGCTTCTTTCGGCTGCGGGAATTCGGTGCACGACTGGCCTTCGGTGACGGCCGACATGTACGCGTGCCAGATTTCCGCGGGCAGGTAGCCACCCTGCTGCGGCTCGCCGTGCACGTCGGTCATCGAGACTCGCTTGCTTGGGTAGCCCATCCACACGACGGTCGAGTAGTTGGGCGTGTACCCGTCGAGCCACGCGTCGATCAGTTCGCTCGTGGTGCCCGTCTTGGCGGCTGTGGGGCAGTTGATCGCGGACCGGCCCGCGGTGCCGCCGAGCACGTTGTCGTGCAGGATTTCCGTCTCCTTGGCGGTGACGCCTTCGCTGAGCACCTTCACGCGATGAGGGGTGCCCCAGGTGCTGTCCACGCGGCCGTTGGGAAACGCCACCTTGGTGATGGCGATCGGCGCGTTACGCCAGCCGCCGTCGGCGAGGGTCGCGTACACATCGGCCATTTCCAGCGGCGTCACCCCGAGCGTGAGCCCGCCCAGCGCCTCGGCGGGATAGCTCGATAGATGGGTTTTCACCCCCATCTCGTAGGCGGTGTGGGTGACCGTTTCCTCGCCCAGGTCGGCTGCGAGCTGGGCGTAGACGGTGTTGTCGGAGGCGAGCGTCGCCTGCACGAGGTTGATCGACTTGTTCAGCGACGTTCCCTCGAACGTCTCGACTTTGTACTTCGGTTCCGAGGCCAGCCAGCCCGGTTCGAGCGTGTGCGAGACGTAGACGGTGCTGTTCGGGTCGACTCCGCGCGAGAGCGCGTCGGCGAGGTCTATCGCCTTGAACGTGGAGCCGGGCTGTCGGTGTCCGTCGGCGGCGAGGTTGTACTGCGACTTCTCGTAGCTCTCGGACTCGGCCATCGCCTCGATGTCGCCGTTGTGGGGGTTGATTGTGACGATCGCCGATGCGGGGTCTTCGGGCTCGTTGAGCACTTCGGCGATCGCTTTACGCGCGAGCCGCTGCATGTTGAGGTCGATCGTCGTGTAGACCTTCAGCCCGCCCTGCTGGACGGCCTTTTCGCCGTAGCGGTGAATCAGCAGCTCGCGGACGTATTCGAAGAAGAAGTCCTCGCGTCGCTGCGAGTAGTAGTGCCCCGGGTGCGTCTCCAATCCCAGGGCCTCGGTCGCTGTGGCCTGTGCGGGCGTGATGTAGTGGAGTTCGGCCATCTTCGCGAGTACCTCGTTGCGTCGCTCCTTCGCGGCGGCGGGATCAAGCAGCGGGTTGTACTGCGACGGCGCCTGCGGCAGGCCTGCGAGGACCGCGGACTGCTCGAGGTTGAGCTGCGAGGCGGGCTTGTCGAAGAAGATCCTCGCCGCGGCCTGCACGCCGATGGCGGTCTGCCCACCGAGGGTGCCGTAGGGGACGCTGTTGAGATAACTGGTGAGGATCGATTTCTTGGAGTGCACTTTCTCGTAGTCGAGCGCGAGCTTCGCCTCGATGATCTTCTGCTTGAACGTGTGCTGGTCGCCGCCGAGATAGAGGTTGCGCATCAGCTGCATCGTGATCGTGGAGCCGCCCTGCAGCGCCGCGCCGTGGAGGACGTCCTTGATCGCCGCGCGGAAGATCCCGGTGAGATCGACGCCGTTGTTCTTGTAGAAGCGCTGGTCCTCGATCGCGACCGTCGCGTTCCTCAGATTCGACGGGATTTCGCTCCAGTTGATCGGGCTGCGCAGCTCGTCCGACTGGATGAAGCCGAGGCGGGTGCCGTCGGAGGCGAACACCTGCGAGCTGCCGCCGCTGAGGAGCGGGCGCAGGGTGGAGAGCGCGGGCGCTTCCTGGGCGACGTTCAGCACGTAGGCGACCGCGGCGATCGTGCCGACGATGAGCGTGCTGAGGAGGACCCCGCCGCCGACGAGGAAGAGTCGTGAGCTCCCGGAGCGGCCGTGCCGATACCGGCGCTTGCGTGCTTGTCGAGACATCGCAGGAGCTTCGAGATTACCGTGCCGCGGTGTGATTTCTCGCCGGTCCCATCGTGACTGTGTCTAGGCTCGCTCGTAAGCGCCATGAACTCCGACACCGCCGACCCAGCTCTCCGTACCGTGGGCGCCTCCCGCGCCGCGCGCGCGTCGGCCTTCGCGACGGGGGGCTGGTGGTCCCGTCTGCGCGCCGATCCGGCGCGGATGACCGCCGTGCGCGAGAGCTGGCGGGCGCTGTGGAGCTCGCGGCTGCTGGTGTGGGCGAGCGGCGTGGCGACGATCCTCACGCTCGGCTTCGGACCGGTGCGCGGCGCGTTCGATCCGCCCGGGGTCACGCGCGGGTTCGGTTGGCTCGGGGATCTGCTGGCCGCCCCGGCGGCGCGCTGGGACGCGGACTGGTATCTGGTGATCGCGCACTACGGCTATCGCCCCGACCTCGGCTCCTACACGGCCTCGCGCGACGCGTTCTTTCCCCTGTATCCCCTCGGCCTGCGCGCCGTCTCCGCGCTCGGCCCGCCGCCGGTGCTGGCGGGCGTGCTGCTGTCGGTGGCCGCCCTGGCTTTCGCGCTGTATGGCATCCACCGCCTAACGACGCTCGAGCTGAGCGCCCGCGGGCGCTCAGCGCTGAGCGGCGATCGCGTGGCCGACGCGGCGCGCCTCGCGGTGACGGTCACGGCGTTCGCGCCGATGGCGTTCTTCCTCTCGGCGGTGTACTCCGAGTCGCTCTACCTGGCCCTGTCGGTGGGCCTGTTCTGGAGCGCGCGCCAGGGCCGCTGGGCGATCGTGGGCGTGCTCGGCGCGCTCGCGGCGGCGACGCGCAGCACCGGTCTCGTGCTCGCGCTGCCCGCGGCGATGATCTACCTGTACGGGCCGCGTGAGGATCGCGTGCCGGACTTCGTACGCGTGGGGCGTCGGCGGATGCTCCCTCGCTACCGGCCTCGTGGCGACATCTTGTGGCTCGCGGCGCTGCCGCTCGGGGTGATCGTCTACGGGGGGTGTCTCGCGCTCGCGGGCGGCGACCCGCTGGACCCGTTCCGCGCCCAGTCGGTGTGGGGTAGGCATTTCGCGGGGCCCTACGTTGGCGTGTGGGATGGCGTGAAGGCGGCGTTCGAGGGGGCGCGACAGCTGCTGTCCTTCCAGCGCCACCACGTGTACTACCCCGTGGGGTCGGGCAGCCCGTTCGTGGAAGCGGGGCACAACCTCGTGCTGCTCGCGTTCCTCGCGGCGGCGGTGCCGGCGGTCGTCGGCGTGCTGCGCAGGCTCCCGCTCGCCTATGGCGCTTACGTGATCGCGGCGCTCGCGCTGCCGCTGTCCGATCCGGTGCGCGCGCAGCCGCTGATGTCGCTGCCGCGGTTCCTGCTGGTGCTGTTCCCGCTCGGGATCTGGTTCGCCGTCTGGCTCAGCGAGCACCCGCGCGCGCAGCGCCCGGCGCTGGTTGTATCGGCCGCGCTGATGATGCTGTTCGGCGCGCAGTTCGCGACCTGGCACTGGGTGGCGTAGGCGGTGGAGGGGCTCCCGCAGGGCGAGCCGTCGCGCTCGCCCACGACGTCGTGGCCGTGGTGGATCGCGCCGCTCGCGTTGCTCGTCGGGCTCGTGCTCGCCGCGGTCGCGGGGCTGATGGTCGATCTGCCGGCGCTCGCGTTCGGGATCAGCATCACGCACTCCCCGACCCCGCCGGGACTCGTCCTGGCGGACACGTTCGTGCAGGATCTCTCGTTCGTCGCGGCCGCGATCTACTGCGCGAGCATCGGCCGGCGAGCGGTGCGCTCGTGGCAGTTCGGGCTGCGGCCTCCGGGGGCGGGCTGGTGGTCGGCGATCGGGCGGATCCTGCTGCTGCTGGTCGCGTTCGTGGTGCTGAGCGTGATCTGGACGGAACTGTTCAACCCCGGCGAAGACAAGCTGCTGAACACGCTCGGCTCGAACGAAGGCACGGCGCTGCTGCTGCTGAGCGCGGCGCTGACGTGCGTGATGGCGCCGATCTGCGAGGAGTTCCTGTTCCGTGGCCTGATGTTCACGGCGCTTCGCAACTGGAAGGGAACCCTTCCGGCGGCCCTGATCACCGGACTGGTGTTCGGAGGGGTGCACGCGGGGTCGGCTCCGGCTCTCGATCTGATCCCGCTCGCGGCGCTCGGCTTCGGGCTGTGCCTGCTCTACCGCTACACCGGATCGCTCTACCCATCGATCGTGGCCCACTCGATCAACAACTCGATCGCGTTCTCCAGTCTCGAGAACTGGGACTGGCAGGCGCCCGTCCTGCTCGTGGCGGCGCTTCTGGCGATCGGCGGGGTGGTGCTCGCATGCCGGAGCGTGGGGTTGATCTCTCCTCCGACGTCGTTCGCCCGCGCGGATGCGTAGGATCGTGGGCATGAGACGAACCCTTCAGACGGGTGCCTGCGCGGCGCTGCTGTGCCTCGCGGCGGTTCCAGCCCCGGCGGTCGCGGAAGCGCCGGCAACGACGACGACCGCTCCAGCGCCGGTGGTGGCGGGGACGATGAAGCTGGTGCTGCAGAAGGTCGGCGGCAGCCCTCCGTTCGCGCTCGTGGGAGGCAGGATCGTGGTGCGCGGCATCGTCACCCCCTACGTGGGCGGGCAGACGGTGAAGGTGAGCTTCTACCGCGAAGGGCGCAAGGTCGAGGTCAAGACCGTGAGCGTGCTCGGCGTGGGCGATGGCACGGGCCAGTTCCACATCAACTTCTCCAGCCGCGACGCGGGCCTCGTGGAGGTGCGCGCGGCGCACTACCTGACCGCGCAGCAGGCCGCGTTCGGCGCACGCTCGCCGGGGGTGCAGTTCGTCAACGCGAACCTCGGCCTGGGCGCGAGCGGTCAATCGGTGCGGCTGCTGCAGTCCGAGCTCGACGCGATGCACTACGCGACGCCGCTGACGGGCGTGCTCGACGAAGGCACCGGGCGAGCGCTGATCGCCTATCGCAAGATGACCGGCCTCGAACGGATCCCCTACGCGGGCAAGCGGGTGTTCGAGCTGCTCGCGCGTCACGCGGGCGCCTTCCACGTTCGCTACCGCAGCGACGGGCGCCACGTGGAGGCGAACCTGACCAAGCAGGTGCTCGCGGAGATCGAACCGGGCGGCAGAGTGCGCACGATCTACACGATCAGCTCGGGCAAGCCCTCGACGCCGACGGTGATCGGTCGCTTCCGCGTGTACAGCAAGACGCCGGGCACGAACTCGCACGGCATGGTGGACTCCAACTACTTCATCCGCGGCTACGCGATCCACGGCTACGCGGAAGTGCCGGTGTACGCGGCCAGCCACGGCTGCCTGCGCGTGCCGATCCCCGACGCGCCGGCGATCTATGCGTGGGTGCAGTACGGCACGCCGGTCGACGTGTACAACGAAAACGGCCGCGGCAGCTCGCTCGTACGCCCGAACGCAGGGCCGTGAGAGCGACCGGGCTCTAGACCCGCACGCGCAGCACGCGCGCCAGGTAGCCGAGCCCGAATCCGTAGACGACCAGCGCGATCAGCAGCTTCACGCTGCGTACCGCCCATTCGCCGCTCGAGCTCGACACGATGCCCGCGAACGGCGAGGTGAGTTCGGTGGAGGCTTCGTCGATCGCTTTGTGGAGGCTGCTCTCGTGTTTGACCGCGACCGGCGCCGAGGGGCCGTTGATCGCTTCCTGCTGGTGGTTGGATGCGGTTTTCGTCTGCCCTATCGCGAAGATCGCATACGACGCGATCACGATCAGGCAGACGATGAGTGAGGCGATCCTCAGCAAGCGAACGACGACATTGGTCATAGCGCTAGATTAGGTTGCTCGGTGGACACTGCGGACGAAGATACGACCGACCTCGCGCACGCCCGCCGCCGTCTCGCCGACGAGCTGCGCGAGCACGCGCTGGTGATCGGGCGCGTGACGCTCACGAGCGGCGCGGAAGCCGAGTACTACGTGGACGCCAAGCGCGCGATCCTGCGCCCAGACGGCTTCTCCGCGCTGGCGACGCTGGTGGCGGCGCAGGTGACCGACTGGGACGGAACGGCGGTGGGCGGCATGACGATGGGGGCGGACCCTGTCGCGTGCGCGGCGCTCGCCGGCGGAGCGCGCGCAAAGGCGTTCTTCGTGCGCAAGGACGCCAAGGCGCACGGGCTGCAACGGCGCATCGAGGGCCCGCCGCTGCTCCCGGAGGACCGCTGCGTGGTCGTCGAGGACGTCGTCACCACAGGCGGCTCGACGCTCGCCGCGATCGAGGCGCTCAACGACGCGGGCCACGAGATCTGCGGCGTGATCAGCGTGCTCGACCGGCTGGCGGGCGGCGGCGCCGCGATCGAGCGCGCGGCCGGGGCCCCCTACGTGGCGCTGAGCACGATCGACGACATCTACCCCGACCGACCCGACCGGACGAAAGTCTGATGGCAGCCGCTCAGGAGGCCGAGGGTGCGCTGGTGATCCGCGACGCCCGTCCCGAGGACGTGCCGCTGCTGCTGACGCTGTTCATGGAGCTTGCGGAATACGAGCGCCTGGGGCACGAAATGCACGCGACGCAGGAGCTGGTGCACGCGGCCCTGTTCGGCGAGCGCCCCGCGGCGGAGGCGCTGATCGCGGAGCTCGGCGGGGAGCCGGCTGGCTACGCGCTGTTCTTCCCCACGTTCTCGACTTTCCTCGCTATCCAGGGCGTGTGGCTGGAGGACCTATTCGTGCGCCCCGAGCACCGCAAGGCCGGCGTCGGCAAGGCGCTGCTCGCGAGCGTCGCCGCGCGAGCGCACGCCCGTGGTGCCGGGCGCCTGGAATGGTCGGCGCTCGACTGGAACGCGCTGGCGCTCGGCTTCTACGAGAGCATCGGCGCGCAGCGGATGGACGAGTGGATCACCCACCGAATGGTCGGCGCCGAACTCGAGCGCCTCGCAGGCGAAGCCCCGGGTACCGTCGCCGCCTGACGCAGGTAGCCTTTTCGTGGACCCGCTTGAGGTCCGCGCGTTACGCCCTCGTAGTCCAATGGATAAGACGACCGCCTCCTAAGCGGTAGATCCAGGTTCGACTCCTGGCGGGGGCATCGCCCTGGAAGCCCTGTATTCAAGCTGTTTTTAGGCTCCGCCCGTTGCTCGCCACAAGCTCTGTCCAAGGCGTCTGCGGCTCGCTGCTGCCCAATCAGCGCCACCAACGAGCACTTGTAGGCGCCCCATTCGTTGGCCGCTTGGGCGTCCTCGTGGTCTAGGACCACATGACAACCACCACACCCACCAACACCAACACAGCCAGGCCAGACGATCAGCGAGGCGCACGATGAGCTACCGCCTGAAGATCACGCTCCCGATCGCGCTCGCAGAGCAGCTCAACGAGCTAGCCGCCAGCACCGGCGAGCCAGCCGCCAGGCTCGCCGCGCAAATGGTCCGCAACGGGCTCGCCGAAACCAGAGCCAGCAAACACGCGCACACCCCGCACGCGGACACGGTCGATCTCGACACGCCCGAGGACCAGGACGCTTTCCGGGCGTCGTGGCTTGAGCCGTACGGCGGCGACCGCGAATGGAGCATGTGGATGTGGGGCGGCATCGTCGCACTCCACGGCCGTCGAGATGCTCTGCGCCCTGGTCGTCTGGAGAGAACAAATCGACAACACCGGACGCGACCCACGCGACGAGATCGCCTTCCAACACACCCTCGTCGAGGAGGGCCAGATCCTCCGCCAAGAAGGCGGCAGCATCACCCAAGCCTGGACACCCAGCTCCGCACCCAACGAGTGACGCAATAAGGGAAGGGTGCGAGCCAGACAGCGAGGGCACGCGAGACCCACGAGCAGCACCAGCGTCGAGAGATGTCGCGGCCAGGGTGGCCGCAGCTACGTTCGCAGCCGTCGGCTACGCCTCCTCGTCAACGCCGGCTATGGCCGGACCTGCGCGGTGCCTTTCAGGCGCTAGCGGCGAGCATTTTCGAGGTGATGACGCGCTCGCGCCCGTCGGCGGACACGAGGACAACGGCATAGCCCTCGTCGAACGCGCGGGTGATCTCGTGGCCGGCGTGGGGCGAGTCGGCGTCGATGAAAGTGGCGTGTTCGGGATAAGGCGACTTGCCCTCGATCGCTAGGTCGATAGCACGATCCATAGCCTTCGCAGTGGGCGACTCGGAGGGGTTCATATCGTGCGCCATCCGGCGATCATCTCCTTGTAGTCGGTGCGCAGCGCAGCGATCACAGCTCGCGTCCCTTTCCCAAGAGTACCGGCATGAAACGTCCGTTGCGGGTGCCTTCTCACCGCGTCAAACGGTGCCGTAACGGACATACGGCGTAGTAGTCTCTTCGGCATGGGCGTGATCCAAGAGCTGGCGACCGAGCTTGATGTCGAGGAGCGCACTTTGCGTCGGGCGGTTGCGCAGGGTGCCCTACGCGCCACCCGCAGCGGACCGCGCCGACTGCGGCTGGCACCGGGTGAGCGCGAGTATCTCCGAGCCCATTGGCTGCTTCTTTCCCAGCTTCGCCAAGCACTCCGGACCGAGCATCGGGTTCGTCTGGCTGTGCTCTACGGCTCGCTCGCGCGAGGCGATGAGGATGATGGCTCTGATCTAGACCTTTTGATCTCGTTTGCAAATGATCGCCCCTTGACCGGTTCCAGATTGGCCGCGCGCTTGCAACGTGTCAGTGGGCGTCGTGTTGATATCGCCCGTCTGGATCGGGTGGAGGCTCGGGCGCCGCTTCTTCTGGACCGAGCCATCGGAGAGGGACGCGTCCTGATCGATCGCGACGGAGAGTGGGAGAGACTGTGCAAGGGCCACTCAGCGCTACATGCGCGCGCACTGCGCGCCCACCGGCGCCAGATGGCTGGCGCGGCCCGCGCGATCGAGGAGCTGATTGCGTGAATGACGACTTGCCGGCAAAGATCGGCCGCGGCGCTCTCGCAGTCGAGCAAGCGCGACTGGCCCGCTTCTTCCAGACCATCAACAAGCATCGCAAGGCTCTCGACCTGGCGATCGAAGAGAACTTCGGTGGAAGACTCGATCGGGCCGAATGGAGGAGCGCCTTCGAGTCCGACGAGCCTCGTGATGCCAACCGCACGATGGTCGTCACGGGTGATCACTCCGCGATGCTCAATGCTTATGTCGAGATACTCAAGGCCAGCGCCGGGTCGCGTTTGATCGGCTTGCTTCCATATCGTCGCCCTCACGCCGAGCAGGTCTTCGAGGCGCTTGTCTCGGACGGGGGTTTGAGCAACGATCAAGCCGCGCTACTAAACGAGCTCTACGTTCTCGAGGGGCGCCTCGAGAACGCTTCCCCGGACGTTGACGCCGAGGAAGTCCGAGACTCCATCGAGCGACTCCGCCAAGCGCTCCCAGGGCTGGTCTCTAGCACGCGTGCCTGGCTGATCCGTTATGGCGTCGAGATTCGCGACCAGCGCGAATCGTGACCGCCTACGCCAATCGCAAAGATCCGCCAGGATTGACTACACGATGACAGTGACCATCGGCAGCCTGACCTTCCGGGGAGACGAGCTCTACCTGCACCTCGGAGATCACCAGCTGGCGGCGGTGAGCGAGGAGACGCCCGAGGGGCACGTCCTCCGCTTCAACGCTCAGGGCGGCGTCTTAGGACTAACGATGATCAACGCCAAGTGGTTGCTCGAACGCGACCACGTCATCAACGTCACGGTCCCCGAGTACGTCGCCGTCAGCCCCGACACGCTTCGGAGGCACTCGCCGCAGCCTGACCCCGCCTCGATCCGGCTGGCGCAGCGCGCTCGAGGCGTCTCGCAGCCTGACGTTTGGGCAGCACCGCATTCTGCTGCCCAAACCCCCCTAAATCGCACCCAATCCGGCCCGATCCATGATCGGCCTGAAGGCCCGAATCGTCAGTAACCGCCTAGAAGGCCCGGACAGCTCAACCGAGACGCCCGACCCGCTCGCAGACCATGTGCAGAAAGCGATCTTTGTCGACGTCGACCGCTACCTGTGCATTGATCGGCCACCCCGTGGCTGCCCAGCGATCGACGTATGTGCGCCCACGGGATGGGTCGGACCCCGTGTCAACCACGACGCCGCAGGGAACGACCGTCAGGGTCGCCGCGTCGATTGCGAACGCCATGGCGAGAGCATCATGAGCGGGCGCCCCGTTCCATCCGTAACGCTCGACGTGGTAGCGAAGATAGAAGTCGTAGAGATTTGCCACGAGCCTTCCGGCGTGACCGGCGGCCGCGAGCTCAGTCAAATGCTGCTCGGTCAGGAGCGCCTGGTGGGTTACGTCCAGACCGACCATCGTCACAGCGAGGCCACTCGTCATCACCCGATGAGCTGCCTCTGGGTCTGCCCAAACGTTGAACTCTGCGGCCGGCGTAACGTTGCCTTCTCCAATAGATCCTCCCATCATCACAATCCGTGCGATCTGCGCCTCGACGCCGGGGTAGCGGGCCAGTAGTAGCGCGATATTGGTCAAGGGGCCGGTAGCCACGATCGTGACGGGCACTGCGCTTGAACGGACCGTGGTGGCGATCCAGTCGATCGCGTGCAAGGCGTGGGGAGTGAGAGAGGAGGCGGGTATCTCGGCACCATCGAGACCGGTCTCGCCGTGCACGTCGGCTGCCACGGCCAGCTCGCGGACAAGGGGCCGGTTAGCACCTGAGGCGACAGGCAGATCGCCGCGCCCCACATACTCCAGAACCGCGAGTGCGTTCGCCGTGGTGAGGGCGACTGTCTGGTTGCCCGCCACGGTGCTAACGCCAAGTAGCTCGATCTCATCGCTAGCAAGTGCAACTAGAAGCGCCAGCGCGTCGTCATGGCCGGGGTCGCAATCCAAAATGACGGGCTGCATCCGCCGTCATGATAGTCCCACCGCCCGCAGCCGATGGCCGGCCCTGCGAGGCCACTGTCATCACCGATGAGTATCGGGCATGGACCACCTATCGCCGTGGGCGGGGCCTCTCCCAACGCAGGCGCCCCTCGAGTGCCCCATAGCTCGTCTAACACCATTTTTTGGAATTGCGAAACAGCCGTATGTTTCCACTTGATCGCGATCGTGATACGGTCCCGCCTCGCGCGCGTGGATCATCGGGGGATTGACAGGGTGAGTCGAGGGGATTGACAGGGTGAGCTCCGGGGTACGATTTCTGGTTCTGACAGGCTTGGGTCTGCTGGTGGTGCAGGTACTCAGCGCGGCGTTCGCGCGACGTAAAGAGGTCCTGCCGACCCTGATACATTGCGGGCCGGCTGCTGCAACAACCGCGATCGCCGGCGCTATACGCCTGCTGCTGGTGAAGGCGGAAACTCTTGAACGGGTCTCTGCGGTCGACCATCACGTGGTTGTCACACAGGGCATGCGCCTCAACGCCCACGGCATAGCCCGTTTCGGAAGCAGGCTATTCGTAGATGACGTGCTCGTCTACGTGATTTTCGCGATCTTCGTAGTCGTGATCGTCTTCGAGTTGCGAGTTGGAATCCAAGAGCGAGGCGAGTCGCCGGCGGGCATTGGCGGCTTTGTGCGGTACGCCTTGCTTGGTTTTATCCTGCCGTTGTTCTTCGGGGTTGTCGCGCTCTTCCTCGTCTATACCAGGTCATGATCATCCTGACTACCACGACCTACGATGTTCTTTCTGCAGTCGCCGTAGCGGCTGTTGTCTCAATCGTGGGCACCCTTGCGCTGAGTGCTCTGCGGCTTCGCGACCAGCGACGCAACCATGCGCTTCTGGCCGAGGTCAAGGCCACTCGCGCGGCGCTTCTCTCCGCTGCGGAGAAGTCCGAGGAGAGAGACATCGACGTGATCCACGATGTACTTGAGAACGCCGTTGAGGAGGTCGCCGCCGACCAGCGTCTGCCGGTTGGTCTGATCAGGGGAGCGATCTTCGCTAGGCAAGCTGACGAGTCGCTGCGGATCCTCAAGGGCCAGACGGTTGGGTTCGCTTCGTCCGATGAGACCAACATCCGAATCCAAATAGGAGAGTCTGGTGCGGGACAGGCAGCCGGTAGCGGTCGACCGGTTATCACGCTCTTTGATTCGGCGCTTGAGGACAGCACCATCCGAGACGCCGCCGAGCGGCACCGCATCGACCCAAGTCTCCGCTGGATTATCGCCCTCCCCGTGTTCGGTGCCGGGCCCGAAGTACTGTGGGTGCTGACGGTCGACGGCTTGGTCGAGCGGAGGACGCAAGCCGAGTTGCGCTCATCCGTCGGACACCTGCTGTACTATCGCGAGATCCTAAGCTTGCTTCTGCGCACCCATACCGAGCGCGAGGAGGTGAAGCCCAAGTCATGAGCTACGAAGAGCAAACATTCATAGACGAGGCCGAACTCGGCGATGTTGGGCTAGAGCCGAGCGAGCGATTCGCGCGCCTGTTGAAACGCGTCGGCGAACGCACGGGTGTCGGGGCGCTCGGACTGGATGCGATACGCACGAGCGTGCTTCGGAGTGTTCACGGCGAGTAGTGACATCGCCCGTCCCAAGCCGTAGGGCTTGGGGCTCGGCTGATCCGCCTGGCGGTCATCCGTTGCGAAGGCAGATCCACGGTTGGAGACACCTGAATGGTTCTCGGGCTGCTAGGGCTCACACCCTACGCTACACGAGAGCACCCGCAGTGGCGGTGTGAGTGCTTCGAAAACTATCTCTGCGAACTACTGACGTTCTGCGACCTATTGACGCCCGCCGCCACGCCCGGATAGGTTGCGCGAACAGCGCTCAGGGTGTCTGGGGAGACGAACGCCTTCGGGCGCCCCTGGGCGGACGATCAAATAGAGGGAGAGAGAACAATGGGGAATTGGCGCCGAATAGTCGGTGTTGTGGCTCTATGTGCCGGCATGCTCGTGCCGGTCGCCGTGGCATCCGCGTCGCAGTACGTGGCGCTCGGGGACTCGTACTCGTCAGGTGTGGGGACGCGAGTCTTCTACAGCGAAGAAGGCAGCTGCTCGCGCAGCCCTGAAGCGTATGGACCGAAGATCGCCGCGGCTCGCGGCTACACGCTCAGCTTCCAGGCGTGCAGCGGCGCGACATCGACGGAAGTGAACAGCAAACAGCTGGGCACGCTGAGCAGCTCGACGGCGCTGGTGACGATCACCATCGGAGGCAACGACGCTGGCTTCAGCAACGTGATCCTCAACTGCGCGCTGTACTACTTCACGTGCGGCAGCGCGATCGGCGAAGCCAACAGCTTCATCGCGAACAAACTGCCCGCGCTGCTCGACACCACCTACAACGACATCAGGGCGAAAGCGACGACCGCGCACGTGGTCGTGCTGGGCTACCCGCGCCTGTTCACCGCGGAAGGCAAGACGTGCAACGTCAACTTCTTGACGTCGTCCAACGAGAAGAAACTCAACGAAACGGGTGACAAACTCGACGGCGTGATCTCAGCGCGCGCCGCCGCGCACGGATTCACGTTCGTGGACCCGAGAAGCGCGTTCTCCTCGCACGAGGTCTGCTCCTCTTCGGAGTGGCTCAACGGGCAGTCCAACCCGCTGTCGGAAAGCTACCACCCGAATGTCTCGGGCCAGGCCGACTTCACGTCGCAGATCGAGTCGGTGCTGCCGTAGCCGGCTAGGAGGATCGGTCGGGGCGCCAGTCGCGGCGTCCCGACCGTGTCGTCCCTCGTCCGAAAACGTCGATAGCCTCACACGCCAAGACGCTGGCTCATCCGGCATCGACCAACTTCGACTCGAGGGGAAGCAATGAACCGAACGCGATCCGCGTGGCTGTCCACCGCACTGCTCTGCGGGGCCCTGCTCGCCGGCTGCGGGAGCAGCAGCTCCACGACCACGAGCACCGCCAGCTCGACACCGTCCGCCACGACGCAGTCGGCGCCGTCAACCACCTCGACCTCCACGCCGAGCACGACCACGCCCACCACCACCACCACCACGCCCACTTCCACCGCCCCCAAGATCACCGCCGGCAAGCTCGCCGCCACGATCTGCAAATCGACCTCCGCGCGCGCAAAACTGCCCTCGACGCTCAAGGCGCAGGTCGAAGCGATCTGCCACGACTACGAAAAAGGCGACGTGGGCAAAGCGAAGGTGGACGCGGAAAAGGCTTGCACCGAAGCAGTCGAAGCGATCCCCGACGAATCGCCGGCCAAGCAGCAGGCGCTCGCTCGCTGCAAAGGCAAGTAGCGGCTAGCCTGCGCGTCGGTGCTGAGCAGGCGGGAGGCTGCGGCTAGTCCGCCGCGGCCTCCTCCTCGTCCTGCCCGTCCTCGTCCTCGCCCGCATACAGCGACTCCCACGCGAGCTCGCGGCCCCTGCCGTCGAACAGCTTGATGTCGAGCAGATCGTGGCGGTAGTCGTCGGGCGCGATCAGCGTGAAGCGCTCGTCGATCAGCCCGCACTGGTCGACCGCCAGATCGGCCAGCTCCGCGGTGACGATCCGCCCGCCGGATACGAGCGGGCGTCCCCACACGAGCGTCATCGCCGCGACCGCGCCTGACTCGCCGCGCCACGATCCGATCACCTCCTCGCACAGGTCGAGCTGCCAGTCGGGGTTGCGCTCGGCCAGCTCGTCGGTGAAGTCGACCTGCGCCGAGAGCTCGTCCGGCTCACGGCCCTCACCGGCCGAGAGGAAGCGCACATACCCGAACAGCTCGTAGCCGTTGCTCGTGCGAGAGGTGGCGGGCACGTAGGTGTGGCCGTGCCATGTGCGGTCGGGGTACCACGCGATGGCGCCAGGCTCGCCGAGATCCTCCGGCTCGTCCTCCAGCGTGCGCGTCGCCGACAGGAACGCGTCGCGCAGCCGCTCCTCCCAGCGGCCGTAGGGCAGCTCCTCCTGCGGCGGCTCGGCCGCGAAGCGTGGTAGGAAGCGTTCCTCGGGCGGCATCGGCTGTGGCCAAGCCTAACGTCGCGCGACCCGTCAGGCGTCGCGCAGCACCGCGGCGGCGTGCTCGGGCGCGACGATGTTCAGGTTCAGGTCGGTTGAGAGCTCGAGACCCGCGAGGTGCGTGAGGCGCGGCATCACGTCGATCCGCCAGCAGAAGTCATCCGCCCCGCGTGGGGCGGTGCGCACCCACAGGTTCAGCGGCGGGCTCGAGCCGAGGTGGCGCGCGAGACGGCACAGGCCGTCGTGCAACAGCGCCGCTCCCGACGGGCCGTCGTCCTCGAAGCGAGCGCGCGGCGTGCGCGGAGCGAGCATCAGCTGGAACGGCAGCCGCGACGCGTACGGCGCCATCAGCACCGCCTCGTCGTCGATCGCCACGATCCGCTCGCGCCTGCGCACCTCCTCCGCGACCAGGTCGCCGAGCAGGCTCTGACCCATCGTGCGCGCCGGGTAGGCGGCGGCGCGCTCGCGCTCGCGCGCGACCGCCGCGGGGACGAAGTCCAGCGCATACAGCTGCGCGTGAGTGTGTGGAAGCGAAGCGCCCGCCTCGCGGCGCTCGTTGACGATCAGTTGCAGGTAGGCGCTCGCTGAGTGCGCGCGCATGCGCGCCCGCCACGCCTCCATCGCGGCCACCACCTGCTCGACGGGCAGCTCCGCGAGCGAGAGCACCGACTGCGGCCCGTTGACGATCACCTCGTGCGCGCCCGTCGCGGGCATCGAGGAGAACAGCTCCGGCTGACCGCGCGGCGACTCGACGGACTGCTCCACTGCACCGTCCTCCTCGGCGGGGCTGAGTGCGGGATACAGGTTCGGCACGACCCGCACCGTCCAGCCGGTCGAGTCCGCCGGACCGCCGTCGGGGCGCACCGCGTAGAGCTCGGGCGGCGTGCGGTCCTCGTGGCCCTCCGCGAACGGGTCCTTCTCCACGTCGATCGCCTCGGGCGGCGCGCACGTCGGCTCTCCGCCGGGGCGCCGCGAGCGCTCGCCGGCGACGATCGTGCGGTGGCCGCTGAGCGGGTCGATGCGAAGCTCGGGCATCCGATCAGCCGTCCAGCGCGTAGCGGCGGACGTCCTCTTCCAGCTTCGCGGTGCTCAGGTATGGGCCCTGGCGGATGAAAGCTTTCCCGATGCGGTTGTAGAAAACGGTGACCGGCGTGGACGAGGAGTCGGCGATCGCTTCGCCGATCTGGCCGTCGTGGTCGAAGTAGCTCGGATAGCTCACGGGGAAAGAGCGTAGGAACTTCAGCGCGTTCGTGCGGCTGTCGCCCGAGTCGATCCCGATGAACGCCACCTCACGGCCTTGTGAGATGGAGACACGCTGGAAGACGCCGAACTCGGCGCGACACGGTTCGCACCACGAGGCCCACTTGTTGATCACCACCGGGCGTCCGCGGAGCGCCGACAGCCGCGCGCGCAAAGCCGGCAGGCCACCGGCGAGAACCTCGCTCGCCTGCGCGTGAAGGCTCGCAAGTACCGCAGGGGAGCCGTTCAGGCGGGCCTGCATCTGCGTGAGCGTGAGCTTCGACGGCGCGCTCGTGGACGTCGAATCGCCGCCCAGCTGCACCAGTCCCACCGCCAGGACCGCAGCCAGGGCGAGTGCGGCGGCGGCGATCGACAGGCGCTTGGGCGTCATCTCCGCAAAGGGTCGCAGATGGCCCCACTTCAATCATGCCTTCGCGTGCTATATCCTGGGGTAAGTCAGAGCCGGGGGCGTTGAAGCAGCATCCGGCTAACCGGCGCCATTCGGGTGCCAACCCTTTCTGAGCCGCGCCGAAGCCACTTTCGACAGCGGCTCTGTCTCGAAGTCCAGAGCCTCCATGGCCGAGTCCACCTCAGTGGCCCTCGCGGCCGCGCCCATTCCGAGTCCCGCCGACATCAAGCGTGCGGAGAAGCTCGTGTGCGAGCGCTTCCTGCACGAGGGCGAGGATCCCGCCGCGGCGCTCGCGGCCGGTACGCCGCGCAGGCGCGCGCTGGACATGGCGCTCGCCGAGCTGAAGGCCGACCCCAAGACCAAACACCCGTCCACCGCGTGGCGGCGGGAGTTCTCGCTGCTGCTCGGCCTCGAACGGCTGCTCTCCGAGGACGAGCCCAAGCTCGTGGACGGCACCGTGCTCTCCGCCCACCAGGTCGACGCGCTGTCGGGGACGCTCACCGCGCTGCTGGCCGAGGCGCAGCGAACCGCCTCCGACGGCAACGGCCGCTCCTCCGCGTCCCCCGAGCTGCTCGCATCCGCCGACATCCTCGGCCCGGAGGACATTCCCGCGGCCGACGGGGTCGATGGGGCGGCCCCGGACGCCGCGTCCGAAGACGCCGAGGAGGACGAGCCGGAGGACGAAGACGAGGACGAGCCCGAGGAGGACGAGGACGACGACGATCTCGGCCCGGTCCAGCGCGCGGCGCCCGAGGAGGACGACGACGAGGATGACCTCGAGGATGACGACGAGATCGAGCCCGACGAGGACGAGCCCGACGAGGAGCCTGAGCAGGAGACCGAATCGGAGGAGGAGCCCCGCGACTGGGTGGAGGACGAGTCCGAGGAGGAGTCACTCGGCGAGCAGCCAGAGGACCCCAACGCGGCGAAGCGCTTCTGGTTCGAGCACGCGACCGGCGCGGGCAAGACGGTCGCGGCCCTGGGCTTCGTCGAGGCGACGCAGACGGGCGGCGTGCTGATCCTCACCCACCGGCGCAACCTCGTCGACCAGTTCCACGGCGAGCTGCGCGACCGCGGCTACTCCAAGCGCATCAGCCGACCGCTGCTGCAGGGCGAGGACTCCGTCAAAGGCCCGGTCACGGTGGAGACCTACCAGTGGTTCGTGCGCAACGCGGGCAAGATCTCGAGCGCGTACACGATCGTGATCTGCGACGAGGCTCACACCGCCCTCGGCGAGAAGACGAGCGGCGCGATCCGCAACTGGACCGGCCCGATCTTCATCGGCATGACCGCCACCGGCGCGCTGATCGCACGCCACGTGACCGACCTGTTCCCGACGCAGACCTCGCGCTTCGATCTCGCGCAGGCGGCGCGGCGCGGCGTGATCGCGCCGCTTCGCTGCGTGCGCATCTCCCCCGGCGTGGGCGTGCGCACGATCGCGAAGGTGCCGCTCAGGCGCGGCGAGGTAGACACCGAGTTCGACCAGGACGAGCTCGCGAAACTGCTCGACCAGCAGCCGTTCAACATGGCGGTCGCGAACCTCTACAAGACCCGCTTCAACGGCGTGCCCGGCGTGGTCTACGCGGCCGGAGTGCGCCACGCCTACAACCTCGCCGAGTCGTTCCGCGCGGAGAACATGAAGGCGCAGGCGGTCTCCGGCGAGACCCCCAAGCGCGAGCTCGCGGAGATCCTCGCGCGCTACGAGCGCGGCGACATCGACGTGCTGATCAACGCGCAGCTGCTCGCCGAGGGCTGGAACAGCCCGCGCGCGACCGTGTGCGTGCACCTCGCGCCGACGGCGTCCAAGCGCATCTACCAGCAGCGCGTCGGCCGTGTGACTCGCCGCCATCCGGGCAAGGAGGCGGGGCTGGTGGTCGACTTCGTCCACCCCGCGACCAAGCACGACGACCCGGTCGTGACGCTGCACTCGCTGCTCGATCGCGACGTGTATCGAGGAGGGGCGATCGTCGTGGGACCCGTCCGCCGAGGACGTGGACGCAGGATGCGCGTCGAGCGGCGCGTGCTGCCCGTGTGCGCGGAGGAGGAGCGGCGCTTCGAGGTGTTCGAGCGCGAGCTGTGGCGCATCGCGGTGGAGCACCTCGACTACGGCGAGCAGCACCTGTGGGCGGCGCTCGCGGGAGCGCGCGTGGCGCCGAACGGATGGCGCAGGGCGCGCGCGATGCTGCACTTCGACCGCACCGGCGAGCTCAAGAGCCGCTTCCTGATCACCGCTGTGAAGCGCAACAAGAGCGCGCAGCTGCGGCTGCGAGCGCTGACCGACATCGCCGCGCTGCGCGACCCGGACGCGTTCGACGAGGCGATCGACATCATCGGCGGCTGGCCGCGCGAGGAGCGCAAGGAGGCAACCAAGATCATGTTGCGCGCGATGGTCGAGCGCCGCATCGGCCGCCGCGACCAGGCGAACGCGTGGATCTGGCGCCTCGCGGAGTACACGCGCGACGTGCACGAGGAGTACGCGGTGCAGCGCTGGCCGGAGACCAAGCGGCTGCTCGGCCTGCTCGTGAACTCGGCGGGTGGCGCGCACGCGCGCAACGCTCGCCGCCTGATCCACGCGGCGCGCAAGCAGGACCGGCGCCTCGCGGCTGCGCTGCTCGCGGCTGCGCTCGCCCACACGCCGGAGGCCGAGGAGGCGCTGCGCGGGGCGCGCACGCGGATGGCTCGCAAGCCCCCTGCGCTCGCGCGCGAGCTGCTGCGCAACTTCCCCAAACGGCGCGCACGCAACGCGCGCCGCCGCCGTAAGGGAGGCGCCGCCAAGCCGGGTCAGTCCGGCGCGGCGAATGGAGCCGCCACGCAGGCGCCGCTTGAGACCTCGCTTTCGCGCGGGCGCCCCGAGGACCCCAGGCCCGACCCGCAGGAGGATCTCCGCCACGAAGTCCAGGACGCGCTCGAGCACCGCGACCTCGACCACGCGGGCGAGCAGGCCTAGCCTTGATCTAGCCGATGCTCTCGAGGTGGATCTCACCGGCGCCGAGCGCGGTGTGACCTCCGCCGGGTAGCGCAACCACCAGCCGGCCCTCACCGTCGATCCCATCGGCGAGACCACGGCCCTCGCTCCATGAGATCTCGCGCCCGCGGAGCGCGTCGCGCGCACGCCACGCCTCGAGGATCGCACCGTCGCTCTCGGCCAGTCGTCGCTCGAGGGACGCGATCAGCGCCGCGAGCGTGGGCTCCACATCCGCGGACTCCAGGCCCATCGTCGCTGCGGGCAGGCCGCTCACCGCGTTGGCGCCCATCCGGTCGGGGTGCAGCTCCGGTGGCAAATCCTCCAGGCGGACCGCCACGTTCAGGCCGATCCCCAGCACCGCCCAGCCCTGTTGCGGACGCGCCTCCACGAGGATGCCGGCGAGCTTGCCGAGGCCCGGGCCGGCTCCAGTGTGCTCAAGTGCGACGACCACGTCGTTGGGCCACTTGATCCCCGCCCGCTCGCCCGCCGCGTCGCACACCGCCACGGCCGCCATCAGCGGCAGCAGCCGCGGCGGGGAGCGCAGCAGCAGCGACATCAGGATCGAGCTGCCCGCGGGCGCCGACCAGCGCCGGCCCTGACGCCCGCGCCCGGCGCTCTGCTCGGCGGCCGTGATGAGAGTGCCGTGCGGCGCGCCGGCGATCGCGAGCTCGCGTGCGCGCTCGTTCGTCGAGTCTGTGCTGCGCAGGTGCAGTCGCGGGTGCCCGAGCGCGCTCACGCGGGCAGGATCAGCAGCTCGTCGTCCTGGTCGGCGCCCAGTAGCTGGGCGGCCGAGCCGCGGTTGACGGCGAGGGAGACCATGTGCTGAGCGTCCTCGTAGATCAGGAGCTCGCCCGGCGTGACGTCGGCGAACGTCGCCACGTAGGACGCCCTGTGGCGCGCGCCCTCGTGACGCACGGTGAGCATGTCGCCGAGCGTGGCGCCCAGCTCGATCAGCTGCTCGTTGGACGCGTTGAGGATCAGGTTGCCGAACGTGTCGCTGCGCAGCACGTGCGCGGTGAGCACGCCGTCGCCGAGATCGGCCGACGGTATCCCCATGCGCCGCAGGGCGCTCACCGGAAGGGGCTCGCCGACGGACGTCAGCGGCTCGCCGGCCGCGAGCGCGGCGGCGACCGGAGCGAAGATGTCCCGGCCGTGGAACGTGCGCGAAACCGGCCGCAGGCACTCGGGCGACTCGCCGATGTCGACCGCTTCGAGCACTCCGCCCAGTCGCTCCGCGGCGGGCATCAACAGCCCGTTGTCGGGCCCCACGAGCAGCCTGTCTTCCTCGACGGTGCGCAGCGCCACGGCGCGTCGCCCGCTCGGCCCCGCGGCGCTCACGCCCGGGTCGACCACCGCGAGGTGCACCCGCGGCGGCAGATAGGGCAGCGCGGCGCGAAGCAGGATCGCGCCGCTGCGCACGTCGTGTCGGGGAACCACGTGGGTGAGGTCGATCACGCGCGCGTCGGGGCAGCGCCGCACGATCACGCCATGACATACGCCGACGAACTCGTCGTCGTGACCGTAGTCGGACAGGAACGTGATTACAGGTGGCAGTGTGCCTTCGCGCGCCATCGTCAGCTCAGACTGTTGTATCCATGAGGAGCGCCGCGATCATACCGTCGATGTCGTGGCGCTCGGCTTCGACGTGAGGCTGGAGGCCGTGTTCGCGCAGTGTCTCGCTCGTGACCGGCCCGATCGAGACGATTCGCGTGGCGGACGAGAAGCCAGCATCTCCGCCGGCGGCCTGCAGGAAGAAGCGCACCGTCGAGGAGGACGTGAACGTCACGTAGTCTGCCTCGCGTGCCGCCCGCAGGGCCGCGGGCGTGAGTGGCTCCGCGACGGTCTCGTACAGCGCCAGAACGTCGACCTCGGCCCCCCGCGCGCGCAGCGCGTCGGGCAGCACGTCGCGCGCCTCGCTCGCGCGCGCCACTAGCGCGCGCTCGACCGGCGTGTCCGCGAGCGCCTCCACGAGCGCCTCCGCCACGAAGCGCTCTGGCACCACGTCGGCGGCGATCCCGTGCTCGGCAAGCGCCCTCGCCGTGCCGGGCCCGATCGCGGCGACGGTCGCGCCCGCGAGTGAGCGAGCATCGAGCCCAGACTCGGCGAGGCGGTCGAACAGCGCGTGCACGCCGTTGGGGCTCGTGAGGCAGATCAGGTCATACGGCGAGGGGTCGAGCGGCGGCCCGTCGAGCGGGCGCACGCGAATCGCGGGCGTCTGCACCACGTTCGCGCCGAGCGCTTCCAGGCGGCGCGCCAGCCCGCTCGCCTGCGCGCGTGCACGGGTGACCGCCACGGTGCGCCCCCGCAGCGGACGCGGGCCAAGCCAGGAGATCTCCTCGGCGAGCTCCGCCACGGGACCAACCACGGTGATAGAGGGCGCTCGGATGCCCTCTAGCTGGACGGTCTCGGCGATCGTCGCGAGCGTAGCGCTGACCAGCCGCTGGTCGGGGAGGGTGCCTTTTTCGATCACCGCCACGGGCTCCGACGGCGAGCGCCCGGCGGCGATCAGCGACGCGGCGATGTGCGGCAGGCGACGCACGCCCATGTACAGCACGAGGGTGCCCGGGAACGCGGCGAGCGCATCCCAGTCGATCGCGGTCTCTGGCTTGTCGGGGTCCTCATGGCCTGTGATCAGTGCCACCGCGCTCGCGACTCCGCGCTGAGTGACGGGAATGCCCGCGTAGGCGCTCGCGGCCACGCCCGCGGTGATGCCGGGAACGACCTCGAAGGCAATGCCGGCCGCGCGCAGCGTGAGGGCCTCCTCTCCGCCGCGGCCGAACACGAACGGGTCGCCGCCCTTCAGGCGCAGCACGGACCTGCCTTCGCGCGCACGCGCGACCATCAGCTCTTCGGTCTCGTCCTGTGGCACGGACGGTCCGCCGCCCTCCTTGCCGACGAACAGCAGCTCCGCATCGGCGCGCGCGCCGTCGAGCGCCGAGCTGGGGATCAGGCGGTCGTAGAGGATCACGTCGGCGGTCGCGATCAGCTCGAGCGCACGGGCGGTCAGCAGGCCCGGGTCGCCGGGGCCGGCGCCGACGAGGAACACGGTCCCGGTCATTCCCCGACCGGCCAATGCTCGACTTCGAGCTCTGGCATGGGGAAGTGCTTGGGGTTGCCTGTTGCGAGGGGCGCGCCGATGCTCACGGCGGCTGCCGCGATCAGGCAGTCGCCCTGGCTAAGCGTGATCCCTTTACGGGCGTAGTCGCGACGCCAGCGTCCGGCGCGCTCGCCCTCCTTCCGACCAAGCGGCGCCATGTGAAATCCGCTCAACAGGCGCATCACCAGCGCTTCCTTGTCGCTGTGCGCACCGCGCAGCACCTCCTCGACGTTGACGGCGCATATCCACGGCACGTTCGCCCCGCTTCTTAGCCCTCGCAGGCGCTCCGCGGCCGGCCGACCCCGAAGTGCATCGATCAGGACGGTCGTGTCGAGCAGCAGAGGCAACTACTAGCCGACGCGGGCTGGGTCGCTGTTGCGCTGCGCCGTCACCCAGCCAGCAGGATCGCGATCCCACTCATGCTCGCTGTCCGCGAGAGTTCCAAGACCAGCTTCTATGTCCTCCCAGCGCCGCTCGTCCTCGAGCGCGCGCCGGAGTGTCTCGCTGATGAACGTGCTGCGCTGCCGCTTTCCGACGCGCTGATCGAGCTGTTCCACGAGCGAGTCATCAAGGCTTATGTGCAGTCGCATGGCCACAGGCTAGCACACAGAAATCGTCGCCCTGGACTTACGGCCGGGCTGCCATCTCCTCCGCATGTTCGAGCATCTGACTCGCGCCAGCTAGCTCCATGCGCTCGGCGACGCTCTGCCCGAGCGCCTCTGGATCGTCTTCGTCTCCGGTCAGCTCGTCGACCACCCAGGCCGAGCCGTCCGGCAGTCCCACCCAGGCCCGCAGCTTCAGACGGCCGTCGTCGCCGGGCACGGCGTGCGCCCCGAGCGGTGTGTGGCAGCTGGCGTCGAGCTCTCGCGCGAGCGCGCGCTCGGCCAGCAGGCACGCGAGCGCATGCTCGTCGGTGATCGCGAGCACCGCTTCCGCGACGCGCTCGTCGTCGGCCCGCCCCTCCAACGCGAGGGTCCCCTGGCCGGGCGCGGGCACGAAGCGCTCGGCGTCGAGCACCCCGCCGATCTCCGTTTCCCGGCCGAGGCGCTGCAGGCCCGCGCGTGCGAGCACGATCGCGTCCAGTCCTTCCTCCGCGTTTGCGAGCTTGCCCAGGCGCGTGTCGACGTTGCCGCGGATCGAGACCACGTCGAGATCCTCGCGCGCGGCGCGAAGCTGCGCGACGCGGCGGATGCTGCTCGTGCCGACCCGGGCGCCCTGCGCGAGCTGCTCCAATGCGGCCACGCCGCACAGCACGTCTTCCGCGGACGCACGCGCGGGGGAGCCGAGCAGCGCGAGCCCCTCCGCGAGCTCGCCGGGCAGATCCTTGGCCGAGTGCACAGCGAGGTCGATCTTGCCGGCTGACAGTGCGTCCTCCAGCTCCACCACCCACCGCGACTTGTCCGTGTCGGGCGCGGGGACGCTGGCATCGGAGTCGCCGCTGGTGGCGATAGGGACGAGCTCGCACTCGCCCTGCCCTTGGGCTTCCAATTCCTCCGCTACGAGCTTGGCCTGCGCGAGCGCCAGCGCGCTGCGCCGGGTCCCGATCCGCATCAACGCTCGCGGCGGCGGCGCACCACTGGCAGGTCGTGGACCTCCGCCAGCTCCGCTCCGGGCGCCTCCGCTCCGGGCACGTCCTCCTGCAGGCCGAACAGCTCGCGCACGAGCTCGAGGCTCGCGTGGCCGCGGTCTCCGCCGAGGCTGCGCAGCCGGATCGTCGGCTCGTGCAGCAGCCGGCTCATCACCGCCCTTGCGACCGCCTCGACGCGTGCGATGTCGCGCGCCGACGCCGACTCCCAGCGCCCGGCGTTCTCCGCCAGCACCTGCTCCACGATCGTGTTGCCGTGCTCGCGCAGAGCGCTCACCGTGGGCAGCGTGTCGAGCTGTCCGAGCCAGCGCGCGAAGCGGTGGATCTCCTCCTCGACGATCTCCTCCGCCCGCGGCGTCTCCTCGACGCGCGAGTTGAGGTTGCGCGCGACGACCGCCTGCAGGTCGTCGATGTCATACAGGCTCACGCCCTCCAGCTCCGAGCACCCGGGGTCGATGTCGCGCGGCACCGCGATGTCGATCAAGAGCAGCGGCCGTCCCTCGCGCTCGGACATCACCACCTCGAGCTCCTCGCGCCCGACGATCGGGTGCGGCGAGGAGGTGGAGGACAGCACGATGTCGGCGAGCAGCAGCTGGTCGGGGAGTTTGTCCAAGCCCACCACAGAGCCGCCGAAGCGCTGCGCGAGACTGAGCGCGCGGTCGGCGTGGCGGTTGGCGACGAACATCGTGCCCGCCCCCTGCTCGGCGAGCGCGCGGGCGGTCAGCTCGCTCGTTTCGCCGGCGCCGAGGATCACCACGTGGCGCTGCTCCAGTCCCCCGAGCACGCTCAGCGCGAGGTCCACGGCCACCGAGGGGACGCTCACGCGGCTCGAGCCGATCTCCGTCTCGGAGCGCACCCGCTTGCCCGTCGTGAGCGCGGCGGCGAACAGGCGGTTCGACAGCGGCCCGGTGCAGCCCGCGCGCATCGCCGCTTCGTGGGAGCGCTTGACCTGTCCCTGGATCTCGGCCTCGCCGACGATCATCGAGTCGAGGCCGGCGGTCACCCTGTAGAGGTGGCGCGCGACGTCGCAGTTGCGCGGCGAGTAGATCGCGTCCGCGAGCTCCGTCGGGCGGATGTGGGCGCGGCTCGCGAGCAGCCCGAGCACGTCGGACTCCGCCTGGACTAGATGCCCGCCCGCCCCGCCCACCACGAGATAGATCTCCGTGCGGTTGCACGTCGAGATCACCACCGCCTCGCGCACCTCCGGCGTGGCGGTGGCCTGGGACGCGAACTCCGCCGCCTCGGCCTCGGTGAACGCCAGTCGCTCTCGTAAGGCGACGGGGGCTGTCTTGTGCGAGATGCCGAGTGCCAGTAGCTCGCTCATGGCAGCACGGACTCCGGCTCGGGCGCCGCGATCGCAGCCGCGTCGGGCGCCGGCTCGTCGCGCTCCGACAGTTCGAGCAGCTCGCCGAGGTCGCGCTCGATGTGGCTCAGGCGGATCGCCATCACGGCGACGTAGATGAGGACGATCGCGAACACGACGATGTAGGCGGCGGCGACGTACTTGCCCGCGGTGTGCAGCGGTAGCGCGGGCGTGTCGCCGAGGACGAGCGCGACCATCACAGGCCCGTCCGTCCGCTCGAGGGTGCGCTCATCGCGGTCACGCCCTGCAGGCTCGGGACGGCGCTGCGCCCGCGCCTGGGCGCCGCGTCGCCATCGCCCGCCAGACGCCGGCGCAGCTGACGCACCTGCTGGCGGGTGTGCTTGGCGGTCAGCTCGTATTTGCACAGCGTCGCGAACAGCAGCGCGATCGCCAGCAGCGAGACCATGAACGTGAGTTTCATCGGCCCGGGGAGGTTGGAGCTGCTGCCGAGCACCCGTGGGTGCAAATAAGCCGTGGATAGGCGCACGGCGATGAAGTTCATCGGCACGAACGCGCCCGCGGTGACCGCGAACACGGACGCGTAGCGCGACTGGCGCTCAGGGTCCTCGATCGCGAAGCGCAGCGGCTGATACGTGGCGTACAGCAGGAACACGATCAGGAACGACACGAGCGTCGGCTCGCTCCACACCCACCAGTGCCCCCACGAGCCCTTCGCCCAGATCGAGCCGGTGATGAGCGTCGCGACGCCGAAGATCAGGCTCATGTGGATGACCACGTAGGAGCGCATATCCCAGCGCGCCTCGCGCGTGCGCAGGTGCTGGATCGCGAGCAGGCCGCCGAGCACGAAGCCGCACAGCGCGACGATCGCGAGCGGCACGTGCAGGTAGAAGATCTTCTGCAGGAAGCCCTGTTCGGCTTCCAGCGGCGCGTAGAAGAACACGAGCGCGAGCGCGAGCGCCATCGCGACGACGGTGGAGATGCTCAGCGCACGCAGGCCCTTGCCATACATGGGTTTAACTCAATCCTCCAGGAGGAAATCGAAGAGGGCGTAGGCGATCAGCCCGAAGACCAGATCATAGAGGCCCAACGTCAACAGCCAGCGCGCCGGCGGGCCGGAGGCGTGCACGACGTTGAGCGCCGGAGCGCTCGCCCGCGCTCCGCCGATCACGATCGGCACGAGCAGCGGCAGCGCGAGCAGCGGGCCGAGCAGGTCGCGCGCGCGGGTCTGCACCGCCAGCGCGGCGACGAGCGTGCCGATCACCGCCACCCCGATGTCGCCCAGCAGCAGCGTCACGAGCAGGTGTGGGAGCGCCGGGCCGAGCGGGGCGGCGAGCAGCAGCAGCGCGAACGCGGGCACGGCCACGAGCTCGAGCACCACGAGGTAGACGAGCAGCGTGAGCGCCTTGGCGATCAGCATCGCGCTGCGGTCGACGGGTGCGAGCAGGAAGCCGTCGAAGCCGCCCTGCTCGGCGTCGGCGACGAACAGCCGGTTGATGCCGAGGATCGCGGCGAACAGCAGCGTCACCCACAGGATCCCCGCGGCGGTGTCGCCTTCGATCGAGTTGCGGTTGAGCGCGAAGTGGAAGACCACGAACGTGCTCACCGCGAACAGCGACATGCCGGGGATCGACTCGAGCGTGCGCAGCTCCACGAGCAGCTCCTTGCGCAGCAGCGCTCCCACCGTGCCGCGCATCGTGACCGTGGGCTTCATCGATACAGCTCCGCGATCTCAGCGGTGTCGACCTCGGAAGCGGCGCGCAGCAGGACCGGCCGCCCGCCGCGCAGGCCGAGCACGAGGTCGGCGTCGACGAGACCGCCGGAGGGGTCGTGGCTGCAGATCACGCGCGTGCGCTTGGAGGCCCTGCCGATCAGCGGCGCAACCAGCTCGACCGCCGCGGGGTCGAGGTTGGAGTGCGGCTCGTCGAGCAGCAGCAGCTCCGGGTCGTGCAGCACCGCGCGCGCCACAGCCACGCGCTGGACCATGCCGCGCGAGAGCGTGCGCAGCGGCTCATCGCCGCGGGTGCTCATGTTCAGCGACTCGAGCAGCTCCTCCACGCGCGTCGAGTCGACGCCGTGCAGGCGGGCGTGGAAGCGCAGGTTCTCTCGTGCGCTCAGCTCGCGGTAGAGCAGCGGCTCGTGCCCGAGCAGGCCGACGCGCCCGCGCACCGCCCACGCTTCGTTCGGAATCGAGGAACCGAGCACGCGCACCTCACCCGCGTGCGGGCGCAGCAGCGTGGCGAGCACGCGCAGCAGCGTGGTCTTGCCGGCGCCGTTGGGCCCGAACACCACCAGCGTGCCGCCCTCATGCAGCGACAGCGACACGCCGCTGAGCGCTTCGCGTTCGCCGTAGTGGCGAGCGAGCCCCTCGACTTCCAGTGCGGCCACTCTCGAGTGCTCTCTACACCTGCAACGCGTGCGCGCTCTGCGCCCGCGCGATCAGATCGCGCACGCCCTGATCGTCGCCCTCGCGCAGCAGCGCCACCGGATCGGGCTGGCCGTTGACGATCCCCTCGAAGAACTCCTTGCGGTCCTGGTAGGTGGGCAGCGTGCCCTTGGCCCAGCCGCGAACCTCGTTGAGCAGCACCGCGAGACGCGCGTAGGGCTCGCCGAACTGGCCTTCGATCTCGCGCTTCATGCGCTTGGCGAGCGCCGGCGAGGCGCCGGCGGTGGAGATCGCGATCGCGAGCGGTCCGCTGCGCACGATCGCGGGCAGGATGAAGTTGCACAGCGGCGGCACGTCGACGATGTTCACGAGCATCGCCCGCCGCTCGGCGTCGTCGAACACGGCGATGTTCACGTCGGTGTCGTTCGTGGCGGCGATCGCCATGAACGCGCCCTCGAGGTCGCTCGCGCCCGCGTACGGGCGCCGCTCCCACTCGATCGAGCCCTCGCGCGCGTACTCCTCCAGCGCCGGCTCGGCCTGAGGTGCGATCAGCGTGACCCTGCCGTCGCACGCGAGCAGCCCCTCGACCTTCTCCAGCCCGATCTCCCCGCCGCCGATCACCACGCAACGACGGCCGGTGAGCTTCAGGCAGGCGATGTAGAAGGGGGTATCGAGCATCCCCTGCACGCAGCTCTGGTCGCAGATCCCCTTGCGTAGCTGACAGACGCACTCCTTGCCTGCATAGGCCTGGGCTGGCATGCGTCAAGCGTAGCGTTACTTCGGCAGCCCGCGCCCGAATGCGCGCGCGGTCATTCGCGAGAGCGCGATGGCTCCTTCGCGCCACGCGCGCTCGCGGTCGGCGTCGCGTCCGGAGCGCATCTTCGCGATCGCGCGGGCGGCCCTGACGCTCGCGCCGTCATACGGTCCCCACCACACGCCCCGCATCGCCGGCGGGTCCCATGTGATGAGCTTCTCCTGCGCGCACGCCCGCAGCCCGGCCTGGCCGAGCGTTCGCCCGAGCCCCCCGCCGGCGGCCGCGCCCCACGGTCCGCGTGACACGGTCGGCCCGGGCAGGTGGTCGTTGAGCCACACCATCCCCGCGTGCAACTCGCGCGCGATCCGCACGCCGCGGAAGCGGTCGGCCGTCCACACCGACGCGCCGAGGCCGTAGTCGCTGTCGTTGGCGAGCGCGATCGCCTCCTCGATGGTGTCGACGGGCACGACGGCGAGCACCGGCCCGTCGATCGGCTCGCGCATCAGGCGCATGTCGTTGGTGGCGCCGGTGACGATGGCGGGAGCGTAGAACGCGCCCGCCTCGCAGCCGGCGGGGACGGTCGGTCCGCCGCAGTGCAGCACGGCGCCCTGCCCGATGGCCTCGCGCACCAGCTCATCGACGTGCTCGACCCGGCGCGCGGAGGCGAGCGGGCCGACCTGCACGCGCGGGTTGGCGGGGTCGCCGACGGTGAGGGTCTGCGCGCCATGCACGAGCTCGGCGAGGAAGCGCTCGTACACCTCGCGCATCACGTACACGCGCTCGACCGAGCCGCGCGCCTGGCCGGCTCCGGCGCAGCCCGCCCACAGCGCTCCGGCGACGGCGCGCGGCAGCTGCGCGTCGGCGAGCACGATCATCGCGTCCTTGCCACCGAGCTCGACGGTGACCTCCTTCTCGCGCGAGACGCACGCGCGCGCGACCACGCGCCCGACGGCGGGCGAGCCGGTGAACAGCACCTTGTGGACGGGCGACTGCGCGAGCGCCACGCCCACGTCGGCTCCGCCGTGCGCGATCCGCACCAACCCCTCCGGCAGTCCGGCACGAGCCAGCACGCGCGCGATTCGCTCGCCCGCTAGGCACGCGCGCGCGGCGGGCTTGAAGACGACGCCGTTGCCGGCCAGCAGCGCCCCCGCGATCTGCCCGAGCGGCTGCGCGAACGGGGCGCTGCCAGCGCCGATCACCCCCACCACGCCGTAGGGCTCGTACGCGATCCGCGCGCGCTTGGCGATCGCCATCGAGCGGTTGATCCCCACGCGCCGGCCGCCGAGCACGTCGGCGCCGTCGTCGGCGATCCAGATCAGCGCGTCGATCGCGGCGAGCAGCTCGAGTGTGACGATCTCTCCGCGCGGCCGGCCGCCTTCGCGCGCGAGCGTCTCACCCAGCTCGTCGAAGTCGTCGATCACGCACTGCGCCATGCGGCGCATGTAGCGCGCGCGATCCTGCACGCGCAGCAGCGCCCACAGCGGCTGCACCTTCGCCACCGCCGCGACCACCTCATCGACGCGCGCGGGGTCCGTGGAGGTGACGCTGCCGAGGATCGCGCCCGTGGCGGGGTCTCGCGCGATCAGCTCGTCGCGCGCCTGCGGCTCGTTGACGGAGGTGCTCATGGGCGACCGATTATGGCCTCTCCACGCCCCGTCTCCGGCGGATCTCGCGCAGGCGCTCGGCGAGAGGCGCCTCGGCGTCGTCGGGCTCGTAGAAGCGCGCGCCGGCGACCGAATCCGGCAGCAGCTCCTGCGGGGAGAGGTGTCCGGGGCGTCGGTGCGGGTTGTCGTAGTCGCCGCGCTCCTGCCCCACGGAGCGCAGGTCGGACAGTGCCCCAGAGCGCAGCCAGCTCGGCACGGCTCCCGCGCCATGCTCGCGCACGTGTCGCTGCGCGGCCGACAGCGCGACCCCGGCGGCGTTGGACTTGGGGGCGAGCGCTAGGTAGATGGCCGTCTGCGCGAGCGCGTAGCGGGCCTCGGGCAGGCCGACGTGCTCGACCGCGGCGGCCGCCGCGACGGCCACCTCCAGCGCTCCGGGGTCCGCGTTGCCGATGTCCTCGGAGGCGAGGATCACCATCCGCCGCACGATGAAACGCGGGTCCTCGCCGCCCTCGAGCATCACCGCGAGGTAGTACAGCGACGCGTCTGGATCGGAGCCCCTGGTGGCCTTGATCCAGGCGGAGATGTAGTCGTAGTGGCGGTCGCCGCCTTTGTCGTAGAGGATCGCCCGTCGCTGCAGCGCGTCCTCCACGCGCGCGAGCGTCACCCGCGGCTCCTGCTGGCCGGCGGCGGTCGCTGCGGCGAGCTCGAGCGCGTTGAGCGCGGTGCGCGCGTCGCCTTCGCTGCGCGCGGCGAGGAACTCGACCGCGTCCTCCTCGACGGCGACGGAGGCGCCCTCCGCGGCGCGGCGCAGGATCAGCGCCACGTCGGCGGCGGTGAGCGCCTGAAGCGCATACACGCGCACGCGCGAGAGCAGCGCGCCGTTGACCTCGAACGCGGGGTTCTCCGTGGTGGCGCCGATCAGCGTCAGCAGCCCCTCCTCGACGGCGGGCAGCAGCGCGTCCTGCTGGGCCTTGTTGAAGCGGTGGATCTCGTCGAGGAACAGCACCGTCTGCGCGCCGGAGGTGTCCCGGCGGTGCGCGGCGCGCTCGATCACCGCGCGCACCTCCGCGCGGCCGGCCTGCACCGCGCTGAGCTCCTCGAACGCCGCTCCCGAATGCTCGGCGACGATCCGCGCGAGCGTCGTCTTGCCCGAGCCGGGCGGCCCGTAGAGCACCATCGAGTGCGGGCGGCCCTGCTCGATCGCGGTCCGCAGCGCCGATCCGCCGGCCAGCAGGTGGGCCTGCCCTACGAACCCCTCGAGGCTGCCCGGGCGCACGCGCACCGCCAGCGGTCGCGCGCCCTCGGCGTCGCGCTCATCGCCCGGCTTTCGGATGATCGAATCGGTGCCTGAATCCTCGCCAAAGAGGGTATCCACACGTTGAGTATCGCCCAATACGGGCGGGCTCCAGCGCCCGTCGACCCGGGGAGGTTGTACCCGGGGGTTGTCGAATCTATAGTGCCCGTGAACGAAGTTGCCAAGTCCCCCCATCTTTGCCCCGAGCGGGCTGATTCGCCGAGATGAGCATCGGCGGGGCTGAGGCCCTGCCCGCCGGAGGAGGCGGGCTCGAATTTCTCGACCTCGGTGGGGACATCGCGGCGCGCTCGCCCCTGCAGCTGTTCTGGCGCCGGCTGCGCAAAGACAGGGTCGCGATGGTCTCCGGCGGGTTCATCGTGTTCATCGTGATCGTCGCGATCGCGGCGCCGCTCGTGGTCAAACTGCTGGGCCTTCCCGGCCCGTACACGCAGAACCCGAGCCTGACCGGCCCGTTCGGCGAACCGGCCGGCCCCAGCGGCGCGCACCCGTTTGGCGTCGATCCGCTCGGTCAGGACATCGCCTCGCGCGTGATCTACGGAACCAGGGTGTCGCTCGAGGTGGGCGTCGTCGGGACGACGATCGCGATGATCCTCGGTGTCTCGCTCGGACTGATCGCCGGCTACTACCGCGGCTGGCTCGACACGGTCATCTCACGCCTACTCATCGACGTGACGCTGTCGATCCCGCTCCTGCTGTTCGGTCTCGGCATCGGCGCCGCCTGCTCGGTGCGTGGCTGCGTCGGCGGCGCCCTCCAGCCGGGCGTCGGCGTGATCATCTTCCTGATCGCGTTCGCGACGTGGACGTACTTCGCGCGCATCGTGCGCGGGCTCGTGCTGTCGCTGCGCGAGCGCGAGTTCGTCGATGCGGCGCGCGCGCTCGGCGCGTCGGACCTGCGGATCATGTTCCGCGAGATCCTCCCCAACCTCGTTGCACCGATCATCGTCTACGCGACACTGCAGATCCCGCTGAACATCCTGATCGAGGCGTCGCTCTCGTTTCTCGGCGTCGGCGTGCGCTCGCCGACGGCGAGTTGGGGCCAGATGATCGCGGCGGCGACGCCGACCTTCAACACGGCGTGGTGGTACATGATCTTCCCCGGCGCGGCGCTGCTCTTGACGGTGCTCGCCTTCAACCTGCTCGGCGACGGATTGCGCGACGCGCTCAACCCACGGAGGGCGTAGTGACCCACCCTGACTTGCACACGACAAACAAAGGAGGCGCCCCTATGAGGTCGCTGAGAACGATTCTGCTGGTGGCGGTCGCGCTGACGCTGGCGGTGGCGCTGGCTGCTTGCGGCTCGTCGAGCAGCAGCAGCGGTAGTTCGAGTGTCAGCACGCCCTCGGGCTCGCTTCCCGCTGGCGTGAAAAACCCGGTGGACGAGTCGCTGACGGGCGGAAAGCAGGGTGGAGTCCTGAACTCGGCCCAGAGCGAGGACTTCGAACACCTCGACCCCGGGCAGGCCTACTTCCAGCTCGACTACCAGATCACGAACGCCACGCAGCGCTCGCTCTACTCGTACAAGCCGAACACGTTCTCGGAATCGACCCCGGACCTGGCCGAAGGCCCGGCGCAGCTCAGCAATGGGGACAAGCTGATCACGATCAACATCCGCAAGGGCGTTCACTTCAGCCCGCCGGTCAACCGCGAAGTTACCGCGGCCGACGTCGTCTACGCGATCGAACGTATCGCCAACCCGAACGTCGCCAACCCTTACTACCTCGGCTACCTGAGCGCGATCGAAGGCATGAAGACCGCCAGCGGCGGTCCGATCGCCGGCGTCAAAGCGACCGGCAAGTACACGATCCAGATCAAATTGACGGCGCCTGAAGCGCCGATCGTGGTGGCGTCGATGGTGCTGCCGTGGAGTGCGCCGGTGCCGAAGGAATACGCCGCGAAGTTCGACGCCAAGAAACCGAGCGAATACGCCAACTACCAGGTTGCGTCGGGCCCGTACATGCTCAAGGCCAACGCCGCGGGCAAGGTGCTTGGGACCGGCTACCAGCCCGGCAAGTCGGCGACGCTCGTACGCAACCCCAACTGGAAGGCGAGCACGGACTATCGCCCGGCCTATCTGAACCAGATCAACATCACGATCGGCGGCGACACCAATGTGATCGGACGCCAGGTGCTCGAAGGCAGCGCGATGGTTCAGTCGGACGCGCCGGCCGCGCCGATCGTGAAGCTCGCCGTCCAGCAGTTCCCGAGCCAGCTCGTGATCTCGGCGGGCGGAGGCGCGGGCGACCGCTACATCGCGATCAACAACAGCTCCGGGCCGTTCAAGAACGTCAACCTCCGCAAGGCGCTGTGGGCGGCGACCGACCGTGAAGCGCTCGACCGTCTGCGCGGCGGCAAGACCGTCGCCGATGTGATGACGCACTTCCTCTGGAACGGCATCGCCGGCTTCGAAGAAGCCGGCGGTTATCCGGGTCCGAAGGTCGACTACAACGAACACCCGACCGGCGACATGGCGGTCGCCGAAAAGTACATGAAGCTCGCCGGCTATCCGAGCGGCAAGTACACCGGATCGGAAACGCTGCAGGTCGTCGGCGACTCGTCGGCCCCCGCGAACAACGTCGCCGAAGCGGTCAACCACACGCTGACGAGCCTCGGCTTCAAAACGAAGCTAAACCTGGTCGAGCACACGGTCATGTACTCGAAGTACTGCGGCGTCGTAACCGAAAAGATCGACGTCTGCCCGAACGTCGGCTGGATCGCCGACTTCGGCGACCCGGAGGCGGTGCTGAACGTTCCGTTCAACGGCAACCTGATCGTCAAGAACGGCACCAACTCCAACTGGGGTCTCGTCAACCATCCGAAAATCAACGCGGCGATGGAAGCGGCGGCGAAGGTCGTTGGCACGAAGGCGCGCGGCGAAGCGTGGGCGAAGATCGACCGCGAACTCGTCGAAGAAGCCGTCGTGATCCCCTACCAGTGGGCGAAGGAACCGTACATCGAGTCCAAAGACGTCGAAGGCGTCAACCAGTACTGGAACTCTGGTACCTGGGACTACTCGTTCACGTCGTTGAAGTAGTCGCGGCTCGACGGCGCGCGAGGGGGCGGGTCATGCGCCCGCCCCCTCGGGGCCGCTCCGTGCTCCCCACGAACCGGAACAGGAATCCAGCGATGCCGAGGGACAGACGATGACGCGCTACATCGTTCGCAGGCTGCTGTGGGGGGTTGTGCTGCTCGTCATCGTCCTGGCGCTGCTGTTCGTGATGTTCCGCGTCCTGCCCACCGCCGACCCGGCGAAGCTCAGGGCCGGGCGGTTGCAGAGCCCGAAGATCATCGCCGAGATCCGCCACGACCTCGGCCTCGACAAATCCCTGCCCGCGCAGTTCTGGGTCTACCTGAAGGGCATCTTCCTGCACTTCGACCTCGGCTACAGCTACTACTCGGACGCGCCCGTGAAGGAACTGATCTTCGACCGCCTGCCGGCGACGATCTCGCTGGTGCTCGGCGCCGCCGTCGTCTGGCTGGTATCGGGCCTGGGCGTCGGCATCATCTCGGCCAGGCGAGCCGGCTCGAAGCTCGACCGCGCGACGATGGGCACATCGCTGGTGCTCGTTTCCGCTCCCGAATACTGGCTTGGCCTGCTGGTGCTGTTCTTCTTCGCCTCGGACATCGGCAAAGTCCACGTCTTTCCCGGCGCCGGAAGCTACGTAGGCCTCACGGCCGAACCCGGCAAATGGTTCACGTCGCTGATCATGCCGTGGCTCGTCGTCGCCGCCGGCACGGCGGCGGTCTACGCGCGGATGATCCGCGGCACCCTGATCGAGACTATGGGCGAGGACTACATTCGCACGGCGCGCGCGAAGGGGCTGTCCGAGCGCAGCGTCGTCCTGCGCCACGGCCTGCGCGCGGCGATCAACCCGATCGTGACGGTGCTCGGAGTCGACATCGCGATCCTGCTCGGCAGCTCGGTGCTCGTCGAAACGGTCTTCGACATTCCCGGCATCGGGCGCCTCAACTACATCGCGATCACACATGCGGACTTCCCGATCATCCAGGGCACGGTGCTGTTCGCGTCGATGTTCGTGATCGTCGCGAACATCGTCGTGGACATCGCCTACGCGTTTCTCGACCCGCGGGTGAGGTACTCGTGACGGATGCCGAGCCGCTGCTGCGCGTTGAGGAGCTGCGCGTGGAGTTCCGGACCGAGGACGGCGTCGTGCACGCGGTCGACGGCGTGACCTACGAGGTCCACGCCGGACGAACACTCGGGATCGTCGGCGAGTCGGGCTCGGGCAAGACCGTCTCCTCGCTGACGACGCTCGGGCTGACACGCGCTCAGGGGGCGCACGTATCCGGGCGGATCGTGTTCGAGGGCAAGGACCTCGTGACGCTCTCCGACGGTGAGATGCGCGCGATCCGGGGCAACGACATCGCGATGATCTTCCAGGACCCACTGTCCTCGCTGCACCCGTTCTTCAAGGTCGGCGCGCAGCTGATCGAGGCCGTGCGCGTGCACCAGGACGTCTCCAAGGCGCAGGCGCGAGCGCGCGCGATCGAGCTGCTAGGGCTCGTCGGCATCCCCGACCCGTCGCGGCGCGTGGACGAGTACCCGCACGAGTTCTCCGGCGGCATGCGCCAGCGCGCGATGATCGCGATGGCGCTCGCCAACGAGCCGAAGCTGCTGATCGCCGACGAGCCCACGACGGCGCTCGACGTGACCGTGCAGGCTCAGATCCTCGCGCTGCTCGAGCGCCTGCAGCGCGAGCTCGGGATGGCGATCGTGATCATCACGCACGACCTCGGCGTCGTGGCCGAGATGGCCGACGACATCGCCGTCATGTACGCCGGACGGATCATCGAGTCGGCGTCGGCAGAACTCCTTTTCGCCGGCCCCGAGCACCCGTACACATGGGGCCTGCTCAACTCGATCCCGTCGCTGAGCGGCACGCGCAAGGAGCAGCTCGTGCCGATCCCAGGCACCCCGCCGAGCCTGATCAACCCTCCGTCGGGCTGTCACTTCCACCCGCGCTGCCCCTACTCGCAGCCGGACCACGAGCGGATCGACCCCGAGCTGCAGTCGATTCCGGGTGAGCCGACGCACCACGTCGCGTGCCTGCTCGAGAGCGAGGTGCGTCGTCGACTGTGGGGTGAGCTCCACAAGGGACGGACGCCGGAGCAGGCGATCTCCGAGGTGGGTCTGCCGGCGGTGACGCCGTGAGCGCACTCGTCGAAGTGCGCGACCTCGTCAAGCACTTCCCGATCAGGCGTGGCGTCATCATCCAGCGCAAGACCGGCGCCGTGCAGGCGGTCGACGGCGTCAGCTTCGACGTGCGCCGCGGTGAGACGCTCGGCATAGTCGGCGAGACCGGCTGCGGCAAGAGCACCACCGCGCGGCTGATCATGCGCCTGCTCGACGCGACGAGCGGCGAGATCCGCTTCGAAGGCGAGGACATCGCGCGTCTGAAGGGAGCACGCCTGAAGGCGCTGAGGCGCGAGATGCAGATGATCTTCCAGGACCCCTACTCGTCGCTGAACCCGCGCAAGACGATCGGGTCGATCATCGGCGAGCCGTTCGCGATCCACGGCCTCAACGAGGGCAGGGGCGAGCGCCGCAAAGCGGTGCAGGAGCTGATGGAGACAGTGGGGCTGAACCCCGAGCACTACAACCGCTACCCGCACGAGTTCTCCGGCGGGCAGCGCCAGCGCATCGGCGTGGCCCGCGCTCTGGCGTTGAAGCCGAAGCTGCTGATCGCCGACGAGCCCGTCTCCGCGCTCGACGTGTCGATCCAGGCGCAGGTGCTGAACCTCCTGCGCGACCTGCAGAGCGAGTTCGGCCTCACGGTGGTGTTCATCGCCCACGACCTGTCGGTGGTGCGCCACATGTGCGACCGCGTGGCGGTGATGTATCTCGGCAAGATCGTGGAGATCGGCGGCGGCGACGAGCTCTACGACTTCCCCCGCCACCCCTACACCGGCGCGCTGCTGTCAGCCGTCCCGGTGGTCGACCCCTCGCGCCACGGAGAGCAGCGCAGGCTGCTGAGCGGCGACGTGCCGAGCCCGGCGAACCCGCCGAGCGCGTGCCGCTTCCACACCCGCTGCCCGAAGGCCCGGCCGCTGTGCTCCGACCAGGAGCCGCCGCTCGAGGACAAGGGGTCCGGTACCAGGGCGGCGTGCCACTACCCGCTCACGCGCGAGGAGACCGCTCAGATCGGCGTACGATCTGCGCCATGAGCGCGAACGGGTCAGACGCCGGGGAGCGATCGGCTGAGGCCGAGGAGCTGCTCGCGCAGCTGATCCGCTTCAACACGGTCAACCCCCCGGGGAACGAGCTCGCGGCGCAGGAGTACCTCTCCGGCCACCTGAGCGCGGCGGGCTTCGAGTGCGAGCTGCTCGGCGCGGTGCCGGAGCGGCCGAACCTCGTGGCGAGGCTGCGCGGCAAGAGCGCCGACGGACCCACGCTGTGTTATCTCGGCCACGTCGACACGGTCCTCGCGGACCCCGCCGACTGGACGCACGACCCGTGGTCGGGCGAGATCGCCGACGGCTACCTGTGGGGCAGAGGCGCGCTCGACATGAAGTCGCAGGTCGCCGCGGAGATCGCCGCGGCGGCGTCGCTCGCGCGCTCTGGTTGGCGCCCCGCGCACGGCGAGCTGCTGATCGTGGCGGTCGTGGACGAGGAGACGGGCGGCTCGCTCGGCGCGCAGTGGATCACCGAGACGCACCCCGAGAAGGTGCGCTGCGACCTGCTCGTGAACGAGGGCGGCGGCGCGGTGTTCGAGTACGGAGGCACGCGCTGCTACGGCGTGTGCTGCGCGGAGAAGGGCGTGTTTCGCTTCAACGTCAGCACCGACGGCGTGGCGGGGCACGCGTCGATGCCGAGCATGGGCGAGAACGCGCTGCTGAAGATGGCCCCGGTGCTCGAGCGCCTGGGCGCCCGCCAGCCCTCCCACAGCCCGACGGACGAGCCGATCGCGTTCCTGCGCGGGCTCGGCGAGGACCCCGACGACCTCGACGGCTCGCTGGCGCGGCTGCGCGCCGCGGACCCGCGCCTGGCGACGATGTTCGAGCCGATGTTCGGCGTGACCTTCACCCCCACCCGGATCAGGGCGTCGGAGAAGATCAACGTGATCCCCAACCGCGCGGAGCTGAAAGTCGACTGCCGCGTCCCGCCGGGTCTGGGGGAGCAGGAGGTGCGCGCGGGCATCGCGGAGGTCCTCGGCGAGGAGGACGGCGCCGACTGGCGGATCGACTTCACGGAGAAGGTCGTCGGCAACCGCTCGCCCGTGAGCTCGCGGCTGATGGACACGATCTCCACGTGGATCGGCGAGCAGGACCCCGGCGCGCGCGCCGTGCCGGTGGTGCTCCCGGGCTTCACCGACTCGCGCCACTTCCGCCTCGCGTTCCCCGAGTGCGTCGCGTATGGGTTCTTCCCCCACCGCCACCAGTCGCTGCTCGACGGCGCGCCGCTGGTCCACGGCGCGGACGAGCGGATCGACGTTCGCGACCTCGCGTTCGCGACGAAGCTGTTCGAAGACCTGGCTGTGCGAATCCTGGGCTGAGACGGTCGCCGCTCGACAAGCGCGGCCCAAACACGCATAATCGGCGCAGATGCCAAGGATGGTGCCAGCGGAGAGGATGTGCGGATGAGCAAGGAAGCAACGGCGGAAGCAAAGGTTTCCGCAGGCGGGTCTGCGGTCGCACACACGCACGAAACGGTCGTGGCGGCGAGCGACGCCGCGGCGAAGCACGCCGCCACTGTCGCCAGCCACGCGGTGACACACCCGCTCGTGACCCACTCGATCGTGCAGCAGCCGGCGGTGCCGGCGGAGTCCTTCACCCAGGAACTGCAGGGATGGGCACTCAACTGGGAGCCGGTGTTCGGCATCCTGTTCTTCGTAGCGATCATAGTGGTGATGTGGCGGATGCTGAAGGTGATGCCGCGCATCAAGCCGCAGCAGATCAAGCCGTCCTCCGGCCAGGCGATCACGTTCGCGGACATCGCGGGGGTGGACGAGGCGAAGGCGGAGCTGCAGGAGATCGTGGAGTTCCTGCGCGACCCGAAGTCCTTCCATGCGCTCGGCGCGAAGGTCCCCAAGGGCATCCTGCTGCACGGCCCTCCGGGCACGGGCAAGACGCTGCTGGCGAAGGCGGTGGCGACCGAGTCGGGCGCGCAGTTCTTCGCGCAGTCGGCGGCGTCGTTCGTGGAGATGTTCGCGGGCCTCGGCGCGGCGCGTATCCGCCGCCTGTTCGCGATCGCGCGCAAACACGAACCGGCGATCATCTTCATCGACGAGCTCGACGCGGTGGGCGGCCGCCGCGGGATGGACATCTCCGGCGAGAAGGACCAGACGCTCAATCAGCTGCTCGTGGAGATGGACGGCTTCTCCTCCAGCGGGCGGGTGGTGGTGATCGCGGCGTCGAACCTGCTGGAGAAGCTCGACCCGGCGCTGCTGCGCCCGGGCCGTTTCGACCGCCAGGTGTTCGTGGTGCCGCCCGACGTGAAAGGCCGGCTGGGCGTGCTGCAGGTGCACACGCGCACCAAGCCGATGGGCGACGTGGACCTCGGTGTGGTGGCCCAGCACACGAGCGGTCTGACGGGCGCGGACCTCGCGAACATCTGCAACGAGGCGGCGATCTTCGCGACGAGGCGCGGCGCGAAGGTGTTGGAGATGCAGGACTTCGACTCGGCGCTCGAGCGCGTGATCGCGGGCGTGCAGTCCAAGCGCGTGCTGAACACTCACGAGAAGCGCGTGGTGGCCTACCACGAGGCGGGGCACGCGCTGTGCGGCGAGCTGCTGCCGTCGGTCGACCGCGTGCACAAGATCTCGATCGTGCCGCGCGGGCGCGCGCTCGGCTACACGCTGAACCTGCCCGCGGAGGACCGTTACCTGAAGACGCGCGAGGAGCTGCTCGACTACATGACGGTGTTGCTCGGCGGCCGCGTCGCGGAGCAGGTGGTGTTCGGCGCGATCACCACCGGAGCCTCAGACGACCTCAAGCGGGTGGCGGAGATCTCGCACTCGATGGTCCACGACTTCGCGATGGGCACCGGCGGTGTGGGACGCTCGCCGGACGGCGACGTGCGGCTCTCGGAGACCACGCTGCGCATCCGCGACGAGGAGCGCCAGGAGCTGATCGAGGAGGCCCGCCGCGCGGCGCAGAAGATGATCGTCGCCCACCGCCCGCAGCTGGAGGCGCTCGCGGAAGAGCTGCTCGAGAACGAGGTGCTGGAGCGCGAGGGGATCGAACGGATCATGGACGGCGTGCCGCGCCTGGAGCGCGCCCCGGGCGTGGGGCTGCGCGTGGTGGCCGCCACCGCGCACACGACGCTCCCGCCGCAGGGACCCCGCCAGATCCGGCTCCCCGACACCTCGGACGAGGACTGACGCGAACGGCTATAGACTGCGGCGCATGTTCAGTCGCATCGACCACATCGGGGTCGCGGTCGAGGAGATCGACGCCGCGCTGGAGCTGTACCGCGACGGCTTCGAGCTCGAGGTTGCGCACCGCGAGGTCGTCGAGGAGCAGGGCGTTGAGGCTGTGCTGCTCGACGTGGGCGAGAACCACGTGGAGCTGCTCGCGCCGCTGTCGGCGGACACCCCCGTGGGCAAGTTCCTCGCCAAGAACGGCCCGGGCCTGCACCACGTGGCCTACCAGGTGAGCGACATCGACGCGACGCTCGAGGCGCTCAAGCGGGCGGGCATGCAACTGATCGACGAGCAGCCGCGCACCGGCATCCGCGGCTCGCGTGTGGCCTTCATGCACCCCCGCGCCACCGCGGGTGTGCTGACCGAGATCGTCGAGCCGGCGGCGGGAGTGGGAGCGCACTGATGACAGACTCGCGACGCGTGACGATCGGGTTCCAGGGCGGCCAGGTGCTGGCGATGCGCCTCACCGACGCGGTCCTGAAGAAGCTCAACGAGGAGCTCGGCAGCGGCGGCTGGCACGAGTTCCAGAGCGAGGACGGGCCGGTCCGCGTGGACATCGGGCAGGTCGTCTACGTCAGTGCCGAGGGGGACGACTCCCGCGTCGGCTTCGGCTAGGACGACCGCTGGCCGGCGCGATGCGGCGTCCTGCGGCGCCGGCCCGGTCGCGGTCGCTCGTGTGCAAAGCACGCCACGCTTCCTGCGTCCTTGCCTCGCTTGACCACGATCGTCCTGGGAGCAACCAAAGGCATGATCAATCTCGACGAGCGGCTGCTGCGGCTGGCTCGCACGCGCGGCCACGCCCCGGGCGTGGAGCGCGCTGTGGCGCGGTTCTCGCGGCTTGGGGAGCACGGCGCGGTGTGGTTCTCGATCGGGGCGGCCGGGTATGCGCTCGACCGACGAAGGCGGCCGGAGTGGGGTCGCGCGGTGGGTGCGGTTGCGGGCGCGTTTGCTCTGAACACGCTCACAAAGCTCGTCGTCCGGCGCCGGCGGCCTGAGATTCCGGGCCTGCCGCCGCTGATCTCGACGCCTACGCAGCTGAGCTTCCCCAGCGCGCATGCTTCCACGTCGTTTGCGGGGGCTTGCGCGTACTCGCGGCTGGGGGTGTCGGCGGGTGGGTTGTATGGGCTCGCGGGGGGGCTGGCGGCTTCGCGGCTGTATCTGGGGGTGCACTACCCCTCAGATGTGGTGGCCGGGGCTGTGCTGGGCTCCGTGGTGGGAGCCTTTGCGGGGCGGCGAGGGCGCGTGGCGCTGCGGGAGGAGGCACAACGGCTGGCGGCAGATTCGAGAGATCGCGCGGAGATGGCGAGGCTCGGCGAGGAGATGGACGAGATCACCCCGCCTTGGCCGGCTGACTGAGGTGTGTCGCGAGGGCGTGCGCGGGACCTTCTTCATCTGCAGATCTGGACACACCAATGCGTATACTGGACGCATGAGCCAAGCGCTTGCGAGATCGGCGGAGAAGCTGGGATGTAGCGAGCGGACGCTGCGTCGCTATGTAAACGACGGGCTACTGCACGGGCGCCGTGTGGGTCGACAGCTGGAGCTTTCTTACGCAGAGGAGGAATATCTGGGCCTCCACTGGGATCTGCTGAGCAGGTTGCGGGTGGCATTGCGCACGGAGCCTGCGATTCGCTTGGCGGTGTTGTTCGGGTCCACCGCCATCGGCGAGGACGACGACCGCTCGGATGTGGATCTGTTGGTCGTTCATCGCAATCCCGCACCGCTTGTACTGGCTGGGGTGAGGCTGCGTCTTCGGCGCGCACTCGGCAGGTCGGTCGACGTGGTGGCGCTGGAGGATGCGGAGACGATGCCGACGCTGCTGGCCGACGTCTTGAGCGAGGGCCGTGTGCTGATCGATCGTGACGGGCTGTGGGAATCCCTGCAGGAGCGTCGCTCGGAGATCGTCGCGGCTGCAGAGCGCGAAGATCGGGCGACCGCGGCGCGCACGTGGGCAGTCGTGACCGAAGCGCGCGAGCGGATCGCGGCGGCTTAGGCGTGCCATCAGGTGTCGGCGGAAAACTCGAGAGAGGGTCTATCCAAAGGACAGCGCAGGCTTGGCGCCATCCTCGACGCTGTTCCCTTCGCGCGAGAGCAGCTGTTTGTCGCCATCGAAGAGTTCGATCCCGATTTCGATATGACGGCGTTTCTGCTGGCTGCGCGCTCGCCCGACGCGCGTGAGCGAAACAAGGTGGCGGTGGTCGAGCGTGGGTATGAGGTGCTGATCAACTGGCTGCACGAGCTTGCGGCCCGCGCTCTTGCCGAGGGCCAGCGGCTCGGACTGCTGGACAAGGCTCGTGGGAGCCCGTGGGAGCGCCTCGCGGCGCTCGGGGTCATCTCTCAGGACTCGGCCGTTCGCCTCCAGGAGGCCAAGGAGTTGCGTGACACGCTTGCGCATGCCTATCCGCCGGCGGGCTGGAAGGCGCTGCACGCAGCGGTGCGGACGCTGATTGCAGAGCTCGACGGCTACATGGCCAGCTGCACCAAATGGCTTGTGGACGAGGGCATCGTCGTGAGCCCGGGCGGCTCAGCATGAGCACCAGAATCGGCATCGTCGGCATGCCCAACGCGGGCAAGTCGTCGCTGTTCAATGCGCTGACGAAAGCTGGCGCTGAGGCGGCGAACTACCCGTTCACGACGATCGAGCCGAACGTGGCGGTGGTGCCGGTGCGCGACGAGCGCCTGGAGCAGGTGGCGCGCACGGTGGACGCTTCGGAGATCGTTTGGGACACGGTCGACTTCCACGACATCGCGGGGCTCGTGGCGGGGGCGCACAAAGGCGAAGGGCTCGGCAACCGCTTCCTGGCGAACATCCGCGAGACGGACGCGATCGTGCACGTGGTGCGCGCGCACGGAGACGAGAACGTGATCCACCCGGAGGGCCGCGTGAATCCGCTGGCGGACATCGAGACGATCGAGACGGAGCTGATCCTCGCGGACCTCGAGCAGGCCGAAAGGCGCGTGGAGCGCGTGGCGCGTCAGGCGCGCAGCCTAGACCGTGCGCTGATCGCCGAGGAGGCGTGGCTGCGCAGTGTGATCGAGGCGCTGCAGGCCGGCCGTCCGGCGCGCTCGGTGCCGGTGCCGGAGGAGGCGCCGAACGCGGCGCGCGACCTGGGCTCGTTGACGAGCAAGCCGGTGCTGTTCGTGGCGAACGTCGACGAGGGCTCCGAGGAGGTGCCGGCGGAGATCGCCGAGCACGCGGCCTCGCACGGCGCGCGCGCGGTGGCGGTGTCATCGCGTATCGAGGCCGAGCTGGCGGAGCTCGAGGACGAGGACGCGAGCGCGATGCGCGAGGAGCTCGGCGTGAGCGAGTCTGGTCTTCAGCGAGTGGTGCGCGAGGCGTTTGCGCTGCTCGAGCTGATCGCGTTCTTCACCGCCGGGGAGGCCAAGCCGGCCCAGTCGTGGCACCTGCGCCAGGGGCTCACCGCGTGGCACGCGGCCGGGCAGATCCACACGGACATTCAGAAGGGGTTCGTGCGCGCTGAAGTCATCGGCTGGCGCGAGCTAGTCGACGCGGGGGGGTACGCGAGCGCCCGTGACAGAGGCACGCTCCGTCTGGAGGGCCGCGACTACGTGATGGCCGATGGGGATGTCATCAGCGTGAAGTTCACGCCGTAGAGGGACTCTCGGCAAGCGCGCCGAGCCGCTCCGCCAGTCGCCGCATCCCCAGCTCTCCAGCGACGCGTGCGCCGTTCGCGAAGTCGGTGGTGCGATCCGCCGGCGGCTGCACCTCGACCCGCTGGAGCGTCGCGATCCGCTTGAACACTCCCAGCAGATCCTCGTTCTCGTTCAGGGCGGCGGCCGTGCGCGGGCGCATCGTCGTGTCGGGCGCCTTCGCCGCGGCCATCACGCCCTCGAGCGTTCCGTGCGCGCGCAGCAGCTCCGCGGCGGTCTTCGCGCCGATGCCCGGAGCGCCGGGTAGCCCATCGGAGGGATCTCCACGCAAGGCGATGAAGTCGGGCACCTGCTCGGGCTCGACGCCGTAGCGCTCTCGCACCTCCGCCGGCCCGATCTCCATCTGCTCGGAGCCCTTGCGCAGGTCGATCACCGCGATTCGGTCGCTGACCGCGCCGTACATGTCGCGGTCGCCGCTCAGCAGCAGCGCCTCGCCGCCGCTCTCCTGCTCGGCGAGCGCAAACGAGAACATCGTGTCGTCGGCCTCCAGGCCCGGGCTCTCGGCCACCGTCCAGCCGAGGCTGGCGAGCAGTTCGGGCGCCTTCTCCCACTGCGCGGCGAGCTCCGCCGGCATCGGGTCGCGGTGCGCGTGATACGCCGGGTAGAGCTCCACGCGGTAGGTCGCCGCCTCATCGCCCAGGCACGCCACCACGGCGCGCGGAAGCTTGGAGTCGAGTAGCGACAGGATCGCGTTGACCGTGCCGAGCAGCGCGTTCACCGGTCGGCCCTCGCTGTCAGTGATCGATTTGGGCAGCCCGAAGAACGAGCGGTAAAGCAGCCACGGAACGTCCGCGATCAGCAGCGGCGAGGGCAATCAGCCCTCGAGCATCCAGCAGTTTTCAGTCCACAGGAAGCGGTTCGGGCCGGCGATCAACGGGCTGGGCAGATCGAGCGTCGCCACGTTGCCGTGCACGATCACCGCCGCGGAGGCGATCTGGTGCAGCTGTGCGCGCAGGTGCGCACGCTCGCCGTGCTTGCGCAGCAGCGCAGTCAGCTTCGCGTTCCAACGCCGTTCGCAGCTGGTGCCGTGCTTCACGGCGCGCATCGGCGCGTTCAGCACCGCGCACGCTTCCGCCCCGTTGCGCGTGAGCTCGGCGGTGACAAACCTCGTCGCCGCACGGCGAACCCACACGATCTGTTCGTGCGTACCCACCGACGATGCGGCGAGCGAGCTCGCCGGCGCGAGGAGCGAGGCCGCGCACGCAAGCGCGACGGCGATGCGACGAGCGCTCATGAGCGGGTTATCGGCAGCTCGGCGGATTTCCGCACGATAGCTCCGCGCCCGCAGCCGGATGGTCGATCAGCCCGCCGCCGCGCCGCCGGTGCCGGCGGTGGACACCGTCGCGCTCGGTGCCGGCGCGCCGCCCTGGGGCGAGGTGGGCGGCGGCGGTTGTACGGGGGGTGGAGGCGCGCTGCCCGTTGGCTGCCCGGCGCTGGGGGCTTGCCCGCTGCGGTCGGGCTCGCGCTTGACGTGCGCGCCGCGTTTGACGCTAAAGAACGCCCACGTGCTCGTCAGTTCGAGGCGCCCCGCGAGTTCGGGGCCGCTCACCGGCGTGACGCCGCGCGTGCCGAGCACCTCCGCGGAGACGATCCGCGGCGAGGCGCCGCGCTTGAGCACCTCGATCCCGCGGAACGAGCCCTTCACGAGCCCGCGCAGACGCGCAGCCGCGGCGCCGAAGCTCAGGCTGTGCTTCCACGTGGACGTGTGGGTTTCGTACGCGTCCGGCACCGCCACCAGCCACGGCTCCGCCTGCGCGCCGAGGAACGAGTCCTCGATGTTCTCCGTCATTCCGCCCGAACTGGCGAAGAAGTACGTCGCGGCGGGCTTGTCGTTGTAGAGGACGATCTGGCCGGCGGTTGCGGCCACGGCGGCGTTCGTACTCGCGGTTTCCGCCGCCACGCCCACGTACATCTGCGAGCGGGTGTCGGAGTACACGTCGAAGCGCGCGCCGCCGGCGTGCGAGGTGAGCGCGTAGGAGCGGCTCGCGATCGCCTGCGCCTCGAGCGCCGCGAGCGGCCAGTTGGAGGGCATCTCCGCCGCCACCACGCCACGCACGTAGCGCTCGAGCGGCACCTTCACCACCTTCGAGCCCACGAGCACGCGGATCACCGCTTTCGCGGGCGCCTGGCCGAGCGTGGTGCCGGTGTAGTAGTGGGCGAGGATCGCCTGGTAGCTCCAGCCGTGCTGGGCGTAGCCGAGCGCGCCGTCCTGGCTCATGCCCACGCCGTGGCCGTCTCCTGCGCCTTCGATCACGAGCGTCGACGCGCCAGCCGGGGCGGCCCACAGCGCGAGCGCCGCCAAGGCGCCAACTGCCAGCCTGACGGTCGTGCTCACAGCGCGGTTGGGAACTCGCGCGCGGTGGTAGGTTGAGGTCATGGGCCGCACCTGTCTAAACCCCAACACGGGCAGCGGGCCATCGTCGCGCTCGAGTTGCGCATCGGTCATGGTGTACCGGTCGGGCTGTGATGTCAACCGCCTGAGCGCTGCACGATGACTGGCGTCGAGCGCGAGCGGGCGGTGCTCGGGCAGGTGCCCACCGAGCTGTACATCGCGGGCGAGTGGCGCGCCGCGAGCGGCGGCGGCACGCTCTCCGTCGAGGACCCATCCACGACCGAGCCGCTGATCGAGGTCGCCGACGCACAGGAGCAGGACGCGATGGCCGCCCTGGATGCCGCGGCGGATGCGCAGAAGGAGTGGGCCGTATATCCGCCGCGCGAGCGCGGGGAGATCCTGCGCCGCGCGTACGACGCGATCGTCGCGCAGGCCGACGACCTCGCGCTGCTGATGACGCTGGAGATGGGCAAGGCGCTCGCGGAGTCGCGTGCGGAGATCGCCTATGCGGCGGAGTTCTTCCGCTGGTTCTCCGAGGAGGCCGTGCGCATACACGGCCGCTACATGGTCAACACCACCGGCAAGGGACGTATCCTCACCATGCGCCAGCCCGTGGGGCCGTGCGTGTTCATCACGCCGTGGAACTTCCCCACCGCGATGGGTACCCGCAAGATCGCCCCCGCGATCGCCGCCGGCTGCACGATGGTCGTCAAGCCCGCCCAGCAGACGCCGCTGTCGATGCTCGCGCTCGCGAAGATCCTCGAGGAGGCGGGCCTGCCGGGCGGCGTGCTGAACGTGATCACAGCCAAGCGCTCCGGCGCTGTGATCGCGCCGCTGCTCAAGGACCCGCGCACGCGCAAGCTGTCTTTCACCGGCTCCACCGAGGTGGGGCGCGCGCTGATCGAACAGTCCGCCGAGCAGGTGCTGCGCGTGTCTATGGAGCTCGGCGGCAACGCGCCGTTCGTCGTGTTCGACGACGCCGACCTCGACGCGGCGGTCGACGGCGCGATGCTCGCGAAGATGCGCAACGTCGGCGAGGCGTGCACCGCGGCGAACCGCTTCCACGTGCACGAGTCCGTCGCGGAGGAGTTCTCGACGCGCCTCGCGGAGCGCATGGGCAAGCTGAAGGTGGGGCGCGGCACCGAGCCCGACGTGGACATCGGTCCGCTCGTCGACGAAGCGCAGCGCAACAAGGTCACCGAGCTCGTCGACGACGCCGTCGCGCGCGGCGCGCGCGTGCTGCTCGGCGGCGGGCACGCCGACGGCCCCGGCTACTTCTTCGAGCCCACCGTCCTCTCCGAGGTCCCCGGCGAGGCGCGTCTGTTCGCCGAGGAGATCTTCGGGCCGGTGGCGCCCGTGGCGACGTTCTCCACCGAGGAGCACGCGATAGCCGCGGCCAACCGCACCGAGTACGGGCTCGTCGCGTACGTGTACACACGCGACCTGGAACGTGCGTTCCGCGTGTGCGAGGGCATCGAGACGGGCATGATCGGCCTCAACCAGGGTGTCGTGTCGAACCCCGCCGCGCCGTTCGGCGGCGTCAAGCAGTCCGGGTTCGGCCGCGAGGGCGGCTTCGAGGGAATCGGCGAGTACCTAGAGACGAAGTACGTCGCGCTGGCTGTCTGAGGGGGCGGGCGGCAAGCTCGGGTTCCAAAATTCGGAATCCGCTAGTCTGCTCCGGTCTACGACGCTTGGGGGAGAGGTCATGAGGAAGTTCCGCGCTCGCGTAACGCTGATCGGCGCCGTACTGGCTGCAGCGGTAACACTCGCCGGCTGCGGCAGCAGCGGCACGGGCACAACCACAGCGACCTCGATCGGCAGCACAAGCCCTGTCACGACCGAGGCGAAGGTCGTACCTGTTGCGTTGCGTCTGACGCAGGGCAGCTACTCCGTATCTACGTCGGAAGCGACGATCTCAGGGATCACATCCACGGGCGCCTCGATCTCGGTCAACGGCACCGAAGCGACGGTCCACTCCGGACACTGGCACGACCGGCTGCATCTCCACATCGGGTCCAACCAGGTCGAAGTCGAAGCGACGATGAGTGGCCGCTCCCCTGCGACCCGTGTCGTCCACGTCATCCGACACCACAGTGCGGCGGAGCTCGAGGCGCTCGCGCGTGCACGTGCGTCGCGCGCCGAAGCCAAGCGTCAACACGAAGCCGAAACGCGCGAACGCAAAGAACGCGAGGCCGTCGAAAAGCGGGAACACCAACAGGCTCAGCAGCAGGCCGCATGCCCCAACGGCACCTACGAAAACTCGGCTGGCAACGTCGTCTGCAAACCGTACGAAAGCCCGACCCAGCCCGCGGGAGCTACCGCACGGTGCGAAGACGGCACCTACAGCTTCAGCGAATCGCGTAGCGGGACATGCTCCCACCACGGTGGCGTGGCGGTCTGGCTCAACGAATAGTCGCTGCCGCGTCTGTAGCACGGGGCTCGATGCACTTGTCATTTAGACCGGGCTTGTAAGCCGTGTTGCAGGAGACGACTGGCCGGGTGGCTAGAGTCCGCGCCATGAATCGTTTCCAACTCAAGCCCCTCCGGGCACTACTGCCGTTCCTTGCCATCGCAGCTCCGCTGCTCGCCGGCTGCGGATCCTCCTCCTCCGGCAACGGCATCGCCTCGAAGACGCCTACGCAGATCGTCGAAGCGGCGAAAAAGGCGTCCGCGGCGGCCGTGAGCGCGCACGTGGCGGGCTCAATTGTCAGCGGCGGCAAGCCGATATCACTCGACATGGAACTCGTCGCGGGCAAGGGCGGCAAGGGGCACATCGCCGTCGAAGGTCTCAGCGTGCAGCTGATCGAGGTCGACAAGGCCGTCTACATCAACGGCAGCACTGCCTTCTACACCCACCTCGCCGGCTCGGCCGCGGCCACGCTGCTGCAGGGAAAATGGCTGAAGGCGCCCGCCAATAACGCCAACTTCGCGTCCTTCTCCCAGCTCACCGACCTCGGCAAGCTGATCGGCTCGACGCTCGCGGCCCACGGCACGCTCAAGAGCGCGGGGACAACGACGGTCAACGGCCAGAAGGTCGTGGGCGTGACCGACTCCGCCAAGGGTGGAACCCTGTACGTGGCGACCACCGGCGCGGCTTACCCGATCGAGCTCGTCAAGACCGGCGCGGACGGCGGCAAGATCGTGTTCGACCGATGGAACAAGCCGGTGACGATCAAGGCGCCGGCCACCTCCGTCAACATCAACCAGCTGCAGAGCGGCCACTAGCTCTCGCTCGGACATATGTCTACCTCCACCGAGATCCCGTCAACACTGCGGGTAGTGACGTCGAATGGGAGTGGGCAGCGCAAGATGACCCAAGGACCAGACAAGGACGCGAGAGTTCTCGGTGAGCGCAATCCAAGCCAGCTTGCTTCAGCACCCCGCCGACCGGGGGGCGCCCAGGCGATCCCGCACGCGGGACCGCGTCGCGGCTCGCTGGCCCACGAGTCTCGGTGCGCTCATGCGTAGCGTCGACGAGGTCGAGGAGCTGAACGGCGACTCCCCGGGCAACGGCAACGGAGCACCTCCGAAGCAGCCCAGGCGCTCCGCGCTCTGGCTGACGTTCTGGGCGCTGCTGGGTGTCGCAGCGATCGCGGGCGCGATCGTCGCGGGCGCTTCCGCGCTCATCGTCGGCTGCCTGGCCGCCCTTGCATGCTCCGCGCTGGGGATCGGCTGGCGCTTCGGCGAAGGCAGCCGCGAGGCGCTCGAGCAGGAGATCGACACGCGCACGAGCGAGCTCAAACGCGCTCTCTCGGAGCTCGAGATCGCGCAGGCGGAGACCGTGCAGCGGCTGTCGATGGCGGTCGAGTTCCGCGACGAGGACACGGGCGCGCACATCGAGCGGATCGGACGCTTCTCGGTGCTGCTGGCCGAGCACATCGGCATGGACGCGGACTTCTGCGAGCGCCTGCGCCACGCCGCGCCTCTGCACGACGTCGGCAAGGTGGCGATCCCCGACGCGATCCTCCTGAAGCCCGGGCCGCTCACGCCGGAGGAGCGCGCGATCGTGGAGACCCACGCGGAGGAGGGCCACAGGCTCGTACGCGGCTCGTCATCCTCGATCCTCGACATGGCCGCGACGATCGCGCTGAGCCACCAGGAGAAGTGGGACGGCACCGGTTATCCGCGAGGCCTCAAGGGCGAGGCGATCCCGATCGAGGGACGGATCGTGGCCGTGGCGGACGTGTTCGACGCGCTCACCAGCGACCGCGTCTACCGCAAGGCCTTTCCCGTGGAGGACGCGGTGCAGATGATGCGCGAACAGCGCGGGCGCCACTTCGACCCGGTGCTCCTCGACGCGTTCATGGAAGTGCTCGGCCGCACCGGACCGGACGCACGCGCACAGCTGCGCTCCGACCCCGCGGCGCTCGTCGAGAGCACGCTGGAGACGTTTGCGACGGCCCTCGAACGCGGCGACGCGGAGATGGCCGAGGGCGCGATCGCGACCGCGATCGAGGACGGCATCTCGCCGACGACGCTTCACGCGGAGGTGATCGGGCCGGCGCTGCGGCGCATCGGCGTGCTCTCCGAAGCAGGCGACTTCGACGCCGAGCGCGAGCACCGCGCGAGCACGATCGCGCGCCGCGTGCTCGCGACGCTCTACCGCTACATGACCGGCGGGACCGAGCCGACCCGCCAGCGCGTGCTGCTCGCGGGCGTCGAGGGCGACCGCCACACGCTGGGGCTGCAGATGGTCCACGACCAGCTCGCGGCGGCCGGATTCCAGACCGTTTTCGACACCGAGCTGTCCGCCGAGCGCCTGCTCGCGATGATCGAGAGCCGCTCTCCCGATCTGGTCGTGCTCGGTGCGACCGTGGCGGACGAGGACGAGTCGGTTGAGATCGCCCTGCGCGACCTGCGCTCCAGCCACCCGGACATCCCGGTCGTGCTGAGCGGCCCCGCCGTGGGCGGCAACCTGCCGCGTGAGCGCGACGGCATGCTCGTGCTCGAGCGCATCGACGAGTCGGTGCAGGCTGTGGAAGGGCTCCTCACCACAGCCGCGCAGACCGCGTCCGTATAGATTTCCGCGCATGACAGCAAGCGCGATCGTGACCGGCGGGGCCGGCTTCATAGGCTCGCACGTCGTCGACGCGCTGCTCGCGGACGGCTACGCGGTGACCGTCGTCGATGACCTCTCCTCCGGCAAAGCCGAGCGCGTGGCCTCCGAGGCGCACCTGCGCGAGCTCGACATCGTCGACTTCCAGGCGCTCGACGCGCTCATCGCGGAGGTCCGCCCGAGCGCGATCTACCACCTCGCGGCGCAGGCGAGCGTGGTCGCCTCCGTGGAGGACCCAGGACGCGACTGCGATGTCAATGTGAGGGGCACGCTCAACGTCGTCGAGTCGGCGAACAAGGTGGGGGCGTCGGTCGTTTTCACCTCCACCGGCGGTGCCCTCTACGGAGACGACGCGCCGATGCCCACCAACGAGCAGCGCATCCCCGCGCCGCTGTCCCCTTACGGCGCGTCGAAGTGGGCCGCCGAGGCGTACGTGAACACGTGGTCGCTGTCGTCCGGGATCCCGCACGCGGTGTGCCGGCTGGGGAACGTGTACGGACCACGCCAGAGCCCCCACGGCGAGGCCGGCGTGGTGGCGATCTTCGCCCACCACCTGCACACCGGCCAGACCCCCAAGCTCTACGGCCACGGCAAGCCCACGCGCGACTACGTGTACGTCGGCGATGTCGTCAGTGCTCTGCTCGCCGCGTCGGGCAAGGCGGGCACGTACAACGTCGCGACCGGCGTGGAGACCGACGTGGCGAGCATCTGGGCGGACCTGAGCAGCGCCGCGGGCAAGCAGATCGAGCCGCATCTGGCGGACCTGCGCCCCGGCGAGCTGGAGCACAGCTGCCTCGACGCGAGCCTCGCGGAACGCGAGCTCGGCTGGCGCCCGCAGGTGCCGATCGCGGAGGGCCTGCGACTGACGTACGAGTCGCTCGTCGCCGAATTCGAAGCGCGGTAGCCGCGACGCGCGCCCGCGCGAACCTACGCAGCGCTGGACAAACCTTGCAATTCGTCTCACAGCCCTCTTGAAGTAGGCGCGGTGCGCCGAGAGACGCACTATGAGCTTCCTCCGCTCGGCTGCGCTTGTGGCCCTGACGACCCTCGCCGCGTGCTGTGGCACGGCGCCTGCGCTTGCGCTGAGCGGCGTGCCCGGCGGCGCACAGGCGCCGCCTACGCCGTCCGCACCGCTGGCAGGGGGCAGCGAGTACGGCGTGCCGCTCGTGCAGTCTGTGCGGCCGGTCGTGAGCAAACTCGTGGTCCCGAAGACCGCCATCTCCGGGCGTCCTCCTAGGGTGCTGCTCCGCATCGACGAGAAGGGCGTGGGGACCGTGTACGTGCAGGTGCTCGTCACGAACCTCGCCACGCATGCGGTCGCGACGACGGCGACGCTGGCCTGGTCTCACACGGGCCGCACGCTCAGCGTGAGGTGGCCGGCGGGCGCGACCCTCTCGCCGGGGAGCTATCAGGTGAGCGTCATAGCGCACGACCATCACGGAGGGACGCTGCTTCGCAAGGCGCACAGCTCGGGCGTGGCGAGCCTCACGGTCTCGGCACCCGCTCCGCCACCAGCACCTGTCCCCACGCCCGCTCCTATCGAAGCAGGCGTGCTCACCCCGGCCCAGACGGTCGCAGACGGCGCCGTGTTCCCGGTTGCGGGCATCCACAGCTTTGGCGGGCCGGAAAACCGCTTCGGCGCGCCGCGTGAAGGGCACATCCACCAGGGGCAGGACGTGCTCGCGGCGGAAGGCACGCCCGATGTGGCGCCCATGGCAGGGACGATCTTCTCCACGAGCTATCAGGCCGGTGGCGCCGGCTACTACATCGTCGAGCACACGACCGTCGGCTTCGACTTCATGTTCGCCCATTGCGAGGCCTCATCGTTCGCGGTGAGCGCCGAACAGGCCGTATCGGCCGGGCAGGCGCTGTGCAAGGTCGGTCAGACGGGCGACGCGACCGCACCGCACCTGCACTTCGAGATCTGGGTCGGGGGCTGGCAGGCGGCCGGCGGGCACCCGATCGATCCACTGCCGTATCTCGAAGCCTGGGAACGCGGCTGAGGCTCGGCCGATCGCGGCTCAGCCGGTAGGATCGGGTCTGCGGCGAGATAGCTCAGCTGGTAGAGCACACGACTGAAAATCGTGGTGTCCCGGGTTCGAGTCCCGGTCTCGCCATTTCCTGTTTTGCCTGCTAACAGTTAGGTTTTTGTTGTGCTTACGGTCAGCCTATCGGGCGCGTTTTGGGGCCATTTTCGTGCCCGTGGTCCAATTCGTGGTCCAAAACCCCCGGTTCAAGGTCCAATGAGCGCTCTGTTTTGCGTGGAGGGATGCAGCTGCGAGGCTTGGAATTGGCTTGGTTGTGCGGTTTCTGCGCACATGCCCTTCGATTGGGCGTAAAGGAAACATGTCCGCGAATCGTGGTGTTCCCAGTTCGATTGTGATTGCGCGTTGACAAGGCTAGGCCGCACGAAGGCGGTAGCGGCCTGAACGTCCACCGATGGGCTCGACTTGCTCGGCGCGGTTGATCTGAGCCAGGAAGCTGGCCAGCGGGTCCTTCCCACGGGCGCGGTAGCCAGCGGCGCAAAGCAGCGCATACCAGTCGCGGTAGTGGACTGCTTGACCCGGTTGTATCTCGCGCTCGAGAACGGCGATCGCGATCTCTTGTAGCCGCTTTCCCCCCAGCTCACGATCTAGCTGTTCGATCTGCAGCTGTGCTGCTAGCCCGAGAGTGCCTTCGAGGTCGTGGAGCATGTGCTCGTCCCGACTGACCTGCTCGTCCAGATGCTCGGCGAGCGTTCGCAGTCGATCGGCTCTTGTGCGGGCCTCCTCGATCCGTTCCTTCAGGCTTAGGTACTCCTGGGCAACGGCAATCTCGGCAGGATCAGCGAGCTGAAGATCAGGGTCCACGCGTGGCAAACCTACAGCGAGTCCCGGACACGCTTAAGGGACCGCTACGCACCCAACCCCGCTCTTTGCGAAACGTCTGTCCGAGCGCCCTGCAACGCTGTATATACGCAGCTACGTGACCTATAAAGGCTCGCCGCCAGAGAGGGTCCCTCGATGGTGCCCGACATTTACATATCCGCTGATATTGAGGCCGACGGCCCGATCCCGGGAGAATTCTCGATGCTCGCCTTCGGACTAGCGGTTGCCGCCACCTTCGACGGAGAGGCGTTCACGAGCCATGCTCCGAGCAAACAGACCCTCTATCGAGAGCTGAAGCCGATTGCCGCACGTTTCGAGCCGGCGGCGCTGAAGGCGGCACGCCTCGATCGCGCGGCGCTTGCACGAGACGGAGCCGAGCCCGAAGCCGCAATGCGTGACGCAGTCGACTGGGTCACTGCCCAGGCCGAGCGGGCGGGGGGTGCACGGCCGGTCCTCGTCGGCTACCCAGTGGTGTTCGACTGGATGTTTCTGCACTGGTACTTCGTACGGTTCGTAGGAGAGTCGCCGTTTGGCTTCTCAGGCGCGCTGGACATCAAGACGATGTACCACCAGAAGGCGCACGTGATCATGGACGACGCCGGGCGCAACGACCTGCCCGCTGAGTTGCAGGCTTCGCATCCGCACACCCACAACGCGCTCGACGATGCAATCGAGCAGGCCGAAATCTTCAACCGACTGTGGCAGTGGCCCGGTGGTGATCAGCAATCAAGCTAACGGACAAACAACTGGGCGACTACGTAGCCGGCAAGCTCGCCCTCCCAGGCGATCAGCGCAACGAGCTCCGCAAGCAGATTGGACGGCTGCTAGAGAAGCTCGAAGCGAAGGTACACGAGGACGGCGCTTACAGAATCAAGAAGTTCCGCCGTGCCGGATCGCTGGAGAAGGGCACAAGCAACCGCCCGCGCGCGGGCAAACCCGTTGACGGAGACGTCGGCGTCTACTTCGAGGTCGACGATCCCGAGAACTTCGACGTCGCGGACCTCCAGAAACTGATCAAGCAGCTCCTCGAAGCCGCGTATCCCCAGAAGAGCCCCGACGACTTCGACGACTCCGGCGACCGCATCTTCGAGGTCGTCTTCAAGGGCACCGGTCTAGAGGTCGATCTAGTCCCGATCGTCTCACTCGACGACGACGCGAACTACGGCTACCAATACTCTCGCACCGGCGACCGCGTGAAGACCAGCGTCAAGGTCCATCTCGAGCACTTCCGCAGCCACTCCGCAAAGGACGTATTCCTAGCTCCAACCCTGCGCATGGCTAAGCGTTGGCGCCACTGGAAGGAGCTCGCTGGCGTCCAGTCGTTTCATCTTGAGCTGCTTTGCAGCTACCTGATCGACCGCGACGGCGCGGCAAGCGGACTCGAAGAGGGACTTCGCCGCCTGCTTCTGTTCATTGTGCGCGATCTCACCAATGGAGTGACCTGGGGAGAGGGCAATCTAGAGGCCTTCGACGACCCGGTGGTGATCCTCGACCCCGCGAACGCCGAGAACAATGTTGCCGCGCGCATCACGAGGCGGGAGCTTGATGCGCTCGTCGCGGCTGCGCGCACCGGCTACGAGACGCTGACTCTCGCTCAGGGGCTTCAGTTCAAAGGGGAGACCGAGAAGCTCTGGAAGGAGCTCTTCGGTCCGGGCTTCGCGATCGAGTGACCGGAGCGATGGCGACGGACAGCAACACCCATACCTACAACCGCGAAGATATTCAGCGCGTGTTCGCTTCCTGGGTTGCGGATTTCAGAATCGTGAGTGAGTGGACCGGGCTGCGGACTGGGCAGGACGTGGAGGAAACGGCGGCGCAGGTCAAAGTCATCGCCGAGCAGGAGTACCTCGGCGCCGTGCACATTCAGCTTGCATCCGCGCTGGGTAAGGTGAAGAAAGCAGCCGTGTACCGCGTTTCTACGAGCGCGGGAGCATGGTCCGCCGATCGGCCCGGAGACATGTATTGGGACCACGAGGACGGCGACGTACTGAAGCTCTACGTCGAATACAACGCGCGTTGGGATCAGCTGTCGACTACCACGCAGACGAAGTTCGAGGAAGATCACCTCAAGGGGTGGGGCCATCGCAACTTCGAGGGCTACGGCGCTCTCAACGGGTCCATTGACCGTCGGTACCCTAGCCGTGCCTACGGCCTCGAGCGGACGAGCTACCAATGAGTCCAGGAGAGGGGCAGGGCGCGCTTGAGTTGAAACTCGAGATACCGGACGAGACTCTTGCCGACCGCGCCGGCCGGCTCGTTGGCTTCGACGCTCGCTTTCGTCGTCTCGGCGCCCAGCTTCGCTTGCTCGCCGACGCAGATGGGCTGCGGGCGTGGGCTCGGCGTTACCACGATGGAGCTCCTGGGCTGCTCGGTGCGATCGCCGACCGCTATCCCCTCGCGATTTTTCACGGTGACGTTGGCACTGGTAAGACCGCGAGCGCTGAAGCAGCAGCGGACGGTCTTGCCCGAATGCTCGGTTCCGATGGTTTCCTACTGAAGCTCTCGACGCGCGTTCGCGGCGTCGGTCATGTGGGCGAGATGAGCACGCTGATCGGCGACGCCTTCGCCGAGGCGGTTGAGCTGGCGGGCCGAACCCGGTTCGTCACGCTGATCATTGACGAGGGCGATGCGCTCGCGTTCAACCGCGGCGCGGAGCGGGCTCACCACGAGGACCGTGTCGGCGTCAACACTGTGATCCAGAAGATCGACGACGCCCGCCGACTGAATGGGCGTCTACTGATCGTGCTCTGCACGAACCGATTCGGAGCGCTCGACCCTGCGGTCATCCGGCGCGCGGCCTTGATCGAGGAGTTCGATCGCCCGTCTGAGCAGGAGCGCCGCGAACTGTTTCGTGCCACCCTGCGGGGCGTCGACATAGCCGATCATGCGCTCGACGACCTCGTTGCGGCGACGGGTCCACGCGACGGGCGGCCCGGCTACACGTATTCCGACGTCCAGACACGCCTTGTCCCGGCGGCAGTAGCCCGGGCATTCGCCGAGCGAGCGCTGACTGCGGAGGATCTGCTCGCGGCGTGCGCGGAACTCGAGCCCTCGCCGGCGATGGACGAAGGCAAAGCGTGAGCCTCGCCGGACGACGCGTGCACCTCACGGGCAGCGCAGCGGCGACATGCGATGCCGCGCTTCTCACACGGGCGCACGCGTTCGTCAGCAGCCTCGCCACCGGACTCGCCGCCCGGGGAGCTGGTCTCGTGCTGGGTGCCGGCGGCGAGCCGCTTTCCGAGTCCGGCTTGCCGGCCACATTCGACTGGACTGCGCTCGCGAGTGTCGCGGCGCTGCCCGACCCAGCCGAAGGGTGGCCGCCACGTCGACCGCGTCGGTTCGTCGGCGTCGCCAGCCAGCGCGGGCTCGACAGGATCCCTGCAGGCCGGCGCGAGCTCTGGGAGGGTTGTTGTGCGCGGAGCGACTTCGAGCTCGTCACGACTCCGCCGGGGTGGCGTATGGCGGGCATCATCCGCGAGCGCCAGCTCTCCCATGGCGACATCCTGGTCGTGCTCGGCGGCGGGGCTGGCGTGGAGCATCTCGCCGAGCTCTACTGGCGCGACGGCAAGCCGGTGGTTCCCGTGTGGGCGCAGCTGGGCGCCTTCAACGACGATGGCTCTGGAGGTAGCCGAGCGCTACATGAGAAGGCTCTAGGCGATCCGGGCGCACTATTCAGGCTGGCGCCAGGCGCCGGTGGCGACACTGCTCGTCTACAGGCTCTCCGGCTAGAAGCCGAGTCGGACCCGAGTTCGCTCGCCGAAGCGACCGTGCGGATGCTCGAAGACCTGATGCCGCCGAGCGCGTTTTACGTCCGACTGCTCGACCCGAGCAATCACGACCACGCTGCGGTCGAGTGGTTCTTCTCGGAGGTCGTGACCCCAGCTATCTCCGAGCGCGGCTACGCGCCGGTGCAGATGGGTCTAGGCACGCCAGAGAGCATGTTCATGAACGTCGAGATCTTCCGGCGGCTGCATCGCGCCGGCGTGGTTCTCGTCGACCTCACTGGCATGCGCCCCAACTGCACAATGGAGCTCGGCTACGCTCTCGGCCGCCCACGCCGAGTGGTGATCTCCGCGCAGGAGGGCACGAAGCTGATCTTCGACAGCGACAAGCTTCCGACGCATTTCTGGGCCCGCTCTGAGGATGTCGCGGCGTGTGTAGCTGACTACCTCGACTGGTTCGACCGCTATGTAGAGGTGGGACCACTTGTGACCTAAGTGGATCGCTGAGGGACAGACCGTGCTGTCGGGAGTGGTGGGCCGGTAGTTTCCTTCAAGATGAAGTTTCTGGTGCAATGGTATCGGTCGTCGGTTATCATGTAGCCGCTAGATCCGATGTCGAATGAACTATTGGCTTTCTGATGACGCAAGATGGTCGTGGAATCTCAGGCGCTGGACGTGCCGAATTGTCGGCGGTGCTTGTCGATCGCAGGTTTGTCTCTCCAGAGATCGCCGCACGCGTGCTAGGTGTGGACGCGAGGGTCGCGGCGCGAAAGCTCGCGCATTGGGCGGAACAGGGGTGGCTGCGTAGGGTGCGGCGGGGCCTGTATATCGCCGTGCCAGTCGAGGCTCCTCCGCGAAGCTGGTCACAGGACACGTTGGTGTTGGCGAGCGCGGTGTGGTCGCCGTGCTACTTCAGCGGGTTCACGGCAGCGCGCCACTGGGGTCTGACCGAGCAGGTGTTCCGCACCACGGTCGTGAAGACCGCACAGCGTGTGCGCGCCGCGACGGCGAGCCTGCTGGACGCCGAGTACCTACTAATGCACGTAGCAGAGGACACGCTCGAGTGGGGCTTGGAGACAGCGTGGCAGGAGGAGGTGCGGATGCTGTTCGCCGACCCCGCACGGACGGTAGTGGAGATCCTCGACGCACCGCGAATCGGCGGTGGTATCCGCCACGCCGCAGAGATCTTGCGGGCGTATCTGGATGAGCACGAGGGTGAGCGCCTGGTGGAGTACGCGCTGCGGCTCGGCAACCGCGCGGTGCTTAAGCGCCTGGGTTTCCTGCTGGAGTCGCAGGGCTGGGGCGCCCCCGAGCTGATCGCGGCGTGCCGTGCGGAGCTCTCCAGCGGCATCTCGCTGCTTGACCCCGACGGGCCCCGTATGGGGCCGCGCGTGCCTGCATGGCGGCTGCGCGCCAACGTGGTGCTCGAGCCGCAGGAGCCGTCGTGATCGCCAAGCAGGAGCTGATGCGACTCCGTGGCGAGTGGCAACTCGACATCGGCGTGATCGAGAAGGACTACGTGCTCGGCTGGGTGCTTGCTGCGATCTCTGCAGAGTCCGCGCTCGCCGACACCTGGATCTTCAAGGGCGGTACCTGCCTGCGCAAGTGCTACTACGAGACCTACCGATTCTCTGAGGATCTCGACTTCACCGTCGTCGACGGCGGCCCGGAGGAGCTCGACGAGATGATCGAGATCTTCAAGAGAGTCTCGGACTGGCTCGTGCGCGAAACGGGCATCGAGTTGGAGATCGACCAGCGCACATTCGCGCGGCGACGCAACCTACGCGGCCAGCCCACCACACAGGCGCGGATCGCCTACCGCGGACCGAACGCCCCGCGTGGGACTCTCCCAAAGCTTAAGTTCGATCTGACCAGCGATGAGGTGCTCATCGAACGGCCGCACCGCCGCATAATTGTGCACTCATACAGCGACCAGCCACTCCCCGGCGTCGGCGTCCTGTGCTACTCACCGACGGAGTTGCTAGCTGAGAAGACGCGCGCGCTCGCTACTCGCTGTCGCCCGCGCGATCTCTACGACGTCGTACACATGCACCGCCACCCCGACCTGATCGGCCGAGCCGAGCGCGTACGCACGGTCCTCGCTGCCAAGTGTGCCCACGCCGGCGTGAATGTCCCCGACGCCGACTCGATCCGCACCTCGCCCTACGCCCAGGAGATCGAGCGCGAGTGGGAGAACATGCTCGGCCACCAGCTACCGCGGCCGCTCCCCCCATTCGAGATGTTCTGGGAGGCGCTGGAGGAAGTGTTCGCCTGGCTCGCAGGCACGCAGACGCGTCGCAGGCTTCGCCGCGCGCCCTCCAGAGACCAACTCGATACGTGGCGCCCTCCACACGCGATCGCCTCCTGGCGACAGGGCGCACCCCTGGAGCTGATCCGCTATGCCGGCACCAACCGCCTGAAGGTAGAGATCGACTACCGCCCCGCCGAGGGATACCCAGGACGCCGCCTAGTCGAGCCCTATGAACTCCGGCGCACTCGCGCTGGCAACCTCGTGCTGCTCGCCGTCAACGGCCAGGGCGAAACTCGCACTTACCGGATCGACCGCGTTGCCGCCGCACGTCCCACCAACCGTCCCTTCACCCCCAGATACATTGTCGCCTTCTGAGGCATGGCAACCCAGAAAGAGCACTCGCCACGCATCCGGGCGTGGTCCGGGTAGATTCCACGACGCCTGCTCTGCGAGTTAGAGGTTTACGCGATCACGATAAACCTCGTATAACTCTGTATACCTCCGCGAGTCCAGCCATAGGCCTTGATGGGCTGTTCTCCGACAGGGCCATCCAAGGTTATGGACCACGACCCTCATCCGTGGTCCAAAACCCCCGGTAAACCACCGGAACCAAGCGGCAACTGGCTTGTGTTGACATTCACAAACACCCTGCAAATATACAGTTTTCAGGGCTAGTTCCGGTACGACTGAAAATCGTGGTGTCCCGGGTTCGAGTCCCGGTCTCGCCATCTGAAGTCGCTGCAAGTCGGCATCTTCTTAGAGAGCACCTGCTAGCTGGAACTCGCATTGGGCACGGAACCCTGATCTTGCGACCCAATTGCGGCTGATTTCCATCGCGCTGGGCTGAATCCACGCCGGGAACGCTTAGCTCCTCGCCGCTGGGTTACGCGTCTGGGTTGAGCTCCACTTCTTCTTCGTCGACCATGATCGTGTTCGCAGACAGGCCGGTTGTTTCCGGTGCGGGGCCTGCGGTCGACGCGATCAGCACGTCTTCGGGCTCGCCTTCGAGCTGTCGGATGCCCTGCACGCCGTGGGAGGCTTTGTATTTGAGGGTTTCCGACACCTGCATCTTGCCCGTCTTCAGCCCTACCAGCACCGAGCCGCTCACGATGACCGTTGCTTCCGCTCCGCAGCGGTATTCGAGGATGGTGCCTTTGTTCCCGGCTGGATAGAGGTCGAGTGCCACAGTCTTCGCCGCGCGCGAGATCCATCCCAGGCTGCCTTCCAGCGGGGAGCTTTCCACGTCGCCTTCCACGAACCCAACGGTCGAGCAGTTTTGTCCCTGCGATGCGCACTTCGTGAACCGCAGCGTTACGTCGGCCACTTCCTTGCTGCCGAGGTAGTCGCCGCCACCGCTCTCGGTGGCGCACGTGACCGAGCGCCCGGATGGTGTGGAGAGCGCAAGCGCGCCAGCTTTGAGGATGAAGGCTGAGTTCACGACGCCGGCTTCCCATTCGTACTTGCCAGCCTTCTTCACGCTCGTCACAGTGCATTTGGGCGTCGTAAACTCGCCGTGGTAAACGGTTTTGGCACCGATCTTTTCTGCCACCACCGCGACGCAGCGCCCGAAGTCCGGGGGCCCTAGCGTGGTGAGTCGGGCATCGAGTCCTTCGCCCGAGCCTGCGCTGTTGCTCGCCACGACCCTAAAGTGGTACGTGGTGTTCGGCGCGAGGCTCGTGATCTCGGCACTCACTGGAAGGGGGGATTCACCCGACCCAGGTGCCGTAGCGCACGGAATCCGCGACCCGTAGCTGGTGCTCGTACCGTATTCGAATTCGCAGGACGTTACTTCAACGCCGTTCGGGTTGACAGTCGCCGAGATCATCGCCGTAGTCGTCGAGCTTGCCACACCCGTGCCGGTGAGTACGCTCGGCGTGGTATCAAAACGGAACTTCTCCACTCGGTTGTTGCCCTGGTCGACCACATATACGTCTGCCGCCGGGTCGACCGCCAGGCCGAGCGAGTTGGCGAACTGGCCTTGGTGAGCGCCGTATTCGCCCCATTCTGTGAGCGGGGTCCCCGTCGTGCCGAACTCCTCGATCACGTCGTTGGGAGTATCGACATAGCTTTGCCCGCTCGCGCTCACTGCGAGGCCGTTTGCGAACGTGATGCCGCCTTTGGCGGGATCCCAGCGGCTCAGGTAATGTCCAGTCGAGGTGAACTTCTGGATCCCAAATGTGGCGTAGCTCGTGACATACACGTTTTCTTGGGCGTCAGTCGCGACCGACACTGGACTACTGAGGTCTCCCGCAGCTTCGCCTTTCTGCCCCCACTCGCCAAGGTACACTCCGTTGGCACTGAACTTCTCCACACGGTTGTCTCCTTTGTCGGCGGCGTAGATGTCGCCGGATGGGCCCGCAGCGAGCCCAAGAACTCCCTCAAACTGGCCTGGGCCTTCTCCGTATTCGCCCCACTCGCTAATGAATGCTCCGTTGTGACTAAACCTCTCGATCCGAGAGGTGTCGATGTCGCCCACGTACACATCACCCGAAGGGCCTATGGCTATTCCCGCTGGGTAGGTGAATTGCCCGGGTCCTTCCCCGCGCGTTCCCCATGCGGTGACGAAGTGTCCGTCAGGGTCGAACTCCTCGACTCGGTAGTTGTCTGTGTCCGTGACGTATACGCTTCCGTTCGGCGCAAGCGCGATGAAGGTGGGCAAATTGAACTGCCCTTCACCAGATCCCAGCGAGCCCCATTCGGTTACAAACGCGGGGGGCGCAATCGCGGTCGCCGACGCGGGCAGCAGCAGGCAGGCGAGCACGGCGAGCGCCGCGGCTAGGAGGGTGTGCATCGAGGCGAGAGGAGCTGGTGCGCGCGATGGCCCATGGGGGTGCAGCTCGAGCGTGAAGGGCATCCGAAGTTCCTTCCCATCGCTTATCCGGGTATGTGCAGCGCGGCGGACATAGGGCCGAGTAGTCTCGGCACTCAAGAGGCCCAGTCGCACTCGACCCTACCGCGCCAGGCAGAACAAGTCCAGATACCACCGCGGCTGCTCGGTGCGTAACTGCTGGCAGCAGCTCCTCCGCTGATGACCGCGCCTCTTGCGCGGATTAGCTCAAGATCGACTTTGCGGGGGTTCATGCCACGCTCGGAAACGTGCGGGGTGATCCGAGGCGGGACGAGACATGGCACCGCTTCGAAAGTGGACGCACGGCCAGTGCTGAGGCGTAGGGGCCGGGGTTGCGTTAGCGACGGGCCTTGAAAGTCAGAAACTCGACTTGCGCGGAGCGGGTAGCATACGTATAGTAGAAATCATGGGGCACTATTGCATCAAAAGGCGCACTTAGCGATGACGACGCTGACGGAAGTCGCGGAATAGCTTTAGCGTCCCTCGCTGAGGCCCCCGCGGTTGTTTGCGAGAGTATCTTGAGTCTAACTGTAAGCCAACAAGAGTCTTAATGAGACTAGTTGGTATCTAACTAGTAATAGTACAACCGGTTAACACCAAAACAAGCAAGACTAAGACTAGTTAGTTAGCTTCACTTAACTAGTAATAGTACAACCGGTTAACACCAAAACAAGCAAGACTAAGACTAGTTAGTTAGCTTCACTTAACTAGTAATAGTACAACCGGTTAACACCAAAACAAGCAAGACTAAGACTAGTTAGTT